>OKLL01000001.1_pt1 | contig 584090 bp, 520 predicted proteins | sample 1614761 | NCBI WGS metagenome assembly OKLL01 (sample SAMN04436967, study PRJEB24849) | human gut metagenome | biome: human gut; feature: NICU; material: stool | host: Homo sapiens | place: USA: Saint Louis, MO | collected 2010-03-23
GCTGCTGACCCTGCCGAAGACCCCGACCCCTCACCACACCGGGCCACGACTACCCACCCCAAGTCCGAAGAGCCGGTTTTGGTCACCCGGTGGAACTCGACCGGATCCGTCCGGTGCAGGCCCTGCTCATGAATCGCGCCTCCTACGAGGCCCAGCGCGAGGCCGCTCCCGCCGAGCGCCCCTTCCTCATCTCCCGGTCCGGACCGCTCGGGCTGCAGCGCTACGTCCAGACCTGGAGTGGTGACAATTCCACCTCCTGGCGCACCCTGAGGTACAACACCCGGATGGGCGTGGGGATGAGCATGTCCGGCCTGGTGAATTTCGGCCACGATGTCGGCGGTTTCGCCGGCACCGCTCGCCCCAGCCCCGAGCTCTTCGCCCGCTGGGTGGCCAACGGCGTCATGCACCCGCGATTCACCATCCACTCCTGGCATGACGACGGATCGGTCAACGAACCGTGGATGTATCCGGGGATCACCGACATCGTCCGAAACATGATCCGGCTGCGTTACCGGCTCATTCCGTTCCTCTACACCTTGTCCTACCTGGCGGCAGAGAGACGCGAACCCATCGTCAATCCGGTGTTCAGCCTCGATGATTCCCTCCTCGAGGAGTCCGACGACTTCCTCCTCGGACGTGATCTCCTGGTCGCTTCCGTGGTGGAGGAAGGTCAGGCCACCCGTACCGTCACCCTTCCCGACGTCCCAGGCGGCTGGTTCGAATTCGACACCGGCATCCACCACGACCCCGGCACGGTCACCCTTGATGCCCCGCTCGACCGTCTTCCCTTACTCGTTCGCGCTGGAGCGGGGATCCCACAGTGCACCCTTCCCGAGCCCACCGACGAGATCATCACGACGCAGACTGTCGAAAACTCCCCGCACCGGATCGTTCTCTACCTTCCTGATGGCGAGGGCCATTCGGAGGGGTTTTTCTTCGACGACGACGGCCACACCGATGGTTACCGCGATGGGCACGGATACTGGTTGACCTGGACCGCCGACCACGACGCCACCACCGTCACCGTCCACACCCACGTCGAAGGCGACTACCAGCCACCATGGGGAGCCATGGACTTCGCCCTGCGACCCAGCGACGACCGCACGATCAAGGTCATCTCCGAGCTCACCCCCTCAGCCTCAAATCAGCATCCCACAGTAGAAAACACTGGGAGGCCATGATGCTTCGACCACAGGACACCCCTACCCGAGAAACAAAGTGTCTGTCGGGAATCTGGCACTTCGCCTTCGACGCCGAGGACCGCGACCAGGCTGAGGGATGGTTCACCCAGCTGCTGCCGGAGTGCGCCGAGATGGCAGTTCCGGCCTCCTACCAGGACCTCTCCACCGACCCCGCAGTCCGTGATCACGTCGGCCCGGTCTGGTATCAGCGTGAAGTCCGCATCCCGCGCGGCTGGGCCGAGGATCGCGTCGTCATCCACTTCGAGTCCGCCACTCACACCGCCACCGTCTGGGTCGACGATGTCGAGGTGGCCAACCATGTCGGGGGCTACCTTCCTTTCGAGGCCGACATCACCGACCACGTCCGCGCCGGCGAAAAATGTCAACTGACGGTGCGCGTCGACAACCGACTGTCCTTCCAGACCATTCCGCCGGGCATCGTCGTCGACTCGCCCGAGGGCCCGAAGCAGAAGTACTGGCACGACTTCTTCAACTACGCCGGCATTCACCGCGATGTCTGGCTGTGCAGCCGTCCGACCTCACATGTCGAGGACGTCACCATCACCACCGATCTCAACGGGGATGACGGAATCGTCAGCTGGACGGTCCTCTCGCGGAATTCTGACTCCCTGACGACCCAGGTGACGATTTTCGACGCCGAGGGCAATGAGGTTGCCAATGGGATCGGCGCCTCCGCGACAACCAGCATCCCCTCGGTCCACCTCTGGCAGCCGGGTCAGGGCTACCTCTACGAGGCCGAAATCTCCCTGCTCAACGGGGAGCGTGTCGTCGATTCCTACCGTCAGGCTATTGGCGTGCGCACGGTCCGCGTCGACGGAAATCGCCTCCTCGTCAACGGAGAACCGGTCCACCTGACCGGATTCGGCATGCACGAGGATCACCAGACCATCGGAAAAGCCCACAACGACGCCCTCATGCTGCGCGACGCCGCATGCCTTGAATAGATTGGCGCAAACTCCCTGCGCACCTCCCACTACCCTTACTCCGAACACGTCCTTGACTACGCTGATCGTCACGGATTGCTCATCATCGACGAGACTCCCGCAGTGGGCATGAACATGGGCTTGGGAGGCGGCATTTTTGGCGCCCAGGGCTACACCACCTTCTCCGAGGAGACCATCAACGACGAGACCCAGAAGGTTCACACCCAGGTCATCCGCGACCTCATCGCCCGGGACAAGAACCACCCCAGCGTCATCATCTGGTCCATCGCCAACGAGCCCGAGTCCGAGACGTCCGAGACCGAGGCGGCAGAAAACTACTTCCGCCCCCTCTTCGACGTCGCCCGTGACGCTGACCCCACCCGCCCGGTGAGCTTTGTCAACGTCATGCTCGCCCCGTACGGGGCGTGCCGGGTTTCGCAGTACTCCGACGTCCTTCTCCTCAACCGTTACTACGGCTGGTATGTCGACACCGGTGACCTCGCCACGGCCGAGCGTCACTGGCGCGAGGAGCTGGAGGGCTGGGCCAGCGAGAACAAGCCAATCATCATCACCGAGTACGGCGCCGACACCATACCTGGCCTGCACCAGGCCCCCGCCCAACCGTGGATCGAAGAGTACCAGGTCGAGGTCCTCGAGATGAACGAGCGGGTCTTCGACTCCTTCGACGCCGTTATCGGCGAGCAGATCTGGAACTTCGCGGACTTCGCGACCACCAGCGGCACCATGCGCGTCGGTGGCAACCGGAAGGGCATCTTCACCCGGGATCGCCAGCCCAAGATGGCCGCCTTCCACCTTCGCAGGAGGTGGCGCGGTACGGAGCAATGATCGGCGGCCTCCCCATGGCGAGGGACTAGAATTAAACGCGCATGGTGGACTCCCTGACGACAAGTTGCGGTGCAAGGACCACGCTGCGTGGGCCTTCGGCAGCATCTCGCCCACACCCACACAAGTGCAACTGACGTGGAGGGAGCCCACGTCTCGACCCACCGAACGTCGAGAACCATCCACACCTACGCAGGCCAAGTGCCCTGACGCCCAACTCCACCCCTCTTGGATGCCCGTCTGACCACGCTCATGGAAACTTCACAATTTCAGGGGACAATGGATTCATGGCCACCCAAGCTCACACCGACTCCGTGAACCTCAGATTGGCGCTCAACGGCCTGCCACTGCCGACAGCCGCGCGCGCCTCCGACATCGACGTCGTCGCCCCGGTACTTGCTCGTCAACGGGAACTCAGACGGGAGATCCCTGAGCTCCTCTGCCCGGCTGACCGACGCATCCAAGCATTCATCGACCGTTACCTCGGCGAGGACTCCCCCGTCCATCCCCACCTGCCCGAAACCACCCTGACTCTCGATGAGCCCGGCCTGGCCCGAGCCCTTTCCCTCCCCGTCGACGGTGACGAGTTCACCTCCGACCTGGTCGCGAGTTACCGGGTCGCCAACGGCGTGCTCCACAACCCGCGCAACGATCGTCGCACCACCGCCGGCGTCTTCCATGTCGCGGAGGGCGGTCTGGCTATCCCCGACGACAAGAAGGCCGTCCCGATCGACGTCTTCGCCCGTCTCCTCGACCTCGCCTTCCAGGCCCCGCCGGAGCACACCCTGCTTCCTTACACGTCCACCCAGCCGGTTGAGCGTCAGGCCCACACCTGGGTGTCCCTGCTGCTGCGTCCCCTCGTGGTGCCGTGGATCCCGGGCTTCGTCTCCGAGCGTCGCATGGAGGTCCGCTTCTTCGCTCCCGGCGGTCTGGTCTCCAACCTCGACTTCGTCGAAGGTATTTTCGGCAATGCCGGGGACTCGCTGCTGCCCGCCAACGACTCCGCTCTGGAGCCCTCGGGATGGACCGGCCACAGCGGCTGCGTCATCCTGGCCCCGCACCTCAATCTCGTCCGCAAGGTCGACCTCGGTCTGCCTCACATCGACCAGGCCACCGACCGCCAGCGTCGCGACGGCATGTGCTGGTCCGACGAGTCGGAGCTCTACAACGAGGGCAAGCCGTTCAAGCTGTGCGCCCGTGACGATTCCGGGGTCATCCTCACCATCGTCGCCGACAACTACTTCGGCTACTGCAAGAAGGAGGTCAAGACCCAGATCTCCTACTCCGCGAACCTCTTCGGACTGGCCGAGGAGGAGCACTCCGGTGGTGCCCGCGCCTACCGTTCCCACAACCAGGGCCAGGAGTACGCCACCCCGACCTGCGAGCGGACGGTTGCCGACGTCGTTGCCGAAGACCCGGACGATTTCGAGATGCTCGACAAGGGTCACGCGAAGGTCCTCGGCATCGACAACGTCCTGCTGGTACCCGGCGGAACCAAGTTCAGCCTGCGCGACGGCACCGTCACGTGGGACGACGGCGCACAGTCGATCCCGATGCGCGCCGACACCGAGTACGTCTCGCCCGACGGCTACCGCATGAAGATGATCCACAACGAGGCCGACAACCAGTGGTACCTCGAGGGTACGTACGGCGAATCGACGACCTTGCACAAGTGCTGCACAGTGTCCGGCGGCGGCAAGTCGGAGATCTCCAAGGCAATCTCGGACACCTTCCTGCAGGGCAACGCCTACGCCCCGGACTTCGAGGCCGACATGGACGCCGTCGAGGACATCCTGCACCGGGATTTCTCGTCCCGATTCGCTGACCCCGAGCTCAACGGAAAGGACCACCGTCCGATCCTGTCGGCGGAGCGTTCCGTCGGGTCGGTCATCAAGCTGCTCACCCCGTCGTCAGATTTCACCGACTGGTACAACGACTGGATCAACTCCATCCCGTCGTTCCGCAAGGAACTCATCTTCACCATCAAGCGCTATTACAAGCCCGAATGGGGTGACGACTGGCGCTCCCACTTCACGGTTGCGCCGACGAACGGCCGCCACGGCAACATGGTGCGCCTCGACGGTCAGAAGATCCTGGTGAGCATGGCTCGCGTCGGTTTCCAGCCCGATGGCTCGTGGCGTCTGTTCACCCTGCGCCACGACTACGCGCCAGCCGTCAAGGTCCAGACCGAGGACGACATGACGGCCTCCGTCATCACCTCACCTGGAATGGTCACCGGGCCGGAGGGCCTGTCGCGCAAGGTCGTCGCCAACTGCGAGGCGCTCCTCTTCCAGCGTCCTGACGACGCCATTCACCGTGGCTATGACACCCAGACCGAGCGCGACATGAGCGAGTGCGACCTCTTCATCTCGAACTATCAGCCTCTGACCCGCGATGACGTCAGAGCAATGCGAGACGACGTGGTGGCCTTCTCGAAGTTCACCAAGCCGATGCGCGAGGCCCTGTCGAATTTCGCCGACTCCGATCCTTCCGAGGAACCGAAGTACGTTGTCTCCAGTGCCGATCCGCGTCTCATTGACGGGGTGCGCTCGCGTAACCCGCGCTACCTGCAGGTTCGGCCCGACATCGCGAAGCCGCGCGAAACGGCGATCGCGAACCTGGCCAGCCACCTGTACCACGGCCGGCGGGTCAACGAACCGCTGCCTCTCCCGGTCGACGTCGTCGCTGCCGGTCGGCGCAACAACCCGCCCGAGGACAAGATACCTGCCCTGTGCGCTTACAACCCGCTGCACTACATGGAGCTGCCGGAGTTGTTCATGGAGTTCATCTCTTCCATGACCGGCAAGAGCCCCTCGACGACGGGCGCCGGTTCGGAGGGTGCACTGACGAAGGCCCCGTTCAACGCCCTCCCGGCAGTCTTCGACCTCAACTCCTCCTTCCTGTCCTTCGTGCTGTCCGGTTACGACGGTTGGCTGTCCTCCGCGGGGTTCATCGGCCCCAACGTCGAGGTGGCCCACGATATCTCCCTGCTCGTACCGGAGATCTTCTGCCGGATGTCGCCGGAGGAGAGGGATGCCAAGACCCTCATCGAGGGCGGATACCTGGAAAAGATGGAGGACTTCGAGAAGGACGGCGAGCTCATCCTCGCGTCCCGTCTGGGCTACCGCATGACCGAGAAGTTCATGCGCGCCTACTTCGGCCGAATCTTCCTGCATCCCGACACGGTCTTCACCCCGGAGATGCTGCGTCCGGAGCTACAGGACGCCGAGATCTTCGCCGATTCGGTGCGGACGATCTCGATGACTCACGCCCGGGTGGCGAAGGCTTACTTCGCTGATGGGACGATCTCGCTTGCCGTGCCGCCGATTCGGGCCCTGCTCGAGATCATGGCGACCGGCACCTGCGAAGAGGGTTGGACCCTTGACGATCCTGAGCTGCGTGAGATGTTCACTCGCGAGTCCGTGCTGGCCTCCGACTGGTACGCCGAACGCCTCGACGCCAAGCAGGCCGAGGATGCGCGACGCTCCGAGATGGGTATTGCGCAACTCGAGGAGTTCATGGCTGACCCGCGCAACGCCGCCGCCTGCGAGGAGATTGACGTCCAGGCTCGCCTGGATCACGTCCGCCGGTTCCATGATCGGGCCGTGACCGAGGAGTACCGCCAGCAGCTGGTGGGAACCCTCGGCCGACAGGTCAACTTCCGCTGAGATTGAAGGCCCCGGGTGATGTCACCCGGGGCCGATCTTTTCCTGCGGGGTCTTCCACCGCCGCCCTCCTCATGGTGACAAAATCCCCGCCTCGCCAAGGATCGGCGCATCCGAGTGCCTCAGCCCTGTCCGAGATGGGGCTTTTGCACCCGGATCCTGGTGACTGTCACCGGAAGGCTGTCCCATGCCTGTCACCAACGCCGCTCGTTGCGAAGGGCCAGCCCGTTACCGACGCCCCGGGTCCAAAAACCCCAAACCAGCCCCTCTGGCTACTGTTACGAAGCACGATGGGGGCGTGGACTTCATCGATCTGACGGCGGCGGGTTTCGACGAGTGGGTCAGTGTCGAAAACCATCAGCCCAACGAGACTCCCGCTAATTCCTGGCTCCCCGCTACCCACTTGATGACTCCAGAGGTCATGGATCGTCGCATCAACCACACCTACGAGGCCCTTTTGGCCCAACGCCACGAGGGAAAGGCCGGTCACGGCCACGATGTCGCGGCTGCCCCAGGTACGGTTGCCCGTCGCGTCGCCGTGTCCGCCACCCAGTTGGGAATTGTCGCCAGGCTCGTCGTACCTGTGGTCGCGGCGCGGACCCTGGGCCACGATGTCGATTTTCCTCGCCTGGAGGATCTCTGGTTCCGGGACGTGCTTCAGGCACCCGTTCCAGCGTCAGTGGCCTGGAAACCTGGACCAGCGAAAATCACCGACTCGGCCGTGGAGAGAATCACCGATGCCTTCATCGCCGCCGGGCTGAGCAAAATCGTCGCTCTCGACAACGTGGCCTCCGCCGTGAGCACCTCGGTCATCATGATTTCCCGCTGCCGTCCCGATCTACGCCAGGCCGCCATCGACGCTGCAACCGAGATGTTGATCATGGTTGACCCTCGCCCTGGGATCACCGCCGGTCCAGGGTTCCATCGACGCAGCTGTTGTCTCTACTATCAGGTGAGCGGTTCGCGGATCGCCTGCTGCGGGGACTGCGTCCTGGTCTGAGTGGCGCTCGCCGTCGATTCGTGATCATGGCGCGCTGAGCCCGTCGGCCATCGCAACCGTCCAACGTCGGCCGGGGCGAGGCCGTCGCCCCGCAACCACCCGAACCAGCGTTCCACCCAGCTCTCGTCGCTCTTGATCGATCTGCGAAGATCCAGCCTCATCCGTCGCACGGGACCCGCGCACATGGAATCGACCTCCTGGAATCCCCACGACTCCAACCAGGTCACCGGCGCAAGCCGTCGATCAACGCATGGTCCGACGACGCCGCCGGCCTCAATCACCGGAACCGAACCGTGTAGGCGTGCAGCCAAGAACGAAGTGCGCACTCGCCCCCAAGAAACGTCGCTTCGATGGGGCAGGAAGCCCACCAGGACTGCGCCCCCGGGTGTGCGGGGGATTTTCGACATCGGGTGCTCGTCAGGAAGGCAGGACTCGGGCGCAACCAGGATGATCCCGTCGAACTCGTCACCATGACGACTTGCGACCCCGAAGAACCCCCAGGCCTGGCATGCAGCGTCGGCCCATTCCGGGAGCGGTGAACCGGCGTCGATTCCCCAGGATCGGAGTTTTCCGGAAACGCCAAGGGGTGCGGCATCTTTCCTCGTCAGAGTTGTCAGGTGCCTGACTCGCATGATGCCTCCTCAGATGTGCCCGAGTGCGGCCCGCAGCGATGAACACTACTGACAGGGCTTCCTGCGAGGTCTGTGCGTGAAATAGACCACACTCGTATGAGTGTCATTCTAGGTTTCCGACGCATAGGTGGGGCACAGTGGGAGGGTGAGCAGCACAGACCACAGCACCAGGCAGCCTGTCCCTTCGACCGATGACGTGCGCATCGACGCCGCCGCTGCTCCGAAGGCCGCTGAGGCCACCACGAACCGTCGCGTCGACACCACCTTCGACAAGTTCCATGATCGTTACTCCGTCCGGACCCTTGGCCTGAAGACATCCCCGGTTCGAGCCCTCTTCTCGGTGGCGAACCGTCTCGAGGTCGTCTCGCTGGCCGGTGGCATGCCGAACATTGCCGACCTTCCCCTCGACGTCGTCGGCGAGTCGTTGAAGGAACTCATCGACACCCGCGGCGCCGTCGTCATGCAGTACGGATCCGGCCAGGGCGAGCCAGAGATCCGTGAGCACATCTGCGAGGTCATGGCCGCCGAGGGTCTCATCGCCGACCCCGACAATGTCACGGTCACCTGCGGCTCCCAGCAGGGGCTCGACCTCGTCACCCGAATCTTCTGCAACCCAGGCGACGTCATCATGGCGGAGTCACCGTCCTACGTCGGGGCTCTCAACACCTTCACCTCGTACCAAGCTGAGGTCATCCACGTCGACATGGACGACGAGGGCTTGGTGCCGGAGTCGCTGCGCGAGAAGGTGACGGCTGCGCGTCGCGACGGCAAGTCGGTCAAGTTCCTCTACACCATTCCCAACCACTCGAACCCGTCGGGAATCTCCCAGTCGACCCAAAGGCGACGCGAGATCCTGGCCGTGGCGGATGAGCTCGACCTGCTCGTTGTCGAGGACAACCCGTACGGTCTGCTCAATCTCGACGGGGATCCCTTGCCGACCTTGAAGTCGATGGATCCCGAGAACGTCATATATCTGGGCTCGTTTTCCAAGACCTTCGCTCCGGGGTTTCGCGTCGGCTGGATGCTCGCCCCGTCCTTCGTCCGCAGCAAGTTGGTCCTCGCGCAGGAATCCGCGACCTTGTGCCCGCCGGTCTTCTCCCAGTTCGCCATCTCCAGTTACCTGACTCATTGGGACTGGCGCGGGCAGATCCGCAGCTTCATCGACATGTACCGCGTTCGTCGCGACACCATGCTGGCCTCGTTGGCCGAACACATGCCCGAGGGGACGACGTGGACCCGTCCGTCCGGCGGATTCTTCGTCTGGTTGACGATGCCGGGAGCGGTCGATTCGGCCGCCATGCTTCCTCGGGCGGTCACCAAGCTCGTTGCTTACACCCCTGGAACAGCCTTCTACAGTGACGGACGAGGACAGCGCAATATTCGGCTGTCGTTCTGTTATCCGACGCCTGAGCGGATCAAGGTCGGCGTCGAGAGGCTGGCCGGAGTGATGCGCGACGAACTCGACATCGCAGAGACCTTCCAGCTGGGCGACGGGCGACGCCATGTTCGCGATCTGGGGCCTGGACCGGATCTCGCCTGAATTCCTCGGCGGCGACGCGGTCTGTGAGGACCCTGCGACGTGAGCCCGGCGCCATGTCGGGATGGCCGGGCGTGATTCGTGAGACTGCGGAATTCAACTGGTCGCTGAGTATGAATTCGGCGATTTGTCGATTTATCTGTGAACCGATGAGAGATGGCTGCTTCTGATTGAGCCTGTGGGTCCTGTCTGGCTGTCTTGGGAGAGTCGGTGTCCCCGTCACTGTCGCGACGCTGGTTGAATGGGGCCATGTTGCAACCAGTCGTCGTCCTCGCCGGAGGGCTCAGCCATCAGCGCGACATCTCTTTGAAGTCGGGTCGCACCGTTGCCCAGGCGTTGCGACGAGTCGGACATGAGGTCGTGGAGGCCGATATTGACTCCTCCCTCATCGAGACCCTGCGCGCCAACGACGGAGCCGTCGTCTTCCCCATGCTGCATGGTGGTCTAGGAGAAAACGGGGCTCTTCTTGAAGTCCTCCAGCTCATGGACATCCCCTATGTGGGATCGGGGCCGGCGACCTGCCGCATTTCCTTCGACAAGTCCATTGCGTCACGAACCGTCGCTGCCGCGGGTGTCGCCATCCCTCAGCAGGCGGCTCTCCCCCACGACGTCTTCCGAGAACTCGGAGCTCAAACCGTGATCCGGTCCATTACGGAACGGTTCGGACTTCCAGTCATTGTGAAGCCAGCTCGCGGCGGCTCGAGCTTGGGGGTGATGAAGGTCGAAGACGCCGCTGACCTCCCCCAGGCCATTGCCAATGCCTACGCCTATGACGACATGGCGGTCGTCGAGGAGTTCGTCACCGGAACCGAACTTGCGATTGGCATGATCACAAGCTCTGAGGGAACGCGAGTGCTCCCTGCCGTTGAGATCCGCCCCGTCGGTGGGGTTTATGACTACTCGGCGATGTACACCGGGGGCGAGACCCGTCTGACGGCTCCGGCCGACATCAGTGATGAGACTGCCGAAGCCGCAACTCAGATGGCCCAGATCGTCCAGCGGGAGTTGGATTTCTCTGGCATCTCCCGTGTGGACGCCATCGTCGACGGGTCTGGACGTCCGGTGTTCTTGGAGGCTGGTGCTGCTCCCGGCATGACGGCCACGTCCCTCGTGCCCGTCGCGATGGAAGCCGCTGGCCTGGATCTCGGCCAGGTGTGCTCGCACCTTGTCGCTGACGTCGCCCGTAACCATGACTGAGAGCGACAAGACGTCAGGAACCAGCTCTGCCGTTCGCGTCAAGCAGGCGCTGATCATGCTGATCGGCACAGTGCTGGCCGGGGTGATGGTCATCCTCGGCCTGTGGCAGATGAATGTCTTCGAATCCCAGCAGAACAATTCCACCCAAGCCCGTATAGATCAGCCTGTCATCACGTGGGACAAAACTCCCAAGCGAGCTGACGTCATGGCCCAGTACGGGCGCCGGGTGAGGATTACCGGCACCTTCGAACCTTCAACCGCCACGATGGTGGGGACGTCATGGCCAGTCAGGGCCGTCCAAGGAGTACGTCTCAGGTCGGGCGAGACGATCGCTGTCGTCCGGGGAATGGTCTCCGAGGGCCAAAACACTCCCCCGGCCCCCAAGGGCACCGTGACGCTGACGGGTGTCCTGGCGGCCTCAGAATCCGACGATGAGCACCGCAACCCCCAGATGCCAGCAGCTGTGCTGCCCTCGCTGCGTCTTGAGGTGTTGACCCAAACATGGCCGCAGCCGTTGGTGCCGGCGACACTGACCCTTGACGAGGACGGTGCACGTGCCCAAGGTTTGGCCCCGGCTGAACCGGTCCTTCCCAAGGGAGACGGCGGTGAACGTAATCGCGGCTATGCCCTTCAGTGGTGGGTGTTCGCTATCTTCACCATCGCCATGTCCATCGCTTTTGCCAGAGCCGCGGGGAAACATAAGGACTGATTCTCATCAGGTCCGGCGGCGGTTGGCCGGCGTCAGTACTCTGTTTCACGTGCAGCATACCGACGACGTGACCAGCGATGAGTTCTACGCTGCCCCCTCGGCAAGCGAGCCGACAGCGCGAGATGGAGCGCATACCAGTGCCCATCACCATGGGTCGAACCCAAGTTCGCCTGTGGATGCGGCTGAGACCGAACAGGAGCCGTGGATTGAACCCGACGAGATTCCTGGGGTACGCAAGGCCTTGATTGCCTATCGAGTCATGGCGTACGTCGTGGGCACCCTCTTGGTCGTCCTGGTGTGTGTAGCAATGCCACTGAAGTACGCCGCCGGGAAGCCGACCATGGTCAACGTCGTCGGCATCTCTCATGGGTGGCTCTATCCCGTCCTCCTCATCACCGCGTACGTGTTGGGCCGCAAGGCAGGATGGCCGCTCACGAGGCTGCTGATCATTGCCTTGGCAGGAACCGTGCCGTTCCTGTCCTTTGTTGCCGAATACTTTGCGCGCAAGGACGTCGAGCGCCGTATTGACTCCGCGAACGCCTATTGGGCTGGCCACCAACCGCCCGCCGAATGAGCCCGTAACTCAGGACGAGACCGCGTGAGCCCGACTCCGACGGCAGACTTGGTTCCCCGTTTGCGTCAGACCACGGACTTCTCGTCGACCTCGTCGCTGCGGACGTCTTTAATACGGAATGCCGTCCCGCCCACTGTGCGAGAGTCGGTCGCACGATGGCTGCTGACCTATGGCAATGCCCCTGACTGGCGCTACAGCGTCAACCAGGGGCATTCTTTCATCACTTATCACTTTGATAATATGTCGATAAGTCGCTCTAACTCCTCATTGTCACTGAACTCCAGGGTGATCGTCCCTCGACCGTTACGACGCTTCACCTTCACCGCGGTACGGAACCGCTGGGACAACTCATCCCCCCACTTCGCCGCTTCGGCATCCCGTCGAGGCTTCTTGCGCTGATGCGGCTTGACCTCGGTCGTGTCGTCGAGCGTCTGCCGGACAAGTTCCTCCGTTGCACGCACCGAGAGACCTTCATCCACGATGCGATCGGCAATGTTGCCCTGGAGGTCAGCATCTTCGAGCGAGAGAAGAGGACGAGCGTGTCCAGCGGTAATGTCACCCTCGAGCAGTCGCTTCTGAACACCAGCACTCAGCTTCATCAGGCGGATCGTATTCGCGATCTGCGATCGAGACCGCTGAACCCGCTCCGACAATTCGTCCTGAGTGCAGCCGAAGTCATTGAGCATCTGCTCGTATGCAGCGGCTTCCTCCAGCGGATTGAGCTGGACGCGGTGGAGGTTCTCAAGGAGAGCATCTCGCAGCATGTCCTCGCTGGCCGTGGTACGTACGATGGCGGGAATCGTCGTCAGCCCAGCTTTCCGGGTCGCACGCCACCGTCGCTCGCCCATGACGAGCTCATATCCGTCGTCCACGGGGGTGACGACCACAGGCTGCAGGACCCCAACAGCTTTGATGGAGTCAGACAGCTCGGTCAGCTCATCGTCATCAAAGATCTGTCGTGGCTGATGGCTATTGGGTCGCACCTTGTCGACACCGATGAGCGCGAACCGTGACCCTTCAACCTCATCGTCCGAGAGGGAGCCAGCAGAATCCTCCTCCAGGATCTCGTCATCCTCCTCGTCGAGATCGGTCCTCTGGAAGAACTCCCCAAATCCGCGTCCCAACCCACTGTGCTTTGCTGCCATCGTCATGACTCCTTGCTCTCGGAGGTATCAACTGGCGTTTCTCTTCCGGAGGCAGCCGCGTTCGGGGCCGGAGCATGCCGCTTGGCGAACTCTGCAGCCGCCTCACGATATGCCACAGCACCGGCTGACTTCGGATCGTACGTCAAGACGCTACGGCTGTAACTCGGTGCTTCGGACACACGAACGGACCTTGGGATCCGTGTCGTCATAGTTTCCCGTGCAAAGTGAGTGCGAACCTCCTCATCCACCTGCGTGGACAACCTGGTCCTGCCGTCAAACATCGTCATGAGGATCGAGGCAAGGCTCAAATCCTTGTTCATTGCGTGTCGCACAGCGTCAATGGTGCGCATGAGCTGCGTCACGCCCTCCAGGGCGTAATACTCACATTGGATCGGCAGCAAGACTTCATCCGCCGCGACAAGTGCATTGAGGGTCAAGAGGCCCAGAGACGGGGGGCAATCGAGAATGACGTAGTCAACGGCGTGGGTCTTGAGATATTTGCGAAGGGCCTTCCGTAGACGACGCTCTCGCCCCTTGACATCAACTAGTTGTAGTTCTGCTCCGGACAGATCAATCGTCGCCGGTACAACTTCGAGACCGGGCGCCTCCGGGCTCTCCTTGGCGACGAGTGCGATGTCCTCCTCGTCAATGAGGACTTCGTAGGTGCCGGGCGTCCCTGCCTCGTGATCGATCCCAAGGGCCGTCGAGGCGTTGCCCTGGGGGTCGGTGTCGATGAGAAGCACCTTGAGCCCGCTCATAGCCAATGCCACCGCAAAGTTGATTGCTGTCGTAGTCTTCCCCACCCCGCCCTTTTGGTTGGCGACAACGATCGTGGTGGGTTTAGCGGGACGGGGGAGAGTCAGTGGCATGGCAGAGGCCGTAGCGTCATCAACGCGGTCGGCGGCTGGATCCGCTGCGTCAGGCACCTCGGGACCATCAAAGGCCGCCCGCTTAGGTGCTCCGTCATAGATAGGGACCTCGTCGGTCATACGCATCCTTTCACTTGCGAGCGGGAATGATGTTTCACGTGAAACACCGTCGGTTGGTCACTCTACCGGGCACGCCTCCCAGATCCAGAGACATTTTCCTTCCTGTGGATAACTACGGAGACGGGACGTGCACGCCTGTGGATAACCAACTCCATGTGGTGGATAACAGAGAGCACAACGAGGAACTCAGCCTTTGGCACCCACGAGCGCGGACCCCGTGCCGTATAGCCTCATGATCCGCGCTCGTCTCGGGCTAGCTTTTGTCTGGTAGGACGGCCCACCGACATGAAGGATCGCCGAACCTGGCTACCCATCTGATCATGGTGCAGTTCACGTAGAAGCTCTCATCAAAGCACGCGTCCCCACGTATCTGTTACTTGTGCGCACAGCCAGCCCCTAGGTGCGGGTTCAATAGCCTCCGAGGAACACCATGTGGGATCCCGAGAGCCCATAGTTTGATGACGACGAACCATGATCAGATCGATCCGAGGTGGTCATGGCCGTGCCAAATAGCCATGTTCAGTCGGACATCACCTAGGCCTTGACAGCCCGCGACGCGTGCGTACCCGACTGCCGGATCAATCGCTGGCATCGCATTCTGTGATCGACATGGGCACCTTTCTCCAACCTCAGCCCAGCGGACACACGTCCGGCCAAAGTCCACACTAGGCAGGAATTCGTGTCCGGCCGGAAGTCACGTCTGGCCGGAATCAGACCGGAGGTGAAAGCCGGGACACGAAAGGTGGCGGGAGATGACGCGGTGCCGAACCGGACCAGGGCCACACAGACTCAATGGGGACTCAACGGGGAAGCGGAGCAGGGGTTAAGCGCGGCCAGCGGGGACGCGGCGCTTGCGTAGCCCACCCCGGCGTGAAGCGTAGCCAGCGTGAAACGGACCCAAACGCGAGACGTGCCAGTGCGCAACGCGATCAGCGGAAGGCAGCCCTGGCATGAAACGAGGCTAGGGCAAGACACACCCACCGGGAAGCGGACCCCACGTAGTCCAGACGCCGCGGAACCAGTGCCAATGTGAAGCGCGGCGCCGATGTGGAGCGCGGCTAATGTGAAATGCGACCAGCGGAAAGGTCGGAAGGGTGCAGGTGCCCTTCTGATGCGACTGGCTTTCCCTTCGGAGCGGCACCGACGCCGTCTCCAGGCCAGTACCAGATGCGCCGATGAACGCTTCCGATGGAGTCAGCGGTACTGCCCTGTGCTGTTATCGCAGCCGCCCGGTCTAAATCTTCGATACCCAGACTGATGGAGTCCCCCTGGTCGGACCAAGGATCCACACCGAGACCGATGTTTCACGTGAAACACCTCCCCCCCCGTGCCCGATCGACGTGAGGCGGAACTTCCAGCCGCTTGTGACGTCGAGCACGCCGGCGCACTTCATCGTCACCGCCAGGGATGACTCCAAAGCACCTCTCATCGCCGAGTTCGTCGTGCTCTCTTACGTCGTTCCGGCATCGTTATCCGTAGGAGAGCAGACCCGTGCACTTAGGTCCCGTTACGGCCTCGTCCTCCTAGGCAAACCATCGCTCCATACGAAGATGGCAGCCAGTTCTACGCCTTTCGAGCCGTCACAAGAAGCACACTCGCAATACCCGCCCATGATCACCACGTCGGCCGATGGCCGCCAAACCACCAGGAACAGCGGCCGCGGATACATTCGACCGTCTCTGAATTGTGACTTCTACGAGTCAGTCGCGACTGGGTGTCCCTTCAGCGACCTGATCCAGGGTCTCGGTGGTGGGCCGGACGGCACCTCATGCATTCTCAGATCGGCAGACGCGCACTGCGCGCGTGACCTCCGACGATGGGTCAGCACGAACGAGGAGTACTTCGGCAGAAAGATGACGCTTAGAAAGCTCCTTCTTCGCTTTCACGACCTCCTCTTCGGCTGACTGCCCCTTCAGGGCGAGGAGACACCCATTTTGCCCGAACAGCCCGGCCGTCCATCCAACAAGCGTGCCCAGCTTCGCAACTGCTCGGGACACGACAACGTCAGCGGAGATTCCGGCGTCTTCGGCGCGATCGCGCACAATCGACACGCGGCCTGCTAGGTTTAACTCATCGACAGCCTCGGTCAAGAAGTTGGAGCGTCTCAACATCGGCTCGATCAGTGTGATCTCGAGGTCCGGCCGCAAAATCGAGAGCGGGATTCCAGGCAAACCTGCACCACTACCAACGTCAGCGACGCGCGATCCTTGGGGAATCAGGCTTTCCAGGGCCGCACTGTTGAGGATGTGACCACAATCTGTCGACCTCGCGAGGACCAATCAGTCCCCACTCGACCCCGCGACTAGCCAATATATCGACATAGCGTTTAATCGTCTTATAGCTGCCGCCGTACAGTCGCTCGGCTATCGCGTCGTCAGTCACCTGGGTCATGTCAGACATCCTGCCATGTCAACGTTCGGTAATCCGGCTGGCTCTCCCATCCACCATCTCTTGGGTGCCTGAATCACCAATTCCCGCGCCGTCGCGACCTGTCGAATCATGCCGAGCTTAGGTGGGGGCATGCTGACTGCTTCACCCCCTGTCTAAATCGTCCCGGACGTGTGCGACGATCCTTGATCGCCTCACCTCGACCTTGTTCACCTCCCGACGTGCTGCAGCTGAAAAGCCCCCGCTTGCCCCCTCGATCCGGTCGACCAGTGACCGCCGTCAACCGCCATCGGGCCTGGCCACGTTTATGATCACAGCACTGACAGGCACGCCACACCATGATGACAAATACCCCGAAATGGATTTCACGAGACCTCCGCAGTACAGCCGTCGATCCGTCGTAACTCTTCTTCGCCACTCTGTATGCCGTCACCACACCACAATGGGGGGCCGACCCGCAGGGGGAAGAATTGGCATCCTCCGGGGGCACATGCTTCTGCGGCTCAAGCGTCAACCCCACCGACCGCGGCGGGGGAGAGCTGAGATCCTCCCAGGGCCGCCATTACCCGGCGACTCCGATGACCGTGCTCAATCCGTCGCCTCACAACCCTGGCGCGTAGCCACTAATTCGCCGGACGTGAGCGCGCTCGGTGAGTCACACAGCATGCGGAACCCATAAGGCTCAAGCCGTCGTTTTTGTTCTCTCGTCAACCCTCCCCACCCCAAAAGAAAGAGATACCGCCGGTATTCAACAACTTGTGCAGGGTGGAAAACCAGCGATATAGTTCACCTCTCGATCTCGCGTACTTCCGGCGCTGCCGTCCAGAACGAGGTTTAGGTGACGACATCATTGAGTCATCTAGACTCAGCTTATTCTCTGATTGTGGATGAGCTGCACGGATCCCACACAATCTCTTCCACCCTCGTCTCGGTCCGCCGACCTCTACGCAACGACAATCCCGGCTGCCATTCCCAGCGACTGATCGATTTGCCTGCTCACACGATGCCCACTCCTTGACGTATCGGTCGAGCTCACCAGCCCACGGCGGCCAGGCTTAGGATCGACCGGATCGAGCTCGTATATCTTGTTTTGTCCGCATCGGCGCCGGGGTCGCTCGCTCACATGGGTCCTTTTGAGGACACTCAGCATGTCCCCGAAGCGCCGCGCCGCAACGCCCAAGCTCCAGGCACCTAAACGGATCCCAGCAACCGATCGCGCCCGCCCGAAACACCCCCATCCATGGGGTCATCTGTTCCACGTGAAACACACCCCGGGCCTATTTATCTTTTTGTCGATATATGCCTTAATACCTATAGCGTCTGTCGTCCCCGTCACGCAGCGACCACCCACCACGTCGACCAAACGCCAGCCCCTCACGCAAATGCCTCAACGCGTCAACGACGAAACGGCAACCAAGACCTCGCCTCGTCACCACCAACGAACGCACAGCTCATCAAACTCACCTGCAAGCCAAGGGATGACAGCAGGGTAGTGGCCCCGTCGCAAGACGCGCCGTCACAGAAGCACGGCGAAACGCTTCCAGGACGGGCACCACATGCGTGTCAAAGACCCATGCATCTCACAGCACCGTCACGCCTCAAAATCCACGCAAGCGCGACAAAACATACGGCCTCACCACGTCACCACGCGGCTGCCCAGCGCACCTGACACACAGCTCGGCATCACAGCGCATACAGAGCACTCAACCGACGGCGGTGCCACACGGCTCGTCACCCCAACACACCGGGCGTTAACACCCCGGCGGTGCCACACAGGCGACAGGCGCCAGCGCTCACCAGGGCCACATGGCGCTGACCAGGGCCACATGGCCCCGAACGTCACTTCACGCGGATCTCGTCGAAGGTCGCCGTCGTCATCCGGACGTTCACCGGCACCTCGTCACCAACCTGGGCGGGCTCTCCGGGACCCCCAACAAAAACAAGCGAGGAATGCATGTGAGGAGGCTCTGCGAAGACCGCTCGTCGTCCCGCGACGGTGAAGGGACTCGTCACCCGTCCCACCATCTGCTGCAGAGCCTCAGCCCCCGGGATGAGCCATTGCCGCAAGGACCCGGCAGAGATCGGCGCCGACAAGGCAACGCCATGGGCCGTTCCTCCCGATACCACGACAATGTAGCCGTCAGCACGGGTCTTTATTCGGTGATAACCAACCGGCGTTCCCTTGGGCAGCCAGTGGACGTCGAGAACCGTCCCCGTCACCCGGAAGGCGTCCGCGTCACCCAGCCAAAGCCGGGTCCCGACGCGCATCCGCACCGGAACATCGAGTTCCTTCGACAATGTGACGTAGTCGTCACAGCTGAGATGAGAGAACCAGATACCGCGTGAGGCCAACGGATGACGCTTGACGATCCGGGCCATCTCGCGACCCTCGTCGAGTGCCGCCCCTGACGGAAGGTGAATCGTCCATCCACGCACGTTCAAACCGTCAAGATTCAGTGCCGCGACTTCATCTGCGCACACACCGTGGCGATGCATGGAGGTCTCCACCTCGACGAGGATGGGTGCGCCCGGCGCAATCTCACGCACAGCGGCCACGTCTTCAGCCCTCGACATCGTCGTGATGACCTTGGGATCGCTCAACAGCTCAGTGGCCACCTGGTCACCGGGTCGCCACGGGTTGAGGACGACGACGTCCTTGTCCCAACCATGCTCACGGACCGACGCCACCTCTTGGGCCACACCAACAGCAATGACGTCGACACCGAGGCGCTGCGACTCCTGCACCGTCAATGCGTGTCCGAATCCGTACCCATTTCCCTTGGTCACAGGCACGATTCCCGGGCAGGAATCAACGAATGCCGCCACGTGGCTGTGCCAGCGTTCCGCATCAACAGTGAGTTTGAGCATGTCAGCATCTCTTCATGTAGAGGTCGAAAGCCTTGTAAAGGATGGGGTTGATCGGCTTGTCCCACTCGCCGGGGAAGGCCACCGCCTGGCCACCGCTGCCCACCTTGAACTGGATGAGGCCGATCTCCGGATCATCAGCACCCACACCGGCGACGATGCCACGCATGTCGTACACAGCGCATCCCGCTTCATTGGCGGTGCGAATCATGGCCCACTGAATGGCATTGGATCCACGCACTTCACGCTTGGCCGTGGTCGATGCGCCATAGGAGTACCAGGCGTGCTCACCGACGGTGACGAAGGTCGTCGAGGCGACGAGATCTCCTTCATGCTCGGCAAGGAAGACCTTCATCCGGCCGTCCTCCTCAGCATTCAGAACATCCCACATGTGCTCGAGGTACTCCAGCGGGCGGCCCGTGAAGCCGTCGCGCTCGGCGGTCTCCAGGTAGACCTTGTGGAATCGCGCCAGATCGTCGCGAGTACCGAGCTTGACCTCGACGCCAAGCTTGTTGGCCTTCTTGATATTGCGACGCCACAGCTGGTTCATGCCCTTGAGGAGTTCGTTCTCAGTCTTCTGGGTGCCATCCTCGTGGCGCAACGGAAGCTGGAAGTTGAACTGCGGCTGTCCGGCGGCGAATCCGTCACCACTCTGGTCAGTCACCCATCCGCCCTGCTTGAGGACCGACAAGACGCGCTCGCCCTCGGGGGTGGTGACGTCCGGCTCCACCTCAGTCAGTGAGGTGACGTTGTCGTCGGCGATGGCGTCCTTGATGGTCTTGGTACCCCAGATGCGGTGTACGACGGCCGGACCGATGCGCACGGCGAAGGCCTGGCGTTTCTTGACGTGGGCAACCAGGGCGTCAAAGTGCCCGGCGATGTCGTCGCGGGACCAGTCGAGGACCGGTCCTTCCGGCAGATAGGCCAGGTAACGAGGCAGCTTGGGGAGCTTGCGGTAGAGGATCAATCCGACACCGGTGAGCTCGTCACCGTCGTAGAACCCGATCCGTTCACCTCGCCACTCCGACTTCACCCGCGCCCAAGCCGGGGTCTGCAAAAAAGAAGCTGACCCTCGGGCCGCAATAAACTCGAGCATCGTAGGGACGGAAATAGGGCGAACGGAAATCGTCACACATCCGACTATAACGTCGAAATAATCCCCTCATCAAAGGCGCCAGCCGTGTCTGCCGGCTTGATCGACCCAACTCCGGCACCGCTTTCGCGTCAGCGAGGACGGACCCCCGTGGTCAAGACGGGCCCGCTACAAAGAAGAGCCCGGCGAGTATCACACCCACCGGGCTCCACGTCCATGACTCACTGCGTATGCGTCACTGCTCCTGCGTGATGACCACGTGACGCTTGGGCTCGACACCCTCGGACTCGCTGACGAGTCCCGCGGCCGCAACCGCGTCATGCACGATCTTGCGCTCGAAGGGGTTCATGGGAGCCAGGTGAGCCGGCTCACCGGTCTCCTTGACCGACTGAATCGCCTCAGTTGCCAGGGCCACCAGCTCCTTGCGACGCGACTCCCGGTACCCGGCGATGTCGAGCATGAGGCGGGAGCGATGCCCGACCTCGGTCATGACGGCCAGGCGGGACAGCTCCTGCAGGGCCTCCAGGACCTTGCCGTCCTTGCCGACGAGGGTCTGGGAATCCGTGACGATGGAGACGTGGGCCCGCCCGCTCTCCACATAGGTGTCGATGTCACCATCCAGGTCGGCGATGTCGAGCAGCTCCTCGAGGTAGTCAGCGGCGATGTCACCCTCCTCATCCAGAGGGTCACCAGGCTCCTTGTTGTCACTCTCCTCATCGTCCTCGTCCTCGACGTCATCCCCTGACTCGAGGTCGACGTCGTCGTCCTCAATCTCCTCGACATCGATATCGCCGCGGTTCTCAACCTGATCGACGTCGAGCTCCTCGATGCGCTCGCTGCTCTCGCTCATCGTTGTTCGTTACCTCTCAAAATCAACCAGTCATACTGGTCAGTGGAATGGTTCATGACGGGTCCGGGGCCCGGCCTCACTTCTTGCGTTGGGCTCGCGTCTGCTTGGCAGGCTGCTGGCGACGGACGACCTGACGACCACCACTGGCGTCCTTGCGTACCGTCTGACGGGTGACACCCTGACGGGCAACCATCGGCTTCTCGCCATCCTCAGCAGTTGCCACCGGAGTGGGGGCGACGACCTTGCGGCGACGCTTCTCACGACGGGCACGCTCGATCTCGTCGGGATCCTTGCCCTTGGCGATCATGCGCTCACGCCAGTCGATGTAGGCCGGGGTGTTCGGCGTCGGGTTGTTACGAATGAGGATCTCCTGCTGACCGAGAGTCCACAGGTTCGAGGTGCACCAGTAGAGCATGACGCCGATCGGGAAGCTCACACCGGAGAACAGGTACATCAGCGGGAAGAGGTAAATCATCATCTTCTGCTGCTGTGCCATCGGGCCGGTCAGGGACTCCGGCGGCATGTTCTTCCGCATCAGCTGAAGCTGGGTGTAGAACAGCGTCGCCACCATGATGATGATGAGAACCAGGGCGACGACCTGGGTGCCGCCGAAGCCGTCGTTCATCGGCAGGAAGCGACCGGCCAGCTCAGCGCCGAAGAACTTGGCGTGCTGCAGGGATTCCATGAGCCCCGGATTCTCGGTGAAGAAGTGACCGCGGGCAATACCGCGGGAGGCACCGTCGAGCACGCGGAACAGAGCCAGGAAGATCGGCATCTGCAACAACACAGGGAGACAGGACGCCGCCGGGTTGACCCCTTCCTCGCGGTAGAGGTTCATCATCTCCTGGCCGGCACGTTCCCGGTCGTCGCCGTACTTCTCCTGAATGGCCTTCATCTTCGGCTGGATGAGCTGCATCGATCGCGCAGAGTTGATCTGCTTGACGAACAGCGGCACCAACAGCAGGCGGATGAAGATCGTCAGACAGATGATGGCCAACGTCCACGACACGCCAGAGTCGCGACCGAACAGCGGCGACCACAGGTAGTGGAAGAGGACGAGCAGGCCGGACACCGCCCAGTACAGCGGCACCATGATGGCGTGACCCATCGCATGGAGGGCGCCGCCCAGGCCGAGTATGACCAGCGGGTTGAGCATCAGTTCTCACCTCGGGTGTGGAAAGGGGTACCCATGTGGGTACTCCCCGGATCGGTGTGTCCGGGGATGGTTCGTGGGACCGATCCGCGATCCCTCGGGTCATCACCCGTCAGGTCATCGGTCGGTTTCTTTGTGGAGCGCGCGAGCTCGGGGTGGAGTTCACGCCATTGTCTTGCCTCGGGGGTGCCCGGCACTGGGTCGTACCCGCCGTTGGACCATGGATTGCATCGTAGGATCCGCCAGATGATCATCGGTGTCGCCCGGAACACTCCGTGCACCTTCAGGGCTCGCAGACCGTAGGCGGAACAGCTCGGCTCGTACTTGCAGACGTCTCCGTAAAACGGCGAGATGAAGGCACGCCAGCCCTTGACGAAGCCAATGACCAGCCACGTGAGGGGACGAAACCGCCGCAGCGTGCCCCACACGCCACTGCTGTGATCCGGTCGCCGTGCCGGTACCGCTGCAGCCATCATCGAAGTTTCCGCAGTGCCTGGTGCCATGCGCCGTCGAGATCCTTCGCGACTCGACCCGGTTCGGTTGCGGCAGCCGGCAGAGCCCGCACGACGATGACGGTGCCGTCCTCGAGTTCGTCGACGAGGGGACGACACAGGTGCCGCAGGCGCCGCTTCACACGATTGCGGGTGACGGCATTACCCACGGCCTTGGAGACGACAAAACCGACCCGGGGCGCAAGCTCGGATCGGGAAGTGATCGGTCCGTCGGACGCTGATGGCCCACCGGTACCACAGTTGTCCACAGCGGCTGTGGACAACTCGGTGATGTCGGTCGGATCGGGCCGAACCTGTGCACATCGTCCAGCGTGGACGACGAGAGTAGGACGGCCTGATCTGACGCCCCCGCGGACCGCGGCGCGGAAGTCACCGGGACGGTGCATCCGCGACCGGGCGGGCAGCATGGGGACTCAGGCCGACAGCTTGGCGCGACCCTTGCGACGACGAGCAGCGAGGATGCCGCGGCCGGCACGGGTGCTCATGCGGGAACGGAAACCGTGGTTGCGGGCACGACGACGATTGCTGGGCTGGAAAGTGCGCTTCACGGGGATGTTCTCCCTTGTGTCTCGGGGATCACCCGGGGGATCGACACGAGCCGGTCCCATGTGTCCGGGGCGCCCGGATGGGCGCAGGGGAAGTGGACGCTGAAGACAGCGACCGGATAACTGTACGTTGTCGACCCCGTCATCGGCAAACTGACAACCTCGCAACGAGTAGTCATCGAACAACACCCATGAAACCACAGTCATGTAGTCCTCTGACCCGCTTGACAAGCCACTCAAACCGGTTGCGGATGGACCCGTGACTCACTAGCGTTCGACAGTGTGGTGCCCCTCCGGTGCCTTGATACACGGGTTGTGGAAAACTGTGTGGACAACTCTCGACGACTTCTAGGGAACAGGTGGTGGAATGTCCGACACCCCGTTCGGCGACGCCGACCACCCCCGTCCCGCGCCGATCCATCCGGACGCCGTGCTGCCCCCACCGATGAGTTCGCAGCCGGTTGACAGTGATCCCACCGAAGCACTCAACGCGGCCTGGGACGAAATCCTCAAGAAGGTCTCCAAACCCAACCGGGCGTGGTTGTCCAACACCACACCGGTGACGATGCACGGCTCGACCGTCATGATCGCCGTCCCCAACGAGTTCGCCCGTGAACGCGTCGAGTCCAAGATGCGACATGAGCTCGAGGAACTCCTCTCCGACCAGTTCCACAAGGGCATCCACCTCGCCATCACCATCGACCCCGATCTGGAGTTGGCCCTCGGTGCCCCCGAACATGACGACGAGGAGGAAGAGGCTCCCGTCCCACCGGCCCAATTCGTTCCCAAGGTCACCGTCGGAGCGACTGAACCCTCCACCCAGCCAGTCCCCAGTGTCGATGATGACGAGAGCACCCGGCTCAATCCCAAGTACACCTTCGACTCCTTCGTCATCGGCGCTTCCAACCGATTCGCCCACGCGGCTGCCGTCGCCGTCGCCGAGGCTCCCGGCAAGTCGTACAACCCGCTGCTCGTCTATGGCGGCTCCGGACTGGGCAAGACCCACCTGCTGCACGCCATCGGTCGCTACGTGATGTCGTACTACGACAACGTCAAGGTGAAGTACGTCTCCACCGAGGAACTCACCAACGACTTCATCAACGCCATCGGCACCAACCGCACCAGGGAATTCCGTCGCTCCTACCGCGACGTCGACGTCCTGCTGGTCGATGACATCCAGTTCCTGGAGTCGAAGATCCAGACCCAGGAGGAGTTCTTCCACACCTTCAACACGCTCCACAACGCCCAGAAGCAGATCGTCATGACCTCCGATCGGCCGCCGAAACTGTTGGAGGCTCTCGAGCCCCGCCTGCGCAGCCGATTCGAGTGGGGTCTGTTGACCGACATTCAGCCTCCGGATCTGGAGACCCGAATCGCCATCCTGCGACGCAAGGTTGCGGCCGAGAAGATCGAGGTCGAGCCGGATGTGCTGGAGTTCATCGCCAGCCGCATCCAGACCAACATCCGTGAGCTCGAAGGCGCCCTCATCCGGGTGACGGCCTTCGCCAGCCTCAACCAACAACCGGTGGACACCTCCCTGGCCGAGGTCGTCCTCAAGGACCTCATTCCGGAGGGACGAGAGACCCCGGTGACTCCCGAGCGAATCATCGCCGAGACGGCCAGCTACTTCGACATTTCCACTGACGACCTGCTGGGCACCTCGCGCGCCCAGACTCTCGTCACTGCTCGCCAGATCGCCATGTATCTGTGTCGTGAACTCACTGATCTCTCGCTGCCCAAGATCGGTGCTGAGTTCGGTGGCAAGGACCACACCACGGTGATGCACGCCGACCGCAAGATCCGCGCTCTCATGGGGGAGCAGCGTCAGATCTTCAACCAGGTTTCCGAGATCACCAACCGCATCAAGCAGTACTGAGCGGCTCTCCACAATTCTGGGCGCCTCCAGGACCGCCATCGGCCGTCCCTCCGGTCATGCTGCTGTCTGCCCGCTCCCGGCCTGAAACCATCAGCGCAGGACCCATTCCCACCCCCCCAGGCACCGTCTTGACCCGCGCACGGACGCGTTCGTCCCCATCCCCACACTCGGGTGTGGAAAACCAGTGGATAGTCGGGGGACAACCATGGGACAACGTCGGCCGTCCACAGGAACCCCTTCGGCACACACATCCGGTCCACGTCGTCATCCACATCACCAAAAACTCTGTGACAACGGGTTTCAGGGATTATCCACAAGATCCACAGCGGTTATGACGATGAAGAAAGGACATACATCTCCATCTCTTAAAAATCTGTGAGTGTGGATTTGGGGACAAGGCCCCCTTCGCCGTTGCTCACCCGACGAGATCTACTGACGGAATTTTCCCCGACATCGCCGACCACACCCTCAACGTTGGCATCACATGGGTGCGATTCGTCCTGTGGCATGGATATGATCGACCTGCAAGCACCATGGGGTGCAAGACGCCAAGTCAAGGGGACGCAGTGAAAATCCGTCTGGAACGCGATGTCATGGCCGAAGCTGTCGCCTGGGCTGCCCGCAGCCTGCCGAACCGGCCGACAGTGCCGATCCTGGCTGGACTGTTCGTACGCGCCGAGGGTGACTCCGTCGTGATGTCTGCCTCCGACAACGAGACCAGCGCCCAAATCACCCTTCCCGCCCAGGTTGACGAGCCCGGCGAATCCCTGGTTTCCGGCAAGCTGCTGGCCGACATTGCGCGCAGCTTGCCCAACAAGCCGGTCCAGATCACCACGGATCCCGCCAAGATGGATCTGGTCTGTGGATCTGCCCGCTTCACCCTGCAGGCCCTGCCGGTCGACGAGTACCCCGATCTGCCGCAGATGCCGGCTGCCACCGGAACCGTTGAGGCCGATGTCTTCTCCCGGGCTGTCGCCCAGGTCGTCGTGGCCGCTGGACGCGACGAGTTGTTGCCGGTCTTCACCGGCGTGCGCGTAGAGATCAACGGCGAGGTCCTCTCCCTGCTGGCCACCGACCGTTACCGCATGGCCCTCAAGGAGATCACCTGGAACCCGGCCGCCACCGACGCCGAGGCCACCGCCCTGGTGCCGGCCAAGGTCATGAACGAGACCGCCCGCTCCATGACCTCCGGTGAGCACGTCACCGTGAACCTTTCCTCGGGCGAGAGCGGCGAGGGCCTGGTTGGTTTCGAGGGTGATGGTGCCAACGGTGTGCGTCGGATGACCACCCGTCTGCTGAGTGGAGAATTCCCCAAGGTTCGTCACCTCATGGACATCAAGGCCACCCGATCGGTGCGCGCTCGTACCGACGAGCTCATCAACTCGGTGCGTCGTGTCTCCCTGGTGGCCGAGCGCAACACCCCGCTGCGCATGGTCATCAATGACGACTCGGTCGCCCTGTCGGCCGCCACCGGTGACCAGGCCCAGGCCTCCGAGGCCATCGAGGCCATCGTCACCAACCACGTTGACGGAGAACCCACCATCACGGCAGCTGGATTCAACCCGCACTACCTGTCCGACGCCCTCGGTGCCTTGGACACCCCTTACGTCCACTTCTCCTTCACCGCTCCCGGCAAGCCCTGCCTGGTGACCGGACTCAATGATCTCGACGGTAAGCCGGAGGCGGATTACCGCCACGTCATCATGCTCATGAGGCTTCCCTCCTGACCGATCCCACGACACTAGTGGGCCTTGTCGACGGGCGTGGTCCGACAAGACCGATTCGTGAAGGTTCCATAGCACTCTGACTTGTGGACGAGGGGCATGGGGTGCTGGATCGTCCAGTCAGTGGGATTGCCACACTGTTGGCATGACAACCATCGCTGACGTCCGGACCGAGATCGACCGCGTCTTCGATGCCCTCAACGCGCCTTCCTGGCCCGATCCCCACGCTGACAACCAGATAGCGGCCGAGGAGGAGTACAGCAGGGTTACCGATCCACAGCGGTATCGAGCTCTCGTGCTGCGTCTGCAAGCCTGGCAGCAGGCCCTTTCCACTCTGTGCGACGCCGACGTCGACACCATGGCCAAGGGGGAGGACCAGTTGCAGCAGCGTTGGTCGAGCCCGCACGGAAACACCCTGCCGCTGCATGTCTCCGTCGTCACCTTCGACCAGGTTCCCTTCGTCGGGCTGTCCGTCACCTCCGACGCCGACCCCTTCGACATCGTCCCCGACTGTGCCTGTGATGCCTGTGACTCCGGGTCGCAAGACCTGTTGGCCGTTCTCGACGACGACATGACGGCCCTCGTCGACGGCAGTCTCGTCTCCATCGTCGCCCCCTCGGACGCGGATCGATCGGCCTTCCGGCTGGTGGCCACCAGCCGACGCTGTGCGTTGGAGTGGGGAGGAGACGGTCCTGCGCCGTTGTCTGAACCGGAAGCCGTCGTCGATGCCATTCGCAGCGGTGATGATCCACTCCTCCCCGAGGGCTGCGTCGTCCTGCACGGCAGGCCATGGCTGTGAACAACTCGCTCCGGTAACCTGACTCGGACGGCCTGACAGCGGTCGGAGGGAGGTCCGGATGTTCGTCGAGCGTCTCGAACTGGTCGATTTCCGCTCCTACGTCCGCGCCGACGTCCCCATGACAGCGGGGGTGACGACCTTCATCGGTTTCAACGGTCAGGGAAAGACCAATCTCGTCGAGGCCGTGGAATACCTGTCCACCCTGTCGTCACACCGCGTCAACAATGACACCCCGCTGGTGAGGCTGGGAGCTCATCAGGCCGTGGTGCGCGGCCGAGTCCGTGCCGGGGCCGAGGATTCCCGCAGTCTGCTCCTCGAGGTCGAGATCAATCCGCGGCGTGCCAATCGGGCACGGATCAATCGCGCTCCACTGACCCGACCTCGCGAGATCCTCGGGGTGTTGCGAACCGTGGTGTTCTCGCCCAATGACCTTGTCATCGTCCGTGGTGATCCGTCAGATCGTCGCACCTTCCTCGACGGGCTGGTGATGACACGATGGCCGCGGATGGCTGGGGTGAAGTCGGACTATGAGCGCGTCCTCAAACAGCGCAATGCTCTGCTCAAGTCCCTGGCTGGGAGGGGACCGTCGGCGGGAGCCGAGATCGGCGCGACCATGGAGATCTGGGACGACGAGTTGGCCACCATCGGTGCCGAGCTCCTGTCAGCTCGGCTTGACACCTTGTCGGCTGTCATGCCACTGACCTCGGCCGCCTACCGTGAGATCGCTCCGGTCAATGACCTGGTGACCGCCTCGTACAAGTCGACCATCGACCTCGACGGACTGTGGTCACCTCCCCAGGAGGGCCAGATCCCCGAGCCCATCGACCGCAAGGAGCTGGCGAACCGATTCCTCGACGCCCTGGCGAAACGGCGAGCCGACGAGCTCATCCGTGGCGTCACCCTCGTCGGTCCACAACGCGACGACATCGTCCTGCACATCGGGGAAATGCCGGCCAAGGGGTATGCCTCCCATGGTGAATCGTGGTCATTGGCGCTGGCCTTGCGGCTGGGGTCCTTCCAGTTGCTGCGGGACGACGGCATCGAGCCTGCTCTCGTCCTCGACGACGTCTTCGCCGAACTTGACGCCACTCGACGTGGACGGCTGGCGTCTTCAGTCATCGAGGCTGATCAGGTCCTGGTGACGGCCGCAGTAGCCTCGGACGTTCCCGAGATCCTGCGCGGGGAGAGGTTCGACGTCGGTGGCGGCCAGGTGCTGCCCCATGAGGGGAGTGACGATGACTGACGGAGTTGATCCGCGCGACCCGGTCGTCCCTTCCGACGAGGACCGTCGCCTGGCAGCCGACCATGACGACGAAGGGGTCGACGTCGCCCTGGCCATTGCTCGGGCTTCCCGTGGTGAACCGGCGGGAACCCCGCGTCGTGACGACGCCGGTGAGGTGTTGTTGCCACCACCTCGACGCTCCATGGTGAGGAGACGTCGTCGTCCTCCCAGTACCCCGACATGGTCTGGCCCGGGAAAGGATGCCCGCGACCCGATGGCCCTGGGGGATGCCTTCACCAACCTTGTGAAGTCCAAGGGATGGGGACGTCAGGTCAACCTGCACCTGGTCCTCTCACGCTGGCCAGAACTCGTCGGTCCGACCAATGCTGAGCACTCCCGTCCGGTCAAGTATCAGGGCACGGTCCTGACCGTCCGTACCGAGGCGACGGTATGGGCGACCTCCTTGCGCACCATCGCGCCACAGCTGGTTGCCGAACTCAATCGTCGGCTGGGTGAGGGGACCGTCACCAGGGTCATCATCGAGGGCCCCACTGCTCCCAGTTGGAAACACGGTTCCAGGTCCGTGCCGGGTCGTGGGCCGCGCGACACCTATGGCTGAGATCACTGACCCTTGAGGGCGTCGGCATTGAGCGAAGAACCCGCGAGAATATGGCTCACATAGGGTGATACCCGTAACGTTGTACTCGACCATGAGGAGGTCAGATGCAGCGTTTGGTCGGTGAGGTTCAGCACTACGACTGGGGATCGGATCAGGCAATCCCCGAGATTCTCGGCGAGCAGCCGAATGGACAGCCGTGGGCTGAGTACTGGCTGGGGGCTCACCCCAAGGCTCCGTCAGTTCTGGCCGACGGCGTCACCTTGGATCAGTGGCTGGCTGACCACCCCGAGGAACTCGGGCGGGCCAGCCGCGACGCCTTTGGTGATCACTTGCCCTTCCTGCTCAAGATCCTGTCGGCCTCCCATGCCCTGAGTATCCAGGCCCATCCGTCGCGTGAGCAGGCCGAGAGGGGATTCGCCGCTGAGAACGAGGCGGGAGTGGGCCCGGGTGATCCCAATCGCATCTTCCGTGACGACTGGCCGAAGCCCGAGATGATCGTCGCTCTCACGGATTTCGACGCTCTGTGTGGTTTCCGTGACCCGTCCTCCTCCCTGGTTCTGCTGTCGGGACTGGGGAAGCTCGACGGACTGGATGAGGTGCTCGCGCCGCTGGGCCAGGACGACGGACTGGCCAAGGTCGTCGCGACAGTGCTCTCGGGTGACGAGAAGGTCGTGACCGTCGTGGAAGGAGTCGTGGCAGCCTCCCGCACGTATCTTGAGGAGGGCACTGACGAGGCTGTTCGGGGCCTGGCGCGCACCGCCGTCGAGCTGTCCGAGGACCATCCCGGTGACACGTCCATTCTCGTCGCCCTGCTCATGAACCGGGTGCGACTGGCACCTGGTCAGCAGATTCACCTGGGAGCCGGCACCATGCACGCCTACCTCGGTGGCACCGGTGTTGAGATCATGGCCAACTCCGACAACGTCCTGCGTGGTGGCCTGACGAGCAAGTACGTCGACGTCGATGCCCTGCTCGACCATGTCATCATGACTCCCGAGCCATGCGTCGGTGAGTACGCGGTTCAGGTGTCCCCAGGAGTGGGTCTCTACCGCACCGAGTTCCCGGAATTCCGGTTGTGGGCCTTGCAAGGACACGACGACACCCTCTTACTTCCGGCTACCGACCTGGGCCGGATTCTCCTCGTCACGGAGGGGCAGCTGGTTGCTCACTGCGACGATGAGGACTGTGAACTGAATCGTGGTCAGTCGGCATGGCTGTCGGCAGGCGAGGAGGTGACGGTGACTGGCCAGGGGCGTGGATTCCTGGCAGGCGCCGGGGTTGACGCTGACCACTCCTGAGCTGATAGAGGTGTGAGAGGCGGCGTACCGCTGCAGACGCCGTGACCCCCATCCCGGACCCCGTGGTCGGGGATGGGGGTCGAATCGCTCACAGACCCTCTCAACGTCCGTCTCGCGGGTTCCGGTGTCCGGTACCGCTCAGGATTGCGGTAACATCGGGGCGTTGGGCTCTCCGTCGGCGCATGACATCCGACGGTGACGCCAACCCCGGAGGTCACCGTGACCTCTGCAGAGACACAGGAGCGCATTGCCCGTGAGCCAGCCCGAGATGCCCGAGCCCGTGACCGACGGGGACACCCCCGAGGACCTTCTCATCGACGCCACCGATCATCCTGACGTCCTTGACTCGGATCTTTCCCCGACGACCGTCGATGGATCCTATGACGCCGGTCAGATCACTGTCCTGGAAGGTCTGGAAGCCGTCCGGAAGCGTCCCGGTATGTACATCGGTTCCACCGGTGAGCGCGGTCTGCACCACTGCGTCTACGAGATCGTCGACAACTCGGTCGACGAGGCAATGGCCGGTTACTGCGACACCATTCAGGTCGAGCTGCTCGACGACAACTGGTGCCAGGTCACCGACAACGGACGTGGTATCCCGGTCAAGGAGCACCCCGTCGAGCACATCCCTACCGTCACCCTGGTGCTGACCAAGCTGCACGCCGGCGGCAAGTTCGGCAACGGGGGCTACAAGGTCTCCGGCGGTCTGCACGGCGTCGGTTCCTCGGTCGTCAACGCCTTGGCCTCCCATTTCGTCGTCGAGGTGCGGCGTGACGGCTACCACTGGCGTCAGTCCTTCAGCCTGGGCGAGCCGGACGGCCCGTTGGAGCAGCTCGAGGCCCTTGGCCCTGACGAGCACGAGGGCACCACGGTGCGCTTCCAGCCCTCCGACGAGATCTTCGACTCCATCGTCTTCGAATACGAGACCCTGTCGAACCGCTTCCGCGAGATGGCCTTCCTCAACAAGGGACTGCGGATCATGCTGACTGACCGCCGTGAAGGTCATGTCGACGAGGACGGCAATCCCATCCACGAGGACTTCCTCTACAACGAGGGCCTCAAGGACTACGTCCGCTTCCTCACGGGCACCCGCGACGTCATCAATCCCACCATCATCTCCCTGGAGTCCCATCGTCCTGAGGAGGGCATGGGTCTGGAGATCGCAATGCAGTGGAACACCTCGTACACCACCAGCGTCCACACCTTCGCCAACGCCATCAACACCATCGAGGGTGGCGCCCACGAGGAGGGCTTCCGTGCCGCTCTCACCAACACCGTCAACCGGTGGGGCGAGACCTGGGGACTCATCAAGAAGCGTGAGGACCGCGTCTCCGGTGACGACATCCGCGAGGGACTGACCGCCGTCGTCTCCATCAAGCTCACCGAACCGCAGTTCGAGGGCCAGACGAAGACCAAGCTCGGTAACGCCGAGGCCAAGTCCTTCGTCCAGAAGGCTCTCAACGAGAAGCTCTCCGACTGGTTCGAGGAGAACCCCAACGAGGGCAAGAACATCGTCCGCAAGTCCCAGGCGGCCGCCCAGGCGCGTGTCGCAGCTCGCAAGGCCCGCGACCTGGCCCGTAACCGCAAGGGTCTGCTGGGCTCGACCTCCCTGCCGGGCAAGCTCAAGGACTGCTCCTCGACCAACCCGGAGGAGTGCGAGATCTTCATCGTGGAGGGTGACTCCGCCGGTGGCTCGGCCTCCCAGGGTCGCGACCCGCGGATCCAGGCGATCCTGCCGATGCGAGGCAAGATCCTCAACGTCGAGAAGGCCCGTCTCGACCGCGCGCTGAGCTCGGAGACCATCGAGTCGATCATCAACGCGCTGGGAACCGGCGTCCACGAGGACTTCGATCTGGACAAGTTGCGCTACCACAAGATCATCCTCATGGCTGACGCTGACGTCGACGGCGCGCACATCCGCACCCTGCTGCTGACCCTGCTGTTCCGGTTCATGCGCCCAGTCATCGACGCCGGTCACGTCTACCTGGCCCAGCCGCCGCTGTTCCGGCTACGGTGGACGAACTCTCCTCACGAGTTGGCCTACTCTGACGAGGAGCGTGACCTGCTGCGTCAGGACGGTCTGGCCCATGGCAAGAAGCTGCCTCAGGTCAACCCGATCCAGCGCTACAAGGGTCTGGGCGAGATGGATGCCGAGGACCTGTGGGACACCACCATGGACCCCGACAAGCGTTTGCTGCTCCAGGTGACCCTCGAGGACGCCGCCCTGGCCGACCAGATGTTCTCCATCCTCATGGGTGAGGACGTCGAGCAGCGCCGGTCCTTCATCCAGCGCAATGCCAAGGACGTCCGCTTCCTCGACATCTGAGCACCCCCTCGAACCCTCCCCTCATCCACTGATCATTCAAAGGACACTCCATGGCTGACGATGAGAAGCCCGACGAGCAGAACCAGGCCGACCGTCAAGGACTGGTGACCGGCCGCCACGTCGGGATCCAGCCGGTAGAGATTCGCGACGAGATCCAGAATGCCTACCTCGACTACGCGATGAGCGTCATCGTCGGGCGAGCACTGCCCGACGTGCGCGATGGCCTCAAGCCGGTGCACCGTCGCGTCATCTACGCGATGTATGACGGCGGCTACCGTCCCGACCGCGGCTGGAACAAGTGTTCCCGTGTCGTCGGCGACGTCATGGGCAAGTATCATCCGCACGGCGACTCGGCCATCTATGACACCTTGGTGCGTCTGGCCCAGCCGTGGGCCATGCGCCACAAGCTGGTCCAGGGCCAGGGCAACTTCGGTTCCCAGGGCAATGACGGCGCGGCCGCCATGCGATACACCGAGTGCAAGATGGCTCCGCTGGCCATGGAGATGGTCCGCGACATCGACCAGGACACCGTCGACTTCCAGCCGAATTACGACAACAAGGAGACCGAGCCGGTCGTCCTGCCCGCCCGGTTCCCCAACCTGCTCGTCAACGGGTCCTCGGGCATCGCGGTCGGTATGGCAACCAACATCCCGACCCACAACCTGTGTGAGATCAACGAGGCCGTGCAGTGGTCCCTGACCCACCCCGAGGCCTCCCAGGAGGAGCTGCTCGAGGCGTGCATGGAGCGGATCAAGGGTCCTGACTTCCCTGGTGGCGCGCTCATCGTGGGCCGTCAGGGAATCGAGGACGCCTACCGGACCGGCCGTGGCTCGGTGACGATGCGTGCCGTCATCGACATGGAGGAGGACAAGAAGGGACGCCAGTGCCTGGTCGTCACCGAGTTGCCCTACATGTGCAACCCCGACAACCTCGCAACCAAGATTGCCGACCTGGTGAACTCCGGTCGTATCAACGGCATCGCCGACATTCGTGACGACTCCTCGGCCCGTACCGGTCAGCGTCTGGTCATCGTCCTCAAGAGGGATGCCCAGCCGCGCGTCGTCATGAACAACCTGTACAAGCACACCGCTCTGCAGGACACCTTCGGCTGCAACATGCTGGCCCTGGTGGACAACGTGCCGCGCACCCTGCGTCTGGACCAGTTCATCAGTTACTGGATCGACCATCAGATGGAGGTCATCCGCAGGCGTACCGAGTACCGTCTGGCCCAGGCCGAGAAGGACGCCCACATCCAGCGGGCCCTCGTCAAGGCCCTCGACATGCTCGACGAGGTCATCGCCCTCATCCGTCGCTCCCCGAACACCGAGGCCGCCAGCACCGGCCTGCAGGAGCTGCTCGACATCGACGAGATCCAGGCTCGCGCCATCCTCGACATGCAGCTGCGTCGTCTGGCCGCCTTGGAGCGTCAGAAGATCATCGACCGTCTCGAGGAACTCGAGCGTCTCATCGCCGGTTACAAGGCCATCCTGGCCAGCGAGGATCGTCAGCGCGAGATCATCTCGACCGAGCTCGCCGAGATCGTCGAGAAGTACGGTGACGAGCGTCGCACCCGCATCATCGCGGCTGACGGGGACTTCTCCGAGGAGGACTTCATCCCCGACGACGATGTCGTCGTCACCATCACCCGTGGTGGTTACGCCAAACGCACCCGCACCGACCTCTACCGCGTGCAGAAGCGCGGTGGCAAGGGTGTTCGCGGTGCGAGCCTGCGTGCTGACGACGAGGTGGCCCAGCTGTTCACGACCACCAACCACCAGTGGATCCTCTTCTTCACGAACATGGGCCGTGTCTACCGCACCAAGGTGTGGCAGCTGCCAGAGGCCGGCCGTGACGCCAAGGGTGGTCACGTCGCCGGACTGCTGAGCTTCCTGCCCGACGAGAAGATCGCCCAGGTCATGACCCTGCGCTCCTACGAGGACGCCGAGTACCTGCTGTTGGCGACCCGTAAGGGCCTGGTCAAGAAGACTGCTCTCAAGGCCTACGACTCCTCCCGTCAGGCAGGCGTCATCGCCATCAACTTCCGTACCGAGGACGACGAGCTCATCGGTGCCGAGCAGTGCTCGGCCGAGGACGACGTCCTGCTCATCAGTCGCAAGGGTCAGGCGATTCGGTTCTCCGCCGGTGATGACCAGTTGCGGCCGATGGGTCGTGCCACCTCCGGCGTGACCGGCATGAAGTTCCGAGATGACGACGAGCTGCTGTCGATGTCGATCATTCACTCCGACATGCCTGAGGACGACCGCTTCATCTTCACCGCGACCGACGGTGGCTATGCCAAACGCACCGCCGTCTCGGAGTACCGCCAGCAGGGACGTGGTGGCCTCGGCATCAAGGCCATGGCCCTGAACGAGGAGCGTGGTTCCCTCGTCGGTGGCCTGGTGGTCAGCGAGGCTGACGAGATCATCGCCATCAAGACCTCGGGTCAGATCACACGGTCGGCCGTCTCTGAGGTTCCCGCCAAGGGACGCTCGACGATGGGGGTGAAGTTCGTCTCCGTGCACGGTGACGACGCCGTCTCGATCATCGCGGTGAATCCTGAGCACGCGGTCGAGGAGGACGTCGAGGAAAAGGCTGTGGAAACCGCTGAAGGTGGTGCCACGCAGACCGAATCCGGGGATGTGCTTCCGCAAGGCGATACTGTGGACGACGACCGTACCGTCGATACGGCGGAAAGCGACATGAAGCCGGAGGACAACGGTGAGTGACGAGAAGAAGGTGACGCATCCGGGTCCCGATGATCCAGAGGCGACGCACTGGACTGCCGGTGACGCTCGTCGTACCTTCCAGGAGAAGGGCCGGCAGCGCCCCGATCCGCGTCAAGAGTCTGATCGCAAGCGGACGACGGCGTCGACCCCTGCGGTGAAGCGCGCCGACGCGAGAGCGACGAAGTGGGAGAAGGCGCCCCATCAGCCGGATTCCCGTCCCGCCCAGGCGCATCAGCCCGCTCGCGCTGCCAGGCGTACTCGTAAAGCCCGGTTGCGTCTGACGCGTGTTGACCCGTGGTCGGTCATGAAGACCTCCCTGCTCTTCGGTGTCGCCGGTGCCATCATCTTCTTCATCGCGACGTGGATCATCTGGGGCATCATCGGTGCCTCGGGTGCTTTCGACTCGATGAACAAGGTGGCCAATGATCTCATCAGCTCCCCGAGCTCGAACTCGAAGTTCCAGTTGTCCGATTACGTCAACACTGGGCGAGTGTTGGGTTTGACGGCCCTCATCGGTGCTATCAACGCGGTGCTGTTCACAGCCATCTCGACCCTGTTCAGCTTCCTGTACAACTTGGCTGCGGAGATCATGGGTGGTCTGGAGGTGACCCTCGCGGAGGACTGAGGGCCCTGAAAGCGTGGAGAACGTCCCCGGATGTGTGAGCATCCGGGGACGTTTTGCGTTGTCAGCCGCGTCGTCATATGCCGACCACACGGGTTTGACGAGGACCGTTGCCAATTCCCTTGACACCGGGTTCCTCGTTTGCTTTCATTTATGCCATACATCTGTGGAAACGTTTCCATGGGTGAGGTCGGGGACAGGCCCCGGCGACCTCGGACTCGACGACGAGAGGAGGGAAAGATGGATCGCAAATCGACGATCAAGGACGTCGCCAAGCTGGCCGGTGTGTCCCTCGGGACAGCATCTCGCGTTCTCAATGGCAGCTCCGCGACCTCGGAAGCGTCGCGTACTGCAGTGCGCAAGGCGGCCAAGGAGCTCGGTTATCTGTCGAACGCTCATGCCAGGTCGCTGCGTTCGGCCCACACCGGCGTCATTGGTCTGGTCGTCCCGGACATTCGAAACCCATACTTTGCCGAGCTGGCATCAGTTGTGGAGAACGCCTGCCTGGCCCATGGTTGGGCCACCTTGCTGTGCAATGCCGACGAGTCCCCTGACCAGTTCAACCGATACGTCGACACCCTTCGTCGTCAGCGAGTCGACGGTGCGATCGTCACCCCGACCGGCTTGGGAGAACATGCCGTCAAGGACCTGGTCGACGACGGGGTCCAGGTGGTCTGCGTGGACCGTGAGGTCGCGGGGTCATCACTACCCTCCGTCACCTCCGATCCGTGGAACGGGATGGGGGAGGCCGTCGATCACCTGTTGGAACGTGGGCACCGCAGGATCGGTTTCATCACCGGCCCCCAGCAGACGTCGACTGGTCTGGAGCGTTACCAAGCCTACTGCCAGCTGTTGGCCGAGCATGATGTCGACGTCGTCGATGACCTCGTGGTGGAAGGTGACTACCAGGAGGAGTCGGGACGCGTCGGTGCCGGACAACTACTCGATCGCGGTGCTACCGCCGTCTTCGCCTCCGACTCGCTGATGTCGATGGGGGCCCTGCGAACCTGCCTCGACAGGGGAGTTCGCATCGGTGAGGACATCGACCTGGTCGGTTTCGACGACCTTCCGGTGTTCAGTCTCACCAATCCAGCCCTCACCGTCGTTGCCCAGGACATCGACGCCATGGGAAAGGTGGCCGTTGATCTGCTGAACCATGCCATGGCTGGTGAACCGACCAGCTCCGCTCGACTGGACACCCATCTCATCGTCAGGGCATCAACCCGAATGGTCAAGGAGGACCAGTGACAACATCGCCAGTACTTCGACTGGACCACGTCAGTAAGGCTTTTGGGCCCGTCAAGGTCATTGAGGACGTTTCCGTGGACGTCATCCCGGGCAGGGTGCGCGTCCTCCTCGGCGAGAACGGAGCCGGAAAGTCCACCCTCATCAAGATGATGAGCGGTATCTACCACCCAGATTCGGGATCCATCGTCATTGATGGCAACCCTGTCGACCTTCCCACCGTCAAGGCTGCTGAGGCCGAGGGCATAGCGACGATCCACCAGGAGCTCAACCTCGTTCCACAGATGTCGGTGGCTGAGAACATCATGCTGGGACGTACCCCCAGCCGTGGTGGACTCGTCAGTTGGGGCCCGATGCGAGCCCAGGCCCGTGCCGCTCTGGAGCGGATTGGCCTGGACGTCTCCCCGGATCGCCTCGTCGGGTCGCTGAGTACTGCGCACCAGCAGCTTGTGGAGATCGCGAGAGCTCTCTCGATGGATGCCAGAGTGCTCATCCTCGACGAGCCCACCGCCGCCTTGACTCGCAAGGAGTCCGGTCAGCTCTTCGAGGTGATGGACGACCTCAAGGCCAAGGGCGTGGCGATGGTGTTCATCTCCCACCACCTCGACGAGATTCCGCGCGTTGGTGACGATGTGTCCGTGCTGCGCGACGGCACCCTCGTCGGTGAGGTTCCCGCCTCCACCACCGAGCGCGAGCTGGTCAAGATGATGGTCGGCCGCGACATTGACGACCAGTTCCCGCGCCACCGCGGTGAGGTCGGAGAGGTGCTGCTGTCGGTCAAGGGACTCAGTCGTGAAGGGGCATTCCAGGACGTCGAATTCGAGCTGCATGCCGGCGAGGTGTTGGGCCTGGCCGGCCTGGTGGGAGCCGGACGTACCGAAGTCCTGCGAGCCGTTGCCGGGGCTGACAAGTACGACTCCGGCACCGTTCGCGTTCATGGCAAGGAGCTTCCGGGCGGAAAGGTTTCCCGCGCGATTGCCCATGGCATCGGCCACGTGCCCGAGGAGCGCAAGTCCCAGGGACTGGTCCTGGACGCCTCGGTCAACGAGAACCTCGGTTACGCGACCATGAAGTCGACCTCCCACGCCGGTCTGGTTGATCGATCCGGCCAGCGACGACGAGCCCAGGACGTCGCCGAGAAACTGCGGGTGCGGATGGCCGGTCTGGATCAGCCGGTGCGCAACCTGTCCGGTGGCAACCAGCAGAAGGTCGTCATCGGTCGCTGGATCCTCGCGGACTCGTCAATCCTGCTGCTCGACGAACCGACCCGAGGTGTTGACGTCGGTGCGAAGGTCGAGATCTACCAGCTCATCAACTCCGTCACCGAAGTCGGGGGAGCCGTCCTCATGGTGTCCAGCGAGTTGCCCGAGGTAATCGGGATGAGCGATCGAATCCTCGTCATGGCCCATGGACGGGCGATGGGAACCCTGGACGCCATGACGGCCACCGAGGATGCCGTCATGGAGTTGGCAGTGGCCTCCGTCGATCCCGTCGATGAAGAATCAGAATGACCATTTCTGAATCCGAAAAGTATTGAAACAATGTCGTCTTGTCTCGATCAGCGATGATCGGGAAAGGAAATATCATCGTGACCATCGCAACAACAGCCACCACTCAAAAACCGTCGGTCGGTAGGAGAATTGGTTCCTGGGCCCTCAATCATGGTGCCCTTGTCGGTCTCATCATTCTGTGTATCGCCCTATTCATTGCCACCCCGGTGTTCCTCACCGTGCCGAACATCATCAATATCGGCATTCAGGCAGCCGTCGTGGCCATCATGGCCTTCGGCATGACCTTTGTCATCGTCACCTCCGGCATCGATCTGTCGGTCGGTTCCGTCGCCGCGCTGTCGGCCATGGTCTCGGCGTGGATGTTCTCCAACGTCGGTCTTCCGGGCTGGCTCACCCTCATCATCGGCCTGCTCATCGGTCTCCTCGCCGGGGCCGCCTCCGGTCTGGCCATCGCCTACGGAAAGCTGCCGGCCTTCATCGCGACACTGGCCATGATGAGCGTCGCTCGTGGCCTGACACTCGTCATCTCCGGTGGAACGCCGGTTGCCACCTCGGGTGCAGTGAACCACCTGGGCGCTGACCTGGGGCCGATCCCCGTTCCCGTCATCATGTTGGCCCTGGCTGGCGTGGTGTGCTGGTTCATCCTGTCGCGCACGGTGCTCGGCCGCTCCCTTTACGCCATCGGTGGCAACGAGGAGGCTGCCCGCCTCTCCGGTATCCCGGTGCGTCGCATCCTCGTCGCCGTCTACGCCCTCGCCGGTCTGTTCGCTGGTCTGGCCGGCTTGGTTCTGGCTGGTCGACTGTCCTCGGCTCAGCCGCAGGCGGGTCTGGGATATGAGCTGGATGCCATCGCCGCCGTCGTCATTGGTGGCGCCTCCCTGTCGGGAGGTTCCGGAAAGGCGAGCGGTACGTTCATTGGCGCTGTCCTTCTGGCCGTCATTCGTAATGGTCTCAACATTCTCAACGTGTCCTCCTTCTGGCAGCAGGTCGTCATTGGCTGCGTCATCGCCCTGGCTGTCGGATTCGACGTCTTCAGGTCCAAGAAAGAGTCCTGAACACAACATTGGCAACAGAAAAACCCTGTTGAAAGACGAAAGGTAGAACGATGAAGTTCAAGACTGCTCACAAGATGCTCGCGACGGCGGTCGTCGCGACGATGGCCGCCACCGGTTTGGCGGGCTGCAACCGCGACGGCGGATCCGAATCGGCCGCCTCCGGGACGGTCGTGCTGGCCGTCTCCACCCAGACCAACCCCTTCTTCGTCCAGCTGGTTGACGGCGCCAAGAAGGAGGCCAAGGCCAAGGGGATCAACCTCCAGGTCCAGGATGCCTCTGACGATGCCGCCACTCAGGCCAACCAGCTCGCCAATGCGGTGTCCACCGCGGCCAAGGTCGTCATCGTCAACCCGACCGATTCCGACGCCGTCGCCCCCTCGGTCAAGGCCCTCAACAAGGCCAAGATTCCGGTCATCACCGTCGACCGCAGCTCCTCCAGCGGTGACGTCGCCTCCTTCATCGCCTCTGACAACGTCGCCGGTGGCGTCGAGGCTGCCAAGGAGCTCGCCAAGATCATGGGCGACAAGGGCGAGATCATCCACCTGCAGGGAACCCCGGGAGCCTCGGCATCCCGCGACCGTGGCAAGGGATTCACCGGGGAGATCGCCAAACACCCGGGCATCAAGGTGGTCGCCAAGCAGACCGCCAACTTCGATCGCTCCAAGGCCCTCGACGTGACGACCAACCTCCTGCAGGCACACCCGAAGGCTGCTGGCATCTTCGCCGAGAATGACGAGATGGCCATCGGCGCCATCTCCGCTCTGGGATCGAAGGCTGGCAAGAGCGTCAAGGTTGTCGGCTTCGACGGCACTGCTGACGGCATCAAGGCTGTCAAGGCTGGAACCCTGGGAGCGACGATCGCTCAGCAGCCCGCTCTGCTCGGCAAGGTCGCGGTGGACCAGGCCGCCGACATTCTGGCCGGCAAGACGGTTTCCAAGACCACCCCGATCAAGGTGGTGCTGGTGACCAAGGACAACGCGAAGGACTACGAATGAGTGATCGATGCGTGACAGCATCCGGGAAGGTCGCCGTCGTCGGGTCGATCAATGCCGACATGAGAGTCGGTGTGGAGAGGCTCCCCGGGCCGGGGGAGACCCTGGCCGGGGGAGAGGCCACCCTGACCCCCGGCGGCAAGGGAGCCAACCAGGCTCTTGCGGCGGCACGTTGCGGAGCCCAGGTGGAGATGGTTGGTGCTGTCGGGAATGATCCGACGGCTGAGACAGCCCTCTCCCTGCTCTCGGAGTGCGTCGGCCTCGACGGTGTGGTGCGGCGAGACATCCTGACGGGGACTGCCGTCGTCATGGTGGCCGATTCCGGGGAGAACTCGATCATCGTCATCGCGGCCGCCAACGGGTCGGTCGACGCCGCGAGCGTGCATGCGCAGGCCGAGAGGGTCGGGGACGCTGACGTCGTGGTCTGCCAAGGGGAGATCCCGCGTGACGGGATAGCCGAGGCAGCTCGATGCGCCGAGCGGTTCGTGTTCAATCTGGCTCCGGTCATCAACGTTGACCCGGAGGTCATTCGGATGGCCGATCCACTGGTGGTCAACGAGCACGAAGCGGCCCTCGTCGCTGCCGCGCTGGGGTCGACGACGCCTCGCCTTGAAGAGGATCCTGACGCCGCCCTGCGCGAGTTGTTGGATCTGGGATGTCGCAGTGTCGTCATCACCCTGGGATCGGCCGGCTGCATCATCGGCGGACCGGAAGGGTTCGATTCGGTGCCGGCAACGAAAACGGTGGCTGTCGACACGGTCGGTGCGGGGGACGCCTTCGTCGGTGCCTTGGCTGCTGAGCTGGCTCGCGGACGCAGCCTTGTCGAGGGTTGCCGTTTCGCCACTGCGGTGGCGACTCTGACGGTGACCAAATCAGGAGCACAGGCCTCCTACCCGAGCATTGGGGAGATCGAGAACATTCGCCAAGGAGATCAAGCATGAAGAAGAGCGGACTGCTCAACCCCCAGTTGTGTGCGGCGGTAGCCAGGTTGGGGCACACCCAGACCTTCGTCGTGGCAGACGCCGGGTTGCCGATTCCCGCGGACGTCCCGGTGATTGATCTCGCGCTGGTGCTGGGAACTCCGAGGTTCCAGGAGGTTTTCGACGCCATCCTGGACGAGGTCGCCGTCGAGGGGGCCACGATCGCCACCGAGGCTGTCGGCCACGAGCCGGAAGAGTGGGTGAGGAATCGGATCGACGAGGTCAAAGCCGTCAGTCACGAAGACCTGAAGAAGGCACTTCCGAGTGTCTCCTTCGTGGTGCGAACCGGTGAGACGACTCCATACTCCAACGTCATCGTTCATTGTGGTGTGGCGTTCTGAGTGGAGTACGACACCTCGATTGGATCCCGACTTGCTCCGAACATTAAGTATCCATTAGAGTTTTTACTCGCAGTCGGGAAACCGGTCGAGGTTCGGGCCTATAGCTCAGTCGGTTAGAGCGCCGCCCTGATAAGGCGGAGGTCACTGGTTCAAGTCCAGTTAGGCCCACCATCCAAACCGCCTCTGACAAGGGGTGATGGTTTTACCGGGCATAGCGGTAGAGGATCGGTAGAGGATTTCTACCCCTGTAGAGGCTCACTCAAGGTGGTTCCCGACGAAGGGAACGGTCATGGAGGCCACGAGTTCAACGTCTGCCCACACCACGCCCGAGAGTCTTACGGGTGGGGTTCCTGATGGGGTGGAGATGCTTCACTATGTGTCCCGGCGGAAGATGGTGCAGTGTCAGGAGTTTGGCGGGGTGACGACCGCCTTGTGTGGTCTTGTCATGTATCCGTCAACGCCGTCGGCGTTGAAACCCACCACGGCTGGTGGGCGGCGTCGGTCGGTGATCTGTGATGAGTGCGTCCGGGTGTATGACACGCTCCCGGAGTGAGAGGACATACGACGACCTTGCATGGGGGGTCAGTGAAAACCGACCTTGCATGGGGGGTCGTCGGAGGGCGGCCTTGTTTGGGGTGAGCCCCGGGTCCGTTAGGTGCCCTGATCGCTATGTGTGATGTATGTCACTCAGGGGGGGATTTCACTAGGCCGTAGGAGGAGTCGTGCAGGTGTCGCGGGGGGTCTCCCCCCGGGGTGGGGTGCTTGCCCTTAGTCGAAGTCCCCCCATCTTGGACAGTCGTCCTCCTTCGGGGTATGCGGTGGGCAACTGTGGTCGTTATGCCAACGGTTGGTGTCGACGGCAAGGAACGGGGAGGGGTATACCCCTGTCGCCCCCCAAAGAGGGATGGGGTTCGCCTTGGGTATGGGGGGGTGATAGGGGGCGACTGTCATGGCCTACAGATTTTTCGGTCACTGTCATGGCTGTACTCCTTTCCTATTGTGTCTAGTGCGGCCTTGACAGTTGTGTCTAGTGTGGTCTAAACATATGCTTATGAAGCGCAAGGCAGTACTCGACAGGCTCCGCAAGCAGGCCCAGCTTCGCGGTCTGGACTTTGAACTGACCGAACTCACGCGGCACACATCGGTGCGAGTCGGTCGCACCAGCCGCACGCTAGGTCGACATGCGGAGGTCGATGACAAGACTGCGCACAAGTTTTTCGACCAGTTCGCCGATGAGTTCGGCGGGAAGGGGTGGTGGCGATGATCACCGTCACGGTGACCGCGGAACGCGGCAAGGGAGTATGGGTCCTCGAGTCTGACAACGGGGCAGTGAGCCAGGTGCGGACCTTGGCCGCAGTCGATGACGAGATGCGCGAAGCCGTGGCTTACCTGGCTGGAGTGTCAGAGGACCAAGTGGCGCTGGAGCTTCACGTGGTCACCCCGGCCAGTTATGACCGGGCCATGAGGGAGGCTGAGCGGCTCCGGGTCGAGGCTGAGCGGGCGAATGCTGATTCGGCGGCGGCGCTTCGCCGTGCGGCCACGTCTCTGGTGAGCGCTGGCGTGTCGTACCGTGATGCCGCCCGAGTCATGGGGGTCTCCTATCAGCGGGTCGCGCAGCTTGTGTGACGATGCGGCCATGGCGAGCTCCTTGCTGTTTTTCGGCCTTTCGGGCCTGGTGTGGGTATCGGGTTGGGTCGGTGTCTGAAAGGCGCTCAGATCTCCGTATGTGCATGCCCGGTCCGTGGTGGCGCATGCGATGGATGTCCAGACCGGAGAAATTGTCAGAGCCCGACTTTGCTCCGATCCGGTTGAAGTGACGGCGTGGATCAAGGCCCTGCCCGGCCGCGGTTATCGACGATGCTGGCCCGACTGGATACGACTTGGCCAGAATCCTGACGGCGAGCGACATCCGGACGGTCGTTGCAGCCCCGTCGAAACTCCAGTGCCCGTCCGGTAGTCGGGTGAAGACCGATGCCCTGGACGCCGAATACTTCTTAACGTTGCTGCGTCTGGATGCGTCCACCGCAGTGATCTGATGCGGGCTCGTCACCGCGTGTCGAAGTTGTTGTTGAGGCATGGGATCGTCTACTCCGGCGGGCAGGCATGGGTCGGCGCCCACGATGCCTGGCTGCGACGGCAGCGCTTCGACTCCCCGCTGGTCGAGGCCGCCTGGCACCACCAACACCGCTACGTGGCAGCGCCTCATCCTGCCCACTTGACAGAAACCACACCCATATCAGGTGTACTGACAGGGACCTTGGAATGAGTCTCCGGTTGGCCAGTCCAGCTCGCTCAGATCTCGATACTCACCGCTGTCGAGTCGAGGTGATTCACGTGAACCAATTTCTAGTACCACTTGGTGTTAGGGCATGTTGCGAGGCACGCTGGACCGGCAGGTGATCCGCACGACACCTTCGACCACAGATCGGAAGGACGACATGAACAACCTCTTGCTTGCGACCGTTGTGCCGCTGCTGGCTGGCAACCAACTCGAATGGCTGTGGGGGCTGGGGATCCTCCCGGTCGTGGCGCTCGTCATCCTGTGGCTGGCCTCTGTTGTCTCGGTCCTGAGATCTCGCTACGGCTGGGGCGCCAAGTTGCTGTTCGTCTTTGGCACGCTGGCATTCCCAGTTCTCGGCCCACTGATCTGGTTCTTCGCGGTCCGCTCGAAGGATCCGCACGACATGCGTTGACGCTACGATCAAGCCTGGCTCCGAGGGCCGGGTTCACTCGTTCGAGAGGCAGCCGCATTAACCAGTATCAGGCGACCCCGCTGGCTGTATGCCAAGCGTGCGGGGCCATCCTGAGCGTTGCGTTGGGCCTGCGCACGAGTTCTCCCGGTCCCCGGTCGACACTGCACGCTATCGCTGATGCGGTATCGCTCAGTGAGGCAGGTGCACTGTATTACTTCTCCACCATGGAGGAGCTGCTGGTCGCCCTCCTCGAATCCCGCGACCTCCAAGCAGCAGAACGCTTCGACCTCACCAAGCTGGACGACGCACTCAGCTATCTTGCCACCACCACGACCGAACGAGGACTGACCCGGCTGTTCGTTGACATGAGCGTGGCAGCGATCACCCCGAGTCACCCAGCGCACCGCTTCATGCGCGAGCATCGCGCCGACCGAGGAGGTCGCCCGAATCCTGCTTGGACCGACTGCCGACGACCAGCACGTCATGATGGTGGTCTCGGCCGTCGAGGGACTGCAGTTGCGTTGGCTTACCGATCCGTCGGTGGATGTTGTGGACCCACTGCGCCGGCTAGTTGTACTGACCGGGGGCCTTGATTTAGACGGCTAACGGGGAGTGATCAGATTGACATTCTGTAACCACTAGTATGTACAGTGGAGGCATGAGCGCAAGGGAACGTCTCGTGGATGCCACCCAGGAACTGCTGTGGGAGCGGGGTTACGCCGCGACTAGCCCGAAGGACATCCTGAGTCGGGCCGATGCCGGCCAAGGCAGCATGTACCATCACTTCTCCGGCAAGCAGGACCTTGCGATAGCCGCGCTGGAGGCCAGCGCGATAGCCATGCGGCAGGATGCGGACGCGCTTCTCTGCGGTGAGGGAGCCGCCACGGAGCGGCTTGTCGCCTACCTGGAGTGTCAGCGTGATTCTCTGCGGGGCTGTCGCATGGGGCGCATGACCTATGACGCGGACGTGCTCGCCACGCCTGAGCTGCTTAAGCTGGTTTCCGAGACCCTCGCTTGGTTGGTCGAGACGATTGAGTCGGTCATCTGCGAGGGGATCGGCACCGGTGAGTTTCCGCTCGACACCGATGCCCACCAGTTGGCCTCCATGGTCGTGGCCTCTGTGCAAGGTGGCTATGTCCTGGCGCGTGCGCAGCAGGACCCTGCCGAGTTCGACGCCGCCGTCCAGGGTGCGACCGCACTCCTGCGCGCCTGGAGTCAACGATGAGTTATCACACCGGAGCACCTCACAGGCACCGTCAACGCGACGACCTTGGCAGCGCCCACCCCCGAGTCACCTCTGGCCGTCTACGCCGTCACGTTCGGTGCTGGCGCGCACACCCACTGACACACTCACCCCAGGGGCCAAGGCCTCTACGTCACGGACGGTGTTGCCTTGGTCCACATCGAAGGACACGCGGCCCAGCGCCTGACCAAGGGCGAATCCATCGGGATCGACGCGGGCCAGCGGCACTGGCATGGCGCCGCACCGGGCAGCACGTCGCCTACCAGCAAGCCGCCGACGACCTGTCGACCATCGACTGGCAAGAACCTGTCGCCCCTACGACCTACGCCCAAGCAACCAAGGAGAACCACTGATGTACGCCATGCAGTACCAGATCACCCTGCCGACCGACTACGACATGCAGATCATCCGCGACCGCGTCACCCAGACCGGACACCTCATGGACGGATACAAGGGCCTGGAGTTCAAGGCCTACCTCATCCAGGAGAAGGCCAAGGGAGCAGCCCAGAATGCCTACGCCCCCTTCTACGTCTGGCGCGACATCGACGGGATGCGGCAGTTCTGCTGGGGTGAACCGGGCTACTCGGCCATCGTGCGCGACTTCGGCCGCCACCCCATCCACGACTGGACCGTCCACCAGCTCGTTGCGGGCCCAGCCAACTACTCCGCTGCCCGCAGCCTGACCGTTGAGACCGTGCCCTTGCCGACCAACACCGCACCATCCCACTGCATCGATGACATCACCGCCGGATTCCTCGCTACAACCACTGACTCCATTGTGGCCCGCGTCACCGCCGTCGATGTCACCACCTGGACCGCCATCCTCGTCGAACTCAGCACCCATGAAGCCGACCAGAGCTCAACCGATGTCACCGCCTACGAGGTGCTCCACATCTCCGCTGCTGCCTGACCCCCAACCATCAGCCGCCCCACGGGGGCAACCTCGCCTTCCTAGGCGGCACATACCATCAGGAAGGCTCCTTCATGTCGCACCCCAATGCCGCGCTGACTTCGCGCCGTCGCTTGGTTGGTAGTGGACGAGGGCTGGCTGGTCAGCGAGGTTGCTGCCCGGTTCCAGGTCTCCTGGCCGACCGTGAAGCGCTGGGCCGATCGCGACCGCGCCGCAGGACCGCAGTTCTCGCCCGCACCACTCGCCGAACAAGACCAGCCCGGCGACGAAGAAGCGCTGTATACAGCTCCGGCTCCGCCTGCGAAGGATCCGTGCAGCTCGCATGTCGATCGTGCCACTGGGGAGCTCGTGCGGTGCTACGAGCATGACTGCCCTGGGGTGATGCTGCACGGCGATGTGGAGAAGCTCGGCAGCATCTCTGAGGGCGGGGGTTGGCGCTACGTTGGCGGACGCCAGGGCGAGAAGAATCGGGTGGCCGCACTGGGCAAGCCCCGCAACAAGTACCGGGATCCGTTGATGGGCAGGGCTTTTGTTCACACTGTGATTGGCGGTCACTCCCGTGTCGGCCGCAGACCAATGGAAAGGTGGGGCCCTTTCACCGCACTCTGGCTGACGGCTGGGCCTCCACCCGCTGCTATACCTCCGAGGCCGAACGTCGGGGCGAGCTGGACGGGTGGCTTCATTACTACAACCATCATCGGCCCCACACAGCTTGCGGGAACCAGCCTCCCTTCTCACGATTGACCAACGTGTCCGGTCAGGACAGAGGCCGATGCCCGGATTCCTCTGATCCGGCCCATCACCACCGAGATGGTATCCACACCCCTTTATCCCCGGACGGATCGTGTTCCGCCGATATCGAAGTCTTGCTGCAGTGAGACCATGCAGCGATCAGCATTGCTTCTTGCAGTCATTTAACCCCATGATGTATGTGTCCCTTTTGCCTCGCAGGAGAAAAGAATGATCCGAGATTCCCTCCAGGCGGTACCTGATCAAGCCAATCAAGACCTCACTTACATGCCCATGGACGTGTCAACCGCTCGAGAGATCGCGGATGATTGGAAATACCCGGAACCCTATGATTTCTACGACATGACTGCGGATCCAGAGGACTATCAGGAATTTGTGACCCCTGAGCTGTGGCCAGAATTCTTCCTCCAAGTGCGTCAAGAAGGTCAACTGATCGGTTTTCTTTCCGGCAGTGTTGTCGAAGGGGGAGGTGGTGTGGAGATTGGACTGGGGATGCGCCCCGACCTCACAGGCAGAGGTTTAGGACGTAACCTCATGAGGTGCAATCTGGAGTGGATCCATCAAGAATGCCCTGGCGTGGAGATTCGGCTGTCGATCGCATCATTTAACCAGCGCGGCATCAAGGTGTATGAAGCCAGTGGGTTCAAGGTCATTCGTCACTTCACGCAGGTGACCAACGGTGGCGAATACGACTTTGTTGAGATGAAGCTCGTCGGCTGAATCATCACTCGATCCCATACATGCCGGACCCCAAGCCAGTCAGGAGAACTGACCGCCACGCACTGAATTCCGAAAAGCATGTTTTAGCGAGTAGCCGCAACCTCCGCCGAGTCCGTGGGGCTGGTCCTCTTCGGTCTCTTGGCGGGCGTAGTCGCCGATCGGCACAATCGGGTATCTATATCACGACCGCCAACGTGCTGCGGGAGCCTGACCCGTTCTTCCGGACACTGATTCTGAGGTGGTGATGGCCTCAGGGAAGGAGTCCGTGATGCCTGTTGCGAAGCCGTCAGAGTATCGACATCGTGTTTTGGATCTGGTCGCCCAGGGCGAGCCGGAGACCCATGTCGCGAAGAGCTTGGGGATCAGCGAGTCGTGCTTATGGTGATGGATGTTCCAGGGCGTAGACACTGGCCAAACCGTCCAGGAAACCGGGCCAGGTGGTCTTCGAGAGCTTCAATCTCGACACCGTGGTCAGCCTCATCAGCCAGGACGTTGTTGACGTCGGCCAGGGACAGGCCCGCATCCCCGCAGCGCTGTCGATCATCGAAAATGTCATGCACTTGACGGTAAACATTGACGTTACGACAAGGTCAACCTCGTGCGTCGAGCAACGTGTCCGGGCAGTGCACCTAGCTACGAACTTGATTGCCAGAGCTGCCACGCTGCTGGATCCAAGACACTTCGTCGTATGAGGCGTCTTCTGCGGTCAGCGGTTTCTCGACGACACTCGCAGGGGAGAGCAGCACCCTATCCGTGTCCAATATGTGAACAATCTCATATTTTGCTGTCCTGTCCGAGAAAGTTAAGAAATCTGACGGAGAGTGAGGACATATGGGCAGCGGGTTTCTAAATACTCTCAAAGACGATCTCGTCGCACTGCGACATGAGCTCCACGGCATACCGGAGCTCGGCCTCAATCTGCCTCATACCCAGGCGCGCCTGCTGCGGGAACTCGAGGGGCTTCCGCTCGAGATCACCACTGGCAAGGACTTGAGCTCAATCACCGCAGTTTTGCGTGGACGCGGCGCCCCGGCCGGGGAACGTCGCACAGTGCTATTGCGTGCTGATATGGACGCTCTCCCGGTGGTGGAGCGTACCGGGCTGGAATGGGCCAGCACGAATGGCAATATGCACGCTTGTGGCCACGATTGCCACATGACCTGTCTGGTTGGGGCAGTCCGTGAGTTGTGTGAGCGGGTCGATGAGCTCGCCGGCGACGTCGTCTTCATGTTTCAACCCGGCGAGGAAGGCGAAGCTGGCGCTCAACGAATGATCGACGAAGGCGTCTGGAGGCTTCTGGACGCCGGGTCGACGCCGCCTACGCCCTGCACGTGTGGTCGGGCATGGATGACGCCGGTACCTATCACTGTCGTCCAGGCACCATCATGGCCTCCAGCGACGACCTCACCGTCATCTTCGAAGGTCGTGGCGGGCATGGCTCGGCACCCCACCTGACCCACGACCCGGTGCCGGCGGCGGCCGAGTTCGTGCTCGCTCTGCACACCATGGTCGCCCGACGCTTCAACATCTTCGACCCGGTCGTCATCACCGCGGGACACCTCGAGGCCGGGACGGCCCGCAACGTCATCCCCGAGGACGCCACCGTCGAGGCCACCCTGCGAGCATTCTCTCCCGAGGCCCGCGAGAAGCTCTTCTCCCTCATCCCGGAGGTTGCTCACGGCGTGGCCCGTGCCCACGGGGTCACCGCCAACATCAGGCTTGAGCCTCTCTACCCGACGACCGTCAACCATCCCGACAATGTCGAGACGGTGCGACGCAGCGTCACTGAACTTTTCGGAGCCGAGTCCTGGGCGGACATGCCGGTTCCGATGGGAGCTGCGGAGGACTTCTCCCTGGTCCTCCAGAAGGTCCCCGGGGCCTTCATCATCGTTCCGGCCACCAAGCCGGGCACTGACCCCGCCGATGCCCAAGGCAATCACTCGGCACACGCCTACTTCGACGATTCCGTCCTGGTCCCCGGCGCGAAGCTGCTGGCCGACCTGGCGGTCCGCGAACTTCACTGACCTCACCCACAAGGAGGCCATCATGTCCGACGAAGCCATCACGGCGACCGCGGTGAACAACTCGACCCACCCGGCCAAGAACCAGTCGGTCGTCAAGACCCTCGCCGGAACCGGAATCGGAAACGCGCTGGAATGGTACGACTGGAACGTCTACGCCATCTTCGCCGTCTTCATCTCGACCCAGTTCTTCGACAGCAGCGACAAGACCCCGGCCTTCCTGTCGACGATGGCGATCTTCGCCGTCGGCTTCGTGGCCAGGCCCGTCGGTGGCGCCTTCTTCGGATGGCTCGCCGACAAGATCGGTCGCAAGCACTCCTTGGCCTTTGCCGTCATCTTCGCATCGGTCGGTTCCCTCATCATCGCCCTGTCCCCGACCTACAACCAGATTGGCGCATGGGCATCGGTGCTGCTGGTGGTCGCCCGACTCATCCAGGGCCTCGCCCACGGCGGTGAGCTGCCGGCCGCCCAGACCTACCTGTCCGAGATGGCCCCGGACGAGCGCCGTGGGCTGTGGGCCTCGGCCATCTACATCACCGGTACCGTCGGCATGATCCTCGGTCTGCTGCTCGGCGTCATCCTGCGTGACACCCTGTCCGACCATGCCCTGGAGACCTGGGGCTGGCGCATCCCCTTCGCCCTCGGTGCGGTGCTCGGCCTAGTCGCCCTGTGGATCCGAAGCAGCATGCGCGAGACCGAGGTCTTCGACCAGAACGAGGAGATTGCCGAGCACCACTTGTGGCGTGGCGTCCTCCAGAACTGGCGCACCGGCATCAAGGTGATCGACATGACCTGTGGACTGACCGTCTCCTACTACATCTGGTCGGTCTCCACGGCCGCCGTCGCCGAGAAGAACCTCGGTTATTCCCTTCGGTGCCTCTCTCATCGGCAACATCGTCTTCTGTCTGTCCCTGCCCCTGTGGGGCATCTTCTCCGACAAGTTCGGACGCAAGACCAACATGCTCATCGCCCTCATCGGCGTGGCCGTCCTTTACGTGCCGCTCAACGAGTTCGTGCGCGGCGGCAACGAGATGTGGCGTCTGACCCTGGCCATCTGCATCCAGCTCGTGTTGCTCGGCGCCTATCTGGCCATCGCTCCGGCCGCCTATGCCGAGCTCTTCCCGACCAAGCTGCGCGCCACGGGTTTCGGTATCCCGTACGCCATTGCCATCGCGGTGTTCGGCGGTACCGCTCCCTACATCATGTCGGCCTGGGCCAAGACTCCGAACAGGTTCGTCATCTACGTCATTATCCTGTTGGTGATCTCGGCCCTGACAGTGCTCACCCTGCCCGAGACGAAGGGCAAGAACCTGCACCACCACGAGCTCGCCTGATCAGCCGTCGGAATGGGCGAAGACACACCCACTCGGGTTTTCCCGGGCGGGTGCGCCCTGTGGGACGAATGCGGGAAAGCTCCCGGCATCATTTACCATGCCCGCCATGACGCCACAGCGGCGTCAAGTTGGGAGAAACCGCATGATTCACGTGTCACAGCGGGTCAGACGTCTCATGAGTGTCATCGTGGCTGCCTTCGTGGGCCTGGTGACCTTCGTGGGCCCCGGAATGGCCCAGGCACATGCCGACGACTCCTCGTCGGTCAAGGGCAAGACCTTCATCATTGCCACTGACACCACCTTCGCACCGTTTGAGTATCGTGACACCTCCGGTGAGATGGTCGGTATCGACATGGACCTCATCCATGAGATTGCGACCCGTGAGGGATTCAAGGTTGACATCAAGGCGATTGGCTTCGACGCCGCCCTCCAAGCGGTTCAGGCGAAACAGGCCGACGCTGTGCTCTCGGGAATGACGATCACCGACGAGCGCAAGAAGATCTTCGATTTCTCGGATCCGTACTTCCAGTCTGGCGTGCAGATGGCCGTCAAGAAGGATTCGGACATTTCCGGATACGAGGGCCTCAAGGGCAAGACCGTGGTCGGCAAGACCGGCGCCGAGGGCTTGGCCTACGCCAAGTCCATCTCGAAGAAGTACGGATTCACCGTCAAGGCCCTGGACAAGGCCGACACCATGTACTCCGAGGTGCAGACCGGTAATGCAGCGGCTGTCTTCGACGACTACCCGGTACTGGCCTACGGCATCGCCCAGGGCAATGGCCTCAAGACCGTCACGCCCAAGGTGGCTGGCGGGTCCTACGGTTTCGCGGTCCTCAAGGGCAACAATGCTGCCCTCAAGGATGCCTTCAACAAGGGGTTGGCAGACGTCAAGGCTGATGGCACCTACGACAAGATCGTCGACAAGTACCTCAAGGCCTCCGACTCCGAGGCCGATCAATCCTTCTGGCAGCTCTTCGTGAGCAGCTTCCCCGCCCTCATGAAGGGTCTGGGAATGACCCTGGCCGCCACCGCGCTGAGCTTGCTGTTCGCGTCGATCCTTGGCGTCATCTTCGGGTTCTGCAAGGTGTCCGGCATCGGGATTCTCAAGGCCATCGCGGCCATCTACGTCGACATCTTCCGAGGGACACCGTTGTTGGTCCAAGCCTTCTTCTTCTACTTCGGTCTACCTACGGTGACCGGGATCAAGATCGGCGTGCTGACGGCCGGCGTCCTGACCCTGTCCCTCAATGCTGGTGCCTACATGACCGAGATCGTTCGCGGCGGCATCCAGTCCGTTGATCCTGGGCAGATGGAGGCATCCCGGTCCCTGGGCCTGAACTGGATGCAGTCGATGCGCAAGGTCATCGTTCCGCAGGCGGTCAAGATCAGCACCCCGGCTGTCATCAACCAGTTCGTCATCAGCCTCAAGGACACCTCCCTGCTGGCTGTCATTGGATTCGCCGAGCTCACGTATCAGGGTCAGCAGATCATCGCCCGGAACTTCCGGTCCTTCGACATCTGGCTGATGGTCGGCATCATCTACTTCATCGTCATCTTCGCCCTGACGAAGCTGTCGAACTTCGTCGACAGAAAGGTGAACAAGTGACCACCGCAACTACCTATGACGGCCCCATGATCGAGGTCATCGACCTGCGCAAGTCCTTCGGGGAGCTGGAGGTGCTCAAGGGCATCTCCGCCACCATCACCAAGGGTGAGGTGCTGTCCATCATCGGCCCCTCCGGGTTCGGAAAGTCGACCTTCCTGCGCTGCCTCAACCTGCTTGAGGAGGTGACGAGCGGCACCGTCAAGGTCGAGGGACAGGACCTCACCGCCAAGGACACCGACATCAACAAGGTGCGTCAGAAGGTGGGAATGGTCTTCCAGCACTTCAACCTGTTCCCGAACATGACCGTCGCCGAGAACATCATGCTGGCCCCGGTGCAGCTCAAGAAGACCAATAAGAAAGAGGCTGCTGAGCGCGCCCATCGGATGCTGGAGCGGGTGCACATGGCCGACAAGGCCGGCGCCCGTCCCTCGCAGCTGTCGGGTGGTCAGAAGCAGCGTGTCGCGATCGCGCGCGCCCTGGCCATGGACCCCGATGTCATGCTCTTCGACGAGCCGACCTCGGCCCTCGACCCGGAGATGGTCGGTGAGGTGCTCGACGTCATGAAGGACCTTGCCGAGGGCGGTATGACGATGGCCGTCGTCACCCACGAGATGGGATTCGCCCGAGAGGTCGCCGACAAACTGATGTTCATGTCCGATGGCTACCTCGTGGAGGAGGGAGACCCGGTCGAGGTGCTCTCCAACCCCCAGAACGAGAGGACGAAGAACTTCTTGTCGAAGGTGTTGTGAGACACCCTGAGATCCGACGTGGCGACGCTCCAAGGCGTCGCCACGTCCGTGGTGTTGCGCTAGGTCGGCGAGCCAGATATACCCGGATCGTGTGTGGTGATCGGGTTGCTGACCGTCGGGGCTGCTACTCCTGGTGGCAGGGGACCGATCATGAACCCGTTCTCCACCACCATGGTGGGTGACGCCAGACGGAACAGCGTCAAGGTATGAAAGAGTTCTCGAAACGACAATAGGAGGACGATGTGAGCCAGGATCGACGGGATGTTGTTCGAGGACTGCCGCTGTACAAGCCGGGGGCCGCTCCCGGTGAGGGGGCCGTCAAGCTGTCGTCCAACGAGAACCCGTTCGGGCCGTTGCCGAGCGTCGTCGAGGCCGTCACTCGGATGCTCGCCGGGTTCAACCGTTACCCGTCGATAAGTGCTGAGGAGGTGCGCTCGGTCATCGCCGAGCACGTCGGCGTCGACATGCGCCAGGTGGCCCTCGGGGCCGGGTCGACCGAAGTCGCCAGCCAACTCATGCATGCCTTGGCCAGCACCGGTGACGAGATCATCTTCCCCTGGCGTTCCTTCGAGGCCTACCCGATCCTGACTCAAGTCGCCGGGGCCACTCCGGTCCCGGTGCCGTTGACGGAGGATCTGCGTCACGACCTCGACGCGATGTCCGCCGCGATCACCGACCGCACCCGGCTCATCCTCCTGTGCACCCCCAACAACCCGACCGGGACGGTCCTGCACACCGACGAGGTGGAGGAGTTCCTGGTCAAGGTGCCCGAGGAGGTTGTCGTCGTCATGGATGAGGCCTACTGCCACTTCAACAAGGATGAAGGTGCCGTCGACGGGATCGGCCTTCTCGACCACCACCCGAACGTCGTCGTCCTGCGGACCTTCTCCAAGGCGTACGGCCTGGCAGGCCTGCGCATTGGTTTCGCCATCTCCAGTCCCGAGATCAGCGACGACCTGCGTCGCGTCGCCACCCCGTTCACGGTGACCTCTCTCGCTCAGCAAGCTGCGGTCGCGTCGCTGGCCGTCGAGGACCAGCTCGACGAGAGGATCCAGCAGATCATCGCCGAACGCACCCGGGTTTTCGATGCGCTGGTCGAGCAGGGGTGGGGGATCAGTCCCTCCCACGCGAACTTCCTGTGGCTGGCAACAGGGGACGACACCGACCGGGTTGACGAGGTCCTGGTGTCCCGGGGCGTCTATGCCCGGTGCTGGAGTGGCGAGGGAATTCGCTTGTCGATCGGGTTGCCCGAGGAGAACGATCGAGCGATCGACGCGCTGGCTGTTGCGGTCAGGGGCTGAGTTTCAGATCCCCAGGAAGTCCCGCCATTTCGGTAGCTCGGCGTTGACCTGTGCCATTCCGAGTGCATAGGCCTGACGCAGCTTCGTGACGTCCTTCTCCCTGTTGGTGACGGGCATGACTCGCGGGTAGAAGACGTATGCCTTCCCGTCTGTTTCAAGGTCACGCAGCATCTCCCGGGTGGCGTTGTACTTGGCCGGCCGGGCGATGATGGCTTCGGCGACAGCAGGATGACGCCGGAAGAGCCTGTGGATCGCTCGGGGACGTTTGATCTCACTCTTCACGTAGTCGCGTGTTCGGGTGCAGACGACGAAGAACCGGTCATAGCCATCGAGCTGGGCGGCGTCGATCGGGATACCACCCGCGTCACCGATGGCACCGTCGACGTACTCGACGCCGTCAATGGTCACCGGGGGCATGAACCCCGGCATCGTCGAGCAGGCCCGTACTCGCACCATGAGATCGTCCATGGTGGACATCTCGTCGCGGGTGAACCATTTCTGCTCGCCGTTGTCGGTGCGGGTAGCGCCAATACGTAGTTGCTGAGTGGATTCCGAGAAGGTCTGGAAGTCGAAGGGAAGTGCTTGGTTGGGCTCACCGGTGCGCTGGTAGATGTACTCGGCGTGGAAGAATCCGCGCCCGGTGATCCAGGTGCCGACATTGCCGAATCGGGGGTCGGCGGCGAAATCGGTGAAGCACTGCCGGGTACGCCAGGGGTCGCGAGAGAGGTAGTTGGCAGTGTGGGTTGCCCCGGCCGATATGCCGGAGACGTGGGGGAATTCCCAGCCCATCTCCAAGAGTTTGACGACGACGGCGCTGGTGTACGAGGCGCGCATCCCACCACCCTCGAGGATCAGAGCTGTGCGTTCCATGGGAGTGGTCATGTGTCCAGCCTGCCACGGTGCGAGTTGATCTTGGCGGGCAGAATGGGGGAGTGATCCTTCCGACCGACGTTCCCCATGGTGGCGACCCTGAACGGGCCGGGGACGTTGATGTCCGGCCACTCGTCGAGGAGGACCTGGAATGGCTGTGGCACTGGAACGTTGAGGTCGTCGATCCGCAATGGAAGCACTGGGACGGACCGTATTTCGGGGTCGATGATGGCCGTGGTTTCGAGGAATTCGCCGAGGAATGGCGCTCGGGTCTCATGACTGGCCACAGGGCTGTGGCGATGGTGGATGGAAAGCGTGCTGGATTCGTCTCCCGGTTTGAGGAGCCGCCAGCTGGAGGTGGTTGGTGGGAGGTCGGGATCGTGTTGTTCCAACCAGCCGTGTGGGGGCGGGGAGTGGGACGCAGAGCCTTGCGGTTGTGGACCGAGGAGACCTTCGCAGCCACCGATGCTCAGGTGGTGACTCTGACGACCTGGGGTGGCAATGGCAGAATGATTCACTGTGCCAATGCTGTGGGATACCGAGAATGTGGCAGGATTCCACAAGCACGGTCGTGGCAAGGACGTCGTTGGGATTCGGTGACGATGGCCCTGTTGCGTGCTGACTGGACGGGTTGAATCTGGCAAGAGGTGGAGGTGAGCTGATGCGCCGCGGTGTGGTGGCATGGGCCCTGCTCTCCTGTGTCCTCGTCTCCGGGTGCAGCACTCTCAAGCCTTTGACGGATCCGCAACCCACTCCAACACTCTCGGCGAGTTGGCCGGCTGTCGGGACTGACGCTCATCCGGACTGGGCTGTTCCAGTGACACGATCGGGCAAGAAACTGGGGAGTTTTAGCGACGACCGCATCCGTATCGAGGTCGAGCAGGCCGCCATCGCGACGGCTCCCAAGGACTCCGTCATGGTTGATCCGGATGACGGCACGCCGGTCGTGCGCAAGGGATCGCCGATTGCGCTGGTTCGTTACGTTGTCACGAATGTCTCGAAGGCGCCGATCAACCTGGGTCTGGGGACGGTGACGATCACTGCGCGTTACCCGGACTGGAGTTGGCGTCAGCCGCTGGTATCGGTGCCGGCTCCGGAGGCTGATGCCACGCACAAGATGGTGACGACTCCCTTTGCTCCCGGAAATGCCCGGCCGCCGTATGTGTTGGGGCCCGGAGAGTCATTCATGGTGGGGGCGAATTATCCCTATGAGACGGCTGAGCAACTCGATGTGACGGCCAAAATCGTGGTGTGCGACTCGGCAGGGGCCGTGGATCCGGGGTTGGGATGGACCCTCACCGGTCAGGTGCATTTGACGTGAGATGACGCGCCCGGGAGTGCTGAGTATGACGGTTCTGTCGGGTGTCGAAGATCCGTGGCAGAGCCTCAGCGAGGAGGACGGCCGAATTGTCGAGGAGCCCGAAAAACGAATGACACATTTGATCCGGACGCCTCGTGCTGAATCCACGTGGTGGGCGTGCCATTGGGGCGATCATCTCGTGGTGGGCGGTGTGTTGTGCACAGGACTGTCCACAGTGGCTGTGGACAACTGTGGACAACGTTCGCGGGTGATGTGATCTGGAACACCCTTAAAATTGTTGTCCACAGATGTGCTGTGTGTCCCTTGAGAGGGGCCGAGGCGCGCCCATAACTTCACGGCCATGTCCGCGACGACTCCTGCACACATTGCGACGCCGATACCCCGGCTACGTCGCTCGCCCCGTCTCATCGCCATCGGCGTGCTCTGCGCCTGTCTGGGCGGCCTTGGCGGAGCATTTGCCTGGCACAGCGCGTCCCACACAGACCAGGTTCTCGTCATGACGCGGGCAGTGGGGCAGGGCGAGATCGTCCGCAATACCGATGTCGGTCTGACATCCGTGGTCGTCGACCGGGCGGTGACGACCATCCCGGCATCTCAGCTCGACGAGATTGTCGGCCGCCATGCCCTCGTCGATCTCTCAGCCGGTCAGCTGCTCGGATCCCATTCAGTCGGCGCGCTTCGGGTGGCACCGGGGCGTTCTCGAGTTGGGCTGAAGCTGGCTGCCGGACGGATACCCACCGTCTCCCTTCCTGCGGGAGCGCGCGTGATCTTGGTGGAAACCAGCTCTGACAAGGCATCGGAGACCGCATCTCAACTCTCGACCTTCGACGCCGTCGTTGTCGCAGCCCCCAAAGGCACCAACGACCATGGGGGCTGGCTGGTCGACGTGGAGGTGGATTCCGGCAATGCGGCCCGGCTTGCTGACCTGGCCTCGTTGGACCGCATTGCCCTAGTCGAGAGGGGACGATGATGGCGATGCTCCTGCTCACCAGCCCTGGGGGAGCCCCAGGACTGACGACGACTGCTCTTGGTTTGGCATTGAGCTGGCCACGCGACGTCATCCTCGTCGACGCTGACCCGTGCCCAGGCCGCGCCATCGAATCAGGATTTCTCGCTGGTCGCATTCCACCGCGGGCTGGACTGATCGGATTGGCCGCAGCCTGTCGTGACGGTGCTGATCCGGTGCAGGCGATGTGGGAGGAGATCATCCCACTTCCCCACGATGACGACAACAAGTTGGTCGGGCTTATCAGCGGTTACGGGCATCTTGGGCAGGCTTCTCTCATGGGTGCTGCGTGGTCAGGTCTTGTCAGCGCCATGATCGATCTCGGTCAGGCTGGGGTTGACGTCATTGTCGACGGTGGGCGGTTGGGTCCGGAAGCCTTACCCGAGAGCCTCATTTCGCGCTCGTCACTCATCGGGATCGTGACGGGATCGCGGCTGCGACAGCTTGCCGGGCTGTCCATGCGATCCAAGGAGGTCGAGGCCATCTCCTCGACCACCACCGGAACTGTGGGACTCGTCGTCGTGGGCCCTGGCCATCCGTACGGCTCGCGCGAGATCGGACGCCAATTTGGCCTGCCAGTGTTGGGAGAAGTGACTCGTGACGTTCAGGCTGCGGCCGTTCTGTCCGATGGTGACCCAGCGGGAAAGAGATGGGCTCGTGGACGGTACGTCACGGGTCTGCGAACCCTGGCCAATGCGATGGAACTCAAGCTCCGTCGCTCCACCGAGACCATCAACGGGCCGCGGGCTGCGACGTCATTGGCCGTGGGGGTAGCGCCATGACGATCAACGAGACCGCTCCGGCAGTGTGCCGATACGCCGATGACACCCCGGCAGGCACCATCGAGAGCAGAGAGGACCTTGCTGGTCTGCTGTCTCGGATGTCCCCGTCGGTTACGCCGTCTCCAGTTGCGGCTCCTGGACCCACGCCGAGGCGACTTGAGACGACCGACGTTGACTGGAGCACAGTCGTCGCGCTGCGTCGCAAGGCGTCGGAGCGTATCTCCTCGGAACGTGCATCGCATCGAGAGCGCAATGGAATTGATCTCAGCGGCGATGACGTGAGGATGCTCGGCCGGTCGGTTGTGCGTCAGGTGGTTGAATCCCATGCCGAGAAACTGACAGCCGAGGGCCAGGCGTTGTGGAGCACGCCCACCAAAGAGGCCTACGCCAGCGCCGTCGTGGATGCGATCTTCGGGTACGGACGGTTGCAGCCGCTCTTCGAGATCCCCGATGCCGAGAACATTGAGATCAACGGCTGTGATCTGGTCTTCATCCAGTATGGGGACGGACGACGTGAACCGGGCCCGCCGGTTGCTGACAGCGATGACGAACTGGTGGAGGCGATCCGCTTCCTGGGGGAGTCCGCAAACCCTCCGCGACCCTTTGACGACGCCCATCCCACCATGACGGTGGCTCTCGGCTCGGAGTACCGCCTGCACGCCATTGGGTTCGGGCTGTCCTACCGACCGTCGGTCGTCATCCGTCACCACACCCTGACGAGGGTGACGATCGGCGACCTCGTTGCCAGCGGGATGATGCCCCATCACGTAGGTGTGTTGTTGCGCGCGGCCGTCTTGGCTCGACGATCCATCGTCATTGCAGGAGACCAGGGAGCCGGCAAGACGACCCTGTTGCGGGCCCTCGTCGACGCGATCCCACCGACTGAGCGGTTCGGAACCCTCGAAACCGATTACGAGTTGCTGACCCACCTCAACCCGGATCGCGACAACATGGTCGCCCTGCAGGCCACCGTCGGGCTGGGGGAGAAGGTGGATGGTCGATCCCTCGGCGAGTTCACGGTTGCCGATCTCATCCCGGAGGCGTTGCGTCAGAACCTGTCGCGCCTGGTCGTCGGCGAGGTGCGTGGTGTCGAGGCAGCTGCCATGTTCGAGGCGATGCAGGCCGGAGCTGGAACCATGAGCACCACCCACTCCCATTCCGCGACCTCGACCATGGACCGTTTGGCTGGACGAGTTGCCATGGGCGGTGTCATGACGATCGACGAGGCCTATCGCCAGATCGCTCACAACATCACCTTCCTCGTCCACGTCGCCCTGGTCGATGACACCTGGCGAGGAGGGACCCGGACCCGTCATGTCACGGAAATTCGGCAGTTGACCGGGGCGCTGGAAAACGGCCGTCCCATCACCCATCTCACCTATGCCGCGCCGACATCCACGAGCCCTGGTCTCTTCCACCCCGATCCTGCCCTTGTCGCCGAACTCTCCCATTACGAGCCGGAGGTGACGAGATGGGCATGAGCACACCGGTCGCGGCACTGCTGGGGATTCTCCTGATTGGAGGACTGACGATGATCGTCATCGGGTCAGCCCCCATCCACCAGTTGTCCACAGGACAATCCACAAGTTTGTGGACAACGGTGGACAACTGGTTCTCCCGGTTGTCCCGCCGCAGTCGCGTGCACGGTCTGACTGGTCTGGGTGTCGGTGCCGTTGGTTACCTGGTGACCGGTTGGGCGGTCCTGATTCTCATCGTGCCGATCCTGGCTGTCGTCGTCCCTGCCTTGCTGGCCGATCCGCCCCGGCGCGACCTCGACGTCATGCGCGCTCTGGAACGGTGGGTGCGCCTGGTCAGCGGTTCCGCGTCGACGGGCAAGTCCGTCATCGACGCCATCCGGGCGACGCGGCGTCAGGCTCCGGCGCTCCTTGTGGAACCGCTTACTCGCATGGTGGCACGGCTGGATTCACGATGGGACACCCGGGCTGCCCTTCAAGGACTTGCTGACGACCTGGACAGTGCCGACGCCGACCAGGTCATTGCCGCGATCATGATGGCTTCAGAACGAGGGGGGACAGGGGCCACCAGCACCCTCGATGCGCTGGCGGCATCCCTCCAGGAGCGGATTCGGGCAGCCCGAGGAGTCCGGGCCGAGCGTGCCAAACCGCGAGTGGTCGTCCGCCAGGTCAGCATCATCATCGCCGTCGTGTTGGCTGGTGCTCTTGCTCTGGGACGAGAGTACCTGGCCCCCTACCGTACCGGCGTCGGCCAGGTGCTGCTGTGTTGCTACGCCGGGTTGTACCTCGTCGGGCTCGTCGCTCTGTCGCAACGCAGCAAGCCTCGACGCCGCGCCCGGATCCTGTTGAGGCGGGAGGCCGATCATGACTGAGTCCACGCTTGTCCTCGCCGCCATCTGTGGGGCTCTGCTGGCATCCGCACCCATCTTCGTCATCGCTGGAAGGCGCGGTGCTCCCCTGAGGCTGATCGACGCGCTGGCAGGGTTGTCCGGGTCCATCCGGCAGGACTCCGTCGTCGATCCAGCCTCCGAGGACGGACGGCTGGAGAGATGGGGAGCACGCGCTGCGACACGGTGGCCACGTCTCATCAGTGAGAAGTCTCGTCGAACCCTCGCGCTACAGGGCCGGACTCCCGGTGACTTGGTCGCCGAGAAGGCTGTCATGGCGGTGGGCGGAATGGCGATGCCCGTCCTCGCCCGGGTCGTCGCAGCGATATGGGGTGGCGCCCTCCCGGTGACTCCTGTCGGACTGGCGGTTGTGCTTGCCCTTCTTGGATGGTTCATTCCTGACACCCGGATCAGGTCACGATCCAAGGCAGTCCGTCAGGATGCTGCCGAAGCGGTGCTGGTCTACATCGACCTCGTCACATTGGCGAGGTTGGCAAATCAGTCAGCGCCCCGAGCCCTCGTCGAGGCCGCACAGATGAGTGATCACCCTGTCCTGGCCCGGATTCGCACCACGCTGGAGCGTTCCCGATTGGAGCAGCAGTCGCCGTGGGCTGGCCTGGAGAGTCTGTCCGAGGAACTGGGACTTCCCGAGCTTGCTGAGCTCGTCGAGGTACTTCGCCTCGACGATCAGGGGGCCTCCCTGGCCGGAACTCTGCGAGCACGCGTCAACGAAATGAGGGACGCCCATCTCAACCGGGAAAAGATCGAGGCTCAGACGACCTCCGAATCCTTGACGATCTGGATGGTCATCCCGGTTCTCGTCCTGGGGTTGGTGCTCATCACTCCGCCGCTTCTGATCATGGCTGGGGTGGTGTCATGACCATGCCTCGCACCCTCGACACCCCAACCTGCAACGGGGCCAGTGACGTCACCGGAAAGGCCGGTGCGAATGACCAAGGAGGTCGCCATGAAACATGTCAACACCGTCGCGTCCCTTGTCCTGCCGATGATGGCGGGCATCCCGCCGGTCGGCGAGAAGCGCGACGAGAGGGGACTCAGCCAATCAACCGAGAACGCCATCCTGCTGGTGGGGGCCGTGTCCATCGCAACGGTGGTCGTCACCGTGATCAAGGGGTACGTGACGTCGAACCTGCCGAAGTGAGGTCAAGGCAGGCGTATCGACGAGGCCGGGAGCGTGGGGTTTCCGAATCTCTCCAGTGGTCGCTGGTGTGGCCGGTGGTCCTGCTCGTGGTGGTCGGGGTCGTCCAGACCTCGGTCGTGCTGCAGGCTCGGGCCACAGCCACCGAGGCGGCTCGGGCGGCAGTCAGGGTACAAGCCTTGCGTGGTTCCCATGCTGGTGATGCCGAAGCTGTCGCTCGGGACGTGGCCCAGACCTCCAAACTGGCCGATGTCACGGTACGGGTGTCGACCACTGACTCCCTGGTACGCGTTGACCTCGAGGGCAAGGCAGCGACCCTGTTTGGTGCCGTCGTCCCCGTCGAAGGTCACGCCGTTGCCGTTGAGGAGGGGACATGATTCGGCATGGTCAATTTCGGGGATACCAGCGTGGTGCAGTCGCCGTCGAGGCTGCGCTCATCCTGCCTAGTCTCCTCATGATTGCCGCAATGACGACAGGGGGTTGGCGGCTGTCCGAGGTACGGGCCGATGCCCAGTCGGCTGCCGAGGTAGCCGCTCGCGCGGGATCGGTCGCCTCGACGGTTGGTGAAGGCCATGTGGTAGGCCAGCGAGTCGCCATGACCGAACTTGCCGGAACCAGGTGCAGCGATCCTGCGATCATCATCGACTCATCGGCCCTTGCCCTGCCAGTGGGGTCCACGGGAGTCACCTCCGCCCGGGTGAGGTGCACTGTCCGGCTCTCCGACCTTCTCGTTCCGGGGATGCCGGGCGCCCTCCACGTCGAGTCGACGGCACATTCCACCGTCGATAGTCATCGGGAGCGACACGTATGAATGACGCATCTCTCCGCGCCCGAATGCGCGGTCTCGCGGCCTTCGTGGCCCTCATCATCCTTGTCCTCGGTTCCCCAGCTGCCCTGGTGGCATGGGGACGTCTCGACGCCACCACCCTGTTGCGTCCGTCAGGCTGGCTCACCCCTGATGACGGGACGATCCTTCTCGGGATTGCCACCGTCGTCGGCTGGCTGGCATGGGCGGTCTTCACGGTCTGTGTGGTCTCGGAGGCCGTCGGACTGGCGACCAGTCAGCGTCGCCACATCAAGCTTCCTGGGCTGGGCACAGTTCAGAGCATCGCGGCCGGACTACTCGTGGCGAGCCTGACAGTCCTGTCCCCTCTGACACGCTCGGCCGCTCCTCCCACCCCGGTGCCGATCGTGGCGACGGCTGCCGCGACGCCGCAGCCTGCAGACGAGGTGCAGGCGAGTGCTGAGGTTGAGCCGGCCCCGGACGAGGATGCCATGACGGTCACCGTCGGCCCCCATGACGACCTGTGGACGATAGCTGAAACCTGGTACGGAGACGGCACCTCATGGCGACGTATCGCGGCCGCCAATCCCGGGATCGACGTCGACCACCTGGCCGCCGGTCAGGAACTCGCTCTTCCCGGGGTCACCATGACCATCCCCAGTGGAAATACCGGTGCTGGCCATCCCCTCGATGCGGACCAGCTCGATCGGCTCACCCCGTCCGTTGACGACCATGACGTCCGAACTGTCACCGTTCAGGAAGGGGACACCCTCAGCGGGCTCGCACGCACCTGGCTCGGTGATGCCGCAGCCTGGCCGTCCCTCTGGCATCTCAATGAGGGAATCATCACAGACCCTGACCACATCGAGCCCGGCTGGGAGCTCGTCGTGCCTAACCCGGAACCTGAACAGGCCACGTCGACGTCAGTGCCCGACATGGACGAAGCTGCGATGACCGAGCCGGAGAAGGCTCTCCCCGGCCACGACGACGAGGCATCCGGTGCAGACATCGCTCAGAGCGCACTGCAGCCAGATGCGCCTCCCACAGATGTCCCGACTCCTCGCCCCGAGGAAGCGGTGGCTGCCGCCGGGCTAGGTCAGGACCCTGCCGAGATCCTCCGTACCGGGTTGGCGGGCCTGAGCCTATTCCTGGCCGGTGGAGTGGCCGGCACAATCGCTGCTCGACGGCAGCAGCAGCTCTTCACCCGCCCGCTGGGCCGACGAATTCCTACCGTGTCGGGACCACCGCGTCGCGCCAAGAGGATGCTCGACACCGTGGCCGATCACGGGGACGAAGCAACGTCACGCGGTGACGACGCCGTCAGCACTGACCCTGTCAGCGCCGACACCCTGACGCCCACGACCGTCGTCCTGGGAACTACTGACCCACACACCCCAGTCGTGCTGGACCTTGCCGATATTGGCGGTCTCCTGGGTATTGACGCCACTGCTGAGTTGGCCTCCGCGGTGGTGGCATCGATCAGTCTGTCCCTCGTCGCAGCGCCATGGTCCGGCGGAATCGACATTGTCGCCGTCGGTGACGACCTCGCGTGGTTGTCACGGACCGGAAGTGACGATGTGCAGTGTGCTGACGCCAAGGAAATCGTCGAGGGACTGGCGGATCTGCCTGACGGTCCCAGTAGTCAGCACCCATCGATCACCAGGATCGTGTTGTCGTCTCAACCCCTCGAGCTTCCGAACCCGTCATCCGTGGTCGAGGCGGGAGTCGTCGTCGTCATGCCAGGCACATGTGGCCGGAGGGTCATCGTCACCGGCCCCGATCATGCCGAGCTGGATGGTCAGGCTTTCACACCCCAGATCGTCACCGCACCGATGCGCCGTGCCGTCGTCGAGCTGCTCGAAACCACTGCTCGAACTGATACCGAGCCTGCCCCCTGGTGGGAGCCACGGCGAGGGGAGGAGACGTCCAGCCCTCCGACGATGGTGGCCGAAACCTGCGCAGTACTGCCGCCCAGTGATGCCCATATGACCGTCGAGGAGGAACACGTGCTCACGCCAACTGCACTGAGTGATGTCGCTCAGTTGCCCGTCCCCGTCGGCGCAGTATCCTCTCCTGTCCTGCGCCTCCTTGGTCCGGTCGACCTTGTGGGAGCTCGCGGGAATCCGCCGACCAAGGCTCGGCGGCAATGCCTTGAGTACTGCGCCTGGTTGCTGTGCCATCCTGGCGCGCGATCGGTGCAGATGGCTGACGCCCTCATGGTCGCCGAACCGACCCGACGGTCCAACGTCTCCCGACTGCGGCGGTGGCTGGGCGCCGGTGATGACGGTCGGGCCTACCTGCCCGAGGGGTATGACGGGTCCCTGCGTCTGGCAGATGTCGTCAGTAGTGACTGGGAACGGCTTGAACTGCTTGTCGCGGGAGGGGTCTCGACGGCCCCGCTGGCCAATCTCATCTCGGCCCTGGACCTCGTTCGCGGTGCCCCGTTGGCTGACGCCGCTCCCGGTCAGTGGCACTGGGCCGAGGAATGGCGCATCGACATGATTCAGATGATCCGTGACATCGGGGTCGAGGTGGCCCGTCGAGCCATGGAGACCCGCGACCTTGAGCTGGCATCCCGGGCCTTGGCACGTGCCACCGTCGCCTGCCCTGAGGACGAAGTGCTGTTGGTGGCGCGCATCAAACTCGCTGACGAACTCGACGATCGTGGCGAGGTCGAACGGTTGGTCTACGTGCTGTCGCGGCAGGCTCGCCGTCTTGGCGTCGACTTGTCGGAGGAGACGATTTCGGTCCTCCAGGAGGTGATGGAAGGCCACGTGCGGGCCCGGGTGGTGTGAGCGTCACTCCTCAGGACTGCCGGTGGGAAGACCTCCCATGGCGCTGCCCTTGTCGAAGACATCGTCACCATGTGCGCGGGTGGCCAGGATGAAGATTCCGGCCACCACGAGGTAGGAGAGTGCCAGACCAATCATGTGCGGGCCAGACAGTCCGTGCACCGGAAGCGCGAGGGCCGCCAGGGCGGAGCCTCCCACGAACAATGCGTTGTAGACCATGTCGTAGGCGATGAAGACTCGGCCCTTGTAACCATCAGAAACATGGGCCTGACAGATGGTGTCGACCCCGGCTTTCAGGGACTGGGCGAAAAGGCCGATGAGGAAGCCGGCGACCAGCAGACCCCAGCGGTTCGGGAGGGCCCCTGGGAAGGCCTGAATGACGGCGGTGCCGACCAGCAGGCTGATGAGGGCCTTCCTCATGCCCAGCCCGTGTACCAGCATCGGCATGAATCCGGCCGACAGTACGAAGCCGGCACCCATCGCCACCGCCCAGATCGTCATGTCAGCCATGGCCCCGTTGATGTCGGACTGTACGTGAAAACGGTTGCGGTAACCCAGGATCATGGCCACCGAATAGACGCCGAAGAGTGCCCGCTGGGCGCCGATGAGAGTGATGGAATTGCCCACCAGGGGCACCTTTCTCAGGTAACGGAAGCCGTCGACGACCTCCTCGGCGACAGTACGCAGCGTTTGGGAGCGGTCCAGCAATGGTGGCCCGAGTTCTCGGCGCGAGAACTGAAGACCAAGTGCCACAGAAATCGCGAAGAGTACCGCAGAGATGCAGAAGATGATCGTGTCGGCATGGTGCACTGGCATGTAGCGTCCAGCAATCATTCGAACGGCGGCCGCGACGACGGCACCAATCATGAGTCCCAGGGGACCAATCGTCGGCATGATCGAGGAAGCCGTCAGGTAGTCGCGTTTGTCGATGGTGTACTCCAGCCCTGCCACCAACGCCGTGAGAAGGAAGCGGTTGAGGCTCATTGCAATGAGCAATCCGACGAGCAGGGCCAGGTGAGAGGGTCTGTCGCGTGCACCGGCCCAGACCAGGATCCCCAACCCGATCGCGATGAGGCAGCGCAGGCCGTCGGTGTAGACGAGGATTCGCTGACGTGACCAACGGTCGAGAACGACAGAGATGAAGGGCCCGATGATGCTGAACGGCAGCAAGGTGATAGCCAGCACCATCGTGATCGACCATGCGTCAGGCTGCTGCTCGGGAGAGAGCAGCACGTAGGAGGCCATTCCCACCTGCAGGGTGCCATCGGCCGCCTGTGTCGCTACGCGGACTCCGAGAATCCTTCGAAAACCGTGGCGTCGCCACAGGTGGCGCAGGTTCTGCCAGAACACATGGTCTCCTTCGGGGCCGGCCTGCCTCGATCCTAGAGGGTCGTGTGAAGGAGATCCTGGGCGGATCCGTCGCTGGTTGCGCGCGCATGGCCGGTGGGGGACAGCCTGAAAAGGCCCTGGAACGCCATTTCATGAGGAGCTCAACAACAGGGGGTGTGGACTTGGGAAGGTAGAGCGGCTAGCTTCTAACCACTCGTATCGGTCGGCGTTGGATCGACGTCGGGGCTGTGTCCACCGCATGCACAGCCGCCCCACGGATGACTCATCGTTCTGCCCGCAACAATATATCGTTTTATGTAGCATAATTAATGCCCTGCAATGCAATGCGGCGTTAGGTTCACAATGAAGGAGGTGCCATGGCTGAACTCAAGAAGGGCCTAGGGTTCTTCCAGCTCTTCGCCCTCGGGGTGGCCGGGTTGATCGGCTCGAGTTGGATTTACACGAACTCGAAATTCTTCGACAAGTACGGTGCTGGCGGCATGATTTTCGGCATGCTCCTCGGAGGCTTGCTGGCATCCTGTGTGGCTCTGGCTTATAGCGAGTTGACAACGCTGTTTCCCCGAGCTGGGGGCGAAGTCGTCTACTCCTACGTCGGCCTCGGCAGAAGGGCATCCTTTACCACTGGTTGGCTCCTCATTGGCGCTTATCTTTCATCCACTGCTTTTTATGTGACAGCTTTCGGGTATCTTTTGGAAAAGATTTGGCCGAATTTGGGATCCGTGTCCCTGTATTCAGTCAACAGGGAATCAGTCGATATGACTGTATTGATAATCGGCGTCGTCCTGACCCTGATCATTGCGGCAATGAACTGGTTCGGAGTGAGCCTTTCCGGTCAGATCCAGACCGTTCTCTTCGTCGCCATGGTCGTCATCGGACTCGCCCTGGTCGTCACGGCGCTCGTCACTGGCAGCCCCAGCAACTTCATCCCGCCCTACCGAGCCGACGCCAATGCCCTCGGCGACACCCTCCGCTTCGTCGTGCCCGGTATGACCTACATGGCAGGCTTCGGGCTGGTGGCAGCACTGGCCGAGGACGCCGACATCCCTGCCCGCAAGATCGGTCGCATCACCGTTCTCACCGTCCTGACGGCCACCTTGTTCTACTGCTTGGTGCTGGCCTCCTCGGCCTGGATCCTTCCCTGGCAGGACGTCGCCAAGATGCACCTGGGCACCATCGATGCCTACACCACTGCCGGCTTCCCGATCCTCGGCTGGGGAGCCTGGATCATTGCCATTTGTGGTCTGTTGACGAGTTTCCTCGGCCTGTTCATGGCAATCTCCCGCATCGTCGTCGCGATGGCGAGGGCCAGGCTCCTTCCGGAGGGCCTCGCCGCAGTGGACGAGAAGAGTGGGCCCCGCGCAGGGCCATCCTGCTCACCACTGTCATGACCTTGCTGTTGGGAGCCCTAGGCCCGGGCGCCATGCTGTGGTTCCTCGACACCGGTGGCATCTACCTCGGACTGGTGTGGATCATCGTCGTCATCACCCTGTCCGCCCTTCCGAAGAAGTACCCCCACCTGCGCTCCAAGTACCATGCCGGATGGTTGCCATGGGCGGGAGCTGTCGGCGCCCTCGTCACGGTCGTCATGGCGATCTGGCCGGGAACGAACACCTCGCTGGTGTGGCCTGGTGAGTACCTCGTCCTGCTCGTCTGGGCCGTCATCGGTTTCATCCTGTGGCGGCTGGCCAAGCCCATGGGGGAGGACGAGGCCCTCGGCAGCTTGCTCGGTTCCTACGCCGATGACCTCAAGGAAAACCTGGGTGAGGTGGAGCAGACCCCGGCCAGGAGCTGACGATTCGTCGGGCCCTCCTGCCTCATGACGTCGCGCTCATGGGGCGGGAGACGGCGTGATTGCAATGTTGCTGTCCGTAAAGGTGTGCAAAGGGCCTGACAACGCGCCATGATTGGGGCCATGGCGATGAAGTCGGATCTGGACATTGCTCGTGAGGCCCACCTTGACCCCATCGAAAAGGTGGCAGCTCGGGCTGGCATCGAGGAAAGGTGCATCGAGCCCTACGGGCGCGATGTCGCCAAGGTTGATCTCGAGGTCATCAAGCAGAACAGGGATCGTCCGCGCGGCAAATACGTCGTCGTCACGGCCATCACCCCCACACCCCTTGGCGAAGGCAAGACGACCACTGCAGTCGGTCTGGCTCAAGGCCTGGAGAAGATCGGTAAGCGCAGCGTGCTCGCTCTGCGTCAACCCTCCATGGGCCCGACCTTCGGCATCAAGGGCGGTGCCGCTGGCGCCGGGTATTCCCAAGTGCTGCCGATGGAGAAGCTCAACCTGCACCTGACCGGTGATTTCCACGCCATTGGTGCGGCTCACAACCTGTTGGCCGCCATGATCGACAACCATCTGCACCACGGAAATGAGCTCGACATCGAGCCTCACTCCATCTCATGGCGTCGCGTCGTCGACATCAACGACCGTGCCCTTCGCAACACCATCGTCGGCCTCGGATCGCGAATTGACGGCATCCCCCGTCAGAGCGGATTCGACATCACTGCGGCCAGCGAGGTGGGCGTCATCCTGGCCCTGGCCACCTCACTCTCAGACCTGCGCGCCCGGCTGGGACGTATCGTCATCGGCTACAACCGCTCCAAGGAGCCAGTCACCGCGGAGGACCTGCATGCCGCCGGGTCGATGGCAGTCATCCTCAAGGACGCCATCAAGCCGAACCTGCTGCAGACCACCGAGAACAGCCCGGTGCTCGTCCACGCCGGCCCCTTCGGCAACATCGCCACGGGCAACTCGTCGGTCATCGCCGACCGCATCGGCATCGGCTGCGGTGACTACCTGCTGACGGAGGCCGGATTCGGCGCCGACATGGGCGCCGAGCGGTTTTTCAACATCAAGTGCCGCGTCGGTGGTATGCGCCCAGACGCCGCCGTCCTCGTCGTCACCGTGCGTGCCCTCAAGACCCATGCCGGTCGCTACAAGGTCGTTCCTGGAAAGCCACTGCCCCCGGCCATGCTCGAGGACAATCCGGACGACGTCCTCGCCGGTGCCGCCAACCTGCGCAAGCACATCGAGATCGTCCGAGACTTCGGCGTCTCCCCGGTGGTGGCCCTCAACGTCTTCCCGAGCGACCATCCCGACGAGATCGACGCCGTCCGTAAGGTGGCAGAGGTAGCCGGTGCTCACTTCGCCGCTTCGACCCATGTCGTCGACGGTGGCGACGGCGCCGTCGATCTGGCTCGCGCGGTCGTCGCGGCGTGCGACCAGAACACCGACTTCCGCTACACCTACAATCTCGAGGACTCCCTGGTCGACAAGCTCACCAAGGTGTCCACCAAGGTTTACGGGGCTGATGGGGTCGACATCGCTCCGGCCGCGGCCAAGGAGCTCGCCCATTTCGAGGATCTCGGCTACGGGAACTTCCCGGTCGTCATCGCCAAGACCCACCTGTCCCTGTCTCACGACCCCTCCCTCAAGGGGGCCCCGACCGGATGGCGTCTGCCTGTCCGCGAGGTGAGGGCCGCTGTGGGCGCCGGGTACATCTACGCGATCTGTGGTGACATGCGCACCATGCCGGGCCTGGGACGTCACCCGGCGGCCGAGCGCATCGACATCGATGACACCGGGGAGACCATCGGATTGTTCTGATCGAGTGTGATCCGCGGGGCTGCGGACATCATTCCTCGCCCCGCTTCTGTCGTGATCCTTGTCCTGGGGACGACTCAGCGTCCCTCGGTGGGCGGGGGAGTGGGATGGGTCAGCACACAACTCACCGGGCGTCCGGTCACGAGAGACCCGTCGCGGACGAATCCCTCCTCGCGGCCGGTGAGTTCGCCGATGAGGAGACGACGCCCCTTGTCGAGTAGGTCCGCACGGTCGTCCGACAGGTCATGGAGTTGGTGTGGATCCGCCGCAAGGTCGAAAAGCTGCTCCTCTCCAGATCCGGACATCCAGATGTACTGGTAGTCGTCCCACCAGATCCACTGCAGTGACTGGCCGAGCAGGACATGCTCGCCATGCAGGTGAGTGCGCCACGGCGACTCTCCATCGCGTAACAGTGGAAGGATCGAGCGGCCCTCGACCTTATCGGGGGTGTTCACTCCCGCACAGTCCAGCAAGGTGGGCATGACGTCGCGCAGCTCGACGAGTTCATCTACTCGGCTACCAGGGGTGATACCAGGCCCGGCAAGCAGGAACGGGATGTGGGTCGATCCCTGGTAGGGGTAGCCCTTTCGCCACAGGTGATGGTCTCCCATCTGTCGCCGTGATCCGATATGAAGGCGATGTACGTGTTGTCAGCCACCCCGAATTCGCCCAAGACCTGACGTAGTCGGCTGATTTGGGTGTCGATATGGGTCATGTGACCGTAATAACCAGCCATCGCCCGACTGATGTCGCGTGGCCGGTACCGAGCGACGAGACTCGTCGGATCGGCGTCATTGCGCCAGTCGCTGAAGGTGTCCGACCAGTCCCCGACCGCCGGCGGTCGCAGCGGAGCCCCGTCATAGCGGTCGAAGGCCCACTGCGGCGGATCGTAGGGGGAGTGGGGACGGTGGAAGGACAGGTAGAGGAAGAATGGGGTAGTCGGGTCGCGGCGGTAGAACCACCGGGTCGCCTGGTTGACGACCCAGTTCGTCGGGTGCAGCCGCTCGGCCTTGTCCCAGGGCCGAGCAACTAGGGAATTGCACTCGATTCCGTCATCGATGTAATCCTCGTCACTGGCCGTCCCAGTCTGGTCGCGCAACCACACGAGATAGTCGTCATAGCAAGCCGGATCGCGGTGGCGTTGTCGGGAGTAGTGCAGGTACCCGTCGTGAAGTTCGATCTCGTCGAATCCGATGCGATTGCGCTCGGGCCAGTAGTGCATCTTTCCGATGGCACGGGTCTGGTAACCGGCGTCCGACAGGGTCGACGGCAGAGTGTCCTCGACGTCGAAAGTGACTCCGTCCTGGTAACCGACCCGACGATGGGTTCCCGCAGAGAGCCCCGTCATGAGGGACATCCTTGCCGGAACACACGTGGGCGTGGCCGAGTAGGCCCTTTCCACGACAGCCCCCTGACTCGCCAGCTGGTCGAGATACGGTGTCTCGACGTCAGGATGGCCCAGCCCGGAGAGGCAGTCACCCCTCCACTGGTCAGTACAGACGAGGACGATGTTGGGACGGTCAATCGCTGGTTGTTCGTGTTGGTCGTTCATGATGCGTCTTGCATATTCTCACTTGATTCCAGTCATAGTGATGCCCGTTACGATGTAGCGCTGGGTCGCCACGAAGAGGGCACACACTGGGACGAACAGCATGAGGGATCCCATGGCCGTCAGGTTCCACAGTGTGAAGCTCTCGCGGTTGAACGACGACAACCCAATGGTGAGGGTTCTCATGGCCTCGGACTGAGTGGCGATGAGCGGCCAGAGGAACTCATTCATCTGGAAGACAAATGTGAACAGTCCCAATACCGTCAGAGCCGGCTTGTTCTGAGTCTGAGGCAGGACGATCGATCGGTAGATGCGGAGTTCCCCCGCACCGTCGACACGTGCGGCTTCAACGAGGGAGTCCGGGATACCTGCCATCGACTGACGCATCAGGAAGATCGAGAATGCGCTCATCAAGAATGGCGTGACGAGCCCTTGGTAGGTGTCCAACCATCCAATCTGACTGAACTTGACATATAGCGGAATCATTCGAACGAAGAACGGGATCATCATCGTCGAGAGTATGAGGATGAAGACAGCGTTCTTGCCTGGGAACTCAAATTTCGCGAAGGCATACCCGACCAACGGCGCGAAGATGAGGTGTGACAGCGTGATGAGGCCTGCGACGAGGACAGAGTTGAGGAAGAACCTTCCGAATGGGGCAGCCTCGAAGAGGCGGGTGATGTTGACCCATTGCCATGATGACGGGATGAGAACGGCTTTTCCTCCCGTTGCCTCCGCGTCCGACTGGAAAGCCAGACTCACCATGTATACGAGGGGTGCTATCGCAATAAGCGCTGCAATCCATACGAGGACGAGTGAGACAACCCTCGCTCCGGGAAAGAGCTGCTCGGATCGATGCCTGGCCTGAGCAGATGTGGTGCTCACAAGATCGCCTCCTTCATTCGTCCCACCCGCAACTGAATTATTGAGAGAGCGACGATCACAACGAGCAGTAGGAATGACATCGCAGACGCATATCCCAGGTTTCCACTAGTGAAGGTCTCACGATATACCTGATACACATACAGGGATGTCTCATTCCCGGAGCCACCATTGGTGACGATGTATGGTAGTCCAAATTGTTGGAGTGAACCGATCATTCCGACGAGGACAACGAACAATGTCGTCGGTGCGAGCATAGGAAGAGCGATTTTCCATAACCGCTTCGATGCTGAGGCGCCGTCAATTCTGGCAGCCTCGTGAAGCTGAGGATCAATGGATTGAAGACCGGCCAGGAAGAGCAGCATGACGTAGCCGGATTCCTGCCACACCGTGATACCGACGAAGGTGGCCAGTGGGGCGGTCGTCAGCCAGTTCTGTTGGGGTAGTCCGAGATCGCCGAGAACGGCATTGAGGATGCCAGTGTTTGAGTCGAGGATGTTCCTCCACATCAAGCCAATGATGGCGACCGAGGTCATGTACGGCGTCAGGATTGCTGTCCTTGCGATGGTACCCCTTGAAATTCTGGTTGAGCACCAGGGCCAGGATTAGGCCGATGGTCGAGGGCAAGATGAGGCAGGAGGCCGCGTAGATGATCGTGATCCCAAATTAATGCCACACTTCAGAGTCGTGAATGATATTAACGTAGTTTCTTCCGCCCACCGGGGTGAGCTTGGTGAAACCCGTGGTGAAAGAAAGTCTGAACTCATCGATGATTGGCAGGAAGAAGAACAACGCGAAATATATGAGGGCCGGAGCTATGAACAGGTACGCTGTCCGATAGCGACGCCAGGAGAACTTGCGCCCGTATGGCTCCGGGGATGTCTTTGTCATCACATTCACCTGCTAAGGAGCTTTCCCACCGTCTTGTTGTAGATAGCAACTTCCGAACGGGGATCTTTGTTGGACAGGATGACGTTCTCGTACATGACCTTTCCCGCATCGGCGATCTTGGCCATGTTCTGGTTCGGCCAATATGCCCGGTCGGGAGCAACGGCGAGATCTCGGGCGGTTGCGACGACGCGCATGTTGGGGTCGTTCTGGACGACGTCTGATTTGGCCCACGACTTGCGGGAACATGCCATTCCGACTTCCTTGGTCACCTGCGCCTGAACGTCGGCATCGGTGAGAACCTTGATGAGTTCCCAGCACAGATCGGCGTTCTGGCTCTTGGTGGGGATCATGAGGCCGGAGCCGGCGATGGTGGTCTTCTGCTCCTTGTGCTTGAGGGGAGCCCCGATGATGAGCGGGAAATTCTTGTCCTCAGTGCGGACGGCTGAGATGTCCCAAGGACCCGTGATGATAAAGCCGCACCTCTTGGACGTGAGCAGCTTGCGGGGGCCTGAATACTCGCTGGATGCGACCGGGGTAGGGGAGACCTTGTGTTTGTAGACGAGGTCGCGCTGGAAAACCATGGCTTCAACGGCGGCGTCCGCTGGCTGCATCGGTGTTGACTTATCGGCTGTGTACTTGATCCCGTTCTGCAGGAGCCAAGGCGTGCCGTACGAGCTGTCGTTGTTGAGGGCGCATCCGTGCTCAACACCAGATGCTTGGATGCGCTTGGTGGCCTCGAGGAATTCTTCCCAGGTAGTAGGCATGGGAACTTTGGCCTTGGCTAGCATTTCCGAGTTGGCGAAGACGAGCCCGCCCATGGTCAGGTGCATCGGGACGGCGTAGGTCTTTCCGCTGGCCTGGCGCACATCGAGGCCAGCGGGCACGAAGTCGTCCAGGAATCCCTTGTCCTTCTTGATGTAGTCGTCGAGGGCCATGATGTTGCCGTCGTTGCCGAATCGCGTAGCCCAGAATCCGCCCGGCTCCTCTGTGATGTCCGGGGTGGTGCCGGAGAGGAAATCAGCAGTGAGCTTTTGTTGCAGATCAGGCCATTGGAAGGTCTGGATGGTCACCTTGACCTTGTGATCCTGCTCAAACTTGGAAATGACTCGCTTGTACGGTGCGAAGTCGTGGCCCGCAGAAAGGTAGAACAGGATTTCCTTCCCTGTCCGCTCGCCTGAGTGTGAGGAGGAATCGTTGGATGAACCTACGCCAGAGGAAGGCGAGCATCCGGTGAGGTTGCTGACGACAGCAGTCGATCCAAGCGCAACTGCTCCGGTGAGGAGGGATCGTCGGGACAGAGGAGTGTGCATCGTTGCAATCTCTCTTTCTTGGTGTGGTGATTTTTAGTTCGAGGTGCTTCCTCGAGAAAACAGTTTCCAGGGAACAGGAATCTGACTGGCGTCAGCTGTCCCGTCGATTCGGTGCCAGAAATGGCGCATGATATCGTCGATTTCTGAGGTGTCGAGACCGAGCGAGCTCAGGGAAGGGTCCATATCCAGCGACTCGGCCGAATTTCCGGTGCCAACGACGGCGATGTCGTTGGGGACGTCGATATGGAGGGATTGGGCCGCCAGCATGAGGCCGATGGCGGTGCGATCTGAGGCGCAGTAAACAGCGTCAGGAAGAGAACTCGTCGTCTGAAGTGCCTCAAGTGCTGCGCGGAAGACATCCCCGATGAAGGGGCTGGAGGTGAAGAGGAGCTGTGGAGTGCGTGCATGACTTGCCTGGAAGTCCCGGTACATCTCCCAGCGGGGATCGAGCTCGCACTCTTCGCGCGTCGGGAGCTGCCCAGCAAAAGCCACGGAACTTCTACCAGTCTCGGCAAGGGTAGTCAGAGTGCACGACACGCCTTCGCGCTCATTGATCACGACGTGGTCGTATCCTTTGCCGCCGGGTTCACCGCCGACGAGGAGGGTCGGTATCAGTGCCTCTGGTTGGGTCTTGAGGACCTGGGCGATTCCCGGGCGAGAAAAGGCAACGATCGCGGCATCACATGCGCCCGCTCGGATGAGCTTGTTGATGGGGCTGATATCGCCATCGGCGATCGCGACGCTGACGAGCTGGTGGTCGTGCTCGGACAACCTGCGCGATGCGCGGAGTTGGAAACGCTCAACGAACCGGTCCAGCGGAGCGTCATGGAACAAGGCGACTGTGCGGGACTTGCCCAGCCGTAATGACCTCGCTGCGCGGTTTCGCACGTACCCGAGATCACGGGCAGCCTTACGTACCCGTTCTTGGGTTTCTGGGGTGAATCTTTCGGAGTGGTGACTGTCGGACAGTACGTACGAGGCGGTCGACACCGAGACCCCTGCTCGGGGCAGCTACGTCAACGAGTCCGACATGTCGTGCCATGTGTCTCTCCTGCGAGTAATCGGGCACGCCTGTGTGTCCGACTGTGTCCGAGATTCGGAGTAGAGACCCCAGAACAGTTGAGTCAATCGTTTGAATCAAACGATTGAATAAATGTGAAAAAGTAGGCACTAGATGGGATCCGTAGTTTTCCTGCGTAGCCCTGCTCAAGGGGTACCGACCATCTGACCTGTAGACGGTCGCCGTGCCGTACCCTCAATCCGTGACCAGCAAACGCGCCGAGGACGCCCGACTCCGCATCGAACTCGATGAGAGGGCGCGGCGTCAGGAAGCTGCTCAGGCTCAGCGACTCATCGACGACTTCCTTGCTGCGGCTCGGGCCAGGGGCATGACACCCGAGCCGTTGCGGGCCCAGCTCATGGATGGCCATGAGGCGCGGACGGACAGACGAGGCTGGTATCTCAACGCCAAGCATTCCCTGGCCATCGGCGAGAACGGCGAGTATTACCAGCTTGTCGTCCCGGGTGGCTTCATGGAGCGGGTGCGTGGGGTCAAGCTGGAGCCCTCCTCACCGCCAATGCACATTGGTCGCGGCGGACGTGACGGTGAGACCGGCGATCTCAAGGAGTTTCTGGGCTGGCTGCTGGCCGATTGAGCTGTTCTGGTGGACGAGAGGCCGTCGCTGCTGCGACTCCCTCGGAATTACGGTCACCCTTCGACGGCGGCTGGTGTCGTCTGTCGGTGTGACCTAGCGCGACGCCGGCGCTGGGATCTGAGGGAATCACGCCAGAACCAGGCCGCCATGAGGACAGCACAGGCCAGGAATCCCCACGGGACGAGGCGCAGGCCGAGGATGGTGTGATCACGCACGGCGACAATGGCATCCTCAGGATTTCCTGAGGTGGATCGGACGACCAGATCGACCTGCTGCCCGACCTGGTACTTCCTGACATTGCGATACGGATTCGACGGCACGGTGTCGGTGACACCGTGATAGGTGTACTTGATGACGGCGACGTTGCCGCCCTCGGTGTGCATGAGATACCTGGTGGCTCCGGTATTGACGGGGTCGTGCAGGTACACGGCTGTGACGGTTCCCTGGATGACCTGACTGTTGCGAATGAAATCGTCACTGCGTTCGGCCAGCACCAGGTACAGGCAGCCCACCGTGGTCAGGTAGATGACCCCCAACAGGGCCATGACACGTTTGAACTTCGTCACGGCGAACAGCATACGTCGCAGGCATAAGAATCCTATTCATGACGCGGCGAGCAACTCGTCACGGCGCTTCCTCATGGCTCGACTCGCTCGCGAGCACCGGGCACGCACTGCCTCTGGACTCATCCCGTGACGTCGTGCTGCGGACGCGGAATCCAAAGCGTCCACCCACACGCTGCGCAGGACCGGCGCGCTGACTGAGGTGATGATTCCCAATTCCTCGGCGGCGGTGAGCAGTTCCGAGGCGACCTGGCCGGGGTCGTCCGGCATCTCAGGCGCACTCATGTCCACGACCTCGACCGGGGTTTCCCTGCTCGTCCCGCGTAGCCTCGCTGAGACGACGTGCAGACAGTCCAAGGCCAGATTCGTGCACACCTTGTGGTTGCGCGTCAGTGGGAAATTGACGATGACCAGCCACGCCTGACCGACGTAATCGTCCAGACATGCCCGCCGATTCCTGCTTGCCATGACGACGAGGGCTGGCAGGATCGCCTGGATCAGCGCCATCCCGGCGAATTCCGATGTCTGGCCAGCGCCACTGCGAGCGGCGATGAGGGCTCGGATGGCAGCCGCGTCGTCGGTACGTAGCGTCCGGGGCAGGTCCTCGGGCTCACACCCGGCGCAGAGGAGATTGGCACGCCATTCGGCGCGGGGGTGGGCGCACATCTCGGCCCAGTGGGAGTCCAGACGGCGGTGGATCATCATTGTCATGGCAGCACCTCTCGGGATCGGCGATGACCCAAGTCCATCGACGGGACGTTGCCCACGGTGTTGCCTGCCGGGGTCAGGGTGTTGCCCATGTGACGCTCAGTGTTGTCCGTCTTCACGTGAGTGTTGTCCGGTGGGCGTCACGACAAGACTCCCCACCAAGAGGACCGGCCGTGCCCCGAAGGACACGGCCGGTCGTCGTCACGCAGATCGGGCGGTGGAAACTCTCACTCGTCTGCCAACGCCTCAGTGGGGGCAGCCATGGCGGCGCGTCGGCCCGGGAGGACCGAGGCGAGGCAAGCCGCCGCCAAGCAGATTGCGATGAGACCGAGGGTCCAGGGCCAGTCGATCGAGAAGTGCACCGGAATCGTGTCCGAGGCCACCCGGAATATGGATCGGATGCCCAGCCAGGCGAAGTAGAACCCTGCCACCATTCCGACGATGACACCGACCATACCGACCTGGATCGACTCGTAGAGCAGCATCAGCCGTAGTCCGCGCCGCTGCATGCCCATGGCCCGCAGCAGCGCCGACTCGCGCCGTCGTTCCAGTACCGACAGGCTCAAGGTATTGGCCACACCGATGAGGGCGATGAGCACGGCAACACCCAGCAGAGCCGTCATGACGATGAGCAGGGCCTTGAGGATCAGCTCGACGATGCCGCCGATGAGGGCACCGCCGCCAACATCCATGTGCTGCGAATCGATGTTCGTCGACGGGGAGATCATCACCGTCAGCACCGAGGCCAGATTGCTCCGGTCCTCGAGGTGGACCCAGGCAGCCTGGTCGCCCACGGAGGGAACGATCTTATTCATGTCCCTTTCGGTGACCAGGATGTCGTTGTAGGGGAGTCCGTTGACCTCCTTGACCTTGAGAGACACCTTTCCCTTGGAGGACGAGAAGTCCATCGTCTTCGGTGAGTTGCCCATCGAGGTCATCAGCGCGACCCCAGGTCTCATCTCCTTGGCAATCGAGGGCGCGACCTTGGCAATCTTGTCCTTGTCGGCGGAAACGATGTGGGTCTGAGGAGAGACATCCGTCTCGACGAACCCGCCCTTGAGGATGACGGAGTCCTTGACGTTCGGGAGGTTCTGCACTGACTTGATAGCCGACGGGTCGAGGGTTCCCACCTTGGGCTCGTCGCTGTTGGGGTCATGGCTGGGACTGTTCGTGAAGGTGATGTCGATCGGATAGTGCTCGTCGATCTGGTCCATGACCGTCGTCTGCGTCGTGGAGATGCCGACCTGCAGGGTCACCGACAGTCCGATGGCCAGCATGAGGGCCACCGCCGTCAGAGAGGTACGGGTCGGGTTACGGGTGGCATTGGAGGTCGAAAGTCGAGCTGTCGGCCCCAGCGGGCGCAACAGGAATCCGAACCCCTTGATGAGCCACGGCACATACAACGGTGTGGCGATAAGGAAGGCCAGCGACAGGCAGGCGGCCGACAGGACGGCCCAACCGATGATTCCGTTGCCGTGCCCGGTGATCGCCACCACGGAGGTGATGACTCCGATCACTGTAAGCAGGGAACAGATGATGATCCGTGCCAGTCCGACCCGGCGCCTCTGCTCCACCGTCGGAACCGGGCGCAGCGCCTCCAGAGGTGCCACGCGAGTGGCTCGAAGCGCCGGCAGGAAGGCGGCCAGAACCGTGATGACGATGCCAATGAAGAACTCAATGACGATGTCCTTCCAGGGCCATTCCAGCCCGAAGGCCAAGGCGCCCGTGTAGGCAGTGCCAGCGACCGTCAGCAGGATTCCGAGCATGACCCCCAGGGCCGATCCGATGACACCCAACAGGATCGCCTCGCCGAGAACTCGTCTCCTCACCTGGCTGCTCGACGCTCCGACAGCCCGCATGAGACCGATCTGACGGCGTCGTTGGGCCAACAGGATGAGGAAGGTCGTCGTGATGATGATCGCGCCCACCAGCAGAGCGATGGCCCCGAAGACCATCAGCAGGTACTTGGTGACGTCGAATCCCTGAGCCAGGTCAGTGACGGTCTTCTTCTGATGGTCAGCCGCGGTCTCGATCGTCGATCCTTGCCCCTTGGTGACGTTGAACTCGGGGGCGCCCTTGACGGTGGGCAGCGTCTTTTCAAGGTTGGTGACGAGCTGTTCGGGAGTCGTCCCGTCCTTGGCCTTGACGATCCAGGTGTCAGGGAATTGGCTGACGTCCTCGCTGCTGTAGGCCGGAGCGGTCTGCAGGGCGTCCGCGTCGTCGGTGATTCCCACCACCTTGATGTTCTTACCGGTGATGTCGACGGTGTCCCCGACACTGACGTGCAGGTTCTCGGCCGCCGCCTTGGACAGCGCGATCTGACCGGGTCCTGATGGCCAGTTGCCCGAGGTCACCGAGGACCAACGGAACGGTTCTGCCGGCGTCTTGTGGACATCAATCATCGTGGAGTCCCGGCCATGAGAAGCGGCCATGGTGGTGGACTGGACGATGTCGACGGTCCGGACGCCGGGAGTGTCGCGAATCCCCTGAGTGATGTCCTTGGGATTGGTCTCGGTGTCGGCGCTGTAGACGACGACGTCAGCCTTCGAGGTGGCGACCGCCTGCTCCTTGCCCAAGGCCGTTCCTTGGGTCCGTACGAACATCGAGATGCCGACGAGGAACCCGACGGAGACCGCGATGGCAATGAGGGTTGCGGCCATCCTGCCTGGACGCTGACGCAACTCCCGGAAAGCCTCGGTGAACATCAGCCCTCCAACCCGGCCATCGCCTCGTTGACCGCCTCGGCGGTGGGGGAGGCGATGTCGTCGACGATGCGACCGTCCAGCAGCATGAGGGCGCGGTCGGCATAGGAGGCAGCCTTGGCGTCGTGAGTGACCATAATGATCGTCTGACCCAGGTCGTCGACACAGTGGCGCAGGTAGCTCAGCAGGTTCGTTCCCGACTTGGAGTCTAGGGCTCCGGTGGGCTCGTCAGCGAAGACGACATGCGGCTTGGTGATCATGGCGCGGGCGCAGGCGACGCGTTGTTGCTGACCACCCGATAGCTCCGAGGGACGGTGCTTGAGGCGATCAGCGATGCCCAGACCGGTGATGAGCTGATCCCACAGGGCCTTGTCAGGCTTACGCCCGGCCAGGTCGAGGGGGAGCAGGATGTTCTCCTCAGCGGTGAGCATCGGCAGCAGGTTGAACGACTGGAAGATGAAGCCGACATTGTCGCGGCGCAGGGTCGTCAACTTGGGGTCTGGAAGGCCCGAGATTTCCTGGCCAGCCAGGAACACTCGACCGGAGGTGATTCGGTCCAGGCCGGCGAGGCAGTGCATGAGGGTTGACTTGCCGGATCCGGACGGGCCCATGATCGCGGTGAAGGTGCCGCGGGTGAAGCGAACGTTGATGGAATCCAGGGCGGTGACCCGAGTCTCCCCGTCCCCATAGACCTTGGTCAGGTCGATACCAGCGGCAGCGTCCGTCTCGACGGGGGTGTTCAACATCCCAGGAGCCAGATCGTCAGAACGGGCTGAGCTGGTGGCGCGGGAAGGCTGGGCGGACTCAGCCCGTGTCGGGAAGGTTCCGGTGGCGTGAGCCGGTTGAGGATCAGGCGATTGTGGTCGTACCCGCGGCTGACTCAGCTGCTGGTCCTGCTCCCCGCCGCGCTGGGGCGAGGGCTTGGCCCAGGCCGATGGGGCGCCCTGCTCAGAGGGGACACCGTGTTGCGGGGACTCGAGGGATCCCGGCTCGCCGGGGGCGGCGTGGCTCGGCTGCCAGGGCTCGTCAGATTCGTAAGGTCGGTTCTGGTCGCTCATGATGCCTTTCATGGTTCCCGAAGGGGGGCATCGACAGGTGGACGATGCCCCTCACGCCTTAGGTGACGTGAATAATAATGTGGACGCTGGGAGCATCCAATATCGAATATATGTCCGGTCTGAAGTTGTCAGATGAGACCGACTTCATGGGCAAACAACACGAGGCCCACCCGGTCCCGGCACTCCAATTTCGATAGTAGCCGACCAATGTGAGTTTTCACGGTCCCCTCTGCCATGTAGAGGGTTTGGGCGATCTCGGCGTTCGTCGCCCCCTTGGCGATCTCCACCAACACCTCCCGCTCGCGGTCCGTCAGCACCGCCAGCCTCTTGTCGGCGGCCTTGGGGTCATTGGGCAGGGTGGGGACGACGTGGTCGAGCAGACGTCGGGTGGCAGATGGGGCGACGACCGCGTCACCAGCTGCGACATTGCGTATTGCGCTCAACAGCTCGGTGGGGCGGGCGTCCTTGAGGAGGAATCCGGATGCGCCGGCCTTGAGCGCGGCGTAGACGTACTCGTCGAGGTCGAAGGTGGTGAGAATGAGCACCTTCGTGTCCAGTGGGGACTCAGTGATACGCCGAGTTGCCTCGACGCCGTCCATCTGTGGCATCCGGATGTCCATGAGGGCAACGTCGACCGGCATTCGCCGCAGCACGTCGAGGGCTTCGACGCCGTTGGACGCCTCCGCGACAACCTCCATGTCATCCTCGGCTTCGATGAGCATGCGGAATCCCGAGCGTACGAGGGACTGGTCGTCGACGAGGATGACGCGGATCGGATCAGGCATGGCACCTCCAGTTGCTCGTCAGTCGAAGTTTACCGACCGCGTGCCGTGTAGGAATCTGTCGATCTCCGGATTCGCTGGGTTGTCATCGTCGCCACACCAGGTCTCGGCGAATCGCTCCAGACGCTCATCGGTCGAGCGAAGAAGGAGGAGCCCCACTATGGCCATCGCGCGGTTCGATCAACAGAGCTGCGGCCGCAGTCGGTCGTGTTTCGATGCGGTTCAGCTCTTGACTGCTCCCTCCGAAATACCGGCGATGAGTTGCTTGGCGCCGACGGCAAACACGAGCAACAGCGGGACGACGGCGATGAGCGAGGAGGCCATGAGCATGCCGTAGTCGGTGCCGTGTGCTGTCTTGAGCTGGCTCAGTGCCACCTGCAGAGTCAGCTTGCTGGGATCGTTGAGGACGATGAGGGGCCACATGAAGTCATTCCACGAGCCGATGAAGGTGAAGATCCCCAGGAACGCCATGGCAGGACGGATGATGGGCACGCACACGTGCGCGTACTGGCGCCAGAACCCGCAGCCATCGAGGGTCGCTGCTTCCATGAGTTCCTTCGGGATGGCGTTGGTGGCGTACTGGCGCAGCCAAAACACTCCGAACGAACTTGCCAGGGAGGGCACGATGACGGCCTTGAGATCGCCGACCCACCCGATCTTGCTCATGAGGACGAACTGCGGGATCGTCGCTAGCTGGGTGGGCAACAGGAAGGTCGCCAGGACTACAGCGAAGAGCACTTTCCTACCGGGAAAATTGAACTTGGCGAAGGCGAAGGCTGCCAGTGAGGAGATGAGCAGCACGAGTACCGAAACCGTTATCGCCACCAGGGCTGTGTTGGTCATGGCCGCCCAGATGTTGATCTTGTCAGTGATGGTGTGGACGTTTTCGCCCAGACGGTCGCCAGGGGTGAGCACTGGCGGGTACTTGTAGATCACCGAGGAAGGCTGGCTGGCCAGCACGAACATCCAATAGAACGGGAACAGCGAAACCAGCCCGCCCAAGGCGAGGAAGATGTGCCTCAGGGCCGTACCCACATGCCGTCTCATCGCGCCACCTCGCGATCATGCTCGCGGGTGACGAGCCAGTTGATGATCGAGAAGAACAGCACGACGACAAACACTCCCCAGGCGATTGTCGCGCCGTAGCCGTACCGGTTCTCCTGGAAAGCCACCGAGTAGAAATAGAGCACCATCGTGAGACCAGAGTTGTTCACCCCACCCGCAGAGGCTGCCCCGGTGGATCCGGAGCTGGTGATCACCTGGGCTTCGGTGAAGCTCTGCAACGAACCGATCGTCGACATGAGGGTGATGAACAGGACGATGGCTCGAAGCTGCGGCAAAGTGACGTGGAAGAATGTGCGCCACCCGTTCGCCCCGTCGATGGCGGCTGCCTCGTACTGACTCTTGTCGATAGCTTGCAGTCCGGCGAGGATGAGCAGAGCGTTATACCCGACGAATGACCACACCGTCAGCGACGAGATCGCGATCTTGATGCCCCATTCGCTTTGCAACCAGGCGATGTTCGACTGGCCGAGCATGTTGCGGATAGCGTTTGCGAGCCCGAACTGGCTGGCGAAGATCGAGCTGAACAGAATGCCCATGGCCACCATCGACGTAATGTTCGGCACGAGGTAGATGACCCGGTACGTCGTGGAGAAGCGCATTGTCTTGTTCAGCATGAGGGCGACGATCGTGGCGATGATGAGCGTCGGGATCGTGCCCATCGCCCACAGAATGAGCGTGTTGCCCAGTGACTTGTAGAACAGGTGGTCGCTGACCAGATACTTGAAATTCTCCAGACCGACGAAGTTCGCGCTGCCCAACCCTGACCAGTCGGTGAACGCGAGCAGCAGGGTGAAGATCATCGGTACAGCCGCGAAGATGAGGAAGAAGAAGAAATACGGACTCAGCGCGGCGTAGATCGGTAGGGCTTTGCGCATCCGCCGGCCCACGGACGAGCGGCGCAGCTCGTCTGTGGGCACGGCTTCAATCGTGGTGTTCGCAGAATTCATCTCGTCACAGAACTCACTCGGAAAGCTGCCTCACTTGACGGTGAGATGGAGCTGTTTGGCGATCCGTTTGGCCTCGGAGACGGCGTCGTTCCAGGCGGTCTCCGGGTTCTTGTGCGAGGACTCGACCTGCTCCAACTGGGCCCGGAACGGAGCGGACACGGCATCGGAGTGCGAGTCTTCGTAGATCGGACGTACCGACTCAGCAGCCTTTCCGAAGACCTTCGCGGCATGCTGCCCACCGAGAAACTCCACTGGCCCGGACACCTTCGGATCATCGTAGGCTTTCGGAGAGACGGGGAAGTTGCCGTTGTGGACGTACTCGCGCACCTGGGATTCCACGCTGAGCAGTTCGCGGATCGCTTCGAACGAGGCCTTGGGATCGGATGCCCCAGCAGGGATGGACAGGAACGAGCCGCCCTGGTTGATGGCTGGTCCGGGGTGAGCACAGACTCGCCACTTGCCCTTTGTCTCGGGAGCGTCAACCATGAGGTCGGCCAGGTGCCAGGAGGCACCGAAGTCGGCGGGTAGGCGTCCCTCGTTGACGGCGGCGGTGGAATCGGACGTGTCGGACTGGATTCCGGCGATGATGCCGGCCTTGAACGCCTTGACGGTGATGTCCCAGGCCTTGCGGACGTGGTCCTGATCGCCGATGAAGGTCTTCTTCTCGTCAATGAATCCCTTGCCCGATTGCGGCCAGATCGTGTCGAACAAGCCTGCCGAGTTACGCACGAGGTAAGTCTTGTCCTTGGCCGCCCGGAGCTTGGTGCCGAGCTCGATGTAGGCGTCCCAGCTGGTGATCTGGGCGGCGAGCTTGTCGGGGTCGGCGGGCAGTTTGGCCTGCTCGAAGATGTCGGCCCGATAGAACAGGGCCGTCGGGCCAATGTCGGAAGGAATGCCGAGCTGCTTGCCGTCGGTGGTGGAGGCCTGGTCCCACTTCCAATCCAGGAAGGTGGGCTTGAGGTCCTTGGCACCCAGAGTGTTGAGGTCGACGAAGTACTTGGCGTGGTCGCGGAAGAAGGCGATGTCCTCACCCTTGACGCCGGTGATGTCGGGCAGGCCGGAGCCAGCAGTGAACGTCGTGGTGAGCTTTTGCTTGAAATCGCCGCCGATGATGTCCTGACGCACGCTGTAGGACGAGTGCGCCTTGGAGACGGCAGCCAGCGTCTGCTTGTCGAATCCTTCCGGCCAGATCCACAGGACGAGCTTCTTGGCATCACCGGAACCCTTGTCGGACGAGGGCTCGGTGGAAGTGGAGCATCCGGTCAATGCCGACACTCCTAACACGCCCAGTCCGGCAAAGCTGCCGGCGAGCAGGTGACGACGCGACAAATTCATGAGGTCCCTCCTTGGGGTTGAACGGGAATCGCCAGTGACAAAATCGCTCAATGATGTTCATTTTTGAGGCGGGACTCGAGCCGACCCTCGATGGTAAAAACGCCTTCTAAGGGGGTTGGGGGCTCGTTCACCCGCCAGGTGTTCAGGGTGTCACGACTGTGTGCACCTGAGGTTAACTGTAGGTGATCTCCAGGAAACAACCTTGTCAATGCTTGATTCGGATATGGTTGAGCTGGCCGGAAGGGGTCAACCCGTGAGATAACTGTAGCGTCCGGCGGGTGGCGGAATGGTGCAAAGTGATCGAAATGACGAAAATCGGCAGATCGGTGACTCTGGATCGCTACCATGGACATATGCTCAAGGCCGCTCGTCACGACGCGATCGTCGAACTACTCCGGGGCCGAACTGCCATGCGAACCGTCGACATCGCTCAGAATCTCGACGTGAGCGTGGCCACGGCTCGGCGTGACTGCATCGCTCTGGAAAACAAAGGCATCATCGAGCGTTCTTGGGGAGGGATCCAGCTCGTCACGAGCGTGGACGATCACTTCGGTGACGTGATGAACCACCACACTCGCGCCAAGGCTGCGATCGCCCGCAGGGCCGCCGAGCTTGTCCACGACGGCGACACCATCATCATGGACATCGGCACCACCGTCCACCATCTGTCCGGCCTGCTTGCCGAGCGCTCCGTCACCGTCCTTACTGCGTCCCTGCCCGTCTTCGAGGCTCTCCGGAGCGCCCCGGACGTCACCGTGGTCGTCCTTGGGGGAGTGTGGTCGGAGCGATACCAGTGCTTCGACGGTCAGTTCGTCGCCGATGCGCTGACTCACCATCAAGCCGACCTAGCTTTCCTGGGTTGCTCCGGGGTGAGTGCCAACGGGCGGGTGCGTGATACAAGTCGCTCCCAAGCTCAGATCAAACAGGCGATTGCCGCTGCAGCGAGTCGAAGCTACCTGCTCGTCGACTCCGAGAAATCCCCCGGTGTCGGGGCGCACTCCCCGTTCACCGTCGAGGACGTCAGTGGGGTCATCACGACTGGGCCACTGCCGCCGGACTTCGACGCACACTGCGAATCAACAGACATGGAGGTCGTCACGGTATGAAACTCACCATTCTCGGTGGCGGGGGATTCCGCGTTCCACTGGTATTCAAGGCCCTCGCTCGCGACGTCTCACCCCAACGAGTCACCGAGCTGCGGCTTTACGACACCGACTCCCTCCGACTAGGTGTCATCGAAACAGTGTTGTCCCAGCTGGCCCCCGGCCTGCCTAACGCGCCGTCCGTCGTGGCGACCACTGACCTGCCCACTGCCTTAGCGGGAACCGACTTCATCTTTTCGGCCATTCGCGTCGCCGGAACGCGTGGACGCGCCTTGGACGAGTCGATGTGTCTGGCGCGCGGTGTCATCGGCCAGGAGACTGTCGGGGCTGGCGGTATCTCATATGCCTTGCGGGGTATCCCGGTGGTGCTCGACCTCGTCGAGCAGATAACGCGATACGCCCCCCATGCCAAGGTCATCAACTTCACTAATCCTGCCGGGGTGATGACCGAGGTCATGCAGCACCGCCTTGGAGACCAAGTGGTCGGTATCTGTGACTCCCCGGTCGGCTTGGCCCGTCGCGCCCTCTCCACCTTGCAGAATGCCGGGCTGGCACCGGCTGACCTGGGTTCCCTGTTCGATGCTGATGGACGCGTCCACATCGGATACAGCGGGCTCAATCACCTGGGCTGGCTCACCAGCTTGGAGGTCGACGGCATCGACGTCCTGCCGCGTCTGATGGAGCGCCCCGACCTCATCGGGAGTTTTGAGGAAGGTCGGCTTTTCGGTCCTGATCTGGTGCAAGCCTTGGGCGCCGTACCCAACGAGTACCTGCACTATTACTACTATTCTCGCGACGACCTCTCCGTCGATCAGAACGCCGAGGCTCCGCGCGGGGCGTTTCTGGAAGCCCAGCAGCGGCGCTTCTACACCAAGGCCCAACACACTGACGATGTCGCCGGACTGTGGGAGGCCACTCGCCTCGAGCGCGAAGAAACGTACATGGCCACCAATCGCGAGGTCTCGGGGGAGTTCGAGCGCGACGAGGCCGATCTGGAAACTGGCGGATACGACAAGGTCGCCCTTGCGATCATGCACGCCATCGCCAACGACGTGCCCGCTGAACTCATCCTCAACGTTGCGAACCGGGGGGCTCTCCCCGACCTGCCGGACGACGCCGTCGTGGAAATCCCGTGTCGAGTGGACGGTTCCGGGATTCACCGACTTCCTGCACCGGCGCTGCCCGACCATGCTCGCGGGCTCGTCATCAACGCCAAGTACGTCGAGCAACGCACTATCGATGCCGCTGTCAACCACAGCCGCACCGCCGCGTTGCTGGCCCTGAGCCACCACCCATTAGTTGACTCCGTGTACGTTGCCGAGCAGCTTCTCAATGATTTCGCCGATGCCTTCGACGGCCTGGACTACCTTGTGGATGACCATGCATGATCACACCGAGCTCACCCAAGACCGCATTGGTCACCTCAAAGAGCGTCTCGAACGAGAAATCACCCAGAAGATCTGTCCACTGGACGTGACGGCCTGGCAAGCTCCCGGCGAACCGGTGAGTTTCGAGGAAGCCGTCGTCGCCAACTACCGTCCGTTCCCGCCTGGAACCTGGTGGGGTGCGCCATGGAGTACCTGGTGGCTCCACGTCACCGGCACTCTGCCCGAAGGCCACGCCGGCGACGAGATCGACCTCTCGATGGACCTCGGATTCGTCGGCGACTGGGCCGGAAACCAGTCCGAAGCCATGGTGTACACCTCTTCGGGACGCCCCCTCAAAGCCCTCAACCCACGCAACCATAGGGTTGCACTCAACCACGGGGCGCTGGCCCAACGATTCGCTGACGAGGGTGAGCCGCTCATCGGGACCGATGGGGGCGTCGAGCTGTGGGTGGAGGCCGCTGGTAACCCCGACATGACCTTGCATCTGGGCGGACCCACTGAGCTGGGGGATCGTCGCACGGCAGGCGATGAACCGCTGTGGCAGTTCAGGGGAGCGGAACTCTCGGTGCGTCGCAAGGAGGTGTGGGACCTGTGGCTCGACATTGATGTCCTCGATGGGCTCATGCGCCAGCTGCCGTCCGACTCCACCCACCGCGCCCAGTTGCTTCACGGTTTGGAGCAGGCTGCCGACGAGGTCGATCGCCATGGCATCCTCGCCGGTGCCCGACAGGCGCGAGAAACCCTTGCCGGGTACCTTGGCTCGGGGGCGAACTCATCGGCTCAACAGATGACGGCGATCGGACACGCGCACATCGACTCGGCATGGCTATGGCCGTTGCGTGAGACCCGCCGCAAGGTAGTGCGTACCTTCTCCAACGTCGTGTCACTGGCCGAGGAATATCCCGACTTCCACTTCGCTTGCACCAGCGCCCAGCACTACGCCTGGCTTCAGGACTCCTCGCCAGAACTCTTCGAGCGCGTCAGGGACGCCATTGAACGTGGCCAGTGGCACCCGGTGGGTGGCATGTGGGTGGAATCCGACACCAACCTACCCTCGGGGGAATCATTGGTGCGTCAATTCACCAGTGGTCTGCGTTGGATGCGTGAACAGCTCGGGGTACGCCCGGACTGCCTGTGGCTACCGGATTCCTTCGGCTACACCGGTGCGTTGCCCCAGATCGCCCGACTGGCTGGCATGAACTGGTTCTTCACCCAAAAACTCAGCTGGAACACGGCCAACACCTTGCCCCACCACACATTCTGGTGGGAGGGCATCGATGGGACTCGTATCTGGACGCACTTCCCGCCGGTGGATTGTTACGACTCCATCGTCAGTGCCGACGAGGTCAAGAAGGCTGAGGCGAACTTCAAAGAGAAAGGTGTGGCGCGACGCTCGATCCTGCCATTCGGGTATGGCGATGGCGGTGGGGGGCCCACAGCTGAGCAGGTGGAACGCGTCCACCGATTCGCCAATGTGGAGGACGCGCCTCAGGTTCGGTTGGGCTCACCTGACGACTACTTCGCCCAGGCTCGCGATGACTACCCCCAGGCGCCAGTGTGGCGCGGCGAGATGTACTTGGAGTTCCACCGGGGCGTCTACACCTCTGTCCATGCCCTCAAGGACGGCAACCGACGCGCCGAGGAGGCTCTCACCGCCGCCGAGTGGTTAGCCGCCGCGGCAGCTCGCCTCGGTCATCCCTACCCCCACGAGCAGTTGGAACAGCTATGGCGACGTACGCTGTTGCTGCAGTTCCATGACATCCTGCCCGGCTCGTCGATCGCGTGGGTGAATCAGGAGGCCATCGCCGAGTTCACCGCTATTCGTGCTGAGTTGGATCAGCTCATGGATGAGGCCTGGCAGACACTGTCACAGGCGTCTGGAGGCGAGATCCCCGGGGCGAGTCTGATCAATCCATCCCACAGTGACCGACGCGAGGTTGTCACCGTTGACGGTCGGTCCACACTCGTACAGGTGTCAGCCATGGCGGCGCAGCCGCTCACCGATGCGGTGGTTGACCCTGAGCACCCGGTACGGGTGGAGCGGGAGCTCGACTCGATCCGAATGTCCAACGGACTGGTCGAGGTGTGCATCGACACGCACGACGGACTGGTGAGCTCGGTTGTTGACCTGGTGGCCGACCGCGAGCTCCTGCTGCCCGGGCAGCGCGCCAACCGACTCGTCCTGCACCCCGATTATCCCGACTGTTTCGACGCATGGGAATTGCAGCACCAGTACCGCCATAGTGCTGTTGTGGTGGATGACCTCACCGGGGTGGACGTCCTCGAGGACCCGCTGCGGAGCACGGTGCGAGTTGAACGCGGGGAGTCCGGCTTCATTCAGGCCATCACCCTTGACGCCGACAGCCGAGCGGTCGAGTTCAGCCTTGACGTCGACTGGACTGAGCAGGCCCGAGTACTCAAAGTCGACTTTCCGCTCGACGTGGCCGCTGACACCAGCGTCGACGAGATCCAGTTCGGTCATATCAAGCGACCAATCGGTGCCAACACGTCATGGGATGACGCCCACTTTGAAAGCTGTGGACAGCAGTGGATGTTGCTGGGCGAACCTGGATACGCCGTTGCGTTGGCCAACCAGTCCACTTACGGCCATGACGTGAGCCCAGCGGGAGGAGACGAGCACACATCTACCCTGGGGGTGATGGCCCGGCTTACCTTGCTGCGTTCGCCACAGAACCCAGACCCCCACCCCGACCGGGGCAGTCATCACCTTGTCTACAGCCTGCTCACTGACGCCACAGTCGCGTCGGCGCATGTCGAGGCGGCGCGGCTCAACCAGCCGCTCCACGTGCGAGACGGCGTGCTAAATCTGCCCAGTATGGCCCGGATCGAACCGGAACGCGGGCTCGCCGTCGTCGACTCCGTCAAACAGGCCTTCGACGAGTCTGGTGATCTCGTCATCCGGATGCACGAAGCAGACGGTGCCCGCAGCCGGGTGCGTCTACTACTGGACCGGGACGGTTACCTCAGCGAGGTGGACTTGCTCGAGGAACGCGTGAGCGACCCGACCCAACAGCTTCCGACGATCGCCGTGAGCGCGGTTGACCTCTCCCTGCGTCCTTTCCAGATCTTGACGTTGAGAGTGAGTCAGCGATGAAACTGCTTCTGGTGTGTATCGATGGGATGCGCCTTGACATGGCACTACCCGAGGCACTGCAGCACAACCCCGGATTCGCCCACCCCGATCACCCGGCCGACCCGCGATTCGTGCGCGGGGTGGGTGAGGGCGAGCCGGTTCCCGAGCACCCCGCCCCAGCCCTCGACCACACCCTGCCCGTCGACCAGGCCCCCAGCGGGCTGGCACCCACCCTCGCCCGCCTGGTGCGAGGTGACGACCGTTCCCAGGGCACGATCATCCCCATGTGGATGACTCCGCCCACCGATTCGGCTCCCGGCTGGACGACGATCCTCACCGGGGCCACCCATGAGCAGTGCAATGTGTGGTGGAACGAGTTCGTCGGCCACGACCTCGCCCGGCACCCCGACATCCTGTCCCAGATCTTCTTTGCCAACCCGTCGGCGCGCACCATCGCAGCAGCCACGTGGGACGCTTTTGTCAGCCCCTACGGGCCTGGGCCGATCATTCACCAGCGGGTGGACCAGCAACGCACCGGCCAGCACCAGCTTTTCGGACCCGACCTGTCCGAGGGGATTGACCGTGCTGACGAGCAGGTGGCGTCGTGGGCCGCCTGGCACCTGTTGCACGAGGGGCCGGACGCCGCCGTCGTCTACTTCGAAGGGGTCGACAACGTTGGGCACGGTTACGGAGCGGACTCCGAGCAGTATCGCCAAGCCGTGCGTCACGTCGATGAGCTCACCCGTCACCTCGTCAAGGCCGTCGCAGAGCGTCACGAGCAGCTCGGCGAGCAGTGGCTCGTCGCCGTCACCACCGACCACGGGCACAAACCCGAGGGAGGCCACGGCGAGGACGAGGTTGAGGTGCGTCGTAGTTTCCTGGCAGCTCACCACATCGGTGGGGCATTGCCCGATCCATTGCTTCGTACCGATCCCATTCGCAGCCACGAACTGACGCCGCTGTTGCTCAGGGCGATCGGAGTGCACCCTGGTCACATGGACGCCAGCGATGTCGGCGTCTTGCGCGATGTGAAGCCAGTCGGCCCGAGTAGAGAGATGGATTTTGAATGGTGACGACGCACTTGCCTGAGAATGTCGACGGCGTTCTCTTCGACATGGACGGTACCCTGCTCGACACCCTGTCTGCATGGCGTGCAGCCTCCGAACGGTTGTGGGGCGGCTGTCTGGCTGACGCTGTCAGCGCCGACGTTGACGGGGGCACCGTTGACGATGTCGTCGAGCTGTACCTGCGTGACCACCCGCAGGCAGATCCGCAGGCCACCAGTGAGCGTCTCGTCGACCTTCTGGACGCCTGCCTGGCTGACAACACGGAGCCGATGCCCGGGGCGGACCGTCTGGTGAGGAGGCTGGCCGGTAACGTGCCCATCGCGGTGGCCTCCAACTCCCCCACCCGCCTCGTGCGTGACGGACTGGCCTCGCAAGGCTGGCTGGACCTCTTCGACACCGTCCTTGGGTTCGACGACGTCGCTGCCGGCAAGCCGGCCCCCGACCCCTACCTCGCAGCAGCGAGGCGGATGGGAGTCGACCCGGCCAGATGTGTCGTCATCGAAGACTCTGCCTTCGGGTTGCGTGCTGGACAGGCTGCCGGGGCGTGGGTTCTCGCGCTCGGCGATCGACTCAAGGGCCAGGGGGACATGTGGGTCCCGGGGTTGGATGATGAGCGCGTGACCTCATGGGAGCCCTACCGATGACGGCGTGCGAGTTGACGCCCGCCCTGCAGCGGCGCCTGGACGAGGTCGGTGCTCAGATCGGTTCGAGTGTCAGCGAACACATTGATGAGGCATCGGGTCGGCAGGCTGCGGGCCGATTCGTGGCCTGGATGACGGACATGTGGACTCGCACCATGACCCGTGACGACCACGGCGTCTTCGTCGTCACTGGTGACATTCCGGCCATGTGGTTGCGCGACTCCTCAGCTCAGCTGTGGCCCTTCCTGGCACTGTGCGACCTGCCTGCGGTGTCCCGTCAGATCGGTGACGTGGTCGCTCGGCAGTGGCACTGCATCGGAGTCGACCCCTACGCCAACGCCTTTAACTCTGGTCCGACCGGAGCACATTTCGACCCCGACGATGTTGATCTGCTCGATGAGTTGTGGGAGCGCAAGTACGAGGTTGATTCGCTGGCCTTCCCCGTCGATCTCGCATGGCGGTTGTGGCAGGCCACGGGACGTCCGGACCACCTCAACCGTGCGGTGCACGAGGGGTGTCAACGCATCGTCGAGGTCTGGAACCTGGAACAGGACCATGCCACCCGCTCCACCTATCGTCATGTGCGCCCCAGCGAACCCGTCGACACCCTTGGCGCTGATGGCTCGGGCGGGCCGGTAGCGCCCACCGGGATGACGTGGAGCGGGTTCCGGCCTTCCGATGACGCCTGCCGCTACGGATACAACATCCCGGCACAGTTCATGGCAATACGTGCGTTGCGGCAGATTGGCGAATTCTGTCGTGTCTGGGACGACGAGAGCCTTGCCGAATGCGCCGCGAGGTTGGCCGCTGACATCGACGCCGGGGTGAGGCAATTCGGCGTCGTGACGGATCACCTTGCGTACGAGGTCGACGGGCTCGGATCAGTAGTGGAGATGGACGACGCGAACATGCCGTCGCTGCTGTCGCTGCCTCTGACCAGCGACCTTGCCCGTGACGATCCGCTCTACCAGGCCACCCGGAACTGGGTGCTCAGCGAGGCCAACCCTTACCTGTTCAGCGGCCCGACAGCACGGGGCATTGGCAGCCCGCACAGTCCCGACGGCTACATCTGGCACATCGGTTTGGCGGTGCAGGGGCTCACTGGGGACGACGTTGAGGCGCGCGACTGTCTGAGGACGATCCTCGCCACCGATGGTGGCACTGGCTGGACGCACGAGAGTTTCGATCCACATGACCCCACTCGGTTCACGCGCGGGTGGTTCAGTTGGTCGAACTCAATGGCTTGCCTGCTCATGATGAAGGTGGCCGGTATCGACGCCATCACCGGTGCCAGTTGACCCCCATTGCGGTGAGCCGGCGGGTCTGGGCCTCCAACTCTGATTGCGGCCGAGCCGGATCGCCGGTCCACAGCTGTTCGGCGATCGATGTGCCGCGCGGGAAGGCGGCGTCTTCGACTTGGGCGGGGGTGCGCAGGTATTCAGTCCACAGTTGGAATTGCCCACCCAGCAGGTGTGGCGAGTCCACTGCGGCAAGTACATCCTGCAGCCCGGCGACGTCGTCCATGGTCATCGGGGCAGCTATCGTCACTGGTGCCTCCGGACCCGCTTCAATGCCGTGATCCAGGTACGTGTGCCGGGCGGGTGCGCCGATGACGTCGTGGCCTGCGGCGACGGCGCGGGAGATGTCGTCGGCGTCTCGCCACACCATCACCGTCACTTCCTTGGGGGCACCGGCCTCTAACACCTCGTCCCAGGCAATGATCTGACGGCCTGCGGCGACCACGTGATCACAGATCTGCCGCTCGAACCAAGCCTGGGCCTGGTGTGGTGTCGTGATCCCCAGTTCGGTAAGCCGAGCCCGGGTTTGCTGGTGGTCGAACCACTCCTTTCCGGGGCATTCGTCACCACCGATGTGGATTGGTGAGTCCGGGAAGATCTCCATCACGGCGTCTAAGGCATCGCGGCAGAAACCCAAGGAATCGTCGGTCAGGTTGATGTGATGCTCCGACACCCCGAAAGCAGTACGTGGGTGATCCAGTGGTATTCCGCAGCCCAGCGCGGGATAGGCGGCCACTACCGATTCGGTGTGGCCCGGCAGGTCAATTTCTGGCACAACCGTGATACCCAGCAGCCCTGCCCGTTTGTTGATGGCGCTCAGCTGCTCGACGGTGTAGGCGCCTCCGTGAGGTACGTGATCATGCTCGGCGACGTCGTCACAATCGTTGTCGTCGGGTGGTGGTTGGTGCCCTCGTACCGTTCCCGGACGCCAGGCCCCTACCGTGGTCAGACGTGGCCACCCCGGTACCGGCAGGCGCCATCCTTGGTCGTCGGTGAGGTGCAGGTGCAGCCGGTTGAGCTTGTGCATGGCCAGCACATCCAGGAAGCGCGTGATGAACGAGGCGGGCATGAAGTGCCTCGAGACATCCAGGTGCGCCCCTCGCCAACTGTAATGTGGCGCGTCGACGATGACACCCTTCGGAAGGTGCAGGTGTTCTCGGGCCAGCGGGCCGGGCCCGTGGACCCACGGGGGGAGTAGCTGCAGCAAGGTCTGCACCGCCCATCGTGCACCATTTGGGTCGCCGGCGGTGATGCGGATCTGTGTGTCGATCTCGATGCGGTATCCCTCTGCCTCCAAGGCGGGATTCACTGTGACGATGAGAGAAATGGTGTCGGTGTGTGACGTTACGCGCACGACGTCCAATGCCGGGGCCAGTCGCTCGGCAAGGGTGGTGACAGCATCGGCGACCTCGTCGGGGCCAGCCCAGGAGAGGACGGTTGGCAGGGGGAATCGTCCCTCGGCGAACTGCACGTGGCGGGGCTGGGGACACAAGCCTCGAATCAGGGTGTCGTTGGAGGGGACGGGCATCTCTACTCCTCGTGGCATCGCCTGCCAATAGGGTGCTCCACAGATTACCTGGGATTGGAGTTGCTTATGCTTGGGAGGATCAATCGCGCACAGGAGCTATGCCCATGCCCGTCAACCGCCATCCTCGGCTGCTCGCCGCAGGTATTACGTACCGCGACCTCGTCATCTCTGGAATCGGGCGGCTGCCTGCGTTGGGGGAGGAACGCTACGGCACGGACTTCGTCGCCACGTGGGGTGGGATTGCCAACACGGCCCGAATTGCAGCAAGCCTGGGAGCACGGGTGCAGTTGCTCACGGGTCTAGGTGACGACCTCAACTCGCAGATGTGTCGTCGTGAATTGATCGACTGGGGCATCGATCTGGCCCAGAGCCCGATCAACCCTGGCTGGTCGCTCCCAGTGACGATGAGCCAGGCGTGTGGCACCGAGCGGGCTATGACGACCGTAGAAACGGCGTTGCCAGTCCCTTTCCCCGCTCCTAGTCTTGACGGAGTCGACGCAGTAGTCACCCATGTCTCGATTCCCGCTGACGTCTGGCTGTACGAAGCCGCCGATGCCGGAATCCCGGTGATTGCAGACCATGGATTTGAGGAGGGGCAGGAATCCGGGGTGCTCGAGGCGGTGTCGGGATGTACCTGCTACACGCCTAACGCAGCTGAGGCGATGCAACTGACCGGTACCGACGATCCGGTGCGGGCGGCGCGATCCCTCGCCGAGCACGTGCCGGTCGTCATCGTCACATGTGGCGGCGACGGGATCGTCGGTGTGGATTCCCGCACTGGTGAGGAGGCCCATGTTCCGGCAGTGGCCATTGATCCGGTCAACACCACAGGTGCCGGAGACGCCACCGTGGCTGGCCTGGCCTGGAGCTGGGAATGGCAGGTCTCGTTGGCCCGAAAGCTCGATGTTGCAGCCCTGGTGGGAGCCATCGTCACGTCGCGAGCGCACGGGACCACGGATCCGCTCACACCTGAGGATCTGCTCGCCTGGATACCGCGAGACCCAGAGCGGTTCGGGTTCCTTGCTGAACTGTTGCGGTGAGTGGTTACGGAACAGAGCTCATCTCTGGCGGGAGTCAGCCTGGACTGGCAGCTTCGTCATGACGCAGAACCCGCCCTCTTTGCGAGGCCCCGCGGACAGTCGTCCGCCCATCGACGTCACCCTCTCACGCATGCCCTGCAGCCCGTGGCCGCGCCCGTCTCCCTGGACGGCGTCTCCATACCCGTCGTCGACAATCTCCACATGGATTGCGGTTGGCGAATAGGCCAAGGTCACTGAGGCGTGAGCGCCCGGGCCAGCGTGTTTGAGGACGTTGGTGAGGGCCTCCTGGACGACTCGGTAGGCCACCAGACCGAGGGCCTGGGAGACGACCGGCTCCTGTCCCGTGACGGTGAAGGTGACCTTCACCCCAGACTTCTCGACGAGCTCGGGAATCTCCGCCAGCCCGGGGGAGGGGGAGTAGTCGGCGTCGGTGTCCTGTCGCAGCACCCCGACGATGCGACGCATCTCGACGAGGGCCTCGCGACCGGTCTCGGCGATGGTGTCGAGGACCTCGGGGGCCTTCTCCGGCTTCTTCGTCGCCAAGGCCTTGCCGCCCTCCGCCTGCACGATCATGACCGACAGTGAGTGGGCGACGATATCGTGGAGCTCGCGGGCGATCTCGTTGCGGGTGCGTTCCTCGGCGACCCTGGCCTGCTGCTCACGTTCAGCGAGGATGGCTCGGTAGCGTTGGGCCTTGGCGATGCGCTGTTGGGAGTCGATGAGGGCGGACTCGCGCAGTCGTCGTCCCACCGCGTAGGGGGTCAGGACCAAGCCGGCACAGACCGCCATCGCAAGGATCAGCAGCACCCACGGCGTCCCCGAGGTGGGGTCATATCCAGCGGCGATGGTGAGCTGCCATCTCATCGGGCCGATCACCGAACCCAGCGCTCCGACCCACAACACCCAGCGAGACTGGTGGCCGTCCACCCATCTGGCCACCGAGTAGGAGGCGATGGGGACGATGAAGATGCTCAGTACCGGGAAGGGCACGAAGATGAATTGGATGGCCCCGCCGAGGGCCACCAGGGTCATCATGAGCAGGGGATGATCACGGCGCATCGGCAGCGAGGCCACCATGATCATGGAGGAGACGAGGGCCGCGGCGTACTCGGGATGGGGTCGTTCGACCAGGCTGACGAGATAGGGGACGATCGTCACCACGGCCATCACGAGGGTGAGGGTGACGTCTCCCCACCAGGCCCGTTCGGTGTCTGCCGGACGACCGTCGTCGAGCTTGGGGTCCAGCACCTCCTCCATGCCGGGGATGGAGATCTGCGGGACGTTGTTGCGGGTCGGGTTGAACCGGTTGAGGCGGGCACGCACACCGGATCCGAGGGATCCGTTGGAACGGTTGTCCGCGGTCGAGGTCTGCGATCCGGTCTCCTCCATGACCGCCAGTCTAGGAAGACCGTCCAACCATGGTGGATTGGTTTCTGATGTCGGGTGACGGTGTGTGGAATGGCAACGCGCACGGTCGGTGACCACTTCGCCACACACAGCTCGCCCGCCGGCTGGTCGGTGAGCCGCCCCCTAGACTTGGGACTGACGATCACGGCGACACGGAAGGTTCCCATGAAGATTCTCATCACCGGCGGGGCCGGTTACATCGGATCGACGGTCGGTTCGGCATGCGAGGAGGCAGGCCACGAGGTCGTCGTCCTGGACGACCTGTCCGCGGGACGCCGCGAGTTTGTCCGCGACCGCACCTTCTACGAGGGCGACATCGCTGACCAGGACCTGCTCGACCGCGTCTTCACCGAGAACCAGATCGACGCTGTCGTGCACTGCGCGGCTAAGATCATCGTCCCGGAGTCGGTTGATGAGCCGCTGACCTACTACGACAACAACGTCGGCAAGACCGTCGCCCTGCTCAAGAGCATGGAGCGCAACGGTGTGCACCGCATCCTGTTCTCCTCCTCCGCCTCGATCTATGCCACCGACGAAGAATTCAAGGTGACCGAGCAGTCCGCCCTGGACCCCGGTTCCCCCTACGCGACCACCAAGTTCATGGTGGAGTTCATCCTGCGTGACGCCGCCCACTCCTCCGACCTCAAGGCCCTCAGCCTGCGCTACTTCAACCCGATCGGTTCGGACCCGAAGCTGCGCACCGGGCAGCAGATCGAGCACCCGACCCACGTGCTCGGCAAGATGATCGACGCTTGGATGGAGGACTCCACCTTCACCGTCACCGGTGTTGAGTGGCCCACCCGTGACGGTTCGGGCATCCGGGACTTCATCCACGTCTGGGACCTCGCCCGTGCCCACGTCGCCGCCCTGGAACACCTCGACGAGGTCACGACCGATGATCCCTACCAGGTGTTCAACATCGGCACCGGAAACGGCGTCACCGTCAAGGAGCTCGTCAAGGCCTTCGAGGAGGGCACCGGCAAGCCTCTCAATGTCGTCTACGGTCCGCCGCGCCCCGGCGACGTCGCAGGGGCCTACACCGTGTCCAGCCGGGCCAAGGACCTGCTGGGTTGGAGCGCGGAACTGACTCCGGCCGACGGTATTCGTGACGCCATCGCATGGGTGCCTGAGCGCAAGAAGATCTTGGGCTACTGATCTCCCGAACCCTCGACCCGTCACCGGCCTCGCACTCGTGCGGGGCCGGTGGTGTTTTCCCGGGCTGCGTGATTCCGGGGGCGATGTGACGGTGTCAGAGTGGACGGATGAAGGCCAGCACCATCGTCGTCAGCTGGTTGGTCATCCGGTCGATGTCGGCCTTTCGCCCTGACGCCATGGTCGCCAGCACCCGGGAGTCGAAGACCGCGCGAGTGACCTCGATGAGGTCGTTGACGCTGATCGTCGTCGTGACGTCGTGGTCGCGCAGGGCTTGTTCCACCATCTCGCGCAGGGCGGGAGAAATGGCTGCCTCGACGTGTTGGTATGCCTCCCGCAGTTGTGGATTTCGTGTTGCCTCGAGGGTGATCTCCAGGATCGCCACAACCGTCGTCGGGTCCGAGCCGACCGCCGACGAGAAGAGGGCGATGATGTCGTGGATTCGATCCCGCAGGACGTCCTGGCCGTCATTGGGGAAGTCCAAGGAGGAGCTGAGGACAGCCAGATTCTTCTCGGCGTAGCGGCTCAACACCGCCATGCACAGCTCGTCCTTGGAATCGAAGTTCGAGTAGAACGCTCCGCGGGTGAACCCGGCCTCCTCGCAGATCTCCTCGACGGTCGACCCCGGTACCCCCTTGCGGGCGAAGACGGCGACAGCGGCGTCGGCCAGTCGTGCCTGGGTGACTGCGCGACGAGCAGAGACTGTGGTGGTGGACATGACGTTCCTGGAGGCCTCGCGGGTTGAATACGACAATGTATCGGATACGATACTGCATCGAATACAAAATTGTATCGAGTGGTGCTCGGGCGAGTTCATTGCGGGGTGATGATGTCCTCCTTCCTTCACGATGTCGGGGAGTGTTGCTTCCGCAGGGCCAAGACCGTTGTCGCCCTGTGGCTGGGCCTGTTGGTCCTGCTCGGGGTGGGGATGGTCGCCCTGCAGAGCGACTACGACGACTCCTTCACCATCCCGGGCGCCCCCTCCCAGGTGGCCTACGACAACCTCCAGGTGACCTTCCCGCAGGCCTCCGCGTTGAGCGCCAACGTCGTCATCACCGTGCCCGATGGCACCGACATCTCGTCGAAACCCATTCGTTCCCGGATCGAGAGAGGTGTCGAGGAGCTCAGGGACCTCAAGGACGTAACGGGGGCGACCTCGCCCTGGAACAAGCACGTCACCGGGATGATCAACAAGGATCACACCGCGGCCGTCATTCAGGTTGAACTGGGGCAGGTCAGCTCGGTGACCTTTCCCGACTCCGGACGTGATGATCTGCAACGGCTGGGGCACGAGATCCAGGCCGACCTGCCGTCGGGATCACATGTCTATGTCGGTGGCCAGGCCTTCGAGGCGATGCTGCCCTCCCTGTCGATCACCGAGGTCATCGGGGTCGGGGTGGCCCTCGTCGTCCTCGCCGTCACCCTGGGATCCTTGGTGGCAGCCGGGATGCCGATCATCACAGCCGTCCTCGGGGTGGGCATCACCTACGCGATCATGGCGATCCTCACCCGGTTCACGACGGTCAACTCCGTCACCCCGATGCTCGCCGTCATGCTGGGGCTGGCCGTCGGGATCGACTACGCCCTGTTCATCCTCTCCCGCCACCGCGATCAGTTGCGTGACGGCTTCGAGGTGCAGGAATCGGCTGCTCGAGCCGTCGCGACGTCGGGGTCGGCCGTTGTCTTCGCCGGGACGACGGTCGTCATCGCTCTCATCGGGTTGGCCATCGCCAAGATCCCCTTCCTCACCGTCATGGGCGTCTTCGCCGCCGTCGGCGTCGCTCTCGCCGTCGTCATCGCCCTGACGATGTTGCCGGCCTTCATGGGCCTGATGGGGGAGAGACTGCGTCCGCGGAAATCTCGTCGCGGACGGGGGTCGAAACCAGCCCAGGTGACAGCCAGAGCGAGCAGGAACGACGATGCCACAGCCGGCACGGAGACACCGTCAACCGGTACCAAAGCGGTTGGTAAGGGGGAACGTTCCGGCGGCATCTTCGGGTGGTGGGTACGCACCGTCACCCGCTTCCCGCTGGCGACCATCCTCGTCGTCGTGGTGGGTCTGGGAGCGCTGGCCGTTCCGATGAAGGACCTCCACCTCGGCCTGCCCACCGCCGCAGAACTGCCCGCAGACAACACGGCCCGGCAGACCTACGACGCCCTGGAGAAGAAGTTCGGGCCGGGATTCAATGGCCCGGTCATCGTCACCGCCGACATCGTCACCTCCACCGACCCGATGAAGATCGTCAACGGGCTCAAGGCCGACATCGAGAAGCTCCCCGGCGTCGACACCGTCGCTCTGGCAGTACCGAACCAGAACGCCGACACCGCCATGGTCCAGGTGCTGCCGACCACGGGTCCCACCGACGAGGCGACCAACAACCTGGTCCGCGAATTGCGCGACCACAAGGCCGAATGGCATGACGAGTACGGGGTCGACACCGCCGTCACCGGACTGACGGCCATCAAACTCGACGTCTCCGACCGTCTGGGAGCCGCCCTGCTGCCCTTCGGAGTCTTCGTCGTCGGGCTGTGTCTGGTGCTGTTGACGGTGGTGTTCCGGTCGATCGCGGTCCCCATCAAGGCGACTGTCGGCTATCTGCTCTCAGTGCTGGCTGCCTTCGGAGCTGCGCAGTTGGTCTTCAACCGAGGCATCGGCCTGTCGGTGGTCAACCTCGACCGTCCAGTCCCGATCATCTCCTTCATGCCGATCGTCGTCATGGGCATTCTCTTTGGTCTGGCCATGGATTACGAGGTCTTCCTGGTGTCGCGAATGCGCGAGGAGTACGTCCACACCGGCAACGCCAGTGGTTCCGTCATCAGGGGCTTCATCGGTTCGGGCAAGGTCGTCACGGCAGCAGCCGTCATCATGTTCTCGGTCTTCGCCTTCTTCGTCCCAGAAGGCATGAACGCCATCAAGGAGATCGCCCTGGCCCTGGCCATCGGCATTCTCGCCGACGCCTTCCTGGTGCGAATGACCCTCGTCCCGGCCGGCATGGCCCTGCTCGGTGACAAGGCCTGGTGGCTGCCCGGATGGCTGGATCGCCGCTTGCCCCGCTTCGACATCGAGGGGGAGGGGATTGCCCACGAGGAGAGACTCGCCGAATGGCCCACCCCTGACCACACCGAGGCCCTGCACGCCGAGGGGATCGGGGTCGATGGTCTCTTCGCTGACCTCGACCTGCACGTCGAGCCACATGAGGTGCAGGCCGTCGTGGGGTCACCGGGCTCGGTCACGGCCGTGCTGCTGGCGGCCGGGGGACGACTTGCCATCGACCACGGTCGGATGAGGTCGGGCGGCCGTCTCCTCCCCGAGCGGGCCTCCGTGGTGCGTCGGGTGGCATGGCTCATCGATGCCGCCGACAAGAACCTCACCGAGGAACTGCAGGCAGCCGCAGCAGCCCTCACCCATCCGCCGCGACGCCCACCGCGTCTGTTCCTCATTGACCACGCTGATCAGATCGTCGAGCAGTCCCACCGCGACCAGCTGGAATCCCTCATTGTCGAGGTGAATCAGGCCGGTGAGGCCGCCGTGATCCTGGGAGCCCAGCGTGCCGGCCGCATTGACTGGCTGGAGCCACAGGCCGTTCATGACCTGACCGAACACCAACCCGAGCCATCCCTCGGAGGTACCCGATGATGACCGAACGTTCCCACTCCACGATCAGGTTGCGGTGGCCGGCGGTGGTCGCCCTGATCCTCGTACCGTTGGTGGTGGTGGCCGGCCTGGTCGGCACCACCTGGCGGACCACTGACCGGCTGGGCCAGGTGAAGGCGGCGGTTGTCAACGAGGACAAGGCCGTCGAGGTCGGTGGACGACTGGTTCCCATCGGACGCCAGCTCACCGCGGAACTGGTCGATTCTGGCTCTCACACCACTGACGGCCACACCGTCGACTGGACCTTGACCGACGCCGACGGGGCCGCCAAGGGGCTGCGAGACGGCACCTACTCGGCGGTCGTGACGATCCCGGAGTCCTTCTCGTCCGACGCCACCTCCTACTCCGCCAATGACGCGGCCAAGGCCAAGCCAGCCCTCATCGACGTCACCACCTCCCAAACCTCCCCGGTCTCCGACACCACCATCGCGGCCCTCACCGCCCAGGTGGCGCGGCATTCTCTCAACACCACCCTGACCTCGGGGTACCTCGAGAACGTCTACATCGGCTTCAACCGCTTCGCCCAGCAGATGGGCAAGATGGCCGACGCCGCGGCCAAGCTCGATGACGGGGCGACGAAACTTGCCGACGGCACGAAGAAGTCAGCCGCCGGGGCGGGAACCCTGGCCGCTGGCATGACGAAGCTCAGCGGGGGAGCCCAGCAGCTGAAGACCAGTGGCGGCAAGCTCACCGACGGCGTCTCCCAGCTCTCGGGTGGTCTCAACATCCTGTCCGACAAGGGAAAACAGCTCAGTTACGGTGCGAACGGTCTGGCCAGCGGGGTGGCGACCTACGCCGATGGCACCGGCAAGGTCGTCGACGGAATCGGTCAGCTGTCCGCCGGCCTGACGACGATGGACCAGAAGGTCAGCGCGGCCACCGGCAAGATCGACACCTCCCAGCTCAACCAGCTCACCGACGGGGCAAGCCAATTAGCGGACGGCATCGACCAATTCACCGATGGCCTGGTCGGATATCGCACCGAGATTCGTCAGTACGCCTCCGGGGAGAAGACCGCCGAACTCAAGAAGGAGTCCTTGTCCAAGGGTGAGGCGGACTTCATGGCACGCTGCACCCAGAGGCACACCGCACAGGATTGCCAGAACCTGCGGCCCCTCGTCCGCGACGCCATGACCGACGGGTACGCCCTCGGGGTGAGGGCTGGATCGGCGGTGGCCGTCAAGGCGATGTCCGTCAAGGACCCCAACTCCGGCATGAGCATCGACGACGGCATCGACCAGCTGGCTGACGGCTCCTCGCAGCTGTCCCAGGGTGTCGACAAGTTCACGGTCGAGATACGTACCGGACTGCCCAAGGTGGTCGGCCAGGTTGCCCAGCTGCGAGATGGCATCCATCAGACCGCCACTGGCGCCCAGACCTTGGCCGCCAAGTCCCAGCAACTCAAGGAAAGCGGGGCCAAGCTCTCCGCGGGGGCTGTGACCTTCGCCAATGGTGTTGACGCCTACACCGGCGGGGCCTCCAAGGCGGCCGCCTCGACCTCGGAGCTCGAGCAGGGGGTCAATCAGTACGTCGGCGGTGTGAATCACCTCTCTGACGGGGTGAGGAAGGCTTCCGCGGGGGTCGGCACCTTTGCGTCCGGGATGACGAAACTCAACGGTGGGGCCCAGAGACTCACCGACGGCACTGGAAAGTTCTCCGGTGAGCTTGCGGCCGGGACCAAGAAGGTGCCGACCTACTCTCAGAATGACCGCACCAAGCTGGCTGACGTCGTGTCCGCTCCCGTCAATGGGGATGGGCCTGCCATTGCGACCTCGGTGGCCGCGGTGGCGGTTCTGCTCATCCTTGGTGCCTGGATCGCTGCTCTGGCGACCTGGCTGGTGGCTCGCACAGTTCCCTCGCGGGCGCTGAGCTCCGCGCGCTCGACCCTGGGCCTGCTGGCCCGGACGATGTCGGTCGGCGCCATCGTGACCGTCGCGGTGAGTATTGGCCTGGCGGTCATCGGCGGGGTGGTGTTGGGTCTCTCGGTACCACGGTCGATCGGATTGGGAGGATTGCTGCTCCTCATCGGGGCGATGTTCGGCCTGATCAACCACGCCCTGGCCGCTTGGTTGCATGGCCTGGGGCGGCTCATCAGCGTCGTCCTGGTGACGGCGAGTGTTGCTGCCGGGCTGGCGAGCACCGTCCCCTCCCCGGTGCACTGGGTCGACGCCATCTCCCCGCTGCGACCTGCTTTGCAGGCGGAGCGGGCTGTGGTGGCCGGGAACAATCCCAGCTTCGGATCCCTGCTGGCCGTTGTCATATGGGCGGTGGCGGCCCTCATCGCCAGTCTGCTCGCAGTGGCGCGACGGCGTCAGACCAGTGTCAGGGAACTGCTGGCCGCCAGCGCAGCCTGAGCGTGCGGCAGCGATCTAGAGTGGCACCATGAACAAACCCCTCCTCGCGAGTCTTGCCGTTCTGGCCAGTGTCGTTGCAGTGACCAGCCGGATCCGCTCGGTGCGGAGGGGTTGGATCGACGAGGTGTGGCGATTCGGCATGGAGGGGATTGAGGAAGGCCCCGACGACGAGCAGCGGAGCTGGTCGTCGAGACCACCTCGCCCCTCGCCAGGTCCGGTCTTGTCGGGTCTTCTCTCACTCGGTCCGAGCCAGCCCGTCGGCAAGCACCCGGTTCAGGGTCGGACGGGTCGCCCACAGACCCAGCCGCACCATGCCTGCACCGATGAGAATGGTGCCGACCGTCACGAGGATCGTCACCGGCCTCAGGACGAGGGCCACCCCCACCATCGGGACGATCAGCAGTCCCGTGGCGACCAGGCCTGTCACCATGGCGAACCTCATTGGTGAGATGACGGTGATCCGTCGCACCTTGTCCTGGGTGGCCAGATCCATCCCGACGATGTCCAGACCCACCTCGACCGAGCGGCGGTCGAGAATCGCAGAGGCCTGGTTGACGCCCACCGAGCAGGCCACCGTGGCGAAGGCGAAGACAATGAGCAGGATGGTGCCGGTCTGCAGGTCCTGCCCGATGATCTGGGCAGCAGGGTCGGCGCTGGTGCCGTTGCCCGCCGCCTGCATCATGGCGGCCCCGGTTCCTGCGAGCATTCCCACCACGCACACCGCTCCCAGGGAGGCGACCTGGGTCCAGGCAGCCCGCGGGTTCTCCAGCACCTGACGGGCAGCGACCAGATCGGTGGCATTCCTGGCCTTGTTGAGGCGGTGCTTGAAGTACATCGACAACAGCTTGGGGCCGATGATGTTGGCGAGCTCGACGACGGCTCCCAGCAGGATGGCGAGGAAGACGTACACACCGACGACGCCGGTCTGACGTCCGAGGACGCTGAGTACAGCCTTCGAGGAGACGAGGACGAGGACGATGGCTCCCCCGATGGCCAGCCGAACCCATGACACCGAGCGAGGCTGACTGCGCATTCGCACTCCGAGGGGAGAGACGTCGACCCGTCTCAGACCAATGGCGGAACTGATAAGGGCGAGGAGTACCAGGGCCAGGATGGCCCCGGCCACCGGAGCGGGCCCGAGCAGGACCGAGCCCGCACCGATCTGGCTGCCGTTGAAGGACAGTCGTCCCAGTAGGGGCACGCAGATGAGGTAGCCGACGATGCCGAGCAGGGACCCGACGAGAGCTTGCAGGCCTGCCTCGACCAGTGTGACCACCCGCAACAGATGGGATGACGCCCCGATGAGACGCAAGGAGGACAGCCGATCGTCGCGACGTCGGGCGGACAACCGCGCGGCCGAGGAGGCCAGGGTCATCAGCGGCAACACCAGCAGGATGACGGCGATTGACGAGGTCAGCTTGTAGAAGGAGGCATTCTCACCGGGCAGGTGCCACATCATGACGGCACCGCCGGTGACGTCGAGGATGATCGTCGTGATGACCGCGAAGGCGACCACCGGCAGCCGCCAGGTCGAGTGATCAGCGGCCGAGGTGCGCAGGGTCATGCTGAGGATCGACGAGGTCGCCGGGCGTCCCGCTTTGGTCGCGAGTGGTTCGGGGACGGAGATCGACGGGATCTGCTGATCCGCGGTTCCCGGTTCAATGGTGGACTTCGTGGTCATGGTCACCACCTCCCGTCGGAATGGCGCATCTCGTCGGAGACGATCCGGCCGTCCTGCAGGCGCAGGATGCGCTGACAGCGGCGGGCGACGCCCTCGTCATGGGTGACGACGATGAGGGTGCGTCCCCTCCCGGTCGTCGCCGAGAGCAGGATGGACATCACCTCGACGGCAGTGGCCGAGTCGAGGGCTCCGGTGGGCTCGTCGGCGAAGACGATCGCCGGGTCGATGACCTGGGATCGGGCGATGGCCACTCGCTGCGCTTGGCCGCCGGAGAGTTGACCGATGCGTCGTTCCTCCATGCCTCCCAGTCCCATCGAGCTCAGCCACTGGACGGCGTACCCGACGGCCTGGGACCGAGAGGCGCCATTGAGCATGAGAGGCAGGGCGGTGTTCTCGACGGCGGTGAGCTCGGGGACGAGCATTCCTTGCTGGAAGACGAACCCGAGGGACTGGCGACGCAGTTGGGCCCGTCCCTCGCTGGAGAGACTCTCGACGTTGACGACGCGGTCGGGCAGACCCAGCTCGATGCTGCCGGAGTCGGCCGAGAGGATCCCCGACAGGCAGTGCAACAGGGTGGTCTTTCCCGATCCGGACGGCCCCATGACGGCGACCGACTGGCCGGCCGGGATGGCGATGTCGACGTGGTCGAGGGCACGAGTCGTCCCGTAGGTCTTCGTCAGTCCCAGGGTGCGGAGGTGAGCGCCGGGGACAGGTTCGGCGACGGCGTGAGGGTTGGGTCGGGTTGGCGTCAACATGTCATCCACCGTGCTGCCCGGGCCCCTCGTCGCACATCGTGCTGGCGGACGAATTGGAGGGTCCTCCTGTAGTGGGAGAACGGTGGTGTCACGGGCTCGGCTCCGATGATCATGGGAGCGTCGAGGAAGAAGATCAGCGCGCAGGGTTGTTCGCTGTCTCAGATTGGTGCCGTGACCAGAGTTGAATAGATCCCTATCCTCTAGTTGTTGTACGGCGCCCTGCGAGAGGCTGTAGCAATGGAATTGATGTCTCCACGCGATGCTTACATTTATTATTTTAAGTACTACCTCAAGATCTCATCCGAACTACGCAACATGGTACTGGGATTCTGGGTCAGTGACCCATTAGATATAGTGCAAGTAGTGTACAGAATCGAGGAAAGTAACCTCCTGCGCGGTAGGGCTCGCTACGAGCCAGTAGAGGACTGGGGAGACAAGATCCCGAATCCACCAAAAATAGAGACGATGGATCCAGATTCCATCGTAAGAGTACTTGATCATATTGACCCCGCAAACAACGCGATTCATCATATGGCAATGATGCTCGCCATAGATATTCGCGAACCTAGTGAAATACAAGTAATAAATAATGGAATCGGATGGATCGGCGAGCCGACAGATATACTTCCTGGCATGTATAAGGTCCCTTTGGATTAAAAGGTACACCTCCGGGAGCAATGAAGAGACTAGAAGAGATTAAAGGCAAAAATCTTGATCGGCCTCGCCATGGCCCGCCGCGTCGGCAGATCCCCATCGGCACCGGTCCCGACCGCACAGTCCCCGAACCCCTCGGATCGTCGAGGTCCCGTCGTATGGTGTGTCCATGACGACCAACGACCGCTCGCTCCCATCAGATCTGCCCTCTCAGCTGCTCATTGACGGAGAATGGGTGGACGCCGAGGCGTCCCGCACCTTCGACGTCCTCGACCCCTCCACCGAGAAGTCACTCGTCGCCATCGCCGATGCTTCCGTCAACCAGGGCACTGACGCCCTCGACGCCGCCGTCCGTGCCCAGGAGTCCTGGGCCGACACCTCCCCGCGTGAGCGCGGTGAGATCCTGCGCAAGGCCTTCGAGCTCGTCACCGAGCGCAAGGACGACTTCGCCAAGCTCATGACCCTCGAGATGGGCAAGCCGCTGGCCGAGTCCTACGGAGAGGTCGCCTACGGCGGGGAGTTCCTGCGTTGGTTCTCCGAGGAGGCAGTGCGCATTCGCGGTGACTACGGCCTGCTCCCGGAGGGCAAGATCCGCCAGCTCGTCACCAAGCGACCCGTCGGCCCGTGCCTGTTCATCACCCCGTGGAACTTCCCGCTGGCCATGGCCACCCGTAAGATCGCCCCGGCCCTTGCCGCTGGCTGCACGGTGGTCATCCGCCCGGCCTCGGCCACCCCGCTGACCACCCTGCTCTTCGCCAAGACCCTCGTCGACGCCGGTCTTCCCGCCGGGGTCGTCAACGTCATCACCGGTCGTGACCACGCCGTCACGGACGCCGTCCTGGAGGATCTGCGGCTGCGCAAGCTCTCCTTCACCGGATCCACCGGGGTTGGCGTCAACCTGTTGGAGAAGGCAGCCAAGCACGTGCTGCGCACCTCGATGGAGTTGGGCGGCAACGCTCCCTTCATCGTCTTCGACGACGCCGACCTCGACCAGGCCATTGCCGGTGCCAAGGGCGCCAAGATGCGCAACATGGGAGAGGCCTGCATCGCTGCCAACCGGTTCATCGTCCACGAGTCGGTGGCCGAGGAGTTCACCAACCGGATGGTCGAGATGATGTCCGGCCTCACCGTCGGGGATGGTCTGGACGAGAAGTCCGAGGTCGGCCCCATGATCACCGAGAAGGATCGTGAGAAGGTCGACGACCTGGTTCGTTCCGCGGTAGAGGCCGGTGCGACTGTTCGCTGCGGCGGCGAGATCCCTGCGGGCAAGGGCTGGTTCTACCCGCCGACGGTGCTCTCCGGTGTGTCCGCCGATGCCGAGATCATGCAGACCGAGATCTTCGGACCGATCGCCCCGATCACCACCTTCAGCACCGAGGAAGAGGCCTTGGCCATCGCCAACTCCGTCCCCGTCGGACTGGCCGGTTACGTCTTCACCGGCGACACCGCGCGGATCCTGCGGATGGGTCAGAAGCTGGAGACCGGCATGATCGGTGCCAATCTCGGTGTCTTCTCCAACGCGGCTGCCCCATTTGGTGGTGTCAAGGAGTCCGGTCTGGGCCGAGAAGGTTCCTACCAGGGCATTGAGGAATTCCTGGAGACGATCTACGTCGCTCTTCCGGCGTGACTCAAAGGACGTGATCTCGAGGGTGGGACGGTAGCGTCTGCCGGGTGGGCACCTCACGTCTCCGACTCATCACCGCCGTCCTCCTGACGGGGCTGGTGTCCGGACTCATCGGTGGCCTCATCGGCGAGCTGTCCCACCTCATCGAGGCCTGTGCCTTCGGTGCTCCCTTCTCCTCCTCGACGACCGGCGTCGGCGGGGTCGTCATGTGGCGACGGTTGGTCGCCCCGATCGCGGGCGCTGTCATCGCGGGCCTGACGTGGTGGTGGTTGCGTCCGCGTCCGTCAGGTTCGATCATCTCGGTACGCCAGGCTGTTGACATCGACTCCCCGAAACGTTTGCGGCCGATCGAAACCATCGTTGACGCCCTGGCCCAGCTCGTCGTCGTCGGGTCGGGAAGCTCCCTGGGCCGAGAGGCCGCGCCTCGTCAGATGGCTGCCCTGGCCGCCCAGGGGCTGTCCGACGGATTCCGCGTTGACGGCTCGACGAGACGAGTGCTGTTGGCCAGTGCCGCCGGGGCTGGTTTGGCGTCGGTCTACAACGTGCCGGTCGCCGGTGCCCTCTATGCCTTGGAACTGACGGTGCGTCCCGACCTGCGCACCCGGCGCGGTTGGGGACAGGTTGGGATTGCCGTCGTCATCTCGGTGCTCTCGACGGTGACGGCCTGGATCTTCAACCATGATCGGCCCATTTACCGCTCCCCGGTGGCCGAGGTCACCCCCTCCGGTCTGGGATGGATCGTCCTCCTCGTCGCAGTAGCCACCCCCATCGGAGCAGGGATGGGCGTGCTCTTCGGGGAGATGAAACGTCGCGTCCCGGTGACCTCCCGACTGTGGTGGACGGTGCCGCTCGGATCGATCGGAGTGACGGCCATCGCCCTCATGGCTCCCCAGGTGGTCGGAAACGGTCAGGTCATCGTCAATCTGGTACTGGCCCACCCCGTCGCCCCGGCCACGTTGGCGATTCTGCTCGTCGGGAAGATCCTCGCCACCACGGTGGCTCTGAGGTCCGGCGCTGCCGGCGGTCTGCTCACCCCGTCCCTGGCATCCGGTGCTCTCATCGGCACTCTCATCGCGGCAGCGGCGGGAATTGATTCCCCCTCCCAGGTCACGATGATGGCCATTGTGGGAGCCGGTTGTGTGCTGTCCATGACCCAGCGTGCCCCCCTGTTCGCGGTCGCCTTCGCCCTGGAGCTGACCCGTGCCGGGGCACTGGGTGTTCCGGTCGTTGTCGTCGCGGTGCTGCTCGGGTGGGCTGGTTTCGTCCTCATCGGCAAACGAGGGCCGGGGTTCCACGGAGGGATCGGTCGCGCTCCGGGGAATACATCAGGTTCGCGATAGTCTGACCTGGATGTACCAGCCGCCGCGCGGCGATCCTCCCAACCAAGGAAGGGCACATGACTCAGGATCTGGCTTCAGCAATCGCATTCCAGGTGCGATCGACCTCGGGACGTTCCGTCGCCGCGTCGACCCCCATGGAGGTGTGGCAGGGGCTGTCAGCCTCCGTCGTGGGCCGCATTGCCGGCGACTGGGAGACCACTGACGCCGTCTACAAGGCAGGACGTCAGGAGCACTACTTCTCCGCCGAGTTCCTCATGGGACGAGCCCTGCTCAACAACCTGTCGAACCTCGGCCTGGTCGACGAGACCCGGGAGGCCCTGGCCAGCTTCGGCATCGACCTGTCCCAGGTGCTCGAGCAGGAGCCGGACGCAGCCCTCGGCAACGGTGGCCTCGGTCGTCTGGCCGCCTGCTTCCTCGACTCCTGTGCCACCCTGGAACTACCCGTCACCGGCTACGGCATCCTCTACCGTTACGGCCTGTTCAAGCAGCTCTTCGACAACGGTTTCCAGACCGAGCACCCGGACCCGTGGATGGAGGAGGGCTACCCCTTCGTCATCCGCCGCGAGGAGCAGCAGCGCATCGTCCGCTACGCCGACATGTGGGTGCGTGCCATCCCCCACGACATGCCGATCACCGGTTACGGAACTCGCAACGTCGGAACCCTGCGGTTGTGGAAGGCCGAGCCGATGGAGCAGTTCGACTACCAGGCCTTCAGCTCCCAGCGCTTCACCGACGCCATCGTCGAGCGGGAGCGCACCTCCGACATCTCCCGTGTGCTGTACCCCAACGACACCACCTTCGAGGGCAAGGTGCTGCGGGTCCGTCAGCAGTACTTCTTCTGCTCGGCCTCCCTGCAGGAGATCGTTGACAATTACGTCAAGCACCACGGCGAGAACCTCACCGACTTCGCCAAGTACAACTCGATCCAGCTCAACGACACCCATCCTGTGCTGTCCATCCCCGAGCTCATGCGCATCCTGCTCGATGAGCACGGCATGGGCTGGGACGAGGCCTGGAAGATCGTCACCCACACCTTCGCTTACACCAACCACACCGTGCTGGCTGAAGCCCTGGAGAGGTGGGAGATGCAGATCTTCGATCGCATTTTCCCGCGCATCTCCGAGATCGTCCGCGAGATCGATCGTCGCTTCCGTGAGGACATGGGCAAGCGCGGCCTCGACGGCCAGACCATCGAGTACATGGCTCCTGTCTCGGGCAACCAGGTGCGGATGGCGTGGATCGCCTGTTACGCCTCCTACTCGATCAACGGTGTCGCCGCCCTGCACACCGAGATCATTAAGCGCGAGACCCTCAAGGAGTGGCACGCGATCTGGCCGGAGCGGTTCAACAACAAGACCAACGGCGTCACGCCGCGTCGCTGGCTCAACCAGTGCAACCCGCGTCTGGCAGCCCTGCTGACCGAGGTCACCGGGTCCGACGCCTGGGTCAAGGACCTCTCGGTGCTCGCCAACTACACCGATTCCGTGGACGACTCGGTCTACGACCGCATCAATGAGATCAAGCACGCCAACAAGGTCGACTTCGCGGCCTGGGTGGCCGAGCGCGAAGGCGTCGAGATCGATCCGGATGCCATCTTCGACGTTCAGATCAAGCGTCTGCACGAGTACAAGCGCCAGCTGCTCAACGCCTTCTACGTGCTGGATCTGTACTTCCGTCTCAAGGACGACCCGACCCTCGACGTCCCCAAGCGGGTCTTCGTCTTCGGAGCCAAGGCCGCTCCCGGTTACATCCTCGCCAAGGCGATCATCAAGTTCATCAACGAGGTGGCTCGCCTGGTCAACGACGACGAGGACATCAACGGCCGCATCAAGGTCGTCTTCGTCCACAACTACAACGTCTCCCCGGCCGAGCACATCATCCCGGCCGCCGACGTCTCCGAGCAGATCTCGATGGCCGGCAAGGAGGCCTCGGGCACCTCGAACATGAAGTTCATGATGAACGGCGCGCTCACCCTGGGCACCCTGGACGGGGCCAACGTCGAGATCCTCGACGCCGTTGGTGACGAGAACGCCTACATCTTCGGTGCCACCGAGAAGCAGCTGCCCTCCCTCAAGCGCGGATACGACCCGCGCTGGCAGTACGAGAACGTGCCCGGTCTCAAGCGAGTCGTCGACGCACTGACCGACGGCACCCTCGACGACAACGGGTCCGGCTGGTTCCACGACCTGCGTCAGAGCCTCATGGAGCCCGGCTGGGAAGGCCCCGACGTCTACTACGTGCTCGGTGACTTCGAGTCCTACCGCACCGTCAAGGACGCTATGGCTGCCGACCATGCCGATGCCCGCGGCTGGGCCCGCAAGGCGTGGGTGAACATCACCCAGTCCGGCCGGTTCTCCTCGGACCGCACCATCCGCGACTACGCCGAGCAGGTGTGGAAGCTGGATCCGGCTCCGATCGACTGAGCGAGCGTCGGCTGACTGACGACGGCGGTAGCCGGGCTGCCTACGGGTGGCCCGGCTTCTCCATCTCCTCGTGTGTCGAGACTCGTGCCTCGGGATCCTTGATACGCCGGTGAGAAGGGATCAGCGCCACAGGGCCTTGGTGGCCAGGGCCAGCAGGACGGCCCACAAGGCCGATGCCATCGTCCCGATGATGAACTGCTCGATGGCCGCGCTGGATTCCTCGTTGGCCTCCTGAGCCCCGGTACCCGGAGTGGGTTGGGATTTCAGTTCGGCATAGCGGGCGAGGGTCTTGACGCCGAGGATGACGGCGATGCCGGCTGGATATCCGGTGAGAATGGCGGTGACGATGCCGAGTCTCTCCAGATAGCCGATCCACAGCCCGCCACGCAGCAGGCCCTTGTCACCGTCAGTGTGGACCCCGGCAGCGTGGAAGACCAGGGAGACGACGTACTTCCCGGCCCACACCGCGGCGATGACGACGAGGACGGCCGCGATCCTCATGGCGATGATCATTGCACATCCCGGGCCAGGTCGACGGCGAGTTGGCGAGTCTGCACCAGGTACTCCCAGTGGGCACGGGTGAGACGTTGGCTGACGGCTGAGGTGCTGATACCCAAGGCTCGTGCGGTCTCCTCGTTGGTCATGGACAGATCGTAGGACGCGACGATGTCGCGAGAGGCTGGGCGCAATCCGCGTGCCAGGTCGACGACGACACTGGCCACCTGGGAGAACCGTCGCATGGCGTCGGTCCCGTCAGCGGCCACCTGGACATCAGCGCGACGGCGTCTGCACTCCTCGATGGCCTGACGGGCTTTGACGTATGCCGGTCCGCGCGCAGCTCTCGTGGAATCTGGCAGGGGAGTGACGACCTCGTCATGGGCGAGGCCAATTCGCCACGGCCCGCAACCGGCTGTCCACAGCGCATGGATGAGGGTGGCAGGGTCGGTCGAGAGGGCCTGGACCTCGTCCCCGGAGGTGCGTTCTGGTGGAAGGGTCCAGTGTGGCGTGCCGACGCGGTAATCCGTCGGGCTGACGAGGAGTCCCGGGGAGGTGAGGGAATCCAGGAGAGTGGGGACCTCGTCGTCATGACTGCGGCTTTCGAGCTGATCGGCCAGGATCACCCAGGCGAGCATGATCACATCCCCTCATTCGCACTTGAGGTCATTGCCTTAATCATAACAGCGTTAAGGAAAAAAGCTGAAGTGATTGATCGTGGGACGAGGTGGACCCTTACATCCGGCGAGTCTGTTGGTGACGTCATCCGTGGGAGGATGGAGCGCACCCGACACAGATCAGGAGTCGTCATGTCCAAGAAGAAGGTCGGCATCCTCACCGCTGGTGGTGACTGCCCTGGACTCAATGCCGCAATCCGTGGATTTGGCAAGGCAGCCATCCGACAGCACGACATGGAGCTGATTGGTGTTCAGGACGGCTTCCTCGGACTGGCGGAGAACCGCACCGTCACCCTGGGTCCGGGCACTCTGTCCGGCATCCTGACTGTCGGCGGAACCATTCTGGGAACCAGCCGTGACAAGGTCAATCGCATGATCATTGCTGGTGAGGAAAAGGACATGGTCCCCACCATCGTCGACAACTACGAGAAGCTGGGACTGGATGCCCTGGTCACCCTGGGGGGCGGTGGCACTGCCAAGAATGCCTACAAGCTCGCCAAGGCCGGACTCAACGTCCTACATCTGCCCAAGACCATTGACAACGACATCGTCGGGACCGATGACTCCTTCGGATTCTCGACGGCGCTCGAGATCGCCACGGAGGCCATCGATCGGCTGCACTCCACCGCCCACTCCCACCACCGCATCATCCTGGCCGAGATCATGGGCCACCGTGCTGGCTGGCTCGCCCTGGGGTCTGGCATCGCCGGCGGCGCCGACGTCATCCTGCTGCCCGAGGTGCCCTACAAGGTTGACTCCATCGTCGAGGCGGTGGAGAGGCGCCGGAAGCAGGGCCTCAACTTCTCCGTGATCGCGGTGGCCGAGGGAGCCCGCGACGAGGCCGACTCCGCTGCGATGGCTGGGGCCCAGGCCCTCGTCGATGCCTCGAAGACCCCAGAGACGAAGGCTGCTGCCAAGAAGGCCAAGAAGGACCTCGAACACTCGATGCGCGACAACACCCTCAAGCTGGCGACCCAGCTCGAGGAGGCCACCGGGCTGGAATCGCGAGTCTCCATCCTCGGCTACGTGCAGCGTGGCGGCATCCCGTGCGCCCATGACCGGCTGCTCGCCACTCGCCTGGGAACCATGGGCGCCAAGCTCGTTGACGACGGTGAGTTCGGCGTCATGGTGGCTGCCAAGGGTGGGGACACGATGACCGTTCCGCTCAAGGAGGTCGCTGGCAAGGTCAAGTACGTGCCCTCCAACCATCCGTGGGTCGAGGCAGCTCGCGAGGTCGGAACGGGCCTCGGCGATTGAGTTGTGATGCCCTTGGCCTCGGCCAGGGGCATTCGTCTGTCTGCCGTCCTTCAGGCTGCGGTGTGGATCACGCACTTTCCCCCTGGGTTGGCGTCAATGGTCGTCGCCTTCCCCGTCACGCCCTCGACGACCCCGCAGTGCAGGGCACAGACCACCTGCGGGTGACCGAGGGCCAGGTCGAGGAAGGGGCAGTGTCGAAGCACGATTCCCTCATCCTCGGGGGCGGGGGAGAAGCCCATCTCGTCGAGGACGGCGACGAGGTTCCCGGGGTGATGACGTCCCCAGCGCTGACCGATACGCGTGGCGGTCCCTGCCGGATCGTCGCTGGTGGCAATCTCCTCGACGAGCATCTGGGCCAGCAGTCGGTAGGCACGCGGTCCCTCGTCGTTGACGAGGGTGAAGACGGTGTGGGGTCGGCCCCGAGTGGTCCGGTGTTGGCGGGTGGTCTCCACTCGTCCCTGCTCGACGAGACGATCGAGGTGGAATCGCGCCGTCGAGGGGTGAATCCCCAGGTCAGCTGCCACGTCGGCGCTGGTGGCAGAACCGCCACGCTTCTGCAGGGCATCGGCGACCTCGTCGATCCGCTTCTCGGATCCCGGGTCTACCAGGCTGGTGTCACTCATCCCGTCACGTTTTCTCATGCCGTCACCTGAATGATGCCCCGGGCTCCGCGCTCCATTTCCACGAAGGAGTGGTTGACGAAGGTGTAATGGCCCGGTTCCTCGAAGACCATCTCGACGAAACCACCCTGGGCGCTGGACAGGTCGAGGGCCTGGCAGCCGCCGCCCTCCGGATTGCCACGCTTGAGGGTGTAGGCGCCCTCCTTGAACACGGTGTCGAACTGGGTGCCGACGACGTGGAAGGAGCAGCCGCGACTCGGGCCGGCTGCCAGCACCCAGATGCGTACCCGCTCACCGACCTTGGCCTTCAGCGGCTCGAAGACGTACTGGTTGGCGTGACCGTTGAACATCGTCAGGTCCGGGGTCTCGTTGGCGATCTTGGCCATGTTGACCTCGGCCCCGTTGTGCTCGCTGAGGTAGGTCTCCGACTGCACCAAGTAGTACTCGCGATCGGCGCGCGGCAGGTCATGCGGGGGGACGATGACGGCACCGAACATGCCAGCCGCGATGTGGGCCGACATCGGCATGGTGGAGCAGTGGTAGAGCCAGATTCCGGCGCGGTGAAGGGTGAAGTTGTAGTCGACTTCCTGGCCCGGTGCGATGGTGCGCATCACCTCGTCGGGGGAGACGGTACCGGCGTGGAAGTCCAGGGAGTGACCCATCGTCCCCCTGTTGACCAGGTGTACCCGCATCTCGTCGCCGATTCGGGCGTGGATGACCGGTGCCATGTAGCGACCGTTGTAGGTCATGGCGTCGATGGTCGTCCCCGGGGCGATCTCCTGCACGGATTCCTTCGCGGTCAAGGTCATCGTGTGGACGCGTCCGGCCAGCAGTGGGGGGACGACGGCGTCACGGGTCGTGAATCCCCTGCCAGGAGCCTTGGTGAGGTCGATCTTGCGGCGAGGATCGGCCGAACCCATGTGGTCGTCGTGCTCGGCGCCTCCTGGCATGCCATTGACCTGGACCTTGAGCACCATGCCCATCGACTTGTGGCCGACGATGGTGCACCAGCCCTCGGTCGGGCCGGTGATGACTCCCGCCTTGACAGTGGCATGGGCCCCCGGGTCGAGGCGTGGTGAATGAGCGCCATTGGCGAACTGTAGGTCGTGGACCTGATTGGGATCCTTGTTGGTGATCTCGACGACGAGCTCGTCACCGGCCGGCACGCTGATCGTGCTGGGGTGGTACCTCATCCCCTCGGTCGTGACGTTGGCCGTCGTGGTGTGTCCGGTGGGGGAGACCTTCCCGACCACCGCAGCGGGGCCGTCGGTGCCCTCGGTGGGCGCGTTCTGGTCCAGTCGGTGACCAACGGCGGCTGCCGTCAGGGCGGTGGCAGCACCGGCAAAGGCCCCGACGAAGGAGCGACGATCAGTCGGAGCGGTGGGAGCCGGGTCGACGGTCTTGGGCGTGATGCCGGTGACGGTGGAACGGTTCGGGGCGTCGGATTCGGTGGATGTGGTGGCTGTGGGCTTGGCGGCAGGTGAGTCGGCTGCTCTCTCGGGGGAGGCCCTAGGGGTTCCCCCCTTCTCGGCAGGGGTAGCCGTCCGAGCCGCCATCTGGCGTCCCTTCTCCTTGAGCAGGGGGACGCCGGTGCGCACCATCGCTGCGGTGGCAGGCAGGAAGGTGGCCAGTCCGACGACGGCCATCACCATGCCGAGGCGACGAGTCCAGGTACCCATGGCGAGCACCCACAGCAACAGCCCGGCATTGGTGATGGTGGCTCGCAGCGCTCCGAAGGCGTGCATTTTGGCATTGGTCGCCCGGACGATCCTCGGCCCGCCACCCATGACCATCGGCATGAGGTAGCTCATGGCGCCGATGAGGAGCTGGAGCAGGAAACCGACGATGACGGGCACCGAGAGGGTGAAGATGTCGTCAGCCAGCAGCCCGGTGCCCTTGGAAGCGAGTTTCCAGGCCAGCCAGACGAGCCACACCAGCATCCAGCAGATGGCCGCCCCCATGGTGAATCCGGGGAAGTCACGCGGCGGCTTGTGGACGGCACAGGCCACGAGGTCTCCGAGCACGATGCAGACGCCAATGATGTGGGCAGTGACGCCGACGGCAGCGAGCCACCACAGCCCGCACAGGGCACTGACGGTGGTGACGGCGACCGCGGCCATCATGACGTAGAGGGAGTACCTGCCGTGGCGATCTTGGGCGGGTTGCATCTTGGTGCGCAGCACGGTTGGCCACAAGGTGATGAGGGTGCCGACGACGGTCAGACCGACGAATCCGAGCAGGTTGAGGGCCTGGTGGGCGACGAGCAGACGGGTTCGCCACGGCTCGACGGGGGAGAAGGCCATGATCGCGCCGAGAGTCGCTCCCAGGGGCAACAGGCAGGCGGCCGCGCAGTAAAACCTCACCGTGGAGTCGAAACGACCGGGGAGGGCGTGGCGAACCTGATGGCCCAAGTCAAAGGCGTACCAGGTGAGCATCGAGCCGACGATCACTGCTCCTACGACCGTCACCCACGGCCAGTCCGCCACCATGCCGACACAGGTGACGATGATGCCGGCCGTCAGCAGACGGATGCGCAAGACCTGACGACTGCGATCAGCCTCGGTGAGGTTGTTGTGCAGGATCGCCTCGGTGAAGTACTGGCCCCACACCATGATCGAGGTCGTCGCGACGCCCAGGGTGACCATGTGGACCAACAGCCAGCGCGACTGCGGGATCCACCGGCTCACGATCGCCACGATGAGCAGGGCCGCCAGCCACCCGGAGACCGGACGGGACGCCTTGCGGTGCCAACTGCGCTTGTTCGTGTCCGGCTTGCGGCCGACCGACGCGGACGTGATCTCAGCCATGGTCCCTCCTGAGGGGGAGTGTCGTGTGTGGGGTTGCAGGCTTCGGGTGGGTGTCGGGCCGACTTCGCGAACGAACATGGGTGGCCACGACGGCCACCAAGGTCAGCAGGCTCAGGACGTTGACGACACCGCCAGCCTGCACGGCGGTGGGACGATCCAAGGCGTCACCGATGCCGATGCGCACCAGCAGGGAGGCCTCCAGCAGGAAGGCCGGCAGCCAGAACCACGTCGTCCAGTTCAGTCTGACGCGCAGTACCGCGGGGAGGATGATCGGGGCGTGGCCGAGGATCATCCCCATCGTGAATCCTAGGAAGACTGAGTGGACGACGGCGTCATAGGCCCGTCCGGTGGTGAGGAGGCCATTGACCGTCCAGATGAGACCAGCCAGACCTAGCCACAGGTAACCGATCATGAGCAACAGGCCGATGTAGGCCGCCTGCCCACCACGCTTCAGCCCGCCGCGGGCGACGTCGTTACGGCACAGCCACACCGCCAGAGCAACGAGGACGAGTCCGAGCAGTCGGTATCCGATCTGGGGGCTGGCGACCGAGACGAAGAGAGCGGCCACGACGGTCAGACACAGAGCGGGGAGGGCGCGATTGCGAGTCATCGTCAGACGGGAGAGTTCCAGCCTCTCGCCGCAGATCGTCAGGATGAGGTAGCAGGCAAGCCATCCGATGACGTCAGGGACGTCGGCCCCTGAGGTGAGCAGGGCGGCTGCACCGGCGGCGCAGAAGGCGCCGGCAATCTGGATGACGGTGGCGTCGTCGTGGCTGCGTTTCCACAGCGGGACATATATGCCCAGCAGGCCGAACTGCGCCAGGGTGAGCAGGGCCAGGCCGAACCGGGGAGGTATGAGGGGCACGAGGAGGGCGACCACGCCGAGTCCCGAGACCAACGGGACGAGGTAGCCAGGTTTCTTCCCCAGGGCGACGGCCCGTTCCAGGCAGATGACGGTGCCGACGAAGCCGAGCACCATGAGGGGTCCGTGCCAGTCCGACAGCCGTGACGACATCACCGGGGACCAGACGCCAAGAAGTAACAAGGCGCCGTCAAGGCCCGCCAACAGGGAGATTCCGGCCCCGACCATGAGCCAGGCTCGGCGCGATCCGACGGAGGAAGTGGGCACGGGGAGTCCTCTTTTCGATGATCGATTCCTCAAAATACTACGTGCGTCGAGGTCTTTTCTACCTATCCCACCCGGGACGGCAGGAGCAAGCAGGTCTCTCGGATGACGTGGTTCGGAGTGTGCAGACATGGTGATCTTGCGCTCGTCGGGAGTCAGGTTGTCCAGCATGTGGAAGGGTGTTAGTATGTCTGCATATCTGGTGTCCATAAGGAGATGGACGTATCGTTATTAATTTCGTGTAAATTTGTGATTTACGGTTGTTTGGTACTAGGATTGATGGCTAATTCCTGCACCTGCGGGGTGTCATTTTCCTGATTTACGAATCATTTCTTCTCCCTCGATTTCTCCAATTATTAAATATGGTTTCGAAGGATGCGCGCAAGCCTAGATAACAAAAATAATCTATCGGTTAGGGGTAAAGGTGATTGAGAGTCGGATCGAAGAGGATCTTCTTGGAAAACGGGAAATCTCGAATGAGTACTACTATGGAATCCATACGTTGCGTGCTCTAGAGAATTTCCAAATTTCACGCGGATGCATGAACGACGAGCCTGACTTCATTCGTGGAATGGTTCAGGTGAAGAAGGCGACAGCTCTGACGAACAAGCAGTTGAAGGTTCTTCCGAGTGATGTCGCTGACGCCATTGTCGCCGCATGCGATGCGATCTTGAATGATGGGCGCTGTATGGACCAATTCCCGACTGATTCCTTCCAGGGGGGAGCGGGAACCTCGATCAACATGAATACCAACGAGGTCATCGCCAACTTGGCTCTCGAAATGTTGGGATACCCGAAGGGTACCTATGACGTCATCCATCCCAACGATGACGTCAACAAGTCCCAGTCGACCAATGACGCCTACCCCACCGGGTTCCGGCTCGGGGTGTACGCCCTGCTGGAGGGGCTGAAACAGGCCGTCGCCGACCTTGCAGATAGTTTCGATGCCAAGGCCAAGGAGTTTGCCGATGTGCTGAAGATGGGACGCACCCAGTTGCAGGATGCTGTCCCCATGACTCTGGGTGAGGAGTTTGACGGGTACGCGCACAACATCCGTGCTGAACTGGACCGGCTTGATGTCGGAAGCGATCTTCTCGTAGAGGTCAACCTGGGCGGCACCGCCATCGGCACTCGGATCAACACCCCAGACGGATATGCCGAACTTGCCGCAGAGAAGCTGGCCAAGGTGACCGGGTACCCGATTCGCCCTTCCACCAACCTCATGGAATCGTCCTACGACAACGGTGCCTACATTGCTGTCCATTCCATCATCAAACGCCTGGCGGCGAAGATCTCCAAGATCTGCAACGATTTGCGATTGCTCTCATCTGGACCAAGGGCTGGGCTCAAGGAAATCAACCTTCCAGAGATGCAGGCAGGATCGTCCATCATGCCGGCGAAGGTGAATCCGGTTATTCCCGAGGTCGTTAACCAGATCTGCTTCAAGGTATTCGGAAACGATGTCACCGTCTGCTTCGCCGCCGAAGCTGGTCAGCTGGAACTCAATGTGATGGAACCGGCCCTGTCACAAGCAATGTTCGAGTCCATCCACCTTCTGATCAACGCCTGCGACACCTTGCGTAGCAAATGTATTGACGGGATCACTGCAAATGCGGAACGGTGCCGAAAGTATGTCACCAATTCCATTGGCATTGTGACCTACCTGAACGATGTGATTGGACACCATCAGGGCGATCTCATTGGCGAGGAGGCTGCCCGTACCGGAAAATCAGTTCGTGATGTCGTCCTCGAACGCGGCCTAATTCCGGAGGAAAGGCTGGATGAGATCATGTCGACCCAGAACTTCCTGCACCCTCGATACTCAGGACGCACATACGAGCCGGGGGACCGCGGTCTCCCGGAGGATCCCAGGACATTCGTGTCTGAGCATCGCTGAACGCGATGATGCTCTTCATTCAACTGGCCGTCGTCCTACTGTTCATCTTCCTGGGGGCACGCAAGGGAGGACTCGGCATCGCCTATGCAGGGGGTGCCGGCGTCATCGCCCTGGGAATACTTGGTTGCAAGGTCGACCCAGGTACTGGTATTCCGTGGGATGTCATTGGGGTCATCATCTCGGTGATTTCCTGCGTGGCGGCGATGGAAGTAGCCGGCGGTCTGGAACTGCTGGTGATGCTCAGCGAGCGGATATTGCGGCACAATCCGAGGAGAATCACCTTCCTGGCACCCACCGTGACGTTCTTCATGACTGTTTTGTGTGGTACCGGACACGTCGCATTCGCCACTCTCCCCGTCATCGCGGAAGTGGCCAAGGAACAGAAGGTGAGGCCTTCCCGCCCACTATCCGTAGCTGCGGTGGCCTCGCAGATCGGCATATGTGCTTCGCCGATTTCGGCGGCGATGGTGGCGATGGCGGCCATTGTTGGCCCTCTGGGCGTCTCGTATCCGAAACTGGTCCTGGTCTCGATCATTGGGGGCTACGCGGGCTCGATGATCGGTGCGGTTGTCTCCTCAAGACTCGGATGTGAGTTGGAACTCGACCCGGTCTATCTGCAGCGACTGGAAAAGGGCCAAGTCTCGCACCGCGGGGCGGAGAACTACAACATCAAGCCATACGCAAGACGGTCACTGATAATCTTCGTGGTGTCCTTGATCGTAGTGATGGTCTATGCCGCTGCCATTTCCGCTGTGGACAAGCCCCCGTTGCCACGAGGTGCCGCCATCATGACCTTTATGATGACTGCCGCCCTCGTCATAGCCACCCTGTGTAAAGTCCCGCTCAACGAGATCACCTCCCAGGCAACCTACAGAAGTGGTACCTCTGCCGCCATCTGCGTAATGGGGGTTGCTTGGCTAGGCAATACCTTCGTGAGTTCGAACATCGGCACCATAAAAACTGCCGGATCGGGAGTCATTCACTCGGCGCCGTGGCTGTTGTTCGTGGTGCTGTTCCTGGCCGCATCGTTGCTCTACTCGCAAGCCGCAACTACGGTTACGTTCATGCCGGTTGCGGCGGCCCTCGGGCTTCCGGTGTCGGTGCTGGTCGGATGTTTTGCGGCGGCCTCGGCACTGTTCCTGCTACCTACGTATCCCACCGTGGTGGCTGCGGTCGAGATGGACGATACCGGGACGACGAGGATCGGAAAGTACATTTTCAACCATTCATTCCTGATTCCCGGCATCGTCTCCATATCGGTTGCCTGCATGGTTTCCTATGGGGTGATGCTCGCAGTCGGCTGAATGCCGCCCTTGCACAATCCGTCGAAGTTTCCAGTGTGAGAGCGTGTGGGTGGGGCTGAGTCTTGGAAAAGGCATGGTCTCACCCACACACCTTTAGATAACGTTCACCGGGTGGTCGGGGTGCTTGTCCAGCCATCCCCTGATGAAGGTGCAGTCCGGGCGTACCGTCAGGTTCTGGGAGGCGATGTCGTCGAGGGCAGATCGGGCCAGGGCACTGCCGACTCCCTTGCCGCCGAAGGCGTCGAAGACCTCGGTGTGAGGCATGACGACGACGTCCCCCTCGCGGCGAAATTCTGCGAATCCGGCGAGCTCACCGTTGATATGAGACTCGTAGCGTGACTGCTGGTCGTTCTTGGTGACGATGACGTCGCTCATGCTCCCATCGTCGGGCAACTGCGGCCATATTGCCAGGGCCTTCGCAGGTGCTTTCACGGATGGCGTCATTTGCTTGGAAGTGACCGTGCCAAGGGGCAGTGTGGAAGGAAGTACTCGACCTATCCGGAGAAGTCGTCATGCCCATTGATCCCAGTAAGCCGTCAACCAATACGAACGGTTCCCCCGCGCCCAGCGACGAATACTCCCTGACCGTCGGTGCCGACGGCCCGGTGCTGCTGCACGACGCCCACCTGGTTGACACCCTGGCCCATTTCAACCGCGAGAACATCCCCGAGCGCAAGCCGCATGCCAAGGGGTCGGGGGCCTTCGGACACTTCGAGACCACCGCTGACGTCTCGGAGTACACCAAGGCCGGTTTCCTGCAGAGAGGCAAGGAGACCCCGATGCTGGCCCGCTTCTCCACGGTCGCCGGTGAGCTCGGTAGCCCCGACACGTGGCGTGACGTCCGTGGATTCTCGCTGAAGTTCTACACCGACGAAGGCAACTTCGACATGGTTGGCAACAACACCCCGGTGTTCTTCATGCGCGACCCGATGAAGTTCCCCCACTTCATTCGCTCACAGAAGCGCCTGCCAAACTCTGGCCTGCGCAGCCCCAACATGATGTACGACTACTGGAGCCTCTCCCCGGAGTCGGCCCACCAGGTCGCCTACCTCATGGGCCCGCGAGGCATTCCGCTCAGCTACCGCACCATGAACGGCTACTCCTCGCACACCTACTCGTGGGTGAACGCCGAGGGGAAGATCACCTGGGTGAAGTACCACTTCATCAGCGACCAGGGCGTCCACACCATGACCGCCGACCAGGCCAAGGCCGTCGTCGGGGATCACCCGGACCTCCACCGCGAGGATCTGTTCAATCACATTGCTGACGGCGACCACCCGTCTTGGACCGTCAAGGTGCAGTTGATGCCCTACGACGATGCCAAGGACTACCGCTTTAATCCCTTCGACATCACCAAGGTGTGGCCACACAAGGACTATCCGCTGCACACCATCGGCAGGTTCACCCTGGACCGCAACCCGGAGAACTTCTTCGCCGAGATCGAGCAGGCGGCCTTCTCCCCGTCCAACACCGTCGAGGGCACCGGCCTCTCGCCCGACCGTATGTTGTTGAGCCGCGCCTTCGCCTACAACGATGCCGCCCGCAACCGTCTGGGCGTCAACTACGAGCAGCTTCCCGTGAACCGTCCGACCGTCGCGACGAATCAGTACACCTTCGACGGCCAAATGACCTACGAGCATGCCGGCTCGGCCCCGACCTACGCCCCGAACTCCTACGGTCGCGACCACGCCACCGGCTACCGTGCCGGGTCGGAGGTCACCTGGGAGACCGACGGCGAGCTCGTTCGTGCCGCTCAGACCCTTCACTCCGAGGACGACGACTTCGGCCAGGCCCACACCTTGGTCCACGACGTCTTCTCCGAGCAGGAGCGCGACGAGCTGGTGGAGACCCTCGTCGATCTGCTGACGAACTTCGACATGGAAGAGCCGGTCATCGGCAACACCCTGACCTATTGGCGCAATATCGACGCTGGTATCGCTGACCGGGTCGAGTCCACGATGTGATGCCGCTCTGACCCACTCGTGGTCTCCGGGGGAATCAGGGTTCCCCGGGGACCCTCTCTTCCCAGCTGCGCCGGTTTCGGCACCTGCGCCGGGCTTTTCGCGGTGCGGGTGCCACAAGGTGGTCTAGCTGTGTGCCCGAGAGCGGCTCAGTGTTGGCTCGACCACACCTGCCACAGCTTGGCGAAAGGGCCGCTGCCCTCGCGCAGTCGCTCGGGAGGCCCGACCTCCACGATCCGCCCGTCCTCCATGACCGCGACCTCGTCAGCCATGGCCACCTGGGACAGCCGGTGGGCGACCACCAGGGCCGTCCTTCCCCTGACGACCTCAACGGCGGCCCGGTCGAGGGCAGCCGCGCCCGAGCTTCCGGCCTCGGCCGTTGCCTCATCCAAGATGATGACCTGGGGATCGGCCAGCAAGGCCCGTGCCAGCGCCACCTGTTGGGCTTGGGCCGGGGAGAGCCGGGTTCCCAGTCGTCCCACCAGAGTGTCGACACCGTCGGCCAGATTCCTCACCCACTCGGCACCAACCTGTTCCAGAGCCTCCATGACGGTCCCGCGAACCTGGTCGTCAGGCCAGTTCTCGGCGGTGGCTGGTAATCCGAGAGCCACGTCGTCGAGAAGGCTGCCCGAGAAAGTGTGGATCTCCTGGCTGATGAGCACGGTTCGAGCCGCGCCAGGGGACATGACGACCTGACCAGACCGAGGTTCCAGCAGGCCAGCCACGAGTGCTGCCAGGGTCGACTTGCCAGCACCGGATTCCCCGACGAGAACCATGGTGTGCCCGGCAGGGATGTCCAGGCTCACCTCGTGCAGCACGTCCGGACCGTCCTGATAGCCGAAACTCAGCCCCTCCACGTGAACCGACGACGGGCCCTGGTGGGTGTGCTCGACGACGGTCGGTTCCTCGTGACGGGCGTGGATCACACCCACTACCCGCTGCAGGCATACCCAGGCAGCCTGCAGGTTGTTGAGGAACATCAGCAGGAACCGTACCGGGGAGAACAGCCTCAGCAGCACCAGGACTGCCGTCGCCGCCGCACCGACGCTGAGCTTGTTGCTGGTGACGAGTAGGTATCCCGTCCAGGCGACGCCGATGGTCGCCACGGCCTCACCGGCCAGCAGTCTGATGACGAGCCTGTTCCCGAGGAACCGTCCGCGCAGGTTCCAGCGGATGGCCTGCCAGGATCCGCCCGCCACCGTCCGAATACGCAGATTCTCCAGCCCAAAGGCCCGCACCACGTCAAGGCCGTGGATGGTCGAGAGGATGTGCTGGGACTGGGTTGTCGAGGCCCGCCTCTCAGCGCGATACACGGGCGGGGCAGTCCGCAGGAACTCCCGGATGGCCAGGCCGTAGAGCACGGCGGCGAGGAGCACCGGGATGAAGAAGGCCGGATGCAGACTGGCCAATGCACTCACTGACACGATCACCATGATCATGGTGTTGACAAGGCGCGGAAGGGCGCCATTCGCCGCGTCGCGTACCGCTTGGACGTCGTCGGACGCGCGTGAGACCAGGTCGGCGGTACCCGCCCGCTCCACCCGCTGCTGGTCCAGCCTCAGGCCGGCCCGGATCATCGACTCCCGCAACCGGGTGACGATAGTCGTGAAGAAGGACGGCGTCAGTGCCTGGGCGACGCCGTTGCAGATTCCCGACCCGATCACCGCGCCGGCCATGACGAGGGCCGGGGAGAGCAGGGACGAGGGCGAACGGCGGGCCCGAGCGGCGTCGATGATCCATCCGGTCGCCATCGGTACAGCCAGGTCCAGCAGGGCCGCCGCCGTGATGACCACGATCGCGCCGACGAAGTACCCGCGCACGCCGCGTGCCGCCCGGTGGACCTCGTGACGAACCTGGGCGGCAGAGGCGAGTGGCAGCCAACGAGGAGTGCTCATGACAACATCCCCCGGTAATCCTCGCGGGTCAGCAATTCGCGATGTGGAGCGCGGGCGACTTCGTGGCCGTCACCGTCGAGCATGACGACCTCATCCATGCAGTCCAGCAGGGCCGGGGACGTGGTGGCGATGACGGTGGTGCGTCCCCGCCGCAACTCCTGCAGCCGTTCAGCGATGGTGGCGGTCGTGGCGGCGTCGATGCTGGTGGTGGGATCGATCAGCACCAGACCGTCAGGGGAGTGCAGCAGGGCTCGCGCCAGGGCCAGGCGCTGACGCTGACCTCCGGAGACATGGCGTCCGCCCTCCCCGACCTCGGTCTCCAGACCGCGCGGCAGCGCTTTCGCGACGGTGTCCAGGGCGGCGGCGTCGACGACAGCATTGAGTTTGGCAACCGTCGTCTGGCGATCCAGCACGATGTTGGCCCGCGCGGTGTCGTCGAAGAGTTCCGGGGTGCGTGGAGCCACCAGGACCAGACGACGTCGCTGGGACGGGTTGAGACGACTGGCCGGCACCCCGTTGAGCAGGGTTTTCGGCCCGTGGTCGATGGCGTCAGCCAGTGCGTCGCAGACTTGCTGCGGGGCGACGATCCCCAGGTGTGTCCCGGCCGGGACGTCCAGACAGAAGTCCGGCTCCTCGACTGGAACCCGTAGCCAGACCGGGCCGTCTCCGGGAGTGGTGCGGGCCCCGTCGTCGGGATGGACCGGCCAGGCCGCAGGGCTGTCACGCAGCTCGCAGAGCCTGTCCCCGGAGGCGTTGGCGCTGGATAGCATCGTTGCGGCGTCGACGCCCAGGGCTCGTAGCGGCGGCCCAAGGGTCTGCGCCAGACCCACCACGGTGACGAGCTGCCCGACGCTGATGTGACCCGTGAGGGCGAGCCACCCGGCCAGCACCGTGAGGGCGGTGATGAACACGCCGACCGAGGCGTTGATGGTGCCGGTGTAGACCCCCTTGATCCGACGGTTGCGCAGGGTGGCCGCCAGCCCCTCCCGACTCGCCGCGCGGAATCTCTCGGTGGCGCGGTGCTCGGCCGACAGTCCCTGGATGACGCGCAGCCCGCTGGTGAGATCGGCTGCGGACCCGGCCACCGCGGCCTCGGCCCGCCGCTCTCGGCGGGTGCTGCGCTTGACCGGGGCGACCCCCTTGACCGACAACAGGATGAGCAGCGGGACGATGCACACCGTCGCCAGTGCCAACCACCCGTTGATGAGAGCCATCGCGACGAGGGAACCGAGCAGGGTGACGGCGTTGCCGGGGATCGAGGTCAGGGCGATGAAGGCTCGCGACACCGCCCGGACGTCGGTGACGACGACGGCGAGAAGATCACCGGGAAGACGGGACGTCCCACCTATTCCCCCCGGAGCAGTGATCCGATCGAGGGCCTGGACACGGAGGTCGTGCTCGGCCAGCCCGGCCCCTACATTGGTCTGCATCCGCACCGTCTGGGCCACCGCACGGACCACGTAGGCCAGCGCAACCAGGGTCAGCCAGCTGGCGAGGGCGGCAGCATTGGCCGCGACCACTCCGTCATCAATGGCGCGGCCGAGGGCCATCGGCACCCCGATGTTGACCAGGCTGACGAAGGCTGAGGCGATCGACCCCGGCAGCAGCCACCGCTTCCCGTCGTGAGACATCTGACGCACCACGGCCCGCCCGTCGTGGACCTCGTCGAGGTCGATGAGAGGGACGTCGATGGGCGGCGGGGTCTGTCTGGGGATGTGTGGAAGCCAACTCAGCCTCGGCTGCCAGTGCCGACGGGGAGTACGTATCACGCTGCCCCCGGACCGCCGACCGACTCGAGGGGACGCCGCCTCATGCGGTGTGGCAGGACGAGCCGGGCGGACTGGGTGAGGTCGTCGGTGGTGATCTCGGTGCGTCCGTTCCACGCCGCCAGGGTGCGTGCGGCCCTCACCATCATGATGTCGGCCCGGTGGCCGTCGACATGGGCGTTGATGCAGGTGCGGGCGACCGTCATGAGGGTCTCGTCGTCGATCTGTACCTCCTTGACGAGCTCGGTGGCCCGTCCGATCCTCTTGCTGGTCTCGTGACCTTCCTGTTCCCACTTGCGTGAGAAGCCGGTCGGATCGTCCTCGAAGGCCAGACGGCGCCGGATGACCTCGATGCGCTTCTCGGGGTCGTCCTCACCTCCGACGGTGACGCACAGTCCGAACCGGTCGAGCAGTTGGGGACGCAGTTCTCCCTCCTCGGGGTTCATGGTGCCGACCAGAGTGAATCGCGCCGGATGGGTCACGCTGACGCCCTCGCGCTCGACGGTGTTGACCCCCATCGCGGCCGAGTCCAGCAGCAGGTCGACGATGTGGTCGTCGAGGAGGTTGACCTCGTCGACGTAGAGGATCGCGCGGTGGGCCGCGGCCAGCAGACCGGGCTCGAAGCGGCGTCGCCCCTCGCGCAGGGCCGTCTCCATGTCGAGGGTTCCGGTGACGCGGTCCTCGGTGGCTCCCACCGGCAGCTCGACCACGGGCACCCGGACGGTGCGCGGCTCGGGTATGGTCTCGGGCAGCCCGAGCTCGGTAGCGTGGACCGGATACTCCTCGGGGGACAGGTGGTAGGCCCCGGGAACCTCCTGGTGCTCCGGGAGCAGGGCTGCCAGGCCACGCACCGCCGTGGACTTCGCGGTTCCCTTCTCGCCGCGGATGAGTACCCCGGACAGATCGGGGCTGATCGAGGCGAGGATGAGGGCCAGCTTCATCTCCTCCTGTCCGACGATGGCGCAGAAGGGGTAGACGGGGCGTTGTGCCATGTCAGCGGTCCTTTCGGGGTTGGGTCGGGTCGAGTTGGGAGACGACGTTCACGAGGTCGTCGGCACGTAGGTCGTCGATGCGCAGGCAGGGTCCGCCCAGGGCCATCGCGATGTCGTTGGCCCTGGACAGTTGGATGCCGCGGGGGTCTTCGGTGTCGATGACGACCCAGCTGAGACGCCGGTCGGCACCGATCTCGTCCGCCACCTTGAGGGCTTCGTCGGTGGCGCGGGAGTTGGGTTTGCCGTCCAGATCGACGTTGCCGCGTCCGTCGGTGACGAGCACCAACAGCGGACGCAGACCGGGGTCCTTGAGCAGCAGGGGCCGGACGACCTCGCAGGCCGTCACGAGCCCAGCCGCCAGAGGAGTGCGACCGCCGACGGGAAGCTCGGCCAGGCCGCGTTGGGCGACCTCCACCGAGGAGGTCACCGGGACGAGCACCTCGGCCCGGTCGCGGCGGAAACCGATGAGGCAGACCCGGTCACGCTTGACGTAGGCGTCGAGCAGCAGGGAGAGGATGGCCCCCTTGGAGGCGGTCATCCGGCCCCGTGACCCCATCGACCCGGAGGCGTCGACGACGAGGATGACGCAGGAGGCCGACCGTCCGGTCCTCACCTTGGCCCGCCAGTCACCCGGCTCGACGTGGACCGCCATCGCGGGACGACTCGGGTCGGCTCGGCGTGACCTCTGGTGCACCGCGGCGGCACGCAGGGTGGCGTCCAGGGCAAGGTCGTCGGGAAAGGTCGTGGAGCGGGCCGAGATGTAACGACCGCGGCGCTCCTTGCTACGGGTGTGCAGACGTCGTCCGGAGGCACGTCGGGCCAGACGATCCTGACCGGGTTCCAGCGGTCGGACCGCGAAGGGGTCCCCGACGGCAGCGACCTGTTCCCCTGGGTTCGGCTGGTCGGTCTGGTTGTCAGGATCGGTGTGGTCATCGGGTTGTTGATCGTCCTGACTGCCGGGTGGCGGAGCAGCATCCTCGTTCTGAAACCGGTTTTCCACGTCGTCATTGGGATCCCGGTCGGGCTGGTCAGACTGGTGATCAGGTTGGTTGGGCTGTTGGTCCTCGGACTGCTCCTGCTGTTGCGGCTCGGGTGGCCGAGTAGGGGCCGACGGGGTTTCGTCGCGGCGACGATGCCGCAGCACCATCTCGCTGACCGCCAACACGTCGTCCTCGGTGGCGATCCCGCGACCGGCCAGAGCGGCATGAGCGCGGGTGGCCTCGGCCATGACGATGTCGGCCCGGTGACCGGCGACGTGGTTGTGTCGACACAGCGAGCCGATGAGCTCGGTGACGGTGCGGTTCAGCGCGATCTGGTCGACGATGCGCTGCGCCCTGCCGATGGCCGCGGCCTGGCGTTCCTGGTCGTCCTGCCAACGGCGTGCGAACCCACTCGGGTCGGCGTCGTGGTCGAGCCGACGCCGGATGATCTCGGCGCGAGTGTCCGGGTCCGACTCGCCGTGCACCTCGACGCACAGTCCGAACCGGTCCAGCAACTGGGGGCGCAGAGCACCTTCCTCCGGGTTCATGGTCCCGACCAGGACGAATCGGCTGGCCAGGGTGGCCGTAAGGCCCTCCCGCTCCACCCGGAACGTACCGGCGCAGGCGTCGATGACGAGGTCGACGAGGTGGTCGTCGAGGAGGTTGACCTCGTCGACGTAGAGCACCCCGCCGTCGACCTCGCTCAGCAGGCCCGGCTGGAGTACTGGCCGGCCCGACGTCAGGGTGGCCTCCAGGTCGAGTCCTCCGACGAGACGATCCTCGGTGGCGCCCAGGGCCAACGTCCTCATCACCTGACTCGGCAGCAGCTCTGCCAGACCACGGACCACCGTCGACTTGGCCGTCCCCTTCTCACCACTGAGGACGACCCCGCCGATACGGGGGTTGACCGCGCACAACAGCAGGGCAAGTTTCGTCTCGTCCTGTCTGACGATGGCGGTGAAAGGGTAGGTCATCAGGCCAACCCCAGCCCGGCCAGGTCGAGCCCACCATCAGCGGTCACGGACGCAGAGCGCGTCGCAGCGGCGGACGGGTGCGGGTCGTCGGAGACCTCCTCGATGGTCCCCTCGATGTCGGCGTAGGTGTCCTGCAACTCCTCGACGGTGCCCGGGTCGGCCTGCCAGATGTTGCGCTGGGCGGCGTCAAGGAGCTTGTCCACGATGTTGTGCAGGGCGTGCGGGTTGACCTCGTGGAACCACTCCTGCATCGCCGGGTCGAGGGCATAACGACGCGCCACCTTCTCCCACAGGCCGTCGTCGACGACGTCGGCGGTGGCGTCCCAGCCGATGAGGATGTCGAGCACCTTGGACAGGTCCCCGGCCCCTTTGTACCCGTGGCGCTGCAGACCCTCGATCCACGACGGGTTGAGGATTCGGGAGCGCAGGATGATCCGGGCCTCCTGCGTGGTGGTGCGTGTGGCGATCCGGGCGGGATCGGAGGAGTCACCCACGAACGACATCGGTGCCTCACCGCGCACCGTCGTCGCAGCGGCGATGAGCCCGCCGTAGTAGTTGTAGAAGTCGGTGCAGCTGAGCATGTCGTACTCGCGGGTGTCCTCGTTCTTGACGGTGACGTCCATCCGCGACAACGCAGCGGTGAATCTCTCGGTCTCGACGTCCCCGAACACCCCCTCGCCGTAGGCGTGGGAGGAGGCTGCGATGTAGGCCCGTCCCAGATCGGCCTTGTCCTGCCACGCCTTGGTCTCGATGAGTTCCTCCACACCAGCGCCGTATCCGCCGGGTGGGCAACCGAAGACCCGCAGTGTCGCCTTGCGACGAGCCTGCTCGACGTCGATCCCGCGAGCGATCATGTCGGCGACGTCGGCCTCGACGTGGGCGCGCAACATGTTGTCGTCGTCGGCCTCCGGCAGGGCGGCGACCATCCGGACCGCCCGGTCGACCATCTCGACGAGGTTGGGGAGGGCGTCCCGGAAGAGCCCCGAGATGCGCGGGGAGACGTCGATGCGAGGGCGCCCCAGCTCGACCGGGTCGATGATCTGCAACCCGCTGACAAGGCCCGATGACTCCCAGATCGGACGCACCCCCATGAGGTACAGGATCTCGGCGATGTCGGCCCCGCCGCTGCGCATGTTGGCCGTCCCCCACACCACGACCCCGACGGTGCGCGGCCAGGGCTGGTCGGGGTGGGCCTCGGCGTACCCGGCGAGCAACTGGTCGGCCAGCTCGACCCCTTCCAGCCATCCGGTTGGTGTCGGCATGGCCTCGGGATCCAGGGAGAAGAAATTCCGACCGGTCGGCAGGATGTGGGCGTGACCCCGGCTGGGTGCCCCCGACGGTCCAGGAGACACGAATCCGCCGTCCAGAGCCGTCATGATCGACTCGATCTCGTCCGCGGTGGCGTCCAGACGCGGCATGAGGTCGGTGATGACCCAGGTGAGGGTCTCGACGACATCCCCGCGTTCGGCGCCGAGTTGTTCGAGACTTATCTGGACCGCCAGGTCTCGGGCTTTGTTGGCGTCGAAGCATCCGCCGTGGTGACAGGCGATGACCGGGGCCAGCAGGTCGACACACTGCTGGTGGGCAGCTTCCATGATCCCGCGTCCGGTCAGGCCATCCGGCAGGTCGGCGGTGACGGTGACCGGCTCGCCAGCCTTCGCGCTGACCTCGTCGAGGCTCGTCCCCCAGGTGTCCAGCACCGCTTCCCGCAGGGACGGCACGTGGCCGTTGGACTGACGGGTCAACTGGGCGACGTACTCCACCTCGGCCGCGGCGGGGTCGTCCTGGCCTGCGACGAGCTGTCCGAGCACGTGCAGACCGTCGGAGATCTCGCGGTCCTGCAGCTCGAGCAGGTGGTGATGGACCTTGTCGAGCAGCTCGACGGGGTCGATGTCGACGTCCTCGGGGGCCAGCCCCAGATCAGTGTCCAGACCGGCCTCCACCACGGCGCCCCACACCTGTTCGGCGACGAGACGGGCGCGCTGCGGGCTCTGTGACTGCGCCCCGGCGTGCTCGCGCAGGATCCGGTCGATCTCGGCGGTGGAGTCGTACAGACCTGCCTGACGCATGGGAGGGGTGAGGTGGTCGACGAGGGCGGCGGCGCTGCGTCTCTTGGCCTGGGTGCCCTCGCCGGGATTGTTGATGATGTACGGGTAGATGTTGACCAACCGGTCCAGGGCGAGCTCCGGGTAGCACTCCTCGGACAGGCCCAATCCCTTGCCGGGAAGCCATTCCAGGCTGCCGTGGGTGCCGACGTGGATGACGGCGTCGGCCTTGAAGACGTCACGGATCCAGCGGTAGTGGGCCAGGTAGTGGTGCGGGGGAGGCAACACCGGGTCGTGGATGACGGAATCCGTGACGGCCTCGAAGTTCCCGCGCGGAGGCTGAATCGTCAGCAGCACGTTGCCGTCGAGGTGACCGGCGAAGGAGAACTCGTCGTCGTGGACGAAGAGGGTTCCTGGGTGCGGCCCCCAGTTGCGGTCCATGCACTCCCGTACGGACTCCGGCAGTGCCCGGTACCAGGGGCGGGAAGTCTCCAGATCGGCGTGGGCCTCGGCGCGGTCGTGCATCTGTTCGGGAGTGAGCCAGCGCTGGTCGCAGGTCAGGCAGGACAGCAGCACCTGGGCGATGTCGTCGGCATGGTCGAACTGTTCCGGGACGTCGTACCCCTCATCGGCCATCCGGATGAGCAGTTGGCGCACTGACTCGAAGGTGTCCAGCCCCGTCGCACAGCCGATGCGGTCGTTGCGTGGCGGGTGGTGGTGAAAGACGATCGCGACCTTGCGCTGGTTGGCCGGGGTGCGGGCCAGGCGAGCCCAGGACAGAGCCAGCTCGGCCATCGCCTCGGGGCGTCCCGGGACCGGGATCATGCGAGGAACGATGGCTCCGGTGAGTTCGTCGACCTCGTCGGTTTCCCGGGTGGCGAGGAACTTGGTGATGAGGGCGCCGTCGAGCTCCGGTTGGGCGGCCTGGGTGGCGATGTCCATCGGCCCCATGCCCTGGGCGGTGGCCTCCCACACGGCCCGCGGTGCATAGGAGGTGAGGGCATGCAGCACACTGACGCCCAGGTTCGGGTAGGCGTTGGCATTGGCGGGGACGCCGGCCGTCATCGACATCCCGTGGACGTCGACGAGGGTGTCGATGATCCGGTTGCCCTTCTCGTCGTGCAGCAGGGTCTCCAAAGTTTGGGCCATACCCATGTTCCCGCGCCGGGAGTCGGGCAGACGCAGGCAGAAGAAGGGGACGGTGTTGGCGCCAAGCTCCTCGACGGCCTCGACGAGGGCCCGGATGTGCGCGGTGTCGTGCTCCAACCAGTAGCTGCGCGGGAAGGTGATCCCGACGGTGGGACGGTCGGGGTTCAGGTGGTGCTGGTAATCGGCCAAGCTCGTGAACAGGCCGTGACGCGGATGCCAGATTCCCTCGGTGGGGGCACGGACGATCTCGGGGACGGGCACGTTCCCACCCGTCACCCGGTCGGCGAGGACTCGTAGCGCCGCCTCGACGTTGTCCGGACCGCTCATCCCCAGCAGACCGATGAGCCCTTTCCAGGTGCCGTCGGCGAGGCCGCTGGCCCATTTCTGGGCGGCGAGCAGGCCGTCGTCGTCACCGGAGGTGGGTTGGATGTGGATCCACGGCAGCGACAGTCCGGAGTCGCGACGGTCCTGCCATGCCTCGACCAGGTCCGACCACGCCGGGCAGGACCCCGTCCCGCCGTGGAGACTCAGTACGACGGCGTCGCTGCGAGCAGCTGATCGAGCGAAGGCGCGGGACAGCTCCGGATCGATGAGTTGCTCCTTGGTGCGGCCGAAGAGGGTGACGTCGAGGCCGTCAGCCCTCATCCGTGAGATGGCCTGACTGACGAGGGTGAGTTCGCCTCCGGTGGCTGAGAAGAAACACAAGGTGGTCATGATGCGGTCTCCAGACGGACGAGGGCGTCGTCGATGAGGCAGGTGAGTGGGGTGCGAGCCTGCTCCGGGTCGGCGAGGGTGTTGGCCTCGACCCGGGAGGGGCAGTCGCCGGGACAGCGGCCAGCCAGGGCGCAGCGATGGCATGGTCCGCGCAAAGTGTGGACGTCCTGGGAGAAACGGTGTTTGAGGCGGTCCCAGTCGACGTCGGGGACGGTTCCGGCCCGGGATGCCGGGTCCCCGACGGACTGGGAGCAGGGGTAGACGCCGCCGTCCGGGGCCACCGCCATGGATTCCCCGACAGCTGCGTGGCAGTAGGGATGGTTGGACACCGACAGCGGAAGCAGGGTGCGACCGGAGGGATCGACGGTGGTGGGTGTGTTCGCCGGGGAGCGATGCATAGCAGCTCGGACGGTCTCCAGTTCCCGCCAGACCAGGGGTCTCGCCCGCATCGCGTTGACCTGGATCAGGCGTCGGTACAGGGCGGTGATCCCTCCGACGACGGCGTCATCGGAGGGAACGAGATCGCCTCTGCCCGCCGCGCTGCCGATCCCCACCAGTGGGTCGAGGCCGAACCCGGTGACATTGGGCAGTCCCCCCAGGGTGACGGCCAATTCGTCGAGGTGGTCGACGTTGAGGGCCGAGAGCACCGTCGTCACTCGTACCGGGATGTCGGCTCGGGCCAGGGCGAGCAGACCCCGGAAGGTCGGGGCCGCCGAACCGCGGGCTCTCTCCTGCACCTGCGGTGGACCGTCGACGCTCACCCCGACACGTACGCCACGGTGTGTGAACATGGCAATGATCTCGTCGTCGAGGTGTGCTGCGTTGGTCTGGATGCCACAGGTGACCCGTCCACCTCGGATGCCTGCAACTCTCTCGGCGACGTGCTCGATGAGGGAGGGCACCAGGGTGGGCTCACCACCGGCCAACTGAACATGGGCCGGCTGGCCGGTCGTACGAACCCCCTCGGCGAGAAGATCCAGGGAGGCATCGGCGACCTCGGTCGGCATCCGACCGCCCCGGCGCTCCCGGCGGTAGCAGTAAGGGCAGGCAAGGTCGCAGGCGGCGGTGGGCCACAGCACGAGGTAGCGGACAGTCATGACCTGCTGACCTCCTGTTGACGTCCGACGAGGTGATCATGGAGTTGTGACAGGGTTGGCACGACGCGGTCATCCACCACCCAGCCACCGTTGGTCACGCTCACCGTGACGCTGGCGTCCGCAGGGTCCTGGACTACCCGGTATCCGGATCGTGCCAAGGTGTGATGAGCAAGGTCGGCATCCACCCCTGACCCCACGACCCGCGCCGTGGGGCATCCGTCGTCGGACTGCCAGAAAGTGAGGGTGTGGAGGTCGAAGGTGATCCCCTCGGTGCGGAAGGCCTCCTCGAGGGCGCCGGTACGGGCCAGGTCCTCCGGGGCGCCGATCGTCACGTCAGTGCCGTGCCCAGCCACCCACAGGGTGTCGGCGTAACGCATCACCGGCTCGATGTCGTGGCTGCACACCACGACGGCGATGTCCCTCGCCGTGCACACCTCGCGCAGCATTCCGAGCAGGGCGATACGGCCCGGCGGATCGAGGAAGGAGGTTGGCTCGTCGAGCAGCAGGACGGACGGCTCCTGGGCCAGTGCCCGAGCCACCATGACCCGCTGACGCTGTCCGTCCGACAACTCGCCGACGAAGTCCTCGGCCAACTCGGTGGCCCCCACCGCCGCCAAGGACTCGTCGATGACGGCCTGATCATGGGGGCGCAGCCGACCTCCGATTCCGGAATGGGGGTGACGTCCCAGCGAGACGACATCCCTGGAGGTGAGGCGGGCGACCGAGACCCGGTCCGTCAGCACCGTGGAGAGGGTCTGGGCGATCTGACGGCGAGACATCTTTGACGTCGGTGTGCCATTGAGGGATACCTCGCCACCCAGAACGGGCTGCAAGCCGGCCACCGACCGCAGCAGGGTTGACTTGCCGGCCCCGTTGGGGCCGACCAGCCCGATCATTCGACCGGCCTCCAACGACCCTGTCACCCCCGACAGCACCGTCGTGACGTGGCGGCCCGAACGGTACCCGACCGTCAGGTTCGACAGTGTGAGACCGGTCATGTCGCCTCCGCCTCTCGATACCAGCGCACCAGGATGACCATGACGACCGGCGCCCCGAACACCGCGTTGACGGCGTTGACGGGCAGCACGTCGTCGCCGGGCAACTGCGCCAGGATGTCGGCCATCAACGCAAGGGAACCGCCGGTGAGGATGCATCCGGGCAGCAGATGACGATGATCGGCCCTCCCAAGCACCCCACGCGTCAGATGTGGGATCGCGATGCCCAGGAAACTGATCGGCCCGCAGAACGCGGTGGCGGCACCGGCGAGGATGGCGGTGCTCGCCACCAACAGGGTGCGCACCACCTTGAGGTTCATCCCCATCGTCTGGGCATACCGTTCTCCCAGCAACAAGGCGTTGAGCGGTTTGGCGAGCAGCATGCTGGCCAGGATCATGATGACCATGATCGGAGCCATCGCCTTGAGGTTCTCCCATGTCACGCCGTGGTAGCTGCCGAACTGCCAGCGGGTGTACTGGGCGACGAGTTCAGGACTGGCTCGTGACAGCAGGACGGTGACCCCGGAGGACACGAAGTAGCCGATCATGACGCCGAGCAACAGCAGGATCGTCGACGAGTGGATGAACCGGCCGGCCAGCATGACGATGAACAGCACGACTGCCGCCCCCAGCGCGGCGGCAACCATGATCAACAGATCGGGACCGATGCCCAGTCCGGAGGCGAAAGTTGCCGCACCCGCCGACGACGTCGTGCCGAGCACGACGAGGGCGACGCCGAGGCTGGCACCCGAGGAGATGCCGAGCACATAAGGATCAGCCAGCGGGTTGCGGAACAGGGTCTGCATCTCCAGGCCGGCAATCCCCAGGGCCGCCCCGACCAGCAGGGCGGTGATGGTGCGTGGCTCCCGGACGTCCTGGACGATCGTCAGGGACACCGGGTCGACGTCGGTGCCCCCGGTGACGACCGTCATGACGTCACCCAGCGGGATGTTCACCGATCCCAACGCCAGGCCAGCCAGGGTGACGGCGACGAGAATTGCTGCGAGGATCGTGAAACGCACCGGCAACGGCAGCCCACGCCGCCCCTGCGTCTGCCGGCTCCGCACGTCCCGGTGGTCCCGCACGTCCTGGCTCGGTGTCTCTCGCTGCTGCGGCGTCTCCTGATGGCTACGTCTCATCAGTGGCTCCTGATCTGCCCGTCGTGTGCTTCGTGGCGTCCGCGTCTCCCACGGCGGCGTGGCATCATGTGCCGATTCGCAGTCACTTCGCGGTGGCCTTGCGATAGAAGTAGAACTGGTGATCGGCATCCAGCTCAGGGTGCAGGATCGCCGTCAGGTCCGCCAGGACGAGGTCGGGACGTACGACCCCGGTCTGCCAGTAGTCGTTGCCGTGCTTCGGGTCGGCTCGCAGGGTGGCGTCCCACACATTGCCGTTGTCGAGGGCCTTGAGCGACTTCAAACGTGGGTCGGCCTTGAGAATCTGCGGGATGGACGACTTCTCCGGCCCGTCGATCCAGAAGTCGGCGTCGTGGGCCTGCTTGATGACGGCCTCGGTGTCCAGCTTCCTCGAGGCCACCCCGTGGAGGTCCTTGAACACGTACTCACCACCGGCGTCACGCAGGAACTGGATGGCGTAGTTCTCGTTGGGCTTGATGTACCAGACGCCCTTGTACTGCGATCCGTGGAGCACGGTCGGTCGTGTCTTGACCTTGGCAGCGCGTTTCGCGGTCGCATGGTACTTCTCGGCGATCTCGTCGTACTTCTGGTTCGCCGTCCTCTCGGCATTGACGAACAACGAGTCGTACTTGATCCATTCGGCACGTCCCAGGGGGGTGCTCTCGAGGAAGTTCGGCTCGGCGACGACCGGGATGCCCATCTCCTTGATCTTGTCGATCTTGCTGGTGTTGTCGCTGCCGCTGACGAGGTTGAAGATGAACAGGTCCGGGCGCAATGCCGCCAATTTCTCGGTGTTGATCTCGGTGGCGTTGTCGCCTGCCGCGAAACTGGCGACCTTGTGGTCCTTGAGGGCCTGACGGGTCTCCGAATTCCCGACTCTGTCGACGTTGACCATGCCAGTCACGGAGTCCAGCTTTCCCAACATCTGGAACTTCATCGGCAGGGTCGTCGAGCCCAACGCCACCTTGGTGGTGGGAATGGTGATCCGCTGCGCCTTGGCGAGCTCACCGTCCAGGTGCGGGTCGGGGGCGCCACACTGCACCAGGACGTACTGCACCGGTTTCGTCGCGGTGTTCGACGGGTGTTTGAGCGTCACCACCTTGTACGACTTGTGGTACGACACGGTGATGTCGCGAGCGTCGCGGAAGGTGGCCTTGTCGCCGAAGTAGTCCTTCGAGGGGTCGAAGTCCTTGATGCAGCCGGGCATGCTGTCGCCGGTGTTGGCGGAGGAGGATGTCGTTGGCCTGTCGCCTGAAGTGGTCCTGTCCTCGGAGCCCGAACATCCTGCCAGTGCGAGGCTGGGGGCAACGAGGAGGGTGATGAGGGCCGAGATCCTTCTCGGCGTAGTCTTCGTCTTCGGAGTACTCACGCGGTTCTCCCTGCGGTCATGCCGCAGGACTCACGGTGGCACCCGCGTCGTGTGCCCGGCAGACTCCTACGGCGAGAGTCGTTACTTGCCACTCCGTAGGGAGTCGACCGGACTGAGCTGTGAGGCATCACCGTTGCGCGACAGTGTCGGATTCCCACCGACTTCGCTCACTAAGGAGTACCCCGGACCGAGTCCGATTCGAGGCAATCGCACATTAACACCCCGTGTCAACGGCGGTGAGCAAGGGGTATGACACACGGAGCTGCCAAGAATTGGCCCAAAATCACGATGGTGACGTCACCATCGCGATTTCTTGGCAGCTCCGTGTGGTAATCCTCAGGTATCGAGTCCTCAGGATCCCGATGCGAGCCGACCGATGACCTCCCACGGCCGATGCGGGGCCACCACACCGTGTAGCTCCTCGACGTCGCCCCGATCACAGGCCAGTTCGAGGCAGGTCGAGGGCCCTCCGGAGCGAGCCAGGTCAACCTCCACGTCCCGAAACTCGGCCCGTAACCCCGCGGTGGAGGCGAGCTGTGCGGCCTCCCACGCCACCCCGTGAGAACCCACCGGGGCGCAGTCGTGAACCTTCCCGGAGGCCACCAGGTCTCGCACCTCCGCGAGTGGCACGATCTCGCGCCGGCCAGGGGCGACGTCGTCATCAGGGGCCGAGACGGGAGTCCCGACGCAGACCAGCACGTCACCGTCATGGGCCCGGGGGAGTTCTCCCTCTGGCATGACGCCGATGACTGTCACGCCAATCCCGGTCTGGGTCGTCGCGACGTTGTCCTCCGTCGAGCCCGTGACCGCCGTGGGGTCAATCCCGACGGCGGCCGCGCAGCGTCGGAACTCCTCGATCATGGGCTGGGCTGACTCCCAGTCCTGGCACAGGGTGTTGACGAGGACGAGAGGACGCGCACCGGCGCACATCACCTCCAGGAGGGGTACCCGCGCTCCCAGATGAGCGCACCACACCGGGTCAGCTGGGTAGGAGTCGTCAGGACGCGGGCCGATCCCACCGATGGTGTCACAGGCGATGACCAGACGAGAAGCCGGGACATCAGCTACCAGCAGGTCACGCAGCCTCGTGACGGGTAGGGGGGATGAGGGGAGATGGTTCGGGGCGGTCACGGTGTCATTCAACCGCGACCGCCCCGAAGTTGCACTGGAAGGACGTCATGACGTCAGCACGTCACGGCAGGATGTCCTCGTAGTAGGTATTGCGCAGCAGGACCGACAGCAGTCGACCACCGGGCAGGTGCCCGTCGTTAAGTGTCTTGGCGGAGGCCAGCAGAGAACGGATGTCGTATTGAGCAGGCCATGTCGGTGGGATGTCGCGGTCGAGGTTGAGCAGCCCGTAGACAGCCATCATGGCGGTACGAGCCGATCCTTCGACGGTGAAGATGCAGTCGTCCGGGGTTTCGACGAACTGGCCCAGGCAGGCCAGGTTGACGCAACCGTCCGGGATGACCTCCGGGCGATCTCCCTTGCCACGAGGCATGAAGAAGGCTGTGATCCACGGCATCGTCGCAATGCGAACCTTGGTGCGAGCCTTGATCTCCTCGAACTGGTCGAGCAGACCGAAGTGATAGCAGTACTCCTTGAGCAGTTCCTCTCCGGTGCACTCCAGCATCGGCTTCTTGACGATGTCGCCCTTCTCGAACGGGTACAGGCCGTAGGCCCAGGCGACGCCCCAGTCCTTCGGCTGATCGTGGAACTGTGGCTGACGGTTCATCGTCAGCGAGATGCACCACGACGAGTCCTCGGCGGTGATGATGCCGCCGGTGACCGTGCGTCCGGACAGTGGATCGTTGCCCGTCAGTTCCCTGATCTTCTGGAGGAATGGATGGTCCTCACCGATGAAGTTGAAGCTGATCGACTGCCACACCGTCTTGTCGGCGTCGCTGCAGAAGACGTCGGGACGACCGAACACGGCGGAACGACGGACCAGGTTGCGCCACAGCTCCCAGCCGGCGACCTCGTCCTTGTTGTAGGGGGCGGGGTGGTCCATGTCGCCGTAGCCGGTGCACTCGGTCAGTGAACCGTTCGTGACGAAGACGAGGTCCTTCGGGGTCATGTCGATGCGATGTTCGCCGCCCTCCTTGTCGCGCCACAGAATGCCTCGGGCGACCTTGCGGTGAGCAGTGATCTCCAGGTCGACGTCGTAGACCAAGGTGTCGTACTGGAACTTCACGCCGCGCTCGGTCAGCCACTTCATGAGCGGGACGACGAAGGAGTCGTACTGGTTGTAGCGGCTGAACAGCAGGCAGGAGAGGTCCGAGAATCCGGGTAGCAGGTGGAGGAAGCGGTGCATGTAGCGCTTGAACTCGGTCAGGGACTGCCACTGCTCGAAGGCGAACATCGTCTTCCACAGTGTGTAGAAGGTGGAATGCAGAAAGTCCTCGTCGAACCAGTCCTCGATGGATTTGTAGTAAGTGTCGGACTCCTTGGCCAGCAGCAGCTTCAGGACGGCGAGCTGGCCTTTCTTGTTGATGCCCATCATTGTAGGCCGAGCGTTTCTGGCCCTGATTGTTGATGATGCGGCAGTGATTGACGTTCGGATCGTTCTCGTTGACGATCCGGAACTCGTCCATGACGCTGTAGGGCTCGGGCATCTCGAGGGCCGGGATGTCCTTCATGACGTCCCAGAAGCACTCGAAGTGTTGCTCCATCTCACGACCGCCACGGGCGATGAAGCCCTTCTCGGTGTCGCCGTCGCCGTCGAAGGCGCCGCCGGGCTGGTGGAGCTCCTCGAGGATCGTGATGTTCTCGGCAGGCATCTTGGCGTCACGGATGAGAAAGACGGCTGCCGTCAGTGCAGCGATACCAGAGCCGACCAGGTATGCCTTGCGCTCAGCGATGTCGTCCGGGGGCACCGGGTGGTTCATGGTGTAACGACCGAGGTCGTTGTGAACGAACGGGTTGCCATCCGGGCTGACCGGGAAGCTGCGCTGATAAATCTTTTGGGAGTTCGTCATGATTCACTCCTCATACGACTTCGCCGGAAGTTCTCCGGTGAACTTCGACTAGCCTCACGATAGCGCCGGAAGGGTGTGATGGAATGCCCTCTTTTTGAGACTTTCGTAAGAGTTTTCTTGAGCGTTCTTCGTCGTCGGGACTCGGGGTGCAGTGCCTTGTCGCAGTCGGGTGCCATACTTATCGCTGGACACGGGGTGCGCCGTATTGGCGCTGAGATCACACCCGTGGAACCTGATCTAGTTCGTACTGGCGAAGGGATGTCCGAGATGGCTTCTTCCACCCCCAGAAACCCGTCGCAGGGCTCAGTCCCGCGCGTCCTCTCCATCGCGGGAACGGATCCCTCCGGGGGTGCCGGCACTGCTGCCGACACCAAGTCCATCACCGCGGCCGGTGGGTACGCGATGGCCGTCGTCACCGCCCTGGTTGCCCAGAACACTCAAGGGGTGCGCGCGATCCACACCCCACCCACCGAGTTCCTGAGGCAGCAGTTGGCGGCAGTCAGCGATGACGTGGCGATCGACGCCGTCAAGACCGGCATGCTCGGAACGGTCGAGATCATCGACACGGTCGCCAGATTCCTCGACGAGCACCGTCCGCCCATCGTCGTCGTCGATCCGGTCATGGTCGCCACCAGCGGAGACCGGCTCCTCGCCCCTGACGCCGAGGCTGCCATGCGCGAGTTCTGTCGCCGGGCAACCGTCGTCACCCCGAACATTCCCGAGCTCGCAGTGCTGTGCGAGACCGGACCGGCGAAGGGCGCCGAGGAAGCCCTGGAACAGGCGCGCGGCTGGGCCAAGGAGACCGGGGTCGCCGTCGTCGTCAAGACCGGCCATCTCGACTCCCGGCGTGTCGACAACATCTGGGTGGGCTCGGAAGGGACGACGTACACCGCGCAGAGCACCCGGGTGGAGACGACGAACACCCACGGCACCGGATGCTCGCTCTCCTCGGCTCTGGCGACCCGGCTGGGTGCAGGGGATGCTCCCGGCGAGGCCCTGGGATGGGTCACCGACTGGTTGCACGAGGCGATCCTACACGGGTCAGAGTTGAAGGTTGGCCGGGGACACGGTCCGGTCGACCACTCCCACCGGGCACGACGGCTGTCCGCCGATGCCTCGGCGGTGGCTTGGTTCGGGCCGATCGAGCCGCTGGAGTCTCCCAAGGCCCTCGTCGGTTCGGCGGGGTCAGCACCCACTGCCGCGGTGGACCCGGTTGGTCCGTGGACGACGGCCCTGTGGCAGGCCAGCGCGGATCTGGCCCGTCAGATCCAGGGATCGGACTTCGTCGCTGCCCTCGTCGATGGCGCCTTGACGGGTCACGCCTTCAACTTCTACCTCGGTCAGGACGCCCGATATCTGGCCTGCTATTCACGAGCCCTGGCCGCTCTGGCTGCTCGCGCCGTCGACCCGCAGGACGCGGCGTGGTGGGCGCAGTCGTCCGAGACCTGCATCGTCGAGGAGGCTGCCCTGCACCGCACCTGGTTGGAGGGACGCGATCAGGCTCCGGCCGGCCCGGTGACGACGGCGTACACGAATTTCCTGCTGGCACACACTCTGGGTGACGACTACGTCGTCGGGGTGGCGTCCGTCCTGCCCTGCTTCTGGCTGTATGCCCAGGTGGGAGCCGGGTTGCCGCAGGTTCCGGAAGGCCATCCCTATGCGTTGTGGCTCGACGCCTACCGGGCCCCGGGGTTTGTCGAGGCTACCTCGCACACCCTCGTCGTCGTGGAGAAGGCCTTCGAACAAGCTGGTCCGACTGCTCGGGCACGTGCTGCCCATGCCTATCTGACGGCCTGTCGTCATGAGTTGGAGTTCTTCGACCAGGCGATGCGCGTCTGAGCCGCCATCGCCCCGCTCCAGACCGCACCATCCACACTTGTTCAAGGACTTGCCCCCATGACCACGACAACATCACTGCCCACCGTTCCGAACACCTCGTCGAAGGGGACGATGCCACCCGAAGGACGGGCCGCTCTGCGGGCCGGCGTCGTCGGCAACTGGATTGACAACATCCACGTCTTCCTACCCCTGACGGCCCTCGCCCCCGCGATGGTGGTGCTCGCCGGCCCCTCGGCCAGCGCCTCCGTCGGCGCCCTCGTCGTCATCGCCATGCTGCTGGGACGTCCCCTCGGCGGGATGATCTTCGGACGGATCTCCGACCGGCTGGGACGCACCCGTACCACCCGCCTGGCCATTGCCGGCACCGCGACCTGCGCCGGGCTCATCGCCGTCATGCCCACCCACCAGCTCATCGGGGCGTGGACAATCGGGCTCATCCTGCTGCTGCGATTCCTGGGCGGGATCTTCGTTGCCGGTGAGTACTCCGCCGCCATCCCGCTGGCGATGGAATGGTCATCTCCCAAGAAACGCGGCTTGGCGTCCGGGGTCATCCTGTCGATGGCTCCCTGGGCCCAGGCGTCAATCGCCTTCGCCGTCGCCGTCATGCTGGCCGCTCTCGGGCCGGACCGCTACGCCGCGTGGGGATGGCGCATCCTCTTCGTCATCGGTGCTGCGATGAGCATCGGGATGATCATCTACTATTCCCGGCGGGTCTGCGACGCCCCTCTCCTCCACCGCACCCATGACTCCAGGGATGCCTGGAAGACCCCGACCCTCGGTGTGCGTGAGGTCATCGCCGGGGTGTGGGCGCCGGCCTTCTGGCAGGTCTTCACCCTCATGACTGGGCTGTGGCTGCTCACCGACACCACCGTGCTGATCCTCACCGCGCGACTGCGCACCGACGCCGGGCTGACGGCTACGGCGACCTCCTGGGTGATGGGAGTCGCCTCCGTTGGTCAGGCGATCTTCATGGCGCTGGCCGGGCACTGGTCCACGAGGGTGGGACGACGCCGTCTGCTGGTGTGCTGGGGAATCAGTGCCGCGGTGCTCGGCCCGCTGCTGTGGTGGGGAGCGATCAGTTCCGCATCAGCAGGCAGGGCAGCCGTCTTCGCCGTCGCCCTCCAGGTGGCGACGGTGTCGGCCTACGGTCCCATCTCGGCCTACCTGTCTGAGAGGTTCCCCACCGAGGTGCGCTCCACCGGCTACGGCATGGGGTACAGCCTGTCCCTCATCCTGCCGGCGCTGTACCCGTTCTACCTGCCGGGGCTGGAGGGCTTGTTCGGGCATCTCGGGGCAGTGCTCGTGCTCGTCGTCCTCGGTGGTTTGCTGGTAGTGCTCGGTGCCGTCCTCGGCCCGCGGCTGTCGGGGGCTGACATCGACGCTGACATCGACGAGGTGGCGAGGGTGGCATGACGATTGACGAGGTGGTGGCGGCTGCTCGACGCAATCCGCCCATGGTTCACTGCCTCACCGCGACGGTGAGTATGTCCTTGGTGGCCGATGGCCTGTTGGCGGCGGGGTTGCGTCCGATGATGACGGAGACCCTCGAGGAGGCCCCGGTCGTCGTCACGGCCGCCGACGCCCTGTCGGTCAACCTGGGCACCCTGTCGACCGATGGCATGGTCGGCATCCCCGCCACCGTCGCCGCTCGTCCTGACGGCGTCCCGTGGGTCCTCGACCCGACGGCGATCGGGCTGGCGCCGGTGCGTACCCGGATGGCTCGCGACTTCCTGGACGAGGGACCTGACGTCGTCAAGGGGAATGCCTCCGAGATCCTCGCCCTCGTGGGAGGACGAGGGGGACGCGGAGCCGACTCGGCGGATGCCCCCGAGCACGCCGTCGACGCAGCTGTCGAGGTGGCGCGACGGACCGGGGGAGTCGTCGTGGTGTCGGGGCCGACGGATGTCGTCGTCACCACCGATGGGGTGGCCGAGAAGATCTCCAGAGGCCATCCGTTCATGGCCCGGGTGACCGGGACCGGCTGCCTACTGGGCGCGTTGACCGCGGGGTGCCTGGTGGCCACCGATGATCCGGTGCAGGCCGCGGTGACGGCCGTGACCTGGTTCGACGTCGCCGGTGAGGTCGCGGCGGCCCGTGCCGGCGGACCCGGTACTTTTCGTGTGCAACTGCTCGACGCCCTCGACGAGGTCGCGAGAACCGGAGTGGAGGAGACGAGATGACCCTGGACCTGCGCTGTTACCTGGTGACCTCGGGAACCGACCGTCACACCGTCGAGACGGCTGCGTTGGCTGCTGGGGCAGGCGCCGGCATCGTCCAGGTGAGAGCCAAGACCCTGGCGACCCGAGACCTCTTGTCGCTGGTTCTCCAGGTCGGCGAGGCGGTGCGTCGTGCGAACCCGGAGACGCGGGTTGTCGTCGATGATCGAGCCGACGTCGCCTGGGCGGCGATGCGCGCCCGCGGTAACGTCCACGGGGTGCATCTGGGGGTCGAGGACCTTCCGGTACGTGACGCCAGGGCCATGCTCGGGCCCGACGCCATCGTGGGTTACACCACCGGAACCCTGGACCTGGTGAGGTCGGCCGAGCCCCTCGCGGACGCCCTGGACTACCTGGGTGCCGGGCCTTTCCGACCCACCCCGACGAAGGACTCCGGACGCCCACCGCTGGGGGTGGAGGGGTACCCGGCCCTGGTGCAGGCGAGCTCTCGGCCCGTCGTCGCCATCGGGGACGTCCAGGTTGACGACGTGGCTGCGCTGGCGACAACCGGCATCGCAGGGGTTGCCATGGTGCGCGCCGTGATGGCCGCTGACGATCCCGCCGCGGTGGTCGCGCAGGCCATCGCGGCCTTCGATCGTGGCCGGGAGGGCTGATTCCCCTGAGCCGAACGGTGACGCACGTCACACTTTCTGAACCGTTCGGGACTCGCCTGTTAGCAAATCGTTAGGATCCCGCTCACCCCCGTATGGGATCCGTAGGGGAGCGCGACAACCCCCTTACGACACGATTTCGATGGTTCCTGGTGCCAAAACCGGCACTCCGGAAACCCCGGGTCATCGTCAAGGAGCCTTGTCATGCTGGACGTTATCTGGCTGCTCGGTGTCGTCGTCCTCTTCCTCCTACTCGCCCTGTGCGTGAAGGGGGTCGACGCGCTGTGACCGTCCTCAACATCGTCGCGGCCATTCTCGGCATTGCCGCTGTCGTGTACCTCGTGATCGCCCTCATCCGTCCGGAGCGTTTCTGATGACGTGGTTCTACTTCTTGGCGAGCCTTGCTCTTCTCGCCCTCGCGCTCGGGATCGCCCAGCATCACCTGGGCTCCTACATGGCCCGTGTCTTCACCTCTGACAAGGACACCAAGGTCGAGGCCTTCTGCTACCGCATCATGGGCGTCGACCCCCGTGCCGGACAGACGTGGAAGTCCTACGCCCGCTCGGTGCTGGCCTTCAGCTTCTGCGGTGTCGTCCTCCTCTACGCCCTCCAGCGTCTGCAGTCGTGGCTGCCCTGGTCCATGGACAAGGGGTCGGTGAACCCAGCCGTGGCCTTCAACACCGCGGTCTCCTTCGTCACCAACACCAACTGGCAGGCCTACTCCCCGGAGGCGACCCTGGGGCACTTCGTCCAGCTCGCCGGCCTGTGCGTGCAGAACTTTGTCTCCGCAGCCACCGGCATCGCGGTCGCGATCGCCCTGGTGCGTGGATTCGTCGGACGTGGTGAGCACACCATCGGCAACTTCTGGGTCGATCTCACCCGCACCACCCTTCGCATCCTCATGCCGATCGCCGCTGTGGGAGCCTTCCTGCTCATCGTCGGTGGGGCTGCGCAGAACTTCATCGGCTTCATGCACGTCACCGGCATCGCTGGTGGGGACCAGATCATCCCGGGCGGGCCTGTCGCCTCCCAGGAGGTCATCAAGGAGCTCGGCACCAACGGTGGCGGCTTCTTCAACGGCAACTCATCCCACCCCTTCGAGAACCCCCAGCCGTGGACGAACATGCTGGAGATCTTCCTCATCCTGCTCATCCCATTCTCGCTGCCGCGCACCTTCGGAAAGATGGTCAAGGACGTGCGTCAGGGCCGCGCCATCCTCATCTCAATGATCGTGCTGTTCCTCATCAACCTCTTCGCGATGGCTGCTGCCGAGTTCTCCGGACACGGCACCGCCGGGCGCCTCGCCGGCGCCGCGATGGAGGGCAAGGAGCAGCGCTTCGGCCTGATCCAGTCGGTCCTCTTCGCCAACGCGACGACGATGACCTCCACCGGCGCCGTCAACTCGATGCACGACTCCTACACCGCCATCGGTGGCATGTTCACCATGCTGAACATGATGCTGGGTGAGATCAGCCCTGGCGGCGTCGGATCTGGCCTGTACGGCATGCTCGTCATCGCCGTCATCGCGGTGTTCATCGCTGGACTCCTCGTCGGTCGTACCCCCGAGTACCTCGGCAAGAAGATCGGCCCGCGAGAGATGAAGTTGTCGGCCCTGTACATCCTCGTCATGCCGGCCCTGGTGCTGTGCGGGGTGGCCCTCAGCCTGGCCATCCCCGGTATTCGGGATGGTGTCGTCAACACCTCGATCTCGAACCCGGGTGAGCACGGACTGAGCGAGCTCGTCTACGCCTTCACCTCGGGTGCCAACAACAACGGTTCCGCCTTCGCCGGTCTGGATGCCTCGACGAACTGGCTGTGCGCGGCGATTGGCGTCGCCATGCTGCTCGGTCGCTTCCTGCCGATCATCCTCGCCCTCGCCCTCGCCGGAGCCCTTGCCGAACGCGAGCCCGTCCCGGTCACCGCAGGCACCCTTCCCACCCACAACGCCCTGTTCATCACCCTCGTCGTCTTCACGGCGATCCTCGTCACGGCGCTCGTCTTCTTCCCGGTCCTCACACTGGGACCGCTGGCCGAAGGACTGATCTGATCATGACCGTCATCACCTCGAATTCGCGTTCCCGCGGCCTCACCGGGGCCCAGGTCCGCCAGGCCCTGCCCGGTGCCTTCCGCAAGCTCGACCCGCGTGCCCAGTGGCGCAACCCGGTCATGTTCCTGGTGTGGGTCGGCGCGGCCCTGACGACGATCGTCGCCGTCATGGAGCCGTTCACCCACATCACCGACGGCCGTGTGCCGACCGGATTCTCCGCGGTCATCGCGGTCTGGCTGTGGCTCACCGTGGTCTTCGCCAACCTTGCCGAATCCATCGCCGAGGGCCGCGGCAAGGCCCAGGCCGAGACCCTGAGGAAGACCCGCACCGCCACCAACGCGCTGCGCGTCGATGGTTGGGACGAGAAGAACGATCCCTCGGCCGAGCACACCACGACCACCGAGATCGTCTCCTCGGACCTCAAGTACGGCGACGTCGTCGTCGTGACGGCAGGCCAGACGATCCCCGGAGACGGGGACATCATCTGGGGCATCGCCTCGGTCGACGAGTCGGCCATCACCGGTGAGTCCGCCCCCGTGGTACGTGAGTCCGGCGGCGACCGTTCCGCCGTCACCGGTGGCACGAGGGTGCTCTCCGACCGCATCGTCGTCAAGATCACCTCGAAGCCCGGCCAGTCCTTCGTCGACCGCATGATCGCACTGGTGGAGGGATCCGGACGCCAGAAGACCCCCAACGAGATCGCCCTCAACATCCTGCTGGCGAGCCTGTCGATCGTCTTCGTCATCGTCGCCCTGACCCTGAACCCGATCGCCTCCCTGGCCGCCAGGCCGGTGGGCATCACGGTTCTCGTCGCCCTGTTGGTCTGCCTCATCCCGACCACCATCGGTGCCCTGCTCTCGGCCATCGGTATCGCGGGTATGGACCGCCTGGTGCAGCACAACGTGCTGGCCATGTCGGGCCGAGCCGTCGAGGCCGCCGGTGACGTCACCACCCTGCTGCTCGACAAGACCGGCACCATCACCTACGGAAATCGTCGAGCCAGCGAGTTCATCGCGATGCCCGGAGTCAGTGAGGAGGAGATCCGCGACGTGTCCGCCCGGTCCTCCCTGGCCGACCCGACCCCGGAGGGCACCTCCATCGTCGACCTGGCTCGCGAGCAGGGATTCGACGCCGATGCCTGGGGTGACCAGGGGGAGGTTGTCCCCTTTACCGCTCAGACCAGGATGTCCGGCATCGACCTGCCCGACGGCACCGAGATCCGCAAGGGTGCCGGTTCGGCCGTGCGAGCCTGGCTGACGGAGTCCCACATCGACATGGACATCGACACCCTCGCCCACATGGATCGTCGCGTCGACGCCGTCTCCGAGTCCGGTGGCACCCCGCTCGTCGTCGCAGTGCGCACCCCCGACCATGTCGGCAAGGTCCTCGGCGTCGTCCATCTCAAGGACATCGTCAAGGAAGGCCTGACCGACCGGTTCTCCGAGTTGCGTCGGATGGGCATCCGCACCGTCATGGTGACCGGTGACAACCCGCTGACGGCTGCCGCCATCGCCAAGGAGGCCGGGGTCGACGACTTCCTGGCTGAGGCCACCCCGGAGGACAAGCTCGCCTACATCCACAAGGAGCAGGAGGGCGGCCGGATGGTCGCAATGACCGGTGACGGCACCAACGACGCCCCGGCCCTGGCCCAGGCGGACGTGGGTGTCGCCATGAACACCGGTACCTCGGCCGCCAAGGAGGCCGGCAACATGGTCGACCTCGACTCCGACCCGACCAAGCTCATCAGCATCGTCGGGATCGGCAAGCAGTTGCTCATCACGCGCGGCGCCCTGACGACCTTCTCCATCGCCAACGACATCGCCAAGTACTTCGCGATCATCCCCGCGATTTTCATGGCGACCTACCCGGGCCTGTCGGCCCTCAACATCATGGGCCTGCACTCCCCGGCGTCTGCGGTGCTCTCGGCGATCATCTTCAACGCGATCATCATCGTCATCCTGGTGCCGCTGGCTCTCAAGGGAGTGTCCTACAAGCCTGCCGGGGCGTCGAAGATTCTCGCCCGAAATCTGCGCATCTATGGCCTGGGCGGAGTTGTCGCGCCATTCATCGGCATCTGGCTGATCGACCTGCTCGTCCGTCTCATTCCCGGTTTCTGATCGGAGCCCATCATGATCATTTCCTCCAGGACTCGTACCCTCCTCGTCGGGCTGCGCTCGATCCTGTTGTTCACCGTCATCGTCGGCGTCGTGTACACCGGCGTCATGACCGGGCTGGGACAGCTCGTCCTCCATCGGCAGGCCAATGGCTCCCAGCTGGAGGTCAACGGCAAGGTGGTCGGCTCGACCCTCATCGGTCAGTCCTTTACCGACAAGGACGGCAAGCCGCTGCCGGAGTACTTCCAGCCGCGCCCGTCGGCCGCCGGTGACAACGGTTACGACGGGTCTTCCTCGGGTGGTTCCAACATGGGGCCTGAGAACCCGGACCTGGCCAAGACCATCAAGGAGCGTCGCAGCCAGGTGGCGACCTTCAACGGGGTGGATGCCGGTAGGGTTCCGGCCGATGCCCTGACGGCGTCGTCCTCTGGTCTGGACCCGCACATCAGCCCCGCCTACGCCGAGATCCAGGTCAGCCGGGTCGCCAAGGCCCGTCACCTCGATCCCAGTGTCGTCCGTGAGATTGTCGCCAACAACACTGACGGACGCCAGCTCGGATTCCTCGGTGCGACTAGGGTCAATGTCGTGACCCTCAATGCCGAACTGGATCGTCAGCACTGACTGACGTGATCAGTTCGTGATCATGGCCTGAAGGAGGACGAGGTGGCTGCTCGGGGACGATTGCGGGTGCTGCTCGGCGCGGCACCGGGCGTCGGCAAGACCTACGCCATGCTCGATGAGGGCAAGCACCTGAGCAAGAGTGGGTCCGACGTCGTCATCGCCGTCGTCGAGACCCACGGCCGGGCAGCCACCGCGGCCATGACTGAGGGGCTGGAGATCGTCCCCCGCCACCTCGTCGAGCATCGCGGCATCGAGCTGTCCGAGATGGACCTCGACGGGGTACTCGCCTGCGATCCCGACGTCGCCCTGGTCGACGAGCTGGCCCACACCAACGCGCCCGGGTCGCGTCACGAAAAGCGCTGGCAGGATGTCGAGGAACTGCTGGACGCCGGGATCGATGTCATCTCGACGGTCAACATCCAGCACATCGAGTCGCTTAATGACGTCGTCGAACAGATCACCGGGGTGCCGCAGCGCGAGACCATCCCGGACACCGTGCTGCGCAAGGCCAACCAGGTGGAGGTTGTCGATCTCGCCCCGCAGGCCCTGCGCGATCGGCTCTCGGGCGGCAAGGTGTACCCGGCAGAGCGGATCGACGCCGCTCTGTCCAACTACTTCCGACTGGGCAACCTCACCGCCCTGCGCGAGCTGGCCCTGCTCTGGGTTGCTGACGAGGTAGACCACGCCCTGGCCGATTACCGCAGTGAGCACGGGATCGACTCCCACTGGGAGGCCCGCGAGCGGGTGGTCGTCGCCCTCACCGGTGGACGCGAGGGGGAGACCCTGTTGCGTCGCGGTGCCCGTATCGCCGCTCGAGCCGGGGGTGGTGAACTGTTGGCCGTCCACGTCACCACCGAGGACGGTCTGCGCTCCCCGCACCCGGGTGAACTGGCTCGTCAGCGTGGATTGGTGGACCAGTTGGGAGGGTCCTTCCACCAGCTCGTCGGCGACGACATCCCGGAGACTCTCATCGAGTTCGCGAAGTCGGTCAACGCCACCCAGCTCGTCATCGGGGCGAGTCGGCGTGGGAAGTTGTCGCGGTTGCTGACGGGTCATGACGTCGAGTCCGACATCATTCGGGCTTCGGGTGCCATTGACGTCCACATCGTCAGTCATGGTGCCCAGGCCAAGGGAATCCGGCTGCCACGGATGGGTGGGTCCTTGTCGACTCGTCGCCGCATCGCCGGTTTCGTCGTGCTGGCGGTCTTCGGGCCACTGCTGACCTGGTTGCTGGTGTCGACGCGCAGCCCCGAGGCCCTGACGACGGATGTGCTGACCTATGAGTTTCTGGCTGTCGTGGTGGCCCTGGTCGGCGGTGCCCTGCCGTCCTTCGTCGCGGCTCTGGCCTCGGGTATTGCCCTGGACTACTACTTCACCAAGCCCTTCTACACCGTCACCGTCAACGAGCCGCTGCACATGGTGGCTCTGCTGCTGTACCTGCTCACGGCCGCCCTGGTGAGCTTCGTCGTCGACCGCGCTGCCCGCAAGACCCGGGTGGCACGTCGCGCGGCCGCCGAGTCAGGGCTGCTGGAGTCGGTGGCCGGATCGGTGCTGCACGGTGAGGACGCCGTCGAGTCGTTGTTGTCCAAGGCGACCGAGGCCTTCGGGCTGTCGGGGGCCCGGGTGCTGACCGACGGACGCGTCGTGGCAAGCTCGGGTACGACCAGCGATGAAGTCACCGAGCAGCACATCGACGATCATTCGGTGGTCGAGTTCCACGGGCCTGAGCCGGACGCCTCCGAGCGTCGCCTGCTGTCGGTGATCACCACCCAGTTGGGGACGGCCCTGGACCAGCGGCAACTGGAGGAAACGGCCAAGGCGGTGGAGCCACTGGCCGCCACGGACCGAGTGCGAACGGCCTTGTTGTCGGCGGTGGGACACGACCTTCGTCGGCCCCTTGCGGCCGCGACCGCTGCCGTTTCAGGTCTGCGCAGCGAGGGAGCCGGTCTGTCCGACCAGGATCGTGATGACCTGTTGGAGACCGCCGATGACGCCCTGGGGAAACTGGCCAACCTCGTCACCGACCTGCTCGACGTCTCCCGGCTGCAGTCCGGCGTGCTCGGGGTCTCGGTGATGTCGGTCGACCCGGCCGAGGTCATCATGCCGGCCTTGGATGAGTTGTCCCTGGGGCCGGCGGATGTCGAGATCGATCTGGGAGCCGACGTGCCCGAGATGGTCGCCGATCCGGCCCTATTGCAGCGGGTGGTCGTCAACCTGTTGTCGAATGCGCTGAGATATGAGCCAGCAGGTGGCCGGGTTCGGCTCGCGACAAGCAGTTTCGCCGACCGGGTGGAGATCCGCGTGATCGATCATGGTCCGGGGATTCCGGAGGATCGTCGCGATGACGTCATGGTGCCCTTCCAACGGTTGGGGGACGCCGACTCGACCGTCGGGCTGGGACTGGGGCTGGCCCTCTCGAAGGGTTTCGTCGAGGGGATGGATGGCACCCTCGCGTTGGAGGACACTCCTGGTGGTGGCCTGACGATGGTCATCAGCCTGCCGAGGGTGGGCCATGCGGCGGCTGGCCACGATGATGTGGATCACGATGACATTGAGGAGGGGAGTGCTCGATGAAGATTCTCATTGCTGACGACGACCCGCAGATCCTGCGGGCGCTGCGGATCACCCTGGGGGCGCGCGGATACGAGATCCTGCTGGCCCGCGATGGTCAGCACGCCCTCGAGATGGCTGTCGATCACAAGCCCGACATCATCCTGCTGGATCTCGGCATGCCGCGTCTGGACGGGGTTCAGGTCATCGAGGCGGTGCGGGGGTGGTCCCAGGCGCCGATCCTGGTCATTTCGGGACGGTCGGGGTCGGCGGAGAAGGTGGAGGCCCTCGACGCCGGGGCTGAGGATTACGTCACCAAGCCCTTCTCGATGGATGAGTTGTTGGCGCGGATTCGGGTCCTGACGAGGAGGATTGGCCAGGACGAGGGGGATTCCGAGCCGGTTATCGCTTTCGGGTCGGTGCGGGTTGATCTCACCTCGCACACCGTTACTCGTGACGGGGCTAATGTCCGGTTGACGCCGACGGAGTGGCGGGTGCTCGAGCTGTTGATCCACAACGAGGGTCGGTTGGTGACTCGACAGACGATGCTGAGCCAGGTGTGGGGGTCGGAGCATGTCACCGACACGGGGTATTTGCGGTTGTACATCTCCCAGTTGCGCAAGAAGTTGGAGCCCGAGCCGAGTAATCCTCGGTATCTCATCACCGATGCGGGGATGGGGTATCGGTTGGTGCTTGATCCGCACGACTGATCCTCGGGCTTGGCCGGGGTCCTCCGACCATCGCTGACGGAGATTCAGCGTGCCGGTCGTGGAACGATGATGGTCAGCCCTGAACAGAGCTGACCATCATCTCCGTTCCGTTTCGATCATGCGCAGTTGTTGCTCGTGAACGAGATCGACTGAATGTTGATGGCCTGCCAGCCGAAGAGCGGCTCGCCTGGTTTACCAACGTAGGTGCCGCCGCCAATCAAGGCTTCCTTGAGGAAGCGGTTCGTGTATTCCATCGTCAGTCCACTGGAGGACACGCTGCCGAAGGTGAAGGTGTCTACCCACGGCCTATCGGTGTTGTTCTGTCCGGCACCGTTCCGCTGCAGCGGGGACGCAAACGTACCCGCACCGGTCTGCTCGGTTGTCGTACTGCCATGCTGTGTGCTCACGATCCCGCTCGGGGTTTGGCTGAAGCCCACAGCATCCCAGTACTGGTCACGGTAGCCATCCGTGGAGTAGTTGGCCTTGGTGACGTTCGAGGAGATGTCCCCGACTACGATCGTCGTTGCGCGGGCACACAGATCCCTCGTTAACGCTGGTGGCGTAAAGCAAGTTGGATGCTGACACCAAATCGACGTCAACATCCAAGTGCTCACTCCGTGTGCACCTCTTCAGAGCCCCGGCACAGTGGCGGGACGAGAGACCGCCGGACAGTCTCGACCAAGATCACGGTAAGGCTCGTCAGTCTCACCGACGCCCCGGCCGAAGTCACCGCAGAAACAAACCTGCCCCGCCATCAGGCGGGGCAGGTTTCGATTTTCTTTTCTTACGTGGAGCATAGGGGATTCGAACCCCTGACCTACTGCTTGCAAAGCAGCCGCGCTACCAACTGCGCCAATGCCCCGTGGACCCGAACAGTCTAGGGGAACTCAGCCCCTTTCGGCGAGTCGAGTACGGGCGCGTTGCTACACGGAGCTGCCAAAAAGTTGCCTGAAAACCCGATGATGACGTCACCATCCCGGTTTTCTGGCAGTTCCGTGTAGAACAAGCCGCCTATGACAGCACCTCGGTGGGGTTGACGACGACTGGCTCCAACCCACGCTTGGCCAACGCCGGAGCCAGGTCCTCGGCTCGACCACAGATCCCGATCCGCCAGTCGTCGGGGTTGAGAAGTTGGCGCCACGCAGTGTTGGCTGACCATTCCTGACCATCCACCCTCACCGAGGCCACTGCAGCCAGGTGATCGTCGACCCAGGTCGGCGCCAGACCCGCCCGCACCAGAGCAGCCACCTGATGGGCCACCGAACCGGCGGTGTCGTACTGCAGTGGAGCAATCCCCACCAAATGGTCACGGGCGGAATCAACCTCGTCATTACGCAGGTCCTCCGCGGACGTGAGAATGCTCAACGCCTCGGCGACGGCGTCGGCCCCGACCTCGGTCCGGAAGGACCCAGCGACTGTCGTGACCCCGCCGTCAGGCAGCGGACGGGCCGACATCCCGACCCCATAGGACCATCCCTTGTCCTCGCGCAGCACTTGGTTGAGCCGTGACCCGAAGGTTCCGCCCAGGGCACCGCACGCCACCTTGAGGGCTGCCCATCCAGGGTGGGCCCTCCCCACCGTGGCCTGCTGGATCCGCACATCGGCCTGCACGGCGTCGGGACGGTCGACGAGGATCACTCGTGGCCCACCGACCCGAGGTGTGGCCGGAACGACCTCCGCCGCTGACCCGGTGGCCATCCACCGCTCGAACACCGACAGATCAAGGTCCTCGACCCCTTCACCGGCCACCACCAGCACGGCGTCGCTGAGGGTCCAATGCGCTGCCCAGAACTCCCGGGCAGCCTCGGCATCGAGCTTCTCCACCGATGTCAGGGTGCCAATGGTGGGCAGGGCCGATCGTGACCCTTCCGGCCAGAGGGCACGGGCGGCTGCGAGCCCGGACAAGGCCGATCCACGCTGGCTGGTCTGGGCCAGGGAGGCTCGTGCCATGTCGATCTGACGGGAGATGTCGGTCTGGGCCAGACTGGTGGTCCGCAACAACTCGACGAAGAGCTCGGCTGCGGCGTCGAACCTTGTCACGGGTACGTCGACACCGACGTGGCTGCCGGTCAACCCAGCCGACCCGTCATAGCTGGCCCCGATCGACTCCATCGCCTCGGCGAAGGCGGCGTCGGGGTGAGGTGCGGTCGACTCGTCGGCGGTGCGGACGACGAGTCCGGCCAGCCCCTCGAGACCGGCGGGCTCGGCACCCAAGGGTGCGTCCAACCCGATTTCCATGGTGATGATGTGCTGACCGGGCATCGGTACGCGCACCACCGTCAGTCCGGTGGACAAGTTCTCCACGATGCACGTCGGGAAGGACCACGGCGAGCCGGGCTGCACGTGTGGACGATCATTGAGGGTCTTCATCACGCCACCTCCTTGTGGACGACGGTCGATGCTTGCTCAGGGGAGAACCACCGTTTCGCGGCCTCGGTGACTTGGTCAGCGGTGATCGCACGCACCCGGTCGAGGTGGGTGTTGACGAGGTTGGCGTCCCCCAACAGGGTCTCGTGCATGTTGAGCAGGTCGGCCCGTTCGTCGACGACGGCCAAGGATTCCAACCAGTCCCGTTCCACCTGCGCCCGGGCCCGTTCCAGTTCGGCTTCCCGCGGCCCGTTGGCAGCGAACTCGGCAATGATCTCGTCGACGGCTCCGGTCAGCTCCTCCTCGGGGACTCCCGGCTTGAGGTGGGCCGACACCAAGGCGGCCGAGGACCCCCGGGACAGCCCGAAGTCGTTCATCGCGACGCCGTCGACCAGGTGACGCTCCCGCTCGAGGGCGCGGATGAGACGCGAACTCATCCCGGATCCGATGGCATCGATGGCCATCGCCACGGCGAGGTTGTCAGGATCGGTGATGGGCGGGGTGGCCCAGGATCGGGTCACCGCGGTCCGGGGCACCGGGCGCTCGACGACCACCCGCGGGTTGTCGTGGCGAACTGGTCCCTGAATGCGCGTCGGGAGGTCACCGGTGGCGGTGGGCACCGCTCCCAGGTACTTCTCGGCGAGAAGGAGACCTTCATCAGCCTCGACGCACCCGGAGATGACGAGAACAGCGTTGTCGGGTCGATACCAGGTGGAATGGAAGGCCATCACGTCGTCGAGGCGGGCAGCGTCGAGATCGGGCACCGAACCGATGGTCGGATGCCCGTACGGATGCGTCTCCCCGAACCGTCCGTCCAGGAGCAGATCGAGCAGGTCACCATAAGGGGTGTTGTCGTAGCGCTGCCGTTTCTCTTCCTTGACGACCTCCCGCTGGGTGGCGAGGTTCTCCTCGGTGACGGCCAGATGGGCCAACCGCTCGGCCTCCAACCACAACGCCAGCTCCAACGCCCCGGCGGGAACCGTCTCGTAGTAGTTGGTGCGGTCAAAGCTGGTGGACGCATTGGCCGACCCTCCCACCGACTCGACGGTGGCCAGGTGTTCGCTTGACGCGATGCCGCTCGTGGTACCCGAGAACATCAGGTGCTCGAAGAGGTGGGCGAATCCGAAACGGCCGACCTCCTCGTCGGCCGATCCCACCTGGTACCAGATGTTGACGGCGACACCGGGGGAGGTGGCGTCCGGATTGACGACCACGCGCATCCCGTTGTCAAGGGTCGTGCGGTGTAGCTGGAGGCCTTCTGACATGGGTTCGAGCATAGGGGCAGCCGATGACGCCGTGGGTCGGCTCGCGGTGGCGAAGTGGTTTCTGAGGCTCGGTGCCACCACCTTCCGTAGCACTGCCCACGATCATCAACCCGATCACCACAGGCGGGCAGAAGGACCCTTAAAATCTCTCCCACAACCCGTTGCGGAACACCACCTGCGCCGATCCGTCCTTATCGCGCCGTACTCTGGAGGGTATGCAGACGCAGCGAAACGTGGTGTCCCACGCCCTGCAACGCCGTCACACCCTGGAGGCGTTGCTCAGCCCCCGGGTCGACCTCAATGCCCCCACGGCATGCGACGCCGACCCCATGTTGGTGCGTGCCGCCATGCACCACGGCGAGCCCCTCGACCACGACTGTCCGGTCTGCGAGTCGCCGCGGCTAGTCCTGCTGCGCCATGTCTTCGGCCACCAGCTGGGCCAGTACTCGGGACGCATCCGCACCGTTGACGAACTGGAGGAGATGGAGCACCAGTTCGGTGAGTTCCACGTTTATGAGGTCGAGGTCTGTCCCGACTGCCTGTGGAACCACATCCTCGTCGATTACGTCCTGGGGGACGGTCGACGTCGTCGCCCACCTCGCCATCAGCCGACCGTGGAGGACATCTATGGCTGATCACAAACCTGCCAAGCGGCCAGCACGCCGAGCCGCTCCCGCACCGGGTGGCGCTCGATCGGCTTTCCCCGCAGCCAGACCCAGGCGCGGACGCCACGGGAAGCTGAAGAAGTTCCTGTGGGGCATGCTGGTGACGATCCTGTCGCTGGCGATCATCGCCGTCATTGGTGTCTTCGTCGCCTATGAACGCACCGAGCTGCCCGACCCCAACCATGACTTCCAGACGAACACCTCGTTCATCTATTACCGTGACGGCAGCCGGCTCGGATCCTTCTCGGTGCAGAACCGTCAGTCGATTCCTTATGAGTCGATGCCCAAGGACCTGCGCAACGCTGTCGTCTCAGCCGAGAACCGCACCTTCTGGACGGATCCTGGCATCTCGGTCAAGGGCATGGTTCGCGCCGCGTGGGCCATTGCCCGAGGTGGTGAAATGCAAGGGGGCTCGACGATCACCCAGCAGTACATCAAGGTGTTGTACCTGTCCCAGGAACGCACCATGAGCCGCAAGTTCAAGGAGCTCCTCCTCGCGGTGAAGATGGGCAAGGAGGTGTCCAAACAGGACATTCTCGCCGGCTACCTCAACACCATTTACTTCGGTCGTGGAGCTTACGGAGCCCAGGCAGCCGCGAAGGCGTTCTTCTACACCGACGCCTCCAAGCTCACCTTGTCCCAGTCGGCAGTGCTGGCGGCGGTCCTCAACAGCCCTGCCAACTTTGACCCCAACGGCGGAGTGGCCGCCCGAGAGAGGTTGCTGCAGCGTTACCGCTACGTCCTCGACGGTATGCTCGAGGCCGGAAACATCACCCAGGCCCAGCACGACGAGGCGTATCGGCAGCTGCCGAAGTTCCCGAAGGTCCCCGACTACAACCGGTGGGCGGGAACCGACGGCTACCTCATGAAGATGGTCCATGACGAGCTCATCGCGAGGGGATTCTCAGACCAGCAGATCAAGGGTGGCGGGCTCAAGGTGACGACCACCCTCGATCGCAACGACCAGAAGGCAGCGGTTGCGGCCGGCCAGAAGTACAAGAGGATCGCAGGTCGCAACGCAGGCTCCAAGGGGGCGGAGAATCTTCATCCGGCTCTCGCCTCGGTCGACGTCAAGACCGGTGGTGTGTTGGCCATTTACGGTGGTGACGACTACATTTCCAACACTCGTAACTGGGCTCGCACTCCGCGCCCGTCGGCGTCCACCTTCAAGACCTATGCGGCTGTGGCTGGGATGCGGCATGGTTTCAGCCTGCGCTCCCGGTTGGAAGGCGACGCCTTCACTCCCGACGGCGACACGACGGAGGTCCGCAATGAGAACAACCGGAACTACAGCACCGTTAGTATGCGGCGAGCCATTGCGAAGTCGATCAACACCGCCTTCGTCGACATGGTCTCGCGGATGAAGGACGGCCCGAAGGACGTTGTCCAGGCCGCCAATGCCGCCGGGGTTCCCAAGGGCACCGGATGGGACCTCAACAACCGCATCGCCCTGGGCACCGCCGAGGTGAGCCCACTGGCCCAGGCCGGCGGCTACGCAACGATCGCGAATGACGGTAAGAAGGCCACCCCTCACGTCGTTGGCAAGGTCGTCGACCAGTCCGGAAAGGTCGTCTATCAGGCTCCTAAACCGTCGAAGCAGACCATTGAGGCTGATATCAGCCACGATGTCAGCTACGCCCTGCAGTCTGTGGTCGAGGAAGGCACCGGTCGAATCGTGGCCGACTTCGACCATCACGTCGCTGGAAAGACGGGTACTTCCGGCGTCGGGGACGGGGTGACGGCTGCCTGGTTCGTCGCTTACACCAAGCAGATCTCGACGGCCGTCATGTTCGTCGCAGGTGACAGCGGCAACGAGAACCTCGACCCCTACGCTCGCGAGGGGGCTACCGGCTTCCATGGCGGCGATTACCCGGCGCGCACTTGGCGCGACTACATGGAGACGGCGATGAAGGGGATGCCTGATGAGTCCTTTGCCGACCCTGATTGGGTGAATCTGTCCGGCAAGCACTACGGCGAGGCCAAGCGTCCGGAAGTGCCAGTTGAAGAGGATTCTCGGGACACCTCCGACAATTCGGACTCGAACGATCCCGAGTCGCCGGTTGAGCCGTCGGCGCCGGTCCCTGCAGCATCGACGACCCCGAGTTCCAAGCCGTCGTCGACGGCCAGCCAGGAGCCTCCCAAGCCGTCTTCGACGATGACGAGGACTGAGCCGACCCACACCCGGCGCCCGACGCACCCCGCCAGACCGACACACACTAGCCATCCCACTTCGGGAGAGACGACGCGCGGCGGGAGTCAACCGGGTGATCAGGCACACAGTGGGTAGCCTGACGACGTGACCATCCCCGATCAGAACGACGACGCCGTGGCGGCCAACAGTCATGCGGTCGCACGCCCGAACGGCGGATCCACGGGTTACGCAGGTCGCCGTGCCCTTGACGTCCCGAGGCGATCCCGCGTGTCTCAGCTGGGGCTGGATCGCCGTATTGGTGGGCGCATGGGGCGTCATGCCTGGCCACGCGGCATTTTCTTCGACCCAGGTCCGTGGGCTGTCATGAGCGCGATCGTGGTGTGGTTGCTCACGATCTACCGCGTCACTCCGTGCGTGCAGCATGTCGCGTCCAAGACCGTCGATCCGTACCAGCGGCAGTGCTACTCGGACATTCCGACGATCTATCGGTCCTCGGGAATGGGCCACGGCGGATCACTCTTCTCGAACCCCGACGTCGCCCAGACCCCTCTCGTGACTGTTCTCATGGCCTTCTGTCGCCGTGTGGTGTGGGTCTTCGGTGCGGAAGTCTCCCCGAAGGCCACTGACCAGCAGGTTCTCGACGCAGCCAACGCCTATTGGGGAGTCGCCCAGGTCGTGCTCTTCGTGGCTTTCCTGGCCGTCGTCATCTCGGTCATGCTGCTGGGGCGCAGCTCGGACACCAACCTTCCCGTCGATGAGGAGGGCCGTCCCACCCAGGTCCGACGCCGTTCCTGGGACGTCTTCTGGGTGGTGCTGTGTCCAGCGGTCTACCTGGCCGGTCTCATCGACTTCTCCATGGTCCCGGTCGCCCTGGCCACCACGTCGATGCTGGCCTGGTCCCGTCGCCGTCCATGGTTGGCCGGGATCCTCGTCGGTCTGGCCTGCGCGGGAAGCCTGCAGGCCGCCGTGGTGGCCTTCGCCGTCCTGGTGTGTTGTCTGCGCGCCACGCGGCTTCCGGAGCTGGGGCGATACCTGCTGTCCGGGTTCCTCGTGTTGATGGCCTGTCATGTCATCGCGTGCTGCCTCAGTCTGACGACCTGGTGGACCTACCTGCGTTCGGCCTTCTGGTCAGGCACCGGTCTGGGCACGATGTGGTACGTCATCCAGGACTCCTCGGGCGGCACGATCCCTGGGATCGGCTGGATCACCGGCACCTTGACGATTGGCGGCCTGCTCGGTCTGGCATGGCTGTCGATGACGGTCCCGAGACGTCCGCGGATCGCACAGGTCGCTTGCGTGGCCCTGTTGATCCTCTTCATCACCAACAAGGTGTACTCGCCGCAATGGGTGCTGCTGCTCGTTCCGCTGGCTGCCCTGGCCCGCCCCGATTTCCGCGACTGGGCCGTCCTCATGGTGGGGGAGTGCTTTTACTCCTTGGCCGTCTGGGCCCATCTCGGCGGGCTGTCCCTGACGGGCGGGTCCGATGCCGACATCGTCTACTGGGCCTCCATCGTGTTGCGCCTGGCCTGTGAGATCTGGTTCGCGTGGGGAGTTGTCGACGACATCCGACGGCCGTGGAATGACGTCGTCAGGGTGGGGTATGCCGACGATCCCACCGGTGGGGTGCTCGACCACGCACCAGACCCAGCGCCCGAAGGTGAACCCGTCGCGGAGGCTGCCCGGTGACGCGCACCGGAGCAATGAGGTCGACGCGAGTCGCGACGTCATTCACCCCCGCCGATGACGGACGCCTGGTGGCCCAGACATGGTTGGGGAGTCGAGCGATCCTGTTCATCGTCGCCGTGGTCGGCATGGCCGGGTACCACCGCACCTTCTCCCAGGTGACGGGTAACTGGGACGTCCAGCACTTCATGTCCATCGCCCGCAATGGGTACGCCGATCCCCTGGAAATGGCCTTCTTTCCTGGCCTTCCGGCACTGCTCAAGGTCGGCAGCCTCATCGGTCTACCGATGGAGGTCACCGGAGTTCTGCTCGGCCTGGTCGGGTCGGCCTTGGCGGCCTGGGCGCTGTTCCGTATCGGCGGCACGGTCCCGGCGTGTTTGTGGCTGATCGCCCCGACGGCGGTTTTCACCGTCGTCGGGTACACCGAGTCCCCGTTCTGCGCCGCCGCATTCTGGTCCTGGGAGCGTGCCCGAGCCGGGAAATGGTGGCCAGCCGCGTTGCTTGCCGGACTGGCATGCACCTTCCGAGTGTCAGGGCTCTTCCTCGTCGGTGCCCTGGCCGTGATGGCAGTCCTTGGCGACGGGGACCAGCGTCGTCCCACCAGCCAAGCCGCTCGACGCCGCCGTAATACCGAGATCGTCAATCGGCTTTCGACCCTGCTGGTGCCAGCTGCTGTTCTCGTGGCCTTCGCGGTGTGGTTGCATCGGCTGACAGGGTCGTGGACGGCCTGGTCCCAGGCGCAGATCAAGGGTTGGGGACGCGGTTTCACCACCCCGGTCGAGACACTGCGGCACACCTTGCCCGCGACCCACCCCGAGACCTGGGAAGCCACCTACGGCTCGGGGGCAGTCGGAGTGGCGATCGTGTTTCGGCTCGAGCTGGTCTCGGTCGTCCTGGGTATCCTCGTCTTCATCTACTGCCTGATCCGTCGCCGTTGGGCCTCGGCAGCGTGGGTTGGTATCCAAGTCGTGGCCTTCTCGATCGGTTATTGGTACATGAGCGTCAACCGTGCCACTCTGTTGTGGTTCCCGATCTTCGTCGCGCTGGCTGAGCTCACTCGTGGCCCGTCCAAACCGCCCGGTCTGGTGTTGCTGTGGCGCGGAGTCATGGGCATCGTCGTCGTCGCCGATCTCGCCGTCGTGGCGTGGTGGGGCTGGCGATTCTTCACCGGGGGGTGGGCCAGTTGAGGCTCGTATACGCGCGCAAGGTCTGGACTCTCCCGACCCTTGAGAAGATCGTCGTGGTTGGCGTCGTGGTCGCGTTGTTCGCGATGCAACTCATCGACACCCGTCATGGTTTGTGGACCCCTTGGACAGTCTCGATTCAGCTTGTCGGGTGCGCCATCCTGACCATTTGTCTGGCCCCAGCGGCATGGCGACGACGTCATTCCATGAGTCGAACTGGCTGGATCTTCATCGTCGAGATCGCGACGATCCTGGTCTGGGCCCTGATCTCCTCGATGGTGGCCCCGAAAGCCGTCGTGTGGCGGACGACGGTGCCACGTATCCACCAGGTGATGCCACCTGTGACAGCCCTGGTCACCTTGATGGCGGCAGTGGCGACGGTACTTGTCATGTCACGCCCTGCTCGCCGACTGGCCGCCCTCGGAGGGTCCACCGCGGTGCTTCTCGGAGCTCTCGTGGACTGGCCGGTTCAGGCGTCCATCCACCGCAGTCCCAGGCTTGCCAGCGCGATGGGAGGCTCGGCGGTTCTTCACGTCGCGATCCTCCTGGCGGCCGGTGTCTTCTTCGACGCCTCGAGGGTGACTCGCACGCGTCCGCGACGGCTCGCCCTGGCCATGGTGGGATGTCTTGCCGTCGGCATGACGATCGCCACCGGTTCCCGTGCCGCCCTCATCGTGCTGTTCATCTTCGGTGCCTGGGCGTTGGCAGCCTGGGGACGATACCATCCCCGCATCGTGGGGGGTCTTGCGGCGGCCGGAGCGGCGATGTTGGCCGCCCTCGTCATCTGTGTACCCGCCCTGCAACGTCTGGCCACGTGGGCCTCCCCTGCTCGTCTTCATGCCGCTTCGGTCGGATGGAATGCGGTCTCCGGCTCCTGGACGTACCTGTTTCTCGGCGTGGGATCCGGTCGGGTCTTCCCGTGGTATTCCATCGAGGACAAGTTCATTGCGGCTCCGGGGGCCGGCATCATCGGCACTCCGTTCGGGAGTGCCCTCAATTCTGCCCACTCAGTCTTCGTCGCGGTGCTCACGGAGTTGGGCATCCTGATGTTCCTGGTGCTGTGTGCGTCTGTCGTCCTGGTGTGGGCCAATGCCTGGCATGATGTGCGTCGTCGCTCGGCCTGGGCGGTGACCTCGATGGTTCTGGCTGCCACCACGGCCGCCTGGGTCTTCGACACCTATCTGCTGAAGAACTTCGCCGTCTCGACGTGGTGGTGGCTCATTGCTGGTTGTGTGCTGGCCTCTCACGGCTGTGATGGAGAACGGGTTGGTCCGGTGGCAGCCTCGCTGGAAAGCCCCGGCACTGTTGAATCATGCCCTGGTGAATCAGGCAGCGGACACTCCGAGTAGTACTGATTGAGGCTGTACGACGTCGCGACGGCAGCTCCTGACCGCGGCCCTCTGATGAGACGATCCTCTCGGGACAAGGAAAGTGACGGTTGCCGGAAACCGGCAACCGTCACTCAAGAGGTCTTCCAGAAGCGCTTACTTCTTGCGAGCCAGAACCACACCGTCCAGGTGAGCGTGGCACATCGACAGCAGTTCGAGGTGATCGCTGAGTTCGCGCCGTGAGGTCACTCCCTCGCCCACGACGACGATCGTCGAGGCGGTCTTGGACGCAACCGTGAGGGAGTCAGAGGCCTCGAACCCTGCAGAGGCGTTGACGATCACGGTGTCGTAGCGGGAGCCCAGCTCGTGCAGCAGGGCCGTCAGCGCCTCACCGCCGAGCAACTCGCCGCCGTTGTCGGTGGCCGTTCCGGCCGGGATGAAGTCGGCCTCGTCACCCTTGCCGGTGACGAGGACGTCAGCCTCATGAGCGCGACCGGCGAGCAGATCAGACAGCCCAGCGGTGGAACGGTCGAGGCCGCGTGCCTGGGTTGCGCTGCCATGGGCCAGATCGGCGTCGACGAGCACCGTCCTCGTACCGGTGCGGGCCAGGCTGCCGGCGACAGCCGCGGCAATCGCTCCGGCCTGGGTGCGCTCTGAGCTGGGGCACAAGGAGACGGTACGGATGCCGTCACGGGCCGGCATGAAGGAGATGTTGTGGGCCAGCGGGGTGATCTCGCTGGTCGTCGGGGATGCCGAGACTCGGCCCAGAACCGAGGAATCGACAACCTCGGCGACGTTCTCCGGAGTGCGAATCCTGGTGTTCAGGATGGCTCGGACGAAGAGGTAGATGAGACCGACGAGGATGCCGATGAGCACACCGACGATGATGCTCTTGGTGACGGAGCGTTCACTTCCCCGCACCGGGGAGGTGATGACGGTCGCCTTGGAGATGGACAGCACCGGCTTGTTGTTGCTGGCATGCGGCACCTGGGAGACAGCCTTCTTGAGGTCCGTGACCATGGTGTCGACGATCCTCTTGGTGTCGTCCTCATCGTCGCCGGAGTAGATGATCTGCAGGAACATCGGGGAAGGGGTCACCTTGATCGCCTGTTCCAACGACTTTGACGACACCTGGGGGTCCAGGCTGGCACCGAGGGGCTCCAGCACCGCGGCCGAACTGAGGTAGTCGGCATAAGAGGTGACGAGATGGGTGGTGTATTCCGAGGCCGCCGCCGGATTCTGGAAGGTGTCAAAGGCTTCTGACGTGAACAAGACGTCGGCCTCGGCCTCGTAGCTCGCATGGGACATGGCGTAGTGGCCGACCCCGGCGACCACTGCGACGATGACGGCGGTAATCGCCGATGAGGCCAGGAAATGGCGCGCGTTCCGGAACACTGTACGTAGCTGCATCCAACAACCGATCTGTCAGGGGTGGAGGTGTGTATAGGCTGGAACAACCATAGCCCGTAGGACAACTGAGGAGCATCAGCCATGCAACGATCAGGCGCACTGTCTGGCGTGTTGGGACGCGCACAACATTGGCTTGCGCAGCGGGTTCGCCATGGCCGCCCTTCCCAGGGAGTTTCGGGCCAGGCAACCAGCCGACACCATGACACGCCGCTGGTCGTCCTGGTGACGTCCCGGTTTCCCTACGGATCTGCCGAGCAGTTTATTGTCGCGGAATTGCCTCACTGGGCGGGTCGCGGCATCGACATGGTGATCCTGCCGGAGAAGAACGACACACCGAATGTCCAGCCCCGTGATCTTCCTGCAGGTGTCACCCTCGACACCCGCCTGGTGAAGAAGTGGGGAAGCCATGAAGGACGTGTGCTGTCAGTTCTCGATGCCCTGACGTCCGGCGTTTTCTGGCGAGAAATTCGCGATCTCGCCAGTTTGGGCCGTCTGAACCGTTCTCGCTTCGTCTTCGCCCTGCGGTCCTGTGCCCAGATCACCATGGTCCGACGCACCCTGGCCGAACTGTCGAGAGAACACGGCGGGATCGATCTCGTCTACACCTACTGGCTGGCCGTCTCGACAGTGGGTGCTGCGTTGGCGAAGAAGCAGGGGGTAGTGCGCCGTGTGGCGTCTCGGGCTCATAACGCCGACATCTACGAGGATCGTCACCCCCTGCGCCATCATCCCGCGGTGCGCCAGATCGTTGACGAGGTCGACCTGCTGGCCCCGATCGCGGCCGATGGCGCCGAATTCTGTGTTGATCGCTATGGTTTTGATGAGAATAACGTGGTCGTTAGCCGGTTGGGTGTCGACATCCCCTCGCGCGAGGAGTGGTGCCGGCCCAGCCCGGACGGCGTCTTCACCGTCTTCTCCGTCAGCACCATGACCCCCTTCAAGCGGCTCGACCTGCTCATCGATTCCCTGGCGGAACTGTCCCAGCGATGCGGATCAACCACCCTGCGCTGGGTTCACGCTGGTGAGGGGCGTCTCCATGACGAGCTTGCTGCCCGAGTTTCCGAGAAACTCCAGCCTCGTGGGGTCGAGGTGGAATGGCTGGGCCAGCTCGGACACGACGAGCTCTTCGCCTGGTATCGCACCCACCAGGCCGACGTCCTGGTCAACACCAGCTCCTCGGAGGGCATCCCAGTGTCCATGATGGAGGCGATGGTGCGCGGCGTACCGGTCATCGGTACCGATGTGGGCGGGGTTCGTGAGATCCTTCCTCCGGACTGGCTGATGCCGTCCGATCCGTTAGCGTCAGAGGTGGCCGAGTTCATCGCGGCGCGGATGGATGACGCCAAGTCCGACCGGACTCGTCAGGAGGTGGCCCGTTTGGTGGCCGAGAAGTACGACGCCGACCACAACTTCGACGTCTTCGTCGACCGAATGGTGACGGTGGCGCAGGCATGACAACGCTGGCACAGCGGGCCGATCTTCCGAGCTCCCAGCCTTCCCGGGTCGCAATGTGGTTCGTGAAGTTCTTCCTCATCTTGTTGCCCTTCGCGTCGGCATGGGCCTCGACGATCACCATCGCCGGTCTGCCTCCGGTGCGGTTGCTGGTCGTCGTCCTGGTACTGGCCGCTCTGGCGGCGCGCCCACGGGTGGAGATCGTCTCCCAGGTCCTCATCGCCGTCGGCATGTTCTGGATCGCGATGGGCTTGTTCCTCATGAGGGATGCTGAGGGCCTCAAGGAGATTCTGGGAGTTCTCGTCGGCCTGTTGACGATGATTTCCCTGACCCTCGTCGGCCACGGGCTGTCCTGGATCATCCTCATGTGCCGGGCCTGGCTCGGCGGCGTCATCATCGCGATCCTGCCCGGCTTGTTCGAGATTGCCACAGGAAAACACATGCCCAACTACCGGTTGGGTGCCTCGGCCTATGTCCGCAGGACGGCGACCGACATCGCCTCCTTCATGGTCAATCCCAACCTCTTTGCCTACTTCATCACTGCCGGCATGGTTGCCCTCATCGTCGGATGGCAGCTCGAGAAGGGCTGGCTGAAGTGGACGTACTTCATCGTCGCTCTCCTCGTGGCGTCGGTGACCTGGTTCACCGGGTCAAGACTCTGCATGGCAGCCTGTCTGGTGCTGTTGGCCTGGATGTGCGTGCGCTCTCGAGTTCTGACGATGATCGCAGCCATCGGGGTGTGCGTGGGTGCCATTTTCGTCATTGCCGCCGGGATGATTCCCCAACTCATCGACGCTTACAACACCTTCATCGTCAACCTCAACTCGAATTCCGGTCAGACCCGTCTGCACCTGTACCAGAACGCCGGGTGGCTGTTCGTGAACACCAAGGGCGTCGGCATCGGACCGGGTCGGTACACGGTGGAAGTGACCGCCGCGCCGTGGCGGACCTACGGCGCCATCGATCCGCACAACGGTTTCACCGAGGTCTTCGTGGGGTACGGCCTCCTGGTCGGCGTCATCCTGGTCGCGCTGGCGCTGGCCGCTCTCATCGCAGCCATTCGCCGCGCCGGGGGGCATCCCGGCTACACCGAGACGATCCTGCTGCAGGCGGTGGGCGTGAGCCTGCTCCTCTGCCCGGTGCTGGCCATGGCCAACAGTTCGTACCTCAAGGCCCCGGCGGTCTGGTGCCAGATGGCCACCATTGCGCTGTGGTGCCAGTACCTGCTCAGGACCAGCCTCTCTCCACGCAGATCTGCGAAGTACCATGTCGACGACCGGCGGCTTCCCCGTCGACGCCGAGTTCTGGCTCGAGCCATCTCTGCCGGCCAGAAGTGAGCTCCACATCTGAGGGCCAATGTCCTGTGGCGTGTTCGGCCTCCTGAGAGCGGCCCTGTCGGCGTCTTGTCCTGGGCGCGAGTACGCTGGACCCGATGCAACCGGCATGAAAGGCGTCCCACATGGGTGAACCACGGATCATCGACACCGCCGATCTGGACGACGGTGTGACCATCGGCGACGGTTCGTCGATCTGGCACCTCTCCCAAGTCCGCAGCGAAGCTGTCCTCGGACGCAACGTCGTGGTGGGCCGAGGTGCCTACATCGGCGAGGGCGTCCGCGTCGGCGACAACTGCAAGATTCAGAATTACGCGCTGGTCTACGAGCCGGCGGAGCTGGAGGACGGGGTCTTCATCGGTCCGGCGGTGGTCCTCACCAATGACCACTTCCCCCGCGCCATCAACCCCGACGGCTCCCTCAAGTCGGCTGACGACTGGGAGCAGGTGGGCGTGACCTGCAAGCGCGGCTGCGCCATCGGCGCCCGCTCTGTGTGCGTCGCCCCCGTCACCATCGGTGAGTGGGCCACGGTGGCGGCCGGATCGGTCGTCACCAAGGATGTCCCGGCCTATGCCCTGGTGGCTGGTGTACCAGCTCGTCGAGTCAAGTGGGTGGGTCGTTCCGGCTTCCCGCTGGATCCCGACGGTGAGAACAAGTGGATCGACTCGCGAACCGGGGACCGGTTCGTCGAGGATCCCGAGACCGACACGCTGACTCTCGTCAGCGAGGGCGAGCAGGCCTGAGGTCGTCGTCCCCCAACCCAAGTCCCCCTTTCGTGGGTGCCACGGCGCCCACAAACCGGACATCGTGTCCGAACAGTTAGGAGCTTTCAACGTGACTGCCCAGTTCATTCCACCTGCCAAGCCGATCCTCGGTGATGACGAGCGCAAGGCCGTCGACGAGGTCATCGCCTCCGGCATGGTCGCCCAGGGCCCCCAGGTCCACGCCTTCGAGGAGGAGTTCTCCTCCCAGGTCGTCGACGGGGTCCACTGCGTGGCCGTCAACTCGGGCACCTCGGCCCTGCACATCGGTCTGCTGGCCTCCGGCATTGGTGAGGGTGACGAGGTCATCGTTCCTTCCTTCACCTTCGCCGCCACCGGCAACTCCGTCGCCCTGTCCGGCGCCAAGCCGGTCTTCGCCGACGTCGACCCGGTGACCTTCAACCTGGATCCGGTCTCCATCGAGGCCTCCATCACCGACAAGACTGCCGCGATCATGCCGGTGCACCTCTACGGACTGCCGGCCAACATGCCTGAGATCCTCAAGATCGCCGAGAAGCACGGCCTCAGGGTCTTCGAGGACTGCGCCCAGGCTCACGCCGCCAGCATCGACGGCAAGCACGTCGGTACCTTCGGTACCTTCGGCGCCTTCTCTTTCTACCCGACCAAGAACATGACCTCGGGTGAGGGTGGCATGATTACCACCTCCGACCCGGAGGTCGCACGCGAGGCTGCCATGCTCCGCAACCAGGGCATGGAGAAGCGTTACGCCAACGAGTACGTCGGCCTCAACAACCGCATGACCGACATTCACGCCTCCATCGGTCGTGTTCAGCTCACCAAGCTGGCCGGCTGGACGAAGACCCGTCAGGAGAACGCGGCCTTCCTGTCGAAGAACATCACCGAGGCCGTCACCCCGGTCGTTCCCGAGAGCTACGTGCACGTGTACCACCAGTACACGATCCGTCTCGAGGGAGCCACCGGCGAGGAGCGCGACCGCTTCGTCACCGCCCTCAAGGAGGAGAACCAGGTCGGATCGGGGGTCTACTACCCGATTCCGAACCACCGTCTGCCCTCGCTGGCCCCGTATGCCCCTGGCCTCGAGCTGCCGAACACCGAGAAGGTTGCCGCAGAGTGCGTCTCGCTGCCGGTTCACCCCTCGCTGTCGCAGGCCGACCTCGAGCGCATCGTCGCCGCTGTCAACGCTTGCGCGAAGGCAGGTGCCTGATGGCGAACCTGCGTGCCGGCATGGTCGGTATCGGCTCGATGGGCAAGAACCACGTCCGCAACCTGCGCGCCATCGACGGCGTCGACCTGGTCGCGATTGCGGACGCCTCCGGCAAGGACCCGTTCGGGGTCGCCGGTGACCTGCCCGTCCTGCCCGACGTCGACGCGGTCATCGAGGCTGGAGTCGACTACTGCGTCGTCGCGGCCCCGACCAAGTTCCACGAGGAGATCGGTCTCAAGCTGGCCGAGGCGGGGGTTCACGCCCTCATCGAGAAGCCGCTGGCCTACGACACCGCCGCCGCCACCCGTCTGGCCAAGGCCTTCGAGAGCAAGGGTCTCATCGGTGCCGTCGGTCACATCGAGCGGTACAACCCGGCCCTGCAGTCGCTGCGCAAGCGTCTGGAGAACGGCGACCTCGGTGACCTCTACCAAGTGGCCACCCGTCGTCAGGGTCCGTTCCCGGCCCGTATCGCCGACGTCGGCGTCGTCAAGGACCTCGCCAGCCACGACATCGACCTCACCGCCTGGGTCACCCAGCGTGAGTTCGAGCTGGTTGCCGCCCGCACCATGTTCAAGGCTGGCCGGGACTACGAGGACATGGTCTCGGCGACCTGCCAGCTCTCCGGTGGGCTCATGAGCAACCACCTCGTCAACTGGCTGACCCCGACCAAGGAGCGTCGTACCTTCGTGACCGGCGAGAAGGGCATGTTCATCGCGGACACCCTGACCGCTGACCTCACCTTCTACTCCAACGCCAAGGTTGCGACGGTGTGGGACGACATCGCCAACTTCCGTGGCGTTGCCGAGGGTGACGTCACCAGGTTCGCGATCCCGAAGCCCGAGCCGCTGCGCACCGAGCACGAGAACTTCCGTGACGCTGTGCTGGGTAAGGGATCCGACATCGTGACGATGACTCAGGGCGCCAAGGTTGTCCAGGTCTGCGAGGCGATGATCAACTCCGCCGCCTCCGGGGAGTTCGTCAAGATCTCCTGATACATCGGTCATGATCGGGCCGGGCCGTCGAGGCCCGGCCCGATTGCGTTCACCGACGCGTTCGGCCTGGGTCGAGCGGCCGAGTCACCACCGGCCTCGAGGGTAGGATGGCTGGCATCTTTGGTCTCCACGAATTCCCTGCCGGCCTGCGGGCCGTGGCATCGCGCTCGGTAGACCCCGCCCAGTGGTTCAGCGGGGCGGCCGAGGTTGTCGTCGCATGTCTTTTCCTCACGTGTACCTATGTCACAGTGGCCCAGCCACTTTTCGACAATGGCGCGTGCCCGCTGATGCTCCCGCTCTTCGCGGTAGCTGCCGTGGTGCTGGAAGTGTTGTGCATCGTCAGGGATGCACGGGGGATACCGACTCCGCGGGAGTGGTCCCGTCCCCTCACCATCGTGGCGTGCAGTTTCCTGGCGCTGCTGGCCTGGGCTGCGGCCTCGATCCCCTTCCATGACCATGTCGTCTATGACTATTCCATGGGGGTCGTCAGGGGCCTGCCGCTCTATGCCCTCGTCGTGCCCCTGGCCGAGGCGACGATGACGATTCTCGTCGCTGTCTTCGCCTGCCGACTCATCGCGGTGGAGAACCTCGAGGGAGCGCTGTGGAGACTGTCCGTTCTGATGGCGATCGCGAACCCAATTGGGCTCGTCAACGAGTACTCAGCAGGTCATACGACGGGATGGCGGGTTGCCACCAAGCTCGGTGGGGCCGCGATCTGTCACGTGTTGCTGATCCTCGCCGGGGCCGTCGCAGTCGACGCCGTCATCCGGAACCGTCACCGGATCCTCTCGAGCGTGGCCGTCGTCAGCCACCTGGCCTGCTTGGCGGCGTCCGGGTCCCGTGCCGGGATTATCTGCCTGGCCCTGTTCATCCTCGGTCTGGTTCTCCTCGGACGCTCTCACCGCAGGAGAAGCCGTAAGCAATGGACCATCCTCGCGGTCCTGGGGATAGTGGTGGCCGGAGTTGCCATTTGGTTCGTCTCAACGGTGCGGACGGGGTCTCTGGTGGATCCGGCGAGGGCGAGGACCTGGGCCTTGGCGGGACGCGTCGTCCTCGAGTCACCGGGTCGTTTCCTGATGGGAACCGGCTATGGGACCATCTGGCCGTGGTTCGTCCTTGAGTCCACTTTCATGCCCGGGTCCTCCCATGGGATGCGCCAGACCCTGTACGGCTACAGTCTTCCGCACGCTCACAGCCTGGTCGCCCAGGTGCTGGGGGAGCTCGGGGCGATTGGCCTCGCCCTGCTGCTGGTCTCCCTGGGCACCGTCATCGCGGTGTGCATCAAGGGGATTCGCGGACACTTCCCGGTGCTGTGCCTCGGGGTGCTCGCGACGATCCCGGCCTTCCTGATGGACACCTACCTCATCAAGAACTTCCCGATCGCGCTGTTCTGGTGGTTCTTCACGCTGGTCATCTGCCGGCTCGTGACGACCACGGGGAAGGATGACCGCGAGGAAGTGCCCGTCGACCACTGATTCGGGCGGGAAATTGTGCGCTCAGCCGTGATTTTTTCCGGGGCGAGTCAGCGGATGGTACGGCTACAGTACTAGCCTGAATCCGTCGTCAATCCATATTAGTGACGATGACGTCGCCAGGTCATGGATGTCGATGCCGCGCCCGGGCAGGTAGTTTTCCGGGTTGCCGGGGAGGTTTTGAACCCGCCGTCCGGACGGATTCGTCATTCCCGGACCATGGGGAAAGGAAAGGATTAGATGTCCCTCGAGCCGCTCGCCGCCGATGCCGAAGGCGTTACCGCAGTTGGAAGGGCGAGGGGGTTCAGACCCAAGCACTTGGTGACCGGCCCCTCACGCGACGACAAGTCATTCCTCGGACATCCGGGCGGACTGCCGTGGATGCTCCAGGTCGAGATGTGGGAGCGATTCTCCTGGTTCGGGATGCGGGCCATCCTCGTCTACTTCATCACCGACACCTTGGCGAATGGCGGCCTCGGGCTGCCGGTCAATGCCGGTCAGGTGGTGATGGCCTCCTATGGCGCTGCGGTGCTGCTCATGACGATTCCCGGCGGCATCTTCGCCGACCGGATCCTCGGGCCGTGGGTCTCCACCCTGTGGGGCGGTCTCATCATCATGACCGGTCACGTCATCTTGGCGATACCTCAGGTGGTGACGTCGTGGATCGGCCTTGTCTGCATCGCCATCGGTACCGGTTTCATCAAGCCGAATCTGTCGACGGTCGTCGGTGGCCTCTATGACGATGGCGATCCGCGTCGTGACCAGGGCTTCCTGTACTTCTACATGTCGATCAACATCGGCTCCCTCATCGCTCCGCTCATCACCGGCCTGCTCAAGGACCACTACGGGTACCACGTCGGATTCATCGCAGCAGCCATCGGTATGGCCCTGGCCCTCGTGGCCTTCGTCCATGGTCGTTCCAAGCTGCGCGACTTCGCCTTCGACATTCCCAATCCGCTCGCCCCGGGTGAGGGGCGCCGGATGGTGCTCAAGACCCTGGGAATCATCGCGATTGGTGCTGTGCTCGTCATCGGGTTCAAGGCGTTGCTGGGTGAATGGACCTCGGCTATCGCCTACTCGCTGTTCACCTTCGCCACCGTGACGGCTCTGGGGTACTTCTTGACGATGTTCCGCTCCTCGAAGGTCACTGAGCGGGAGCGTGGTCACCTGTGGGCCTTCGTCCCGCTGTGGGTGGGGCAGGTGCTCTTCGTCATGATCTTCGAGCAGGCAGCCGGGAAGATGGCCACCTTCGCCAAGGCCAACACCGACGGTCACATCGCCGGTTCCGCCCTTCTCAAGCCGGAGCAGTACCAGATGATCAACCCGGCTGCCGTGCTCATCCTTGCCGGTCTGTTGGGCATGTGGTTCCGGAAGCGGGAGGGGAAGTTCCCCAACACCCCGCAGAAGTTCGCGATCTCGGTGTTCATCATCGGGCTGACCGCCCTCATGATGGGATTCGGCTTCCAGAGCTGGCCAGGCGGGGACAAGCTCGCGCCGTGGTGGTTCCTGGCCGTCGTCTTCGTCATTCAGACCGTCGCCGAGTTGTTCATGAACCCGATTGGCCTCTCGACGGCCACCAAGCTGGCCCCGAAGAAGTTCGCATCCCAGAACATGACTCTGTGGTTGCTGGCTGCGGCCTGCGGTCAGGGCCTGGCATCGGTGACGATCGAGCGCACGAAGAATCTTGGTGACGTGGTGTTCTACTACGGTCTGGGCATCGTGACGATCGTCGTCGCGGCCGTGCTCTTCGTCATCGCCCCGTGGACCCAGTCGAAGATGGAGGACGTCGATCAGGTGTGCCACGAGGATGCCGGGGTCACCCCGGAATCTGAAGGCCACTGAATCTGAAAGCTACTGATTCGTCGGTGGGGCCCGTCCGGTGGGGCGGGTCCCACGTCGTGTTGGTGGTCCGTGTCGACCCGGTTCTGTGTCAGAGGCACCTTGGCAGAGGTACTTTCACCGTGTGTGGTGATCGGGTTGCTGACAGCTCCTGGTGCTATCCCAGGTGGCAGTCGACGGGTTCAGAACCCGATCTTCCACCAGCGTCTTGGCTCGGTGCGAAAGCCAGCCGTGAACCCTCGAAGGGACGCTGAGGGCTGATTAACGTGGTTTGTGTACGCATCGTTTCGACGATGAACCCAACCTTGGGAGCACACATGACGACGTACCAGTACCTCATCATCGGCGGCGGAATGGCCGCCGACTCAGCCGCCCACGGCATCCGCGAGATTGACAAGGACGGGTCGATCGCCATCCTCAGCGCCGACGTTGATTCGCCGTACCCCCGCCCTGCCCTCAGCAAGAAGCTGTGGACCGATCCCGAGTTCACCTGGGACAAGACCGACCTCGCCACTGCCTCCGACACCGGTGCCGAGTTGCGCCTCGACACCGAGGTCCTCAGCATCGATCGCGATGCGAAGACCGTTCTGGTCGGTTCAGGTCAGGTTTTCGGCTACCAGAAACTGCGTGCCCTGGCCCAGCCTGGTCATCATTTGGTGATCATCGGTGGCGGATACATCGTCGCCGAGCTCGCCGCCGCCCTCGTCCAGCAGGGCTGCGAGGTCAGCCTCGTCACACCCGACCCGATCCTGGGCGGTTCCCAGTTCCCGGCCCAAATCGCGTCGGAGTACCAGAAGCTCTTCGCCGATGCCGGAGTCCACCTCGTCACCGGGCATCGTGTCTCCTCGGTGCGCAAGCACGAGAACGCCGAGGTCACCCTGGACGACGGCATCATCCTCGAGGCTGACGACGTCGTCGCCGGTCTGGGGGCGACTCCCGTCACCAACCTGGCCGAGGACGCCGGTCTCACCGTCGACAACGGCGTGGTCGTCGACGAGTACCTGCGCACCGACGACCCCGCCATCTGGGCAGCTGGCGACATCGCGAACTACCCGGACTCGGTGCTGGGCCGCACCCGCGTCGAGCACGTCGACAACGCCACCATGATGGGCAAGGCAGCGGGCCGCTCGATGGCCGGTTCGGACACCCCCTACACCCACACCCCGATGATGTACTCGCAGGTGTTCGGGGTTCGCTGGGAGGCCGTTGGCGCTCTCGACGCCAGCCTTCAGACCACCTCGGTGGAGGTCGGGGACGGCCAGGTCGTCTACTACCTCAAGGACGGAAAGCCGGTCGGCGTCCTGCTGTGGAACCTGCCTGGGCGAACCGACGAGGCCGTCAAGGTGCTTGCCGACCCGCCCGAGGACCTCTCGGACGCCATCAACTGACTTCTACCACAGGAGACAACATCATGGATCTCGGACTCAACGGGCGGGTAGCCCTCATCACCGGTGCCGATTCGGGCATCGGTTGGAACACCGCGAAACTCCTCCTTGCGGAGGGAGCGAAGGTTGCCGTCACCGACCTTGACGCCGACGAGCTCACCAAGGCCGCGAAGGGCCTCGACGCGGCCGAGGACCGTCTCGTCGCCTTCCCGGCTGACGTCACCGACGCCGACTCCTTGGCCGAGCTCCACCAACAGGTGAAGGAGGCCTTCGGGCCGATCGACATCCTCGTCCAGTCAGCCGGGGTCACTGGCGCCCAGGAAAAGTTCCACGAGATCGACGAGGAGGGCTGGCTCTCCACCCTCGACATCGACCTCATGGGCCCGGTGCGGGTGCTGCGGGAGTTCATCGCCGACCTGCGTACCGGCGGGTGGGGTCGTGTCGTGCTGCTGGCTTCCGAGGATGGCGTCCAGCCCTATGACGACGAGATCCCGTACTGCGCCGCCAAAGCCGGTGTGTTGGCCTTGGCCAAGGGGCTGTCGCGCACCTACGCCCGGGAGGGGCGTGAACACCACCTCAACCGTGCCGGACTCGGCCCTGTCGCGCACCTACGCCCGGGAGGGGCTGCTCGTCAACGCTGTCTCCCCGGCCTTCATCCACACCCCGATGACCGACGCCATGATGACCAAGCGGTCCGAGGAACGTGGCGTCAGCTTCGACGACGCCATCGAGTCCTTCCTCGACGAGGAGCGCCCCTACATGGAGCTCAAGCGCCACGGAGAGCCCGAGGAGGTGGCTGCCGTCATCGCATTCCTGTGTTCCGACAAGGCCTCCTTCGTCAATGGGTCGAACTACCGTGTTGATTCCGGGTCGGTGGCGACGTTCTGACGACTTTCGGGTCCACGTGGAGATGGGCGAGGGCCGCTGTCGTCATGACAGCGGCCCTCGTCGTGCGTGGAGCGGGATCAGGCGTCGAGGTCGGACTCGATGAGATCAGCGATGGTGTTGACGTCATCCTCGTTGCCACCGGCGACCGTGACGGGATCGCCCGCGCCAGCACCGAGGGTCATGATGAGCAGCACGGATTTGGCGTCGATCGGCTCGCCTCCTTCTGCGGCCAGGGTGACGGTGGAGCCGAGTTTGGCAGCTTCCTGGGAGATGACTGCGGCGGGACGGGCGTGAAGCCCGACGGAGGATCCGACTTTGACGATTCTGCTGGCCATGATGGTGTCCCTTTCAGGGTTGTGTGTTTTGGCGTGGAAATTTCAGGCGGTGGCCTCGGCCTTGCGCTTGGCTGAGGCCTTGAAGATGGTTACGAGCAAGGCTGCCACGATGGTGCCGACGACGATGGCCAGGATGAAGGCCCAGACCCGGTCAATGGCGAAGAAGACGAAGATACCGCCGTGGGGAGCCTTGGACGCAGCACCCAGCGCCATCGACAGGGCCCCGGTGACGGCTCCGCCGGCCATCATCGAGGGGATGACGCGCAGTGGGTCAGCGGCTGCGAAGGGGATGGCACCTTCGGAGATGAACGAGGCACCCAGCAACCAGGCAGCGGTGCCGTTCTCGCGCTCTGCCGGTTGGTAGAGGTTCGGACGCAGAGTCGTCGACAGGGCCATCGCCAGGGGCGGGACCATCCCGGCTGCCATGACGGCGGCCATCACCTTGAGGGATCCGACATTGGTGACGGCGAGGTTCGTCGTCGCGAAGAGGTAGGCAGCCTTGTTGATGGGGCCGCCCAGGTCGGAGCACATCATGAGGCCCAGGATGATTCCGAGGATGACAGCCGATGCTCCGCTCATACCACCCAGCCAATTATTGAGGGCGTTGGTGAGGGCGGCCAGCGGTCGACCGAGGACCACGTACATGAGGCCACCGGCAATGAGGGATCCGACGAGCGGGATGATGACGACCGGCATGAGACCACGCAGCCAGCGGGGCGGGTTGAGACGGGTGAACCAGTAGGCAACCAGGCCACCCAACAGACCACCGACGATGGCGCCGATGAATCCGGCCCCGGTAACTCCGGCGACGGCACCAGCCACGAACCCCGGGGCGATGCCGGGACGATCAGCCAGACCGAAACCGATGTAGCCGGCGAGCGCGGGAAGCAGGAAGCCGAAAGCCGCCTGGCCGACGGCAAAGAGGACCGCGCCGATGTAGGTCATGGTGGCCGATCCACCCAGGGCATGAGCGGTAGGCGCCGGAAGGTTGTTGAAGGTGTTGTGGAGGGCGATGTCCATGCCGTCCTTGGCGATCTCGTACCCGCCGAAGAGGAATCCCAGGGCGATGAGCAGACCACCTGCCGCGACGAACGGGATCATGTAGGACACCCCGGTCATGAGGGCTTGCTGGATGCGCTTGCCCCAGCCGATCCGGGAACCGGCCTGCTCGGGCTCCTGGTGTTCGCCGTGGCCCGCCGGAACACGGTGCGCGTGCGGATCCTTGGCTGCCGCGACGGCCTCGGCGACCATCTTCTCGGGCTCGTTGACGGCACGCTTCACCCCTGACTCGATGACCGGCTTGCCGACGAATCGCTCCCGGCCCTTGACGCCGACGTCAGTGGCGAAGATGACGGCATCAGCGGCCTCGATGTCGGATGCGTCGAGGGGCTCGGTAGCGGTGGAACCTTGGGGCTCGACCTTGACGTCAACACCCATCTTCTTACCCGCGGCCGTGAGGTAGTCGGCGGCCATGTAGGTGTGGGCGATGCCGGTCGGACAAGCTGTGATGGCGACGATGTGGGTGGTGGGTGTCTGTTCGGGAGCTGTCGCGTCTGTCGCGGCGGCGGTGGTGGTTGCCGGTACAGGCGCGTCCTCCTTTGGTTCGACGACCCCGCCGATGAGGTCGACGACCGTCTGAGCGTCGGGGGCCTGGCGCAGTTGCTCGACGAATTCGGGCTTGACGAGGGCGCGAGCCAGCTTCGTGAGGAGCTTCATGTGGTCGGCACCACCGTTCTCGGCGGCAGCGATCATGAAGACGAGGTCAGCAGGGCCGTCAGGTCCGTTGAAGTCAACTGTGGGAGACAGCCGGGCGAAGCCGAGTGAGGGCTGGGAGACTGCGGCGGAGCGGCAGTGAGGGATAGCGAATCCACCGGGCATTCCGGTCGGGCTCTTGGACTCACGATCCAGGGCGTCATGGGTCAGGCCGCGGGCGTCGGCGCGTCCGGCCCTGGCGATGATTCCGGCGACCGAGGTGATGACCTCGGCCTTGGTCGAGCCCAGGTCAGCGTCGAGGGATACCAGTTCCGGGATGATGAGAGGGGCGTTCATCGGTTCTCCGATCTCACAGATGGGTGAGGCTGACGTGGATGGCGTCGGCCTGGGCAGGGGTCGGCATGGTCGACCCCGGGAGGGCTGCGGCGGCCGTGCCCCAGGCAACGGCGGTGCGCAGGCAGTTCTCGGGTTGGTCGCCGCGGGTACGGGCCAGCAGAAATCCGGCCAGGGAGGAGTCCCCGGCGCCAACGGTCGATCTCACCTCGACTGGTTCGGGCCAGGCGTGCCAGGCATCGGTCTCGGTGACGAGTAGGGCCCCCGCCCCGCCGAGGGTGACCAACACCTCGGTGATGCCGCGAAGACGTCGGGCGGCAGCGACGACGTCGTCGAAATGGCCCTGCTCGGCGGCGGACTCCAGGGAGTTGCCGTCGATCCCACAGAGCTGACCAAGCTCGACGGAGTTGGGCTTGACGAGTTCGGGAGCTGACTCGGGGAGTTTCCCGGACAGCTCTTGCAGGGGCTTGTCAGAGGTGTCGACAGCGACCTTGACGCCGGTTTCGTGCAGCCGACGGGTCATGGTGGTGTACCAGTCCGAGGGGACGCCGGGAGGGAGAGACCCGGACAGGACGACCCATTCAGCGTCGGTCGACGTCTCGAGGATGATCTCCTCGACGGCGGTCAGTTCGGCGGTGGTGAGTGCGGCTCCGGGGTGGTTGATCTTGGTTGTGGTGCCGTCGGGTTCGGTGATGGTGAGGTTGGTCCTCGCCGGCGTCGAGATCGGGACGGCGATGTGTGGGATCTTGTCATTGGCGAGGCCGGTGACAAGCCGGTCCTTGGTTCCGGTCGGTACGACGGCACAGGTGTCGACCCCAGCTCCGCAGAGGACTCGGGAAATGTTGACTCCCTTGCCAGCGGAGACCTCAGTGGAATTGCCGAGTCGGTTCACCTGGCCGCGTTGCAGCGGCCCAGGCAGGGATGCAGTGCGGTCGATGCTCGGGTTGAGGGTGACTGTGACGATCACGGGGGACTCCTTCGTCGCTTTTCCCAACGGTCCCTCAGGTATGAGCGACCCTTCAATGTTGGGATGTGTGACACTCTAAAACATAAAAGCTGGAAAAGCAACAATAAAACACTAAAACTGACATTTGGTGATGCGGGGCGCCGCGATGCCTCGGGGTGACTGTTTGACGGGCTGATCCGGCGACAGGTGTCGGTGTGGTGATCGGTCTTATGAATGGGGTTGCTGCCACCTGTGGTTGCACGTGCTGACGTCAGCAACCCAAACACCACACACGGTGGAAGTGCGTGCCGGGGGAAGCGTGCGCAGTGACCGGGGAGACTGAAATGGTCCTGGCTGCGGCCGACCTCAGGCGATGACGATCTCGACGCCAGACTTCTGCAGCATCTCAACCTGGTGTGGGGTTACCCCGGAGTCGGTGATGATGACGTCCACGTCACCCAACTCCGCGAACCTCATCGTTGACTCTGCCCCCATCTTCCGGGAGTCGGCCAACACGACGACGTGGTGGGCGCTTGCGATCATCGCTGTCTTTGTTGCGACCTCATCGGCGTCGGGGGTGGAGAGACCATGGTCCAGGGAGATGCCGTTGGTGCCCATGAAGGCGACGTCAACACGCAGCCGTGAAATGGCATCGACATTCCCGACGGTGGCCTGAGTGGTCGGGCGCAGGCGCCCGCCCAGTAGGTGGACGTCGCATGCACTGTGGGTTGCCATGGCGCTGGCGATCGGTGATGAGTTGGTGAAAACGGTGAAGCGCCTTGTGGGAGGTATGATCGCCGCGAGTCGACCGGTCGTCGATCCAGCGTCGAGGATGATCGATCCGTTGTCAGCCGGCAGGTGGGGCAGCGCAGCCCTGGCTATCTGCTCCTTCTGGCTCACCGCGGAGGAATCACGGGTGTCGAGGGGTTGATCTCCCAGCAGGTCGAACTCGATCGGGATGGCGCCACCGTGGACGCGTCTCAGCATCTTCTGGGTGCACAGTTGATCGAGATCGCGCCGAATGGTCTCCGGGACGACCCCCAGGGAGGCTGACGCATCAGACACCGACACCCGACCGGTCTCACGGGCGGTGTTGATGAGCCACTTGTGTCTCTCGGCGGGATACACCGGCCCTCCTCAACGAAAAGCCCCCAGCGCAAACAGGCTAAATCCCTAGTCAGGCGCATGATGCGGGGATGACTGTGATGGCGGGAGCATAACACGAACTCATTGCGGCGCTCTGCCCGGTTAGACTGACGGGGGTATTCGCGAATCCCAAGGAGTTCAGGAATGAAAATTGCCGTCGTCGCCATGGGCAAGATCGGGCTTCCCCTGGCTGTGCAGTTCGCCGAGAAGGGTCACGACGTCATCGGCGTCGACGTGCAGCAGCGCGTCGTGGACGAGATCAACAAGGGCAACGAGCCCTTCCCCGGTGAGGCCTATCTCGACGAGAAGCTGAAGAAACTCGTCCCGGCCGGCAAGCTCGCCGCCACCACCGATTACTCCAAGGCGATTCCGGGCGCCGATGCGATCGTTCTCGTCGTCCCGCTGTTCGTCAACGACGAGACCTGGGAGCCGGACTTCGGCTGGATGGAGGCCGCGACCAAGTCGTTGGCGGAGCATCTCACCCCGGGCACCCTCATCTCCTACGAGACCACCCTGCCGGTCGGCACCACCCGCAACCGCTGGAAGCCGATGATCGAGGAGATCTCCGGCCTGACCGAGGGCAAGGACTTCCACCTCGTCTTCTCCCCGGAACGCGTCCTCACCGGCCGTGTCTTCGCCGACCTGCGTCGCTACCCGAAGCTCGTTGGCGGCCTGACCGACGAGGGCACTGCCAAGGGCATCGAGTTCTACGAGCAGGTCCTGGACTTCGACGATCGTGACGACCTGCCGCGCGTCAACGGCGTCTGGGACATGGGCACCGCCGAGGCCGCCGAGATGGCCAAGCTCGCCGAGACCACCTACCGCGACGTCAACATCGGCCTGGCCAACCAGTTCGGCAAGTACGCCGCCGCCAACGGCATCGACGTCTACAAGGTCATCGACGCCTGCAACTCGCAGCCCTACTCCCACATTCACCGTCCCGGCATCGCCGTCGGTGGACACTGCATCCCGGTCTACCCGCGCCTCTACCTGTGGACCGACCCGGACGCCACCATCGTCCGTACCGCCCGCGAGGCCAACATGACGATGCCGCAGTACTGCGTCGACCAGGCCGCCTCGGTGCTGGGAGACCTGTCCGGCAAGAAGGTCGTCGTCCTCGGTGCCTCCTACCGCGGCAAGGTCAAGGAGACTGCCTTCTCCGGCGTCTTCCCCACCGTCGAGATCCTGGCCAAGGCCGGCGCCGACGTCAGCGTCCATGACCCGATGTTCACCGACGAGGAGCTCGGCAAGTTCGGCTTCAAGGCCTACCACGTCGGTGAGCCCGTCGACGGGGCCCTGCTGCAGGCCGACCACCCCGAGTACGCCGAGCTGACCCCGGCCGATCTTCCGGGCATCAAGGTCCTCGTCGACGGTCGTCACGTCGTCGACGCGGCCAAGTGGGACGGCGTTGAGGTCATCGTCGTTGGTGACGGGGAGGCCTGAGTATGTCCCTTGCCCGCGTCTGTCACGTCTCGACCGTTCACAACCCCCGCGACGGCCGCATCTTCCGCAAGGAGTGCGCCAGCCTCGCCAAGCGGGGCGCCGATGTCTGGTTCATCGGCGCCCAGGACGGTGACGAGATCGTCGACGGGGTACATGTGGTGGGAATCGGCAAGGCCACCAACCGCATCGACCGTCTGACCCGCCGTCAGGCCAAGGTGTGGAAGGCCCTCGACCGGGTGAACCCCGATCTCGTCCACATCCATGACCCCGAGCTCATTCCGCTGGTACTGGCGTGGAAGAAGTTGCGCGGGCGGGCTGCGGTCTTCGATGCTCACGAGGACCTCGTCGCACAGATCGACGGCAAGGAATACCTGTCACCGAAGATCAAGCCGGTCGCCCGCACGGTCGCCAAGGCCCTGGTCACCATGGCTGACAAGGGGTTCGACGGTGTGGTCGCGGTAACCGACGGGGTTGCCGAGGACTTCGGACACCGCAACCAGAAGTTGGTCCACAACTACCCGCTGCTGTCGAGCTTCGACACCACGGTGGAGGGGGAGAAGGTTCCAGGCCAGATCGTCTACGTCGGCATGCTGTCCAAGGGACGTCAGACCGACAAGATGTTCGACATGATGGCCCTGATGGACGGTGACGCCCGCCTCGTCATCGCCGGCAAGCAGGATCCCGAGGTCGCCTACCTGTTCGACGAGCTCGACAAGCATCCGCGCGTTGACTACTGCGGATCCATCCCGGTTGACGAGGTGCCCGGTCTGCTCGCCTCCTCGGTCATCGGCCTGGTCTTCCTCGAGCCGCTGCCGAACTACGTCAACTCGCTGCCCACCAAGCTCTTCGAGTACATGGCGGCCGGGATCCCGTTCATCTCGACCGACCTGCCGTTCCTGGTGAACATGTTAGAGAAGTGGGACTGTGGAGTCTTCGTCGACACCTCGAAGGACGCCAAGGCTGCGGCCGAGGCGACCAAGGAGCTGCTGGCCGACCCGGAGCGCTGCAAGCGTCTCGGTGAGAACGGTCGACGTGCCATCGCCGAGGAGTTCAACTTCGAGGCTGACGTCGACGCCCTCGTCACTGTCGAGGAGCGCGCCCTGAAGCGTCAGGACTCCCAGATCGTCGAGGCATGACCCGGATCCTCACCCGTGTCCTGGTGGCCCTGCTGCCGCTGACGGTGCTCTTCGACACCTACGCGGCGGTGGGGCCCTTGACGTCCTTCCGGGCAGACGTGGCCGCCCTGGCCGTGATAGCTCTGATCAAGGGGACGTCGTGGCCGCGACAGTGGCCGCTGATCATCTTTGGTCTCGCGTGGGTGGTCGTCGGTGTGGTGTCCGGGCTCATGGTGTCCTGGACGCCTGCCTGGGGCGATCTCGCCAACCTCGTCATCGGGTTGGTGCTGGTGTGGGCCCTGTCCAGGGTGAGGAATGACGACACCCTGGAAGACCTGACCCTGGGGTGGGAGGTCGCCATCCTCGTCAGCCTCCCCATTGCTGTGTGGGAGCACCGCACGACGCGTCACCTGGCGCAGTTCATCGACGGTCTGTGGCGGGGCCGACCGCTGGTGTACCCGCTGCCGGGAACCTTCTTCCCGAACCCGAACTACTACGGCCTGTTCCTCGTGCTGGGTCTGGGTCTGATCGCGTGGCACGCCGTCGTCAAGGGCGGTTGGCAACGCTGGTGCCACGTCGTCGTGGCCCTTGCCAGCTTCTACCTGCTGTGGCTGACCGGGTCGAAGCTCTGCCTCATGGGTGCGATACTGATGGCCATCGGCGCGGCTCTGACGTGGAAATACGGTCGGATCGTCGTCGGTGCGGGAGCCGTGGCCGTCGTCGTACTGGCCCTCGGGGCAGGTCGGGCGACGCTGCTCTCGGCGTGGAATGACGTCATCGCCGTCCTGGTGCAGCATGCCAATCTCGGCTCACACTCCTGGCCGGTCAGGCTGTCCCTGCTCGGCTTCGGGCTGCACCTCATCGCGACGCACCCGATGATCGGGGTCGGACCCGGTGGGTTCGCCCACCTGTCCCGTCACCCCGCAGTGTATTCCCTGCACCACAAGACCAATCCCCATAACGGACTCATCCATGTGGCCTCCGACTACGGTGTTCTCGTCGCTGCTGTACTCGTCGTGGCATGGGTGTGGGGAATCGTCCGGGCGTTCCAGCGGTGTGCGCATCGCTCGGGACAGACCCGCCATATCGCCAGGCTGTACATCGCGATGATGTTCGCGGTCCCAGTGCTCATGATGGCCAACAGTGTTTTCGTCGGGCCGAACGTCGTCGCCCTGTGGATGGCCGTGCTCGTCCTGCTCGACACCGTGGTCGGGTCGCGAGATACCGTGATGGCGCGACGTGCTGTTCGCGAGGAGGCGTGAGTTGACGGCGCTGGACGATAGGCTGGGTCGACGTACGGTACGCGGGCAGGAAGGTTCATCAATGCGCGTCGTGAGCATCGTCGGGGCTCGTCCCCAGTTCGTGAAGTTGGCCCCGGTGGCCAAGGCCTTCGCGGCCGAGGGAATCGATCACAAGATCATCCACACCGGCCAGCACTACGACGTCAACATGTCCGACTCCTTCTTCATCGAGCTCGGCATCCCGAATCCTGATCTGCACCTGGGTGTCGGTGGCGGCTCCCACGGCCTCATGACCGGTCGCATGCTCGAGCAGCTCGACCCGGTGCTGGAGGAGATGAACCCGGATTGGGTGCTCGTCTACGGCGACACCAATTCGACCATTGCCGGCACTCTCTCCGCCGTCAAGATGCACCTTCCGGTGGCCCACCTCGAGGCCGGTCTGCGTTCCTTCAACCGCCGCATGCCCGAGGAGCACAACCGGGTCCTCACCGACCACGCTGCTGACCTCTGCCTGGCTCCGACCGAGGTGGCCATGGGTCACTTGGCCGACGAGGGGCTGGCTGCCCGATCGGTGCTCGTCGGTGACGTCATGACCGATGTCTGCCTGCAGGTGCGCGACTCCGTCCTTGCCAACCCGCGCCCGGTACCCGGCGTGGAGAAGGGCGAGAAGTACGTCATGGCGACGATCCACCGCGCCGACAACACCGACGATCCCGAGCGTCTGGCCCATATCCTTGATGCCCTCGGTGGCCTGGACCGTAAGGTCATCCTGCCGGTGCACCCGCGTCTGCGCGCCCGCGCCGAGGCCGACGGCATCACCATCGGCCGCGGCAACCTCACCACCATCGACCCGCTGGCTTATCCCGACATGGTCAATGCCGTCACCAATGCCGTCGGCGTCATCACCGACTCGGGCGGTCTGCAGAAGGAGGCCTTCCTGCTCGGCACCATCTGCACGACGGTACGTACCGAAACCGAATGGGTGGAGACCGTCGAGAATGGCTGGAACGTGCTCGATCCCGACGCCGAGCACCTCGCCGAGTACGCCACCCGCCCGCACCCCGAGGGCGATCCGGGACATCCGTACGGTGACGGCAATGCTGCTGCCAATGTCGCCAAGGTACTGCTCGAGGCCGGCAAGACGGACTGATGACCGATTCCCCTCGCCTCGGCAGGGTGGTGTCCCTGTCGACGGTGCATCACGGCCACGACAACCGGGTCTTCAACAAGGAGGCGCGGGCCCTGGTCGGGGTCGGCCATGACTATCACCTCGTCATTTCCGCCGAGCATGACGGGGTTGACCAGGGGATTCCGGTCGTCGCTCTGCACCGCGAGGAGGGACGACTCCGTCGGCTGGTCGTCAGTCAGCGGGAGGCGTGGCACCACCTGCAGGCCCTTCAACCTGAGGTGCTGCACATCCATGATCCCGAGCTCATCCCGTTGGCGCTGCTGTGGGGACGTCGTCACCACTGCAAGGTCATCCACGACGCTCACGAGGACCTCATCGGCCAGGTCGACACGAAGCCGTACTTGGGTAGGGTGACGCGGCCGCTGGCCCGGTTGGCAGCGCGTGGACTCGTCGGGCTGGCCGACCGCGGGGTCGACGCCGTCGTTGCCGCGACACCGACGGTCGGGGAAAGGTTTCACCACTCCCCGGTGACGGTGGTGCGCAACTATCCCTGGCTGGCGAATTACGACGCGACTCCGGCTCCGGTGCCGGGGCGGCTGGTGTACGTCGGAGACCTGTCGGAGGAGCGCAAGCTCTCCTTCATGATCGACGTGACGCGTCGGTCTCGTCAGCGGGTGCCAGGGGCCCATCTGGTGCTGGCTGGACGGGTGCTGCCGCGTTGTCAGGACACCGTTGACCGCGCGGTGGCCGAGGGCTTTGTCGAGCACTTGGGCCTTATTGGCCCGAACGAAGTGCCGAAGGTGTTGGCCAGCGGCCAGCTGGGGTTGGTATTCCTCAAACCGTTACCGAACTACGTCGCCTCTCTGCCGACGAAATTGTTCGAGTACATGGCCTCGCAGGTACCGTTCGCGGCATCCGATTTCCCGGCATGGCGGGAAATGTTCGACGGCTATGGTGCCGGGATCTTCGTCGACACCGAGGATGTCGCCGCGACCGCTGATGCCGTTGGCGCGCTGCTTGCCGATCCGAAGCGTTGCCATGAGATGGGCCAGGCGGGACGTCGGGCCGTCGAGTCGGGGCTGAACTTTGAGTCCCAGGCTGAGGCGCTGACGGGGCTGGTTTCTCGCCTGCTCGAGGGCTGATTACTCGGGAGCGAGCGCGTGGCTGGGGTTACCGGTGCACGTCGGACCTTCCCCACCATTGATTCCGTAACCTGACCAACCCTGGCCCCAGGTCCAACCTGCCCCGTGCCTGCTTCTCCCGCAGTTCCTCCCCGCCCGGGACCCACCTTGTCCCGTTCCTGTGGTGATTGGGGTGATGAACATGCGGTGAGCCATCTCACCTGGCGAGGATCGGGTTCAGAAGACGGTTTTCCACAGAAGATTTGGCTACCCCGACCAGAGTTGTCCACAGAATTGAAATTGCCTGGCAGAAATCGCGGGTCCCGCCGACAAATTGGGGTGTGAGGAACCTTCAAGAACGACTCGATCACCGTGGCGTTGCCCGTATCCACCGTCACAGCTACATCCGAGGCCAGGCCGACCGGGCGGTGGCCCGAGGAGACGCAGTCCGCATCTTGCCAGGAGTGGTTGCTGCGACAGCCCTTGCCAGAGACCCCAAGACCATCCTTCGCGCGCTGCTGTTGTGGCACCGCGATGCCGTGATCGTCGGAAAGACCGCTCTCTTGCTGCTCGGGATGACCGCTCCTGGCGCCAACAGGCCCATGGACTTCCGAACCATCAATGAAGTGGAGGCCTTTTCCTCAACCCGTCGGTTGGTCCGACCGGGTATTCGGGTACGTCGCTGGCACGTGCCGCATCGTTTCGTGACCGAGCGGGAGCGGGTTCGGATTGCCACCGCTGAGGTATCGGTCCTCGTCCTCGCCATTCAGGGGGGATGGGAGTGGGTCTGCGAGGCCCTGCGACAACGCCTCGTGACTCCCGAATCCTGTCGTCGGGCACGCAAGAGCCTGACCGGCCGATACCCAAAGGCCGAGGTCGATGCCGCATTGGCTGACATTCTCCTGGCCGCATGGTCGATCCCGGAACTGGAGATGAGCAGGTTGCTTCGCGCCACCGGGATCACCGGTCACAAGCCCAACCACAAGGTCCGGGTGGGAGGTCGTCATTACTACCTGGACCAAGCCTTCGAGGCCGAGAAGGTCGCCTTGGAGATTGATGGCCGGTCAGTTCACGGCACCGCCGGGGGTTATGAGGAGACGATGATGAGGTCGGCTCATCTGGACCGTCATGGCTGGAAGGTGCTCCACGTCACCCCGACGATGCTCCGTAAGACCCCGAGATTCGTCCTGGACTGGCTCGCCTCCCACCTGCATCGGCGGCATCGGCCAAGAACCATGTTCAGTGAATCCGTCCTGCGGCAGATCATGGGTGGTGTCGCGCCAGCCTGAGGCTCGCGGATCCAACCTTGTAACGGCGAAGGAGGGCAGCCTACCCCCTGATGGGTCTTGATTCGTCCCGTTCGCTGACCCATGCGTCCCCAGCCCAGCCTGACCTTCGCGTTGTCCCGCTGTGGAAAATGGGGTTTCGATGAACCCATCTGCAATGTGGCGCTGCACCGCCGACCATCAGGAACCCCATTGCCACAGGAGGGGGAACGCTCATCTCATGGCTCGAGGCACGGGAGCGAGGGACCCGGACTTACCGGCCCTACGAATAACGGTGGGGCAACGCTCTCGCGTCACCCCACCGTCAGTGAATCGTCACTTGTAGGAGTAGAAGGCCGGGGCGGTCGACACACGCCCGGTGCCACCCATTGGGGTGGCGTGGCCGTCGGCTCGCGGATCGCGACGGCGAGCCCTCCGTCCGCCGGCAGGCTTGCGTTTGGACAGGTTCTCGAACAAGGACGGATCGTGGGATCCCGTCTTCTTGTCCTTGGGTCCCTTGCGCACTGCCACCAGTGCGATCCCGGCGACGGCGACTGCAGCCACCGTGACGGCAATCAGGGTTCCCTTGTCGATCTCCTCAGGATTGATCTCGAGCTTGCTCATGCGCATCACTTCTTCCCGTCGATGGGCTTGGCGCCCTTCTCGTCATCGTCGCGAAGAGCGTTCTTGTTCTTGTCTTCCTTGCCTTCCTCGGTGAGGACATCGCCGACGATGGCTCCGGCCTCGCGATGGAACGCAATGTAACGAGCGCCGAGGTTGATCATGGCCTGCAGACGGTTACGACCGCCCAACAGGGTGTAAATGTGCACCATCACCCAGGTCAGCCATGCGCTGATACCGGTGAACTTCAGCTTCTCGGACAGCTGGACGACGGCTGAGTTGCGGCCGATTGTCGCCATGGTGCCCTTGTCCTGGTACTCGAATTTCTCCAGCGGCTCGCCGAGTTCGAGGTGGACGATCTGACGGGCGACGCACTCGCCGCCCTGGATGGCGGGCTGAGCCAGCTGAGGCTTGGGGTCCTCGGTGTTGATGGCACCGTCGCCGACGGCGAAGATGCGATCGTGACCATTGACGCGGAGAGTGCCATCGGTGGCGATACGGCCGCCGCGACCCTGCTCGAACCCCCAGTCGGAAACGGACTTGTGGGCACCGACGCCAGCAGCCCAGATGACCATGTCCGCAGGAAGCGTCTGACCGTCCTTGAGGAGCACCGAATCCTCGCGCACCTCGGCGATGGCGGTCTTGGTGCGCACGTCCACGCCGCGCTTCTGCAACTGGCGACGGGTGTAGTGGCGCAGAGCCGGGTCGAAGGGCATGAGGAGGTGGTCAGCCATCTCGACGAGGGTGACGTGGACGCGGTCGGTGGACACGTCCGGGAAGATTGCCGGGATGCCGATCGACTTCATCTCGGCCAGGGTGCCGGCCATCTCGACGCCGGTCGGGCCGCCACCAACGATGATGACGTCGAAGGTCTTGTCACGCTGGGTGTCGAGGTCCTCGAGGTAGGTGAAGATGGCGTCGCGTGCGCGCAGCGAGGATGCGCGGGTGTAGATGGTGTACGAGTGCTCGGCGGCACCGGGGGTACCGAAGAAGTTGGCTCCGACGCCCTGGGACAGGATGAGGTAGTCGTACGAGATCGGGTCGCCGTTGTCGACGTTGACGATGCGGTTCTCGGTGTCGACGTCGGTCACAGAGGCACGACGGAAGTGGGTGCGAGAACCGTTCTGAGCGGCGAAGGAACGCAGGCGGTAGGTGACGTCACCTGGGTTCAAACCACCGGTCGCGACCTGATACAGCAGCGGTTGGAACGTGGTGTAGGGGTTGCGGTCGATGAGGGTGACGTCGCACCCTGCTTCGGCAGTCTTCTCAGCGGCCGCCAAGCCACCGAAACCAGCACCAACGATCACGACTCGAGGCTTGGAGTCCGCCAGAACCGGTATGCGACCCAGGCCCGGCAGGCCAATGTCCGACAACAGGGTATTGATGTCCATCTGATCCTCCGAATGATGGTGATACATACTGATTGTCCCAAAAATGTGCTGTATTTCGCAATAATGTGAGCCCCATGGGTAGGTTGGGGCCGGGCACTTCAGCTTGCAGCGTGACAGGCTTGGACCATGCCACATCTCCACACCCAGCCACATGGACACGACGTCACGATCAGTGCGTGGATCCTGAGAAGGTTTCCATCTGACAGCTCACGTGGCTGGCAGTGGAAGGCCCTCGTGCACAAACACCGCAAGATGAATTTGTGGATTCAGCCGGGCGGACACGTCGAGCACACCGAGAACCCCTGGCAGGCCCTTGTTCACGAGCTTCACGAGGAAACTGGCTATCACATTGACCAGTTGAGCGTCCTGCAGCCCTGGAATCGGCTTCCTGACGGGGTCCATGACCTCATGCACCCGACGCCGGTGCTTCTCAACACCCATAGCCCCTACCCAGGGCACTTCCACTCCGACATCGTCATGGCGATGGTTGCTGATGGTGATCCGGCGGAGAAACCGCGTCCTGGCGAGTCTCTGGAGCTTCAGTGGGTCAGCCCTGACGAGTTCGCCGCGCTCCCGGGGGCCGAGCCCGATGCCGTCATGATCATGACGATGATCGTCGAGCGGGTGGCCGATTCCTGGATTCCTATCCGGGCGATGGACTGGTCGCTGGAGGATGCCCCCACGGAGGCAATGACGAACCGCACGGTCGCCGAGGCCACTGCCCCTGATCCCCTGGACGAGAGGGAGACCGAGGGGTGGAGGACGGCCCAGTGACGCGGAGTCCCGACCTCGACGCAATAGGCTCCGGGCATCCGGTTGCCGATCATTGCGACGAGATCACCACAGCCCTGGACGTTGGGAGGGCGGTCATCGTCGCCCCACCGGGCACCGGCAAGACGACCTTCGTCCCGCCGCTGGTTGCATCGCGGTGTTCGGGTCGGGTCATCGTCACCCAGCCACGACGGGTGGCAGCCAGATCCGCCGCACGCCGACTTTCCACACTCACCCGGACCCGCCCCGGCGAGTTCGCCTCCCACACCGTGCGCGGGGAGTCGACGACAACCCGCGACACCAGGGTTGAGTTCGTGACGACCGGGGTTCTCCTTCGCCGCCTGATGCGCGATCCTGACCTGACAGGGGTTGACGCCGTCATCCTCGACGAGGTCCATGAGCGTCATCTCGATGCCGACCTCGCCGTCGCGATGGTGTGCGAGGTGGCCCAGTTGCGTGAGGACCTCATGGTGTTGGCGATGTCGGCCACCGTCGACAGCTCTGGGTGGGCGAGCCTCCTCGGTGCGGACGAGCCGGCACCGGTCGTCGAGGTGCCCTCGGCCCTGCATGAGCTCCAGATCGAGTGGGCCCCAGCCTCGGGATCCCCTGTGGATTCTCGGGGTGTGACTCCCGAATTCCTCAGTCACCTTGGCAGTGTCACCGTCGAGGCCCTCGATCGCCACCCGGATGGTTCGGCGCTGGTCTTCGTGCCGGGGGCGCGTGAGGTCGATCACGTCGTCGCGGATCTGCGCTCCCGGCTCCACGGTGTCGAGATCGTCGGGCTGTCAGGGTCGATGTCGGTGCGTGAGCAGGATCATGCCTTGTCGGACCCAGGTGATGCGCGCCGTGTCATCGTCTCGACGGCGGTTGCGGAATCTTCCCTGACGGTGCCGGGGGTGAGGCTCGTCGTCGATTCGGGTCTGTCCCGGGAACCGCGCCTGGATCGTGATCGCGGCATGACGGGCCTGGTGACAGTCCGGGAATCTCGAGCCTCGGCAATTCAGCGTGCCGGACGCGCAGCTCGTCTCGGCCCTGGCGTCGCGGTGCGGAGCCTGCGGCCCCAGGACTGGTCTGGGATGGATGCCGACCCGGCCCCCGAGGTTGATCATGCCGACCTTGTGGCGCCGCTGTTTGCGCTGGCCGTCTGGGGCTCGCCTCGTGGCGAAGGCATGGCCCTACCAACCCCATTGCCACAGGACCGGGTGGCCGAGGCCGAGGAGGAACTGCGTGACCTGGGTGCTGTTGACGCTGACGGTCGAGTCACCGAGAGAGGGCGTCAGCTCGCGACGGTTCCGGTGGACCCGCGTCTGGCAAGGGCCATGATTGACGGCGCACCGATTGTCGGGTCTCGTCGCTGCGCCGAGATCGTCGCCATGCTCGGCCTCGACGACGGACAGGTCGACCTCGTCGGGCAGTGGCGCCAGCTGCGGACTGGTCGTCACCCCGATGGGAGGGTGTGGCGTCGCGAGGCTGACCGGCTTTCGCGTCTCACTGACGGTTTCCCCGACACCAACATCACCGACGATGATGCTGTCGCCACGGTCGTCTCCCTGGCTCGCCCAGGTTGGATCGCTCGCAGCCGTGGTGAGGGGTCGTCGTCCTATCTGTTGGCTTGTGGCACCGGGGTCGAACTACCCCGCAACTGCCCACCCGGGTTGCTTGGGCAGCCCTGGTTGGCCGTTGCCCGAACCTCCCGCGTCACGAGCGGCGCCCTCATCCGGGCAGCGGTCCCGCTGGCGGAATCAGCGGCTCTGGATGCCGGTGCAGCGATGCTCGCGACCGAGACCACGGTCACCTGGAATGGCGGCAAGGCTCGCGGTCGACGCGTTTCGCGGCTTGGTGCCATCGAGTTGTCGTCCACCCCGGTCCGGCCAGGGCGTGATGAGGCTCGTCGAGCGGTGTTGGAAGAAGTGAGATCCCGCGGGCTCGAGGTTATAGGCCTGACGAAGAACGGTGAGTCCCTGAGGCGTCGGCTCGCCCTGGCCCACCAGGTACTCGGAGACCCCTGGCCTGACGTCAGTGATGAGGCTCTGCTCTCCCGCGCCGAGGAATGGCTCGATCTGGATGGCCTGGCCGCAGGGCAGGGGAGTGACGCCACCTCTGGCCTACGCGGGATGCTGGGGTGGCAGGAATCGGCACGTCTTGACGAGGTCATCCCCGAGACGATCACGGTCCCCAGCGGGTCGCGAATCCGCGTTGACTACCCGGAACCCGGCAGTGACGCTGCTCCGGTGCTCGCGGTGATGCTCCAGGAGTGTTTCGGGTGGACCGACGGCCCGATGATCTGTGACGGCCGCGTGAAGGTGGTGCTCCATCTGTTGTCCCCAGCCCGACGTCCGTTGGCCGTCACCGACGATCTCGCCAGTTTCTGGGCCAACGTCTACCCCTCGGTGCGAGCGGAGAATCGTGGACGTTATTCCAAACATCCCTGGCCCGAGGACCCACTGACAGCCATGCCCACGAAGCGCACGAATCGGGCGTTGGGGCATAGCTGACGGCGGGCCATGTCCAGCACCCACGCTGAGCCCGGGAGTTGAGGACGTGTTCCCAAGCAACGTGTCCCTTCCCGTCCCGGTCCACCCGCAACCTTGTGGAGATCGGGGTTCTGACGGTGAAAGCTGCTACGGGAGATGGCACGACGGGGGTTCATGACCCCGATTTCCACCAGGAGTCGGGATCCGACATCGTCGAGGTCCGGGCTACGGACCCCGCCCGACGACATCCGAGCCCCGCGCAAGGATCGCCGAACCCGTTGTGGGTGGAGACTTCCCGCCAACCGCGACTACGATGGCTCTCAACGACAGGGGAGCATCATCGGATGCTGAGAGTGGGCACCGCCCAGACCCTCGAACCTGAACCGGTTAGGACCGGCGTAGGGAGTCGGGCTCTTCGCGCATGTGCGCCCCCTTCCGAAGGGACGGAAGGATTTCCATGACCAACGACAAACCTGCCATGCGGTACCGCACCATTGACATCGTCACTCCGGTGATGATTGCGGTGGCATTCGGTGTCATCTTCCTCGGCTACGGCGCCCTCTACAGCCTTCTCAAGCCGGTGGCCTCGGTGTACCTGCCGGCCGAGGGTATTCTCGCCGGCATCTGGTTCCTACCCGCCCTCATCGCCGGCCTCATCGTCCGCAAACCCGGCGCTGCCCTTCTCGCGGAGGTCCTCGCTGCATCCATTGAGGCCGCCCTTGGCAGTCAGTGGGGAGCCGGGACCCTCATCTCGGGTCTCATCCAGGCTCTGCCGATGGAGCTGTGCCTGCTCGCCGTCGCCTATCGCAAGGCTGGACCGAAGCTCGCCATGGTTGCCGGAGCTCTCACCGGTATCGCTGAGGGTATCTACGAACGTATTTCCTATTACCCGATGCTCCGTTTCGGGGACACCGTCGTTTACCTCATCCTCATGGTCGTCTCCGGAGCCCTGCTCGGCGGTCTGCTGGCGTGGGGTATCGTCCGCGGCCTGGCGGCCGCCGGCGCCCTCAACCCCTTCGCGGTTTCTCGTGAACTGCATGGAGGAAAGCGGAGTACGGCGTCGGCACGGAATCTGTCATGACTGACGTCTTGGCCCGTACTGACCAGGCTGACGACGTCTCCGCTCGGCGGGCGGTGTCAGTGGATGTCGAGGGGTTGACTGTCGGCGTCCCGGGCCGTGACGCTCCCATCCTCGGGCCCATCGACCTCCACCTGCCGGCTGGCGCAAGGGTGCTTGTCACAGGGCCTTCGGGTGCTGGCAAGACGACCCTGCTGCACGCCGTCGGAGGGTTGCTGGAGGAGGAGAGTCACGACCTGACGGGTCAAGTGAGTACGTGGGGCGACGACAGCGTCGGTCTGCTGCAGCAGGAGCCGATCCACTCCGTCGTCGCCGCGACCTGTGGACGTGACATCGCCTTTGGTCCGGAGAATCATCGCGTTCCCCGCGAGGAGATCTGGCCGATCGTCGAGGACTCCCGACGCCGTGCCCGGTTCACCATTCCCTGTGACCACTCCACCACGAAGATGTCGGGCGGGCAGATGCAGCGTCTCGTCATCGCCGGAATCCTGGCCACCGACCCCGGTCTTCTCCTCCTCGACGAGCCGATCTCGATGCTCGACGAGGAATCGGCCAGCGCGATTCGCGACGAGGTCGCCAGGATGGCCCACGACCGGACGGTTTTCGTCGTCGACCACCATCCGGACCAGTGGCGTGGGATCCTCGACCAGGTTGTCGAGTTGACCGATCACGGCACCCTCAAACGGATCTGGGATTTCGAGGACTACCTCGACTCGCGCGAGCCCACCGAAGTGCCGTGGCACCCCGCTACTCCCGGCGAGGCAGTCGCTCGGGCCGTCGCCCTCGATGCTCACCGTCCGCAATCTGACGACGTGCTGCTTCGTGGCGTCGAGATGTCGGCCCGACGCGGTTACGTCACGGTCCTGTCAGGGCCTAGCGGGATCGGCAAGTCCACCCTGCTGAGGCTGCTGGCCGGGCTTGACGACCCTGCTGCCGGCGAGCTCGCCCTCCCCCAGCCCGAGCACACCGCCTGGGTGCCGCAGAACCCGGAGAACTACCTCGTCGCCCGCACAGCTGCTGACGAGTTATTCGCCTCGCCCATGGTCCCTGAGGATGCCGATCTGCGGGACCTCGTCAGGACCTTCGGGCTCAAGCCGATCCTTGACTCCCACCCCATGACCTGTTCGGGCGGGGAGAAGAGGCGCCTCGCCATCGCGGCGGCACTCGCTCAGAAACCCGACCTGCTGCTCCTCGACGAGCCGACCGTCGGCCTCGACGACGACCGCGGTGCCAGTGTCCTGGCGGCCATCCGCGCCGCGGCGGACTCCGGGGTTGCCGTCGTCGTCTCCGCTCACGACCCCCAGCTCATCGAGATGGCTGACGAGGTCGTTGACGTCGCCTCGTACCGCGATCCGGATCCTGCCCCGGACGAGAACCCCCAGGGGAAGTCGGCATTCCTGACGACGGTCAACCCTCTCGTCGTCCTCCTCATCGCCGTCGCGGGCATTGTCGGGTCCCTCTTCGTGCGATCTCCGCTCATCGGCGCCATCGGGCTCATCCCGGCCGTCGCCATGGCTCCGATGTGTTCCCGCCGCGTCAAGCCCCTGGCGGTTCGGACGATTCCGGTCCTCATCGCTGCGGTGATGTTGGTCTGGACGACCCTGTTGCTCCACAACGGGTTCACGAACCCAGCGGTGTGGAGTGAGGCGACCCGTCAGGGGCTGAGGATCCTCGTCTTCGTCCTGCCGGGCGCACTGGCCTCGGCCGCGGTCGATCCCACCCGCTTCGGCGACGCCCTGGCTCAGCAGACCCACCTTCCGCAGCGCCCGGTGGTGGCGTCGGTGGCAGGTGTGATCCGGATGGGTCACCTGGGCGACCAGTGGCGCGTCCAGTCCGATGTGCGCCGCCTGCGCGGGATGGGGCCGACGTACTCCCTGTCATCTCGGGTCAAGTACCTGTCCTCGATGACATTCGCGATGGTGCTGTACGCCATGAGGTCGTCAGAGGTGCTCAGCCGGGCCATGGACTCTCGCGGTTTCGCGACGGCGACTCGTCGTACCTACGCCGTCGAGTCGCGCTGGCGAACACGAGACCTGTGGGGAGTCGCGTTGGCTGTCCTCGTCATCGCCGTCCCGGCCATTGCAGCGGCACTGCTGGGGTGACGGACTCCGACGATGCAGAGCGGCTGGGGTTGCCCACCCCAGCCGCTCGTTTCCGACGTCATCGGTACAGCGCCTTCTCCAGCACCGTCTCGAGCTTGTCGACCGATGCTTGCAGGGAGTACTTGTTCGTCATGAGCTCGCGGGCCCGCTCGTGCCAACGCTTCATGGTGGACTCGTCGGCGTCACGCACCCGCTCGATCCCAGAAACGAGCTCGGTCGGATCGACGCAGGCGCCCACCTCGTCGTCACTGATGACGTCGCGGATCGGCACCTTGGCATTCGAGACGACGGCCAGTCCGGCGGCCATGTAGTCGTAGAGCTTGTTGGGGCTCATGCCCTTGTCAAAGACCGACTGCGGGGAGACGGTGTGCAAACCGACGTCACAGGCCGAGAGGATGCGCACCAGCTCGGACTTGGGTACTTGGTCGTGGAACTTGACGTTCGTCAGTCCCAGCTTCTTCACCTCGTCGATGGCCCACTGCTTGCGAGCTCCAGCACCGACGAGGAGGAAGTTGACGTCCGGCAGACGACGGGCCGCGTCGACGATGAGGTCCAGCCCGACGTAGTTGGCATGGGTGCCGGAGAACACCGCGGTGAATCCCTCGATGCCGAACTCCTTGCGCAGGTCCTCGCGGGACTCGTTGACCTCGTACTCGGCCAGGTCGGCGCCATTGGGGACGACGGTGACCTTGTCGACGTTGATGCCGAGCTCGCGGAAGTGGTCCTCCCAGCCTTTCGTCACGACGACGATCTGGCGGGCATGGGCGTAGATGGTCTTTTCCAGCCCCTGGAGCACCTTGTGAAGGGCCGATCCCTCCTTGAGGGCGCCGCCGGAGACCAGCGAATCCGGCCACAGGTCGCGCACCTCGACGACGAAGGGCTTGCGACGCAGAGCGGCGACGACCATGCCAGCGGCTGGGGCCAAGATCTGTGGGGAGGAGGCGAAGATGACGTCGGCCGGGCGTACCAGCGTCCGGGCGCCGGCACCGGCGGCGAAGGCGATCCAGCCGAGGACACGCTTGGCTCCGTTGCCCTTGTACTCCGGAATCGGGACGAGGGTGTAACGCGGGTCGTCAACGGTCATCCTCTCGCCAGAGGTGTGGTTGATGTTGGCGGCGTAGAAGTGGGGCTGCCAGCCGCGCAATCGTGAGAACATGTCGAAGTTGCGGGTGATGCCACCCGACCCCGGTGGGAAGGCGTAGTGGTTGATCACGCTGACCTTGCGTTGGGGCATCGTTCCTCCTGGACGTCTCGTGCGGACAACCTTACCGGGCGTTCATCCGCGTCCCTGTCATGCTCGTTCCACCCGTGATAGTGGGATGACCGTGGCCGGTGACTGTTGTCGCCGGCCCCGATCATGTCACGACGACATATGGCCTCGTCAGATGGGATCTGGCAGCAGAGTGGGCGACACCCGACGTGCCTGTGGTAATTGCGGTTACGACCCGGGGGATTGCTATGTGAGGTGGCAGCTGGCCTTGTCAACACCCCGATCACCACACGAGTGTGGGTGGCGACGACGAGGGATGGCACAGAACGAGGGGCCGGTGGCATTGGCCACCGGCCCCTCAGCCGTGAATTCGCGAATCAGGATCCGTAGGTCGTCTTGGCCTTCTCAAGGGCCGCGACGTAACCGTTGCGCTCGTACTCGGCGGTCGAGGCGTCGGCCGGGATGGCGAGCATGCCGCGCAGCTTGTCGAGGCCGAGCTCCTTGCGCTGTAGGTAGGACTCCAGGCCCTTCTGCAGTTCGGCCGCATACCCGGCACCGTGGCGCACCAGCGCCGAAGTGGTCATGACGACGTCAGCGCCGGCAAGAAGGTACTTGACGACATCATCGGCGGTCTCGACACCCGACGATGCAGCCAACGAGGCATTGATACGACCCGACAGGGCGGCGATCCACGTCAGCGGCAGGCGGGCGTCGGCCGGGGAGGACAGCCACACACCGGGCTCGACCTGCATCTTCTCGATGTTGATATCGGGCTGCAGGAAGCGGTTGAACATCACCAGGGCGTCGGCCCCGGCGGCGTCCAGACGGGTGGTCATGTTGCCCAGGGCTGAGAAGAACGGCGAGAGTTTGACGGCCACCGGGACGGTCACGGCATCCTTGACTGCCTGGACGATCTCGACGTGACGGTCCTCGACCTCCTCGGCGGACTGCTCGAGGCCACCGGGCACCATGTAGATGTTGCACTCGATGCCCGCGGCGCCGGCATCCTCCATCCGTTTCGCGGTGTCGACCCAACCACCGTTCGTCGCGCCGTTCAGCGAGGCGATGACGGGGATGTCGACGGCATTGGCGCTGGCCTCCAGATGGGTGAGGTAGCGCTCGGTGATACCGCCCTCGTTGCTGGCCACGGTCGGGAAGAAGCTCAGCGACTCGGCGAACGAGTCCATGTACTCCAACTCGATCTCGGCCTGTCGGGCCTCCTCATGCCTCACCTGCTCCTCGAACAGGGAGTACATGACGATGGCTCCGACCCCGGCGTCGGCGAGGGCCTTGACCCCGTCGACCTTCTGCTGGATGGGGCCGGCCGAGGCCACCAGCGGTGACCTCAGGGTGAGCCCCATGTACCTGGTGTGAAGATCACTCATGAAACGTCATTCCTTCGTGGGCTGTCAGGCGCGGTTGGATGAAGCGGCGAGCTGGGACATACGGGCATCGACGGCGAAGTCCTCGGCAGTACGGGAAGCCATCTCGGCGTACTCGGCATAACGACGCTCCACCTGGCGCTGACCCAGGTCCAGCATACGTTCGGCCTCCTCCGGGTGGGCCTTGGCCAGCATCCGGTAACGCAGTTCCAGCTTGGTGTACTCCCGCCACGTCTTGTCGGGTTTGGAAGAGTCGAGCAGGAACGGGTTGCGTCCCTCATCGGCCAACACCGGGTTGTACCTCATCAGCGGCCAGTGTCCACAGTGGACGGCCTTGTACTGCTGATCGAGGCCGTTGCGCAGGTCGTAGCCGTGGGCGATGCAGTGGCTGTAGGCGATGACGAGACTCGGGCCCGGGTAGGCCTCCGCCTCGCGGAAGGCCCGCAGGGTCTGCTGTGGATCGGCTCCCAGGGCGACGCGAGCCACGTACACCGATCCATAGGCGATGGCCTGCATGGCCATGTCCTTCTTGGCGGTCGGCTTGCCGGCGGACGCGAACTTCGCGACGGCACCCAGCGGGGTCGACTTCGACGCCTGGCCACCGGTGTTGGAGTACACCTCGGTGTCGAGAACCAGAACGTTGACGTCGCGTCCGGAGGCGAGCACGTGGTCAACGCCGCCCGAACCGATGTCGTAGGCCCAACCGTCACCACCAATGATCCACACCGAGCGACGCAGCAGGTGATCGGCGACGCTCATGAGGTCGCGCACCGCCGGGGTCTGTTCCATGTCGGAGAGCTTGGCCTGCAGTTGCTTGACCCGACGCTGCTGACGCTGCAGATCGTGCTCGGTGAGCTGTGGGGCGTGCAGCAGGTCGTCGACGAACTCAGGGTCGAGCTGGTCGGAGACCTCTTGGAGCCGACGCCTGGCCAGGTCGGTCTGGACGTTGGCGGCCATCCGCATGCCCAGGCCGAACTCGGCGTTGTCCTCGAACAGGGAGTTCGACCATGCCGGGCCACGGCCCTGGGCGTTCTTGCCCCACGGGGTCGTCGGCAGGTTACCGCCGTAGATGGAGGAGCAGCCGGTGGCGTTGGCCACCTCGGCGCGGTCGCCGAAGAGCTGGGTGATGAGCTTGACGTACGGCGTCTCGCCACAACCCGAGCAAGCTCCGGAGAACTCGAAGAGCGGCTCTAGGAACTGGGTGCCTCGCACGGTGGCGAAGTCGACACGGGAGCGGTCGTTGACCGGGATGGTCTCGAAGAACCTCACGTTCTCGCGCTGGACCGTCTTGTCGAGATGCTCCTCGAGGTTGATGGCCTTGCGGTCGGGCTCGCCCACCGGGTGGGCCGGGCAGGCCTCGACGCACAGGCCGCAGCCGGTGCACTGGTCGGGGACGATTTGCAGGGTGTAACGGGACTCCGGCAGACCCGCGGCGTTGAGCTCGGCGGACTGGAAGGACTCCGGGGCTCCCTCGAGCTGGGACTGTGAGCAGTATTTGGCGCGGATGACGCCGTGCGGGCAGACGAAGGCGCAGTTACCGCACTGGATACAGGTCTCGGGCTCCCAGGTCGCGATGACGTCGGACAGCGTCCTCTGCTCGTACTTGGTGGTGCCGGCGGGGTAGGTGCCGTCGTCGGGCAGGGCCGAGACAGGCAGCAGGTCGCCGAATCCCTCGATCATGCGGGCAGTGACGTTTTTGACGAACTCCGGGGAGTCCTCGCGCACGGCCGGGATGAGGCTGTGGTTGGCGGTCATCCGCTCAGGCACCTTGACCTGGTGCAGATGCTCCAGGGAGGCGTCGACGGCAGCGTGGTTCATCTCGACGATCTGCTGAGACTTCTTGCCGTAGGTCTTCTGGATCGAGTCCTTGATCTTGGCTATCGCCTCGTCCTTGGGCAGCACACCCGAGATCGCGAAGAAGCAGGTCTGCAGGATGGTGTTGGTGCGGTTGCGCAGACCCACCTTGCGGGCCACGGACAGGGCGTCGATGGTCCACAGGTCGAGGTGCTTCTCGAGGACCTGACGCTGCATGGTGTCAGGCAGCTTGTCCCACACCTCGTCGGCGTCATAGGGGGAGTTCAGCAGGACGGTGGTGCCCTCGCGAGCCATCGTCAGGACGTCGATGGACTCCAGGATTCCCCAGGCATGGATACCGATGAATCCGGCCTGGCTGATGAGGTAAGGGGCCTCGACCGGGTCGGGTCCGAAGCGCAGGTGGGAGGTCGTCCTCGATCCGGACTTCTTGGAGTCGTAGACGAAGTAGCCCTGGGCGTAGGTGTTGGGGTCTGAGCCGAGGATCTTGATGGTGTTCTTGTTTGCGCCGACGGTGCCGTCAGAACCCATGCCGTAGAAGACGGCGCGGATGGTCTTGGGATCCTCGATGTCGAGGGACTCCCACGGCAGGGACAGGCCGGTGACGTCGTCCTCGATGCCGATGGTGAAGCGGGGACGCGGCTGCTCCAGCTCCAGCTCGGCGGCGATGCCGGCGACCATGCCGGGGGTGAACTCCTTCGAAGAGATGCCGTAGCGGCCGCCCGAGACGATCGGCATGTTGTTGCGGGTGCCACGGGAGTGGGCCTCGGACAGGGCGGCCAGCACGTCGAGGAAGAGGGGCTCGCCGTTGGAGCCGGGCTCCTTGGTGCGGTCCAGGACGGCGACGGTGCGGGCCGTCTCCGGGATGGCCCTGACGATCTCGGCGGCCGGGAGGGGACGGAACAGGTGCAGCTCGACGAGGCCGAGCTTGTGTCCCTGGGCGTTGAGACGGTTGATGGTGTGCTCGATGGTGCGGGCGCCGGAACCCATGCAGACCATGACCTCGGTGGCCTCGGGATCGCCGTGGTACTCGACGAGGTGGTACTGGCGTCCGACGACCTGGGCGAACTCGTCCATGAGGGACTGGACGATGCCCGGCACGCTCTCGTAGTACTTGTTCGCGGCCTCGCGGGCCTGGAAGTGGGTGTCGGGGTTCTGGGCGGTGCCGCGGATGAACGGGTGGGCCGGGGACAGGGCGCGCTCCCGGTGGGCGTGGACAAGGTCGTCAGTGATGAAGTGACGAATGTCGTCGTCTGACAACATCTCGAGGACGTTGAGCTCGTGGGAGGTGCGGAAGCCCTCGAAGAAGTGCATGAAGGGCACCCGGGAGTGCATCGTCGCGGCCTGGGCGATGAGGGCCAGGTCGTGGCATTCCTGCACCGTCGAGGAGCACAACATGGCGAATCCGGTCTGACGACAAGCCATGACGTCCTGGTGATCACCGAAGATCGACAGGCCTTGGGCAGCCAGCGACCGGGCGGCCACGTGGAAGACCGTGCTGGTGAGCTCACCGGCGATCTTGTACATGTTCGGGATCATGAGGAGCAGGCCCTGGGAGGCCGTGAAGGTGGTGCTCAGGGCGCCGCCCTGCAGAGCGCCGTGCATGGCGCCGGCGGCGCCACCCTCGGACTGCATCTCCATGACGGTGGGGATGTCGCCCCAGATGTTCTTCCGTCCGGCGGCGGACCACTCATCGGCGGTCTCGGCCATCGGGGAGGACGGGGTGATGGGGTAGATCGAGCACAGCTCGTTGCAGCGATAGGCGACCGAGGCGGCGGCGGTGTTGCCGTCGGCAATGGTGCGGACGCGGGAGTCGGAGCTAGTTGCCATGGTCAGTCCTCCTTCTCAGTTCTCGGAGTCGACGGTGAACTTCATCGAAGCTGACCGTTGTGGATTGGGTTCAGGACGCACTGCCCATCCGGGGGTGGGGTTGCCGGACCCCTGCACGGTTGCCGGATCGGTGCCTTCGGGGATCATCTCGATGGCATGGACCGGGCACTGGTCGAAGCAGGTGGCGCATCCAGTGCACTTGTCGTAGTCGAATTCGTAGCGGTGGCCCTTGCCGAGCTTGATGATGGCGTCCTCGGGACAGGAGCCGAAGCAGCCGTCACACTCGAAGCAGTTTCCGCAGGACAGGCATCGTCCGGCTTCGAAGTGGGCCTGCTCGTCGTCGAGACCGCCGACGACCTCGTCGAATCCGACACGCTGGGTCGGGTCGAGCTCGGGCTGGTGACGACGCAGGTGGTCACCGAAGTACCACAGATTGAGGTCGTTGAAACCGACTGTGGTGTTCTTGGGGGCCGGATAGCCGGACTCGCGGTTGAGCCACAGATGGATCTGGCGGGCGGCACGCTTGCCGTGGCCGACACCGATCGTCACGGTGCGCTCAGAGGGGACGGTGTCGCCACCGGCGAAGATACCGGGAACGTCGGTCATGAGGGTCGAGGGGTTGACGTCGACGACGTCGTTGCGGAATCGCATGCCGGGCATCTTGTGCAGGAATCCGGTGTCGGCATCCTGTCCGACGGCCAGGATGACGGTGTCGGCCTCGAGCTTCTCGTAACGTCCGGTGCCACGCGGCTTGCCGTTCTCGTCGAGCTCCATGACCTCGACTGTCAGGTCGTCCCCGACGTCGGTGATGGTGCGCAGCCAGTTCATCTGGACGCCCTCGCGCTCGGCCTCCTCACGCTCCTCGGCGTGGGCCGGCATCTGCTCGGCGGTGCGGCGGTAGACGACGATGGACTCCTCGGCACCCAGTCGCTTGGCCACCCGAGCGGCGTCCATGGCGGTGTTGCCGCCACCGTAGACGGCCACGCGACGACCGATGAGGGGCTTCTCGCCAGCGGCGACGTTGTGCAGGAAGCTCACCGCGTCGACCATGCGGGAGGCGTCCACGGTCGGGATGTCGACGCGCTTGGACAGGTGGGCGCCGATGGCCACGAAGACGGCGTCGAAGCGTCCCTTCGCCTTCTCCTCCATGAGGTCGTTGACGGGGTGGTTGAGGACGATCTGGATGCCGAGATCGGTGAGACGCTCGATCTCGGCATCCAGGACCTCGCGGGGTAGCCGGTATTCCGGGATGCCGTAGCGCATCATGCCGCCGACCTTGTCGCCGGCGTCGTGGATCTCGACGTCGTGGCCGAGCATGGCCAGGTGGTAGGCGGCGGACAGGCCGGCGGGGCCGGCCCCGATGACGAGGACGCGGTGTCCGGAGGCATCGACGGGCTTGATGAACTTCCAGCCCTTCTCGATGGCGAGGTCACCGAGGTAACGCTCGACGGAGTGAATGGACACTGCGCCGTCGAGGTCGGCGCGGTTGCAGGCCACCTCGCAGGGGTGGTAGCAGACACGACCGTGGATGGCAGGGAAGGGGTTGTCGGCAGTGAGCTGACGCCATGCCTTCTCCTCTTCATGGGCCTTGATGAGACGCAACCATTCCTGGATGTTCTCGCCCGCCGGGCAACCGGCATTACAAGGAGGGAGCATGTCGAGGTAGACGGGTCTGCGGGTGCGGGTCGGGGTGACGCGACCTGTCGTGCGGGCGAGGTCAGGACGTGCGGCGATGTCCTGGTTCTCCCTGATGACGTACCCGTTCTGGTTGTCGGTGACGGTCGTGTCACTCGTCGTGGTCTCGGCGCTCATACCTGGCTCTTCCTGTTGGAAATGCGGCATTTCGGATCGTGAATGTGGGGTTCACAAGCGAACCTGCAATCGATGTTAGACCACGTGTGAAAGGTCGTGCACGGCAGGGTATGAGGAATGAGATTTGGTGCAGGAATGTTTTCCTAAACCTTGTGGCAATGACGTAATAACGCACGTTTGGCGTATCGAAAATTAATGGTGTTCACGCTCTGCGGCGCTCGGTGTGGTGCTCCCGGCGAGGTTGGTTGGGTGGTGGGTGAGCGGTGCAAGACTGGGGGCATGATCGTTGCCTTCAGTCTTGTACCCAGCGGTGGCCGAGCTTCGCGGGAAAACGGTGGCGTCTCCGATGCCGTGGCTGCTGCCGTTCGCGTCGTTCGCGAGTCCGGTTTGCCCAACCACACCTCGTCCATGTTCACCGAGATCGAGGGCTCGTGGGACGAGGTCATGGGCGTCGTCAAGGAAGCTACCGAAGCGGTTGCCCAGTACGGCACCAGGGTGTCGCTGGTGCTCAAGGCCGACATCCGCCCCGGACGCACTGGTGAGATGGACGCCAAGCTCGAGCGCCTGCAGGCTCAGCTCGACAAGCAGCAGGGCTGAGGACACTGGCCGAGCGGGACTGGCGCGGCGTCAGTCCCGTCCGAGCAGCAGGGTCTCGTAGGCGTTGCGAATGTGCGCCTCGGTGACCTCGGCTGCCCGAATCGGATCGCCGTTCTCGATCGCGGTGAGCATCTCCTCGTGGTCGCAGACGAGGCCGTCACGCCAGTTGTCCCACCCGATGAGGGAATGCTCTGCCTCCAGGATGGGCAGGTGTACCGCCTCGCGGATGGCCATCGTCAGATCGCTCATGAGGCGGTTGTCCCCAGCCTCGGCGAGGGCGACGTGGAAAGCGGTGTCGAGGGTGTTGAAGGAGTCCGGCTGCATGGCGTCATGCATCTGACCGAGGAGGTCGGTGGCTCGTGCCAGTGGCCCGGGGGCGCGGACCTTTGCTGCCGCCGCGCAGGCAGCCTTCTCCAGGGCCACGCGGGTCTCGGTCAGGTCGGCGAAGGAGACGACGTCGAGGGCCAGTTGCAGGCGCAGGATGCGGCCCATGGCGTCGGAAGGATGGGCATCGACGCGCGTTCCGTTGCCTCGACCGGTGCCCGAGGTCAGAATTCCCAGGGCCTCCAGGGCGCGGATGGCTTCCCGGACTGCTCCCCGGCTGACGCCCAGGGTGGCGGCGAGTTCTCGTTCCGGGGGGAGGCGCGAACCATTGACCCAGGTCCCGGTGAGGATCTCGTCATCGATGTGATGCATGACGACCGAGAATCCGCGGGATCTCGTATCAGTGTCAGCGCCTGATTCTGGGTGCGACTCTGACACCCAGTGTCCGGGATGTGCGCCTGGCTGGCTGGCGTCCGCGTCGCGGGTCTGTGTCATGGCTGAGATCCTCATCGGTGAGTCGCTTCATTGTCACCGAACATGCATGGTATGCCCAACAACTTTGTGAAGCGGGTTGAGTACATGAAAGGACTCTGAAAAGGGTCCGAAATTAGGCAACCCTCATTTGTTGCACAGATGGTTGATCGTCCGTTCGCCAATTGAACGGGAGTTCTTGACGTTTGTAAGTAATGGTCCTACCGTACTATTGGTCGGACCAAATCGGCCCGACCTTGCCGACGGTTCGCCGACCGGAGGCAATGGTTGAACAACGGAGTTCTTCGATGGTTCTTCTCCAGACCTTCACCCCATCGGCCAACCCGCTGGGGTCGCAGTGGCTCTCGGCCCTCCTTGCCGTGCTGCCGGTGCTGGCCATGCTCATCACCCTTGGTGCGCTGCGCTGGAAGGCGCATCTGGCTGGCCTCTTCTCGTGGGGCGTCGCCCTCATCGTGGCAATCACCGCATTCCACATGCCGATCGGTATGGCAATCTCCTCGAGTGCTCAGGGATTCCTCTACGGTCTGTTCCCGATCTCGTGGATTCTGCTGGGCGCCATCTGGATGTACCAGGTGACGGTCATCTCCGGTCGTTTCGACGACCTGCGCCGCACCTTCTTCCTCATCAGTGACGACCCGCGTGTCCTCGGCATCCTCATCGCCTTCTGCTTCGGCGGTCTGCTCGAGGCCCTTGCTGGATTCGGCGCCCCGGTCGCCATCGCGGCTGCCATGTTGATCGCCATTGGCTTCGGCAAGCTTCGCGGTGCCGTCACCGCCCTGGTCGCCAACACCGTCCCGGTGGCCTTCGGTGCCGTCGGCCTGCCGGTGCTCATGGCCGCCAAGACCGGCGGCCTGGACGTCTCGATGGTTGCCCCGGTGTCCGCCCGTATCTGCGCGGTTCTCTGCCTCGTTGTCCCCTTCCTCATGCTGGCCATCATGGACGGCCGCAAGGGTGTGCGTGAGTGCTGGCCCTTTGGTCTGTTCGTCGGCATCGTCTTCGGCGTCACCAAGATCATCGTCGGTGGCACCCCGGTCTACAACCTGACCGAGATCTTCGCCGCCGTCGTCACCGTCGCCCTCTCCCTGCTCTTCCTCAAGGCCTGGAAGCCGAAGGGTGGCCGCGAGGCCGCCGAGCGCATCGGCATCCCGATGGACCCGGCCGTCGAGACCGAGCCCGTGGAGGCTCAGGAGGTCGACACCTCCGACCTCACCGGCAACCGCATCTTCATGGCCCTGGTGCCCTACATCCTCGTCATCGTGGTCTTCGGTATCGCCGCCATCCCGGCCGTCAAGGAGGGCCTCAAGACTGCCGACACCAAGATGGCCTGGCCTGGCCTGTCCGGCCTCATGACCACTGGTGGCAAGGCAGCGGCCCACCAGTCCTACACCTGGCAGTGGCTGTCCCAGCCGGGCTTCCTGCTGGCCGTCGTCGCCATCCTCGTCGGCCTCATCTACAAGGTGTCCCTCTCCGACGTCTTCAAGGAGCTGTGGGTCAACACCAAGAAGATGAAGTTCTCGATGCTGACCATCGGCCTGGTCGTCGCCCTCGCCTATGTCATGGGTGACTCCGGCCAGACCCTGGCTCTCGGTATGTTCATTGCTGGCGCTGGAGCGCTCTATCCGTTCCTCGCCCCGATCCTTGGCTGGATCGGCACCTACGTCACCGGATCTGACACCTCCGCCAACATCCTGTTCTCCGGCCTGCAGAGCAGCGTCGGTCAGCAGGTCGGTGCCGGGTCCCACCTCGGTGTCGAGGGCATGCGTCACCTACTGGTCGGTGCCGGTGCCTCCGGTGGTGTCGTCGGCAAGATGATCTCCCCGCAGTCGCTGACCATCGCGGCCACCGCGATCGGCCTGGCTGGCGGCGAGTCGGTCATCCTGCGCAAGGTCTTCAAGTTTTCGATCATCCTGCTCGTCCTGATGTGCATCATCGTCGGCCTCATGTCGACCCCGGTGCTCGGATGGATGGTCCCCTGATTCTGCTGACGGTTGACACCGCCTGGCATCCGTTCATCCTCAATGGAGGTCACCATGACAACCACTACGAGCCCTGGTACCAGGGCTGCCTCGCCCGGTTTGCCTGGGGCGGGCATCACCGTCGGGCTGTTCATCACGTGCATCAATGACGTGATGTTCCCCCAGACTGGCGTGGCCGTCACCACCCTGCTGGAGCGTCTGGGCTGCAAGGTCAAGTTCCCGCGGGAGCAGACCTGCTGCGGCCAGATGACGACCAACACCGGTTACTTCGACGAGGGCATTCCCACCGTCCGTCAGTATGTGCGGGCCTTCGGGGATTACGACTACGTGGTCGCCCCGTCGGGATCCTGTGTCGCTGCCGTCCGCGACCAGCACCCGATGCTCGCCGAGCACGCCGGCGACTCCGGACTGCTCAAGGAGGTCGAGCACACCAGCCAGATCACCTACGACCTGCCGGAGTTCCTCGTCGACATCCTCGGGGTCACCGACGTCGGCGCGTACTTCCCGCACCGAGTGACGTACCACCCGTCCTGCCACGGCAAGCGTCTGCTCAAGCTGGGAGATCGTCCCCATGAGCTGCTCAAGAACGTCCGCGGCATGACCCTGGTCGACCTGCCGATGGCCGAGCAGTGCTGCGGGTTCGGGGGAACCTTCTGCATCAAGAACCCCGACATGAGCGCGGCAATGGCCAGCGACAAGGCTCGCCACGTTCGTGAGACGGAGGCTGAGTACGTCGTCGCAGGCGACAACTCTTGCCTCATGAACATCGGTGGTGTGCTGTCCCGTCAGAACTCGGGCGTGAAGCCGATTCACATCGCCGAAATCCTCGCCAACATTGAGGAGGACTGACCCATGAGCACCGAACTACGTCGCGTCACCTACGGGAATCACGGTGTCGCCCGGCTGACCCCGGCCCCCGACAAGCCCGGTACGTACATGGGTATGCCGAAGTTCTCGAAGGCCGCCAAGAATGAGCTGAATCTGTCGGTGCAGCGCAAGAACATGCGCAATGCCACCACGACGATTCGCAACAAGCGCGCCCTGCGCGTCTCCGAGTCCCCGGACTGGGAGGATCTGCGCAACGCCGCCGAGGCCATCAAGAACCGCGTCGGCCGTCACCTGGATCACTACCTGATCGAGGCTGAGAAGAACCTCACCGCCAACGGCGTCCACGTCCACTGGGCCCGTGACGGCGAGGAGGCCAACCGCATCGTCGCCCAGATCGCCAAGGACAAGGGGGTCGACGAGGTCGTCAAGATCAAGTCGATCACCACCCAGGAGACCGACCTCAACGAGTACCTCGAGGAGCAGGGCATTGCGACCTGGGAAACTGACCTGGCCGAGCTCATCGTGCAGCTCGGACATGACCGTCCCTCCCATATCGTGGTGCCGGCCATTCACCGCAATCGTGCTGAGGTCCGCGAGATCTTCCTCCATGAGATGAAGAACTATGGTCGTCCGGCACCCGAGGACATCTCGGAGAACCCGCCGGAGCTGGCCAACGCTGCTCGTCTGCACCTGCGCGAGAAGTTCCTGCGTGCCGAGATGGCGGTCTCGGGTGGCAACTTCGTCCTTGCCGACACCGGTTCGCTGGTGATCGTCGAGTCCGAGGGCAACGGCCGTATGTGCCTGACCCTGCCCGACACCCTGGTGTCCGTCGTCGGCATCGAGAAGGTGCTGCCGAGCTTCGACGACCTCGAGGTCTTCCTCAAGCTGCTGCCGCGCTCGGCCACCGGTGAGCGGATGAACCCGTACAACTCGGTGTGGAGCGGCGTGACCGAGGGTGACGGTCCGCAGGAGCAGCATGTCATCTTCCTCGACAACGGCCGTACCAACGTCCTTGCCGACACCCTCGGGCGTGAGGTGCTGCGGTGCATCCGTTGCGCCTCCTGCATCAACATCTGTCCGGTGTACGAGCGGGCCGGCGGTCACGCCTACGGCTCGGTCTATCCCGGACCGATCGGTGCGGTGCTCAACCCGCAGCTGCGTGGCGTCGAACACCCGGTTGATCGTGGTCTGCCGTACGCCTGTTCCCTGTGCGGTGCCTGCAACGAGGTCTGCCCGGTGAAGATTCCCTTCACCGACATCCTCCTCGAGCTGCGCAACAAGGTCGTCAAGTCCGAGAAGGCCGACAAGATCCCGCAGGACTACGAAGTTGCCGGCGAGATGGGTCTCATGAAGACCGCGTCGTGGGCGTTCAGTGACTACAAGCACTTCGAGGCGATCCAGGTCGGCTCGCGCGGCGTGGGACGTGTCCTGCGCGGAAAGAAGATGGGACCGGTTCCGGTGCCGGTGGCCGAGCGGTGGCTGAAGTACCGCGACGTCGATGCGCCGCCGACCGACACGTTCCGTACCTGGTGGAAGAAGAACAGGGAGGAAAAGCGATGACCACCATCAGCACTGATCCGGTGGCGCGTACCGAGATCCTTGCCCGGATTCGTCGCGCCAGCTCGGACATCACCAATTCCGACCCGGTCACTGATGTGCCGGTCGAGTGGGAGTATGGCACTGGCATCGAGATGGACGACGTCGTCGGAACCTTCGTCGAGAAGGTCATCGACTACAAGGCCACCGTCGTGCGGGTTCAGGGGGCTGACGTTCCCAAGGCCGTCGTTGAGGGGCTCAAGGTCACCGGCGCCGAGCACAGCACCGTCGTGCCGGTTGGGCTGGACGAGTTCTGGGTCGAGGCGATCAAGGGAGCCGGTATCGACGCCCGCGTCGACGAGCCCCAGCTGTCCAAGGAGGAGCTCAACGACACCGACGCCGTCGTCACCGCCTCGGCGGCTGGGATCGCCGACACTGGTTCGATCGTCCTGACTCACGTCGAGGACCAGGGACGTCGGGCCATCACCCTCGTTCCCGATCGCCACGTGTGTGTCATCAAGGCCAGCCAGGTCGTCTCCGACGTCCCGGAGGCGATCCAGATCGTCAAGCCCGCGGTTCACGATGGTCACCCGTTGACCTTCATCTCCGGTGGCTCGGCAACCTCTGACATTGAGCTGGCACGTGTCGATGGCGTGCATGGGCCTCGTCAGCTCTACGTCATCGTTGTGGACGATCAGTGATTCGGACCCTGGCGTGATGAGGCACGCCAGGTAGTTCACACGCGTCCAGGCCAGGCGGTCCCGGTTTGACCGGGGCCGCCTGGTTGTGTGTCGGCGTGTGGTGATGCGGGTTCTGCGTGCCGGTGGTGCCATCTCTCGTGGCACGGGTCCGTGTCAGGAGCGCGAATACCACACGGGGGTGGGAGCAGGGCAGGGCCGTGGGGTGGGGGCGTATTGCGTGCGGGGCTGGCGGGAGGCGCCTGCGTCAATGAGAGTCCGAGCTTCTACTACGTGCGGTGGCAGCATGAATGGCCCCTGACGCGAGGCCGATCACAGCGAACGGGATGTAGATCCACCAGTGCGTGCCGTGGGTGAGCGCATCGGTGATTTTGACGACGATGAAACCGGCGACAAGCCAGCCGACCAAGGCCAGGAAGGCGTTGCGCAAAGAGTGTTGAGACATGGTGATGAATATCCTTAGACTAGAATAGGCAGCCGCTGACAGTGTCACCAACGCGGACCCAGCCGTGTGCGTCGGAGCGGTACCAAGCCCAGCCAGCTCCCGCAGCACAGAGCACAATGGCCCCCGGTCCGACCTTCTTCGCGAGGAACTTCCCCGCTTTGAGTCCCTTTGGGGCCATTACCTTGACGCCTGACCAACTCTTGCCAACGACCCATCCAGCTTTCGAGCCAAGCCACTTGGCTGCGCTGGCGACCTTCGATCCGCCATGCTTGATTGCGGACCAGATTTCCGACCACGATGGGTCGGCGACGATTGGATAGGTGTAGCCACCGCTTCTGTGATCAACGACCTGGGTGAGCTTTTTACCATGGATCTCGTAATGCGTTGGCACAGGCCGGCCGATTGCGTCGCGAGCCCATGCACGCTCGACGTGCCCAACTTGAACGAGTTCGTCGTTCGAATCCGCATAAAACAGATCAGCGCCGCCATGCCCGTCGCTGCTGATCCGAGTGATGTCGTGGAAGGTGTAGGAGAACGTTTGAGGAGCGCTCTCAGTCAGGAGGATTGAGTGGACTGCTGCTTCACCTTCAGCAGGGCTGGTGATAGCTAGTGTAAAGTTATCCGATCTGGCACCGTCGCCGAGAGTTGCGACTGTGCTATCGCTGCTCCTCGTGACGGTGCTGGAGGACCCGGGTAGGGAAACTGAGAAAGACTCATTGTTTGAGAAGTGAGTAATTGAATTACCGCTGTTAGAGGCACGAACTTCAGTACGTTCGGTGTCCTGAGCTGTTGATGCAGTCGTAGGACTATCACTAACGAACTCTCGGTATGTTGTTGGTGCGACACTGGCGGAGGCGGCTGCACTGCGGGTGAGTGCTGCACTGTCGTCTGCACTGAGGGAGGTTGTGGAATGTGCAGAGGCAGGTGCGGCTGTTGCGAGGAGGCAGACAGTAGTGAGATAGACGAAGGGGATTTGAAGAGAGGGGCGTATGGACGACACAGCCGAAATCATAACGTGGAGGGTGTCACAATTAAGTAACGACCGTGTAGATTTCAGATTAGTCTCATTTAATGCTGAAGGTCGCCACTGCAGCTGGTTCGTGAGGTTGAGTGACTCCCGTCGTTGGGGCCGGGAAAGGTTTGCCTCGGGAGACCGGGGAGGACGCATTGGGGCGTCGGAAACCCGTGCTTGCACTGACTTAAGCGAGGGTTAATGGCCAGCGAGCCTAGTAGGCAAGGGCATCTGCTGCGTTCTAGGAACCTACGGTGTGGGTAGGTCGAGACGCCAATGCAAGTTGCAGGTTCCGGGGAGATGCTCCCGGTGTGTCCGACGTTGGCGGTCCCCGGCGAGTTTGCTGCGTAAGTTAGCCCACGTCCCACACCCGGTCACATCGGGCCATCACGAGCGGGTCGTGGGTGATGACGAGCTTGGCGGCATGGGGGGTCGAGGCCCACAGGTCATCCATGATGGCGGTGGCCGTCTCGACGTCGAGGTGCTCACTCGGCTCATCGAGGATGAGGACATCATGGGCCGAAGGGTCTTCGGATGTGTCGTGGCTGACGAGCACCCTAGCCAAGACGAGTCTTTGTGCCTCGCCGCCGGACAAGGTTCCGCCGTCTTCGGCCACGACTCTTTCTGGCGGGATGGTCAATCCGGCCCGATCCAGAGCAGTGACGACCTCGGACTTGGTGGCGTCCTTGCATCCGATGCGCACGTTCTCGCTGATCGAGGTTGCGAAGACATGAGCGTTCTGGGCCAGGTACCGCACCCGTCCGGTCGTCGTCACGGAACCGGCCAGCGGCGGGATGAGTCCCATGATGGTTGCGGCGAGGGTCGTCTTGCCGATACCCGACCGCCCGACGACGGCCACCGATTCCCCGGTAGCAACCGTCAGATTCACATCGGACAGCACGGGGTGGCCACCCGGCCACCCGACCGTCAATCCGTCGATGACGAGGGAGGGCTCCTCCTCAGATGCCCCGGCGGTGGGGGAGTCTCCTGTCCCGACTTGCGGGGCGTCCAACACTTCGACGACCCGCAGTAGTGCTGCCTTGGCCCGGGTGTGGGTCTGGGCAGCCCCGGTGAAGGCACCGAACACCTCGTGGAGGGCCAGCGGGGTCAGGACCAGCACAGCCAGGATTCGCCCACCGACACGCCCGTCGGCAACCGCATTGCCACCGATCCACAGAGCGGAGACGACGGCCAGACCGGCTGCCAGGATCTGTCCGGCCGTGCCGAGCCCGCGTCCCCAGGCTGCCTTGCGCTCTGCCGCTCGCAGCCGGGAGTCGACCTCCAATACATCGGCCAGGATCGCGTCCTGGGCTCCGTAAGCCACCAGATCAGGGGCGCAATGGGCCAACTCGCGAGTGCGGTCGGCCAACTGACCACGCAGCGGCACCAAGGAGGAGTCGGCAGCCCGGGACAGGCGTTGGGTGATCGCCGGCATGACGACGGCCGCCAGTAGGGCCGACAGCAGTAGGACCGCAGCCGAAGCCAATGAGAACCGGGCCAGCAGGACCGTCGTGCCAATGATGACGAGGCTTGACGCGCACGCCGGAACGATCACCCGCACGACCATGTCCAACACCGCGTCGACGTCGGCAGTAACCCGCACTAGCAGGTCACCCCGGCGACGTCCCAGCAGGGTGGTGCGCGACAGCCGGTCGTAGACCCGCATCCGTAGCGCCCCCTGCATCCGTAGGGCCAAATCATGGCCGATGAGACGTTCGGCGTAACGGAACACTCCTCGGGAGATACCGAAGAACCGCACCCCGACAGCCGCGGCCTCCAGATACAGCACTGGCGGCATCTCCGCGGCCCGTGACAGCAACCATGCCGAGACACCCATGAGGGCCACCGATGCGCCCGATGCGCAAGCGGCGAGCACGGTGGAGAGCACGAGCAACCAACGGCCGAGCGGGACGTCCTTGAGGAGAGTCGTGAGTAGTTGGGTGGTTCGCGTGTTCATGCGTCCACCTCCGCCGAGAGCTCGACGACCGTGTCAGCCGCCTCGATGACGTTGCGTCGATGGGTCACGACGAGCACTGACGCTCCCGAGGCTCGCACCGCGTCAAGGACCGTGGCCTCGGTGGTGGCATCGAGACCTGCGGTTGGCTCGTCGAGGACTAGCAAACCGGCCCCGGCCTGTTCGACTCTGACCAGGGCACGTGCCAGGGCGACGCGACGTCGCTCGCCGGCCGACAAACCCTCGGCGTCGTCGTCAACCCGCTTGTCCAGCGGGATGGACACGGCACCACAACGATTCAGGGCATCGCGAATCACAGCGTCGGGGGCCTCTGGGTATCCCAGCTGTACATTCTGCGCCACCGTCCCGGCCATCATTGCGGGAGCCTGGGGCACATAGGCCAACTGACGACGCCACGCCTGCCAGACGGACTCGTCAGCCCCGACGAGTTCGTGGTCACCGACGAGGATCGACCCGGAATCGGGGTCGATGAATCCCAACAGGCATGACAGGGCGGTCGTCTTGCCACCACCGGAGTGTCCGGCCAGGGCGACGAGGTTCCCTGGATCAATCCGCAGGGACAACCCATCCGGCGCCGGGCGATCGGCGCCCTCGTAGGTGTGAGTCAACCCATTGATGACCACCGAAACGTCCCTCGGTGAGGGCATGTCGACGTCGCCGCCGGAACCCATTGGTCGTCCCGATTCGATGAGACCGAAGGACACCTCGGCAGCGGCCATGCCGTCGGCGGCGTCGTGGAAGAGGGCGCCCACCTGCCGCACCGGGAGGAAAACCTCGGGGGCGAGGATGAGGATGAAGAGGGACGTGCGCAGATCCATGCCACCGGCGGCCACCCGAAAACCGACGGTGACGGCCACCAAGGCCACCGACAGGGTTGCCAGCAACTCGAGGGCGAAGGAGGACAGGAAGCTGATGCGCAGGGTGCGCATCGTCTCGTCGCGGTTGGCCGACTCGGTGCGGCGCAGGCCCTCGAGCTGGGCGCGAGCCCGTCCGAAGACCTGCAGGGTGGGCAGGCCGGCGACCAGGTCGGCGAAGTGGTTGGCGAGTCGGGTGGCGACCTTGAACCGTTTCGCCACGGCCGCCTCAGTGCGCCAACCGATGAGGGCCATGAAGAGGGGGATGAGGGGGATCGTCACGACGACGATGATCAGGCTCTTGATGTCCTGAAAGCCGATCGCGGTGGCCAACACCACCGGAACGATGACGGCCAGCACGAGCTGAGGTAGATACTTCGAGTAGTACCCGTCCAGGGCGTCAAGACCCGTCGTCACCAGATTGATGAGGGTTCCCGACGGCGTCGTCGCATCGGTGGGACGCGACAACCTGGCGCTCAGGATGTCGCGTCGCAACTGGGACTTCACCGACGCCGAGGCGCGATGGGCCAGGAACTCCTGCAGCCACGCCAGACCAGCGCGGCCACAGAACACCGCGGCGAGCAGTCCGCACCAATCAGCCACGCCGTCGAGACGGTGGGTGGTGAAGACCGAGGAGATGCCCCGGGACAATAACCAGGCCTGTGCGAGGATGAGCACGGCCGTAGCCACGCCCACCATGCACAGACCTGCGAGGAAGGGAAGAGTGGCCCGCGCCCGGCGAACCAGGCGCGGGTCGAGCGGAGCTGCCACGGATCAGGCGGCCACCGCAGTGTCCGGAATGGCCTCACGGGTGAGGCGCTTGCGGAACACCCAGTAGCTCCAGATCTGGTAGGCCAACACGATCGGCACGAAGATGCAGGCGCTGATCGTCATGATCTTCAGGGTGTACGGCGTCGACGAGGCGATCCACATGTCGAAGGGGATTCCCGACGGGCGGTAGCCGAGATTGCCGTACATGGCGACCATGGAGGCAACGATCATGAGGGCGATACCCAGGCCGGTGCACAGGAAGGCCAGGCCTTCGCGTCCCTTGGCGACGACGGCCGAACCAGCAGCCAGCAGCACGACGACGAGCAGGCAGAGGATCCAGGTCAACACCTGGCGTCCGTCATTGGTGACGTACATGATGTTGAACATCAGGGCCCACACCAGAGCAACGGCGGTCGCGATCCAACCCAGCTTGGCCGAAGTCTTGCGAGCCCGGTCATGCATGTCACCCAGCGTCTTGAGGGCGACGAAGTTGGCCCCGTGGGCGCAGAAAAGCACCACGAACAGGATGCCGCCGATGAGGGCGAACGGGGTGAACAGGCCCCAGAAGGAGGTCGTCACCAGCGGGGCGACGCCACCGTCAGGAGTCGGGTGCGGGCCGACGGCCAGGCCGCGGACGAAGTTCGCGAAGCCGACGCCGAGTACCAAGGTGGGCAGGAAGGATCCGATGGTGGCCATCCAGTCAAAGGTGTTGCGCCACTTCGAGGACGGGTGCTTCGAGCGGTACTCGAAGGAGACACCACGAATGATGAGGCCGAGCAGCACTAGCAGCAGCGGCAGGTAGAGGCCGGAGAACATCGTCGCGTACCAGCCGGGGAAGGCCGCGAAGGTGGCACCACCAGCGGTGAGCAGCCACACCTCGTTGCCGTCCCAGGTCGGGCCGATGGTGTTGACCATGAGGCGACGGTCCTTGTCATCACGTCCCATGAAGGGAAGCAGCATGGCGACACCGAAGTCGAAGCCTTCGAGGAAGAAGAATCCAACCCACAGGACGGTGATCAGGATGAACCAGACGATCGTCAGGGGCGAATGAGCAGCAGTTTCAAGCACAGGAAGCATGTCGGTGACCTCCTCAGTATGCGAAGGACAGCGGAGTGTCCTCGCCCTCGACAGCAGGTTGACGACGTTCTGGCAGTTCAGGCAGGCCCTTCTTGAGGGTCTTCCAGAACAGACTCACCTCGACGACGGCCAAAATGCCGTACACCGCCGTGTAGACGATGGTCGAGAAGAGCACGCTGCCGGCGGAGACACCGGGTGAGACAGCCGCCGTGGTGGGCAGCACACCCGCGACGATCCAGGGCTGCCGTCCCATCTCGGAGAAGATCCAGCCGAAGGAGTTGCCGAACAGCGGCAACAGCGGCAGGCAGATCATGAAGAAGGTCAGCCAGCCGTGCGGCTTCGGGTTGCGGTCACCGCGCATCGCGATGAGCATGATGAGGCCGACGAGGCCGCCGATCATGCCGAGGGTGATCATGATGCGGAAGGTCCAGTAGGAAACCGGGATGTTCGGCTCCAACTTGATGCCGTTGGCGTCGATCTTCTGGCGCAGCGCATCCTGGTAGGAGGACTGCAGAGAGGTCTGTGTGCCGTCCTTGCGGTGGTAGGTGTACTCATGAACCTGGTAGTTCTTGAGCTCGTTGATGCCCTTGATCTCTGAACCCCACTTGCCGTTGCCGAGGAAGCCGAGCATGCCGGGGATCTTGATGGCCCACACCTCTTCGGAGCCGTCCTGGTTGCCGATGGTCAGCACCGAAAAGTCCGAGGTCGTCTTGTAGGCGCCCTCGGCAGCAGCCATCTTCATGGGCTGGGCGTCGGTCATGACCTTGCCCTGGTAGTCACCGCTCAGCACGATGCCGACGCAGGCGACGATGAGGATCCAGGCGCCGAACTTCGAGGCCCAACGCCAGGTGCGCACGGTCTCGGCCTCCTCGGCGTCAGAAATCTGAGAGGTGGCTCGACCCTTGGCGACCTTTGCCAGGTGCCAGAAGGCGATTGCGGCGATGAGGGCTCCTGCGACCATGTAGGACGCGGAAATCTGGTGAAGGAAGGTTGCCTTGAAGACCGGGTTGGTGAGAACGGCACCAAAATCGGTCAACTCGGCGCGATGGGTGGCGGGGTTGTACGTGGCCCCCACGGGGTTCTGCATCCACGAGTTGGCCGCGAGGATGAACACCGCGGAAACCATGGTGCCAAGGGCGGTCAGGTAGATGCAGGCCAGGTGGACTCCCTTGGGAAGCTTGTCCCACCCGAAGATCCACAGGCCGATGAAGGTCGACTCCATGAAGAAGGCGAGGAGGGCCTCGAGGGCCAGCGGGGCGCCGAAGATGTCGCCGACGAATCGCGAGTACTCCGACCAGTTCATACCGAACTGGAACTCCTGCACGATTCCGGTGACGACGCCGAGGGCGAAGTTGATGAGGAAGAGCTTGCCGTAGAACTTGGTTAGGCGAAGATAACGGTCGTTGCGGGTCTTGAACCACACCGTCTGCATCACTGCCACGAGCATCGACAGCGCGATCGTGATAGGGACGAAGAAGAAGTGGTAGACCGTCGTGATCCCGAATTGCCATCGGGCGATCAGTTGGGCATCCATGGCGCGCACCCTACTATTCGGCGGCCCCGGTTTTGGCGCTCGGGGTCGCGTTGCGCCAAAACGGATGAAAAATCCTGTACCAACGTCCGTCGTCACGGCGGTACTGGTCGGCGATTTGCCCGATGGGTGAAAATGGGTAGCGTGAGTCGATCGTGTCGTCGGTGGTGGCGTGTCGTCGTCGGGGTGCTCGTCCTGCTCGTCGTCGCCGAGGTGCCGCTGGCGATCGGGGTTCTTCGGCCACGCCTCGAGCCGGTCCCGAGGAGGACTGACGTCGTCTACGCCATCGGACCGGCGGACTTCCACATGGCTCAGGCCCGTGACCTCATGCGCCGCACGGGGGCTTCGACACTCGTCGTGACCATCAGCGTCGACCCGAGGACCGGCGAGGAGTACCGCAAGGATTTCTGCGACCCGTCCCCCCATTGGAAGGTCATCTGTCTGGTGCCCGACCCGTACACCACTCGGGGTGAGGTGGCAACCCTGCGTGACCTGGCGGCGCGGCACCACTGGTCCGACGCCGTGGTGCTCACCGATCCCCCGCACGTCACACGCACGCGCATGTGGATGGACAGGTGTGCGGCGATCCCCGTCACCGTCGTCGAGGCGACGGACCGGGCTTCTCGGCACGTCAATCTTCGGGGGGTCGCCTACCAGTCGGCTGGATGGGTCGTGGGGCAGGTGCAGAGCTGTCCGTGAACCGGTCGCCGCGGAAGAGCCTGCCCATGATGACGATTGAAGCGTCAATCAGTCAGGCTTCCCGATCGGAGGATCCCCTGTCGGCGACCCCACGCATCGGCATCATCCTCGGTTCCACCCGCCCCGGTCGCGTCGGCGGCCAGGGCACCACGTGGGACCGGCCGTCGTCGCCCCGTCGGCGTCCGCCGCGTTGAACTGCGACTGGTAGAGGTCGTGGTAGTGGCCGCGCCGCTCGAGGAGCTCGGTGTGCGTCCCCTGCTCGACGATGTCGCCGTGTTCCATGACGAGGATGAGATCCGCGTCACGGATGGTCGAGAGCCGGTGGGCGATGACGAAGCTGGTACGTCCCTTGCGCAGGTTGGCCATGGCTTCCTGGACGAGCATCTCGGTTCGAGTGTCCACCGAGCTGGTGGCCTCGTCGAGGATGAGCAGGTCCGGGGCGGAGAGGAAGGCCCGAGCGATGGTGATGAGCTGCTTCTGGCCGACGGAGACGTTGGATCCGTCCTCGTCGATGACGGTCTGGTAACCGTCAGGCAGGGTGTTGACGAAGTGGTCGACGTGAGCGGCCCGGGCGGCGTCGAGGATCTCCTCCTCGGACGCCTCCGGGCGGCCGTAGGCAATGTTGTCGTGGATCGTCCCGCTGAACAGCCAGGTGTCCTGCAACACCATTCCCAGGCGAGAGCGCAGTTCGGTGCGGGGGACCGTGGAGATGTCGAAGCCGTCGAGGGTGATGACCCCGCCGTCGATCTCGTAGAACCGCATTAGCAGGTTGACCAGCGTCGTCTTGCCAGCACCGGTGGGCCCGACTATCGCCACCGTCTGGCCCGGCTCGGCGACCAATGAGAGGTCGGTGATGAGAGGTTTGTCAGGGCTGTAGGAGAAGCGCACGTGGTCGAAGACGACACGTCCCTTGGTGGCAGGGAGACTGTCGTCGGCCTCTGTGGACATCTCGTCGGCGTCGAGGACCTGGAAGACGCGCTCTGCCGAGGCCACTCCTGACTGCAACAGATTCGCCATGGAGGCGATCTGGGTGATCGGTTGGGTGAACATTCGGGAGTATTGAATGAAGGCCTGCACATTGCCCAGTGGCATCTGGCCGTTGGCCACCCGCAGACAGCCGATGAGCACGATGACGGCGTAGTTGGCGTTGCCGAGCAGGAACATCGCCGGCTGGATGAGTCCGGAGATGAATTGGGCCTTGGCGGTGGCTCGACGAAGCTCCTCGTTGCGTTCGTGGAATTCCTGGGCAACGGCTTGGGTGCGGCCTAAGGTCTTGACCAGAGCGTGGCCCGAATACGCCTCTTCCACGTGGGAGTTGAGTTCTCCGGTGGCCTTCCACATCTGGGCGAACTGCCCCTGCGCCTTCTTGCCGATGGCTCCCGCGATGACTCCGGCAACCGGGATGATGACCAGGGAGATCACCGCCAGCAACGGGGAGATCCAGAACATCATGATCAACACGCCGATGACGGTCAGCAAGGCGTTGAGGAGTTGTTGGAGGGTCTGCAGCAAGGTCTGCGAGACGTTGTCGATGTCGTTGGTCATCCGGCTCATGAGCTCGCCGTGGGGCTGACCGTCGAAGTAGGACAGCGGCAGTCTCTCCAGCTTGGCACTGACCTGACGACGCAGGTCGTACATGGATCGTTGGATCGCGGTGTTGAGCAGGAATCCCTGCAGGAACATCAGCAGGGCGGCGCAGGCGTACAGGCCCAGGGCCCAGGCCATGATGACGCCGAGCCGGTGGAAATCGATGCCGGAACCGATGATGACATCGGGGTACTGCTGCAGCAGGGTGATGATCTTCCCGCGATCGCCACTCTGACCGGCCTGGCCGAGCTTGTCGATGAATTCGCCGGCCGTCATGCCACGCGTTTGAGGGACGTGTCTGCCCAACTGTTTTCCGACGATGCCGCCGAAGATGACGTCGGTGGCCCGGCCCAGGATCTTGGGGCCAATGACGTTGAAGGTCACCGAGATCACAGCCATGATGACGACGGTGGTCAGGACGAGGCGATGAGGCTTGAGCTGGCCGAGCAGCCGCCTGAGGGACGGGCCGAAGGAGATGGGCTTTTCGGCGACCCGGCCGCCGCCTCGTCGTGACGAGGCTCGGGCGAGCTCGGCATGCTCGTTGCGGGCGGGAGCCTTCTCGACCTTGCCTCTCATGCCGCCTCCTCGGTGGAGAGCTGGGAGTCGACGATCTCGATGTACGTCGGGCAGGACTCGATGAGCTCGTCATGGGTTCCCTTGCCGACGATGCGTCCGGCATCCAGGACGAGGATCTGGTCGGCATTGCGGATCGTCGAGACCCGCTGGGCGACGATGAGCATCGCGGCACTGCCTTGATGGGCCTCCAGCGCAGCCCGGAGCCGGGCATCAGTGGTGACGTCGAGGGCGCTGAAGGAGTCGTCGAAGACGTAGATTTCGGGGGCTTTGACCAAGGCCCGAGCGATGGACAGTCGCTGTCGCTGGCCGCCGGAGACATTGGTGCCGCCCTGGGAGATGGGGGCGTCCAACTCCCCGTCCATTCGGGAGACGAAGTCGTCGGACTGAGCGATGCGCAAGGCGTCCCAGAGCTCGTCGTCGGTGGCGTCGGAGCGGCCGTCGCGCAGGTTGGAGGCCACCGTGCCGCCGAAGAGGTAGGGCCGCTGAGGCACCAGCCCGATGCAACTCCACAGGATCTCGGGGCCGTAACGGCGGACGTCGACACCCTTGACGAGGACCTGCCCGTCGGTGACGTCGACGAGGCGCGGGATGAGGTTGACCAAGGTTGATTTGCCCGAGCCCGTCGAGCCGATGATGGCCGTCGTCGTTCCGCGCTCCAGCGCGAAGGAAATCTCGTGGAGCACCGGTGCGGAAGCTCCGGGGTAGCTGAAGGTGACGTCGCGGAACTCCAGCAGGGTGGGGTTGTCGGGCAGGGTCGTCACCGGTTCGGGGTCAATGTGGAGGGACGACGAGGTCTGCAGCACTTCTGCGATGCGGTTGGCGCAGACCGAGGCTCGCGGCCACATGACGACTAGGAGTACGGCCATCATGACGCTGATGAGGATCTGCATGAGGTAGGTGGTGAAGGAGGCGAGGACGCCGACCTCGGTCTTGCCGCTGTCGATCTGGTGGGCCGCGAACCAGAACACTGCGATCTGGGACAGGTTCATGATGAGCATGACGAGCGGGAACATCGCGGCCATGGTTCGTCCGACACTGACCTGGATGTCGCGCAGGGAAGAGTTGGTGGCGTCGAAGCGGGCCGCCTCATGGCGCTCCCGGGCGAAGGCTCGCACCACGCGGATGCCGGTGATCTGTTCGCGAACGACGCGGTTGAGGTCGTCGATACGTTTCTGCTGGCGTTTGAACAGCGGACCCATCCGGGAGACGATGAGCCCCGCTCCAATGCCCAGCAGCACGACGGCGACGGCGATGATCCACGACAGGGAGACCTCGGCTCGGATCGCCATGACGACGCCGACGACCATCATGATGGGTGCTCCGATGAGGACGGCCAGGATCATGAAGACCAGCATCTGCACCTGCTGGACGTCGTTCGTGGTGCGGGTGATGAGGGACGGAGCCCCGAACTGGTTGACCTCACGGGCCGAGAAGTCGAGGGTGCGGGTGAAGACGGCGTCGCGGATGTCGCGCCCCATTCCCATGGCGACCTGGGCGGCCAGGAACACTGCGATGACCTGGCAGATCGTCTGTCCCAGGGCGACGGCCAGCATGAGGAGGGAGTGTGAGGTGACGTAGCCGGTGTCGACGCGGACGACTCCCTGGTTGATGATGTCAGCGTTGATCGTCGGGAGGGTCAGCGCGGCGATCTGGGCGCAAATCTGCGCGACGACGATGACGATCACCTGCAGGCGATAGGGCCGAAGGTGTCGGGCCACGAGTTGTGTCAGCACGAGTGCTCCTCGGACAGGGACATGTGCAACCGGCGTCAGAGGATCTGCCGGGCGGCCGCGAGCGGCACGATCGACACCCTAGAGGAGATGGGCAGTGTTGTCCCGCATGTCGTCAGACGGGTCGGCCTTGTCGGTAGGCTGTGAGACACCGAATCCGCTGTGTCGTGAGAGGTGACGATGAGACGCAAGCTGGCCCTTGTGATGGCGGGGGTGCTTCTCGTCGGCACAGCTGCGTGTTCACAGACGTCGACCCCACTTGCCAAGACCAGTCATGACGATTCGGTCGAGGTCTGGCACCGGATGTCCATGGCATCTGACCTGCCGAGCCTGGAGAGCGCTGGTGACGGGTATCAGCGTCGTAACCCTGGTGTGACACTCAATTTGCACGCGATCTCCTCGACGACCGACACGTACCTCAACGCCTTGGAGACGTCGGTTGAGGAGGGCAAGGCTCCCTGCATGGCCCAGGTGCCGAGCACGTCGGTAGCGAAATTGGCCCATCACGGGGTGCTGGAGGATGTCACCCAGTACGCCGAGCAGTACCGCGACAAGTACGACCGCGGCTCGATGTCGCGGGTTGCGTACCAGGGGCGGACATACGGGCTTCCGATGGACACCTCCCCGATGGTCCTCTTCTACGATTCCGACGCCTGGTCCGAGGCCCATGTGTCAGCTCCCAAGAATTGGGAGGAGTTCCGCGCCGCGGCCACGATTCTGGCGTCTACGGGTAAGGCGGTGTCAGATATGCCGGTTGAGAAAACCGGGTGGCTGGCAGCGATGTCCGACACCACAGGATCACCATGGTTCGTCCCGGTGAATGACACGACCTGGCGGGTTGGGATCGATTCTGACGGGGTGCGCAAGCTCACCGACGAGTTGCAGCGGATGGTCGAGGCCAAGCAACTCGTCGTATCCCATGGATGGGAGTCGGTGCAGACCGATTTCTCCTCCGGGAAGATCGTCGGACACATTGGCGCTCCCGCTGATCTTCCGGATCTCAAGACTGCCGTCGGGGCTGGGCGGCACCATTGGAAGGTCACCACCATTCCTCCGCTCGAGGGCAGTGATTCACGGGTGGCGTCGTATCAGGGCTCGTCGTGGGTGGTCCTCAAGGGATGCAAGACGCCGAGTGAGGCATTGGACTTTGCTGACGCCCTCGACGACCAGCCCGAATTGCTGACGGGGCGTGGTCTCATCCCAGCTGGTAAGGCCGAGAGGATGACGACGCCGACGTCCTTCAAGACGTTGGTCGGCAACGAGGACGTCGTCGGGGACCTGGCTGATCTGGGGCGCAAGATTGACGACGACTCCTCGATCTCGCCGGTGTGGGACGAGGTCGCGGTAGCCTGGCGCCCCAGTGCGAAGCTGTGGGCGACGAAGACGAAGGTATCTGGGACGTTGCCTGCATTGGCATCGACGGCCAGAGGTGCCTTGGTCGCTGGTGGGTTGAAGGTGGCTGAGGGGTAGTTTGACCCGTCATCATTGTGTCCCGAGGGGGTGCACGAAAAACATGGCTTGGCCAAATCGTTCCCTCTTCTCCTCTTCGATAGGATTTCCCGGTGAGTTCTGACACCGTTTCCAGCCAGTCCCCTGAGGTCTCCGAGCAGATGCAGGTTCGTCTCGACAAGCGGGCCCGGATCATCGCCGACGGAGGCCAGGCCTACCCGGTTGACCTGCTGCGCGACCACACCCTGGCCCAGATCCGTCAGAAGTACACCGACGACCTCGGCGAGTTGACCCTGGCCCCCGGCGAGGAGACCACCGACGAGGTCACCATCGGCGGGCGTGTCGTCTTCGTCCGCAATACCGGCAAACTCTGCTTCGCCAGCCTCCAGGACGGGTTCACCGAGACTTCCAATGGTGAACGTCTGCAGGTCATGCTCTCCAAGGCCGAGGTCGGCGACGAGGCCCTGGCGGCATGGAAGTCCGACGTCGACCTCGGAGACCACGTGTGGGTGCGTGGCCGTGTCGTCGTCTCCCGCCGTGGCGAACTGTCCATCATGGCCTCGGAGTGGCGGATGGCATCGAAGGCCCTGCGTCCCCTGCCGACTCTCCACAAGGACCTGTCGGAGGAGTCCCGGGTGCGTCGTCGCTACGCCGACCTGGTCGTCCGCGACGAGTCCCGTCAGATGGTGCGCACCCGCGCCATCATCACCCGCGCAGTGCGTCACGCCCTCGATGAGCGTGGCTTCCTGGAGATCGAGACCCCGATCCTGCAGCTGGTCCACGGTGGTGCCGCGGCTCGTCCGTTCAACACCCACCTCAATGCCTTCGACATAGACATGAGCCTGCGCATCGCCCTTGAGCTCTACCTCAAGCGCGCGATGGTGGGTGGCACCGACCGTGTCTACGAGATGGGCCGTGTCTTCCGCAACGAGGGCATCGACTCCAGCCACTCGGCCGAGTTCTCCATGCTCGAGGCCTACATGAGCTGGGGTAACCAGTTCACCATCGCCGAGGTCATCAAGGACATCATTATGGAGGTGGCCGACGCCCTCGACATCCACCAGATCGAGACGCCCAAGGGCACCATCGACCTTGATGGGGAGTGGCGCTGGGTCAGCGTCTACCCGGGCCTGTCGGAGAAGTTGGGACGCGAAGTCACCCTCGACACCCCGCTGGAGGAATTGCAGGCCATTGCTGCCGAGCACGAGATCGAACTCGATCCGTCCTGGGAGGCCGGTAAGGTCGTCATGGAGCTCTTCGGTGAGCTCGTCGAGCCTGAACTCATCAACCCCACCTTTGTCTGCGACTACCCGGCCATCGCCCAGCCCCTGGCCCGCCCGCACCGCGACGATCTGCGCATGGTCGAGGCCTGGGACCTCATCATCGGCGGCATGGAGCGCGGCACCGGGTTCTCGGAGCTCGTTGACCCCGTCATCCAGCGCGAGGTTCTCACCAAGCAGTCCCTGGCCGCTGCGGCCGGTGACCCGGAAGCCATGCAGCTCGACGAGGACTTCCTCGAAGCCCTCGAGTTCGGCTGCCCGCCCATGGGTGGTCTGGGACTCGGCGTCGACCGTCTGGTGATGCTGTTCACCAACGCCGGTATCCGTGAGACGATCCTCTTCCCGCTGCTCAAGCCCGAGCACTGACGATGTGAGGCCCGCCGGGAATGTCCCGGCGGGCCTTTCTGTTCTGCGTCAGGATTGGGCGAGCCCCATCCTCCAGCTCTGCCTGCGCCAGTTCACTTCCACAAGGTGGCGACGCCGAAACCGGCGGCCATGAGGCACATGCCGATGAGGACGTTCCAGTCGCCGAGATCCTTCATGCCGGGGATCTGGTTGCCTGCGATGTAGTAGACGATCAGCCACAGCACACCGAGTAGGAAGAGGGGGACGAACACCTTCGGCACCCAGGAACGATCAACCGGCGCAGCCTTCTTCTCGGCCCGGCGCTCCTCGACCTTGGTCCGGTTCTTGGCCTGGGCCTTCTTCTTGGCTTCCGGTCTGACCTTGGATTCGGGCACGGTGACTACTCCTGGGGTTTCGAGGACACGCCCACCGAGCGTGATTGGGACAAGTCTTACTTGGCTAGCCTAGAGGACGATCGCCAATTCCGGCGACACGGGTCGGGCTGCGAGGAGGGGACGATGAGCGACGACGACGCCGAGGACGTCCGTCGTGACGACTCCGCCCCTGAGCATCCCGATCCTTCTCCCGCCACCGACCCTGCGCCTGACGAGGCTGACCCGCCCGAAGAGGCGGGTGAGGACGCCGTCGGTGGCCCCCTCATCCAGGACATCCGCTCGGACTCCCGTCATCCACGGTTGGCCAGATTCGCCACGGTTCTCGTCATGGTGACGGCCGGATTCATGATGACGACGGCCGCGGTCAATTCGCGTGGTCATGACCTTCGTCCCGAACGCGACACCGACATGGCCACCCTCGTCCGTAATCAGGCCAGTCACAATGCCGCCCTGCAGAAGGAGGCAGCCAGCCTGCGAGCCCAGGTTGACGAGCTCTCCAAGGCCGATCAGACCCCGGGCGTCACCTCCTTGACCGTCTCCTCGGCGTCAGCCTTGGCGCCCTCGGTGGGTCTGGGGGCTGTCAGCGGCAAGGCCCTGCGGGTCACCCTCGATGACGCTCCCCTCAGTGAGAATCCCGATGGCGTCGACGCCAACATGCTCGTCGTCCACCAGCAGGACATCCAGATGGTCGTCAACACCCTCTGGGCTGGGGGAGCGGAAGCCATGACCATCCAGGGACAACGAGTGACCTCCACCACAGCCGTGAAATGTGTCGGTAACACCGTCGTCCTGCACGGAGTCGCCTACGCCCCGCCCTACGTCATCGAGGCGATTGGGGACCGCGCCGCCATGGAGCAAGCTCTCGACACCTCCGAGGCGGTGCGCATCTACAAGGGGTACGTGAGTGCCTACCAGCTCGGATGGTCGGTGGAGCGGGTCGGTACGGTCACGATGCCGGCCTACACCGGCACCGTCGCCATGGGCCACGCCACTCCCCGCTGAGTCGGTGCGCCTGACACAACCTGAGCATGATGGCGTCTCGACGCCGGCCTACGACACAATGATCCCATGACAGCCAGGATCCTCGTCGTCGACAACTATGACTCCTTCGTGTGGAATCTCGTGTCCTACCTGGGACAGATCGGGGCAGACACCACGGTGGTTCGCAACGATGATCCTCTCTTCGAGGATCCGCAGTGGTGGGATCCCTTCGACGGCATCCTGCTGTCACCCGGCCCCGGACATCCGGAGGACGCCGGAGTGTGCGTGGACATCCTGCGCGGCGCCCGCCGACCGATCTTTGGTGTGTGCCTGGGCATGCAGGCTATGGCCATTGCGTGGGGAGGTCATGTCGGACGCGCCGAGGAACAGCTGCACGGCAAGACCTCGCCGATTCACCACGAAGGTAAGGGGGTTTTCGCTGGCTTGCCAGACCCGCTCGTCGTCACTCGCTACCACTCCTTGGCCGTGGACGAGATCCCGGCCGAGCTGGAAGTGACAGCACGCACGGACACCGGTGTTGTCATGGGCCTGCGTCACCGCAGACTGCCGGTCGAGGGGGTGCAGTTCCACCCCGAGTCAGTACTCTCCCAGCACGGTCACCAGATGCTCGCCACCTGGCTGATGGAGTGCGGGGACCCGGAAGCCCCCTCCCGCGCCAGCCAGATGAGCCCGCTGATGAGCGCGGCGGACCGCTGATTCAGCCGTGAGATGACGACGGACTGGCCGTCGACGTCGGAACCGGTGAGGGGTCGTCCTCGCTCGGAGTAGGGCTCGTCGGGGCCTCGTGGGTCGGTTCCGACGGCTTCACGGCGACGAGCACCTTGATGGCGGTCGACCTCTTGGCAGTGGCCCCGTAATCCGGGTCCTGGCTGAACACCGTGCCGGGGGCAGCCGAGGATGTCGTCTGACGCTCCACGGAGATGGAGAATCCGTTCGAGCTGGCAGCGGCGTAGGCCTCTTCGACGCTCATGCCCTTGAGGTTGGGGACGACCGACTTACCAGTCGCGACCGTCAGCGTCACCTGCTGTTCGGGGGTCAGAGAGGTACCCGCACTCGGGCGGACGGAGTCAACGGTGCCCGCCTTGGCGGTATTCGCCTCGGTCTTGGGGTCATCGTCGTTGACCCTGATCTGGTTGTCCGAGAATCCGGCGTCCTTGAGGGCCTTGACGGCATCCGACTTCGGCATCCCGACGATGTTCTGCGGGATCGTCAACTTCTTTGGCCCGTCATTGACGGTGATCGTCACCTTGCTGCCCTCAGGGACCTTCTGGTTGGCAGCAGGATTCTGCGAGACAACCTGGTTGGCAGTCGACTCGTCCTTCTGGACGTGCTCGACCTTCACCTTGAGGCCGGCATTCTCGAGGGTCGACGTGGCTCCCTGCTGGCTCAGACCAGTGACCGCCGGGACATCGACCATCTTCACGGTTTTCGACGGCGTCGGCGACGAGGTGGGGGCCGAGGAAGGCCCGAGCATCCTGTGCAACCCGAATCCGAGCAGCGCGAGCAACGCGACGACCAGGATCGTCACGAGGACGACCGGCCAACGCTTGCGCTTAGGCTCTTCCGGTTCTGCAGGGCTCTCGGTTTGAGCGGGGGTGGCCTCGTCTCGCTGTGCAGCGGCAGCCGGCGCGGCAGGAGGCGCGGCGGCCGTTGCCGCAGCAGCGGGGATGAGGTGGGTCTGCTCCTCCGTGTCGGCATCGGGATCGGCGTGAGCCTGCATCGCCAGCGGTTCGCGCCCTGACAGCAGGCGATCAATGTCGTCACGCATCTGCTTGGCGGTCTGGTAGCGATCAGCCCGCTCCTTCGCCAGCGCCTTGAGGGTGATGGCGTCCATCTCGCCAGTGATCTCGGAATCCAGCGAGGACGGCGGTGCCGGGATCTCGCGGACGTGCTGGTAGGCCACCGAGACAGGGGAGTCGCCGATGAATGGCGGGCGTCCGACGAGCAGCTCGTACAGCAGACAGCCGGTGGCGTAGATGTCAGCACGGTTGTCGACGGTCTCGCCGCGAGCCTGCTCCGGGGAGAGGTACTGGGCGGTGCCGATGACGGCGGCGGTCTGGGTCATGGTGGCGGAGGTGTCGGCAACCGCGCGGGCGATGCCGAAGTCCATCACCTTGACGTAACCCTCGCGGGTCAGCATGACATTGGCCGGCTTGATGTCACGGTGGACGATGCCGGCAGCGTGGGAATAACTCAGTGCATCGAGCACACCCTGGGTGAACTCCAAAGCGCGGCGGGGAAGGATCTTACGGCCGTCGCGCAGCACGTCGCGCAGGGTGTGACCGTCAATGAGTTCCATGACGATGTAAGGCACCTGCAGGCCGGTTGTCGGATCTTGCGTCTCACCAGTGTCATACACGGCGACGATGTTCGGGTGGTTGAGGCGCGCAGCCGACTGTGCCTCACGCTGGAACCTCGCCTGGAAGGTGTCGTCGCTGGCGAGGTCGGCGCGCAACCTCTTGACCGCGACGTCGCGACCGAGACGGTGATCGCGGGCCCTCCAGACATCGGCCATGCCGCCACGGCCGATGAGGTTCTGCAGTTCGTAACGCCCGGAGAGCCAACTCTCAGTGCTCATTGAGGGATCTCCTTTGTGGTGAGACGTGGTGGAATGTGCTGGTTGTCTGTCTAATTGTCATCTCATCGCCTCGATGACATCTCTGGCGATGGGAGCCCCGAGTCGGCCTCCGGAGACCTCGTCGATGGCGGTGTCTGAGGATTGGACGAAGACCGCCACTGCGACGTGTGGCTTGTCCGACCACCCCACGAACCACGCGTAGGGAGCCTTCCCCTTCATCGTCTGCGCAGTACCGGTCTTGCCGCCCACAGTGACCCCGTCAATGCGTGCCCTCTTACCAGTGCCGTTGTTGACCACCGAGACCATCATCGACTTCAGTTGCTCGGCCGACTCCTTCGTCATCGGCTGAGACATCTGCTTGGGACGATGCTCGGAAACCACCTGAAGGTTCGATGCCCGGACCTGCGCGGTGAGATACGGCGTCATGAGCTTGCCGCCATTGGCGATGCCGGCAGTCACCATCGCCATCTGGAGAGGGGAGGCTGCGACGTCGAACTGGCCGATGGAACTCTGCGCGAGCTGAGCATCGGTTATGTCCTTGGGGAACTTCGAGGCGACCGACGAGATGTCGGAGTCGACGACCTTGCCAAATCCAAATTCCTCAGCCTGGGCATTGATCTTGTCTTGGCCCAGGCCCACTCCGAGCTTGCCGAAGGCGGTGTTGCACGAGATGTCGAGGGCACGGGTGAGAGTGATCTTCTTGCCCCCGCAATAGGTCTCGTTCGTCAACGGAGTGCGGGTGCCCGGCAGGGTCCAATTCTCCGGCGAATCCACTGTGGAGTTTGGGTTGTAACCGTTCTGCAGGGCCGCAGCGGCCGTCACCAGTTTGAAGGTCGAACCGGGAGGGTAGATCTCACGGCTGGCGCGGTTGGACAACGGAGACGACTTGTCCGCAACGAGTTCCTTCCACGCCTGGCTGGTGTCGTTGAGGCGTTGGGAGGCCAGATCGTTGGGGTCGTAGGAGGGGGAGGACGCCATGGCCAGCACCGCGCCAGTGGTGTAGTCCATCGCGACGACAGCGCCCTTCTTGCCTCTGAGGCCTTCCCACGCGGCATCCTGGGCCTTGGCGTTGACCGTCGTCGTGATCGAGCCACCTTCAGGCTTGTGGCCAGACAGGGTGCCCGTGATCCGGGAAAGCCACTGGGCGTCCGAGGTACCCGTCAGCTGGGCGTTCTGGGTCTGCTCGAGCATGGAGCGCCCGTAGTAGTAGGAGTAATACCCGGTGATCGGGGCGTACTCCGGGCCAGAGGGATAGACGCGCTGGTAGGCGAACTTGCCATCCCTGGACTTGGTGGTCGCGATGGGCATCGAACCGACGAGGATGTCGCCCCGGTTCTGGGAGAACTCGGCGTCGCGCACCCGGACGTTACGAGGATCGTTGTTGAGGCCGGCCTGCCGGAAGATGGCCGATCCGGTGAGATTGACCATGAGAGCCATGAACATCAGCCCGGCGAGCAGGGAGACTCCGCGAATTTGCTTGTTCATCGCGTGCCTCCATTCGGGATGACGGTGGTGGCTTCTTGGGCTTGAGGATCAACGGGCACGGTGGCGGTGAAGTCGTCGGCCGGTTTCCGATTGCGGTGCGAGACGATCATGATGATCGCGACGATGACCCAGTTGGCGACCAGGGACGACCCGCCTTGACTCATGAACGGCGTCGTCAGGCCAGTGAGCGGCAGCAGCCGGGTGACGCCACCGATGATGGCGAAGACCTGGAGAGCAAGGGTGAAGGACAGTCCAGCGACCATGAGCTTGCCGAACTCGTCACGGCAGCCGAGGGCGGTGCGCATACCGCGAGCGGTGAGGATGAAGAACATCATGATGACGGCCATGAGGCCAGTGACGCCGAGTTCCTCTCCGATCGAAGTCGCGATGAAGTCGCTCCATGCCAAGGGCACCATCCCGGGACGTCCCAGCCCCCAGCCGCGTCCGGCGAGACCACCCCAGGCGAGCCCGAACTGAGCCTGGATGATCTGGTAATTCTGGCTGTAATCGGTGAAGGGGTGCAGCCAGGAATCGAAACGGATGCGGACGTGGCCGAAGAAGGCGTACGCCAGCGCCGCGCCACCGACGAGGCTGACCGCTCCCAGAATCGCCCATCCGACACGCTCGGTCGTGAGGTACAGCATGACGACGAACATGCCGTAGAAGAGCATTCCGGTGCCCAGGTCATTCTGGTAGACGATGACGAGCATCGTCGCGACCCACATCACTGCGATCGGGCCGAGATCACGGGCACGCAGCAGGGTGATGCCCAGGATTCTGTGGCCGGCGCGGGAGAGGACGTCGCGGTTGTCCACAAGGTAAGCCGCGAAGGCGATGGCTAGCACCACCTTCGACACCTCGGCAGGCTGGAAGCTGTAGGAGCCAATGCGGATCCACACTCGCGATCCGAGCACTGACATCCCCAGGCCGGGGACCAGGGGCAGCAAGAGGAATCCCAGGCCGACGATGAACAGCACGTAGGGGTACTTCTGCAGTTTGCGATGATCCCGCAGGACGAGCAGGGTCGTCAGGAACAAGATGAGGCCCAGGGCCGTCCACATGGCCTGGGTGTCCATCCGGTTCTTGTTCGGGTCGGGGACAAGGTCGATGCGGTGGATCATCGCGAGCCCGAGCCCATTGAGGGTGAAGACGATGGGAAGAATCACGGGGTCGGCGTAAGGAATGACGATCCTCACGAAGATGTGCGCGATGACAGCCATCCCCAGCCACACACCGCCGACCGTCATCCAGGTCTCGGGCAACTCATGGTTGATGTTGAGCTCGGTGAGTACCCAGCCGCCGAAGCCAATGGCCCAGGCGATGAGAAGCATGAAGAGTTCCGTCCAGCGTCTCTTGGACTGGACGACGACGGTGCCGTCATCGAATTCCGGTACGACACTCATCAGCAATCACCCGAACTGACGGCGGGGAGGTCCACCTCATGCCCCGAGGCGCTCGGTGAGGGCATCGCGGGGGTCGGTACTGCGGACGGGTGAGGAATACCGGAACTGCTGGCGGACGATTGAGGTGATGCCGATAGGGTCGTCGAGGGTCTGGTCGGGGCAGCAGGCGGGGTCGTCGCCATTTCGCGCACGGCCTTGCAATGCTCGGCTCCGGTACGCAGCTCAGCAACCGTGGAGTGGGCGGACTCCATCGAGGAGACGCGGATGTTCTCCGAGACTCGATTTCGGTAGTAGCGCGGAAGATCAGTGGTCTTGACGTCCGTCGTCTCAGCGACGTGGGAGAGCTGGATCCACGCCAGGCTGTCCGGTGATCCCTGATAAATCGCCACCGCGTTGCCGTCGGTACCCACGTAGTACTGGGTGTTGAGGTAGGCGCGAGTGCCGAAGATGCCGCCGACGACGACAGCGGCGACGGCGAGGACGACCACGGGCCACAGCCAGTGGCGACGACGGCGGGTCCGGGAATCCACGGGCGCATAGCGCATCGACTCCTCCGCCTCGGAGTCGAAGAGCACGGTCGACGTGCCGGCGTCCTTCGTCGCGGAGGACGGTTGCTCGACGGAGAGCGGAGCGGTGACCTCGTGCTCGGGAACCTTGCGGGTCGTCGCTGCCCCGATGATGTGGGGCTCGGAGGCGTCCAGGACGGGATCAGCCCCGACGACCTCGGCGACGACGATGGTGATGTTGTCGGTGCCGCCACCGGCATGGGCGTCCGTCGCCAGCAGATCGACGACGTCGTCCAGATTGGTGGTGCTGAGGTGCTCGGCGATCGTCTCGTCGTCGACGAGACCGCACAGTCCGTCAGAGCAGAAGAGAATGCGGTCTCCCAACCGAAGATCCACGATCTGGGTGTCCGGGACGTGCTGGGGCTGGCCATTGAGCACCTTGAGAAGGAGAGACCGATGCGGATGAACGGCGGCCTCCTCGGGGGTGATCCGACCATCATCGATGAGGGACTGCACCCACGAGTGGTCGTGGGTCATCCGCTTCATGCGGCCCTGACGCAGCAGGTAGCCGCGGGAGTCACCGATGTGGACCACGCCGAGCTGGGTGCCTGAGAACATCGCTCCGCAGAAGGTCGTCCCCATGCCCTCCAGGGAGGAGTCCCACGCCACGAGGTCGGCCAGTTCGTCATTGGCGTCAGCCACCGCACCAGCCAGAACGGTGAGCATCTCCTCTCCCTGCGGGCGGCACGGGGAGTCCTCCCCGGAGAACCTCTCGTCAGCTCGGGCGACGTGACGCACGGCGACGGTGGAGGCGAGGTCACCTGCGGCGGCACCGCCCATGCCGTCGGCGACGACGAGCATCCTCGGGGAGACGTACCCCGAGTCCTGGTTGTTGCGTCGCACCAGGCCAATTTCGGAGTGGCATCGAACGTCGAGGGAGAAGGCCATCGCTCACCGCCCGCCGGTGACGGTCATGACGGTCCTGCCAATTCGCACCTCGTCCCCCACCGACAGGCGCGTCGGGTTCTCGATGCGCTCACCGTTGACATGGGTGCCATTCGTCGAGGCCAGATCCTCGACGAACCACGTGCCGTCGATGCCGGGGCTGAACTCGGCATGGCGGGTGGAGGCGTAGTCGTCGTCAATGGGAAGGGTGCAGTCGTTGCCGCGCCCCACGGTGACGCCGTTGGCCAGCGGGACATATGTGCCGGCCCCACTGCCGGAGATGACCTGCAGACCAGTCGGTACCGGGGCGACCTCACGACGACGAGCCTTGCGGCCCTTACCACCTCGCCCAGGACCCACGGCAGCGGCTTCAGCATTGTGAGGTACCCGGTGACCGTAGATGTCGGTACGAATGACGTTCGTGACGAGCAGGATGAAGATCCACAACACCGCCAAGTAGGCAATGCGTAACAGTGTGACGAGGAATTCGCTCACGATCACATCCCCGTCGGAGAATGGACCAGCATCCGTGTGGAGCCGATCTCGATGCGTGACCCGTCGCTGATCTCAGCGCTGGAGACCTTGACTCCGTTGACCGACACCCCATTGGTGGAGTTGAGATCCTCGATGGACAGGCCGATTCCGTCGCCCTGGGGCCAGACGTTGACACGAGCATGGAGACGAGAAATGCCCGGATCGTTGATGCGAATGTCAGCATCGGAACCTCGGCCGATCGTCAGGCCCGGGGGAGTGAGGGGATGACGCACCCCGTTGACCTCCAGTACCAGCGGCGCACGACGGCCAGCGGTGGCCTTGGCGTGGTTCTCGCCCGTCAGAACGGTGAATTTGCCGACCGGCAGGGAGCCGTCCAGGTCGTAACGGATGTGGATGGGTCCGTTGAACACGTAGTGACGCTCGCTGGCGTGATCACGCAGAGTCGGGATGATCTCGGCATTGAGGGTCTTGGTGTAGGGGACGAGACGCTCGTAATCATGGCTGGACAGCCGGACCACGAAATCATTGGGAACCAGTGACTTGTCGCGGGACAGGATCTGCGCCTCGGAGTCGAGCTCGCGCTGCAGCCGACCGGCGATCTCCACCGGCTCAACCTCACCACGGAAGGCGCGCGCGAAGACGCCACTGACGGCGCCTTCGATCGACTTCTCGACCTTGTCCAGGAAACCCACCCGGCTCCTCCTTCCGGCTGACATGTCAGGCTGGTCGTCCGTTTCACACGGACTACCACCATGCGAGTGTACCCAGAAGGTCTGACGATACCCTGTGACGGCCGTGTTCCGCGTGGCGGACGTTGCACTCGAAAGCGGCTTCGGAAGCGCCACCGGGGCCGGTGGGAAGGTCAGCGGCGGCTGCGCCCCACGGTGAACATGAGGTCGAGCCATGCGTCGCCGATCTTCGAGCTGCCATGGCCGGAGACGACCTCGGCCGCAGACTCGCGCTGGATACGACGCAGCGGGGCATCAGCCATGCCCTGGGAGAGAGCGCTGGCCAGTTCCTCCATGTTCGTGGCCGGATACCCGCTGCGAGAGAGGATGTCAGCTGCCGCAGGGGTGTCGGCGTAGGCGATGGCGGGCAGTCCGGCACCAGCGGCGTCGAGGATCCGGGAGGCTAGGTCCTCCTCGCGGGTCAGGACCAGGGCCAACTCACTCTGGTTCATGATGGTGTTCTCAGATCCGGCCGGGTGGATTCCGACGTCACGGCGGGCTGCCACTGCGGAGTGGATGCGGGTCTCGTCGTCGAGGCATACCTCCAGGGACCAGCCGGGGACGACCTGGCAGGCTCGGTCGAAGGTGGCGAGGGCTTCCGAGAGCTCCTCATCGGTGCATGGGCCGAGCAGGGCGACTCGCTTCGGACGGTCACCAGGGGTCGGGCTGGCGCCTGCGGCCGGCACACCGATGGAGTGCACCGGAACACCGAGGTGCTTCCAGGGATTGGTGTCGGGGTTCGGGGTGACGACGAGGTCGACGAGCTGGGGGAGCTCATCAGGAGCCTTGTCGGGGTCGGTGACGAGCAGGACGACGACCGGACGGTCGGCCTGACCAGCGACCGGGAGATCAGCGATCTCGTCGAGACGGCTGGGATCGGTCACGATGATCGCGGACTGGTGGTCGAGGCTCTCGCCGAGGTCCTGGCGAGCCTTCTCCTGACGGTGGAGTGACCACTTTTTCAGGACCTTGCGGGCCGGGGCTGGCACCGACGAGGGGGCCGTGGTGTCCTTGGATTCTTCGATCGGAAGCTGTGACACCTCGATTCCACGGCGGGAGAACTCGTCGGTGAGATCGGCGACGAGGCGATTGGGACGGTTGTCCCCGGTGGCGGTCACCATGACGATGCGGCGGAATCCGCGGGTGACGTGGGTTGCGCGGTTGATGGTCTGGGCGAGGCCGAGATCGAGGTGCATGGTGCTCATTCTGCCGCGCGACGGGGCCTCACGGGGGTCAGCATGTGTTCTAGATCCTCGAGAAGTCCGTCCAATTCGTCGGCGCAGGCCCGTACGATCTCGCTGCTGCGACGGTAGGGGTCCTCGATGTCGTCCGTCGAGCCAGCCGCGAAACGGTTCTGAAATGCCTTGCCAATGACCTGTCGAGGGTCCATAGTGGGATCGTCCCAGGTGAGCTCACTGGCGATTGCGACGAATTGCGGCAGGGTGAAGGTCCGTTTCATCACTTGCGGCCACCATTCGACGATGGCGTCCCGTTGTCCGGCCGTCATCGTCAATATGAGGTCGGCTTCCACCGCGTCGTCGATCTCGATCTGGTGGGAGGAGGTCGCGGCCGCCTCGGCTTGATGGCGTTCTAGCTCGCGGCGCATCTGCTCCCACATCGGCAGGCCTTCCTCGGCCTGGATGCCTGAGCTGGAGACCTCGAAGCGCGAGGGATTGAACAGGTGAGCTGCCCGGGCATGGCAATACGCCGAGCGGCAGATATTGGCCGTGCAGACGAAATGGATTCGCAGCGGGGCCGTCGACTGTGCGTGTTCGGTCATGATCGTCAACCTCTCGCGATCACGATACCGAGTGATTCCAGGTGGTGGAGGTAGCTGATGACGTCCTCACAGATATGGTCGGCAGGCACGTGAATCAGGGCGGCAACGTCCGCGACGATCTCGTCGGTCGTCGCTCCCGGGCGCTCGGCGACGGCGTCCCAGATGATTCCGCCGCTGCTGTCGAGGCGATACACCTGAGTATCCGGGACGGTAGCCACAGCCACGCCATCCTCGTCGTACGTCCAGGCCACGTTGGGGCTGATCCGCCACGTCATCGGTGTCCCCTCCGGTGTCGGGGGTCCAGCTGCTTCCTGAGCTGTTTCCGGGCCACCTGGAGGACCTCCTGGGAGGCCCTGACGGTGCGGTCCCAGTAGCCGCGAACGATGTCGGCGCGGGTGAGGTCATGGCCGAGGTCCATGCGGAGGTGCGGTCGATTGAGAGCGAGGGAATTCAGAACTACCTTGACGGCTTCCTTGCGGGTGGGAGCGGCGCGGACTCGAGCGCGCCACTCGTGCAGACGACTGGGGTCGCCGGTCGAGAACTGTCGCCACAGGTCATAGGTGCGGTGTTCGCGGTACTGCTCCAGTTCGCCGATGGCGGCGGCCAGGGCGACCTGGGCGTCGAGATCGCGGGCCAGGCTGCGCACCGTCTGGCGCTCCTGATCGCTGGCGTCGTCCCAGCACCGCACCTTGTCGGGATGGTTCGGGTTGCCACTGCGGGCGGCATGCAGCAGGAGGATGAGACGCTGGTCGGTGACGCTGGGAGTGTGGATGGGGGTGTGGGCGATGTCGATTCCTTGACGACGGGTCCACAGGGCTTGGAATGCCGGTGAGGGCGCGATGTTGATGCCAGGGAATTGACGGTGGATGTCGGCGTAGCCAAGGAGTTCGTGCCAATAATTGGCCGCATGACCGAAGGCCGAGCCGTCATGGAAGTCAACCACTTTGTGCCAGCCGTGATGTGCGAGTGTGGTCTCGAACTGGGCGAGGTGCTCAGGACGCACGAGGACGTCTGCGTCCGTGGAGCCGCGTGGGATGACGGTGTCCTCGTCATTGACGATGCAGTGCTCCAGAAGTTCTGGGGAGACAGTGGGGCCTTTGATGTGTAGCACGTCGGCGCCGCATCGGTCGGCCAGCCGTTGTAGGACGCCATGTGTCAGCTCGATGCGACTCGCGGTGCGAAGTGTCCCCTCGATTACGCCAGTCATCGCTCTGGAGCTTATCAATGAAGTGGCGTCATGTTTTCATCAATATCCCGTTGAGGGTCATGGTGCCGACGAAACTCGTGAGCGCCTCGGTCAATGTACCGTCGGGCGGTGGCCCGACAAGGGCCTCGAGTTCGCGACCCAACTCGTCGAATTCGAGTGGGGTCTCGAGAACGTCCCATATCGCGACGGCGAGGGGGGAGAGCCGGAAAATGGCATCATCGACGATGACGAGTGCCTCGTCGTCCTCGAACCAGATGTCTGTGACGTTGGCACGCTGAATCAGCATGGTGCCCCCAAAAGGTCCTCAATGAATGGTCCGAGGGTGTCGTGCTCCGCGTATTGGGCTTGCCAGACCCCTCCGGCGTGCGAGATGAGATCGGCCAGCAGGCACAGTGGTTTGGGGAGTTTGTGGAGGGACGAGGACTGTTCGGCCATCGTCACCATGGCGTCAAGACGCCGCACGGGGGTGGTGAGAGTGTCGTGGGAATCGTCTCGTGCCAGGAGCACGAGGTGGCTGACGTGGGGGTCGGGGTGGCAGGGCTGCAGTCCCAGGTCGTCGGGGCTGAATTCTGCCTTCTCCCCCAAGAGGTCGGGACGACGGGTAGACAGCGGTTTGGGGTAAGGGAAGATCCGCCAGGTGTCGGGCTCGATGGCAACCGTTTCGTCGCTGATGTATCCATATCGTCGCCCCAGGTACGTGGCAAGGGTGGTTTTCCCGGTGCCGCCAGGGGCGATGAAGACAACTGAGTCCCCAGTGGCTGGGTGACACACCGCGCCGGCGTGAAACATGAGGAGGCGGCCAATCTGACGTGAGATGAGTTTCCGGGTGATCTCTTGGGTCAGGGAGGATGCCGTCATCGGTCCGGGGGCGAGCAGGACCGGTTCGGGATCCGGGGCGCTGAGGCAACGTGCCCACGCGTGGCGGAGCTCCCCCTGGTCCAGCCCGGTCCCGGATGCGTCGATCTGCACCGTGGTGCCGAGGGCTGCCAAATTCATCACTTGGTCACGCCCAGGTGCTCGCGCAGCCGATGAGCAGTCGTGGCCGGGGTGAACCCGCTGGCCTCGATGCGGGACAGGTCGAGGGTGGAATGCTCGGGACGCGGTGCCAAGTCCTTGCCCTTGCCCCATTCGGCGGCGGTCGTCGGGGTGACGGTGCCGTCGGCTCCCAGCAGGGTGAAGATCTCGTTCGCGATGTCGAACCAGGTCTGCGTCGGTCCCTCGTTGGAGATGTTGTAGCTGCCGAAGGGTGCCCCGGTCGTCAGCAGGTGGATGATTGCGGCGGCAAGGTCACGGGTGAAGGTGAGACGACCGTGCTGATCGGAGACGACCTGAGGACTGATGCCGCGACGGGCCAGACTGGCCATGGTGTTGACGAAGTTGTTGCCTTCGCCGACGACCCAGCTGGTGCGTAGCACGTAGTGGCGGGGGTACGCGGTGACGATCTCGTCGGCGGCGGCCTTGGTGATGCCGTAGATGCCCAGCGGGCTGAACGCCTCGTCCTCGTTGTGGAGGGTTTTGGTGCCGTCGAAGACGTAGTCACTGGAGACGTGGACCAAGGTGGCGCGTCGGTCAGCGGCAATCCGGACGAGTTGGGCGACGCCGGAGACGTTGGCGGCCCAGACTGTGGCACGGTTGGCCGGGTCTTCGGCGGCGTCAACGGCGGTGTAGGCGGCGGCGTTGATGATGGTGCCGACCCCACTCCAGTCGAAGGTGCCTAGGCTGGCCGGGTTGGACAGGTCGAGGGTCTCTCGGGTGGTGAACTCGGCGTCGGGCAGGAGTGGGCGCAGTGCCTTGCCGAGCTGGCCGTTGGATCCCAGCACGACGGTGCGCGGCTTACGGAAGGGGATGACCTCGCTCAGCGGTGGGTGATGACGGTCAGCCTCGGACAGCTCGGCCTGGTCCACGCAGATCGGCCAATTGATGCCCAACGCCGGATCGGCGAGGTTGACGAAGGTGTAGGACTTCTTGGCCTCGGCCGACCAGTGGTCGTTGACGAGGTAGGTGTAGGTCGTGCCGTCCTCGAGGGCCTGGTAGCCGTTGGCGACGCCCCGGGGGACGAACACGGCGGTTTCCGGACCCATCTCGACGGTGACGACGTTGCCGAAGGAGTTCCCGTCACGTAGATCCACCCAGGCGCCGAGGATGCGCCCAGTTGCCACCGAGACGAGCTTGTCCCACGGTTCTGCGTGCATGCCTCGGGTGACGCCTGCCTGGGCGTTGTGCGACACGTTGTTTTGTACTGGTCCGAAATCAGGTAGGCCGAGAGCGGTCATCTTCTCGCGTTGCCAGTTCTCCTTGAACCAGCCGCGGTTGTCACCGTGCAGGGGCAGGTGCAGGACGAGAAGGCCCGGGATGTCGGTGGTGTCGATGCTCAGGTCACTCATCACTGCCCTTTCGCGGCGTAGGCGGCCTCGGTGGTCTCCTTCTGGGGGAGCCACCACGACTGATTGCCGCGGTACCAGTCGATGGTCGCTGCCAGGCCGTCGCGGAAGTTCGTGTACTCGGGCTGCCAGCCGAGTTCCTGGCGCAGCTTGGTGGCGTCGATGGCGTAGCGCAGGTCGTGGCCGGGGCGGTCGTTGACGTGGTCATAGCCGTCGGCGGGCTGACCCATGAGTTCGAGGATGAGCTCGATGACGGTCTTGTTGTCGAGTTCACCGTCGGCTCCGATGAGGTACGTTTCGCCGATCGTGCCGCGTTCGAGGATCGTCCACACGGCCGAGTTGTGGTCGTCGACGTGGATCCAGTCGCGAACATTGAGACCGCTGCCGTAGAGCTTGGGGCGTCGTCCCTCAAGGATTTCGGTGATCTGACGGGGGATGAACTTCTCGACGTGCTGGCGTGGGCCATAGTTGTTCGAGCAGTTCGAGATGGTGGCTTGGACTCCGAATGAGCGTACCCAAGCACGTACCAGAAGGTCCGAGGAGGCTTTGGAAGCTGAGTAGGGCGACGACGGGTTGTATCGAGTTTGTGGGGTGAACTTGGTGGGGTCGTCGAGTTGAAGATCGCCATAGACCTCGTCAGTGGAAATGTGGTGTAGCCGCTTTTCGTGTTTGCGGACGGCTTGTAACAGGGTGAAGGTGCCGACGATGTTGGTTTGGATGAACGGGGCCGGGCCGTCCAAGGAATTGTCATTGTGGGATTCAGCGGCGAAGTGGACGACGGCGTCGTGATGGGAGACGAGCTCGTCGACGAGATCAGCATCACACACCGATCCGCGTACTAGCTGATATCGGTTGCGCGGCAGTCCTTCCAGGGAGGCCTCACTGGCGGCATACGTCATGGCGTCCAACACCGTCACTGTGGCGTCAGTGTTGTTGATGATCCAGTGGGCAAAGTTGCTGCCGATGAATCCGGCTCCGCCAGTGACGAGAAGGGAGTGCATAACAGGCAGTGTAGAGGAAGCAATGCTTGATGGCTTCACCCGTGGCTGGGGCGGCATGGTTTCGCGGCGGAACCGTCCTCACATCAAACCGTCTTCATGCAGTACCACGTCCCCCGTTGGTGGCCCGGCACGTGAGAGCCAACATCGCCATCCCGCCACGAGGTGCTTGACATTCGCTCGCTGACTGTCCTTTGTGTCGTGAGCAGGTGTCAGTCGTTGGTCAATCCCTCAAAGATCAGGGAGGGGAAGGTGAATCAGATTCACCTTCCCCTCCCTGTCACGAGGGCATCCGAGAATGCCTCAGCACTTGTCGGTGTAGTCCCTGGGTTTTGAAGACATGTCCTCGGGGACCCAGAAACTGATCGTGACGTTTCCGGGCTTGCCGTAGTTCTTCGGCAGACTGGGTGCCATGTGCACTGTGCCATTGGTGCGCACGCCACCAGTGTCGGGGAAGTCGATCTCCCCGGTCGCGCTGAAACCACCGTCCAGGCTGGGTGCGAGGTAGCTGCTGCCAGCGCCGCCGGCACCAATGGCCCCCAACTGTCCAGGGACGTCGCTGGCCGCCCACTTCAAGATCGGATCGCGTGAAATGACGACGAGTGCCCCGGAACCACCGCCGGCGTAGCCGCCGCCACCCGCAGCCGAGGACAGCGCGATGTAGTCATCAATGTGACCGTCCCCCCTGACGCTACGCCTGCGCTCGAACTTGACAGGTGCACCCCCGTCGCCACCACCGTGGTTGCCGCTGCCGTGGTTGCCGCCGGCCTGGCCCGCAATGATCTTGTCGAACTCGAGGTCTTTGGGGACGTACGAGGTATTTGCCGTGCTACCTCCGTTGCCGCCCTGACCGCCACGGGCTCCCGAGCCGCCGGCTGCAGTGACCTGGGCATATTTCGTCTCGTAGTGGGACTGGCCGCCATCGGCGCCGTCCCAGCTTTTGCCTCCGTTGCCTCCGTTGCCACCCTCTCGGACGGGCCAGACGTTGGGGCCCATATTCGCCGCCTCCCGCGAATACGTGCCTGTACCGGCGGCTCCGCCGCCGCCGGCCACCGCCACGAGCTGGCCTGGCCCCTCGGGGTCACCGCCGATGGCTATTGCCGAACCGGCGCCGCCACCGTGGCACCAACGTTCAGACCATTGCTCAGTTGAGACGATACTGGTGTGGTAGGGTACACCCATTGACGGACCGCCGTTGCCGTAGCCGGTTGCGAACTCGACGGCATTATCGTTCCATGCGGCCGTGGGCCCGTAGCCACCGGCCACACCCCAGATGGTGAACTCCTGTGCGGCGGCCGTACCCTCGCCGGGCCGATGGATCTGACCTAGTACTTCGGCACCGGATCCGCCCCGTTCGCCCCAGCTGTCCTTGGGGCCTGCGCCGCCCGCTCCGCCGCGGATGGAATAGCGGATGTCGGTGGCTTCGGCTGGTATCCGTACGCACTGGATGGTCTCTTTGTGTTTCTTTGCGTCGAAGGTGATGGTGACCTGCTTGCGCTGCGCGCTGGCCGCAAAGGCTGGCACCAGAGGCACCAGAGTCATGCTGGTAATCGCCGACACTGCCCAAGCAGTGCCCTTGGCCACTGACCGACGCGATACTTGCGATGGCCCAGTTGCGTGGGCTTGCCTGTTTTTGCTGTCCATGTCTGCTCCTTGAGAAGTGGCAAAGGTTCTGCCGAGAGTTACGGGGGTCTGTCGGTAGCTACGGTAGAATTGGCCAGAATATAGCACGTGCACATGGTCCACATGAAGCGTGCCGGCCACAGTGTGAACAGCTCCCTCATGCAGTTGTTCGGTTTGTGCTCTGACGGTGTCGCGTTCATCCGGTTGCTCATGTCGATGATGCCCGGAAAGAACGTACAGCCGGTGTAACCTGCGCCGTGTCGTGTCCATCATGTCTGGCATGATGGGGGGCATGCGAGGCATCATCTTGGCCGGTGGTACTGGCTCCCGACTCCACCCGATCACTCTGGGGACGAGTAAACAGCTCATGCCTGTCTACGACAAGCCGATGATCTACTACCCACTGACGACCTTGATCTTTGCCGGCATCCGGGATGTCTTGGTCATCACCACCCCTCATGAGGCCGAGGCCTTTCGCCACTTGCTCGGCGATGGTTCCCAGTTTGGAATATCCATCGAGTTCGCAGTGCAGCCCGAACCCAAGGGTCTCGCTCAGGCGTTCACCATCGGGGCCGAATTCATCGGGAGTGATTCATCGTGCCTCATTCTGGGGGACAACATCTTCTCAGGGCCGGGGTTGGGAACTCGCCTCCAGGCCAAGGCTCAATCAGTGGACGGAGCCCTCGTCTTTGGTTACCGGGTTGCCGATCCGAGCGCTTACGGCGTCGTCGAGATTGACGATGATGGGTTCGCACTGTCGATTGAGGAGAAGCCGGAGCATCCGAAGTCACATTGGGCGGTGCCTGGGCTTTATTTCTATGACAACGATGTCGTTGAGGTCGCTCGTGGTCTCAGACCCTCGGCGCGTGGTGAACTGGAGATCACCGACGTCAATCGGACCTACATGGAACAGCGACGTCTGCATGTCGAGCTTCTGCCGCGCGGCACCGCCTGGTTGGATACCGGGACGTTCGACTCCCTCAACGATGCCGGGAACTTCGTGCGTGCCATTCAAGCCAGGCAGGGTCTTCAGGTGGGCTGCCCAGAAGAGGCTGCATGGCGTTGTGGGTTCCTGTCAGACGATGATCTCCTCGCCAGGGCGGGGCAGTTCGAGAAATCTGGATATGGTGCTTACCTGCGTGGCCTGTTGACCAGCTGAAATCAAGCCCAGGGGGTTTCCGATCCGACGAGTGTCGCCGGTCCTTCAGCTCCCTAGCTCATCCCGTTCAGCGAGCATGTTCCCCGAAAGGTCTTTGATGAAGCGTTTTCTTGGCAGACACGTGGCTGGAGCCATGGTGTTTGTAGTGTTCTGTGTCCAGTTCCTGGTGGTCACGTGTTCGATGGGCTTCCCGGCATTCCAGGACTTTGGGGAGTGGATCTACCAAGCGCGTGTCGTGGCTGGCATCCTTGCCGGTGAAGAGCCGCATGTTGGGACCCTCATCACCTACCCGGTGCCTTACTTCCTTCCGCAGGCATTGCTGTCGCTGTGTGAGTTGATCTTCGGGGCCGTGGGCGGCTCGACTGTGTTCCTGTTCATTCACGCGGCGGCAGCAGCGTGGGTGTCCGATCTGCTGGTCGTCCGGCGCGCGCTGCCACCGGTGATGACGGCCTGCGTCCTTGCGATCTGTGTGCTCGGCGGCTCACAGTACTGGAACGGCTACGTGGGTTTGTACTGGGGGATGGTCATCATTGTCGGCTACCTCGCGGTGAGCGACCGTAATGCCACTCGATGGCCTGTCGTCATGGCCTTCGCTCTGGCCACCTTCTTCACCCACGGCATCATCTTCGGGTGCTGGGGGCTCGTAGCCGGTGTCCGAGCCCTTACTTCCCGGAGAATCCGCGATCTCATCGTCGGGGTCGTCCCGGCCATGGCACTCGTGTTGTGGTACTTCCTGAAGTCCAACGAGGCGAAGGGGCGGGAGACTGGCTACGAGTCCGTCACGCACTTCATCGAGTACCGGGGCTATACGCTGGCGAAATCAGGGGGGTATCAGAACATCATCGCGTCATCGGTCGGGGATCATCAGATCGCCCCGTGGTTGTTCTACGGCGGTGCCATCCTGAACTTCCTGTTCGCTGTTCTCCTTGTCGTACTGGTCGTCCTGTCGCTGGTGAGTTGGAGCACGCTGTGGCGAACCTCCAGGTGGCAGCTTCTCGCGCTCGTCAGCCTCGGAGCGATCGCAGCCATCTTTCCGCCCTACTTCTTGGGCATCGTCAATCCAGGGGAGAGAGTCGTGCCCACCTTGATTGTCGTCTTGATTCTGATGTGGCCGGACATGGTGGGGACACGCGTCGAACGCGCCGAAGGGATCGTTCGGAAGGTTCTCTGCCTCCTACTGACCATTGGCTTGTGTGCCACTGTGGTGAGTGCATCTCTCGCGCCTCGTAAGGTGGCTCAAGGCGGCGGCCGTCCCAGCGAGGTTTCGAAGGAGATTCTCCTGACGAGTGCCTTCGGTCATCGGCTCGACCAATTCCGTGAAAAAGTGGATGCTGCGAGGGCGGGAGACTTGAACCAGCCATTGGCGTGGACGACCTCGATCTTGGTGGAGGGAAAATGACGGTTGCCATGTTCCCGGTGCTGAAGGCGAGGAGCGTGCCGTTCTTGGCTGTACGGAGACTGCGGAGCAAGCTGTTCAGCACGCCGGGGCCTTGTGACAAGGGGCCTTGCTCCCAACTCGCTCGATGCCTACGCCAGGCCGTAGGCTGTCCTTTGCCGTTTGAGAGGCATCACAGCGCCTGCAGTCCCAGAATTAGAGGAGTTCAATCCCCGTGACAGTCGTTGACGTAGTCCGCATTCTGCGGCGCAATCTTGCCCTGTTGATCATCTGCACCGTGATAGGCGGGTTGATCGGCGCGGCATATCAGTTGACCCGCCCAGAGGTGTTTACGGCCAAAGCGACAGGCATGGTGGTGGCCGGTGACTCCGCCTCCGTCGGCGGGGCCATGTCGGGCAACACGATCGCCCAGCAGCGCGCAACGACCTACACGAAGCTCGTCGAGACGCGAACCATGGCTCAAAAGACAGCCGAGATCCTCAAGAAACAGGGGATGTCAGAGGCTGCGAGTGGCCAGCTGACAGCATCCGCCCCAAGTGACACTGCCTTTATCGAGATCAAAGCGACTGGCGGCACTGCCAAGAATGCTCAGGCCCTTGCCAATGCGGGGCTGGAGGCGCTCATTTCCGAGGCCCTGCGAATGGAGACCTATGGCCAGACTGCCGGGTCAGGCAACAAGAGCGATGCCCAGTTGGCCAAGATGACCTCGGTGCATGTTCTCGGCTATGAGTCCGCCGGCCTTCCAACCGGTGACCGTGGGAAGTCGCTGGCATTATTCCTTGCCGCTGGTTTGGTGATTGGGTTCCTCATCGGTGCGGTCATAGCAGTTGTTCGGAAGCAGTTCGACGTCAGGGTCAGGGACCAGGCGACGGTCGAAGAGCTTACGGGTTCGGGAACTCTTGCCGTCGTACCAGATGACAAGAAGCTTGCGGAACAGCGTGAGAGGTCGATTGTCCATATTTCCGGCGTGACTGGTGAAGCGTTCCGCCAACTTCGTACGAACCTGAGGTTTGCCAATGTTGACAACCCTCCTCGTTCGGTCGTCATCACCTCCGCAAATCCGGGAGAAGGTAAGTCGACGGTTTCGACTCACCTCGCGGTGGTAATGGCTCAAGCTGGCGAGAAGGTTGTCCTCATTGATGCCGACATGCGCCGTCCGGTGCAGCACAAGGCCTTTGGCACCGAAGCGGGCGTCGGGCTCTCGCAGGTACTTGCCGGCGACGTGAGCCTCGATGACGCACTGATGCGAACCGAGACCAAGCGTCTCCAGATGTTGGCCGCGGGGCGTATCCCGCCGAACCCGTCCGAGCTGCTTGGCTCCCAGCGAATGAAGGATCTGCTAGCCGAGTTGCGCAGGCGAGGCTATTTTGTTGTCATCGACGCTCCGCCGTTACTGGCCGTCACGGATGCTGGCCTGCTCGGCACGATAGCGGACGGCACGATCTATGTAGCCGTGGTTGGGAAGACTCACCGCGATCAGGTGTCCTTGGTGGCCAAGCGTCTGGAACAGGTTGGCGCCCCGCTCCTGGGCTCGGTCCTGGCTCGTGTGCCTCGCAAGAAGATGGGTGACGTGCTCTATGGCTATGGAGCCTCGACCTATGGATATGGCTCCTACCACGGTGACTACGGAAAATATGGATACTACTCTTCCTATGGCACGGAGGAGCAGGACAGCCAGGAATCAATCGCCGTTGTCAAGGACGATCGCCAGCCGAAGGAGAGGCTGGTCCGAGCCCAGAAGACGGAGCGTGTTGACACGGATTCAGAAATCACCCCACGTCGAGCCAAATGATCGGGCTGGTTGCTGAAGGGCGCACCGGGTCCGCCACTGTGGCGGGCCCGGGTACGGGTATGGGCGCCAAGGCCCGTAGTCTTGCCGATCGTGTCGGCAGTACGCGGGTGCCTGACTTCTTGTTGGGGTGCAGCTTCATCTTCGGTAGGTACCACACGGGTCTGCCGATTCCCGTTGACGTCATTCTCACCGCAGGTACGATCTTCGTCTGTGCTTTCGTGCGTCCAACCGTCAAGGTGCGAGGTTTTGGTTTCTACTTGCTCATGTGGGTCACGGCGCTCGCATGGGTCATAGCGGTCTCAATCCACGAGGGTGAGCCATGGCTGCAAAGGTCCTTCCGGTGCCTTCTCCTGGTTCTGTTCTCGGTCTGTCTGGCGCAGGGGCGTCTGCTGTGGCGTTCCTTCATCGCTGGCTATGCTTTCGCCCTGATCTTCATCAACATCCCGGCGAACTTCACATCGCTGCGAGGCAGTGGATACGAGGGCTTCTTGCTTGGCTTCCTCGGCGACAAGAACGTGTCCGGGATGGTCTATGCGATGATCGGCATCATGACCTTGGCCATCCTGCGTACGACGACGACCCGCGCGATTGCATTCGTGGTATTCAGTGCGGCTCTTTTTGCGACGGGGTCGCGGACGTCAATGATGGGGTTTGCGGCGGGCTGTGTTTGGGTGTTTATCCGTGACCGTCTTGGTTTAACCCTGCGCCTTGTTTTGGCGTTCCTTGGCTGGATCGGAATTCGCTATGTCGAGGAGGACCTTGCCGAGGCCGGTATCTTCGCCGACAGGGCGGGGACTGACTGGTTCCGTGGTGTCATCGACGTCGCGACGGTGGCCAAGGAGCATGCAACTCCTTGGTACGGCAGGGGTCTGGGTACAGCATGGGTGGCGGTCGCCGATGACCGCCGGATGTGGTTCCACGACTCGTACGCAGCCCTCCGGGTTGAGGGTGGTATTCCGCTGTTGGTCGCCGTCGTCGGTCTGTTCGTTTTCGTGGTCTGGGGCCTCATGGACCAGCGAACGAAAGTCTCCGACGAGCAACGGGTCGTGGAGGGCGCAGCAATCGTCATCCTGGTGTGTGCGTGGAAACTGGGTGAGGTGTTCTTCGCTGTCCCAGCCTTCAGCGTCATCGGGATTGCGCTGTGCGAGCGATACGGTTCGCCCATCAGGGCGCAGGAGCAGTTGTCTCTTGATACTGGCCAGGCCATGGCTGTGGTTCCCACGACGAAGGACGCGCAGTGATGGCCAGCTCGCTCGATGTCGTGCAGCCGTCAAGGTGTGGTCCGCTTGGGTGGACGCGAAACCGACATGATTCCTTAAGGATGGTGAAATGATGCGGCTCCTCGTCGTAACCCCCAGTTTCCATGGCTACGGGGATGCCATTGGTGACGCGTTTGAGAGGACCGGTTACGACGTCGTCGTGCATCGGTATGACGCGGCTCCGCGCGTTGAGAAGGCGTGGAACAAGCTCAGGTATGAGTTGTCGGCCAAGATCCGCGGCACCCAGGGGCACCTGTCGACCGGGGTCGTGACGGCCAGGGCGATCGACCGTCTCCGCGCCGTCCACCCGGACCTGGTCCTGACAGTCCGGGGTGACGTCCTCGGAGCCGACTACTGGGACGAGGTCAACCGCACCACCAAGCACTCGGTGGCGTGGCTCTATGACGAGTTGCGACGTATGACCCTGGACATTGAGATGGCGTCGACCGTTTCGACCATCATCACCTACAGCCGTGACGACACCGCGGAGCTGCAGGGCAAGGGGATCGATGCCCACTACGTCCCGACCGGCTTCAACCTTTCGACGAAGCCTGAGGGGCATTGGCCCAAGAGCGACATCACCTTCGTCGGGTCCAGCCTGCCCGGTCGACAGAAGCTCTTCACGTCCTTGGTGAGTGCTGGCCTGCCACTGGTCGCCTATGGGCGCGACTGGTCCGATCATCCGGTTGATCGGTTGCGAACGTGGCGCCTGAGGTCGACCGGGATCCCTTCTCACCGCGACGTCAGCCTGGGTGAGGCCTACGGCATCATGCGGGACTCGGCCGCGACGCTCAATGTCCATGGTGACCAGGACGGCTTCACCATGCGTACCTTCGAGGCGTGTGGTGTCGGTGGGATCCAGATCGTCGATCGTGACGACGTCAGTGAGTTCTACGAACCGGGCAAGGAAGTACTCGTCCAGCACAGTGCTGAGGAGACGATTGAGCTCGCCCGACAGGTCCTCTCGGATCGGACTCGCATGATTGCCATGCGCCGGGCTGCGAAGGCCCGCACGCTGGCCGAGCACACCTTGGATCGGCGTGCTGTTGTCATCGAGGAGTTGTGGTCATGACAGGCCCAGGACTCGTCTTCCCCGACGACCTCGATGCGTGGTGCCGGTGGTCCGACAGCCGGAACCGGGTGCGGTTCGGACTGGCAGCTGTCAAGAGGCTCGTGGGACATCAGCCGTCCGTCACTCCGGCGAAGCTGTACCTGCCGGTGGAACGTCCCACGGCCTTGGTCGTGCTTGACCAGGTCTCGGTGAGTTGCCGCTACGCGACCTTCGACCCCTTGGAGCACCTCGACCCTGATCGCACGGCCGTTCTCTCGGCGCATTCCGAGGCCCGCGAGGCCGCGACCGGGGCAGTACGCGTCATGGAGTGGAACGAGGGTGGGTGGCTGCCACCATCGATTGAACAGGTACTCACCCTGGGAACCTTCAATCATCTGGCTCGCCAGGTGAAGCCCTGGGCCACGAGACACAATGCTCGGTTCTGTGTCATCCAGCACGGATTGTTGACGCCCTGGGCTCCTCCGCTGAGCCCGGGGGATCACCTGTTCGCGTGGTCCGAGGCCGACGCCGAATACCAGTGCGCGGGTCGCTCCGACGTCACCAGTGAGGTGATCGGCTCCCAGATGCTGTGGAAGGCTTCGAGGCTGCCCAAGGTGGAGGTCCTCGACGAGACGCCCGTGATGCTGGGACAGCTGCACGGTGCCGAACTGGGCCGAGCTGCCAAACAACGGATATACACGGAGTTCTGCACCTCGACCGGTGCGATCTACCGCCCCCATCCCAACGAGGCGGACTTCATCTCGCGTGTCCAGCATCGCACCATGACGAGGGCCGGTGTCGTCATCGAGGTATCAGGTAAGTCCTTGGTCGAGGAGGGGCGGCCGGTCGTCTCCATCTTCTCCACCGGGACCCTCGAGGCGGCGTGCCGAGGTTTGCCGTCGTGGGTTCACCATCCCGACCCGCCGGCTTGGATCGAGGATTTCTGGAGTCGGTACAATCTTTCTAGGTGGGGCGACGAGCCGACGGCGCCGATTGATTCATCGGGGGACGAGCCCGCCTCGATCATTGCGAAGGCGTTGTCCGGTCAAGGAAGGGACGCAGGCTGAGGTGACTGTCGGCGCTGTCGAACCCAAACGGGTCACCGACGGGCCGTTCGCGTCACGTTCGCACGACGGAGGTTGAGTCATGGTGAAGGACACACGGATCGCGCAGGGACCTCTTCCCACTCTGATCGGCCGCGTACTGGACAAGGGCCGGGAGTTCCTGAGGAACCACCACCCCGGAACCGGTGTCTCCGCGTGGAGGCCGGTCCTGGGTCCCCGACGCAACGCCAGTGTCGCGGGGGAACAGGGTTCGGGCTCGCGTGGGCCAGCCATCGTCTTCATGCCGTATCTGCAGCCCGGTGGTGGAGCGGAGCGCTACGCCGTTGTGACCGCGGCTGCTCTCGCGGAGCGCGGCTACGACGACGTCATCCTCGCGAACGTCGACGTCACACACACCTGGCTGGAAAACCATTACGGCCTTGACCTGTCCGGGGTGAGGATCCACCGAATCAAGGACTTCAGCCGGATGGAGCGGCAGCTACCGGTCGCACTGTGTCGCCTCATCGAGGACTGGATCTGGAAACTACAGCTCCGTCCATTCCATGCTGACCTCTTCATCAACTGTGCCTCCGGCAATGAGACCCCGGGGACGGCACGAACGAACATCTACGTCTGTCACTTCCCGCACAGACGGGAATACCAGTGCACGACCTTCCTGCACCGCCTGTACATGGGTGTCATGACCGTTGCGCGGAAGGTCCTCGTCACCTGGACACCGTTCCCTCACAACTACCAGATGGTGGTGGCGAACTCCCACTTCACCTCCGGACATGTCAGCCGGCTTTGGAACGTCGACTCGATGGTTCTTCCTCCTTCGTGCCCGACCATGGCGGTTGACGGTGTGGCGAAGGGACGCGACATCATCACGGTCGGGCGCTTCGAGCCCGTTGTTCCGAAGGTGCCGAACAAGCGGTTCGACGTGCTCGTCGATGCCTTCGCGGGTATGGAGGACCTCCATCGCGAGGGTTGGAAACTCCACGTCGTCGGAGCGTGTCCACCGGCCAAGCAGCAGGTCTTGGACGGACTTCGCAGGCGGGCTGGTTCGGCACCCGTCGAGTTCCACCCGAATGTTGACTTCCAAGTGCTGCGGGAACTCTATTCGCGGGCGACGATGTACTGGCATGCGCAGGGCTGCGGCGAGGACGCTGATGCTGATCCCAAGACCCAGGAGCACTTCGGGATCACGACGGTGGAGGCCATGTCAGCCGGGTGCGTGCCCGTTGTCTATGCGACGGCAGGACCTCGTGAGGTCGCGGAAGGGCTCCAGGATGCCGGCCTGTGGCGGACAGTCGAGGAGCTGCGGGCCGAGACGGTCCGTATTGCCCACCTCTCGGAGGACGATCGAGAGGCTGCGTCCCAGGCCGCTCGGGAAAGGGCAACCGGGTACGACCACGAGCACTTCAGCGATCACCTCATGGAGATCATCGATCGCGCCCGGACACAGAGCTGACGTCTCGCGCGGACGGTGCGTCCGTCCGTAACTCGTCGTCAGCCCTGTGCGCCGTGCCTGGCCCAGTAGTCGAGAACGACACGGATGCGTTCGACCTTGATGACGACCTGTTGGGCCCACACCTTGAGGTCCGGCACGTTCGTCGGCCACCTCTTCGGGTTGACCACCGTCTTCACCAAGTCGGACGTCAGGTCCGAGAGGCGGACACCGCGGCCGCCCGACGCGACGATGAGATCGCGGTAGCCCGCACGCAGGAGCGCATCGTAACCTGCCCATCCGATGGACTGTCGTACCTGTTGCCAGTACGTCTTGCGGGAACGGTAGGCAATGGCGCAGTCGGTCGGAGCGACGTCCCAGCCCACCAGATGAGCGCGAACGCACAGGTCAATGTCTTCGGCGATGGGCAGCCGAGTGTCGAACCCGTCAAGGAAGTGGAAGAGGCCGGCATCAATGGCCATGTTCGCCGACGCCCCGGTCGGGCACAGGTTGTTCCACATCTGGAAGTTCGGGAGCTGTGGAATGTCGGATTTCTCCGGGTCGTCGATGAAGGGATTGAGCGGGCCGACGACAAAGGGGTGACGGTCTAGGGCCGCGATCAGCGTCTCCGCCCAGTTTGGGGGAACGATGTCGTCTGCATCGCAGAAGAGCAGCTTGTCGCTCGAAGCGCGCTCGGCGCCCGCGTTGCGCGCTGCCGATGGACCGTGTGGCCCGTCAGGACTTGTGGAGATGACGTCCAGTCGACCGTCGATGGTGCTCCTGATCTTGGCAGCACGCGACCTTGCCGTCTCGGCGGTCGAGTCGGTCGACCGATCGTCGACGACGATGACCTCCAAGTGCTTGTCCGTCTCCTGCTCGCACAGGGCGTCCAGCTGGGCACCGAGAGTCTTCGATGCGTTGTGTGCAGGGATAATGACGCTAGCGTCAAACATGGATCACTCCCATCGGTGTGTGCTGGCAGCTGCGCGTTGAACGAAGCGATGGTTCACCGTGGGCCCGGGGACCGTGGTGAGGCCCGCGATCATCGTTCGTCACGAGGAACCTCACGATCGAGGGAGCCCAATTCGACCAGCCGTGCGAAGGATCTCGACGACTTCTGGACCTCGGAGAAGGTTCCCCGAGCGGCGATGTGCCCGTTCTCGAGGTAGACGAGCTGGTCGACGTCGCGGACGGTGGACAGTCGATGTGCCACCAGCACGGTGGTGACCTCTCCCTGCAGGGAGTGGATCGTGTTGCTGATGGCGGCCTCCGTCTCGTTGTCGAGTGCCGACGTCGCTTCGTCGAGGACCAGCACCGACGGGTTCCGGTAAAGGGCCCGAGCGATTCCGATGCGCTGACGCTGTCCTCCCGAGAGCCTGGCCCCACGTTCTCCGACGCTGGCCAGACGCCCGCTTTCGAACTCGCTGGCGACGTCGGTAAGCTGGGCTGCCTTGATGCACTCGACGATGCGCTGTCGGTCCCACGCGTCCTCGGGGATTCCGAAGGCGATGTTCGCGTCGATCGACGAATCAAGGATGTAGACGTCCTGGGGAACGTATGCGACATGGTCGTGCCACGACCTCATGTTGTTCTGGATGTCGACCCCGTCGAAGGTGATGACCCCGTGGCGGTACGGGATCAGGCCCAGGAGGATGTCGATGAGGGTCGTCTTGCCGGAACCGCTCAACCCACACAGTGCAAGGGAGGTGCCGGCCGGGATGTCGATCGTGATGTTCTGCAGCACCGGGTCCGTCCCGTCGGGGTAAGTGAAGGACAGGTCGGTTACGGATACGGGAACCGGATGCGGTTGTCCGTATCCGATGCGGTGCACCTGCTTGATGACGTCCTCGTGCGTGGGCAGGGGACTGTCCGATCGGAACTCCTTGTTGCCGCTCATGTTCTTGAGCGTCTTGACGGTGATGTCGAGACCGCCGGCGCCGAAGCGGACCATCCCGATGCTGGCCGTGATCGCGGACATGTTGGGCAGCAGTTTGATGGCAGCGGCGACGAAGACGGTCATCGTTGCCATTGCCGACGAGGGATCCGAGGTCATCGAGACGATGATGAGGACGATCGCGATGAACATGATCGTGAGGAATTCCAGGATGATCTTCGGAAGACCGGTGTAGAAGTTCGCCAACCTGCTGGCATTGGCGTTCCCGGCGTTCTTCTCAGCGTACTGCGCGATGAACTGGGTGTCGCACTCCTGGACGTTGATCTCACGGAACCCATTCATGGCCTCGACGAGAGCCTTGCCGGCTTCCCACGCCGTCTCCTGGGCGAGATGGCCGGCGTCGGCGTTGCGGCGGCCGAGGGCCTTCTGGATGAAGAGGATGAGAATGCCGAAGTAGATGATCGCGAGGAGCGTCGGGAGCGGGGTGATGATGAGCAGCAGGATCATCACCGTGACGCTAGAGAACACCAGTCCGGAGAGGTTCATCATTCCGCCTAGTGACTGGGTGTGCGCGGACTGTACGGCCGGACCGACATTGCGAATGACCTCAGCGACGTCCCTTCTCTTGTGCGACAGGTAGTCCTCGTGGAGGAAGGCCCTCAGCAGTCGGGACGAGGTTCCCACGGACAGCCGTGCGACGAATCCGGTGGACCACCACGACAGCCATGTTCCGACGACTGCCTTGATGAGGAAGGCAAGCACCATCGCCACGCAGAGTTCAATCGTGAACGTTCTGGTGGACGGGTTTCCTACCATTCTGTGGGCCACTCCCAGGTAGCCCTGGTCGAGGTCGGCCCCCATGAGGACCTGGGTCACGGGCAGGACCATGGCGATCCCGACCATGTCCATCAGTGAGATCAGGGCCTGCGCACACAGGTATAGGACGAGCCTGACCTGGGTCGGGCGGGAAAACGTGGAGATGAGGAACCACAGGTTCTTCAGGACGCCTCCACGTTTGGGGGCGGTTTCGATCTTGCTCATGTGTCAGAAGTCTCTCTCCGCGGTTTCGGTGGTCTCGTATCCCGCGATGCCCGACGCCTCGACAAGCAGCGCAATGGCCTTTCGTGCGACCGGAGCTGGGATACCGGGCAGAGCAGCGTCGACGCTCTTGGCAAGGGCATGGCTCCGGCGGTAGGACAGGTGGGGGACGGTGGAGCAGACAAGCTGGTTCCACATGCTGTCATCTACCGGACGGACGGCGCCAGAAGTGCCCGGTCCGTGAATCTCGTCGAAGGTCCGACGGGCTTGACCAGAGCGATAGCTTCGGCTGACGCGGGCAAGCGTCGAGACCGCCGCTGCATGGTGTCTTGTCGCGAGGGCGGGATCGACGACGATTGGGATGCCGGCCTGGTGGAGCCGCCAGCCGTAGTCGACGTCCTCCCATCCGTAGGCCTGGTAGTGGTCGTCATAGGGGCCGATGCGATCCCAGACTTCCTTGGTGATGGACACGTTTCCGGCCCAATAGCGCCAAGTCTGGTTGTCATCGGCCCGGTAGGCGCCGGCCCGGACCCGCTCGTCCGCCTCAGCTCCGTACACGGCGGTGTAGCGGTTGTCGGGAAGGACGTTGAGGTAGATGCCGATGGTTCCTTGCTCGCGATCGGCATGGCTGGCGACGTGACGCTCGACGTAGTCGGGCGCCGGCTCCAGGTCGTCGTCACAGCGAATGAGGACGTCGCCCTCGGCGGCCTCGTGACCGGCGTTGAGAGCCGCGACACGTCCACGATTCTGCGGGAACACCAAGGACCGGATCGGTAGGTGGGAATACTTGGCGACGACCTCTTCCGAGCCGTCCATGTCCCCGTCGATGACGACGATGGCCTCCCAGTCCTTGGCGCTCTGTGCCGCCAGTGCGCTCAGCAGACGCGGCAGTCGCTGTGCCCCCCGATACGACGGGATAATGATCGATGCAGTCGTCATCTCAGTCCTTCTGGTTCTCGAGCGGCTGGGCGCTGGGCCCTGATGACCTCGGGGAAGTGCGGCAAGGCCGTACGGTTATGGTTGAGGGGCTCATAGTGGGACGGATCCCACGTCCGGCGATCGCCACCGTGGCCAACCCGAGGTCCTCCTTGCCGGGGAGCGATGCAACCCGGTGCGGGAGCGGTGAAGCCGGCGCAACGGGGCATCGTACGCCCAGAGAAGAATACGCTGCCCCGAGTTGGTTGTTCCACCTCGTTACGATGCCACTTCCGCAGGGCCGGCGCGAACACTCGGATTTCCGTCATCTCTGCTCAGGCGTGACCGCGCCACATGGTCAGGCCAATCTCACGTGCCACGTTCCGGACAGTAGAGGTCCTCCCGGTGCGGACCACCAAGGCCTTGGCGAGATCCTTCCGGGAGCGTCGGAGGTCGTTCTTCACGCGATTGACATCATCGACGTCCGGTGACGCCGCGAGGTCCTCGAGCTCCCGGAGGTTGATGGTGCGGGTGAGATCAGCGCGACGCTGGTCGCTGGCCATCGTGTGGTAGGCCGTGTGATAGTCGTTGAACTTGAAGTCCCTGGTGTCGGACTGTGCGTCGGGACGTCCCCAACACGCCGGGATCTCCAACGAGTCAGCCACGATCAGGCCGTGCAACGACGTGGTGAAGATGTGGGAGCAGCTGTTGATGGCACTCACGACCTTGCGGGGCTCTTGGCAGACGTCGATCGCGATCGTGTCGTCGTGCTCGGTGAGTTCCTTGATGAACGGGTGACGCTTGTCCTCGAAGTGCGAGACGATGCCCCACCTGTGCCTACGTGCCCGTGGCAGTCTGATCCGGTCGGTGTACAACAGTCCGGGATCTCCCAGCGGAGTGGTCTCGGGGAGCCCGGCCACGTCGCGGGTGAGACAGCCGCGGACACCAAAAACCTTGCGGTCTTCGAGGACCGGGTCGTCGGGAGTCAACATGCCCGAGCCCCAGATCCAGGGATGGGGCTTGGTCGGACGGTGGTTGAAGACCGATCCGATGCACAGTAGGGCGGCCTGGGAGAGACGCCTGGAGAACGCGAGGATGCCGCCGTCGGCGAGGACACGGCACGACATGAGGTCGCCGAAGTTCTTCACATGGGTCCACTGGTACACGGTGGTGCAGGGTGCCGAGGGATGGAGTCTGCTGTTGGCCGCCGTCATCGCAGCGGACCTCGAGGCGTGTAGGCGGCGCTGAACCCGGTCAACTTGCTTGGTGCCATGAGGTTGAAATCTCCCGTTCGTGATGGGATGTCGGGGGCGACATCGTCGGTTGAGTTCGGTTGTGAGTGATGTCCTCGACCGCGGGGGAAACCCGATGGGTCTGGGACGGGGAGCGAGGTGTTCCCGCGTCCGACCGGCGACAGCGGTACTCCGGGTCGGAACCCCTCTCTCCCCGATCTGGTGCGCACAACGGGTTGGGGACGCCCGTCTACACCTGGTCGTGGGAAGGTACGGCACCGCGCTCGGGTGCCGGTCGTAGGTGCAACCTGATCGCCCTCGCGAAGGTCTCTGGGGAGAACTTCCCCGCGTGGTCCAGTACGGTGCGCTCCTCGAGAGGGTTCTCGCGGAACTGGCGGACGGCCTGCGTCACGGCTCCGGGGGTTGCGGAGTCGAAGAATCGTCCGGAGACGCCGTCCACGACGGTGTCCAGATAGCCGCCGGCATGTAGGGCCAGGCAGGGGGTTCCGAAGGCGAAGCCCTCCACGGGCGTCAACCCGAAGTCCTCCTTGCTCGGCGCAATGACAGCAGCCGCGTGGGCGTAGGCCCACCGCAACTGGGCGTCACTGATGCCCTCGAAGAAGGATACGTTGGCCGGGGCGAGATCGTGCAATTCATCGCGCAATGGCCCTGACCCGACGACGACCAGATGCTCATCGGGCAGATCCACGAAGGCATTCAGCACGATGTCGACATTCTTGTAGGGCATGAGGCGGCTGACCACCAGGAAGAAGGAGGGATGATCCAGTCCCGGTAGTGGCTCCTGGGGGCCGGTGGGATCCAGGGAGTACGGCGGATGCACGACTGCTGCCTCGATCCCGTACACGTCACGGATACGGTCGCGAACCACGGTCGAGTTACACAGGTACTCGTCCGCGGACGCGGCGGCCCGGCGATCCCAACGTCGTAGCGGCGGGGTGAGGGCCTTGAGCACGATCCCCTTGGGTGAACGCCACCACTGTCCGCCGAGGTAGTCGTCGGTCAAGTAGAGGAACCGGGCGGGGGAGTGGCAGTAGACGACCTTGCGGCAGTTCTGTGGGGTCTTGACCCCGTGCGCGAAACCGGTTGTCGAGACGAGAACGGTGTCCGTCCCCGTCGGCACCTCGGTGTGGTCGAAGGCCCAGTCGTATAGCGGAAGACCGGCGCGAAAGTGGCGACGCAACAACCCGATCCGGTTCAGGGGCGAGGTGATGACCTCGTGGCTGGCGAACTTGGGATAGGTGAGGTCTGGTGCGTACACTGCGGTGACGATCGGCGCATCGGGGAAGATCGTCGCGAACTGGGTGACGACCCGCTCCGCCCCGCCACGCTGGGTGAGGTAGTCATGCGCGATGGCGACGCGCGGGGCGCCAGAACTGGGCTCGGGATCGACATCAGCCAGAATCTCCGCGAGTCGGGCGCGGCCGGCCCCGGGGGAGAAGTTCGTCTGCCAGCGATCACGGGCTGCGTCGAGGAGCTCCTCGTCGTAGCCCTCGGAGGCCCGCTCGATCACATTGGCGAGGTCGATGGCGTCATCGGTCCGCGCCACGTAGGGATGCTCGGCTCCGGCAACCTCAGGCAGGCCACCAGCATCGGAGATGACGAAGGGGCATCGCGCCGACATCGCCTCGGATGCCACCAGCCCGAAGGACTCGGGAAAGACCGACGGGAAGACGGCCAGGTCCACTGCTGAGAAGAATTCGTCGCGGTCCATCCAGCCACGATGGTCGACGAGGTCGCCCAGATTCGTGATCTGCTCGGCCACCAGCCGGGCGTCCTCGGGGTCGACGAACCTGGACTCCCCGGCCAGCAACAGACGGTGTCGACCCGGTTGACGTCCCTCCAGCTCGGAGATCGCCTCGCAGAGACGTGCCACCCCCTTGTCGGAGGACAACCGACCCAGGAACCCGACCGTCACGGTCGCTCCCGGCTCGGTGAAATCGCGAGTCCGGGCGGGCGGATTCCAGTTCCACATCACCCGCGAACCGGGGACTGCCGCGGCCATATATGCCGACGGGACCACGGTTGCCAGTGCGCCGCGACGGGCCGCCACGGCCAGGGCGCGCAGCTTGCCGGCAGGACGCTGATGCAGGTGGACGACCCGGTTCAGATGCCCCGAGGTGGCGAAAGCCGGTCGCAAGCCGTTGCACCACAGCAGACCCCTGCGCTCGGTGGCGTCCCAGCGCCGCAGGCTGGCCAGATATTTCGCGGTGGTGTCCCCATGGATGGCCATGACACGGAAGCCGCGTCGAAGGGCCTCCTCGACGACGTCCCCAGGGGTCTGCGGTGCGACGACGGTGACCTCACGACCGAGTTCGCGGGCCGCCTCGGCGATGGCCAGCATCATGACCTCACCGCCGCCCATGCTTCCCTGGTTGGAGGCGATGGTGAATGTGGTCATCCCACAACCTCTCGGTAGACCTCAGAGATGCCCTCCGTCATGCCCGCCACGGTGGGAATGGCATCGGTCAGGGCGGGGCGATTGCCCAGATGAAGTCCCTGTCGGATGGCTACCTTCGCCAACGCTTCGACGTCGTCGGCCTCGGCAATGCATCGCGGAGGAAGGATCTCTGGGTTGCCACCGATCGGGCTGGCTGCGACGCCCATTCCTCGGGCCACCGCGTCGAGGAGGGCGTAGGAGCAGTTGTCCGACTTCGAGGGCTGCATGATGACGTCATGGCTGGCCATCGCCTCGTCCGGGTCGGCGAAGCCGGGGAAACTCACCTTGTCGTCGAGACCCAGACGGTGGGCCAGAGTCTTGAGGGAAGTGTCCTCCTCCCCGGTGCCGGCAACCGTCAGGGTCGCCTCCGGATGCTCACGGGTGATGTGCTCGAAGGCGCGAATCGTCGCGGAGATGTTCTTCTCCTTCGACAGCCGCGCCAGGGACAGCAGCCTCAGACCGGGCTCGCGGGACGGCAGGGTGGCGGGACGGTCGACACCGTTGAGTATGACCGTGATCGGTACCTTGGTGTGCCACTGGCGACGCATCTCGCGTTCGGTGGCCGCGGACACCGCGATGACCCTGGAGAACCGGGTCAGCCGGAGACGGTGTGCAGTCTCCATGGTGACGGCTGAGGCACGGTTCGAGTGGTACATGAACCGGTCCGTCGGGATGGTGTGTTCGGTGGACACGAGCTTGACTCCGGTGCCCACCGAGGCCATCGTTGCCAGAAAATCGGCCTTGGCCAGGTGGGAGTGGACGATGTCAGGCCCGAGTTGCTGAATCGTCGCGCGCAAGGATCGGACCGCGGTCCCGGTCTCGACGGGAAGGTCGACGACCTCGACGTCCATCTCCCGGAGCCTGTCGGCGAGAGGGCCGGAGGGGCATGAGACGACCATCCGCCAGCCGGGAATCCCGACCTGAGCGACGTCGAGGACATGTCGGGCCACCCCGGCGAGGCTGCTCACCGGGGACACCCACAGGGCGGTCGGTCGGTTCATCAAAACCACTGCTCCAGGCGCTCGAGGGCCGTCCAGAATCCCTCACCGTTGTTGACGTGCCCCTGCCAGATCTCCGGGATGAAGGTGATCTCGGGGGCCAGCTCGTCGAGCTGCCGTGCAGTCACCGGCCAGTCGATCTCGCCCTCACCGATCTGCGGGCCCTCGCCGTCGACCCCCTCGGCGTCGACGATGTGCAGGTGGTCGCTGAGCGGTGCCAGTTCGGCGATGTACTCGCTGAACGGGATCTTGTTGAAGTTGGCGGCCAACTTGGAGTGGGACAGGTCGAGGGTGAGACGACGTCCGTGCTGGTTGCAGAAGTCGACGGTGTCGTCGAGACCCATGAAGAGGTTGTGGTGCTGCTGTCCACCCATGAGCCACGGGTAGGGCGGCAGGGTCTGCGAGGTCAGACGGACACCGTCCTCGTCGATCCGATCGAGTGCCTGGGCGATCCGGGCGTACATGGCCGGACGCTCCTCGGGGGCCACGAAGGCGTCCTTGGTGAACCCGCCCATGGTGCAGATGACGACCGGGGGCTCCTCGGCGTCGAACCACGTGTCGAGGTCACGGGCGATCTGGATGACCTTCTGGACCTCGGCGATCGAGCGCTCCCAGATGTCCTCGTCGGGGGAGGCCAGGTTGATGATGAAGTCGCCGGCGTAGAGGTCGGGGCAGTGGACGGTGTAGGTCATCCCGTCGAACTTGCGGTGCTCGAAGGCCTCGGCGATCTGCTCGGCCGTCATCTCCACGTCCTTGTAGGACAGGTGGAACTCTAGGAAATTTGGGTTGGTCTCGGAGTGGGACAGCAGCTTGCGGGCGTCGTGGTAGCGCACCGGCAGGCCCCACGGGCGACGGAAGGTGTAGTTGCGACCCTGGGCGACGGCGTCGGTCAGGTCGGTGTCATAGAAGAAGTCACCGGCGTCGATGTCGCGACGCATGGTGCGACCGACCAGCTCGTCGAGGTGGTTGGGCTGCAGCCCGCGGCCTGGGGACTTGACGGCCACGGCGTCCCGGGTGATGACCTCGCCGTTGTGCAGGGCTCGGGTGGACACCAAGGACTTGGCGAGGTTGGCGCGGTTCATCATCTCGCCGGTCGACACCGAGCGGGCCTTGTCGGAGCCGAGCGCCAGCTCGACCTCACGGATGCGGTCGACCATCTCCGCGAACTCGTCGGGGAGCAGGGAGACCTGGTGGTCGTTGCCCTCGAGGGTCTTGTCGATGGTGAAGTGCTTCTCGATGATGTGGGCGCCACGGGCCACCGCTGCGATCGGCACGTGGTAGCCGCGCTCGTGACCGGAGTAGCCGACCGGGCAGTCGCCCAGGACGGCCAGACGGTCCATGTAACGCAGGTTGACGTCCTTGAAGGGTGCCGGGTACGTCGACTGGCATTGCAGCAGAGCGAATTGAGCCCCGGCGCTGCGCAGAACGTCGACTGATCCGAGGATCTCGTCCTCGGTCGACATGCCCGTCGACATCAGCATCGGCAGGTGCTCAGCGGCACAGGCCCGTAGCAGGGAGTGGTTTGTCATGTCAGCACTGGCGATCTTGAGGGCTGGGACGCCGTAGTCGGCCAGCACTGTGAGACTGGGGAGGTCCCACGGCGTGCAGAAAGCGTCAATGTCGACGGCCTTGCAATGGTCGAAGACATCGATCATCTGCTCGGGGCTCAGCGAGAACCGGGACAGGAGGTTGAGGGTGTATTGAGCGCCGAGATCCTCGCCCGCGGTGGCACCGTCGGCTTGACGGTACAGAGCATTCAAGTCGCGCAGCTGGAACTTGACGGCGTCGGCCCCGGCCTCCTTGGCAAGGTCGACGAGGTGCTTGGCCAACGCGACGTCACCTTGGTGGTTATTGCCGATCTCAGCAATGAGAAGACAAGGGTGGCCATCGCCAATGGTGTGACGACCGATGGTCATCTCGGCGGCACCCTCAGTGGCGACCGCCGCGAGATGGCCACGCTCGTCAACGAGGGGGATCACCTCCACGCCGGGGCGAAAGAGTTGGGAAATGGTCGAAGCATCGGCATCGAGAGGTGCATGGATGCACTCACGATTGGCAGCTGCCTGCACCGGCGTCGTCATGTCGCCGTCTGGTTCGGAGGTGATCCAGCGGCGGAAGTCGCCGTCGGAGAAGGACCCGGTGAGAATGCCGTGTTCATCGACGCAGAAGACGATGCCCGACTTGTTGTCGGTGATCTTTGTCAATGCGGTGAGGATGGTGTCCTCACCAAAGACGGCGAAGGGTGTGGTCTGACGGTTGACGATCATGGGCGCGGATAACCTTCTCTGGGATTGGGGATCGGTGAGGTTTAGCGTGCGAGGCGTCGAAGCTCGGTGGCGGCGATGTCGAAATCATGTGGGGAATCAATGTCGATTCCCTCGACCGGATCCATCACGAACAACTCAATGCGGCCGCCGAGACGGTTGTGGTTGTTCTGGTAGACCTCGGTTTTCGTCAGGTAGAGCGAGCCGGTCTCGCGGTAACGCAACTGGTCAGGTGTCATGTCTTGGCGACGTGGACGGTTCTGGTATGGGTAGTGTGCGACGACCTTCGGTTCCTTCTGCCAGATGAAGATCGGCTCGGGAACGACGCCCACCATGGAATCGGCGCCGGAGGATGCGAACTGTCTCAAGGCGCGCCCCATCGTGTCGGGAAGACGAAGCGGGGAGGTGGCTTGCAAGAGCATCACCTGGTCAGGGCGGTGGCCCTGCTCAGTGAGGACGTCAATGGCGTGCTCAACGACCGGCTCGGTCGCGGTGGTGTCCTGGGCCAGCTCGTCGGGGCGCTCAATGACCCCGGCGCCAGCCGTGCGGGAGACTGCAGCGATCTCGGCGTCCTCGGTCGACACGTACACGTCAAGGCCGGGGGTGGCGAGGGCCTGCTCGATCGTCCATGCCAACAGGGGTTTCCCGGCCAAGTCCTTGAGATTCTTTCGAGGAATTCCCTTGGAGCCGCCCCGGGCAGGGATAATCGCAAGGGTTGTCGGACTCATCGCACCTCCTGCGCGGTGCTAGTTTCTGATACGAGGTGGATGATGAGATCATGACCGTGCAGCCGACGAGTCACATACTGGCCGATGAACCCGGCCTCTCCCGTGATGACAATGTTCACTGGCGTGTATACCTCTCGGATGATTTGCGATGGGGCGGATGAGACGGTGAGTGCGATTGGTGGCTGAGCCCCCGTTGCAGACCAGCGGCGAGACCTGCCCCTAACCAGCTGCCGGCGGCGTTCTCAACGGCATTGGAGATGAGAGGACGACGCCCCAGCTGGGGCAGGGCGTATTGGAATGATTCGGAGCAGATGCCAATGATCGTGGCGGCGATGCCCCACACCCACCAGCGCACTGTCGGCCAGCCGAGGGTGGCTAGCAGGGTCAGGGGCAGAAGCATGACAACGTTGAGGGCGTGATCGCCGACCATGGCAACTTGGTCGCCGGTAAGCGGGCGTGCCCCGATAGGTGTGACTCCGCCGGTGAGGCGGTAGCCGATCCGCCATTTCAGGGTCCCAATTCGAACTCCCATGGGTACGACGACCCCGACCGCGGCGATGAGAAGGTAGAACCATGTCAGGGCCCGTGCGACCTGCTGGGTTCGAGGGACCATCAGTACGCCCCCGAGGAGGTGAAGACTGCGCTGAATGTCTTCGCGAGGATAGTGATGTCCTGCAGTACTGACCAGTTGTCCACGTAGTAGAGGTCCAGTCGAACGGTGTCCTCCCAGGACAAGTCGGAGCGACCGGACACCTGCCACAGACCCGTGACGCCGGGACGAACGTCCAGGCGCCTGCGAACGTGAGACTCGTAAGCGGCGACCTCGTTCTCGAGAGCGGGGCGCGGTCCCACCAGCGACATGTCGCCACGCAGCACGTTGTAGAACTGCGGAATCTCGTCAATGGAGTAGCGTCGGTGGAACTTGCCGCATTTGGTAATTCGAGGGTCGTCCTTCATCTTGAACAGGACACCGTCGGACTCGTTCTTGTCGGCCAGCATCTTGGCCTTGATCTCGTCGGCGTTGACAACCATCGAGCGCAGCTTGTAGCACTCGAAAACTTTCCCTTTACGTCCGACTCGACGTTGTTTGTAGAAAACCGGGCCGCCATCCTCATGCTTGATGGCGATAGCAGCGATAAGGACAATCGGGGAGGTGAGAATGAGTAGAAGCAGCGATCCGATGATGTCGAAGGTCCTCTTGAACCAGCCACTTGCACGTTCGGCCTGAGGCTTCTCGATATGCACCAGAGGCAGGCCGGCCACTGGGCGGATATGCATGCGCTGTGTGGAGATGTCGGAGAGAGCGGGAATGATGATTAGTTCGGTGTCTTGGCTCTCGAGAGTGCGGGCCAGCCGATTGAACTGGTAGGACCGCGAGAATGATCCTTCGGTGAAAATCACCGCCGCAGCGCGAGTGTATTGGCACGCGGCCACGACATCCTCAGGCGTCCCCAGGACTGGCACGTTGACATTGTGACACCTTTCTTGCCCACGGGTTAATACGCCAACGATGTCATACCCCAGCCATTTCTCACGCTGGAGTACTTTGGCCAGGTCGTCAATATGAGTGCAGTCACCGGCGATGATGATGCTGCTGCGGAACCGGCCACGGCGTCTTTCGTGGTGCAACCAGCGCCTCATGAAGAACCGTTCGAGGAGCAGCGCGGGAATGCTGAAGAGGAACAGTAGAAAGTAGAATCCACGGGGCAGTGGATACATGAACAGGTACGCTGAGACGCCGAGCAAGGCAGCTGTGATGGCCGAAGCCTCAAAAACGGCGCGGTACTGCGCCGCGCCTGAATCCAAGTATTTTGTCCGGTACGCGCCGACGAGTCCCATGATGACCAACCATGCGAAAATGATCCCCCCGGACCATGGAAGGACATTGTCCTGCACGTCGGTGTTCTTTGGGAATATGGTCATTGCCGTTCGTGCTCGCACTGCGATGAACGACGCCAAGGCGATGATGATGAAGTCGGCAACGACGATGCGCACCCGGTACTGACCAAGGTTGTCCCGGTTGTGGTTCCGCTGTCGTGGAGGGGGCTCCGGCCGGAGGCCGAACGTCTGTGGGCTCGGGGACAGGAGGCTCGGTGATGGCATCAAAAAGAACCATCCTCCCCGATTTTGATAATGGGACTCGTAATGGGCATCTCTTAGGGTGTTATCACTGCTGGCGGTGTAACTCCGATGAAGACTAGGGTATCACGTGTATTCTGGGTGTCAAAAATCATTGTATGGTGACGTTTCACGATCCCTGCGTGGAGGGTGGGGTGACGCGTGCATCATGGCCAGGATCTCAGATCTGTGCGCAGTCGGTCCGGGAGTGGCGGTGTTGGCAAGGTGTTTCAGGATGAGGGTGCCGCCGGCGAGATGGGGTGCTCCTGCATGTACGGTTGACCACGGAATGGGTCGGCATCAGCAGAACCGATGTCCTCGCATGTACAGATGACCAGCTGCTGGCATGTTCGTGGGACTTGACAGTCACGAAACGGCCATGTAAAGATTCTTTCAGTTACGTGGTGCGTCGAGTCCGACACCCATCTGATCTCATCAGCGTTATCTCGCATTCGTGGGGAGAGAAATGAACAACAACTTGAGTCGGCGTAATGTGGTCAAGGGTGCGGCGTGGGCTGTGCCTGCAGTAACTGCCTCGACTGCGCTGCCCTCGGTAGCTGCCAGCCAGGACTGCGTGTACACGGAGGCGCATTGGGAGGAGAGCTTCGTTACCTCCGGGCTGGTGGCACAAAGGGAAGCACGCCCGGGTGCGGAAATTACCACCGGCGGTATCTATGCATCCAATTTGGATGGCGACATCATTGACCCGAGGAAGCTTGTCAAGGTTAAGAGTGATTACCCTTGGGTCTCTGAGATGATTGCCATCGCTCAGAATGGTGACGGCACTGCTGGTACTTTGCTGCATGTTAACTTCCCTGGCCCAGTCAGTTGTGTGCAGTTCTTGCTTCATGACATCGATTCACAGGGCTCAGGCAAGAGAGATCACTATCGGGATTCTGTGACCGTTACAGCTGATGGTGCACCGATCACGGCGTCGCCTCTTGAGCCAGACTTCCTGCGCGTCACTGGTAATGGAAGTAATCGTGTCAAGGTTGAGTCTCCTTTCGAGCACGAGGAGACCGACAAAACTCATGAGTGGAATATGAACCGCGACACCAAGGGGACCGTGCTCATCAAGATCAAGGGTCCGATCAATCGTTTCTCCATCCTGTACCTAAATGAGGACACTCTCGAGTATACCGACCACAATTACCAGCAGATAGCTCTTAGTACCATCCGCTGGTCGAAGGATCCCTGCGGCTGCGAGGTGTGAGAGGCATCGGGCCGACATCATTGATCGGGGATGGCCCCGGATATGAGAATTGGTGCCAGAAAGACGAGGGATGCCCTCGTCTTTCTGTCTTTGTCCTGTCGTTGCGGCTGAAGAGATTCGCTCAGTACAGGTAAAGCTCGCGCATAGCGATGATGGTTTCGCCCGCTGAGCTGGGATGTGGTTCTGCGTCTCGGCGTCACAGGGTGAGCTCACACTGCCCACTGGGCATGGATCCCCAGATCAGTCTGGACGACGCACCCTGGGCCACGCAGGGTGAGCGAGCTGTCTTCGACGTCGCAGCTTCCCCTCGCCACAGTGTGGGCTGGATCGTCAACCAGACCCGCGACCGTGACAGGAGCATCGCTTCGATTCGCCACGACGATGACACCGGGACGCCTCATGACGACGGCATCGGGGGAGATCACGGTCATCGTCGTGGCCGTCAGGCTATGAGCGACGTGGGGTGGAAGTGATGCGCGGATCCCTAGCAGAGTGCGGTACCAGTCGAGCATCCGTGCGTGTTCTGGGTCGTGACGCTCATCCCACTTCAGTCGCGCTGACCGGAAGGTCATCATGGCTTGAGGGTCTGGGATGGCCCCCTGCCACGCCATCTTCTGGAATTCTTGACGGCGTCCAGCAGTGATCAAGGGGCCAAGATCGGGGCCCAGGTCGCTGAAGAATGGGAATGGGGTTGAGGCCGCCCATTCCTCGCCCATGAAGATCATGGGAGTGAAAGGCCCCAGTAGGTACAGTGCGGCGGCTGCCGCTTGAAGATTCGGGTCGGCTCCGTTGTGGCCCAGACGGTCTCCGACGGCGCGATTGCCGATCTGATCGTGATCCTGGATGAAGCTCACGAAAGATGTAGCGTCGTAGGAAGCACTGCTGACGTCAACCGGGGCTCCCCAGTTCTGCTCCCGGAACGACGACCATCCACCGTCGTGGACGAATACCTTGGTGAAGGCCTTGGCGAGGGTTTCGGCGGTCCCGAAATCGGAGTAGTAGCCGTCGGTCTCGCCGGTGAAGAACGCGTGCAGGGAGTGGTGGATGTCGTCGTCCCACTGCATCGTCATGCCGCGCGACCCCTCCGTGACGCCGACCGGTGTGACCATGTCGGGCTGGTTGAGGTCAGACTCGGCAATGAGAGTCAGCGGACGGCCGATCTGCGTGGACCATTCGGCGACCTTCGTGGACAACTCGGCGAGGATGTGGGTCTCGGATCCGTCGACGAGGGCATGGACGGCATCCAGCCGAAGCCCGTCGACCCCGTACTCCACCAGCCACTGATGGGCATTGTCGATGACGAACTGACGGACGGGCTCGTTGCCGTCCCCGTCGAAATTCACCGCGTCGCCCCACGGGGTCGGGTGATGGTGATTGAAGTAGGGGCCGAACTCGGCCAGGTAGTTCCCCTCCGGTCCGAGGTGGTTGTAGACGACGTCGAGGATGACCCCGAGTCCCTTGGCATGGGCAGCGTCGATGAACTGCTGGAAGCTGGCCGGGCCGCCGTAGGTGTTCTGGGTGGCGTACAGATCCACCCCGTCGTATCCCCAGCCGCGAGTGCCGGGAATCTGGGCGACCGGCATGACCTCGACGGCCTCCACCCCGAGTTCGACGAGGTCGTCGAGGCGATCGATGGCGGCGGTGAAGGTGCCCTGCTCGGTGAAGGTGCCGATGTGCATCTCGTAGAGCACTCGTCCCTTGAGGTCTAAGCCGTCCCAGGGGGCTGGTTCGCGCGGGACGTACACCTGCGATGGCCCATGGACGCCTTCGGGTTGGTATCGACTGCGTGGATCCGGCAGGGGGTTACCCCCGTCCAGGACGAACTGATAGCGCTGGCCGGCCTTCACTGGTCGGGGGAGTGTCCACCAGCCCCCGGCTCGGGTCATGTTCAGGAGGTCTCCATCGAGAAGGGTCTGAACCTTCGTGACAGCGGGGGGCCCAGACCGTCAACTGATTCGTCATCACCTCTCCTCCTCGACCAGCAGCGCAACTGGCATCTCGTCCAGCAGATCGGCGAGCTTCACCATGCCTCCCTCAATCGTCTTCCCGGTGATGACATCAGTGAACGTCCCCTCGGGCAGCACGATCTGGTGGTCGGCCCAGCCGCCACGCCCCTCCAGAGCTCCAGCCAGGCGGGTGGCGACGGTGATGACCGTCGGGGGCTCATCGTCAATTCCGCGGGCGAAAGCGACCGCGTGACCGGTGGTCGTCGCGACCGGGCGGTAGCTCGCATGCTCACCACGGAAGGCGTTGGCATGGCGACGGCGAACGTCCAGGGCTCGATGGACCACCAGCAACTTCTCGGCATCCAGACGATCCTCGTCAGCCACAGCGTCAAGGCCATTGGACGCCACCACCTTGAGCAGCCGAGCTGACCGGTCATGATCGACCGGGCGACGGTTGTCCGGGTCCACCAAGGACAGATCGACGACCTCACAGCCCTGGTAGGTGTCGGGCACCCCAGGCATCGTCAACTGCACCAGAACGCGTCCAAGGATCGCCGCACGGACCGCCGTCTGAGTCGTCTCGGTGAATTCGTCGAGCGCCTCAGCCACCGACTCGTCACTCAGACAGAACTTCGCCAGATCCGTCAGCGCCGACTCGTAGTCCTCGTCGGGATGGGTCCAGGTGGTGTGGGACTTGGCCTCGCGTACCGCCTTCGTCAGGTAGGAGACCAGCCTGTCCGCACTGATCGGCTCGGAGCCAGCGGCGGTCCCGGGAAGCCGCCACGTCCCCGCCAGGGTCTGCCACAGCAAGTTGATCGTCGCCCCGTCGAGCAACTCCGAACGCTGGTCAGCGGTGACGCTCTCCAGGGCCGCAACCGTCTGCTCCCACTCGCGCGGGAACTCCGTCAGGCTGGCCAGGCGGGCGCGGACGTCGGTCGACCGCTTGGTGTCGTGGGTTGACAGGGTTGTCATCGTCGTCGGGAATTTCTCGCCCAGATTGGTCGCGAAGTCGTGGAAGTCATCGACCGAGATCCCGGCCAGTTCTGGGTCACAGCCCACCTCGTTGACCGCGGTGAAGCGGGTGTAGCGGTAGAAGGCGGTGTCCTCCTTGGCCTTGGCCATCACTGGCCCGCAGGTCTGGGCGAAACGGACCATGAACTCATCCCGGCTGCCTTGGGTCACCGGGTCACTCGAGGGCCCAAGACGACCGCACACCATGTCTACGACCAGTTCGAGGGTGCCGTGTTCCTCTTCCGGTAGCTCCAGACGGGCTAGGTCGGCAGCCGTTTCGACGACTTTCACCTGGCCAGGCCCGGGTGCCCGGCCAGGCTCCAGGTAGGCGCGGTACCGATCCATCGCGACGAGTAGCTCGGTGATGGCCCTTGTCAGCTGACGACGGGTGTGGTCGCGCAGCATGATGTCGGAGGCGCAAATGTCCATGGCAACATTGGCCAGCCGGTTGAGTTCGGTGACGAGCATGTCGTCAAGGATTTCCCGTTTGGCCTTGTCCAGCTCGGCAGAGAAGGATGCCTGCGAATCGTCGTCAGCGCAGATACGGTCGTAGAGCGTGCTCAGGGGTACCAGCCCGGCTGGGTCGATGAACAGCCCGTCAACGCGCAGCAAGGATTCATAACCCGTTGTGCCTGCGCACGGAAGTTCGGCAGAGAGGGTCTCGGAGGGTTCCAGGATCTTCTCGACGACAACCCATGCGCCATCGGTGGCTCGTTGCAGATCCGCCAGGTATTTGCGCGGGTTGGCCAGACCGTCCGGGTGATCGATGCGGAACCCGTCGATGAGCCCGTCACGGTAGAGCTGCAGCAGTTTGGCATGGGAGGTGGCGAAAACGTCGTCATCCTCGACGCGGATAGCTGCCAGAGTGTCGACATTGAAGAAGCGGCGGTAGTTGAGCTCCTCGCTGGCGACCTTCCAGTTTGCCAGCCGGTACCACTGCTGGTCGAGCAGTTCGGTCAGCGGCATGGACTCGGTGCCGGGACGTACCGGGAAGACATGGTCGTGATAGACGACGACGTCCTCGGGGTGGGTGGTGCCGTCCTGGTCCGGGATGTCCCGGGTCTCGACGTGGATGGTGCCGGCTGTCAGTTCCGTGCCGATGCGATCGCCGAGGATGGCCATGAGGATCGACAGGGACTTCGAGACGTCGACGTCGAACCAGGTTGCGAAGGGGGAGGAAGGGCCGTCGCGCAGCACACTCCACAGCGCCGAGTTGTGCCACAGCGGGGTCGGTACCGCCATGTGGTTCGGGACGACGTCGACGACGATGCCCAGTCCAGCCTGATGGGCCGTCTCGCAGAGTCGACGGAAGTCGTCCTCGCCACCGCATTCATGGGAGATGCGGGTGTGGTCCACGACGTCGTAGCCATGGGTGGACCCAGGTGCGGCCTGCAAAATGGGGGAGCAGAACAGATGGCTGACGCCCAGGGCGGCCAGGTGGTCGATCTGGCCGATGGCGTCAGCGAAGGTGAAGTCCTCGTTGAACTGCAGACGGTACGTGGAGGCGGGTGCGGCGGACGGGGGAGTGGAAGTCGTCACATTCCCACCTTAAAACGGCTATCCGACAGGTCGACGCTCTTCCGTGTTCTGAGCTGCGGGGTTGTTCGCCGATCACGCGAGATGTTCGGAGGCCCACAACCAGGCGCGCAACCTACTCGCTCGCTCGCGCTGGAACTCGCGAAGTTGCGGCATTCCAGCGGGGTCCGGCTTGCGGCATTCTCGTTCCGAAAGTCCCAGGACAGCGACGAGGAGGTCGACGATGGGTTCGGTGGCAGGTTCGCCATGGGTGGACGGGGCGAACTCGGCTGCGACGCGCTTCACGAGGTCGTCGGCTCGATCCCACTGCGGGGCGTCGAGGGGATCGGTGTGAATAATGTCGATGATGAGGCTGGCGGCATCGACCCATGCCGGTCCGACGACGGCGTGGGACCAGTCGACGAGGACGGCCCCCTCGCTGCGTAGCAGGACGTTGTCGGAACGAACGGCGCCATGGATGATCGTGTCGCCGGACGCGTGATGGGCAAGCCTCTCGACTCGTCCCGCAAGGTCTGGCATCCGCTCTGCCAGCCACGGATCAAGGTCAGCCGGAGGGTTGTCCATGAAGGTGTCCCACACCGACCGATAGTTCTGCAGTCGTGCGGAGAACGGTTCCCACTGCTCGTGGAAACCGGCCGTCGACTCGGCCAGACGGGACAGTGCGGCCAAGGTGGGGGTGATGCCCTCGTCGGACCAGGGCAGTTCGGGATGGGGTCCCTCAATGTCGGAGGTCACCATGCCGACCCACCCGTCCACGTCGATCTGACCCAACAACCGCGGCGCAGGGGCGGCATTGGGGAGGAAGGACAGCACGGTGGCTTCGCGACGGTTGAGGTCGGGGATGTCCGCATTGATGTCGGAATGGCTGGTCTTGACGAAGGCGTGAATGCCATTGGCGGTGACGACTCGGGAGGCAAGCCCCGGAGTGGTGCCATGGGCTTGGACGGTGTCGACGGAGACAGGGGAGCCCAGGATCTCGGCAACGCGATCGTGGACCGACTTGGGTAGTTCATCCCAGCGAACTCGTGAAGGTTTCATGGACGCCTCCTCGTGGCCTTGTTCGCAACCTTAGATCACCGCAGCATCATGACGTAGCGGTGACCACGGCGGGGAATGAGGCTCGTGTCACGTGAGGTGGCAGCATCCCTGATCAGAAACCGAAATACCACAGTGTGGGCAGAAAGGCATGAACCGGACCCTGACAAGGAGAAAAAGCACGCGGGAAAACACTGCCCGCCCACTCGGATGAACCAAGGAGGCGGGCTGTCCGCGGAGGATACGAGATTCGAACTCGTGAGGGCGTGAACCCAACCCGCTTTCCAAGCGAGCGCCATAGGCCTCTAGGCGAATCCTCCGCAGGGTAACATACATGGACTTCGCGCGCGGCGCCAATCCGGGGAGCGGGGTGGCCCTAGTAGTGAGAGTCACGGCCTCGAAGCCGATCAATCTGGCGACGGTCCTTCTTGGTGGGTCGTCCAGCTCCACGGTCACGACGAGCGAGGGGAGCGGACAGGTAGGCGGGCCGAGGAACTGACAGGTCTTCGTAGGCCTCGACGGCCGGCTTCGCGCCGACGCGCTTCGAGATCGGGTCAACGACCTTGAGCACCCGATCCCATCCTGGGGTGCGGATCGTGACGACGTCACCGGGCTTGACGTCATGGGAAGGCTTGACCGGATCGCCGTTGAGACGGATGTGTCCTCCTTTGACGGCGTCGGTGGCCAGCGACCTCGACTTGTACGCGCGCACCGACCACAGCCAGACGTCGATCCTCGTCATGATGCCTCCTTGTGCTCCGATACTGTCGTTGCCCAGGGCCGGGGTCCTCGTCGGGAGATCTGGGTGGAAAAGGTGGTGGCAATGCTATGACCCGTCATCGGTCCTTGCAGCCGGTGCCGTCCGACGCGATCCCACCACACCGTGGGCTACGGTTCGGAGCCGGAGCCAGTTGTCCCTGCAGCCAGTCGTTGGTTAGACTTGAACTTGGTTCCTCGTGCGGCGGCACCTGACTGAACTCCCCCAGGACCGAGAGGTAGCAAGGGTAGGTTGGCTCTACCGGGTGCGCGGGGAGCCCTTTTCATGTCCGCGGCAGCCGCGCCCCCGTCAGGCATTCGTCAATGCCCGGAAGGAGGGTCGTCATGAACGATCAGCAACGCATCATCACGACCGACCGAGCCGGCTCCATTTGGGCAGGCATCACCTGGTGCTCGCTACTGCTGTTCATCGTTGCGGGCATCGTGGGGATGATGGCCCAGACGATGCTGCCGGCCAATCTCGGTTACCCCCAACTCCACGACAGCGGGGTCCCGGCATGGCTGACCTGGACGGTTATCGGGCTGGACATCGTCGCCTTCTTCATCCCTCTGCTGGTGACGACCTCGTGCGGCCGCAAGGCCAAGCGGTTGGGGCATCCGGTGCGCTCTGCGGTGCAGATCGCGTGGACCACCTTCGCCGTCGTCACGGTCATCAGCCTCCTGCTGGTCTTCTTCGGCTGAGGCTGTTCCACGCAGAGCTCGTCGGACTGATGAGACTGTGTCGCGGTCGTCAACTAGGGTTCTTCCCGTGGATGAGAGGGTGCCCGAGCCGGGCATGGAGGACGAGGTCGTCGAGCCTGAGGCCTTCGAACAGGACGGTCCGGATCTTTTCGGCGACGAGGAGCCGCCGCGCCCCGTCATGCCCCCTGACGAAGCCACCCCTGACGACGACCTTCCCCCGGATTCGCGTGATCCGGGTCTGCTGGACGGTCCTGAGACTCCCGACGAGCCCGACGGTCTGGAGACCGACGAGGACGAGGGTGACGTCGACGATGCCGACACCATCGAACGGATTCAGGAGTTGACCGTGGAGGACCCCGACATCGACATCCCCGACAGCCGTCCTGACGACGATCCGCTCGAACCTCCGTTGGCCCTCTATCGACGTTACCGTCCGGAGACCTTCGACGAGGTCATCGGTGAGGACCATGTCATCGAGCCGCTCAAGCGGGCCATCCTCAACAACCGCGTCAACCACGCCTACCTCTTCTCCGGGCCGCGCGGCTGCGGCAAGACGACGACCGCCCGCATTCTGGCCCGAGCGCTCAACTGCGAGCAGGGCCCCACGCCAACCCCGTGCGGGAAGTGCCAGTCATGCCGCGACCTGGCCTGTGGCGGCCCCGGATCGATCGACGTCATCGAGATTGACGCGGCCTCCCACGGCGGCGTCGACGACGCCCGTGATCTGCGTGAGCGGGCCTTCTTCGCCCCGGTGCACTCGCGGTACAAGATCTACATCATCGACGAGGCCCACATGGTCACCCCTCAGGGCTTCAACGCCCTGCTGAAACTCGTCGAGGAGCCCCCGCCGCACGTCAAGTTCATCTTCGCGACGACCGAGCCGGAGAAGGTCATCGGGACGATTCGTTCCCGGACCCACCACTATCCCTTCCGCCTGGTGCCGCCGAAGGTTCTCGTCGATTACTTGGCTGAGCTGTGCGTTAAGGAGGGGATCGACGTCGACCACGCCGTCCTGCCCCTCGTGGTGCGCGCTGGTGGCGGATCGGTGCGAGACAGCCTGTCGGTGCTGGATCAGTTACTCGGCGGCGCCGCCGATGGCCACGTCAGCTATGAGCAGGCGGCAGCCCTGCTCGGTTACACCCCCGAAGCCCTCCTCGACGAGATCGTTGACGCCTTCGCAGCCGGGGACGCCCACGAGGTCTTCGCCACCATTGACAAGATCATCGAGGTGGGGCAAGATCCGCGCCGCTTTGCCGAGGACCTGCTGCGCCGGATGCGTGATCTCGTCATCATCTCGGCCGTCCCAGACGCATGCCGGACCGGCCTCATCGACGTCTCTCCTGAGCAGGCCACCCGGTTGACCCACCAGGTAGCCGGCTTCGGTGCCGGCGAGCTCACCCGTGCCGCGGAGGTTCTGGCCACCGGACTGACGAACATGCGCGGCACCACTGCTCCCAGGCTTCACCTGGAGCTGATGTGCTCGCGGATCCTGCTCCCTGCGGCTGACACCGGGGGCCGCGGCATCCATGCCCGTCTGGAGCGCTTGGAGCGCAGGATCGGCGTCTCGGGTCCTGTGGACGAGGCCGACCGCGTCGAGAGCCCTACCGCCAGCCAGCCTGTCTCCCGCCCTGCCGAACGTCCTCAGCAGTTCGGACCTCCCCAGCAGTCGGTCGCGCCTCGTGGCGGTTCCCAGCCGGCACAGCGTCCATCCGGGCGCCCGCGCCCCAGCCGTAGGGATTACCAACCCGGCAACGAACCGGGCGGTCAGCCATACCCCGCCCAGAATGGCCCCCAAGGTCATGCCCAGGGACCGCAGGGGACGGCTGATGGCGGCCCGGCGACCGAACAGCGCCAACAGCCCAAGCCTCAGGAACAGCAGACCTCTGACCAGACCCGCCGTGATCGTCCCTCCCCGGCTGCGCCGCAGCAACCCTCTGGGAACCAGAGTGATCGTGCCGAGGGTGCCATCGACATCACGGCCTTGCGTCGCGAGTGGCCGCAGGTGCTTGAGGCCGTGAAGGGCGGCGGACGTGTCGCGTGGATGGTCCTCAGCAGCTACGCCCAGGTACTGGAGGTCCACGGGAACCAAGCCACCCTGGGTTTCTCCAACCCTGGAGCGCGGGAACGGTTCGCCAACGGCAACTACCCCAAGATCCTCCACGACGCCGTCGTCAAGGTGCTGGGAGCGGACCTGACCTTCACCGCAGTGATCGGGGAACCTCCGGCGGCGGTACGTCCTCAGTTTCATGAGGAACCGGGTGCCCAGGAACCCCCGACGGAGGATTCCTGGGCTCCGGAACCTCCCGATCATGGGGCCACCCGTGAGAGTCCGACACATCATGGCCCGGGACGGGGTGACGGTCAGCCGGACCCTACTCGTCCCGGTCGGGCTTCCCAGGACCGACCGGGTGACCGTCAGTCGAGTTTCGTTGATGCCTCGGAGGAGCCCTCGAACTCGCCGATCGACAGTTCCCATCCCACCGACTCGGGTGACGACAACTCGGCCCCGGGTTCCATCGCCGAGGATCAGTCCGGGGACGTCCGCGATGAGATCGTCGGGTCCGGCCCGGTGGCTGGCGCTCCCGACCTCGATAGTGGCGAGGCTGCCGATCCCGAGCCCGACCTGGTGCCCGCCGAGGATCACGTCGAGGCAGCGCAGGGCGGTGAGTCCCATGACGCAGGCCGGGAGCAGAACACCTCCACGGCATCCTCACAGGACGCTGCAGTGCAGGCGTCCCACAGCCTCACCCACCGCTGGAGTGGGCGTGCCAAGGGAAGTGTGCGCCCCCTCGAGACAGCTCATCATCGTCCAGCTCAGATCGAGGAGCCTCCTGAGGAGGATGGCGTGTGGGACGACACCGTCCTGGAGGAGTCCAACGAGAGCCCGGTGGACCTCATCATGCGTGAGCTGGGCGGGATCGTCATCGACACCTCGGACGACCGTGACTCAGCTGCCAGGTGATTGCGCTCACGGCACGTACTGACTCGCGAACTCGTCGTCATCAGCGGCTACTGTGGTTGGCGACACCAGGCCGCCCCACCGACGAGGACCAGGGGCCACACACATGGGAGACATCATGACCACTGGAGGATTCGACCTCAGCGGAATCGACATGGGCGCCTTGCTCGCCCAGGCCCAGTCCGTCCAGGGCCAGCTCGAGGCGGCCCAGAACCAGCTCGCGGAGAGCAGCTTCGAGGGTACTGCCGGCGGCGGACTTGTCCGTGCCACCGTCACCGGAACCGGTGATCTCGATGCTCTGACGATCGCTCCCGAGGCCCTCGAGGGCACCGATGCCGAGACCCTCGCCGATCTCGTCGTGGCTGCCGTCAAGGACGCCACCGAGCAGGCCCACGCCATGCAGCAGTCCCTCATGCCACAGATGCCGGGCCTCGGGCTCTGATCCACCCCCACACGTCAGACAGGAGAATTGATGTACGACGGTCCGCTGCAGGAACTCATTGACGCCCTTTCCCGGCTGCCCGGGATCGGGCCGAAGGGTGCACAGCGGATCGCCTTCCACATCCTCGACGCCCCGGCAGAGGAGGTCAACGAATTGGCCGACGCCCTGCGCGAGGTCAAAGAGAAGGCCAAGTTCTGCAAGATCTGCTTCAACGTCTCCTCCGACGAGGTGTGCCAGTACTGCCGCGACCCGCGCCGGGACCAGGCAATGATCTGCGTCGTCGAGGAGTCCAAGGACGTCATCGCGGTGGAGCGAACCCGGCAGTTCCGTGGCCTCTATCACGTCCTGGGTGGGGCCATCTCCCCGCTGGACGGCAAGGGTCCTGCTGACCTTCACATCCGCGAGCTGTGCCAGCGTCTGGCCGACGAGGCGGTGACCGAGGTCATCCTGGCCACGAACCCGAACCTCGAGGGGGAGGCGACGGCGACCTACCTGTCCCGTCTCATCAGCCCCATGGGTGTGACGGTGTCGCGTCTGGCCTCCGGTCTGCCCGTCGGCGGCGACTTGGAGTACGCCGATGAGGTGACCTTGGGGCGCGCCTTCGAGGGGCGTCTCCACGTCGGTGTCGGCGCCTGATCTGCACTGTGTCTCACTATGTGGTCAAAACCGATGATTCCTTGACTGGTGGATATCGCGTATGCGAGTCTTGACCAAGATTCCACCACGGCACCCGGAGGTCACATGTCCATAAGGTTCGCCATCCTCGCATTGCTGGCTGAGAAGCCCCGTCATGGGTATGAGATCAAAAATGAGTTTGATCGCCGCACAAATCACACCTGGCCCCTAAATATTGGACAGGTTTACACAACGTTGGACCGCCTCGAGCGTGATCGGCTGTGCTTCCGGGGCGACGAGACCCCCGATGGTCGGGTCATCGCCACCATCACCCCCGAGGGCCGCGAAGAGGTGCGCAAGTGGTTCGCCACCCCGATCACCCCGGCGAATCCGCCGCGCAACGAGCTGGCCATCAAGATTGCCCTTGCGGCCACCTCGAAGGAAGTTGACGTCGCTGCCCTCATCCAGGATCAGCGCCGCGCCACCATGCACCAGTTGCAGGAATACCGTCAGGCCCGCCGTGGTGTCGCCGAGGAAGACCTCGCCGGTCAGCTCCTCGTTGAGGGAATGATCTTCGTCGCCGAGGCCGAGATCCGCTGGCTCGACCACTGTGAGTCCAAGGCCATCCAGACCTCTCGCCGTCGCCGCGACGAGTCCGTGGCGGAGGAGCCCAAGGTCGCCCAGGAGGCCTGAACCGCATGACGTCGACCCCGCCGCGTGCCGCTGGCGAGATCACTCGTCCGACGCCTCGTACCGTCCTGTCCCTGGACCACGTGAGTCGCTCCTTCGGTGACGGCGAGCGACAGGTCGACGCCATCAAAGACGTCAGTCTGGGCGTCAATCCCGGTATCTTTGCAGCCGTCATGGGGCCATCAGGTTCGGGCAAGTCCACCCTGCTCGGCCTCGCCGGAGGACTGGATCAGCCCACCTCCGGCACGGTCTCCGTGTGCGGAGAGCCGCTGGGGGGCATGTCCCGTGACGACCTGGCACGAGTCCGACGCCGTCAGCTCGGCTTCGTCTTCCAGGACTACAACCTCGTCCCCACCCTCACCGCGGTCGAGAACGTCTCCCTGCCCCTTGAACTCGACGGGGTCTCCGCCAAGCGTGCCCGCAATGCGGCCGCGATCGCCCTGGAACGTGTCGGTCTGCCCGGACTTGCCGATCGGCACATCGAGAAGATGTCGGGGGGACAACGTCAGCGGGTCGCCATCGCGCGCGGCATCGTCGGGGACCGCCGGGTCCTCCTCGCCGACGAGCCCACCGGTGCCCTTGATTCTGCGACGGGTGACGACATCATGGCCCTCATCCGGGCACTTGCTGACGAGGGGGTTGCCGTCGTCCTGGTGACCCATGAGGCACGTCACGCAGCCTGGGCAGACCGCGTGGTCTTCCTGCGTGACGGCAAGATCGTCGACGAGTCCCAGGTCGTCAGCGACCCCATGGAACTCCTCAGCGACAACCCGAAGCGCGGGGAGTGGTGATGGGATCCGGGAACACCCCCGACAGCCCTTACGGCGGTGCCATCGTCCGACTCTCCGGAGAGGCCGTCGCACATGGACGATCCCACCGCCGGCTCATCACCCGGCTGGCTGCCCGGGATATCCGCAGACACAAGGCGCGTTCCCTGCTCATCGTGCTGCTGATAGCTCTGCCCGTGGCCATCATGTCCGGGCTGGGCACGATCCTCGACGCCGACGGAACCACTACGGACAGTGAGACCGTCTCGAAGTATGGCGACGCCGACATGCGCATCATGCCGATTGAGGACTGGGATGGTCACTGCTCCCAGGACAGTCCGGATTTCGCTTACTGCGACGTCCAGGGATCGCCGACTCCCGAGCTGCGCGCCCGCCAGCGGCAGGCCATGGAGAACCTCCACGTCGCGGGTCACGAGCTGTATCCGCTGCGGGTCAGGACTGTTGACGTGGCATGGCGATCCGCCACCCTCGAGGGCGCCGTCAAGGGGATTGACCTGACAGCCGTGCGCCCTGATCGCATGGAACTCCCGAGTGGACCGATGCCTCGTGGTAACAATGTCTGGGCCTCCGGAAGCGCTGCAAAGAAGTATGGCTGGTCAACCGGCTCACACGTCACCATCGACGGCCGTCAACGCACCATCACAGGGCTGATGCGAGAGCGGTCGTCCAGCTACGAACCGACTTTCTGGGTGGGCCCCGAGGATCCACTCGTCAGGAATGGGGCTCTCACCTATTACGTCAAGGGTCCACAGCTCGCCAAGGAACAGATCGCGAAACTCAACGCCTCGGGCCTGGGGGTCGAGGAGCGGCAACTCGACAGTGCTTCTGACGATGACGGTGTCGTCGCGGGCCAGATGTTCGCCCTGGTTCTGGCCGCTGTCGTCCTCTCCTCGGTCGTCACCGCCACCATCGCCTCCGCCGCCTTCTCCATCGGGGCTCGCCAGCAGCGGCGCATGCTCGCTCTGCTGGGAACCACGGGTGCCGCCCGCCGGGACCTCATGGGTGTGATGATCGGCCAAGGACTGTTGCTCGGCTCGACCGGCGCGGTGCTAGGAGTGGTGCTCGGCATCGGAGCGGCCAATGTCTTCGTGGTCATCGGACGTCGCGCCAATCCCGGATACCTCCTGACCTACAGTGTCAACTGGGAGTACGCCATCGTCGGTCTGGTCATCGGTCTGTTGGCGGCGGTGGTCGCATGTTGGCTCCCGGCGCGGGAGGTGGCTCGCCAGGACGTCCTCATGGGGGTTCGACACGCTGAGGCAGCGGCCTCACCAGTGCGGCGTCCCATGGCAGCCATCGTCGTGGCGATCATCGGGGCACTCGTCGGGATCGGGTGGGTCATCCGCGACCGTGTCAACACGTCCGACCCCTACGACGTCGTTCCTCTCAACATCGGCATTGTCGTCACCATCGTCATCTTGTACCTGGCTGCCGTCTTGGCTCTGCCATGGCTCGTCAACAAGGTGTCCATACCACCGTCATCGCGGCTGTCGATCCGCTTTGCGCTGCGCGATCTCAACCGGAACCGGGGGAGAGCAGTCGCGGGAGCCGCGGCGTCCATGGCCATCACCGTCTTGGCCGGTGTCTTCGTGACCCTGGCGGATGGCAGCGCGATACAGGATCGAAACAGCTACCAGCCCAACTACGCCGCCAACGTGGCGAGGTTGACCGGGGATGACGGTCACGACCACTTTGCTTCTGAAAAACGCATGAGCAAGGAGGTCGAGCAGGTTGAGGCAGTCTTCGGGCCATCCGTGAAGTACCAGCGTGCGCTGGAACCCGTCACCTGTGAGAAGGGCGGACAGAACTGCAGGAACGGTCTCAGTGTGGATGCGCCGAGTTCGGCTCCTCGTGACAACGAGATGGAGCGCAACCTGTCCGTCGCCTCGGCGGTCATTGACGATGGCACCCTCTACGAGCTACTGACCGGCCAGAAGGCCGACAGCAAGGTCATGAAGGCCCTTGACAAGGGCATCATCCTCTTCCAGCCCGATGCACGGGGACGATCCCAGGTATCAGTCTTCCGGGACGACGAACCGAATGGGTCCCATGAGCTCGAGGTGACGGCGATCAAGGCCCCTGAGAGCTCTCTCGGTCTCCAGATGCCAGCCCTCATCGGGCGCAACACTGCTGCCAAGGCGCTGGGAGTCAGCCCCGACGCCATGAAGACCCAGACGACGGACATGTGGCTTCGTCTGCCACACCCCCCGACCTCGGAAGAGGGAGACCGTCTGCAGAACTCCCTCATGGACATCACCGGAAGCACCTCCGACTTCCAGTGGGAAGAGGGATTCTCGGACTCCTCGGGAACCTTCGTGCGCTGGGCGGCGATCATTGGGGCATTCCTGGCCACCTTCGTGGGTGCCGTGGTACTTGCCCTGACCTTGTCGGACTCGAACGCCTCGCGTACTGCCATCGCATCGGTGGGAGCATCCACCGCGACGCTGCGACGCATGGTTGCGGCTCAGGCCTTCGTCACGACAGGTATCGGCCAGGTGCTCGGATTGATCGTGGGATTCGTGCCCGTCGTCATCATGATTGGGTGTGCCGACACGATGCAGCCTGTTCCGTGGCCAGTTGGCTGGCTGGCACTCATCGTGGTCGCCCCGCCGGTACTGCTGGCCATTGTGGCCAGGTGGTGTGTCCCGGTGCCCAAGGCCCGGATGCCCCGGGTGGACTGACGACGGCACCCGCGGGGGCGCGCTACCGCGCCCAGGTTCCCGTCATGGACGGGTCGTTGTCGGGATTGTTGAGGGCCGGATGATGCGGATCAGCCGGGGGCTGGGACCGACGACGACGCCGCTCGCGCGGGACGGCCTGGCCAGCACCCCAGGAGGCCAGGGTCGCCAGCCGGGAGCGCAGATCCTTCGGCAAGGTGAACGGGCGAGCGATGAGGGCTCCGAAGCTGCCGCCCACGGCCAGCGCCACTCCCACCAGTAGGGCCTCCAGGAAGAGGGTCCAGCCGTCGCCCGTGGCGACACCGGTCCCGTTCTGGGCGTTGACGATCATGTACAGCGCTCGGTACATCATGACACCAGGCATCAGGGGGACGATGGCGATCGTCACCAGACCGAGTTGTGGCACCCTCCAACGTCGGGCACCCAGGGCGGCGATGATGCCAGCGACCATGGCGCCGAGTCCCGAGGCAGCAGACACCGATCCCGTGAGCTGCATGCCAATGATGTAGCCGCCCCACGCGGCAGCTCCCAGTACCGCGCAGATGGCCAGGGTGCGGTAACCGGCGTGGGAGGAGATACCGAAGGTGACGGCGATGACGGCCGCGCAGACCATCTGCAGGATGGGATCGGTCGAGAATCCCAGGGATGGCGAGATGTATCCCGGTACGCCTAGTCGCAGTCCGACCCACATGACGGTGATGACACCGAGGATGATCCCGCCGGTCTGCACGAACCCCTCCAGGAATCGTCCCGAACTGGTGACGACGTAGCCATCGAGAGCGTCCTGGGAAGCAGCGACGAAGGAACCTCCCGCCAGCAGGGAGACCATTCCGGATGCGACGATGAGAGAGGGGGACAGCGGAATGGGGTTGTGGGAGGCCGCCATGTACACCATGACGAGCAGGGCGAAAGCAGTGGCGATGCCCGCGCCGGCAGCTTGGGTGAAGAAGTTGGTGATCCTCCTGCGCGCCATGGCCTGCACGGTGGCGTCGACGATGCACGTGGAGAAGAAGCTCAGTACACCGTCCATCGGGGCGCCACCGAAGAGAGTCGACAACCCGGCCCCCATGAGGCCCACATTCAGGGTGACGAACCACTGCCGGTACAGACGCGGGCTGCGGGTGATGGCGGCAAGGCGATCAGCGGCCTCCTCCAGCCCGACGGTCCTGGCGCAGATGTCGTCGACGAGGAGTTGGAGTTCACCGAGACGCTGGTAGTCGTTGCTGCGGGAGCGCACGACCCGCAGCGCGGTGATGGGGTCCTCCTCCAGGCCTCGATGCTGGGTGACGATGACGGAGGTGTTGGTGATGTCGATGTGGACTGTCACCCCGTAGGTCGCGGTGATGCGCAGGGCCATCGCGATGGCCTCCGAGACCGAACCTCCGACCGAGATCGCCATGACGGAGACCCTCGTCACGAGATCGACGACCCGTCGAGCCTGCCGCGTCGCCATGTCGGAGTTGCCCGGGTTGAGGGCGAGGGTGGTCTCCATCGGGGTCGCGGCTCGAAAGAACCGCTCCAGGGGGACGCGACGGGCACGGTGAACCTTGGGAGGCCCGGATCGACGGCTCTGCGGAGCGGTCGTCTCCGGCGAGGTCGTCGCCGACGGCGGCAGGGTCCACGACGTCGAGGCGGTGCGCACCGGGCCGAGCCGGGTCGGGCTGTCATTCTCGACCGGAGGTTCCGGCGGAGTCGGATGGGTCTGGGACGTCGGCTGAGCGGATGCCTGGCCGGGGCGGAAGATGCGAGCGTCGATACCGTCAGCGGTGAGCGGGATGGGCTCGTCCCCGTGCCAACGACGAGACGACGCGGACCCGCTACGAGCGCCCTCCTGCTTCCTCGCCATCGGCCAGTACCCCCTCCGCACAAAACGCCCCGCAGAAACCATTGTGATGGCCCCCACCGACGGTACCCAAACCGTGTGGGTGACCGGGCGGGTTCAGCACGGGCCGATAGGGTGGGAACGTGCTCATCGCCACTGATCTCGACGGAACATTCCTGCGCCCGGACGCCACCGTTTCTGCCCGGAATCTCGCGGCTCTCGAAGCTGCCGAAGCAGCCGGGATCCACGTCGTCCCGGTGACGGGGCGAGCCATCGGCGGGCTACGGCTCCTTGGTCCGATCTTCCGCCGGTACGCCTTGGTCAGCAACGGTGCCGTTGGGGTGGACCTGTCGGCCGGTGCGACCCTCTTCACCAAGACGATGTCGGCCTCGACCGTCAGGGCTTACGTCGATCGGCTCACCGCCGAGATCCCGGGTACCGTCTTCTGCGCGGAGATCGGGGACTCCTCGGTTTTCCTCGTTGAGGACGGGTATGACGACATCGTCCCGCCGTTCGAGTCCAAGAACGACCCCGCCGAGCATGTCCTCGTCAGTCGCGACGAACTGTGTTCCACCGAGGCCGTCAAGCTCATGATCGTGCACCCGAGCGTTCCCGCAGGCGAGGTCTACGAGCGGTCCAGGCTTCTCGACACCCCTGGAGTCCACTCCACCTGGGCGGGATTCGCGGTGACCGAGGCCGGACCCGCCGGCGTCACCAAGGCCAGTGGCCTGGAGCACATCTGCAAGGTCCTCGGACAGGACCGCGCCGACGTCGTCGCCCTGGGTGATGGTGTCAACGATGTCGAAATGCTGCAGTGGGCTGGAACTTCCTACGCGATGGGTGGTGCGAAGCCGGAGGCCGTCGCCGTTGCCGATCTGCGGGCACCGTCGTGCGTCGAAGACGGATTCGCCGTTGTCGTCGAGAAGATCTTGGCATCCCGATAATCTCGCAGTGTGTTGATCGCGACAGATCTCGACGGGACCCTGCTGACCCCTGAGGGCACCATCAGCCCTCGTACCCGTGATGCCATCCGTGCTGCCGAGAGGGTCGGGGTGCCGGTGGTGCCGGTCACCGCCCGGCAGATCTACGGCATTGAGAAATGGCGGGACGACCTGGGCCGGTGGGCGCTGTGTTCCAACGGCGCGATTTGCTGGGATCTCCAGGCCCACACGGTGCTCTTCCGCCAGCTGATGTCGGCTGCCGTGGCGAATGAGTTCGCCCACCGTCTCCTTGCTTCTGCTCCTGGCATCCGCTTCTTGACGATTAAGGACGACGGTCTCACCTTTGCGTCCCAGCGTGGTTACGCAGGGTTGACGACCCTCGCCGACCACTCTCGCGACCCCTCGGATATGCCGGCCCTGGACCTCGACGAGGTCCTCGACGGGGACTGCCTCAAGATGGTGGCTCGTCACCCCAGCCTGCCCATTGAGGAGCTCGCTGCCCGTGCCGCCGGTGTCGGGATGACCGACGAGGTCCACGTCACCACCTCCGGCAAGCCGATGCTGGAGATAAGTGCTAAGGGGGTCACCAAGGACTCTGGTCTGGCGATGCTGTGCGATCACCTGGGAATCGATCAGCGCGACACCGTCGCCTTCGGGGATGGGGCCAACGACGTCGAGATGTTGGAGTGGGCAGGGGACTCCTACGCGATGGCCAATGCGGTGCCGTTGGCGGTCGAAGCGGCCCGCCACCGGGCGCCGTCGAACGCCGAGGACGGGGTTGCCAAGGTCGTCGAGGAGTTGCTGGCGGTGAGAGAACAGGGTGACGAACGATTCGACGCTCACAATGGCGGTTGACGGGGGTGATCCTGAGATTTGGGCCGGTGATCTCGACGGCGGTGTCGGGGATCGGGTTCTTGCCCTTTTTCTTGGGGCAGCCACATACCCGGTTGCGTGCCTTTTCGTCATGGCTTCTGTCCGTGCTGGCATCGGCAGTCTCACCCCACCACCACCGGCTCTCCGCCGTGACTGACCTACACCGTTTCGCGGGGAAAATGAGGTGAGGCACGGTCCCTCGTACGCGGGAACCCATGAGTGTCGTCACCGTCTTGACTGCAACCAATGTCTGCGAATACGCTCGCCTAGCGATGATCCGCCGAGGGGCGGCGGGCATTAGGCTACGAGGGCTAGCTGTATGAAGAATCGAACGGTTGCAGGCGTGACAATAGCGGCCACTTGTCTCGGCGTAATTGGGTGCGCTACGGCATGGGCAGAAACTCCAGATGGGGCTAAGAACACGTACATCTCCACCAACTGGGCGGTGGGACATGAATCGTCTAAGTGGAATGATCCTAACCGGCATGACGGCAGGACTAGCCTCTCGCACTACACGAAGTGTTCGCCCGCGCCCGATAGTGCCGGTGTGATTCCTAAAACCGCAACGTACAATCTGCGTCAGGTAAGGGACTTTAGACCAGATGTAAAAGTCGGTGACAAGACGCTGTCGTGCGCGAAGACAGGTTCCGCTTACTATGGGCGCCTTCCTGCCGGAACTTACAGATTCCGGCTAGTTGGCCTGACGGGGGGATCTACTACGTGGTTGAAGCTTTCTGTTCGTGATTTCCGGATCCGATGGTGACCCGGACCCTACAGCTTGAAGGGGTTCATTTCTCCTATCCGCGACGCAGATCCCGGCTTTTTACTGAACTGAACTTGATTCTGGGTGATATGGGGCCGACGGTTCTCTTGGGCCTTAATGGAGCGGGGAAGACCACCCTGCTGCGGTTATGTGCGGGCGAACTTCGGCCCTCTGCGGGGTTAATTGCTGTGGATGGAGGCAAGGATCCCCGCTCTGTTGTGTCTCTGATGCCCCAGCAGATCAGGCCAATTCCTGGATTCCGGGTGGTTGAACAAGTCGCATATTCAGCTTGGCTTGGCGGGTGTAGTTCATCCCAGAGCGAGAAGCGGGCAGTTATGGCGCTAGAGGCAGTCCAATTGGAAGACCACCTTAAGGACAAGCCCAATCAGTTGTCCGGAGGACAGCTGCGTCGAGTTGGTCTGGCTCAAGCTCTGGTAGGCGGACAGCCGATTGTTTTGCTCGATGAGCCGACCGCTGGCCTTGATCCAGCGCAGAAGCACGTATTTCGGAATCTGCTCACGGAACTCGGCGCTACTCGTAGTTTTGTGGTGTCCACTCACGACACTTCCGACATTGACTCAATGTACAACAGGGTCGTGATATTGCATGAGGGGCATATTGTCTACGACGGATCGACCGATGAGTTCCTGATGCATGGTGCGGGATCTTCTCATGCAGCAGAGGCGGCATTTCTCGATGTCGTGGGTGCATCGGAGCAGGCATCATGACGTGGCGTCTCCTGCTCCGGCGATCTTATGGTGTGCGTCTTTTGCCGGTAATGCTGCTCATGTGGTGCTATGGAGCATTTGGGAATCCTCCGGCACACTCAACTATTGAGCGAGCTTCCAGCACACTTTACGCATTCATGATGGTTGCGGGGCCCGTCGCACTGAGCACTTGCTTGGAACTTCGGAGATTTACCGAAGGCCAGATTCTAAAGAGATTATCCAAGCGGTCTCGGTTGAGAATTGTGGCGCCGTGGTGGGCAATTGCTGTTCTTCCCTCCGCAATGGCTGTAGGTGTTTCAGTTCTGCTTTCAGGATCTGGGGATCAAATTGTAAGAATGTCATTGATTGGTGTTGTCTGGATGCTCGCGTGGGGTGTCTTTGGTGCCGTGATTGGAGTGTCATGGCCATTGGCATTGGCAGCACCGACAGCTCTTGGGGTCCCATTTGTGCTCGTTTTGTATGGCCCGGCCGTATCGGTACTGGAATTGAGGTATCTGGTTGGCTATTACATGAGCTGCTGCAATGTGGGGGAGATGCTAGATCCGCGAGTCCTTGTGGCCGGTATGACGATGGCATGCGGCGTTCTTGTCGTGTCGATGATGGCGCTCATTGCGGGTAGAGAGCGCCGTCATCCAAATGCCATCGTGACCGTGGTCTTGATTATCGGGCTGGTCTCAACAGTGTTAATTGGGTTCCGTGAGGTGGAGGGTGTGGGTGCTCTCCCTGCCGTGCCTCGAACTGGAACACAGACGTGTTTGAAGGATCCCACGGTGTGTACCTGGGGGCCGCAGGACCTCCAACTCCTGGGTCCCATAGTGCAGAAGGCAGATGCTGCGTGGAGGGCTAACGGGATTCATGTTCCAAGGGAATATCGGCAGGGCACTGGACAATCGACTCAAACAACCGTTTGGTGGTCGGCGTCAGCAGAGAATGCGTCTGGATCGGCAGGACCCACACTGTCAGCAGTCGCAGATGGCATGGCTGTTGCTCCATGCCAAGCTCGTAAAGACCAAGTGGAGATCTGGGTGGAAGATGTCCAGGAGCGTGTTGTCGCTTGGTTGGTGGAACATTCCGGCATCGAGGCGCGAGACGCGACATTGTCCCCAGAGACTCGTGAGTGGCTGAAATCCATCGATCGATTGCCGATCGAGAAACAGGCCAGCATTATTGAACAAGATCGAGCCCGGCTTCGGACATGTTGAGCCGTAATGTGGTGCTGGGCTGGAGGGCATGGGCGCGAAATCGGTCCCTGTTATCTTTGCTTGCAGCTACTGTGGTTTGTTGTGTCCTCATCGGGCTCACTTCCGAGGTCATGGTCACGATCCCCCCGTTTTTGACCGGGAGCGGTGTTGACGTTCCTAATGCCGCCGTAGTTCCCTTGTGCGTGGTCATCGTGCAAGGTTGGTGTCTTTCGCGGCGTGACACGCGGCTGGAAGTAGGATCGGGGCGGCGGACTGCACTTGCCGATTGCCTCTTGTCAATGACGTCGGCCGTGCTTCTTGGAACCGTGGCATATGTGGGAGATCTTCCCGTCGGAATGGTTGCCACGCGAAATATTGTCGGATTGTCTGGGGTGACCCTTTTCGCCAACGCACTTGGTGTCAAGAGGCTGTCAGCCCTACCTGCCACTATCTGGGTCCTCATGAGTCTTGTGGCGGGGAGCACCACGAGTCTCGAAGCTCTGTGGTCTTGGCCGGTGAAGGATCGCACAGATGCATTGTCTGCAGTGTTCTCAGGGACCCTTTGCCTTCTGGGGATCTCTACTTCGCTGGTGAGGTCTCGCCATGTGGTGTAGCCGTGGGTGATCCGCTTGGACGGGGCCAACTGGCCGGTATGGGCAGGTAGGGTTCCTCCGGGGTCCGTGGCTGACTCTGAAACCTGCGTGCCACCGGCGTTTGTGGTACGACGCCTCGATCACGTGTCTACGTGCGGGCAGGCGGATATCCCGGGTGTGTGGCATTTCGGTACATGATGGTCGTTCGTGGCGTCGGTGGTGGCAAAGACGCCGTGGAGCGACGTCATTGCCACCGTGCCCGGAGACCCGCCACAATTCTCTCCAGTTGGAGTAAGATGCTTGCGACCGCAAGGCAGTGATGGGGCGATCACCCCGGAGTCGCCGGAAGAACGGGTACGTGCACACACCACCTCAGTAGAACCGGCAGCGATCGACGAACCGAGAGGCCGACGTCGTCGACGTCGCGCAAGGAGGGTGGTACCGCGGGTACCCGGAGAATCCGGTGTGCTCGTCCCTCGGAGACCCGAGACGAAGGATCCACCCGCCGCGATGACCGATGTGAACTCAGTCCGCCCTGACAACTGCCGACAGTACAACAGCGTGCCGCCGCAGATTGACCTTCCCGCGATGGACCACGAGATCATGGATCTGTGGGCCCGGGAACACACTTTCGAGAAGACCCTGGAGGCCACTAAGGACGGCCAGCCGTGGACCTTCTTCGAGGGTCCGCCGACCGCCAACGGTCAGCCTGGTACCCACCACGTCGAGGCTCGCGTCTTCAAGGATGTCTTCCCCCGCTTCAAGACCATGCAGGGATTCCGCGTCGACCGCAAGGCCGGCTGGGACTGCCACGGCCTGCCTGTCGAGCTGGCCGTCGAGAAGGAACTGGGATTCTCCGGCAAGCCCGACATCGAGAAGTACGGCGTCGAGCCCTTCAACGCCAAGTGCCGTGAATCCGTCACCCGCCACGTCGACGCTTTCAGTGAGCTCACCGAGCGAATGGGCTACTGGGTCAACATGGATGAGGCGTACTGGACGATGAACCCGTCCTACGTCGAGTCGGTGTGGTGGGGCCTCAAGCGGATCTGGGACAAGGGTCTGCTCGGCGAGGACCACCGCGTCGCTCCGTACTGCCCGCGGTGTGGCACGACCTTGTCCGACCACGAGCTGGCCCAGGGCTACCAGGACGACCGCGACCCGTCGATCTTCGTCCGCTTCCCGGTGACCTCGGGCCCACTGGCCGGTCGCGCCAAGCTGCTGGTGTGGACGACCACCCCGTGGACCCTCATCTCGAACACCGCGGTCGCGGTGCATCCCGAGGTGCGTTACGTCGTCGCTCACCAGAATCCGGTTCCCGAAGGTTCCGACGCCGTCGCCACCATCTCCGGGGACGACCCGGTCTCCGAGGACCTCGTCATCGCCGAGCCGCTCTTTGAGAAGGTGCTGGGTGAGGGGTGGAGCCTGACCGGCGAGTCCTTCATGGGTACCGAGATGGAGTTCTGGGCCTATGAGCGTCCCTATGACTTCCTGGAGTGGCCCAGGACCGAGCGCGTCACCACCGACGGCCGTCCAACCCCTGCTGACGCCAACTTCGTTGTCCTCGCCGACTACGTCACCACCGAGGACGGTACCGGCCTGGTCCACCAGGCTCCGGCCTTCGGCGCCGACGACCTGTTGACCTGCCGTCGCTACGGCCTGCCGCTGGTCAACCCGATCCGTCCCGACGGCACCTTCGACGAGTCGGTCCCGATGGTCGGTGGGCAGTTCTTCAAGACTGCTGACAAGCCGCTGTGCGACGACCTCGACAAGCGCGGAATCCTGTTCCGACTCGAGATGCACTGGCACTCCTATCCGCACTGCTGGCGCTGTGACACCCACCTCATCTATTACGCCCAACCGTCGTGGTACATCCGCACCACCCGCGTCAAGGAGCAGCTGCTCGAGCAGAACGAGGGCACCACCTGGTACCCCGAGACGATCAAGCACGGCCGCTTCGGCGATTGGCTCGAGAACAACATTGACTGGGCCGTCAGCCGCTCGCGCTACTGGGGCACCCCGCTGCCACTGTGGCGCAACGACGACGATCCCTCCGACGTCATCTGCGTTGAGTCCCTGGCTGAACTGTCCCAGTATGCCGGACGCGACCTCACCGGAATGGACCCGCACCGTCCGTTCATCGACGAGGTGACCCTCACCCGTGACGGTCACACCTACCACCGCGTCCCCGAGGTGGCCGACGCCTGGCTGGACTCGGGCTCGATGCCCTTCGCCCAGTGGGGTTACCCGCACGTTCCCGGTTCCAAGGAGAAGTTCGAGGCCCATTACCCGGGCGACTTCATCTGTGAGGCCATCGACCAGACCCGTGGCTGGTTCTACACCATGATGGCCGTCGGAACCCTCGTCCTTGACGAGTCCTCGTATCGCAACGTGCTGTGCCTGGGCCACATCCTCGCCGAGGACGGCCGCAAGATGAGCAAACACCTGGGCAACATCCTGCTGCCCATCCCACTCATGGACAAGCACGGTGCCGACGCGGTGCGCTGGTTCATGGCCGCTGACGGTTCCCCATGGAGCGCTCGTCGCGTCGGTGACGAGACCATCCAGGAGACAGTCCGCAAGGTCCTGCTGACCTACTGGAACACCGTCAGCTTCCATGCCCTGTACGCCCGCGCCAATGACTGGTCCCCGGCCACCGCTCCCGCGGCTCCGGCCGTCGCCGGGCGCCACGTCCTGGACCGCTGGCTGGTCAGCGCCACCAACGTCCTCGTCCGTGAGGTCACCGAGGCACTGAACAACTTCGACACCCAGCGCACCGGAACCCTCATCGCCCAGTTCGTCGACGAGATGTCCAACTGGTATGTGCGTCGCTCCCGGCGTCGCTTCTGGGACGGCGATCAGAGCGCCCTGTGGACCTTGCACGAGACCCTCGAGACACTCACCCGTCTGATGGCCCCGATGGTCCCGTTCATCACTGAGCGCGTTTGGCAGGACCTCTTCGTGACGACGAATCCTGGGGGCCAGACGTCGGTGCACCTGTCGACCTGGCCGGTTGCCGACGAGTCCGTCATCGACGAGTCCTTGACCGAGTCGATGGATCTGGCCCGACGCATCGTCGAGTTGGGTCGTGGCGCTCGCGCCGAGGCCAGGGCCAAGATCCGTCAGCCGCTGTCGCGTGCCCTCATCTCGGGTGCCGCCCTGGCCAAGCTGGACGAGGATCTGCAGGCCGAGATCCGTTCCGAGCTCAACGTCATGGCCTTGGATTCCTTCACCGCGGCCGGCGACCTCGTCGACCACTCCGCGAAGGGCAACTTCCGGGCACTCGGCAAGAAGTACGCCAAGGCCACCCCGAAGGTCGCTGCCGCCATCGCCGCTGCCGATCCGGAATGGCTGGCCTCCGAGCTGGCCTCCCACGGCTCGGTCGAGCTGGAGGTGCCCGAGGTCGAGGGCGGCAGGGCGGTCGTGACTGCTGACGAGGTCATTGTCTCCGAGCGTCCGCGTGAGGGGTGGAGCGTCCTCAACGAGCAGGGTGAGACGGTGGCCCTGGATCTGGAGATCACCCCGGAGCTGGCCCGCTCCGGTCAGGCCCGTGAGGTCATCCGGTTCATCCAGGACAGCCGCAAGAAGGCCGGCCTGGACGTCTCCGACCGCATCTGCCTGTCCTGGCAGGCTGACGGTGAGCTGGCGGTGGCAATCGAGGAGCACCTCGACGAGATCACCGGCGAGGTGCTGGCCACCTCGGCCAACCGCGGCGAGGCTGACGAGCAGTGGTCCCGCGACGAGGAGCTCGGCCTCGCCGTGAAGGTCGAGAAGGTTTGATGGACCCATGACATCGGGCGGCCACCCTTCAAAGGTGGCCGCCCGATGCACGTTGTCAGGGGGAGAATCGGGGTCAGGATCAGGACGGCAACTCGGTGTCGTCGTGATTCTTGACGCCGAGCTGGTCGAGGATGTTGGCCATCGTGCGAGCTACTGCCAGGGTGGCATCCAGCGGCATTGTCTGGCTCTCGGTGCGCCCAGCCCGCAGGCACTCGCAGACCTCGATGAGCTCGTGGGCATAACCACGTCCCAGGGCAGGAGTGTTGTGGACCTCCGGGATGACCCCGCGACGATGGATGAGGATGCGGCTGGGATGGTGGAACCGGGGCTCCACCTCGATCCATCCGTCAGTGCCCTGGATCGTCATGCGTCCTGGGCCGTCGGAGGTCAGGGAGATCGCCAGTGTGGCGAACTTGTCCTTCGGGAAGGTCAGCAGCATGGAGGCATCGGAGTCGACGCCATTCGGGAAGTGCTTGCCACGAGCGATGACCTCGGTGGGTTCACCGAGGAGCCGGATGGCGAAATCGAGGGCGTAGACACCGAGGTCGAGGGTCACTCCGCCACCTAGCGCAGGCGAGAAGAGACGGTCCTCCGGGTCATAATCGCGCAGGGCGAACAAGTCCCCCTGAACACCTGTCGGCTCCCCGATCGCACCGCTGTTGACGGCGTCGATCATCTCGGTGACGACGGGAAGGAATCGGGTCCACATCCCCTCCATCGCGAAGACCTCGTGAGCCCGAGCAGCCTCGGCCATTTCGGTCGCTGCCTCGGCGGTGGCAGCGAAGGACTTCTCGACCAGAACGGCCTTGCCTGCCTCGATGGCAGCCAGGGCGATCGGGCGGTGCTGAGGGTGTGGAGTTGCCACATAAATGACGTCAACGGCGGGATTGGCGATCATTTCGGCATACGAGTCATGGACGTTGGGACGGGGTGTGCCGAGGCTCTGGGAGACCAGATCGGCGAAGGCATCGGCGCGCGCGATCGACCTCGACGCGACGGCGGAAATGCGTGCTCCAGGGACGTGTGCGAAGTCGTCGAGAACCGTGCGGGCGATGCGTCCAGTGCCCGCGATTCCCCAACCAATGGTGGCCGTGGTGTCCATGACACAACTCTAGACGTCGGTGTGAGCAATACCACGATTTGCCCCGATGCGCAGTCGATTCGGGGGCGCTGTGCCTTGTCAAAAGGCATCCGTACCGCGTACCGTGAGGCTCGTGGGAAGCAACGAAGCTGACGATTGGACACTCCTCGCGAACTGCCGCGGTATGGCAGATGCCCTCTTCCCGGACGGGAAGGAGCAGCGCCGCGCCAGGCGGATCTGCACTGATTGCCGCGTGCGTCCCGAGTGCCTTGCCGAAGCCCTGGACAACCGCCTCGAGTGGGGAGTTTGGGGAGGCATGACCGAGCGCGAGAGGCGACGCCTGTTGCGCGAGCGTCCGGACGTGACGAGCTGGCGCGACGTGTTGCTCGCCGATCAGGGCTCTCAACCGAAAACCGCTAGGGTGAAGTCATGACTCGATGGGAGTACTTCACGGCACCGATTCTGGTGCACGCCTCGCAGCAGATCCTCAACAACTTCGGAGCCGACGGCTGGGAACTCGTCCAGATCGTCGTCGGCCCCAATCCGGAATCACTGGTGGGCTACTTCAAGCGCCCGCTGCCTGACCAGGAGCAGTCCCGATGAGTGCCACGACGAAGTGCGCTGAACTGGGAATCACTCTCCCGTCGGTTGCGGCTCCGGTGGCCGACTACGTGCCGGCCATCCAGACTGGGGCACAGATCCTGACCTCTGGCCAGCTGCCCTTCGTCGACGGCGAGCTCACCGCCGTCGGCAAGGTGGGGGACACCGTCTCCGCGGAGCAGGCCACCGAGGCTGCACGTACTGCGGTCCTCAACGCGATCGCGGCTGCCGCTGACGTTGCCGGTGGACTCGATGCCATCAAGCGCGTCGTCCGGGTTGTCGTCTTCGTCAACTCCGCTCCGGACTTCACCGGCCAGGCCGGTGTCGCCAACGGCGCCTCCCAGCTGCTCGGACAGATCTTCGGTGAGCACGGCCGTCACGCCCGCAGCGCCGTCGGTGTGGTCACCCTGCCGCTCGGATCGGCCGTCGAGGTTGAGCTGACCGTCGAGGTCTGATCACCCAAGGATCACCACAGCGTCCGAGGTCAGGTTTCGTACTTGGCCCCGGACGCTTTTCTCGGTCTCGGATCCTCTTGGGGGAGCGGCCTTCTGAGGGCTCAGTTGGCGCGCGCCGTGAGCTTCTCCGGCTCCATGATCGTGACGACCTTGGGACGTGCGGCGATCCAGCCGTGAGCGGTGAAGTCGGTGAGAGCCTTGTTGACGGTCTCACGGGAGGAACCAACGGCCTGGGCGAGTTCGTGCTGGGTGAGGTCATGACGGACGACGATGTGACCTGTCGACGGGTTCGCGGTGCCGAACCGGCGTGCCAGGTCGAGCAAGGTGTAGGCCAGACGGCTGGGAACGTCACCGGAGACGAAGTGAGCGGTGTTGTCGTCGGCCCGACGCAGTCGCTCCGAGAGTCGACCCAGCATGGCCAGGGCGACATCGTGGCGGGTCTCGACGAGTTCGCGCATCTGCATGCCAGGTGCCTTGAGCAAGCTGCAGCGGGTGAGGGTAGTGGCCGTCGTGGAGCGCATGCCGCCGTCGACCAGTGACAGTTCCCCGAACATGTCGCCGGGGCCCATGAGCCACAGCAGCGAGTCTCGAGGGGTGAGGTCTTCGGCAGTGGTGGAACGGGTGAGTTTCACCTTGCCCTCGACGACGAGGTAGAGGTTGTCGGCTGGGTCGCCGGCCTCGAAGATCACCGTGTTTCGCGGACAGACCAAAGCCTCACACATCGCCATGATCCGGGCGGCCGAGGCGGGGCCGAGAGCTGCGAAGAACGGTTGGGTCGCCGCTGTTGCCACCACATTTGCCATCCGAACATCTCCCCTCATGAGCACCTGCATCGTCCGGCCATCGGCGGTCGGGTCACCGTATGCATGTCCCTATATTGTGGCAGGTGTCACATTTTGTGATGGCACGGGGGTCATTTTCTCCTTCTATGCTTGGAATCATGGCAGCCACATCCACCACCTTAGTGCGTCGGGATCAGTGTAGGGAGCACGCTGACGAGGTGGCCAGGTTGTTGGCCGAGGCCTACCCGGATGCGCGATGCGAATTGGACCACGACGGCCCCTACCAGCTCCTCGTCGCCACCGCGCTGTCAGCCCAGACGACCGACCGACGGGTGAACACCGTCACTCCCACCCTGTTCTCCCGCTGGCCCGACCCACAGGCCCTCGCGAGCGCTGACGTCGGCGAGGTCGAGACGGTCGTGGCACCCCTGGGATTCGGGCCGACCCGAGCGGTGCGGCTGGTCTCGATGGCCGCAAAACTCGTTGACGAGTTCGACGGCGACGTCCCGGAAGGCCTCGACTCCCTGGTGACCCTGCCAGGCGTGGGCCGCAAGACCGCCAATGTCGTCCTCGGCAATGCCTTCGGAGTCCCCGGGATCACCCCGGACACCCACGTCATGAGGGTGTCGCGACGACTCGGCTGGACCGACGCGACCACCCCGGCGAAGGTGGAAACCGATCTCGCCGGCCTCTTCGACCCGAATGACTGGGTGATGCTGTGCCACCGCCTCATCTGGCACGGTCGTCGTCGCTGCCATTCCCGACGCCCAGCATGTGGGGTCTGCCCAGTGGCCGAATGGTGTCCCTCCTACGGCGAGGGACCGACCGACCCCGGGGAGGCTGCCGCCCTCGTCAGGGAGCCGCGACGATGAAGAAGACGATCATTCTCGGCGCGGTGATGGCCGTCGCCATGCTGGCTGGTTGCGGTGGAGACGCCGACGTGGCCCATCGACGCAACAAGGTCGGCGTCCCGGACTGCTCCCATCTGTCCTCAGGGCCCATCTCCAAGACCTCGGGGACGGCCGCGGAAGGTCGGCCGATGCCTGACGTCGGTCTGCAATGCCTCGGCGAGGGACCGACGGTCTCGATGGCCAGGGCAACCTCCAAGGGAGTCACCCTGGTGACGGTGTGGGCGTCGTGGTGCCGGCCCTGCCGCAGCGAGGCCCCTCTCATCGCAGACGCCTACCGTCGTTATCACGACCGGGTCGTTTTCCTCGGGGTCGACTACGCCGAGTCCGACGCATCCGAGGTCATCTCCTTCGCCGGCGAGGTCGGCCTGGCCTTCCCGCAGCTTCAAGATCCTGACAGCACCATCCGAGGCGCATGGCAGGTCAGCGGGGTCCCCGTCACCTTCATCGTCAGGGACGGCATCATCGTCACCCGTCACAGCGGTCAGTGGCGCTCCCAGCAGGAACTCGACTCCGCCATCGACAAGGCTCTCGAAAGGCCGTCATGAGTCATCTGAGTACCCTCATCGCCAGCCTGGGCCGCGACGACCCCGATTTCTCGGTGGGACGTCGTCCCGGTGGTGGACGGTCCTCAGCAGTACTCGCCCTCGTCAGCGAGACCGACAATGACATCATCCTGACGCGACGCCCGCTGTCCTTGCGTCACCACGCCGGCCAGGTCGCCCTGCCGGGGGGACGCGCGGAGGAGGCTGATGACACCATCGTCGACACAGCCCTGCGAGAGGCTCGTGAGGAGGTCGGGTTGGACCGAGGTCTCGTCACCGTCAGGGGAGTGCTCCCGACGGCCCACGTAGCAGCCAGCCAGTCCGACGTCACCACCGTTGTGGCCACCTGGGGAGGGGAAGGGGCCGTCGGGGTCGTGGATCCCGCCGAGGTCGCCCTGGTGCAGCGCGTCAGGCTGGCGGACCTGGCCAATCCGGCTGCTCGGGCCACGACCCGTCACCCGTCGGGGTATCGCGGGCCGGCTTTCGTGCTGCCGGACCTCTTCGTCTGGGGATTCACCGCTCACGTCCTCGAGTCCTTGCTCGACCGCGGTGGCTGGTCGCGTCCGTGGGACCGAGAGCGCGTGGTGGAGATTCCGGAGGGCTATCTGGGGGCTCGTCGTCTGCCGGAGGGCACCACTCCCGACGACATCCCCTGATCCTCGAGGTCAGAGCACGAGATCAAGGTGCACAAAACGACGCTGACCCTCCCACAGTGCCGTGGGAGGGTCAGCGTCAAACCTGAGTTCAGTGGCGGGTAGCCGTGGCGCCGCTGGCGCGGCGAGGGGCGGCAACGCCAGTGGCTGCTGACGCGGCATGCGAGGACACCTCGTTGGCGTCGATGCTGCTGCGGGCAGTGGCGTTGTACTTGCCACGGGCAACGGCCGACTTGACGGCCTCGAGGGTCGACTTGGCCTCGTCGACGACGCCGGTAGGGGCCTTGACCTGGGAGATCTGGCCCTTGCCGACCAGGGCAAGGATGCCGGCCAGGATGAACATGACGACGGCCATTGTCGCGAAACCAACGACCAAGGACAGCAGGATGCTCCAGTCACCGATGTGCTGCCACATGAGGGAGAAGGCGAAGGCACCGCACAGCCAGAGCAGCAGTGCGCCGACGATGCCGAAGTAGCCAGCGCCGCCGAACATGCCGGCACCAATCCCAGCGTGCTTGGCTGCAGGCTTGATCTCCGCCGTCACCAAGGCCTTGGAGTCCTGGACGAACTTCTGGCCGTCCGTCTTGAGGTTGTCGATCGTGTCGCCAACCGGGAGCTTGTCTGCCATGGGATGCCTCCGCGTCATGAATATGGTGATCTCAGCCTAACGGGAATCGGTCCGATCTGCTGTATTCGGGTCGAGTTGTCGTCGAGGGAACAGGGTCAGTCGGTGTTGTTCGAGGTACCGGCAGCCACCGGAACCTCGTGAGGATGCTTCTCCTCCCACAAGCTGTGCCTCTTGCCGCGATGATGGAGCAGGGCACCTCCGAGGATGGCTGCCAGGAAGGAGGCCACGAGCACGGAGGCCTTGGCTTCGTCGGCGAAGTCGTGGTTCTTCGGGAAGGACAGGTCGGTCATGAGCATCGAGACGGTGAATCCGATGCCGGCCAGCATGGCGACCGCGATGATGTCGCGCCACACGACGCCTCGCCCCAGCTCGGCAGAGGTGAACCGGGCAGTCAGCCAGGAGCCTAACGTGATGCCGATGACCTTGCCGCCGATGAGGCCGCAGATGATGCCCAGGGAGATGGGGTGGGTCCACAGACCGAGGAAGGTCTCCTTGCTGACCTGCACTCCGGCGCTCATGAGGGCGAAGAAGGGGACGACGGCACCAGCGGACCACGGTTCAACCTTGTGCTGCCAACGGTCGACGGGGTCGTCGAGGACGTCCTCCTCGGTGCGGGTGAGCAGACCGAAGGCGACACCGGCGATGGTGGCGTGGACACCGGAGTGCAGCATGCACCACCACCCGACGATGAAGATCGGGACGTACCACCAACCGTTGTCGACGTGGAAGTGCTGCATGACCCCCCACAGGGCGATACAGGCAATCGCGCCCAGGAGCCACCAGATGTCGATTCCGTTGGAGAAGAAGATCGCGATGACGATGATGGACCCGAGATCGTCGGCGATGGCCAGTGTGAGTAGGAATGCTCGCACGGCCTGTGGCAGCCCAGATCCCACGATGGCCAGTACTGCCAGGGCAAAGGCGATGTCAGTGGCCATCGGAATGGCCCAACCTGCTGGATGTCCCTCGGTGGACAGTACGTTGAACAACGTGTAGATGCCGGCCGGGAACACCATTCCGCAGACGGCGGCGACGATGGGAACCAGGGCGTCGGCGGGTCGTGACAGTGAACCCTCGACGAACTCTCGCTTGAGTTCGAGGCCTGCGATGAAGAAGAAGATCGTCAGCAGACCGTCAGCTGCCCACCCCTCGATCGTGAGAGGACCAACGGTCAATTCGCGGAAGAAGTGGTACGAGTGCTGACCGAAATTGGCCCACAAGAGGGCTGCGACCGTGGCTGCCAGCATGAGCATGCCGCCGGTGGTCTCGTTTCGGAAGATGTCGGACAGGTGAAGGGCGTTGGGGCCCGTCACTGGCCGCAGGATGCTCATGCGAGGTCGCTTGGTCTTGTGGGAATCTGTCATAAATGCCTTTCGCATACCCGCGCCACAGGCTCAGCGGGGATAGGGGACAGGGTCACGCCGACCAGACTTCCCGGCACACCTCGTTGAAAAGGGTACCAAGTGGGTGTGACGTCACCCATCGATGTTCATTTCGTGGACTGACGGTGTCGTTACGTCCTAGGTGGGTGTCAGAGGGTGATGGTGAGCCCGTTGTCGTCAGGACGGATGGGGGTGGTGAGCTCGTCGTGATCGACCCAGGCCCGCCAGCATTCCAGCTGGTAGGGCAGCCTCAGACCACTTATGCCGGCGGAATCGTCAGCAAGGGCAGCGACCTTGGTCAGCAGCTCGGAGCGAGAGTCGGTGTCGAGGTCCTGGACGGCAGGAAGGTTGGACGCCATGGCGATGAGGGAATCCCGATCGACCGGAACCCAGAGGCGCTTCGTGGTGTGTTCGTCGTCGGGGAAGTACTTGCTGGAGACGAGTTCCTGCACCGATTCAGTGCCGTAATCGCCACTCATGGCTCTTTCGTCAACAGTGCGCAACAGGGCTGCCAACCTCTTGACCCATGGGACGGTGTCGTCGCGCACCAGCCAGGAGACACCGAGGACGCTACCGGGTCGCAGGACGCGGGCGACCTCGGGCAGCACGAGTCCGGGAGCGAGCTCGTGGAATCGCTGATGTACTAGGACGGCATCGAAGCTACAGGGGTTGAGCGGTAAGGACTCGGGCGATCCGCAGACGGCCATGACGCCGGGAGTCCGGTTGAGCTTTGCTGCCGTCTCAGGGTCGCGATGGACGGCCAGCACGTCGACCCCGTGAGAGGCCACGGCCCGGCAATAGGTGACAGTCGGGCACAACACGATGACCCGACTACCCGGCTCCAGGCGCCCGGCAGTCAGCCATTCGAGCGTGCCGCTGGGGAAACGCGGAGTGGAGGTGACTGCCATGGGCCCGATTGTAGGGGGAACTGCTGAGACCGGGTTGTCCACAGGGGTTCCTCGGCGGTTCGCCACGGTTTTCCACAGATCCAGGATTCGGTGACAGATTTCGCGTCCTGTGACGACAACTGAAGGTATGAGGATTCTTGGAGAAAGACAGGACACGGCGCCGCGCCCGCCCGTCGAGGACGCTGCCCCGGACGCCAACTCCGTGGCCTTGGTGAGTCGAGACAGCCGGTTGTCCGAAGTCGTCGGCTCGGTGGCGGCTAGTGGTGGGGTGGTCGTCGAGGTCGTGGCAGATCGGGACGCCGTGGCGAGGGTATGGTCGCGCCACGGTCCCCTGCTCGTGGGTGCCGACATGGCTGGGACAGTGATGGCCTGGGGTCTGTCGTCTCGGCTGGGAATCCATGTCGTCGGTTTCGACGCCGAGGAGGCTGCACGGTGGTCGGCGGGGCTGTCGGCCAGCGTCATCGTCGTGCCGCGGGCCAACCAGGTGCTCACCGAGATCCTCCATGACGAAATGGATGCGACCTCGAAGGCCACCGTGGTGCAGGTGGACTCGAGTGGTGGCGGCACTGGGGTGAGCACCCTGGCGGCTGGACTGGCATGGGCTCTCGCGAGATCAGGGATGAAGGTCGGGCTGGTCGAACTCGATCCTCATGCCGGCGGGGTCGATCTGTTGTTGGGTATCGAGAGGACGGACGGGTGGCGGTGGCCTGAGTTGGCCTCGGCACGCGGGGTGACGACCGATCTGGGGTCCCACCTGCCATCGATTGACGGCGTCGAGGTGGTCAGCGCGGGAAGGGTGGGCGTCCAGGTGCCTCCAGCAGCGCGCCGGGCCGTGGTGGATTCCCTGGCGGGGGATCACGATCTCGTCGTGGTGGATCCAGGACACATGTCGGCCCCGGAGGTGTCGGTTGACGTCAGGGTCGGTGTGGTCGCCGCCGATCTCAGGTCTGTCATGACCGCGCGAGGCCAGGACCTGCCCAACCTGCTGGTGGCCAGGCGTGGCCCTGGGCGATCGATGCGTGACGAGGACATCGAGTCGGTACTGGGGGTCCGACCAGATGTCGTGGTGAGGGATGACCGCCGTCTGATTCGTGGGCAGGGTGACGCCGAGGCGCCGTGGGTGGTGGCATCTCGACGCTGGCGTCGCCGGTGCCAGGAGCTGGCTGAGGTGGTGATGTGCGCATGAGCGGCAACGAGCCAGACCGTCAGCTGGTTGAGCAGGTGCGTCGCCGGCTGGCAGGCCTTGGCCGCGACTGGACGCCGATGGACGTCGCCCACGCCATCCTCGACTGCGGTCAGGTGGCCTCCGACAAGACGGTGTTGGCAGTCGTCGAGGAGCTGCGTCGGACCAGTACCGGGGCGGGCCGTCTGGAGCCTCTCCTGGTGACCGATGGGGTCACGGATGTCCTGGTCAACGGCCCGGATCAGGTGTTCATCGACCGCGGCAAGGGGCTGGAACTGACCGACGTCACCTTCAGTGGACCGGAGGAAGTGCGGGCGTTGGCGGTGCGCTTGGCAGCTGCGGTGGGACGTCGTCTTGATGACGGCAACCCGTGGGTGGATGCCCGATTGCCTGACGGCACCCGAGTTCATGCCGTCCTCGACGTCCTGGCCCGACCAGGAACCTGTCTCAGCCTGCGCGTGCCGTCGCGACGCAACCTGTCCCTCGACGACTGGGTGGCCTGGGGATCGATGACCCCGGGGTGCCGACAGATCGTCGACGAGATCCTCATCCGCAAGCTGGCCTTCCTGGTGACTGGAGGCACCGGAACCGGCAAGACGACCCTGCTGTCGGCAATGCTGACGAGCCTGCCAGCGGATCAGCGGCTGGTCATCGTCGAGGATTCCCGGGAGATCTGGATAGACCACCCGCACTGGGTGTCGATGGAGGCTCGGGCCGCCAATTCCGAGGGCAAGGGTTCCGTCACCCTCACGGACCTGGTGCGTCAGTGCCTGCGCATGAGGCCCGATCGGATCGTCCTGGGAGAGGTGCGAGGTGCCGAACTGCGGGACCTTCTCATGGCTCTCAACACGGGTCATGAGGGCGGATGCGGGACGGTGCACGCCAACGGTGTGGCCGAGGTGCCAGCTCGTCTGGAGGCCCTTGCCGCCCTAGGCGGCCTGTCGCGAGACGCGGCTTCGGCCCAGATCACCGCGGCCCTGCATGCCGTCATCCACCTGGAGCGGGGATCGTCAGGGCGACGGGTGGCTGAGATCGGCGTCTTCACTGACGTCGACGGTCGAGCAGTTGTGCTGCCAGCCGTGCGATGGGACGCGGATGGTGCGACGAGCCTCGGTGCGGGTGCCGGAAGATTGTCCGAGCTGTTGGGGACGGAGGTGGCCCCATGATGATCGTGATGGCCGCGGCCCTCATGGGTGTGGCGGTGTGGGTGGTGGTCCCGCCGCCCATGAGACGGCAAGAGGGACGACGCCCGCCAGCCTGGTTAGTGGTGCCGGCCGGGATTGTGGCCGTCGGGTTGGTGTGTGGCATCAGCGGTGTGGTGTGGGCCGTCATGGCTACTGCAGTCGGAGGGACGGTGTTCGTCGTCGTGCGGAGGCAGCGACGACGAACCCAGTCCCTCAGAGGCGGACAGGAAGTGGCCCGCGCGACGAGGGCCCTGGCAGGACGAGTGTCGGTCGGGGAGATCCCGTCCATGGCCTTGGACCACGTTGCTGACGATGTCGAGGTGCTGGCCCGGGCCAAGAGGGCTCAAGCGGTGGGAGGAAGCGTTCCCGACGCCCTCATCGCGACCGCCCGTCAACCGGGAATGGCGGGTTTGGTGCCCCTGGCCCATGCCTGGCAGTTGGCCGCGACGACGGGTGCTCCACTCGCTCCAGCTGCCAAGTCAGTGGCGGAAGGAACCGCTCGGCGGGCTCGCCTGGAAGCCACCTTGGACTCCGAACTCGCCGCGGCCAGGGCGTCTGGACGGATCATGGGCCTGCTGCCCTTCGTCGGGTTGCTCATGGGGCATCTCGTCGGGGCACGCCCGACGGTCTTCCTGACGACCACCTGGTTGGGGAGGGCCTGCCTGGTGGGTGCGACCCTGCTGGCCTGTGTCGGGGTGCTGTGGAGTGAGGCCCTGGCGGATCGTGTGGCGAGGGAGGCCCTGCCGTGACGGACATCGATGTGGGCGGAACGCTGATTCCAGCGATGGTGATGGCTGCAGTGGCGGCCTGGCTGATCGTCCTACCAGCGGGGGAATCTCGAACGAAACCTCGCAACCGTTCCCCTGCCTGGCTTGCCCCTCGCAGCGGTGCCCCCGCTCCCGAGGTTCGGGTCGTGGCGGGCCTGGCGGCCGGGTGCGGGGTCATGGCCGCAGTTTCCTGGCCCTTCCCGGTGGCAGTAGTGGTCGCCGGGGCTGCCGGAGCCATGGTGTGGTGGGGATCTGGGCGTCTGGAGTCTTCTGCGCATCGGCGGGAGGAGCAGCGGCGGGCGGCCCAACTGCCAGAAACCCTCATGATGCTCTCCAGCGCGATGGAGGCCGGCCTGCCTTTGCGATCGGCGGTGACGACGGTGGCGGAATCCTTGGACGGGCCCTGTGCTGAGGACTTGCGCCGGTTGGCGTCATCCCTGGCTGCTGGGGTTCCGGATTCCAAGGCCTGGAGCGTCCTCGCCTCGGCGCCGGTGTGGAGAGATCCGGCTCAGGACGTCTCACGAGCCGTTGATTCGGGCGAGGGCGTCAGTGAGCTGTTGTCGGCCCACGCCGCGCAATTGCAGATCGCCGCGGCCGAGCAGGCGGGAAAGAAGGCACGCAAGGCCGGCGTCGACGCCATCGGCCCGCTGGTCTGCTGTCACCTTCCGGCCTTCCTGCTGGTTGGGGTGGTGCCGATCATCGCCGGGATGGTGCTCGGGGTGTTGTGGCGGGGGTGACGGCCGTGCCTGAGGGCGCGGCCGGCATCGTCACGTCCATGGCAAAAGTGGTTATCCACAAGGGGGTTGAGACGGCCGTGCGGAGGTTGTCCACAGAAATGAAAAAGGTGACGGATCTCGGGGGTTCAGACGACAACTGAAGGTGTGAGGCGTGGGCCTCACCTCGGTCGGGAGTGGTCCGGCCGCAAGAACAGACAGGAGACGACAGTGTCTGAGAAGAACCCAACGACTGAACCCGTCATCTCTGCGAGGTCCCTCGACCTGGTTGGTTCCACCGAAGCTGCGGTGGAACCATCAGCTCGGGGACGATACCGAGCAGCCCGCAACAAACTCATCGACCGCGGCATGGCCACCGCAGAGTATGCCGTCGGCATTCTCGCTGCCGTCGCCCTCGCCCTGGTGATGCTGAAGATCATCACTCATCAGGAGGTCTTCACTAAGTTGCTCAAGCTGGTCGTCGGCATCATCGGCAAGGCCGGAGGCATGTTGCCGTGATCAGGCTGACTCGTCGTGGTGGGCGTCAATGGGCGTCCGCCACGCCGGGTCGCTCCTCGCGGCGATCCGGACAGAACGCGTCGCGGGGAATGGTGACGGTCGAGATGGCCGTCAGTCTCATCACGGCAGCCCTGGTCGTGGTGGCCAGCTGCTGGGTGGTGGGGCTGGTGGTCGTCGAGGATGCCTGCCGCACGACGGCCGCCCAGGTGGCCCGCCAGGTGGCTCGTGGCGACACGGCCTCGGCCCGTCAGGCCGAGAGACACGCCCCGACCGGGGCGCAGGTGTCAACCAGGTCCTCGGGTGGCTGGGTCGAGGTGACGGTCCAGGTTGATCGGTCCCTGGGACGGCTCGGACCGGTTCATCTGCGCGGTCAGGCGCGCTCGCCGATGGAACCGGGGGAGTCATGAGGAGGTGGTGTCATCGCTGCTCGTCCGGTGGTCGCGATGCGCGCCGGGAACGAGGCTCGGGAACCGTGATACTGGCGGCTGTCGGGGTGGGATTCATCGCGGCGCTCTGGTTGTCCATCCTGGTGACGGGATGGTGGTCGGCCGGTCATCGTGCTGAGGAGGTGGCCGACATGGCTTCCTTGGCGGCCGGACGAGCCGAAGCCCTCGGCGAGTCGGGATGTCCGGTCGCGTATCAGACGGTGCGGGCGAACGGCGCTCAGCTGATGGCTTGTGAGGTGCGTGGTGGACCGACGGGGTTCACCGTCACCGTCGATGTGGGGGTGAGGCTCCACCGAGGATGGGAGTTGCCTGGCATGCCCACGACGGTGGTGAAAACCTCTCGAGCCGGCCCGGTCGAGTGAGCCGGAAACAGGAGGTTGGCAAGGAAGAACACGTGTGACGTCGAGATCGTCAGTGATCCGCCCCAGCGTCGGGGCCATGATCAGCCAGGTGGCCGTGCACGGATACCGCAGTATTCGTGACCTCGTCATGGATCTGGGGCGGATCACCGTCGTCACTGGGTGCCATTCTCAGTAGGTAATTCGCTCATGCGAAGGAAGGGTCGGCGGTGTAGGTATGAAGACCCTGGGGGATTACTCCATCGGCCGCACCGGCGATGATCATCCAGCGATCCGACAGGTCCTGCCGGGGTGGTAGGCGACGTCTGGACTGAGATCAGATTCCCAGCGGATCCATCTCCGCTGTCAACGCGGCTGCCGATGTCTTGTCGAGCATCTGATTGGCGTTACCGCACTTGGGTGAGACAACGCAGGCAGGACACCCCGACTCGCACTCACACTGGGCCAGCCGCAGAGCGGTCGCATGCCACCACTCCTCGGCCTTGTCAAAACCAGCCTGCGCGAAACCAGCCCCACCGGCCTGACCATCGTGGATGACGATGGTGCACGCCCCGGTATCGGGCAGCATGACCGTCGACACCCCGCCGACATCCCACCGATCGCACGGCGAGAACATCGGCAACAGTCCGATCGCGGTGTGCTCGGAACCATGAGCCGCCCCCGCCAGATGAACCGCATCCAGTCCCAGCTTGTCGACGACCTCGTCAGGGATGACCCACCAGCACGCCTGGGTGATCATGGTGTGGGTGGGCATCTCCAGGGCTGTGGAGTCCCAGACGTCATTGGTGATCTCGTCGCGACGCAGATATCCGACGACCTGTTCGGTCAGTTCCACCTGCCCGCATGCCACATAGCCCGGCCCAAAGTCCCGGCGTTTCTCCTCCTGGATGATGCGTACCGTTGACGCCGATTGTGGCTGGGTCCAGTAGCCCGGCAGACCCTGGTGCACCAGGGCGTGGTGCTCGGCGGGGTCATACTCGTCGACCAACCACTGGTCGCCCTGGTGCAGGTACACCGCTCCTGGATGAACCGTTCGATCCCCGGCGGCCTCGTCGACCACCCCGATGACTCGACCGGTGGACCGATCGATGATGTCAATCCCCTTGCCAGCTGCCGATCTCAGGTCGATGGCGTCGACAGCTCGCCCCGGGCGGGTCCAGAACAGCCGATTCCCACGTCGTCGCAGCACCTTCTGAGCCGCCAACATCTCGCACATTCCGGCGAAGGCTGACCCGTAGAACTCCTCGTCGGCAGGGGAGAGGTAGGCCTCCTGGGCAGCCGCAGCCAGATGCGGACCGAGGACATAAGGGTTGTCTGGATGCAGGACCGTCGACTCCACCGACGAGGAGAACAACAGTTCTGGGTGGTTGAAGAGGTACTGATCCAGCGGATTCTCCCGGGCCATGAGGACGACGAGGGCGTCACGTCCGGACCGGCCGGCGCGACCGGCCTGCTGCCACAGGGACGACAGTCGTCCGGGATATCCGGCGATGACGACGGCGTCCATCCCCGAGACGTCCACCCCCAGCTCCAGGGCGTTCGTCGCCACCACGGCTCGCACGGATCCGTTCTGCAACCCGGCTTCGATGGCTCGACGATCCTCGGGCAGGTATCCGGCGCGATAGGACGCGATCCGCGCCCCACCGGTCACCCGGTCCTGGGCGTGGGCAGAGATGACCTCTGCCAGCGACCGCGAGGCGACGAAACAGATCGTCTGCATCCCCGCGTCGGCAAGATCCGCCACCAACCCGGTGGCGTCACTGGACACCGACTCGGCCGGCTGCCACAGCACGACGTCGCGTCCCGGATGAGGAGAGCAGTCCTCGTCGACGACTTCGACCTTCTCCACCCCGAGCAGACGCGCCCCGGCCTCAGCCGCATTCGTCGACGTCGCACTCGACAGCAGGAAGACCGGATCAGCCCCGTGCATCCGGCAGAGCCTGCGAAGCCGACGGATGACCTGGGCCACGTGGGCCCCGAAGACCCCGCGGTACCGATGTGCCTCGTCGATGACGACATACCTCAGACTTCCCAGCAGGGAGGCCCACCGGGAGTGGGAGGGCAGCACTGTGTGGTGCAGCATGTCTGGATTGGTGAGGACGTACCGGGCCTGCTCCCGGGCGAATCGGCGCTCGGCGTCGTCGGAGTCACCGTCGAGGGTGGAAACCAACCAGTTGCGCGGCCCGATTTCGCGACAGATCCGGTCCTGGTCGTGGGCCAGGGCCTTCGTCGGGGCCAGATACAAGGCGCTGTTGCGTTTCAGGGAATCGCGCAGGGAGGCCGAAAGACTCGGGGTGGGCGGGTCAGGCAGCACCGGAGTCGTCGACGCCGTCGCCGCCATGATAGGCAACAGGTAGGCCAAGGTCTTGCCAGATGCCGTTGCGGTGCAGATGGCGGTGTGGTGTCCGGCTTTCGCCAACTCTGCGAGCAGCGCCTGATGCTCCCACGGGTGTGAAATGCCAGCCTTCTCCACGGCTTTGCGACAATCCTCGGGCAGCCATGACGGCCACTCACAGGTACGCCCAGACGCAGCGTCACGATGATCGACGTGCACCACTTGGGGTCTGGCCAGCAGTCGTGACACAGTCCTGCCGTCGGGCATCGACGGGACAGATGGAACGGCCACGCGCCAAGATTGCCACCATGGGCAGACACCTCACCGCTGACGAGATCGAACAGTTGCGGAACACCTTCATTGACATTGGCTTCCTCACGGACCCCATCATGGCCGCCATCGGGGACCCCGGGCAGCGCGGACTGACGAGAAACAGCACCACCCCGGCCGCCCGGGCCCTCGTGGGTCGCACCGATCCGCTGGCTGGGGCCATCCGGCTCTGGCTGCTTCAACAGGAGGTCCCCGCCGAGCAGCTCTCGCCACTGCCACTGGAGACCCTCGCGGAGGCAGGAATCGTGAGCGTCGACGGGCCGGCGGTCCGTGCCCTGGTCGACCTGCGTCCCTACGGTTCTCCCGACGACGGCGCCTCCGGCTGGACTGTCTCCGACCTCACCCCGGGCTTGGACAGGGTTATCACAAAAACCCGCTCCGACTACGTGTTGGGCGTCTCGCCGGCATCGGTGTCCCTGACCCAGATGGCCGTCCCCACCCATGTCGGGAGCGCCCTGGACATGGGTTGTGGATGTGGCGTGCAATCCCTGCACCTGTCTCGCCACGCCGATCGTGTCGTTGCCACTGACATCAATCCACGAGCCCTTCAGATGGCCGAACTCACGTGCCGTCTCTCCCATGCGGACGTGGACATTCGGGAAGGGTCCCTCTACGACCCCGCTGGAGATGACACTTTCGACCTCATCGTTACCAATCCGCCATACGTCATGGCGCCTCCCAGTCCGGACGGTCAGCGTCTGGTCTACCGAGAAGGCGGATTCTCCGGCGACGGCCTGGTGGAAGCCGTCGTCCGTGGCGCCCCAGCCCGCCTCAACGACGGCGGCATGCTTCAGGTTCTCGCCAACTGGGCCCACATCGGAGATCAGCCGTGGTCCGAGCGACTGGCCACCTGGGTCGAGGGGACTGGCTGTGACCTGTGGGCTGTCGAGCGGGAACACCTCGACGTCTGCGAATACATCGAGACCTGGCTCACTGACGCCGGTCTCGACGGATCTCCCCAGTGGCGTCCCCGCTACGACGAGTGGCTGTCCTACTTCGACACCCTCGACGTCACCGGCGTCTCCCTGGGGTGGATCACGCTGACGAAGGCTGGTCGCGACGAGCCGGATCTGTCCTTCGAGAAATGGCCCTGGCAGGTCGCACAACCCATCGGAGGGACGATGGCCCAGCGAGCCCAGGCCGTCACCTGGGCTCGTCTGAGTGACGAGGACCTGGTGGCTCGGCGCTGGCGTATCGCCTCCGACGTCGACAACGAGACCACCGGACGCCCCGGGGCCACCGACCCCGAGCACATCGTGCTGCGTCAGCGTCGAGGGTTGTGCCGTGCCGTGGAGATGACAACGGCCTCCGGTGGGGTGCTGGGAGCCTGCGACGGGGAACTCACCCTGGGACAGATCACCGGCGCCGTCTCAGCGATCCTCGAGGTCGACCATGAGGACGTCCTCGCCGAGGTGCTCCCGCTGGTCCGCGAGTGCCTGCGTCACGGCATCCTCGAGGCTGCCTGAGTCCTTCAGAACCGGTGGACGATGACCACTCCCGGCCCCCGGTGACAGGGGTTTCCTCGGTGCGCTATTTTTGGTGAGTAAATCATCAAAAAGGAGAACTGATGACCGATCACCAGGAGATCCCGCTCACCGAGACCCATCACTGCAGCTGTGGTGAAAGCAATGCCGGACTGCCCGAGCTCGACGTGCGCACCATTCCACACGCCATCCGCCACGGTGCCGTCATCGGTGCCTTCGCCCAGCTACAGTCGGGCGCCTCGATGGTCCTCATCGCCCCACACAATCCGCTGCCCCTGCTGAGCCAGCTCGAGCAGATCAATGGATCGCTCGGCATCGAGTACCTCACCGAGGGCCCGGAGGAGTGGCACATCAAGCTCACCAAGCAGGCCTGAGGCCTTCTCGCAGGATGTGAACGCGCCCTGCCTCCGACCTCCTGCCGTCCAGCCCGAAACAGGCTGGCCGAACAGGCTCGTCGGGGGCAGGGTGTTCTCGTTGCGAGCGAACTCGAGGTGCTCGATGCGACGGCTGTTGTTACGGTTGACGCGCGACCACCGGCGACGGTGCCGCTACATTGGGCTGCGGACCGTCCTCCTCGGGGCAGCCCACATCACGTCAACGGAGAAGGCAGGAATGTCACCGACCAAGAGCCTCGTCATCGTCGAGTCACCCCACAAGGCCACGATGATTGCCGGGTACCTGGGGCCCAAGTACACCGTGCGAGCCAGCCAGGGTCACGTGCGAGATCTGCCCACCAGCGCCTCCGAGGTGCCCGCCAAGTACAAGGGTCAGTCCTGGGCGCGCACCGGCGTCAATGTTGACGACGAGTTCACCCCCATCTACGTCGTCTCCCCGGAGAAGCGGTCGACGATCCGTGAGCTCAAGGGCCTGCTCAAGGAGTCCGACGAACTTCTGCTCGCCACCGATGGTGACCGCGAGGGAGAGGCCATTGCCTGGCATCTGCTCGACGAGCTCAAGCCCAAGGTTCCGGTGCGCCGGATGGTTTTCAACGAGATCACCGAGAAGGCCATCAACGAGGCCGTCGCCAATACCCGTGAACTTGACACCGACCTCGTCGACGCCCAGGAGACCCGACGCATTCTCGACCGTCTCTACGGCTACGAGGTCTCCCCAGTGCTGTGGAAGAAGGTGCTTCCGCGACTGTCCGCCGGTCGTGTGCAGTCGGTGGCGACCCGTCTGGTCGTCGACCGTGAGCGTGAACGGATGGCCTTCACCAGCGCCAATTACTGGGACATGGAGGCCGTTCTGGCCGCCAGGTCCGATGAGTTCAACGCTCGTCTCGTCGCCCTGGACGACACCAAGATCGCTGCTGGACGCGACTTCGACTCCCATGGCGATCTCACCTCCAAGGCGCGTCGCCTCGACGAGGCCACCGCGACCACCATCGCGAAGGCCCTGGAGAAGGCCTCGTTTTCCGTCACCAAGGTCGAGTCCAAGCCGTACACCCGTCGTCCGTACGCTCCTTTCCGCACCACGACCCTGCAGCAGGAGGCCGGCCGCAAACTAGGCTTCACTTCCCAGCGCACCATGTCGGTGGCCCAGGAGCTCTACGAGGGCGGCTACATCACCTACATGCGTACCGACTCGGTGGCCCTGTCCCAGGAGGCCATCCGTGCGGCCCGCAGCCAGGCCGCTGAGCTCTACGGTTCCGACCACGTTCCGGACAAGCCGCGCATCTACGCCTCCAAGGTCAAGAACGCCCAGGAGGCCCACGAGGCCATCCGTCCCGCCGGCGAGCACTTCCGCACCCCGGCCGAGACCGGCCTGACCGGCGACAGGTTCAAGCTCTACGAGCTCGTCTGGATGCGTACCCTGGCCTCCCAGATGGCTGACGCCAAGGGCGAGACCCTCTCGGTGACGATCGGCGCCACCCCGTCCTCCCCGATCAGCGTTGCCGACGGTCACGTCAGGACTGCCACCTTCACGGCATCCGGTCGCACCATCACCTTCCACGGCTTCCTGCGTGCCTACGTCGAGTCGGTCGACGAGGGAGCCTCCGACGACGCTCAGAAGCGCCTGCCCCAGCTCTCGCAGGGCCAGGACCTGGATCCGCGCGAGGTGAAGGCCAACGGTCACGACACACGTCCGCCGGCCCGCTACACCGAGCCCAGTCTGGTGGCGAAGCTCGAGGAGCTGGAGATCGGCCGTCCGTCGACCTACGCCTCGATCATCCGCACCATCACCAGCCGTGACTACGTCTTCAAGAAGGGATCGGCCCTCGTCCCGACCTGGCTGGCCTTCGCCGTCACCAGGCTGCTCGAGGAACACTTCTCCAACCTCGTCGACTACCAGTTCACCGCCGACATGGAGGAGACCCTCGACCAGATTGCGCGCGGCAACGCTGACCGCGTCGCGGTGCTCTCGGCCTTCTACTTCGGCCAGACCAAGTCCGACGACGGTGACGTCCCGACGCCCACCGAGGGCCACGAGGGACTGCACCAGCTCGTCACCGAGCTCGGGGACATCGACGCCCGGTCCATCTGCACCTTCCCGATCGGAGACTCCGTCGTCGTCCGGGTGGGTCGCTATGGCACCTACGTCGAGGACTCCGAGGGCAACCGGGCCAACGTCGACGACACCCTTCCCCCCGACGAACTCACCATCAAGGCTGCCAAGGAGCTGCTGGCAAGCCCGAACGGTCAGGATCGCGAGCTCGGGCTGGACCCTCACAGCCACCGTCCGATCGTGGCCCGCAACGGCCGTTTCGGTCCCTACGTCACCGAAGTGCTCGACGACGAGGCCACCGAGGTCGTCGAGACGACCACCAAGGACGGCAAGAAGCGTCGCACCAAGCGCAAGGTGAAGCCGCGCACCGCCAGCCTGTTCAAGTCGATGAATCTCGAGACCGTCACCCTCGACGAGGCTCTCAAGCTGCTCTCCCTGCCACGCGTGGTGGGCACGGCCGCCGACGGCACCGAGATCACCGCCCAGAACGGACGCTACGGCCCGTACCTCAAGAAGGGCACCGACTCGCGCTCCCTGGGCAGCGAGGAGGAGATCTTCTCCATCACCCCGGAGCAGGCCGAGGCCATCTACGCCCAGCCCAAACAACGCGGTCGCGCGACCGCAAAGCCGCCGCTGCGTGAGCTCGGCGAGGACCCGACCTCCGGGCGTCCGATCGTCGTCAAGGACGGCCGTTTCGGCCCTTACGTCACCGACGGCGAGACCAACGCGACCCTGCGCAAGGACGACTCGGTCGAGGCCATCACCCCCGAGCGCGCACAGGAGTTGCTGGCCGAGAAGAGGGCCAAGGGCCCGGCCAGGAAGAGGACGACGCGGAAGACGACCACCCGTAAGACCACTGCGAGGAAGTCGACGACCAAGTCCACCTCGAGGTCCACGTCTTCCAAGTCGACCACGACGAAGAAGGCAGCTGCGAAGTCGTCGTCAGGAAGCTGAGATGACCACGGCGTGGCATTCGGGAAGCACCGAACCGTTGTACTTCGAGTTGGCGTGGACGGCTGCTCGACCGGTTCCGGCCGACCTGCACACCACCGTCGCCGCTGTCGGGGCGCGTCGCACCATTGAGTGCGAGGTCACCCTGCTCGATTCCCCGGACCACCGACTGCTGAGATCGGGAATCGTCATTGCTCACCGCGTCGTCGACGGGCTGGGGGAGTGGTACATGGACGCTCCGGAATGGTCGTCATGGCTTCCGGTTGCTCGGTCGGTGGCCCTCGACGCGGCCGGTGAGCTGCCCCGGGACTTCGCCTGCCTGGCTCGTCCGTTCCTGCGCGGGGCGACCCTGTGTCCGGTGGCGGCCCTGTCCTGGGAGCGCAACGAGACCATGCTGGAGGCCCCTGACTCCACCAAGTTGGCCCTCATCCGCGACGACCGGATTGCCGTCGTCCAGTCCGGGGTGACGACGTCGAGGGTTCGCGAGCTGACCATCAACCCGCGTCGGGGGCTCACAGAGGGTCAGCGGGAATGGCTTACCAACCGCATCTTCGCTCTGGGCGGGGTGCCCGTCACCCGTCATCCCTCGGTGCTGCGCCGCCTGGGCCCGGGTGCCGGAGCCCTGACCGATTACCCACGTCCTCATCTGCATGACGGCGCCGGTACACAGGCGTGGGTGTCAGCCCAGCTGGCCGGGCGACTGCGCGACGTCGTCGAGGCGGACCTGGCCGCGCGGTGCCAGGGAATGGACCTCGGGTCGACTGAGACGAAACGTACCGAGCCGCGCGTCCTTCCCGAGTCCCCGGACCGCACTGACCTGGTTGGCATGGGGTACGACCCGGTGACGGCCTCGGCTCCCAGCATCCACGACGGCACTCACGGGTCCATTCGGCCTCTCCAGAAGGAGATTCATGCGCTGTCGGAGGCCCTTGACGCGATGTCGGGCCTGCTCGATCCGCCATGGGTCGATCGTGCCCGGGATCTGTGTCTGCGGATGATGGAGCTGGACCCCAGCCACATCAGCATCCACAGCCTGCCCCGCGAGTACTACCAGTTGCTCGAGGAGATGACGGCGGCGGCGCGGTCTCCGCGTGTGACTGTTGATCCCGACCTTCCCGCCCGTTCGACGATGAAGCGCATGCTCAAGGAGTCGGTCGCTCAGGCGGTGGCGGCCTGCGATGACGTCGAGGGCTCCCAGGGATGGGCGGCGGCCGAGACGTCTGCCCGTCATGCTGTCGCAGTCGCCGGCATCCTTGACACCGGTCGAGCCGAGAAGGTAGCCAAGCGACTGCGGCCGGTCGTCAAGGAACTTACCCGGACCAAGAACAACGTGACCGAGGACGTCGACGTCTCCGGGATGTCTCCCGAGCAGGCCTTCGAGGCTGGACGTCAGGTGGAGCGAACTCGGGCGGCCATGTCCGCAGCCCGGCAATCGTTCCGGGACGACTGGCCACAGTATCGTCGCAAGATCCTGAAGGCCCTCCATGACTGATCAGCACACTCGTACCGGACGCGATCTGGGCGGCCTCTTCATCGTCCTCGAGGGTGGGGACGGTGCCGGCAAGACGACTCAGTCCCGGTTACTCGACCAGTGGCTGACGAGTCAGCGCATTTCGCACCTCATGACCCGTGAGCCTGGTGGTTCCGGCCTCGGGCAGAGGATTCGGGAACTGGTGCTGTTCCCCGACTCGGCGGAGATCTGCCCGCGTGCGGAGGCCCTGCTCTACAACGCTGACAAGGCGCAACACGTCGAGCAGGTGGTCATACCGGCTCTGCGTGAGGGCAAGGTCGTCGTCTGTGATCGCTACATCGACTCGACGATCGCCTATCAGGGGGCCGGGCGAGTCCTCGATCCTGAGGAGGTGGCCCAGCTCGCGAGTTGGGCGACGGCCGGCCTCGTCCCCGATCTGACGGTGCTGCTCGACGTCGATCCCTCCGAGGGGGCCGGGAAGATTGCCGCCAAGGATCGTATGGAGGCGGCCGGTGAGGAGTTCCACCGGCGGGTTCGTCAACACTTCCTCGACCTTGCCGACACTCACCCGGAGCGCTATCTCGTCCTCAACGCTCGGAAGCGTCGTGAAGAGATCCGCGATGCCATCAGCAAGCGGGTGAGCGAACTCCTCGGCCGGTGAGCAATCGAACGCCGTCACCACGAAGGTGTCGGCATGATCTGCAACGATGATCCCGTGAGCGATGTGTTGACCGGTGTGTGGGCCGATCTCGTGGGTCAGGAGAAGGCCGTCGAGGTGCTGCGCCGTGCGGCGGAGTCGCAACCGGGTCGCTCCTCCCACGCCATGAGCCATGCCTGGCTCATCACCGGACCGCCAGGATCGGGCCGGTCCAACGCGGCGAAGGCCTTCGCGGCTGCACTGCAGTGCGCCGAGCACGGCTGCGGACAATGCAATGCCTGCCGAACCACCTTGTCAGGCGCTCATCCGGACGTCACCCTGGTCCGCACCGAGGCGCTGTCCATCGGTGTCGACGAAGTGCGTGAACTGGTGCGACGAGCGGCGATGAACCCGGCGCACGGTCGTCATCAGGTGGTCGTCGTCGAGGACGCGGATCGCATTACCGAAAGAGGCGCGGACGCCTTGCTCAAGGCCATCGAGGAGCCGGCGCCGAAGACCGTCTGGCTGCTGTGCGCTCCCACTCCCGAGGACGTCATCGTGACGATCAGGTCTCGGTGTCGACGTCTCCATCTGGCCACCCCGCGCGACGAAGCCGTGGCAGATCTGCTGACTCGACGTGACGGGATCCCCCCTGAGATGGCCGCCGAGGCTGCTCGAGCTGGCCAGGGCCACATCGGCCGGGCACGCCGCCTTGCTCGCGATGAGGAGGCTCGAGCGCGCCGCAACGCCATCGGTGAGCTCCCTACCCGGCTGCGGAGCCTGGGGGATTGCCTGCAAGCAGCCGAGGACCTCGTCAACCAGGCCAGCGAGGAGGCCGCCGCTGCCACCGCTGAATCCGATGCCGCCGAGCGCGCCGAGCTGGAGAAGGCCCTGGGATTTGGTTCCTCGGGGGCTCGTCCGCGCAATGCGCAGGCTGCCATCCGGGATCTGGAGAAGCAGCAGGCCGCGCGGTCGAAGCGACTTCAGCGGGACGCCTTGGATCGCGTCCTGACGGAGCTGACCGCCTATCACCGCGATGTGCTGGCCATACAGACCGGGGCAGTGCGTCCGGAAGAGGAGAACGCCCTGCGAGGGGCTCGGCTGGTCAATGCCGGCTGGTCAGCCTCCCTGCACCGGGTGGCGCATTCCCAGAGTCCCGAACACACCGTCGCCACCATCGACGCCATCCTGGATGCGAGGAACTCCCTCGAGCACGGCGTCACCCCGTTGCTCGTGATGGAAACTCTCCTCATCACCATGACGGGAGCAGCCCGCTCCCTGGCGAATCCCGCCTGTCAAGGCCTGACGAAGTGAATGACAACAGTGTGTTGCACCGCTTTCGAAGCCATTTTCGTGGCACAGTGTGAATTGTGCCGTGCCGTATCCTCGGTGCGGTCCCCAAGTCGTGAGGATTGAGCGTGAGCAAGGCGATCAAGAGGACTGCAGCGGACTCCACCGACGCCGAGACCACCCGGGTCATCCAGACGGGGGCCTCCCGCGTGGATGCCGATGCCAACCGTACTGAGGTCATCAAGCCCAGCGATTCGGCGGACTCGGAGCGCACCAGCGTCATCGACGACGACGTCTTCCGTCCCGACACCGAGAAGACCCGCGTCGTTGATGATCGTGAGTTCGAGGAGGAGCGTCGCCGCCGTGAGCTGGCTGATCAGCGTGCCCGTGAGCGTGCTGACCGTCAGGCGATCGAGGCTGAGCGTCAGCGTCGTGCCGCCCATGCCGAGCCCGAGCCGGAGCCAGTGGCTGAGCCGACCCCCAAACGCACCACCGACAAGGCTATGGCCTCCCTGGGCATGTTCCTGTTCCGCATCGTCGTCGGCGGTATCCTGGGCATCCACGGGTTCCAGCACCTCACCCAGCGTGATCTGACCCTGCGCGCCGTGCAGACCCTCCCGTTGCCCAGCGGATACGCCCAGACCGGCGTATGGGTGCTCGGCATCTGCGAGTGCATTGCTGCCGTGTGCATCATCCTCGGCCTGTTCACCCGCATCGCCGGAGTCGGTGTCATCATCATCATGCTGTTGGCGTTGACCTTCATCTTCTGGGGCAGTTTCGCCATCTTCAAGACCATGGGCTTCAAGGGAGAACTGGAGCTCCTGCTGGCCGGATGCGGTGTTCTGCTGCTCTTCCTGGGCGCCGGTGGTTGGTCGATTGACGCCGCCTACCGGCGCAGCCGTGCCGCTGCGAAGGCTGAGGAGGCCGGCTACTGAGCCGAGTCGTGGCGGTCGCCTTCCGCGAATACGGACAACTTTTTCACCTCGACGTCGGGACTCTCGACGTCGAGGTGGGTTCATGGCTGCTCTACCCCACCCCTGACGGCCCGCTGGTGTGTCGGTGTGTGTGGGGGCCGGAAGAGGTTGTTCCTGATGGGGCCCTGCCGGTCTGCGCAGGTGTCGCCGATGACGAGGCCGTCGCCGCGGCGGCCCAGGACCGACACCACCGGGACGAGATCTTGCAGACCGCTCGCCGAACCGTCGAGGACCTCGGCGTCGAGATGGAGGTCTTGGCGATCGACCTGGTGGAGTCCGAGGATGATCGCCTCATCGCGGTGTACTTCCGCGCTCCCCACCGGGTCGAGTTCGCCACCATCGTCGGGCCACTGGCGCGACGGCTGCACGCACGCATAGACCTGCGTCAGCTGCGCGGCCGAGACACCGCACGAGCCGTCGGCGGGGTAGGGGTGTGTGGCCGTCCGCTGTGTTGCGCGACCTTCCTGCCCGAGCCGTTGTCGGTGCCGAATCGTCTCGTCACCGAGCAGGGGATGGCGTCCAACCCCTTGGCAGTGGCCGGGGCATGCGGCAAACTCATGTGCTGCCTACGCTACGAGTCTCCCTATTACGCCGATTTCGAGGCTGCCCTGGGAGAAGCCAGCGGCCCGGACGGTCCGGGTTGTCCGCTGGTGTCGGCCTGCTCGACAGCTGGACGACGTCGGCTGCAAGAGGAGCGCAAGGATGCCAGACCCAGGAGGTCCCCATGACTCGACGCGATCCGCGACGACGCACGATTGCCGCGGCCTTGGTCGCCTGCTCCCTGTTCTCGGTGACAGCCTGTACCGCTGAGGAGCCCACCTCGGGGCCGACGGCCACTCACCCCGCCTCGCCGACCCAGCAGTCCGCCACCCCGAGACCCATGCCCTCGCCGTCCGTGACGGCGTCAGTCAAGCCGGCCCAGGGGAAAACTGACTCGAACCCTCCGGTCGCTTCGTTCGACCCCAAGGCCCACGCCCACATGGAGGGTCCGGAGAGCCCGGACCGCCAGACCATGCACCCGGCATCGCAGGACGACAAGCAGTTCAGCAAGCCGCCAGTCGGTAGAGGGATGAACCGATACCTGTCGCGCAAGATTTCGTGGCATGCGTGCGGGAACTTCCAGTGTTCCAAGGTCCTCGTGCCGTTGGACTGGGATGATCCGAATGGTCCGGCGATTACCTTGGCCCTCAAGCGCAAGCCAGCGGAGTCGTCGTCCAAGGCGACCCTCTTCGTCAATCCCGGTGGCCCTGGCGGTTCCGGCCAGGAGATGGTGGACAGCTTCAAGTCCTCCGCCTTCCCGAACCACGACGTCATCGGGTGGGATCCGCGCGGAACCGGCCAGTCCACCCACGTTGACTGCGGCCCGGCGACGACGATGGACGCCTTCTTCAACCTTGACGCGTCCCCCGACGATGAGGCCGAGTGGAAGGCGCTCGGCCGCGGCACGAGGGATTTCGCACGTAGTTGCAGGGCGCACTCCGGCGAGCTGCTGGATCATGTCTCGACGATCGACACCGCTCGGGACCTGGACTACCTGCGGTATCTCGTGGGCGACAAGAAGCTCGATTACCTCGGCATTTCGTACGGTACCTTCCTCGGTGCGACCTATGCCGAGCTGTACCCGGGGCGAGTCGGGCAGATGGTGCTGGACTCTACGGTCAACATCACCAACCACGACACCGTCAGCCAGAGCGTCGGGTTCGACCGAGCCTTCGGCGACTTCGCCAAGTGGTGCGCCAAACAGGGGCAGCGCTGCACGCTGGGGAAGAACGAGGCCGAGGTCCGCAAGACCACCCTGAACTTCCTCAACCATCTCGACTCCCACCCGTTGAAGGTCGAGAACCGAACCCTGACGCAAAGTCTGGCAGCGACTGGCATCGCCTTGTTCCTGTACTCGGGCAAGGAGGCATATCCCTACCTGGCGGGTTCCTTGCGTGGTGCCATGAAGGACGGGAACGGCAGCTACCTGCTGACAGCCTCCGATTTCTTGAACGGGCGTGGCAAGGATGGTCAGTGGGAGACGATCGTCTCTGCCTTCCCAGCGATCTCCTGCCTGGATCAGGCTGACTTCGGTCTGAACCACGTCCGGAAGGAGTGGCCCAAGGAGGCAGCCAAGGCGCCGACCCTCGGCAAGGCTCTGGGGATGACGCCGACCTGTGAGGTCTGGACGGCCCACCCGGCTCACCAGCTGTACCTGACGGCTCAGGGGGCGGCACCCATCTTGGTTCTGGGTGCCACGGGTGATCCCGCCACCCCCTACGAGCAGGCCGAGTGGATGGCTGATCAGCTCAAGTCCGGTGTGTTGCTGACCTGGCGGGGTGCCGGGCACTCGGCGTGGGAGCTTGGTAATCAATGCGTCAAGAAGGCCGTCGAGGGTTACGTCAATGACGCGAGGGTCCCCAGGGACAAAACGGTGTGCTGACGTAGGAGTGTGGCGGCAAGCCGTCCTGGTGGGACGGTACCCGTTGTCCGTGACGGCTGTGAACACAGACGTGCGAGCCCGGCGGGAGGTTTGGGAGGCGTCGTTACCCTTGTCGTCATGAGGAGGGATCGCTCATGACGTTGGGTCAGCGCCATGTCATTGGCATCGTGTTGCGCGTTACGGGCTTGGCCTTGCTCGCAGCCGCACTCCTTGCCCTGGAGTGGGCGTGGCGGTCCCACGCATGGAACGACCTGGAATCCGTTGACGGGCACTGCGTCATGGTCGGGGCACGGGTCGACGACGGACGTGTCCCGAGGGTGGCATGCGAGGAGGACGGTGCCCGTTACGTCAAGGACGTCGTCAAGCCTGGTACGAATTGCCCGCAAGGATTGACGCGGGTGTCAGTGCGACACGAGCTCAGCCACGACACCGGGTACGTCGGTGCCCTGTGCCTGCGACATCCCTGACGTGAGGACCCGGTCCCGCCAGCCACCTCGTGGCCAACCGGCGGGATCTCAGGCATGAGTCCTCAGGAGAGCACCGCTCGACGCAGCACGTCCAGCGGCAGAGCACCCATACGCAGGACCTTGGTGTGGTACTCCTTCAGGTCGAAGTTCGGGTCCTTGGCCTTCGCGGCCTCCCGCAGCTCCAGCCAGGTGCGCTCACCGAGTTTGTACGACGGGGCCTGGCCGGGCCAGCCGAAGTAACGGTTGATCTCGTAGCGGGCCGATCCCTCGTCCATGGAGACGTGGTTGTTGAAGAAGGTCCAGGCCTTGTCCCAGTTCCACTCGCCGCCGCCGACTTCCTCGGGGGCCTCGAACTGGCAGTGTAGGCCGATGTCGAGGACGACGCGGGCAGCACGCATGGACTGCCCGTCGAGCAGGCCCATGAAGTGACCGGGATCGTCCATGTAGCCCAGATCAGCCATGAGCCACTCAGCATAGAGGGCCCAGCCCTCCCCGTAACCAGAGCTCCAGTAGTTGCGTCGCCACGAGTTGAGCTCGTCACGAGCAGCGATGGCCGAGGAGGTCTGCAGGTGGTGACCCGGGGCGCCCTCGTGGTAGACGGTGGTCAATTCTCGCCAGGTCGTGAAGGTGTCGACGCCTTCCGGCACCGACCACCACATCCGGCCGGGACGGGAGAAGTCCTCAGACGGAGGCGTGTAATACACCCCCCCGTCGTGGGTCGGGGCGATCATGCCCTCGATGTGACGAGCCTGCTCGGGAACCTCGAAGTGGGTGCCGTCCAGGGTGGAGATGGCTTCGTCGGCGCGCTCCTGCATCCATGCCCTGAGGGCCTCGGTGCCGGAGATCTGGTAGGCCGGATCGGCGTCGAGGACCGCCATGGCCTCCTTGACGCTGGCTCCCGGACGGATGCGCTCGGCGTTTTCGCGCTGCAACTGCTCGATGCGGGCGAGTTCCTGCTTGCCCCACTCGTAGGTCTCGGCGAGGTCCACAGTGGTGCCGACGAACTGGCGAGAAGCAAGACGGTAACGGTCGATGCCGACGGCGTCGGTCTCGGTGGCGAGCGGAGCGATCTCGGTAGCGAGAGTCTCTGCGGTGCGACGGAAGTTGGCCTTGGCAGCGTCGATGCCCTCGGCAAGTTCCGACCTCACGGAGTCGGGCAGGTCGTCGGAGGCAGTCCGCTTGAGGTAGTCGTCAAAAAAGCCACCGTCGCCGGTCCAGGAGGTGATCTGTTCGACGAGAAGGTTCACCTGACGGATGGCGGGCGCGATACCGGCATCGATCGAGGCGCGCTGGGTCTGCAGCCAGCCGTCGAGAGCCGCGCCGGTGGCCTGCAGACGACGTGCGACCGTCGACACCTGATCGGGGGTCTCGGTGGGCATGGCATCGTAAACCTCGCGGATCTCGTGAACGCCCGAGGCAATGCCGTTGAGGGTGAGGAGGTCGTATCCCTTGTCGTGGCTCTCGGCGTCCAGACCCAGGCTGGAGCGCATGGCGGCGACGGTGACCCTGTCGGTGTCGTCGGCGGGCATGGCCTGGTCGAGACGGTCCAAGGTGTCCATGACGAGCTGGTAGCGGGCCTCCATACCGGCGGGGGTCAGGTCGTCGTACTCGTCCTGGTTGAGGTCCAGGCCGAGGGCGGTGGCCAGGATGGGGCTGGACGCGACGAGGGAGTCCCAGTGGTGGTCGGCAACCTCGTCGACCTCTGACCCCATCTGGTGGGTGGTGTGTGCGTTGTCGTTGGTCACGGGGATGACGCTATCGCGAGTCGTGGACAGGTGGGAGTCGCGTGGTGTTCCAGAAAGAAGCGTGTTGGTTTCGCGAAGAGGTCATCGTGCCGGTATAGTCCTCTGAGCCTGCCATGGCGGGCGTGCCAACTTAGCTCAGTCGGTAGAGCGACGCTCTCGTAAAGCGTAGGTCACGGGTTCGATTCCCGTAGTTGGCTCCACTAAAACCCCTAGCCACGACCCTATGAGGGTCACGCTGGATCGGAGCCAGCTGGCGTCTGGTGGCATCGTATTCACGTCATAGATCGTCGACGTCGCGGCTGAACTGTCCACAGTTTCCGTGAACCGAGCACGGAGAGCGGTATGAGTATTGCCACGTATCGCACGTCGCTGGGCTCAGGCCGAGGCCAAGTACTGATCGAGTGCGGCGCGGAGCACGTCGGAGCGACGGAGCCCTTGCCGTGCTGCCAGCGCGTCGACCTGACTGCTGACGTCTTCGGGCACGCGGAATGCGAGCCTCACCGACGGGCCTCCAGTGGGGTCGAGACTGGGGCGTCCGCCACGGCCTTCAAGTTCCTCGGCCCATTCGTTTACGAGCTCGTTGGTGACGCGGGTACCGTCCGGCAGGCGCACATCCTCGACGTCGAGGTCAATATCCCCGCCGCCGATGACCTCGACGGGCCCGTCTCCCAGATTGATGGTCACGGTCTTGTTCATGGTTCAGCCATCCTTCGCAGTCCTGTTGGCATAACGTGAAGGACCAGCAGAATTGGCCTGCCGGTCTTGGTGTCGAGGGCTTCGACGGCGACGATCTCCAGTTCAATGCCGCGGTCATCGAGGGCCACCCATTCGATCTGTATCTCGCCACGGTCGTTGTGGTGACGGCGGATGGGGATCGAGGCCATGGCGGCGATGGCGTGCGCGCGGCCGATGCGGTGCTTGCGTGCCGCCTGCGTGAACCTCAACTCCACGCCCCTATTGTTGCACACAACCCTAGTTTTGTGCAACACAACAACATCCCCACTACGGTTCGAGGTGATGAACGTGTCCGAAGTCCGCGCACTGCTCGCAGTAGCCAAGACGGTCAGCGAGACGGCGGCGCGGTCGCGCCCCGAGTCACCCAGCTCATCAATGACGCCATCAGCCACCGCGAGGGAGTTCGAGTTCGTTCAGCCTGCCCCTCGGCAGTGTTCTAGCTGTGCTTTAGTATGGTTGTGGCTTTCGCGGTGCAACAGGTCCTAGCTGTCAGCGGGCGTGTAGGGTAGGCTTCGCATCAAGCTCTGCGAAATCGTAATAGTCCACAGAGCTTCATCGGATAATCAATGGCGATTTGTAGGCGGACGCATGAAAGTGTTAGAGAAAACTCGGAAGGGTGGAGCCGCTATTGTTCTAGGAGTCGCACTAATAGGTGGATCATTAGCCATGGCGGCGCCTGCGGAAAACGCGCTTGGCGGGAACTGTTCGGCGTGGTTCGATAATGGCGTGGGATATACCCGAGGTGCGGGCAGCTGCTCGTCTCTTAATAAAAATACGAAAGCACGAGTCACTTTAGATATAGAAAAAGCTCCTGACCGCCATTCTGAATGGTTCACAAAACTGAATAAGACCTATGTGACTACCAAGTGGTCTTCGTGGCAAATGGGAACACCTCGCTCTGCCCGTGTGGATCACGCCCCGCGGTGATTTCTTTTAATGTTGAGGGGTCATATTGTCGCGTCGGGCGTGTGACCCCCAACTGCAATGTGTTGGAAGGTTTCGAGGGGCGCGGATGCGTTTAGATATTGATGGTCTCGGCTTTGAGTATCGAGGTTCGGGTGAGACTCGTAAGATTTTTGACGATGCGTCAGCGTGCTTTTCGTCGGGTAAGTTTTATGCATTGATGGGGCCATCTGGTTCGGGCAAGACGACGCTGTTTCGGCTGCTGACCCGCGAGTTGGGCCCAATGAGCGGAAAGATTACTATCGGAGACCGGAATCTGGCGAGTATCGCGGTGCCTGAGTTGCGCTCGGCTGTGATCGGTCGGATCTTTCAAGATTATGTGTTGGTTCCATTTTTGACGTCTACCGAGAATTTGTTGCTGGCGCGTGAGATCGCGGTAGGGTGTTCCAGTAAGGATGATCGCGAGCGCGCCACCCAGCTGCTCGCACGAATGGGGTTGGAAGGCCACGGCGATCGAGTCGTCGAGTCGCTATCTGGTGGGGAACAGCAGCGTGTCGCGATAGCGCGGGCATTGATGGGGTCCGCCAGTGTTCTTCTCGCAGATGAGCCTACGGGTGCGTTGGATCACGATAACACGGCGCAGATCGCGCAATTGCTGGCAAGTCTGGCTCACGATGAAGAAATGGTTGTTATCGCCGGCACCCATGATCAGGCCTTCGCGACTTATGCGGATCATGTGATTCGAATCCGCGATTACCGCTTGGCTGTGGAGTGAGTGTTATGGGTAAGCAGCGGCTGCGGTTGATCTTTAAGATGGCACTGCACCGGCCAGGTAGAGCCATGAGCGCGGTGGTTCTCGCGCTGGTATTGGTTGCGGCGTGTGCGTCGGTGTCAGTGTTTGTCTCTGCCTACGGTGAGGCAGTTAAGCGCGGTGCGCAAAGCGGTTTTGGTGCCTTCAGTAGTCAGGTGACGGGCAATGAAGACGTTGCCACCTATATGCAGTCCTTGCAAAGCAAAGGTGAGGCCGTCGCTATTACGCATTCCCGTCAGAATCTTCTGGCAGCCGATAGCGACCGAGCCACCAGTGCTGATGTCACTATGACTAGTGGACCGGCCGACCTGGGTGTGTTGGTGTCTGGACGCTACCCGAAGAAACCTGGCGAACTCACAGTGAGCACGGCTGTCGCTAAACAGCTTCAGGCTCGGCCTGATGTTCACCTTGAATTGGTTGACGCCGATAATACACGGGCAAAGGCGTCGTTTACGGTGGTAGGGATAACAGAGAATCCGGCCTCCATTAATGAGATCACTGCCACTGCTATTAGCGACGACAAGGCCGTATTTTCCGCTTCTGAAGTATGGCTGACCAATGATGATATGAGTGCCATCAATAATGTGCTTGACCATGGTGGTGGCTCGGTGGCGACCGTAGCATCGGTAGTGGACCGGGCCAGCGATAAAGCGGCGAGTTACCAGGCGATATCGCCACAGGTGGCGCAATTGTGTGGCGTCGTCATGGTCGCCGCTTTCGTGGCCGCCATTTATGCGGCTGATCGCCAGCGACGCCGAGCTGTTTATCGAGTTATGACCGCGCTGGGTGACAAGCCGATTCGTGCAGCTTTGACCTCCTGTGCTCAAGCCACCCTGTTGGCGTTGTGCGGCGGAATGATCGGGTGGGGTTTGGCAGCTGTTTCCATCAGAGGGTTATCGGCGCGTCTGGGATCGTATGTTGAACAACGCTGGACTGTGGCGTGGACTGCTGTGAACAGTGCTGCCCTGGCAACGCTAGCCATGATCTTGGTCGGCGGTATCCTCGCAGTAACATTGATAGTGATATCTGATAAACGTCGAGCGCGCGCTCACAGCGAAGGATTTTCGCGCCGGGCACTGATGCGAATTGGTGTCGTCGGGGCGATAGCAACGGTGCTGCTGATCATGAGTGGGCAGGTCAACTTATTTCCGAAAGGCGAGCGCGCAGCGATGGTCGTCGGGGCGTTGACCATCCCTGCACTGGCCTACGCAGTCACGCCAGGCACACGCAAACATAGAGTTGTTGCTCGGTTGGGCAATAGACTACAAAAGCTATCCCTAGGGGCGCTTGCGGTAGTGTTCGCCTTGAACTATTGGGGCGCGTTTTACGCCAGTGGGGTCGCGGACTTGACCAACTGGCTCGGTGGGCAGATCAACGGCGAGGACAGCTTCCTAGAGGTCAACGACGCCAACGAACAGGCGATAAGTAACCTGCTGCAGCGGTTCCCTAAACTCAAACCCCGGACAGCGGTCTTTGGCGACATCTCCACCAGTGAACAGATGTTCCGCATAACTGACGGAGCCGGAGAACAATGTTACAAGACGGCCAAAACTGTTGATCAGTGCCCACATGCGAATTTGGATGTGGTTTACACTGCCTCTGGCGGACTGCGTGATCAAGACTACATCAATCATGCTCCGGCCTCCTATGTGACCAAGGATGGAAAAGTCACATTGATTCACATTGGGATCGCTGATTCTGCCATCAAAAGCGTCGATGAAGTCAACGGCGTTGTTGGCGACAGCAATTTGGAGAACAACGTTCTCAGTGGCCTGATTTTGCCCACCGATTCACCCTTGTTGAAGCAGTTGGGCGTGAGTAAACCACAGTCCTACAATGCACTCATTTTCGGATTCTCTGATTTGCCTGAGGAGGTGCGGGACGGCGTTCGTTCAACGATACTCACCGAGGCTCTGTTTGCGAACATAGATGACCCTGATGATCCCGAGGCGAGACAATTGCGTGCCCAAGCATGGACCCGCCAGCTATTCGCCGTCATCGTCTCTGGCACATTACTGTTGGCCCTTGTTTCAACGCTGGTCTCTGATCAGCGGATTGAACGCCGACTCGTCGCCCTTACTGGAGGTCGTAAGGCAGTCCAGGTGAGATTGGTGGAGCCACTACTATGGGCGTACACGGTTACGGTGGGAAGCGCCGTCATCCTGGGGTGTTTGGCGGCCATGGATCATATTCCGTTTTTGAGGTTCGGCTCGACCGTCGTTCACGACTATGGACTGGTATGGACACTTGGACTAGCTGGACTGTTCTTCCTCATACCCGCCGTCATCGTCGCCACCCGATCAACTCCTGGCAACGACAACAGAACCTGATCCCTCCATCGCTGGAGGGTCAAGTCGCATGGGAACCGTTAATTGCACTGACCCGAGAGAGTTGCGCACTGATCAACTCCCCAATTCCGTCCGCCAGGGTCTGGTCCCGAAGGGGGACGCGAAGTATCCATGATGGCCAGGCACGTTACCGGGTGGTGAGATTGGTGCAGATTGTCGTCATGAGGTCAGTGTCCCCGCGCAAGCTCTCAATCGCCGCCAACGCAACCCGTCTGAGATCACGCGAGGAATCAGCGCGGGTGATCGTCACATGAGTTGAGATCAGCGGCAGGGTACGCTGCCGGACCATCAGTGAAGGCAGAGGATGGAGAGGGTGCGGTGCCAGTGTGGCCTGTGCAGGATTCCATCTCGGACCAGGCCCATGAGCACCTTAAGAAGGACTTCGCCGAGAAGTATTCTGGAAAGAAGCTCAGTTCGAGGCGATTGACATGGCAAGCCTGGGCCAAAGGCTCGATGGCCTTGGGCCGTCTGTGGTGACGGGGCCGGAGGCTGCCGCGCGGCTGGGAATTGAGGACCATGCCGCCTATCCGTGGCGCGGGTATCTTCTGGATTCCTCGCGAACCTTCTGGCCGGTGGACGCCATCATCGACCTACTTGGTCTGCTCCACCGTTACCACTTCACGCGGTTGCACTGGCACCTCACGGACAATTCCGGCTGGCGCGTTCCGGTCAACGGTTACCCGAGGGTCACCGAGATCTCGAGTGCGCGCCGGCGCATGGACTTTGACGACTACACGAATGTTGATCGCACCCGGCTGGCGACCTATCAGCATGATTGGGCCGGCACGGACAACTCCGGCTACTACACCGCCGACGACATCCAGAAAGTGTTGGACGTCGCCGAGGCTTATGGAATTGAGGCCATGCCAGAGATTGACCTGCCCGGTCATGCTGAAGCCGTCATCCTGGCTTACCCAGAGCTGGGAAACCCCGAAATCGCGGCTGGACCTACCCACGTCGGCGCCCTGACGAGCGGAAAACACCTCCGAAACAATTTGTTGTGGCCTTCAGGGGAGGCCTTCGCTTTCGTTGAAGCTGCGGTGGACTCAATTTGTGACCTCTCCCCCTCCTGCGTCATCCACATTGGTGGAGATGAGTGCGACATGGAGTTCTGGGAGGGCTCTGAGAGCGCACGCGCCCGGATGACAGACTATGGCGTTGTCGACGGCACCGGGGTTCACAAAGCCTTCACAGACGTTGCCAGGCGTCGCCTCGACGGGCACGGACGGACGTGCGCGGTGTGAGACGAGGCTACTGTGACTGGGCTGCGAGACGACGACCTGGTGTGTGGCTGGTGGCCTCGTCGTGGGGTTGAAGCGGCGCGTCAGAGTGGGAATCCGTGGGTGTTTTACGACGCCGACTATCTGTATCTCAACAGGGAGCCGTCTGAAGGATTTCCAGACGCTTTCGGCATGCAACCCGCGGTGTCCATCGACCGAATTCTTGAGCTTCACTTCCCGGAAGACTCACGCATGCTGGGGGTCAACGTCAGTTTGTGGTGCGAATTCATCCCGACCGTGGAGGACGCAATTCGTCTTCTCTTCTCCAGAATCTTGGCCGCAGCTGCCCGGGCGTACTGGGGCAATACGGTGCCCCGGGAAAGCGGGAGCCGCTCGTCTGTGAGGAGTGGGATCGACTGACGTCGTGACGCGCCTGAACCAATGTAGGATGATGTGCGTCCCCAGCGCGGGAAACATCGCTTGACCACCTCTCGCGGCGGCGCTGCTGCTGTCGACCAGCGTGATTTCTCTCTTGCTGTGAGGAAGGGCGAGTATCCGTGCAAACTTTGTATATGCGATCCCGGAGGATTCTTGCGGGAATTCTGGCCGTCGCCCTTAGCGTGTGTGCGGTGATGACGCTGGCAAGGGATCCGCACGTCGTTGACGTCATAGTGGGCATCATTGTTGCGGTGCTGCTGGTAGCGGTGGTCATCCTTCCGGGAACACGCCTTCGACTCGACATTTCCACATTCCTCAGCGCGTGGGTCTGCCTTGGCGCCTGCCGAGGGACATTGGGGAGAAAACTCAGCGCTGCCGGGTCCATGGTGATTCCTGCCATCGTCGCCGTCGCACTGCCGCTGGTCATCGGCCTGTACATCCTCATTCTTCACCCTTTTCGGGAGACGCTGACCTCTGGGCGAATCCGGCTGGCGAATCATCCATGCGCTGAGTTTTTCCGTGCTCTGGAGATCTCACGGTTCGACGTCGTCGTCCTCGACGAGCCGTTCAATGGGGTCGATGAGGAGTCGAGTCGTGTGATGGTCTCTGACATCAACGAGTGGCGCAAGAACAGTCTCGTCCTGCTGGTGGCCCACGTCTTGCCGGACGGTCTCACCGTTGATGAGACCTTGGGCCTGCCTCGGACGACGGACAATTCGCGCCCCATGTCAACCCGTTGACGAGGCCGTGACCGATGTGGCCCTAATTGAAGACGAGGAAAGCGCCACATGGGGAGGCTGTCATGGAAGTGGGTATTAGAGAACCACGTGACAGTTTGAACAAACACGTTGCGCAGGTCAGGAACGGTCAGACGATCGCAGCGACTGACCACGGGAAGCCAGTCGCCCGACTGGTCCCCGTCGAGCAGTATCCCAAGTTGGAAATCATGATTGCCGACGGTTTTGGTCACGCCCTGTCGGGTCGGGAAGCCTCGTCTCCCACATCCGGTGGACGCCGGAGCGATGGTGAGCGATCTCGTCGAACTGCAGCGACGATGATTGCCTATGTCGACACGTCGTCAAGATCAGTGATCCTCTACTCGAAGTGGCGTGCACTATCGCGAGGGAGCAGCGGCTGCGCGGATATGACTCCGTCCACTGTGCTGCCGCACTGAGTGTCTGTGAGGACGACTCGGTCGCCGTACCTGGCGACCGAGCTCTTCTGACCGCCTGGCACGACTTGGGTCTCAACACGGTCGACACGGCCTTGTGAAAAGTCCCCTCACCTCGCCCAGAAGGTCGTGCAGTCCTTCTTGACCTCGATGGCGTGCCCGAGCATGTCGTCGATGAGTGGCCATGGAACCGGCTGATCCCACCTCACCTGCCACATCTTCTTGGACCTGGTGTAGCCCTCGTCGATGATTCGTTCCGTGAAGGCATCAAGGGTCGCTGCTTCGAAGGCCAGGGCCAGGTGCTTGGCCGAGGCACTCCAGCTCGCGATGAACGAGCCATGATCAGAGAGCATCGGCATATTCCATTTCCACACCAGGACGAGATTAGGGTGGGTGCGCAAGGTCTCGTTGAGCAGGTCGGAGACGCGCTGACGGTTGGCGTCGACGGGGATGGCCGCGAGCCAGGCGTCGATGAGATCGGCGTTGTCGAGCGGTGTGGCGTGGGCGATGGTGCGATCGAGGGTCATGGCTCTCCTGTAGGTGTCAGTGGAACTGATGCCGGCTTACCCAGTGGATCGCCGGCAGTGCCGTCCTGGGCCTCCTGACGTGCCCGCACCATGTTCTGCACCTTGTGAGGACGACAACTGCAGGGTCCACTCCGACAGTCTGGGACAATACCCAACGACCACGCTGTGCCAGTGCTGGGAACCCAGACCGACGAGGGTCGTGATGACCATCCCGAACGAGGAGAACCCACACCAATGCGCCACGGCCATGACGATCGCCGAAGTCGGCGTGGGTGTAGATGGTTGCCACCGAGGAACTGTGGCGCATTTCCTGCGCAGACGTCACGGATCATCCCCGCCGCTCAACTCCAATTCGCGTTCGCCAGCTCAGGAAGGGCGAACCGGGGTATCGAACAGGGTCGACGCGCAATGCGTCAGGGTGGCCCGGTACGATCGAGGCACCACGATTCGTAGGTTGCGGCCTGACTCCTCGGTTCGGCCGTCCAGCGGAATTGCAAGGGGACGCATGTACGACAGCATCATTATCGGCGCAGGCCTCGCCGGACTGACGGCCGCCGAAGAACTCGCATCCGCAGGGCACTCGGTGGTGGTTCTGGAGGCTCGCTCCCGAGTGGGTGGGCGCCTCGAGAACGCGGAGTTGTCCAATGGGCAGGTCATCGAGTTGGGCGGCCAATGGGTCAGTGAGGGCCATGAAGAACTTCGCTCCCTCATCGCCTCCCAAGGCCTTGAACTGGTCGACTCCACCGAGGGCGACGTCGTCGTCAAGGCTCGCGGACGGGTCTCCCACGTCACCAATTCCTCCAGCTCTGCCCACACCCTCAGCCCCTTCGAACTGTCTGACCTCGGTCAGGGCCTGCTGAGGTTCCGCCGTCTGGCCGATCGGGTCGCCAACAACAAGGGTTGGACGACGGCGAATGGTACGTGGCTGAATCAGTCCCTGAGTCAGTGGGTGGTCTCGAATGTGCGTACCGACGCCGGACGTGAATACATCACCAATCTTTTCCGGCGTGCCTTCGGGGTCTCTCCCGACGGCACCACACTTCTTGATGGGCTGACGAAGGCCAACTCCGGGGTGGACCTGGAATCCCTCGTCGCCGTCAACGGTGGGCTCAAGCAGCAGCGCGTCAAGGGCGGTGTCGCCCAGGTCGCTCGCAACCTCGCGCAGCGTCTCGGCGATGACCTCAAGCTCTCCTGCCCGGTCCGCTCCATCCACGCAGACGGCGGCACCGTCACCGTCGCGACGTCCATCGGCACCGAGTACCAGGGGCGCAGCGTCATCGTCACCGTCCCTCCGCGTCTTCTCAAGGAGATCGAGTTCGATCCTGCTCTTCCGGCAGAGCGTCTCGAGATGGCCGAGAAGGTACCCGCAGGCAATGTCATCAAGGCCTACCTCGTCTACGACAGCCCGTGGTGGCGCACCTCTGGAGCCTCCGGCCAGATGGGTGCCGACGAGGGTGCCGTCCGCGTTATCTTCGATACCTCCGACGACGAGACCGGCAGGGGAGTCCTGATGGGCTTCTTCGAGGGCACCGAAGCGTCGGGCTACGGCAAACTCTCGGTGAGCCTGCGTCAGCGTGCCTTCGAGGAGGTCGTCGAGTCCGCCTTCGGTGAGGCTCCCAGCTCTCCGATCGAATACCTCGACCGCGACTGGCTCTCCGAGCCCTACACCGGTGGCTGTCATGGCGCCCACTTCGCTCCCAGCCTCTGGACTGCCACCGGCCCGATCCTCGCCCAGCCGTTGGGCAGGGTGCTCTTCGCCGGTGCCGAGTACGCCTCCTCCTTCAACGGTTACATGGAAGGTGCGCTGCGAGCCGGTGCTCGCGCGGCTCAGGAGGCTGTCGACCTGCTCTGATCGGTCAGACGCTGACCTCGACGCGGACCTTCTCGAGGAAGTCGATGGTGAACTCGGCGCCTCGGTAGACCTCAGTGTGACCCTTCTGGCGGGCGTAGCCGGCTGCCTCGGAAATCGTCAGACCAGAGACTCCGGCTTTCGCGAGTTCGAGCCGGACGGTGTCAAGTGCCGACGGCTGGATAATGGCGGTGATGAGCTTCATGCCGAGATCTCTTCCTTGTCGGCGGTGGTGTCGGTGGCGCGGGCGGGCTTGCCGTCCGGGCGAGGGGCGTCCTCGTGGTGGGCGTGTGCCTTGGGTAGCACCAAGGAGGAGTAGCGGACGCTGGAGAAGTCGTACCCGGACTCGGCGTGCTCGACCAGGTCGATGCCGCGCAGCTCCTCAGCGGTGGAAACACGGATGCCCATCGTCTTCTTGATGACCAGACCGATGAGGCCGCTGACGACGAAGGAGTAGGCCATCATCGCGAGGGCACAGATGACCTGGACCCCAGCAGCTTGCCGTTACCACCGAGGAACAGGCCGGCTCCATTGGCCTCTAAGGAGGCGGAGGCGCCTTCAGCCATGGCATGCGGGTCCGCGAGGAATCCGATGAGGACGGTGCCCAGGAAGCCACCGACCATGTGGACGCCGACGACGTCGAGGGAGTCGTCGTAACTGAAGCGGTATTTCAGGCTGACGGCCAGGGCGCAGACGGCGCCGCAGACGAGGGCAGTTGCGATGATGGCGAAGGCGGACTGGAAGGCGACGAAGACGAATCCGGGAATGGTTCCGACCTCGGTTCCCATGACCCCGTGGAGTTCGAAGTACTGGGCGGGGTTGCCGATGAGGCCTCCCCATTGCGGGTCACCGAAGGCCATCGAGTAACCGCAGACCACCCAGAGGACGCCGATGGTCCCCATCGCAACGACGTTCATCATGAGCATGTTGAGCACGCCCTTGGCCCGCACCATACCGCCGTAGAAGAAGGCGAGCATCGGTGTCATGAACAGCACCAAGGACGCGCTGGCGAGCACCCACGCGGTGTCGCCGGCATCGATCTCAAACAGTGGTGTCATGGTGTCAATCGTCATCTGGCAGCGTTGCGGAACCGTTTGGTCGGCGTTACTGACATGTGAAGAATCGCGCTCTTGTGTGACGACGGTGTTACGTCGGTGACAGGAACGTGACGCGGAGACCGTGAAAGCATGCCATATCCTTGATGCGCCACTCATGGACGGAGATGAGACTATGTTTTGTGCGCGATGCGGCACCCAGGTGGGTGCGCACGATGCCGCCTGCAGACAGTGTGGGCTGGACCTGCACCTGCCCGGTGCCGTGCGCATGACAGACCCTGGCTCCTTCGACGAGACGGTCGTGCAGAGCCCCGTGGGCGCTGATGAAGCTCCGACGAGGGAGATTCCTCGGGTGCAGACCCCGCCGAAGCCTCGAGATCAGCAGGACGTGACACCAACCCAGCAGTGGCAGCGACAGGATTCCACGCCGACCCAACAGTGGAGCATCAGCCAGCCCTGGTCGGGTCAGCAGCAGCCTCCGCAAGGCCAGGGTCAGGAGGCCGGGGATTCACAGCTGCCCGACGACTGGTTCCGTGACCCCGAGGCAGAGCGGACTCGCGCGATGGCGACGGTTCCGGATAATCCTGTCTTCACCCCACCCCCGCCGCCGTCTGCCCCTGCCACGTCACACCCGCAGCCTCCGGATGACTCGTCCCGCCACCGGAACGTGCTCATCGGCTTGGTGATCGGGCTACTCGTGCTCGTCATCCTGGGTGCGATCTTACTCTTCGCCGGTGGTCGAAAGGGGCGCTCAAGCGGGGAACCCATTCCGGTGTCGACGCCGTCGGCCAGCGCTCATGCCGAGCAGTCCACCTCGCAGGAGCCCCCCGCCTCGGAGGAACCTCACGAGGGCGCGACATCCATTGGCGCCACCCCAAGCTTCCTCGAGTCCTCGCCTGCGCCCGCGGCTAGTTCGGCTCCTTCCACCCCGGAATCCCCGACGTCGAGTGCTCGCCGGGTTGCCGACAAGCTTCCTGACGGTGACACTGTCTGCTCCTCGACGGTCGGTGCCGTGGGCACGACGTCATGCCCGTTCGCGCTCGAAGTCGCCAATGCAATTCCCGACGACGCCCAGGGCGGCTACGAGGTGAACGCCCACAGCCCGGTCACCGGCAAGGACTACACCATGAAGTGCAGGACGGAGGAGACGTACACCACCTGCACCGGCGGCGTCGCTGCCGAGGTTCACATCCTGCGTTGAGCGAGGACCAAGGCGGCTCGTCACATCGGCCGCTGGACCCCGACGAGGCGCACCTTGTCGAAGTACTCATCGGTCAGATCGGCCCAGGTGCCGTCGACCTCGACCTCGGTGAGGGTTGCTGGCGGATACCAGCAGCCGACCTTTTCCTCGGCCCCGCTCATCGCGGCCAGCTGCGTCGCCAGACCGGGGACCGTGGGGGCATGGGCGATGACGAGCAGGTTGTCGATGTCATCGTCGATCTCCCCGATGCGCTGACGCATAGTGTCGGTGCCGCAGTAATACAGGGCTCGCATGAATTCCGCGGGGCAATCCAGCTGCAGGCAGTCCCAGGTCTGTCGGGTGCGGAGGGCGTCGGAGACCAGCGCATGGCCGACATTGCGCAGTCCAAGACGCATTCCGACCTCGCGGGCCTGGCGGCGTCCCAGGTCGGTGAGCGGACGCTCCCGGTCACCCCCGGCGGCGTGGGATGCAGGCTGGGCATGTCTCATGAGGAACAGGGTGTGCATGGTTCCATCGTTGCACCCCGTGGCCGAGGAGGTTCTACGATGTTGACATGCCGCTCACGGACATGGGCATTGACGAGGCGCGCAACTACCGCCCGGTCGTTCCTGAACCCGACGGTTTCGACTCCTTCTGGGCCGAAACCCTCGACGAGCACGCCGACGTCCCACTCGATCTGACGGCAGCTCCGTTCGACAATCGCCAGGCCCTCATCGACACCTGGGATCTGTCATGGGCGGGATATCAAGGCTCCCGGGTGAGCGGTTGGTTGCATGCCCCAGCCGGGGCGAATGGGCCATTGCCCCTGGTCATCGAATACCTCGGCTATTCGGGTTCGCGTGGGGTCCCGATCGGGTCGGCCTTCGCGGCAGCCGGGTACGCGCACATCGTCGTCGATCCGCGCGGTCAGGGATGGGGCCACCCCGCTCTGACCGAGAACTCCCCGGACGTCCACGAGGGCTCCGGTGCTCCCGGATTCATGACCCAATCCCTGTCGGACCCGCATGGCCACTACTACCGCCGGTTGTTCACCGACGCCTTCCGGTGCCTGCAGACCGCTCGGGAGATGAAGATCGTCGATCCCACCAGAATTGTCGTCCACGGTCACTCCCAGGGCGCTGGTCAGACGATAGCGGTGTGCGGGTTGGCAGCCATGCGTGGCATCAAGCTGGCTGGTGCCTTCGTCGATGCCCCCTTCCTGTGTCACATGAGGCGCAGCTGTGACATCGTCACGGCTGGTCCGTATCTCGAGGTCGTCAAGTACCTGGCGGCTCATCCATCCCTGTGTGGCAAGGCCTTCCAGACGCTGGGTTACTTCGACGGTCTGCACTTCGCCCGTCGCGCCCGTACTGCCACCTGGTTCTCCGTGGCGATGATGGACCAGTTGGTGCCGCCGTCGTCGGTGTGGGCGGCTTACAACGCCTGGGGCGACGGGATGGTTGCGGACAAGCAGATTGCCGTCTATCCCTTCGCAGGGCATTCGGCCGGGGAGGACGTGCAGCGCTGGAACCAGCTCGGTGTGCTGGCCCAGCTCTTCTGCTGAGCCTTTGCTCAGCTCTTGACAGCGATGACGAGGTCGCGGTGGATCGACGAGTCGACGCGGTGGCTGAACTGACGCCAGGGGTTGTCATCGAGGGTAGTCAGGCCTGCGTCGGACAGGATCGCCACAAGATCCTCACGGGACAGGCCAAGGGTGTTCCACGACATTCCCAGCGCACCGCCGTGGCGCAACTGGCCAGCCCACACCGGAACGGCTTCGCGCAGCAGATCAGCGGGGGAGCGACGTCGCGATGACCCGCTGTGGGATCCGTGCACGACGCCGTAAGGGGCGTCGGTGACGACGGCGTCGAAGGTCTTGCGTCCCCACAGGTTCGCCGAGTCGACGGCGTCCCCCGTGAACACCCCCATCGTCAGGGGCTCGGCTCCTGGGAGCCGCACCTCGGCGTCAAACCGCTTACCGATGGAGTGGCCGTCGCGGCGCACCGGATGGGTGTCGCAGCTGTGCTTGAGACGCTTGCGACGCAGCCAAGTGGTGACGTGGGCGGCCATCGCCTCGACGGCTTTGGCGTCCTGTTCCACCCCGAATCCGTCATGACCCGCCATCCATGCGCACTCCAGGGTGGTACCACGCCCGGCCAACGGATCGAGAATGGCCAGTCTCTGGCCCTCGTCGCGACGAGTCGCGCAGCGGCCGTCGAGGCTGGCGATCGTGAGGTTGAGCAGCAGCCGGGTGAATTGCTCATTGGTCTTGCCCCGGTACTTGGGGATGGTGACAAGATCCTCATCGACTACGTCGACTCGCGGCAGTTCCAGGGGAGCCAACAGGTCGCCATGACGTTCGAAGCAGGCGAGAGCTGCCGAGGACCGCGCCAACGCAGCCAAGTCCGCAGGTCCGAGGGGCTCGTCGCCATTGACGGTGAGGTACTCGACCCCAGCCACCGTCACCGGTGAGACCGTCGTGGCATTCGGACAGGTGAGGGCCAACTCCGCAGCGCACAGACGCCCTGCCTGCCCGGCATAGACGTGGTTGGCGGCAGGGGCGAGCAGGACGAGGGTCTCGGACATGGCTGACATTGTGTCATGACCCGTCCGACATGCCGAGGAAACAGCAATCGGCGACCGCTGCGTCGCGACCGCCGATTGCGGTGTGTTGGTGAACCTCGTCTCCCGGTATCGGGGCGGTGTCGGGAGACGAGGCCGAGCCGTCAGGCCAGGTTGACCTGCAGGTGCTCGTAGGAGGTGCCCTTGGCGCGCTCGATCGAGGCCTTGATCTCGGCCTCGGCCTCTTCGCGGCCGGTCCAGGTGGCGCCCTCGACCGACTTCCCGGGCTCGAGGTCCTTGTAGACGGTGAAGAAGTGCTCGATCTCCATGAGGGTCATGCTGCCGACGTCGTCAAGGTCGATGAGGTTGGCACGACGGGGGTCGTCAGCGGGGACGCACAGCACCTTGTCGTCGCCGCCCATCTCGTCCTGCATCTGGAACATGGCCAGTGCGCGGCACTCGATGAGGCAACCGGGGAAGGTGGGCTCGGTGAGAAGGACCAAGGCATCCAGCGGATCGCCGTCCTCTCCGAGGGTCCCCTCGATGTATCCGTAGTCGTACGGGTACTGCGTAGAGGTGAACAACGTACGGTCAAGACGGATACGACCGGTCTCGTGATCCATCTCGTACTTGTTCTTGGTGCCACGCGGAATCTCGATCGTCACATCAAAGTGCAAGCTATCGGGCTGTTCTCCCTGGAATGGGTTGGTGAAATCGTCAGTCACGAGGGGCCCCTCTTCTTGTATTAGACACGGTGATGATCGACACTGTATCCGTTTGCAGGAGGGATTTTTCGTGCCACACCCAGATCAACGTAACCCGAAACGTGCTGTGCCCGAGCCGCGACGCCGTATGCCGGCATGGGTTCCAGTCCTTGTCGGTGTCGCCGTGACCGGCATTGTCGTGCTCGTGGTGGTCGTCAGTTCTCTGCGAACCGGTACGTCGACGAACGAGGCCGAGCGTGGACTGCTGACCCGTCGTCACGGGAACACCGCACCTGCGGTGCAGCCGGGTCGGGGGGTCGTCGCTGCGGTGGCCCCGAATACTCCGTCAACCAAGCCACTGGCAGCAAGCGTGGCCAATCGTGTGAAAGCTGCCGGTGCGGCCCCGGGCGTGCTTGGTGCCGACATCATGGATGCTGCGACTGGTGAAACCCTCTATCAATCCGGGCAGAGCACCCTGTTGACCCCTGCTTCGAACCTCAAGGTGATGACCGCGGTTGCGCTGCTGGATTGCACGGATGCCGGGCACCGCTACACGACGAAGGTTGTCGCTGACGGGTCGGCGTTGACCCTGGTCGGCGGTGGCGATCCCTACCTGCGTTCCTCGGCCTCCGACAAGCATCCTGAGTACCCGTCGACGGAGCAGCTTGCCAAGCGCACCGCGGCGGCCCTCAAGGAGGCTGGCACGAGGTCGGTCACCGTCAGATTTGACGACACCCTGTTCTCCGGTCCCACGTGGAACAGTGCATGGCCGATCGACAACTACTCCGATGAGGTCACCCCGATCACCTCGCTGTGGGTTGACGAAGGAATGATCAACAACAATCCGTGGAATCGAAGCAAGACTCCTGCGGTCTTGGCGACGAATACCTTCGTCGGACAGCTCCGCAGCGCCGGTATCACAGTCACGGGATCGGTGGTTCGACACAAGGCGGGCGAGTCCGACAAGCAGATTGCTGCCGTGCAGTCGATTCCGGTGGAGGACCTCGTCACCCGCACCTTGGAGGAGTCCGACAACTCCGCCGCCGAGGTACTGAGCCGTCAGATGGCTCTGGCGAGTGGAAGACCGGGGTCTTTCGCCGGTGCTTCCCAGGCCCTCGAGGAGCATCTCAAGAACATGGGCGCCTGGCAGGACGGCGCTGTCGTTCAGGATGGGTCGGGCCTGTCCCGAGGCAACCGGATCACGGCGGCCATGCTTTCCCACGCCTGGCAAAAGGTTTTGACGACACCGAAGCTGCAGCCGGTAGCCAATGCGGTTCCCGTCAGTCGGGTCTCGGGAACCTTGCACAAGCGCTTCTCCGAGCCGAGCACGGCAGCGGCGCGTGGCGTGGTCCACGCCAAGACCGGCAGCCTGCAAGGGGTTATCTCGATGTCGGGATGGCTGCGTGACGCCGACGGGCGCATCCTCGTGACCTCCTTCATCGTCAACCAGACCGATGGCTCCGCTCGATCCTGGCTTGACGTCGTCTACGGCAACCTGGCCGGGTGCGGCTGCACCCGCTGATGGCACGACGTGAACTGGGTCCGGCAGCCCTGACGGTTGCCCAGGCCGTCGAGCATGCGGTCCGCGGAATTGACCGGTTCGTCGTCGGGTGTTCTGGCGGGCCGGACTCCCTCGCCCTGGCGTTGGGGTCGGAGTGGGCATCTCGACGCCGTGGAGCCGAGGTGATGGTCGTCATCGTCGACCATCAGCTGCAGGATGGGTCGGACGAGGTGGCAGCGCGTACTCGAGACCTGCTAACCGACCGTGGGATGGACGCCTGTGTGCGTCGCGTCGAGATCGATCCGAATGACCCTGACGGCCCGGAGGCGGCGGCTCGAACCGCTCGTCGAGCAGCGCTGGTTGACGTCGCCGGGAAGACGCCGATCCTGCTCGGCCACACCCTCGACGACCAGGCCGAACAGGTCTTGCTGTCCCTGGCCCGTGGCTCCGGGGCGACGTCGCTCGCCGGTATTCGGCCGCGGGCAGGCCAGTTCTGGCACCCGCTGTTGGGGGTGCGTCGGGCCCAGACCCTGCAGGCATGCCAGGAATGGGACGTCGAGACATGGCATGATCCCCACAACAGTGACTCGCGATTCCTGCGCTCCAGGGTGCGCACCGAGCTCATGCCGGTTCTCGAGGACGTCCTCGGATCGGGGGTGGCGGAATCCCTGGCCCGCAGCGCGTCCCTGTTGGCCGGAGAAGACGCCGTCGTCACGGCTGTGGCTGACCAGTGGGCACGAGACCACGAGGTGACGGACGACGTTCTGCCCGGGCTGCGAGGTGTGGAATCCGGGTTGGCCCGACGGGTCGTCAAGAAGTGGCTGCCCGAGGCGACAATGGTTCACGTCGACGCCGTCCTGGGTCTTCTGGACGGTCCCGGAGGCGCTGGGGTGGATGTTCCTGGCGGCCGCGTCGAGATGAGGCGTGGGACCCTATACCTCACCCAGCGCCTGCGGCAGATCCGGGATCGGTAAGCTGGATCCGTGCGAGCTTCTGACATTCCCGAAGATTTCGACCGCGTTCTGTACACCGATGAGCAGGTGGCCTCTCGTGTCCGCGAGGTCGCTGCCCAGATCGACGCCGACTATGCGGGGCGGGAAATCCTCATGGTTGGTGTGCTCAACGGTGCTGTCATGACCATGGCGGACTTGTGCCGCGCGATGAAGTCCCACATGTCCATGGACTGGATGGCCGTGTCGTCCTACGGTGCCGGTACGAAGTCCAGCGGCGTGGTGCGCATCCTCAAGGACCTCACCAAGGACATCGAGGGCCGCGACATCCTCATCGTCGAGGACATCATCGACACCGGCCTGACGCTGAGCTACCTGGTGCAGAACCTGCGCAGCCGCAACCCCAACTCCATCGAGATCATGGCGATGTTCCGCAAGCCGGAGGCCGTGACCTGCCCGCTGGATGTCAAGTACGTCGGTTTCGACATTCCCAACGAGTTCGTCGTCGGATACGGCCTGGATTACGCCGACAAGTACCGCAACCTCACGGATGTGGCGACGCTGGCGCCGCACGTCTACAACTCCTGAGGGGTCGACGTCGAAGGGCGGACCGCCATCGGGTTGGGATGGTCGCGATGCGGTACAGCGTTCGTCAACACTGCGATGTTGTCATGCGCTGGTATCGTGACGCCTTGAGTCCCACCCACCCATGCCCCTAGGTAGTACATGAAAAACGTGTCCCGCATCTTCAAAGGTCCTCTGATCTGGATCCTGTTGTGCATCGGCTTGATCATTGTGTTCCTGCAGTTCACCGGGTCGGGGAACGGGTACAAGGACATTCCGACGTCTGAGGCCGTCAGCATCATCAACAGTGACAAGAAGTTGGATGGCGTCACGCTGACTGACGGCGATCAGGTCATCAAGATCACTGAGAACGACGACAAGAAGTACCGCTCGTACTGGGTTGGTAACCAGTCCGACCAACTTGTTGACAAGCTCAACGACCGGGTCCAGGACAAGACGCTGAAGTCGTGGCAGGGGGAGAACCCTGGGCAGAGCATCTGGAAGGCTCTGCTCATCAACTTCCTGCCTTTCGTCATCATCCTGCTGTTCTTCTTGTGGGCTATGAACGCAGCACAAGGCATGGGCGGCCGTGGCGGCGTCATGGGGTTCGGCAAGTCCAAGGCCAAGGTGGGCAGTAAGGACACCCCCAAGTCGACTTTCGCTGATGTCGCGGGCTGCCAGGAGGCGATCGACGAGCTGCAGGAGATCCGTGAGTTCCTCGCTGAGCCGGCGAAGTTCCAGCGGGTCGGTGCCAAGATTCCCAAGGGCGTCCTGCTGTATGGCCCTCCTGGTACCGGTAAGACGCTGCTGGCTCGTGCCGTGGCCGGTGAGGCTGGAGTGCCCTTCTTCTCGATTTCGGGTTCGGACTTCGTCGAGATGTTCGTCGGCGTCGGCGCCTCCCGGGTCCGCGACCTCTTCGAGCAGGCCAAGGAGGCCGCTCCGGCGATCATCTTCATCGATGAGATTGACGCTGTCGGCCGGCACCGTGGTGCTGGTATGGGCGGCGGCCACGACGAACGTGAGCAGACGTTGAACCAGTTGCTCGTCGAGATGGACGGCTTCGATGTCCACGGTGGCGTCATCCTCATTGCCGCAACGAACCGTCCCGACGTCCTCGACCCGGCCTTGCTGCGTCCCGGTCGTTTCGACCGTCAGATCGCGGTGGAGGCCCCGGACCTCGACGGCCGCCTCAAGATTCTCCAGGTCCATGCCCATGGCAAACCGATGGCGGACAATGTCGACCTGGCGTCGATTGCTCGTCGCACCCCCGGCATGACAGGCGCTGACCTTGCCAACGTCCTCAACGAAGCTGCCTTGCTGACGGCTCGTGCCGACCTGCCGGTGATTGGCAACGCCGAGCTCGACGAGGCGATTGACCGCGTCATTGCTGGCCCGCAGAAGAAGACGCGGCTCATGAACGAGCACGAGCGCTTGGTAACTGCGTACCACGAAGGTGGTCACGCTCTGGTGGCAGCGGCCATGCCGGGCACCGACCCGGTGCAGAAGATCACGATCCTGCCGCGTGGTCGGGCGCTGGGATACACGATGGTCATGCCCGACTCCGACAAGTACTCCCAGACGCGCAGCGAATTGCTGGATTCGATGGCGTACATGATGGGTGGTCGTGCGGCCGAGGAGCTCATCTTCCACGACCCGTCGACGGGTGCCTCCAACGACATCGAGAAGGCCACGAAGGTGGCTCGCGCTCTCGTCACTCAGTACGGTTTGTCGGCTCGCGTCGGCACGGTGCAACTGGGGTCAGGGGACAGCGAGCCATTCCTCGGCATGACGACTGGGCAACAGCGCGACTACTCCGAGCAGACGGCCAAGACCGTGGACGACGAGGTGCGCGAGTTGCTGGAGAACGCCCACCAGGAGGCGTTCGACTGCCTCGTGGCCAACCGTGAGGTGCTCGACGAGCTCGTCCGGCAGCTCTTCCTCAAGGAGACGCTGTCCAAGGCCGAGGTCGCCAAGATCTTCGAGCCGCTCAAGCACTGGCCGGAGCGTGGCGCGTTCACCGGTTCGGACCGGCGCATCCCGTCCGACAAGCCACCGATCACCCCGCCGCAGGTGGAAGGTGTTGACGAGGACGCCCCCGTGACTCCGTCGCCCAGGCGCGGCGAACTACCCCCGTCCCCCACCCCGGGCGCGCCGGGCACCGACTCGCCGACGGGTGGGTGGACGCCCCCGCCGGACTGGGAGCCGCCCATGGGTGGGAACCCCGGTCCGAGTCCCCAGCCTCCGACCACACAGCCCCCGAGCGCGCAGCCTCCCAGTTCCCCGACCCCGCCGATGGGTGGTCAGGACTGGGGTCGTGGTGACGCGCCGCAGCCCCCGTCCCAGCCGCTGACGGGTCCCCAGCCACCCGAGGGTGGCAACCCGTGGGGGCCGCCGCACACCTGATTGCGCCTGGCCTCGCGGGTCCCGGTGCGCACTGCGAACCTCGGAGCCTCTACTCTGTGCGGTGACGCGGCCGTCGATGCGGGGAGGGCGTGATGACTTCTAAAGCTGGTACGACGTACGCCATCATCGTCGGGTACAACCTGCTCACCCTTGTCGGCGTGATTCTGTGGCACTGGCCCGTGGGCAACATTCTGTTGCTGGGGTGGGCTGAGAATGTCATGTTCGTCATTGGTGCCACGCTCGCCAATGCGCGTGTCCATCGCATATCACGACGCACTGGACGGTCTATCCCGTCAGATCCGTCTGCGGGGACGGCTTCCACTGACTCGGACAGTGGCGATGGCGTGGCTCTTGACGCCACCGCCTCTCCGGTGACATTTCTGCTGCTCAACCTTTTCTTCTGCGTTGTTCACCTGACATTCGCAGGTGTACTGGCAGCGTTCACCGGGGTGAGTTTCACGCTGGTCGCGTTCTGGGTTCCTCTGGCGACGGCGGCGTTCCGACATGTTGCCGAGGAGTTCAACGACTCGCTCTCGGACCCGGAAGTGCGCTGGGCCAAGGACGTGCGGGCCGCACACGACGCGAATCGTAGGGTCATGGTCCAGCACCTATTCATCATGGCCGCGTTTGGATTTGGTTTCTTCGGGGCGGACAAACTGGGTGGGGTGCACGGGCTGCTCCAGCAGGGCAAGATGGCCATCCTCGGGGTGTTGCTGCTGTATGTCGTGGCGAAGACCTTCGTCGAGGTGCGCATCGCTTGGTCCCGTGACCACGTCACGCTGCTCAATGACGGCGATCCCACTGCCCTGACCGACGCTGGCGAGCCCCGCTGACGGCTTCCAGCACTTCTGCCGACCCCGGACACGCGGTTGCCGCAGGCGTGCGGTCCTCTAGGATCTGTCGGGTGAACGAGACCCCGTCAGAGCTTGAGATTCCCTTGGAGCCCGAGATCGCCTCAGAACGTTGCGTCGACGTCGTCCGGGCCCAGGCCGCGGTGCGCGAGTTCCTCCTGGCTGTCGGCGAGGACCCCGACCGGGAGGGGCTGCGTGACACGCCTGCCCGGGTGGCGCGCGCCGCCGGGGAGCTGCTCGGGGGTCTGTACCAGGATCCCGCGCAGATTCTCGCCACCACCTTCGACATGTCCCACGACGAGCTGGTGCTCGTCCGCGACATCGAGGTGCAGTCGTTCTGCGAGCACCACCTGCTGCCGTTTGTCGGCGTCGCCCACGTGGGATACATCCCCGCCAAGGACGGGCGCGTGACGGGTCTGAGCAAGATCGCGCGGCTGGTCGACGTCTACGCCCGCCGTCCCCAGGTGCAGGAGCGTCTCACCACCCAGGTGGCCGACGCCATGGTCGAGCACCTTGATGCGCGCGGCGTGATCGTCGTCGTGGAGTGCGAGCACATGTGCATGACGATGCGCGGCGTCCACAAACCGGGGTCGCGGACGGTGACCTCCGCCGTTCGCGGGATGTTGCGCAACCCCGCCACCCGGGCGGAGGCGATGGGGCTCATCGCGCGGGGGTGAGGGCATCGTCGGGCTCCCAAGGGCGCGTTCGCAGACGGTATCGGGGTCTGACCGTCGGGGTTCAAGGGCAGTTGTGAGCCAGTGCGGGATAACCTCAGGTCATGCATAACTGGCACGTGAGAACAGCGGGGCTTTTCTGCGCCGCCGCTGTGGCGCTGGCGCCGACGCTGACCACAGCGAGAGCCGATGACAACTCTCGGAATTCGGTACCCATCGTTGACGCGGTGACGCTGTCGTCCAAGAGCGCGCAGGCTCGTGCCAGTGGTGCGGAACCAGTGCTTGCACTGCACGCTGTCCGGCGGCTCAAGACGTCGACTGTCGTGTATTACTCGGTCACGGTTCCCGCTGATGCGTCTGCCGACAGCAGCCTCGACTACTTGGGTGCGCTACCGGCCAATGGACACTACGGCTCGCACACCGTCTCGAGTGACGGCGCGATCATCGATGTTCCTGACCGCAAGCTGTATCTGTCGATGACTGAATCGAACCGATGCGCGCAGTGTTCAAGCGCGTGGTGGAATGAGTCGCCAGCGATGGCGAAGCGTGGCCAGTCGATTGTCGGTTGGTTCAGCACTCCGCCGCTGGACGCCGGTACGACGAGCGTTGATGTTGCGGCGGGCAACCGCGTTTCCATGGCGTGCCGGTTGAGGACGGTGCGCTGACGCCGACCGTGACCAGGCAGGAGGCGACGTCTCGATGGACGGACGGCCTTCCGCTCGGCGCGGCTTGGCCGGTGGTCGACGGCAGTGAGCTCCAAGGGGTTGATGTCGGCTCTTTCGTCAAACCGCTGGTCACCACGGTTGGCGAGGTTTCCGGTGCCACCCGCGAACGGGATGCCGGAACGGTGAAGAACCTTGATCTGGACGCATCGGTACTGTTCGCCAAGGATTCTGACGTGGTGCGGCCCGAAGGTCTGAAAGTTATCGACCGGGCGGCGAAGCAACTGGCGGCGATGAAACCGTCGGGCGCAGTGACTGTGACCGGCTACACCGACAATCTGGGCACCAAGGAACACGGCCTCGATCTGTCCAAGCGTCGGGCTGCGGCCGTTGCGAAGGTCCTGGGGCCGAAACTTCCGTCCGGTACGAAGATTGCAACCGCCGGTAAGGGCGAGGCCGATCCGGTGGCGAGCAATGACACCGAGGAGGGCCGACGTCTGAACCGGCGCGTGACCATCACGGTGGCGAAAGGATGACCATGCGTAGATATGTGTTGATCGCGACGGCGCTCGCGTGTGCAGCCGGCGGCCTCACCGCATGCGGGGGGAGCGATGAGCCAGCGTCTGTTCCGTCGGCATCGGTGACCACAAGTACGGACGCCCAGCCATCGCAGGCTTCGAGTTCGTCGCCATCGAGCCCGTCCTCCTTCGATTCGAGTGCTGCATCCTCCCGGCAGTCGGCCGCAGGTGCGGCAGTGGTGGCAAAGGCCCGCGAGGCTGGGCCGCTCAAAGAGGTCGGCGGCTTTGCCGCGCACATTCCTTCGCTGTCGAACCAACTGTTTACATTCCACATCGCGTCGGTGACGGCCGGAAAGACGGGAACGGTGATGCGTTTCTGGGTGACGAGTCCATCGACGTCCCGGGGGCTGGCCCCGAGCGTGCCGGAGATGTACCCGTCATTGGTCGCGGGCTCGACCAAGTACAGCGTCAATGCTTTCCAGATGAATTCCACAGAAATCGAAGTGGCCGGATCCGAAGGGGGCGAGATCGACGGGACAACCCACTACGTCATGGAGGGTTCCTACCCTGTGCTGCCGTCCTCGGTGACAAAGGTCAAGGCGACCGTCGGTGACAAGAATCCGTCCGCCGAGATTCCCGTCACTCGCTGAGGGTGAGATCTCTCCCTGATATCGACGGGAACAATGATGGGCATACCGCTTGCGTTGGGTGTCGGTTCGGCCGCCGGTGTGGTCGAGGGAGTGCTGATCGTCGCTCTCGCGACCCCCGAGAGATACCGGCGGACAGACGAACGTGACCGCCCGGCGCGCCGTCGGGGGTGGGCGTTCATATGGGCTTTTGTTGCCTGCCTTGGCATCGCAGTCTCGTGGCGAAACTCCCCGCTGCTCATGGCGATCCTGCTGGCCTGGGTGGCGCCGATGGTCGCTTGTTGCGTCGTGGATGTCGATGTCCACCGACTTCCGGACGTCGTGACGTTACCCATGCTGGCCGGCCTGACGGTGTGTCTGGGCATTCTTGCCGCGCTGACCTCACGGTGGGGAGCCCTGGGGCGTGTTGTTGGCGCTTCGGTGATCGTTTTCGCCGTCTTCCTCCTGCTCGGCATCATTGGCAGAGGGACGGGAATGGGGGACGTCAAACTCTCCGCGTCGATCGGTCTGGTCATGGGATACCTGTCGTGGGTACACGTGTTTCTCGCCATTCTCGCGGCAGGGGACTACCCCCAGATGTACTGGCCGCTGGAGAACGGTAAGCGGGTTCCCGAGCCGGTCTTCGGATGTAAGTGAGTGAGGATCTGTGCATGCTGAGTGCGAGTGAGGGCGTGTCGCGCCGGGCGGTTCTCGGGTTGGGGGTTGTCGTCCTCGGTTCCGGGATTGTCGGGTGTTCTGCTGGGGATGGAAGTGGTGATGAGGTGGACCCGAGTTGGGTGTCGGAGCAGGTGGGACCGATCACGGTGCGCCATCCCAAGGAATGGGTGGAGAAGCCGTCGACGAGCAAGGTTTTCACCAAGATGTTCACCGATGACAAGCGATCGATGCTCATCGCCGGCAATTACAGCAACAACGCAGACCCCGTCCTCGCATATGGAAAACTCGATGTGATGGCTGCCGGTGCCTTGGAGAGCTACCACTCGCGCGGTCACCAGGACTTGACCGTCCAAGGTGCTGCCAAAGCGGCCAAGTGTCCGTTCGAGTTCACCCAGGATGGGCAGAAGATGGCAGGCTGGTGGCTCATCGCGTCGGCTGCGGCCTCTGTCGGGAAAACGGCTGTGGTGAGCTTGAATCTTCCTGCTGACGACGATTCGAGCATCGTCGACAAGATTGCGTCAACCATGGTGTTCAAGCAGTGAAGCGTGTTCGGACGGCGTGGCCTGACGCGTCGTCCACTACCGCGTCCGTGCCGACGCCACGGTCGCGCGGCCTCGAAGTGGGCCTCGGCGTGTTGCTGAAGATCGTCGGGGCTGCTATTGCTGATGTCGTCGTGGTGTGGAGCCGCGCGCTCGTCGAGCATCCACGATTGGGCCAGGCGCTGTTGGGTGTCATTGCGGCCGTCGTGCTGTCGCACCGCTGGGCTAACTCGCGCGCTGTGACGACCGTGTGGTGGTCCTGTGGTGCCATTCTGTTGGCTCTGGTCGGGTTGGCGGGATATGCGTGGCAGCGTATTGGGATGAGTCCGCTTGACCCGACTCTCGTCGGAGTGCTTGCTCCGATGTTCCCGCTCGCGGTCTGTGTGTCAATGGCCACCGGGTACCTGTGGCGGCTGTGTGAGCGGTTGCTCGCGGATCGTCGGCAACCCTGACTCGGTGCTCGTCCTGCCCTACCGGTCTACACTCCGAGCATGATCGTCGTCGACCCCGCTGCCACCGCGCCCCACCCTGCTCGGACCCTCGTGATGGGGGTGGTCAACGTCACCCCGGACTCGTTCTCGGACGGGGGGCTGTGGGCCGATCCTCAGGTCGCGATCGGCCACTGCGTCGACCTGCTCGCCGAGGGGGCTGACATCCTCGACATCGGTGGTGAGTCCACGCGTCCGGGCACCGAACGCACCAGCGAGGCCGACGAACTGGCCCGGGTGCTGCCGGTCGTGCGCGCAGCCGTCGAGCAGGGGGCCACGGTGTCCGTCGACACCATGCGTGCCAGCGTGGCCCGGGTCGTCGTCGAGGCGGGGGCCACCATCGTCAATGACGTCTCCGGGGGCCTGGCCGACCCGCAGATGCTCCCGGTCGTCGCCGAACTCGGCTGTGACTACGTGCTCATGCACTGGCGTGGCCAGTCGGTGACGATGCAGGACCTCACTGTTTACGACGACGTCGTCCGGGACGTCATCGACGAGACCTCGCACCAGGTGGATGCGGCAATTGCTGCCGGAGTGGCTCGTGAGCGGATCATCGTGGACCCGGGGATCGGGTTCTCCAAGACCGGCGACCAGAACTGGGACCTGCTCAGAGGCATCGACACCTTCCAGGAGGCCTTCGCCGACCTGCGGGTGCTGTGGGGGGTGAGCCGCAAGGGGTTCCTCGGCGCTCTGCTGGCCGACGACGAGGGCCCCCGGCCGCCCCGCCAGCGGGACGCCGCGACGGCGTCCATCACGGCCTTCTGCGCCCTGCACCGGGCTTGGTGCGTGCGAACCCACGAGGTGCGTGCGAACCGGGACGCCTGCGAGACGGTGGCCCGTCTGGTCTGAGTGGGCCGGACCGGTGTGTCACCGCCGGGCCACCGCCGTGGAAATCCCTTTCCGCCGGGCGGAACCGTGTCCGCGGGCGGGTACTGTCGAGGCATGATCATGGACGCGACCGGGCCTTCCGGGCAGGGTGGGTCGGCCGAGCTGGGCCGCATCAGTCTCACCGGGATCGCCGCCATGGGTCGTCACGGGGTGCTGGAGTCCGAGCGTGAACTGGGCCAGCCCTTCGTCGTGGACGTCGACCTCGACGTCCACATGGACACCCGCGGGGACGAGCTGTCCGGGACCGTCAACTACGCACAGGTCGCCCGTCTCGTCGTCGACGAGATCGAGGGAGTGCCGGTCCAGCTCGTCGAGACCCTCGCGCGGCGCATCGCCGACCGCTGCCTGGTTCTCGACGGACGGGTCGCTGCGGCGACGGTGTGCGTCCACAAACCGCAGGCCCCGGTCGGCGTCGTGCTGACCGACGTGGCCGTGACCATCCGGAGGGAACGTCATGACGTCGACTGACCGCGAGACGATCGGCATGCCGCCGGTGCGCACCGTCGTGCTCAGCCTGGGAACGAACATCGGGGACCCGTTCGAGACCCTCCAGGGGGCCGTCGACCTGCTGCTGGCGACCCCCGGGGTCAAGCTCGTCGGCGTCTCGCCGATCTACCGGACGACGCCGGTGGGCCCGGTCACCGACCAGCCCGACTTCCACAACCTCGTCCTCGTCGTCGAGGCGGCCCTCACCTCGGCCATGATCCTCGATCGGGTGGACGCCGTCGAGCAGGCCTACGGACGCCAGCGCGACGTCCCCGGCGGCCCGCGCACCCTCGACGTCGACATCATCACGATCGGCGAGCGGCACATCGACCGTCCCGAGCTCACCGTGCCGCACCCCCGAGCACATGAGCGCGCCTTCGTCCTGGTGCCGTGGTCCGACGTCGACCCTGATGCCGAATTGCCCGGGTATGGACGGGTTGTCGATCTGCTGGCCCGCTTCGACGCCGACGACGTAGCCAACGCCGTCAAGCCGTATCCGCGCCAGATCGACGTGGCCGATGTCACTGTTGCGAGAGGATGGGACGAGAGGCACGACGAGGAGGATCTATGACACGGAGCCTGCCACCGGACTGGGATGACGATCGACGCCCCGACGACGGCGATGATCCCCACGGCAATCTCGCTCCGACCGACTGGAAGGTCATCATCGTGGCAGCCCTCTGCGGAGCTGCCCTGGGATGGTTCACGCTGAGTATCTACAAGGTCAGTGACAACACCGCGCCGATCCTGCCCTGGTCGCTCCCGGTGGTCATCCTTGTCGTTGCCGTCGCGACATGGGGGTATGCCAGGGCCTTTCGCGCCAAGGTCGTCGACCCCAAGCGGGAGGTCGAGGCGAACCAAGGCCTCGTGTCACTGGCGCTGGGAAAGGCCATCGCCTTGTCGGGTGCTGCTCTCGTCGGGGCGTGCATCGTGTACGCCCTCACCTACGTCTGGCACCTCAACATCCCCTATCCCCGGCAGCGGACCATCGTCGGGGCGGTGACAGCCATCACCTGCGCGGTCATGGCATGGGCCGGGTGGTTTCTCGAGAACGCCTGCAAGGTGCCGAAGGGCCCGGAGGATCCGGACGAGCACTCCAAGGGGTGACAGCGACCACAATATCGCGACTCGCCAGAGTTCAGTGCTTGACGCGAAGCTCAACGGACTGTACTTGTGAGCGCCTCACACGATATGATTGATCGCGTGAGCGGCGTGCATGATCTCAAACGGGTTGAAAAGGACACTGACGAGCGCAAGGGTGTGCTCGTCCTTCTTATCGCGGCAACGGTTGTCGCCATTGCGTGTGGACTGATTCCCTCCATCTGGGCGGTCCGGGCCGGCGTGCTCGTGGCCCTTGTCGGAGCGTGGGTCTCGGTCTTCATGGCGTGGCGTCAGGTCGATGCCATTCGCCAGATGCATTACGACGCCATCAAGGAACTTCGTCACGCTGCATCCGAGCAGGAAAAGCGTCACCATGCTGAGTCCATGGAGATGATCGACACCTTCTCGCGTCGTGTCGGCTCCATCTCGAAGACCCTCGCCGACACCCGCGCCAAGCTGGATCGCGCCGAGAGCGAGTTGTCGACCCTCCGTGGCGACAAGGCTGCTCTGCAGTACAAGGTCACGGTCGGTAACAAGAGGGTCGCCTCCCTCGAAATGCGTATCACCGAGCTGGAGACTGAGCTTGACGCCCTGCTGGCTGACGGCCGTTCAGGGCGCCTGGGGACCCTGCGCACCGTCACCGATGCGGGCGTCCCCACCGCTGACGAGATCTGGGAGCGCGGCAACGACGCGACCATCGCTGATCTCTCTCGCGTCGCCTTCCCTCGTCTGTCTGACGAGACTCGCGTGGCTCGCCGCCAGGCCTGACACTCAGCCGCCGAAGACCTCACGTGGGGCCCAGCCACATGGCTGGGTCCCACGCTTGTTCGCCTGAGGGGGCTATGGGCGGTGCCCCCGTCCTCACTTGTCCAGATCTCCCAAGGTCCATCCCAGTGACGCGATGGCGGCCTCGACATCGTCTGTCCGTGTACCGGGCAGAATGGCTTCCAGGGCCTGGACGTTGGCAAAGGTGGGAGTGCGCAGCGCCATCCTCCACGGCGTCGCGCCGCCGCGAGATTCCAGTAGGTACCCGGCTCGTCCCCAAGGGGCCTCCATGGCTGTCCAGGTGCGTCCACGGGGAACCTTGATGGCCGTCGGCAGGCGCGTCTCCAGCGGCCCGTCGAGAGTCGGCAGTCGATCCAGGACCTGACGGCACAGGCTTGACGACACCGTCACGTCGTCGCACAGGGCTGCCAGCCGGGAGTAGGCGTCTCCCAGGGGCTCTGCAGCCGTCTCAGGCCAGCTCAGCTCGTCGTAAACCGGCAAACCCTTGCGAATGTCCATGTCGACGCCGCTCGTCCGTGAGACAGGACCGGAGAGGCCGTAGGCGTCGACCATCTCTGTGGGAATGACGGCGACCTCGCGAATCCCCTCGGCGGCCTCGAGGTCGGCACGCAGCCGGGGGAGGAGGGCGTCTGCCTCGTCGAGCCATTCCCGTAATCCGGGGCACCACTCCTGCTCCGGATGGATCTCAAGCCCTCCGATTCGCGTGATCATGGGATGAATTCGATTTCCTGAACACGACTGCCAGATCGTTCGTGATTTTTCAATCGTGGAAGCCATCTCATTCTCGAGGTCTGGGTCGTCACAGTGATGACCCACCCATGACAAAAATGTGAGGTGTGAGGTGATTCTGCTGAACTCTGCGAGCAAGGTTCGTATCCATGTCACCCGAGTCGGCACAGTAATGCCCATCGCCTCTTCGATGACATGTGCTGCACCGGTCTCACCGATGAAAGGTGCCGTCCAGTCATGGCGTGATGCAAGCATGGGGATCTGTCGGTAATCACGAACCTCGAAGAGTTTTTCATCCCCGCGATGAAGGTTGCCGACATTTACCTGTGCCGAGGTGATGAGATCGTCCTCGACAGTTGTGGCGATACGGACCAGGCCTGGCCTCGTCGGGTGCAGCCGCCCGAGATCAAGCCGGATCACCTCATATTCGCCATCTGGAGTTTCTGCAGGGGTTGCCAACATCATCGCTCCGACGACGAACAAGATCTTTCGCGTGGAACTGAACACACCTCAAGGATGCCCCATTACGCGCCCAGATGCACCTTCAGGACAACCTTTCGATGAAAGAGGAACAGAAGTTGCCTTGTGTTTTTCTGTGCCATGAACATAAACTATCAGTTGAAAGCCGAAGTTGTATCTACGGCGCAAGTCTGAAAGGAATACCATGGCACAGCGTGTGCGTGTTGATCTTGTCGACGATGTGGACGGAAGCCCTGCCGAGGAATCTGTCAATTTCGCCCTTGATGGTGTCAGCTATGTGATTGACCTGTCCGCGGAGAACGCCTCCAAGCTGCGCGATGATCTGTCCAGGTGGACCGCCAATGCTCGTCGCACCGGTGGTCGCCGTACCCGTGGTCGTCGGCCCACCGGAGGCCCGACTGCCAACGAGGTTCGTCAGTGGGCCAAGGAGCAGGGTTACGAGGTCTCGGAGCGCGGACGCGTCGCCAACGAGATTCGTGAGGCCTACGATCGCGCTCACTGATCCCACTCATGTGATCCTTGACAGGGCGTGTTGGTGGCGACGCCGGAGCAGGAAGGCTCCGGCGTCGCGCTGTTCCACCCGGGTTGTGCCAGCGGCGTAAGTGGGTATCTCAGATCTGTCGTCAGCGGTTATTAGACTGACCACACAGGCCGGCGGTCCAGTGCTGTCGGTTGGTTGCATGAAAGTTTCACGCGACCGCGAGTGGATCCGTACACCGGTGTTTTCCGGTGGTTGGTCTGCTCCACATACGAGGAGAGTTCATGTTCGAACGGTTCACCGATCGGGCCCGCCGGGTCGTCGTCCTGGCCCAGGATGAGGCCAAGGCCCTGAACCACAATTACATCGGTACCGAGCACCTGCTGCTCGGGCTCATCAGCGAGGGCGAGGGCGTTGCCGCCAAGGCCCTCGAGTCCCTTGACATTTCCCTGGAGGCAGTCCGTGCCCAGGTGGAGGAGATCATCGGTCACGGCACCTCGACACCGACTGGCCACATCCCCTTCACCCCGCGCGCCAAGAAAGTCCTTGAGCTGAGTTTGCGCGAGGCCCTCCAGATGAATCACTCCTACATCGGTACCGAGCACATCCTGCTCGGCCTCATCCGTGAGGGAGAAGGCGTCGCCGCGCAGGTGCTGATCCGCCTTGGCGCTGATCTCAACACGGTGCGCAACAGCGTCCTGCAGTTGCTGCAGGGCTACCAGGGTGACGAGCGTCAGGCTGCCACCTCGGGCGCGCCTGAGGCCGGCCCGCAGCAGTCCTCGGCGACGATCCTCGATCAGTTCGGTCGTAACCTCACCGACGCCGCCCGTGACGGCGAGCTCGACCCGGTCATCGGACGCGAGAAGGAGATCGAGCGGGTCATGGTGGTGTTGAGCCGCCGTACCAAGAACAACCCGGTTCTCATCGGTGAGCCTGGCGTCGGCAAGTCCGCCTGCGTGGAGGGTCTGGCCCAGGCCATTGTGCGTGGAGATGTCCCCGAGACCCTGCGCGACAAGAAGATCTACTCCCTGGACCTCGGCTCCATGGTCGCTGGATCGCGTTACCGCGGCGATTTCGAGGAGAGGATGAAGAAGGTCCTCAAGGAGATCAAGAACCGCGGCGACATCATCCTGTTCATCGACGAGATCCACACTCTCGTCGGTGCTGGCGCTGCCGAAGGCGCCATCGACGCCGCCAGCATGCTGAAGCCGATGCTGGCCCGCGGTGAGCTGCAGACCATCGGTGCGACGACCCTCGACGAGTACCGCAAGTACATCGAGAAGGACGCCGCCCTGGAGCGTCGTTTCCAGCCGATCCAGGTGGCTGAGCCGTCGATCCCGCTGGCCATCGAGATCCTCAAGGGGCTGCGCGACCGCTACGAGGCTCACCACAAGATCACCATCACTGACGAGGCCATCACCTCGGCGGCCAACCTTGCGGCCCGTTACATCCAGGACCGCTTCCTGCCTGACAAGGCCATTGATCTCATCGACGAGGCTGGCGCCCGGATGAACATCCGCCGTATGACGGCCCCGCCGGATCTGCGCGAGTTCGACGAGCGGATCGCCCACGTGCGCGTGGAGAAGGAAGCCGCCATCGACGCCCAGGACTTCGAACGTGCTGCCGGGCTGCGCGACGACGAGAAGAAGCTACTCGCCGAGCGTGAGGCCAAGGAGGAGGAGTGGAAGCAGGGCGACGAGTCGGTTCCGGCCGTCGTCGGTCCTGACGAGATCGCCGAGGTGCTCTCCGGAGCCACCGGCATCCCGGTCTTCAAGCTCACCGAGGAGGAGTCCCAGCGACTGCTTCACATGGAGGACGAGATCGGCAAGCGTTACGTCGGCCAGGAGGACGCCGTCAAGGCGCTGTGCCGCTCCATCCGTCGTACCCGCGCCGGCCTCAAGGATCCGAAGCGTCCGGCTGGTTCGTTCATCTTCGCCGGCCCGTCCGGTGTCGGTAAGACCGAGCTCACCAAGGCGCTCACCGAGTTCCTCTTCGGTGACGAGGATGCCCTTATCACCCTGGACATGAGCGAGTACTCCGAGAAGCACACCGCATCCCGGATGTTCGGTTCCCCGCCGGGATTCGTCGGTTATGAGGAGGGCGGCCAGCTCACCGAGAAGGTGCGCCGCAAGCCATTCAGCGTCATCCTCTTCGACGAGATCGAGAAGGCCCACCCTGACATCTTCAACTCCCTGTTGCAGATCCTCGACGAGGGACGTCTCACCGACGCCCAGGGGCGTGTGGTGGACTTCAAGAACACCGTCATCGTGCTGACGACCAACCTCGGTACCCGTGACATCTCCAAGTCGGTCAACCTTGGCTTCTCCAAGGCCAACGACGCCGAGTCCAGTTACGAGAAGATGAAGGCCAAGGTCACCGAGGAGCTCAAGGGACACTTCCGCCCCGAGTTCCTCAACCGTCTCGACGAGATCATCGTCTTCCACCAGCTCACCCAGTCCGACATCCTGCGGATCGTCGACCTCATGGTGGACCAGCTGGAGGAGCGTCTGGGCGACAAGGACATGGGCATCGAGGTCACCCCGGCCGCCAAGGAGCTGCTGTCCAAACGTGGCTTCGACCCGCTGTTGGGTGCCCGTCCACTGCGTCGCACCATCCAGCGCGACATCGAGGACGTCCTGGCCGAGAAGATCCTCTTCGGCGAGGTCAAGCCCGGTCAGATCGTGGTTGTCGACGCCGCCCCGGAGGGTTCCGAGGAGCCGTTCGTGTTCAAGGGCACGAAGCGCTCCGAGCTTCCGGATGAGATCCCTGAGGAGCTCACCTCGTCGGCAGGGGACAACAACGGTCAGCAGGGCTGATCACTTGAGCACGACACTGTGGCCCGGCGCTCGATGCGCCGGGCCGCAGTGTCGTGTGTGGGTCTCAGAGCTTGGCGAGTACCGCCTGGAGGGCGAAGGACACCAGCCAATGGGTGGCCATGAAGTCGCCGTCAGTGATTTGGGAGGCCACCTCGCTGATCTGACGATCAGTGGCCACCTCGATGCGGCGACGAGCGTCGTCGTCGAGCCATGGTGTCAGCACCCGCAGCTGCCAGGCCCGCGACAGGCTCAGCCCGTACAGATGGGCGAGCTTGCCGTCGGTGCCGTCGGTCACCTCGGCGACGTCCAACAGGTTGTCGTCAGACTGTCCCAGACGCGGTAGGAAGGTATGCAGCCAAGTGCCAAACTCATCGGAGCGACCTTCGGCCCGGTAGACCCGTGCCATGAGGTGGGCTTCGCTCAATGCCGCCGACAAGAAGTCATTGCCGCTGGGCTCCCAGGACGACGGGTAGTCGGTGTCGGCGTCGAAGAAACGGTGGGAGTGCTCGACGATGGCGTCGACGACGTCGCTACGTCCCAGGGACTGGGCGGCATCGAGGCACAGGCCAATGCCGAAAGCGGTGTTGTCGTGGGTTCCGGTGCGGACGGGGAAGGTCATCGTCGGCAGCCATGCCAGCAGGTTGTCGAAGATCTGGCCTCCGAAGATCCGAGTCGCGGACGCCCACTCCGGCGAATTGCTCGTCATGGTGGCCAGCGCTGAACACTTGGCGGACAACAGCGCAGCCCATCCCCAGCCATAAGGACGCTCGTACCCGCGATGAACCCGCAGGTACTCCGCCTCCATCTGAGCATTCTCATTGGTCAGACGCGCATTGAGAAGGCCAACCAGCTCGTCAATGGTTGCGCAATCGATCGACTGGTTTGCGTGCTCGAGCAAGGTGAGGGCCGACCACTGCATGTGTGCCGAGGAATGCCAGTCCAGACAGCCATGAAAACACGGGTGGAGACGCCATGGTGTGACGTCGACGTCGTCTGGCCCCTGAGACTGGTGGGCTGAACCCCATGGGAATGGCCGATTCAGGCCGTCAATGATCGTCGTGGCCCATCCTTGGGCGTAATCGTCAACGTTCACAGCAAACCTCCTGGGAAGCAGCACAGATACATGATGAGAATGTTGCAGAACAGCAGTGGAACAGCGGTGGGGATCTGCGCCTTGATAGGACCATAACTGTCATCAAGCTCAAGCAGAGCTGCCGGGACCAGATTGAAGTTCGCGGCCATCGGGGTGCACAAGGTGCCGCAGAATCCGGCCAACATACCGATGGCGAAGATGGCAGCCATGTTGCCGTCGAAGTGCTGGATGAGTAGCGGCCACCCGACGGCAGCCGTCATCACCGGGAAGGCCGCGAAGGCGTTGCCCATGATGAGGGTGAACAAGGCCATGCCGATGCAGTAAACACAGACCGCTGCGAACAGACTTCCGGACGGTAGGATCCACGACGTGATACGTCCCACTGCGTCACCGACGCCGGCATTGCTGAATAGGGTGCCCAGGGTCGCCAGGAACTGAGGCAGGATCGCTGCCCAGCCGATGTGGCCGAGCAGCCGGTCGCCTTCTTTGAAGGGCACCATGGGGGAGCGCACCTTGAACATGATCATGGCGACGACGAGGGAGATCAGCGAAGCAGCTCCTAGGCCGATGATGGTCGCCATGCCGGTCTCCAACACCGGATTTCCGCCGAAGGACAGGTCACGCATGCCGGCCACCGCGAAGACCGCGGCGACGATCGGAATGATGAGGGCAGGCACGAACAGCTTGTTGCCGAACCTCTCGGAGAGCTCCTCCCGCTCGGCGTCAGTAGTGGTCTCGTTGGAGCCGCGGCTCGGAAAACCGCATGCCGCCAGCACGACCAGGAGGAGGACGGCGACGCCCTCCACGAGGGCCGGTGCTGTCTTGTTGACGACGAAGGTGCCGTAGCCGAAGCAGAAGGCCAGGACCGCCCAGAAGGCTGCTGATCCGGAGCGCTTCCTGTCATCGCGATCACGCATCCGGATGACGGCGATGATGAGGAAGAGGACTCCGCACAGCCAGTAGAACCATTCCACCTTGATCATTCGCGGACCCCCTGCTCAGGATTGCCGCCCGAAGGCAGGCTGACGGTGTGACCAGGCTCAGGAGTGGTGTCGACGTCGACGTCGTCCCCTCCCTCGGCGGCCATCTTGGCGAGCTTGCGATCCAGCAGCCACATCCGTGGGGCATGGATGAGGAAGGCGCAGATAGCCGTCGGGATGGCCCACAGGGCGATCTGGAGGGCTTCGAGCTTGAGGTTGTAGGTGGCATCGACGAAGCCGGTGATGAGCAGGATCGACCCGATGGCGATGAAGACGTCCTCACCGAAGAACAGTCCAATGGTGTCCGCCGAGGAGGCATAGGAGCGCAGTTTCTCCCGCATCTTGCGGGTGTAGCGAGGGTGATTGCGTCGGGCGGCAGCCTCCGCCATCGGCACGACGAGGGGACGCACCGCCTGGGCGGGCCCGCCGATGGATGACAACCCCAGTGCAGCGGTGATCTGGCGAATGGCGAGGTAGACGGCGAGTAGCTTCCCAGCTGTCATGGACTTCATCTTCGACATCAGGCGGCCGGCCTGTTGCATGAGGCCGTGGCGTTCGAGCAATCCGATGACGGGCAGCACGACGATGAAGACCGTCACGGATCGAGAACTGGCAAATCCGGTACCGAAGGTCTCGATGATCTTGACCGGCGACATGCCGGCAATGAGGCCGGCAGTGATACCGGCGCCCGCGACCACGAGCATGGCGTTGAGCCGCAGCGCGAAGCCGACGACGACGATCGCCACGGCAAGCAGAACCCACATGGTGCGCTCCTCTCCTGGGTGTTTCTGGGGATTTTGTCGCGTCACTCTAGAGAGTGTGTCGGGAGTATTTCACGTCTCCATTGCCGGATCTGTCACGACGACCAGGCAGATTGCGGCAATCTTGGGTCATGGCAACTGTTGATCTCAATGCAGACATGGGGGAGTCCTTCGGGTCGTGGAAGATGGGTGACGACGAGTCCCTGCTGGGAATCGTCACCTCGGCGAATGTGGCCTGCGGGTTCCATGCCGGCGACGCCGTCGTCATGGGACGCACCTGCAAGGCCGCCGCAGAACGCGGGGTGTGCGTGGGGGCCCATGTCTCGTACCGGGACCTCGCCGGGTTCGGTCGCAACTTCGTCGACGTAGACCCTGCACGACTGCGTGACGAGGTCATTTACCAGCTGTCGGCGCTGCGCGGGGTTGCCGCGGTTCACGGCGCGTCGGTGCGCTACGTCAAGCCTCATGGCGCCTTGTACAACACGATCGTCCACCACGAGGCACAGGCCAGAGCTGTCGTCGAGGCGATCGTCGCCGTCAATTCCGCCACGGATTCTGACGTGGCCATCCTCGGTCTGCCCGGCGCCCTCGTCCTCGACCTTGCTGAGCAGCAGGGAGTGCGAGCCCTGCGTGAGGCCTTTGCTGATCGCGCCTATAACCCGGACGGCACCCTGGTGTCGCGTAGCCAGGAGGGATCGGTGTTGCACGACCCCGACGAGGTCGCCGAGCGGGTCGTCAAGCTCGTGACCCAGGGGGTGGTGACCGCCATCGATGGCACCGAGGTGAGCATCCAGGCCGATTCGGTGTGCGTCCACGGTGACACCCCGGGTGCTGTCGCGATGGCCACGGCGGTGCGCGATCGTCTCGCTGTTGCCGGCGTCGAGCTGCGGGCTGTCGCATGAGACTGCGGCCGGCCGGGCGGGCGGCGGTTCTCGTCGAACTGGACGACGCCGGTCAGCGTCGGCGTCTGCATCGCGCCCTGAGTGACCACCCGGCTGAAGGGACGGTGGATCTCGTACCGGCCCAGACGACGGTGCTCGTCCAGGTGGAGTCTGCTGATCTGTTGCCGGGAGCCGTTGCCCATGTCCAAGACCTGCTCGCCGGGGGATTGGACGCTGTCGAGGAGGGATCGCGGGAGCCCCTCCCGGTGCCCGTGCGCTACGACGGACTCGATCTGTCGGACGTGGCAGATCTGCTCGACATGACGACCGACGAGCTGGTGAAGCACCACAGCGACCAGCTGTGGACGGTGGAGTTCGCAGGATTCATGCCTGGGTTCGGGTACATGTCCGGGGCGGACTGGCCCTACCGGATTCCACGTCGGTCCAGCCCTCGAACCCGGATCCCACCGGGCAGTATCGCCCTGGCCGACGGATTCACCGGGGCGTACCCGCAAGCGTCCCCGGGCGGTTGGCAGATCATCGGGACGACTGAGGTGACGCTGTGGGACGAGAACGCTGACCCGCCGGCCCTGCTGTTGCCGGGTGCCGTCATCAAGTTCGAGGCGGTGACCTCATGACTCACTTCGTCGTGGAGATGGCCGGGCCCAGAACCCTCATCGAGGATGGTGGACGTCGCGGATGGGCCGATCTGGGGATCAGCGGCTGCGGGGCGTGGGATCGTCGCGCCTATCGGGAGGGAGCTCGTCTCGTCGGTAACGCAGCCGGTCTCGGGTGCCTGGAAGTTCTGCTCGGTCCAGTGCGTCTGACGTGCGTCGGAGGGCCTGTCCTTATGGCTGCGACAGGGGCAGACGTCGAGATTGATCTGGATGGATCACCACGTCCCAACGGCCGTGGATTCCTCGTCGCCGATGGTCAGACGCTGACGGTCGGTGCGCCGAAGACGGGATTGCGGAGCTATCTGTCCGTCACCGGAGGCGTCAGCGCGACGCCGACCTTCGCCAGTGTCTCGGCTGATCCGACCCGAGGAATGGGGCCAGCCCCGCTCAAGACGGGGGACGTCGTCACCATCGGGGACGGGCCAGCCGGAGTCATCGCCACGAAGCCCGTCAACGTCGGTCCGGCGCCACAAGAACTCATCCTCCACGGCGTATGGGGCCCGCGCGACGACTGGTTCACCGACGCCGGCCGCCGCGCCCTTGAGGAGACGGCATGGCGAGTCGGCGAGGCGAGCGACCGCGTCGGGACACGATTGGACGGGCCGCCCCTGGAACGAGCAGTGACGGGGGAGTTGACGAGTGAGCCGGTGGTGCGAGGAGCGATCCAGGTGCCCACTTCGGGAGTGCCCTTGGTCTTCGGCCCCGACCAACCGACGACGGGCGGGTACCCGGTTATTGGGGTCGTCGATCCTGACGACGCCGACCGTCTTGCCCAAGCCCGTGCCGGGACTGTCGTGAGGTTCCTGATGTCATCACACCCGTGGAGATGACGCGTTTCCGGGGCGATCTGCCGGGGTATCATCGGCCCTTGGCCTAACCTCTTCGCCCCCTAGGAGACCTCTTGTCGTCCGAGCAATCGCCAGTCGTGGACGTCGATCGCCTTGCCCGGGACCGAGATGGAAATGTCGTCACCGAGAAGCAGGCATGGAGGGCTCTGTGGGCCCTCCTCGTCGGCTTCTTCATGATCCTCGTGGACACGTCGATCGTCACGACCGCTCTGCCCGCGACCATCCGTGCCCTCAACGCCGACCTCAACCATGGCGTGTGGATCACCAGTGTCTATTTGCTCACCTACGCCGTCCCGCTGCTGATCACCGGACGTATGGGTGACCGGTGGGGCCCGCGTCGCATGTACCTCATTGGCATGATCGTCTTCGGGGTTTCCTCGCTGGCTTGTGGTCTCTCCCCGACGATCGAGGCTCTCATCGCCGCTCGTGCGGTTCAGGGAATCGGTGCTGCTCTCATGACCCCGCAGTCCCTGTCGATGATCACCCGACTCTTCCCACCGGAGAAGCGCGGCGCCGCCATGGGCCTGTGGGGAGCCACGGCAGGTGTGGCCAGCTTCGTCGGCCCGGTCCTCGGCGGCATTCTCGTCGACACCCTGGGCTGGGAGTGGATCTTCTTCGTCAACGTTCCGATCACCATCATCGGGCTGTGGCTGGCCATCCGAAACGTCCCTGCCCTGGAGACTCATGGTCACGCCTTTGACTGGTTGGGCGTCATCCTGTCGGGTATCGGCATGACCTTGCTCGTCTTCGGTATTCAGGAGGGTGAGCAGTACAACTGGGGGACGATCACCGGCATCATTTCCGTACCCCTGCTCGTCATCCTCGGCGTGGTTTTCATGGTGCTCTTCGTGGTCTCCCAGACCGAATGGGTGCAGGCCCATCTGCACGCTCACGCCAGCGACTTCGAACCACTGGTTCCGCTGCGTCTGTTCACCAAGCGCAACTTCACCCTCGCCAATATCGCGATCTTCCTGGTCGGCATGCTCGTGACTGCCTACTTCATGCCGACCACTGTGTACCTGCAGAACGTGCGTGGCAAGTCCCCGACGATCGCCGCCCTGCTGCTCATACCCACCGCCGTCTTCTCTGGTGCGCTGTCTCCGGTGGTTGGACGGGTGCTCCAGCGCCGCTCGTCGGGGCGAATGGCCACCATCGGCGTGGCTCTCTACGTGATTGCCTCGATCGGATGGTGGCTGTTCATGGTGCCGTCAACTGGGGTGTGGGTCTTCCTGCTGCTGTCGGTCGTCACCGGTATCGGTTCGGCCATGATGTGGAGCCCGATCTCGCTGGTGGGCACTGACAATCTCGGTCAGGCTGACGCCGGAGCCGGTTCAGGAGTCTTCAACGCGACTCGTCAGGTCGGTTCGGCCCTTGGCTCGGCCCTCATCGCCATGATGATGGATGCTCGAATCATGGCTCGTCATGACCTGGGGCGAGGGCTCGGCGAGTCGATGTTCATCACCATCATCGCCGGCACGATCTGCGTCATCGTCTGCGCCTTCTTCGCGAACTTCCAGCGGTCATCTCAGCACAATTCCTGACGACAATCCTGTGTGAGGCAGGTGGACGGCGTCGGGGTGCCTTTCGCTCGCCCCGTAGGATGACCACATGAAGATTGCCATCGGAGGGTTTGCCGGTCTCATCGGCACAGCGCTGGTTCAGCGGCTGCGCAAGGAGGGGCATGACGTCGTCACACTGACACGTCATGAAGCCATCCAATCCTCTGACCGCAGGTGGGATCTCGACACCTTGTCCATCGCCCCGCCATTCCTCGACGATGTCGACGCCGTGGTGAATCTGGCTGGAGCCCCCATCGCCGGGGGACGCTGGACCGACGAACGCAAGACCCGCATCTTGGCATCTCGTATCGACTCCACCCGTCTCATCGTGCGAGCCCTGGCATCCTCGCCACGCTGCCGGATTTTCATCAACGGATCGGCCGTTGGCTATTACGGCCCTCGTGGTGATGAATGGCTCGACGAGAATGACCCCGCCGGCGAAGGGTTCCTGGCCGAGGTCTGCCAGCGGTGGGAAGCAGCCGCGTGCGCCGCTCCCGAGGGAGTGCGCGTGGCAACCCTGCGTACCGGTCACGTCATGAGCTCGTTCGGCGGCATCCTCGGCAAGGAGCGCCCGCTCTTCCGGCTCGGATTGGGCGGCACGATCGGTGACGGCAGCCAGTACATGTCGTGGATCAGCCTCCATGACCATGTGTCGGCCATGGTGCGGATCCTCACTGACGATTCCATCAGTGGACCGGTCAACCTCGTCGGACCGAATCCATGCACCAATGCCGAGTTCACGAAAACCCTGGCCAAGGCGATGCACCGGCCGTCAGCGCTGCCTTTCCCGACCCCGGCGGCGAAGATGATCTTCGGGTCCCAGCTCGTCGATGAGGCGCTGTGCTCCGGGCAGAGGGTCAAGCCCGCCAAACTCCTTGATCACGGATTCGAGTTCCGCGACACCTCCATCACCGAGTCAATCACCTCAGCACTTGCAGGACGCCGATGAGCCAGAACAACCAACGTCCCGACAACTTTTCCCGCCCCGACGAGTGGGGTTCATGGGAGGACGAGCCGAAACATGACGAACCCTCCTGGGCGCCTCCGCAGCCAGACTCCGGGCACGCAGAAAGGACGTCGAGACCAGGGTCCGAGCCATATCGCTCGGCGGAGGTCGATCCCTCGTGGGAAGCGCCCTCGGCGTCGTACCAGCAGGCAGCCCCCAGGCCTGTTGCTCGCGTGAAGCGGCGCAGTGACGTCCCGGCGGTGACGTGGACCCTCATCGGTATTTGTTTCCTGGTGTGGGCCGGGGAGTGGGTCAGCCCTCAGATCCGCGACGCCGTCGTCCTGGCACCCATCCAGGGGTTCCACGAGCCCTGGCGATTCGTCACATCGATGTTCGGGCACGCGCTGAGCATCCTCCACATCGGCTTCAACATGTACGCCCTGTGGGCCTTGGGGCGGTCGCTGGAGCCCTTCCTGGGACGAGCCCGGTTTCTCGCCGCCTACCTGATGTCCGGTCTGGGCGGGGGAGTGTTGTTCTGCCTGATGGCCTCCCCACATGGTGATGGGAGATTCCTGCCGAACATGAATGACGGCGTCGTCGGCGCATCCGGCGCGATCTTCGGCCTGTTCGGAGTGCTGCTCATCGTGCAGCGCAGGCTCGGGGCGTCGACCCGCGACCTATGGATCGTGCTGGCCATCAATGCGGCACTGCTCTTCTTCATCTCCGGGATCGCATGGCAGGCCCATCTCGGCGGATTCATCGTCGGACTGGCGTGCGGAGTCATCTTCTTCGAAGATCCCAAGCGCATTCAGGCTGGCAAGTCCCCGCAGACCTGGCCGAGGATGGCAATGTTGCTGGTCGTTCTCGTGATCTTGGTGCTGCTGAAGTACTACCTGCTCTGAGCTAATCGAGTAGGCCAGTTGGGCGAGCTAGTGGCCAGGGGGTCAATCCTCCACACCCATCACCTCGCCGTAGAGACGGCTGGTGTGCAGCGCGATGTAGTTGATTTCGGCCTTCGTCAGCTCGCCGCCAACCGCCGTCGAGATACGTTCGGCCACCGTGAGGGCCGCCGAGGTGGCTGCCGGATAGCGGTCCGACATGAGACCCATGATGTCCAGGTCAATGTGGGAGAGCTGCTTGTTATCCGCAGCCCGAGCGAACAGATAACGAAGATGCGTGACGAATCGTGAGGCACTCATGGACGACCGGTCGATCTTGACCTGCCAGAGCTCCTCGAGCTCGGTGAAGACCTCCGAGATCGCCTGAGTCATCGTCACGGTGCGCGACACACCCTTGCCATCCCACTGATGGTTGATGAAATGCAGCGCAAATGCCACCCACTCCTCGGGTTGCAGGTGGATGCCGAGAGTACCGTCGACGATCTCCCCGCGGTGTCGGCCAAAACCGATACCGCGGGCATTGACGACCATCTCCGTGCCGGAGCGGTCGACGCCGAGAAGGACGTTGTTGTTGTAGACCTTCTTGACGACGACCTGCTCGGGGCCGAGCTCGGTCAGGGGATGCTCCGGAGGAAGCACTGCGTCATCCTGCGGTGACAGTCAGCACCGCCGCCGGATCGTCGCTGCACTCGGAGACGGTGAAGTCGGACGCATTCGTGATGACCACGGGAGAGATCATCGACGGCACCCGCGGCGTAACGGCGTCGAGGTCGACGGTCAGGAGCGGGTCGCCAACGCTGACGGTATCGCCCTCATGAACATGGACGGTGAACCCGTCGCCCTTGAGCTCGACGGTGTCGATGCCGATGTGCACGAGGATCTCGGCGCCATTGCCAGCCTTGAGACCGACGGCGTGCAGGGTCGGGGCCACCAGGGTGACCTCGCCGTCGATGGGAGAGGTGAACTCTCCCGAGGTCGGGTCAACCGCGAACCCGGGGCCCATGTGCTGGCCGGCGAAGACTGGGTCTGGAACGTCCGTGATGTCCAGAATGGTTCCCGAGACGGGCACTGCGACCTTCAGGGTTTCGTCCTTGTGGCGTTTGTGGAAGAGGGACATGTCGATGCCTTTCAGTCGTCGATTCCGAGCTGGGCGTTGATGGCGTTCTTGTAGAGGATGGCCTTCGCACCATAGACGGCTTGGACGCCGCCGCCGACCTCGAAGACCTCGGTCGCTCCCAAGTTCTTGAGCTTGGCCTTGTCGACTTGGTCAGCCGCCTTCACCGAGACGCGCAGGCGGGTGATGCATGCATCGACATCCTCGATGTTCTCAGGGCCACCCAGGGCGGCGATGATCTGCGTCGCTCCCTCCTCAATACCGTCATTTCGTCGTTCGGACTTCTCAGCGGGCTTCTCCTTGGACTTTCCACCGTTCGGCGCGGCCGCAGCCATAGTGTCCTCGAGGTGCCCCGGGGTTGCGATCTTGAACTTCTTGACGAAGAACATGAACGAGAAGTAGTAGAGGGCGAACCAGATGGCTCCGATCGGCAGGACGTACAACCAGTGTGTCTTGGACTCACCCTGCAGGACGCCGAACAGCAGGTAGTCGATTGCGCCACCGGAGAAGGTGTTGCCGATGCGGATGTTCATGAGGTCGGCGACGAGGAAAGAGATGCCATCCAGGACGGAGTGGAACACGTAGAGCAGGGGAGCCACGAAGAGGAACATGTACTCGATCGGCTCGGTGATTCCCGTCAGGAAGGAGGTGAAGGCCACCGCGGCGAACAGGCCGGTGTACTTGGCGCGACGTCCCTTCGGCACACACTGCCACATCGCCAGACACGCGCCCGGCAGACCGAACATCATGGTCGCGAAGCGACCTGCGAAGTACTTGGTCGAATGGGTGAACAGCCCGACGTGGTTCGGGTCAGCAAGCTGAGCGAAGAAGATCTTCTGGGCACCGACGGCAGTCTGCCCGGCGACGACCTCAGAACCACCCAGAGGGGTGTACCAGAACATCGGGTAAATCATGTGGTGCAGACCAACGGCGCCTGCCAGACGCATCAGGAAGCCGTAGAAGAAGGTGCCGATGACCCCCCATCCGGCGATCGCGGTGCCGGCCGACACCATTCCGGCCTGGACCGGCGGCCATGCCAGGAAGAAAAATGCGCCAATGATGATTCCGGCGAAGGCTGTGACGATCGGGACGAAGCGCGAGCCGCCGAAGAAGCCGAGGAAGGCTGGCAGCTCAATGTTGTGGTAACGGTTGTGGAGCCACACGGCGACGGCACCGATGACGAGTGAACCGATGACGCCGGTGTCAATCGTCCGGTCGGGGTTGCTCGAGAGCGAAACGAGCGCCTTGGTGGTGGCTGTCATGACGAGGAAGCCGGTGATGCCCGCGAGCGCGGCAGTTCCCTTGTCACGTTTCGCCAGGCCGATACACAGACCGATCGACAGCAGCAGAGCGAGGTTCTCGAAGATGACACTTCCAGCTGCGCTCATCACCTGGAAGATGTCCTGGAGAATCGGATTGCCGAGAGCGGGGTAGCTCTTGACGGTGGTGGGGTTGGACAACGCACCACCAATGCCCAGCAACAGGCCAGCCGCTGGGAGGATGGCGATCGGCAGCATGAAGGCCTTGCCGATCTTCTGCAGGGTCTTGAACATGTCAGTTCTCCGAGGGGGTTTGGGCGGCGCGAGCGCGAATCGCGTCGACGAATCGGGTACAGATCTGGGCAGGACGGGTGATTGCACCCCCGACGACGACGGCGTGGGCTCCGCAGTTGAGGGCGTCGACCGCCAGGTCAGGGGTTGAGATGTTGCCCTCCGCGATGACGGGGATGGACAGGTCCGCAGCCAGACGACGCACCAGCTCGAGGTTGGGTACTGGTGAGTTCGCAGAGGCGGCGGTGTAACCGGAGAGGGTGGTTCCGACCAGGTCGACTCCGCACTTCGCGGCCGTGACTGCTTCGTCATAGGTGGAGATGTCGGCCATCAGGACGGCGGTGGGATGGGCTTTGCGAATCTGAGCGATGAGGTCGGGCGTGGAGACATCATTTGGATGGATGCGGTCGGTGGCGTCGAAGGCGATGATGTCGGCTCCGGCGTACAGGACCGCCTCGACGTCGTCAAGGGCCGGGGTGATGTAGGGCTCGTAACCGTCGTATTCCCTCTTGAGCAGGCCGATCACCGGCAATGGGACGACTGCTCGGATCTCCTTGATGTCGCGAACCGAGTTGGCGCGAATGCTGATGGCCCCGCTCTGCGCAGCCGCAGTTGCGAACAGAGGCATGATGCCACCGTTCTCGGAATACATGGGTTCGCCAGGTAATGCCTGGCAGGAGACGACGAGTCCCTTTTCCAAGGACTGCACCAATGGATTCATGAGCACCTCCGGCAACGTGGAATACCGGGGTGGACGCACTCGTGCCCCCCGGTGGATCAGGTATTGCCGAAAGTCACAAGCCTGAGATCCATGAAATGTTGCAGGAACCCTAGCACAGCCCTGGTAGAGCGCTGCTGGGCGGGGTGCGTCACTGGTTGAGGAGGGTCAGGTCCACCACGACGTCAGCGAGGTGCTCAGGGTGGTGACGAACCTGGTGCAGCCTCTCCTGGACGGCCCACATGGCCCACGAGTCGACGAAGAACTCGTCACGTCCGAGGGCACGATCGCGGCGTGCGTCGTAGGGGCAGGAACACCACACAGCCATCGAGGCATGCTTGGCATTCGTTGCCGTGAGAACCCCACAACCTTCGATCACAAGGGGACGATAAGCGTCGAGGCTGACCTCCTCGGCAAAGCGATCCCGATACCAGTCCCAGCGTTGGTAGCGGTTCCTGATGACGAGCTCGCCCAAGTCCCACACTGCTGACAGCCCGGTCCAGCCGGGGTAGAGGTCGTCGCCATGGACGAGCTGGGCATCCGGGCTCAACTCGGCGACGCGGTCGGCAAGGGTCGTCTTCCCTGACCCCGAACCGCCATCGATGAGAACAACTGGCCGCCCTGACGTGGCGCCGATGTGTTCGGCAATGACCTGGGCAGCGGCAACGCTTCCTGCGATCGTCTTCACAGCGTCACCAGCTCCCCACGGCGATGCACCAGACCGTCATGAAGCAAGGACTCGAGGCACCTCGATGCCTGATCGGGTTCGGGCCAGGCAGAAAGAGCCAACTGAACCTCTACTCCGTGCGGGCTGTTGCGCACGACGTCCATGATCACCCCCCGACACTGACGATCCGTGCCTTTCCACGGCTGTCCGCGACGGGCCGGGGCGTTGTCGGGTTTGCCGTCAGCCACCCACCGGCACCGGGCACTGATCGGGCAGATCTCGCACTGTGGTGAACGAGCTGTGCACACCAGCGCTCCCAGCTCCATGGCGGCCACCGCCCATTTTGCGGCCTCGGCCTCTTCCCCGGGAACCAGAGCGTCGGCGACGACTCGCTCGGCCTTCGTCACTGAGGCCGGACAGTTCGCGATCCCGGACTCCGCCCGTGCGATGACACGACGCACATTGGTGTCCAATACCGTTGCGCGTCCTCCGAAGGCGAAGGACACCACCGCGGCAGCGGTGTAGTCGCCGATCCCAGGCAAGGCGATGAGCTCGTCGTAGCTGCTGGGCACGATCCCATCGTGCTCGGTGGCGATGGCAACCGCGCAGGCATGCAGACGCAGGGCACGGCGCGGATATCCCAAACGTCCCCACGTGGCGACGGCGACCCCCGACTCCTCCTCGGCCAGATCGTCCGGCGTCGGCCACCGATTCATCCACTCATGCCACGGACCGACGACACGCGTCACCGGGGTCTGCTGGCTCATCACCTCGCTGACGAGCACTCCCCACGGGGAGGTCTCCGGTCGACGCCACGGAAGGTCTCGTCCGTGGACGCCAAACCAGTCGCAGACGGCTTCGACGGCCTGCGGGGTCAGCCCGATCTCAGGCACTAATCTTCCGATCTCAGCCGATGATCTTGGCCGCTGCTTCGGCGGCCTTCGGGAGGGCCTTGCGGAAGACCTCGAAGGTCTCGTCGTCATGGGCGTCGGAGAGGAACCAAGCCTCGAAGCACGATGGCGGCAGGTTGATCCCAGCCTCCAGCATGGCGTGGAAGAAGGCGGTGTAGGCCTCGGCATTCTGGGCCTTGGAATCGTCGTAGTTGCGCACCGGCTCCTCGACCCCGAGGAAGACGCTGAAGAGGTTCCCGGCGTTCTGCAGACGGTATGAGACACCAGCCGCGTCGAGAGCGGAAGCCAACTCACCTCGCCACTGTTCGGAGCGGGAGTCGAGACGCTGGTACACACCGGCGTCAGCCAGGTGCAAGGTTTTGACCCCGGCGACGGTGGCCAGCGGGTTACCCGACAGGGTCCCGGCCTGGTAGACGGGGCCGGTCGGTGCCAGCAGGTCCATGATCTCGGCGCGTCCGCCCAGGGCAGCCAGCGGCATGCCGCCGCCGACGACCTTGCCGAAGGTGAAGATGTCGGGCGCAAAGTCCTCGCCGGAGCGCTGCTGCAGACCCCAGAAGCCCGATGCGCTGCACCGGAATCCGGTGAGCACCTCGTCGGTGATCATGAGGGTACCGTGCTCCTTGGTGAGTCGACGGATCGCGGCATTGAAGCCGGGCTCGGGCGGAACGACGCCCATGTTGGCCGGGCAGGACTCGACGATCACTGCGGCGATCTGGTCGCCCCGCTCGGAGAACACTTCCTCCAGGGCCGTGACGTCGTTGTAGTCGACGACGATGGTGTCGGCCGTCGAGGCGGCCGGGACACCAGCCGAACCCGGCAGACCAGCAGTGGCCACGCCGGAACCGGCAGCGGCGAGCAGGGCGTCGGAGTGACCGTGGTAATTTCCGGCGAACTTGATGATGACGTCGCGTCCGGTGGCGCCACGGGCCAGTCGAACTGCCGTCATCGTCGCCTCAGTGCCGGTAGAGACGAAGCGCACCTTCTCGACCGGGGTCATCCGCTCGATGATCGCGTCGGCCAGCTCGGTCTCGGTGCGGGTCGGAGCTCCGAAGGACAATCCCTTCGACGCGGCCTCCTGCACGGCAGAGACGACCTCGGGATGGGCATGCCCCAACAGGGCCGGACCCCAGGTGCACACCAGGTCCACGTATCGGGTGCCTTCGGCGTCCCAGATCCACGGACCCTGGGCCCTCTCGATGAAGCGGGGAACCCCGCCCACCGATCCGTAGGCCCGCACCGGGGAATCCACCCCGCCGGGAATGACGGCCTGGGCGGCGGAGAACAGTTCGGCGTTGGAGGTCATTTCTTCCTTCCGGTGTTTGGGCTTGTGGCGGGCTTGATCACCAAGGATCAGAAGGCCTCGCGGAACATTTGTGCGGCCTCGATGGCCCAGTAGGTCAGGACGAGATCGGCACCCGCGCGCACGATCGAGGTCAGGGATTCGTTGATGCAGCGGCGACGGTCGATCCAACCGTTGGCGGCAGCGGCCTCGAGCATCGCGTACTCGCCGGAGACCTGGTAGGCGGCAACCGGCACCTGGGAGATCTCGGCTATGTCGGCCAGGACGTCGAGGTAGTGGGAGGCGGGCTTGACCATGACGAGGTCGGCCCCCTCGGCCAGGTCGAGCAGGGTCTCGCGCATGCCTTCACGACGGTTCGACGGATCCTGCTGGTAGGACTTGCGGTCACCCTTGAGGGAGCAGTCCACGGCGTCGCGGAAGGGCCCGAAGAAGGCGGATGCGTACTTGGCCGAGTAGGCCATGATCGACACGTCGGTGAACCCCTCGCGGTCCAGGGCGTCGCGGATGACGGAGATCTGACCGTCCATCATTCCCGACGGGGACACCATGTGGGCTCCAGCCCGAGCCTGGGAGACCGCCATCGCGGCGTAGAGCGGCAGGGTGGAGTCGTTGTGGACCCGGCCGTCGGGGGTCAGGGTCCCGCAGTGGCCATGATCGGTGAACTCGTCCAGACAGGTATCGGCGCAGATGACGAGGTCGTCACCAACGGCTTCGCGCACCGCGGAGACACTGGCATTGAGGATGCCCTTGGGATCCCAGGCCTGGGATCCGATCTCGTCCTTGTGCTCGGGAATGCCGAACAGGTCGATGCCACTGATACCGGCCTCGGCTGCCTGGGTGGCGAGTTCCTTGATCGACTCGGTGGAGTGCTGGTACTGGCCGGGCAGGCTGGTGATCTCGACGGGAGAGTCGATGCCCTCCTTGACGAAGACGGGCAGCATCAACTGGGCCGGGGCGACGCGGGTCTCGGCAACCATCCGCCGCATCGCAGCGGTGGTACGCAGCCGACGCGGGCGGGAAACCGGGCGAAGGCCCTCGGGCAGCGGCTTGACGCCGGCCATGCGGGGATCGCTGGAATCAGGCAGGTACAGGTTCATGATCATCTTCCTTCTCAAACAGGTCGTCGATCAGGCGACCAGGGACTCGATCGCCTCGAGGACGGCCTCCGGGGCAGGGGAGGAGGCCACCGCGTCTGCCGGGTGGTCGAGCTCCTCAAGTGTCTTTGCGGTGGGGTTGCCCAGTGCGACGAGCTTCTGACGGCGCCATCCCAACGGTTCGACGAGGTCGACCAGAGCACGTCCCACCGAGGATGCGGTGACGACGACGAACTCGACCGACGGCCAGGACTGAGCGATCACTTGGGGCAGTTCGTCAACGGCAGCGGTGGTGTACACCTCGAGCCGATTGACGGTGCAACCGGCCCTCGTCAGTCCCTCGGGGACGGTGTCGGCGGCCAGTTTCGAGACCGGGAGCAGGACGTTCGCGGCACCACCCGGCCATTCGGCGACCAGACCGGCCCCACTGTGGTCCTCCGGCACGAAGTCGACGCCAGTACTGCGCTTCTCCAGGGCCCTCGCGGTGGCCGTGCCCACGGCTGCCACCTTGATGTCAGGGTTCGGCAGTGGATCGGGCAGCAGCCCGACGGTGGTCTTCGAGGTGACGACCAGCCAGTCAGCCTGCCACAGGTCGGCCTCGGAGAGCCTATCGGCGTCCGGGAGCTCGACGGTCCGGGTCAGCGCCTTGTGGATGACCCCGTAACCGGCCTGCTTCAAGGTCGTCACGAACTTGTCGTGGGAGTCGTCACGGGGGACGAGGACTGGGGGTTTGATGAGATCAGCAGGGTTCGTGGTCATCGAGTGCTTCCTGTGGCCTTGAGGTCTGCAACATCGGCGGCGCCGTCGTCCAGCAGCTCCTCGGCGGCCGTCACTCCCAGGGTATGCGCCGCGGCCAGTGCCGGCTCGGCCTCCTTAGGCAATTCGACGCTCACCTGTTCCCGAATGGTGCGCGACCCGTTGACCGCAGCCACAACCACGTCCAGGGTCAACACGTCTGGGGACATTCCGGGGGTCGGCGCGAGATGGGCCAACGCGCCGATCGGGGCGGCGCACCCGGCCTCCAGATGGGACAGCACGGCACGCTCGGCGGTGGCCGACAGCCGCGTGCCGTAGTCGTCGATCCTGGCGAGGGCCTTGGCGAGCTTGCCGTGATGCACATCGGCGGTCCGACACTCGACGGCCAGGGCTCCCTGGGCCGGAGCCGGCAGCACGACCGACGGGTCGAGAAGCTCGGTGATGACGTCACTGTGCCCCAGACGAGCAAGTCCTGAGGCAGCCAGCACGACGGCGTCGAGGTCCTCCTTGCCGCTGTCTTCGGCGTAGTGACCCAGACCCTTGACCCGGCCCAGACGGGTGTCGACGTTGCCGCGGATGTCGACGATCGTCAGGTCCGGTCGCACCGCCAACAGTTGGGCCACTCGCCGCGGCGAACCGGTTCCGACGCTGGCCCCCTGCGGCAACTCGTCGAGGGTGAGACCGTCACGAGCCACCAGGGCGTCGCGCGGATCCTCGCGGACAGGGACGGCACCAATCGCCAGTCCGAGCGGGCGTCCGGTCGGCAGGTCCTTGAAGGAGTGGACGGCGATGTCGGCCGAGCCCTCCAGCAGGGCAGTGCGGATCGCCGAGGCGAACACCCCGATGCCACCCATCGACGCCAGGGAGGCCGTCGAGGTGTCACCGTGGGTAGTGATCGTCGCCAGATCGACGTCGAGCCCCTGTGATCTCAGCAGCTCTGCGACCATCTCGGATTGAGTGGTTGCCAGGGTGCTGGCACGGGTTCCCAGACGGATTGAAGACATGTCCTCCATTGTGGCACTCGGTTCCGACGCCTTTTCCCTTGCTCTCAGACCAGTTGACGGGCCGTGTGGCGGGCTTGAGGCACCAGAGCGGCGATGCCGGAACCCGACGCCCATGCCCCGACCAGACCGATGCGGCCTCGTCCGGACCGGTTCAACTCCTCGAGCTGGCGGTGCAGACCGTCACGCCACGCCCTGGTCTCCGGAGTCGTCGGGGCCAGAGACCCCGTCCAGTGGATGATCTGGGAGTCCACCACCTGATTGGACGACAATTCCACACCGAGCAGGATCGAGGCATCCTCCAGCGCCCGCTCGACGCTGAGCTCGACATCCGTCTCCCCGGATCGCCCGTAGGAGACCCGTAGCAGGTGCAGTCCGTCGGGGCAGGACTGCCCCAGGCTCGGCCACTTGGCAGACATGTGTGTCAGGGCCTTCGCCTTGACGCTCGTCGTCCCGGGAGCCACCAGCATGCCGTTTCCACGCGGGCTGTCGTCCAGCTCCGGAGCCTGCAGGGCCAGATTGACGTGGCCAATGGGCGCACCGGGAATCATCTCGGGTCCGGAGACGTCGATGACACTGCTCAGCAGGTCGGTGGCAGGACCGGCAGAACAGGCGACGACGACCCGCGGGGTCAGGAAGGTGCGCACCTCGCCGTCAGGGACAGGAGGCAAGGACGGATTCGGGTTGCGCGAGGTGTCGGCGGTCTCGACGAGCCACTGGTCACCATGGCAGGTCAGCTTTCGAGCCCCCACCCGGGTCATGATCCTCGCACCGGCCTCCTCGGCCTGACGACGCAGCTCGGCCGGCATGGTGAACATGCCGCCAGCCACCGAGGCGACGACCGGCCCTTCCGGCATCCGGGAACGGCACAGGGCCACGCCGGCAGCCAAGGACCCGGTGGACTGGGCGGCAGCCCGCAGACCGGGGGAGACGACGTCGGCCGAGAGCAGGTGCGGATCGGCGGCATGGATACCACCGGCGATCGGGGTGACGAGTCGCCTCAGCACCTTCGGTCCCATTCGTGACTCCACCAGGGTTCCCAGATCCCGGGGGAGTTCGTCGGGCATTGGGGCGCGGTCGAGTGCGGCGGCGCGGGCGGCCTCCTTGGCTCCCAGCGCAATGACGACCGCCGGGTCCGACAGATCGGCAGGAATGCCCAGGATGGCATTGCCGGGCATCGCGAAGCAGGCGTCGTCGAAGTACACCCAGGACGGGGCGGTCCTCGGTTTCTCGACGGTCACCCCCAGTTCCTCGGCCAGCTCGGCGGTGTCGGGAAGACGAATGGCCCACCCCTCGGCGCCGATGTCATAGCTGATCCCCGCCAATGTCGACCCAGCCACCAGGCCCCCGGTGTACCCGCGGGATTCCACCAGCACGGGGCGTAGCCCTTCCTGGGTGAGCTGCCAGGCCGCAACGAGTCCGGCCATGCCACCGCCGATGACGACGGCGTCCACGGTGTGCGGATCAAGGGTGTTCATCGTCACGTCCTCGGAATTGTGGTTCACAGTGAGTGCACCAGCTCCACCAGTCGCGTCAGCACGTCGGGGTCGGTGTCGGCGGGCACACCATGGCCCAGGTTGACGACGTGGCCGGGGGCCTGACGTCCAGCCGCGACGACTTCGCGGGTGGCGGTCTCCAGCGGTTCCCAACCGGCGAGGAGCAGGGCCGGGTCGATGTTGCCCTGTACCGGCATGTCCATCCCGGAGACCATCAGGGTGGCGCAGGCCTCGTCGAGACTGATGCGGTGGTCGACGCCGAGGACCGGGTACCGGGACGCCGTCGCAGCCACCTGGGCCAGCTCGGAGAGCAGATGGCTGGCATTGACGCCGAAGTGCACCACAGGGGTGTTCGGGTCGAGGTCGGCGAGAGCACGCTGGGAGAAGGGGGCGACGCTGGCGCGGTAGTCGACGGCGCTCAGCGACCCGGCCCAGGAGTCGAAGAGCTGGACGGCACGAGCCCCACCGCGCAACTGGGCGGCCAGGAATGCGGCGTCCAGGTCGGCCACCCATTCCATGAGCCTGGCCCAGGCTTGCGGATCCGAGTGCATCATCGCGCGGGCGGCCAGGTGGTCACGGGAGGGCCCGCCCTCCACCAGGTAGGCGGCAATCGTGAACGGGGCGCCGGCGAAACCAATCAGTGGCGTGGTGTCACCGAGTTCTTCCGCCACCAGGCGGGCAGCCTCTTCGATGGCAGAGGCATCACCGGGCTCGCGCTGGGTTATCCGGTCGACGTCGTCCGCGGTGCGAACAGGCTCGTCGAGAACCGGTCCGACTCCCGGCTCGATCCGCACCCCGATCTTAGCCAGGGCCAACGGCACCATGATGTCGGAGTAGAGGACGGCCCCATCGACATGGTGACGTCGCACGGGCTGGCAGGTGATCTCAGCTGCCAGCTGCGGGTTGAGGCAGGAGTCGAGCATCGTCGTGCCCTCGCGGGCCTTGCGGTACTCCGGGAGTGAACGGCCCGCCTGACGCATGAACCAAACCGGGGTGACGGCAGGGTGATGCCCGGTCATGGCCTGCAGAAGCGGTGAATCGGCTGTGGAGGTGGTGGTTTCAGTCATCACCTCGATTGTGCCTCACTTCGTCGAGAGGCCGTTCATGGGGCAGTTGTCGAGTGCGACGAAAGGTTCGCGGCTACTGGGGTTCGTCGGAACCGCATGGTTCAATAGCGTTTCGTGGGATTGTGTGTCTTGACCGTGGATCATGCCGAGCAAGGACTCGGCGTCGTTTCCGAGGCTGCCGCGCAGGTCGATGGGCTCGGCCTGGCACTGACTGACCATCCCCAGATCCGTGGCGCTCTCGTGTTGTCAACGTGCAACCGAGTGTGCCTGATCGTGGAGACTTCTCCCGACTCTGCCGCTCAAGGATTCGACGAGACCGCGCTGCGCGCCTGTCTCGCCGACCAGGGGGCGACGGTGTTGGCTGACTCGGCCCAGATCTTCTGTGAGAACGACGCCGTCTGGCGGGTGTTCCGGGTGGCTGCTGGCCTGGAGTCGATGGTTGTCGGTGAGCGCGAGGTCGCCGGACAGATGAAGCGTGCTTTGAATGAGGCGCGCAAGGAACAGACGGTTTCGTACATCATCGGCCACGTCGTCGAGGAGGCGCTCAAGACCTCCCGCCATGTCGCCACTGAGACGGCACTGGCTGCCGAGGGGCGCACCGTGGTGGCCGTTGGCCTGGACCTCGTCTCCCAGCAGATGGACCTCGACGGGGCTTGCGTCCTCGTCATGGGAACCGGTTCCTACGCCGGAGCATCGTGCGCCCAGCTGAACTCCCGCGGCGTGACTGAGATCCAGGTCCATTCGGCCTCCGGCCGTGCCGCCGGATTCGCTCGCCGGCACCGTGTGACCGAGGCCGTCGATCTGGATGCCGCGTTGGCACAGGCTGACCTCGTCGTCACCTGCCGTGGCTCGGGCGTGCCCGCCCTCTCCGCACCGGCCGCCCGACGTGCAGTGGATGCTCGCGCCGGACGAGACCTGCTGGTCCTTGATCTGGCCGTCAGCGGTGACGTCGAGGATCCGATACCCGCTGGGGTTGAGGTCATCGACCTGGAGACCATTCGTCATGCCGTTCCCGCCTCTGCTGAGGCCGAACGCGCCGCCGCCGAGCACATCGTCGCTGTCGGGGTCCGGCACCTTGCCATCGACCTCGAGCGTCGTCGGATGGCTCCGGCCGTTGTCGCCCTGCGCGATGTCATCTCAGATCTCGTCACCGCCGAGCTTGAGCGCCTGCCTCAAGAGGGATCGGTGGCGGTCGACGAGGTGGCAGCTTCTTTGCGTCGGCTTGCCGCGTCCATGGCGCACATCCCCTCGGCACGAGCCAGGATGGCCTCTGAGAAGGGTCTGGGGGATCGCTGGCTCAACTCGTTGTCGGACGTGTTGGGGATCGACGTCGAGATCGCCGCACCCGTCATCGACATGTCAACCTTCACGAACGCTGACTGCATGGCCTGCCCGGTGACCGGCCTGCGGGTGGAGGACCTTGCCGCGGATGCGGCGCCCCGAGGTGAGGAGAAGAATTCGTGACCGTCAACCCGTATGCAGCCCCCAAGGATCCGTTGGCTCCTTACGACGCGGTGCTCGTCGCATCTTTCGGTGGGCCGCGGTCCCCCAAGGAGGTCATGCCCTTCCTGAGGAGGGTTTCCAACGGTCGCATTCCGGATGAGCGATTGGCCGAGGTCGCTCACCACTATGACCGGTTCGGTGGGGTGAGCCCCATCAACGCGGCGACGGACGCCTTCGTCAATGCCTTGAAGAATGAGCTTCACCAGCATGGAGTCCGGATCCCGATCCTGCTGGGGAACCGCAACGGCTCGCCGTTCCTTGATGACGTCCTGCCCGAGATGCACCAGCATGGTGTGCGTCGAGTGCTTGCCGTCGTCACCTCCGCATATGCCTGCTACTCCGGTTGCCGTCAGTACCGCGAGGAGATTGCTGCGGCCCTCGACAAGGCCGACATCACGGACATGCAGATCGACAAGGTGCCTCCCTTCAACGAGGCCCCCGGTTTCATTCGCGCCAATGCGGAAGCCCTCATGCAGTCCTTCATGCGCATCCCGCCGACCCCGCTCGAGGCCACCCGAGTCGTGTTCGTCACCCACTCCATCCCCGACCCCATGCAGGAGGCGTCGGGGGCTGGGCGGCCAGGGACTGATTACATCTCCCAGCACAAGGCGGTGTGCGAGAAGATTGCTGATCAGGTGCGTCATGCCTTCGGCAACATGCCGCAGTGGGATCTGGCATATTGCTCGCGGTCGGGGCGCCCTACTGACCCCTGGCTGGAGCCGGACATCAATGACCACCTGCGCACCCTTCCGGAGCAGGGGATCAAGTCCGTCGTGGTTGCGCCGATCGGTTTCGTCGCTGATCACATGGAGGTCGTCAATGACCTCGATCACGAGGCAGCTGAGACGGCGGCTGACATCGGGCTGGCCTTTGCTCGTGCTGCGACCGCTGGCGCTCATCCGGCCCTCGTCGCCGACGTGGTGGGCCTGATCATGACCCAGGCAGCGGCTGCCCGAGGAGAGGGCGGAAATCCGACCTCCTGGCCCACCCCCTGTGCCCCCGGATGCTGCCGACGCTGCGTGGATGCCAAGGACATTCCGGCCATCTCCGGAAGTGATGTCGTTGCGCCTGACGAGACGCAGGCTTCCGAGCCGGTGGTCGCAGCCGTGGCATCGACTGGCACGGCAACGGCAGCGGAGGCCGCGCACCCAGAACCTGAGGTCCTGTCCGATCCCAGACCTGCTACCGTTCCTGGATCTGACGCCACCCCTGAGGCCGTCGGACCGGAGCCAGAAGCTCCTTCCCCCTACGACCTTCTGACCAAGGAGATCCCCATGACTGACCATTCGAGCAGCAACTCAGTGATTGAGGGACCTCGCGACGACGAGGCCCCCGCCGGTTCCTACACCGCACCGACAGATCCGCGTGATTACGCCGTCGTCCCGGAGGAGGTCAATGCCTCCAGCAAGTGGGCGATGTACTCGGTATTCAGCGTTGCCACCCCGCTTCCCGCTGACGATGTGGAGCGCCGTCAGCTCATCGAGGGCTCCGACGAGTGGGTCGGACAGTCCGGCGTCGAGACCCGTGGCTGGTATGACCTGTCGGGTCTGCGGGCGGACGCCGACCTGCTGGTGTGGTGGTTGAGCGACAATCCGACGTCCCTGCAGGACGCCTACCATCGGTTCCGCGGATCCGGTCTGGGACGCCACCTCGATCCGGTGTGGTCGAATGTGGGCGTTCACCGTCCGGCAGAGTTCAACAAATCTCACCTGCCCTCCTGCTTCGCCGGAGTCGCCCCGCGGCGCTGGGCTGCCTTCTATCCCTTCATCCGTTCCAAGGGGTGGTACCTGCTTCCGGCTGCTGACCGTTCCCGCATGCTGCGCGAGCACGGCATGGTCGGCGCCGCCAACTCCGACGTCAAGGCGTCCACCTTGGCCGCCTTCGCCCTGGGGGACTATGAGTGGATTCTCGCCCTGGAGGGTGACGACCTCGCTCGCGTCGTCGACGTCATGAAGGACCTGCGCTACGTCGAGGCTCGTCGTCACGTTGACGTTGACACCCCCTTCTTCACTGGCGAGCGCGTCTCCCCGGTGACCTGGGCCGACCGTCAGATGAGAGCTTGATGGCGCCCTTGCGTGGCCTGACCGACCCGGTGGGACCGGAATCGCCGCAGACCTACTGGGTGCGGCGTCTGGTCCTGCTCATCGCAGTGGTGATTGTCGTTGCCTTGGTGGTCACGGGTGTTTCCAAGCTCATGAGCGGTTCGAAGAAGTCGGCGGCGCCGGCGGCGTCGTCCTTCACCCCGAACCCGTCATGGACTGACACCGCCTGGGGCCCGGAGACTCCGACTCCCTCGGGTTCGGCCAGTTCCGGCAAGTCCGCTTCCTCCTCGAAATCTCCGCCGGCGACGTCGTCCGCATCAGCGTCGTCATCTCCATCCGCATCGCCCGCTGGCGAACTCTGCGAAGGGTCCCAGCTGACGGTCAAGGTCACGGGAGACAGCAAGAAGCCCAAGGTGGGTGACACCGAGACCTTCACCGTGGAGGTGAAGAGCTCGTCTGACTGCCGCTGGGACACCCAGAAGGTGAAGCAGACCCTCACCGTCACCTCCGGATCGGACCGCATCTGGTCGACCGAGGACTGCGGCTCCTGGGGGCCAAAGGGCATCCGTGAGATCAGGTCCAAGGATCCTTGGACCTATAAGGTCTCCTGGCCGACCAAACGGTCCACCGACAAGTGCAAGCTGTCGAAGGAAAACCTGGGGAGTGGCTACTACATCGCCACCGTCGACATTGATGGCGGTTCGAGCGATCGGTTCATCATGCAGATGAGTGAGTGACCCTCCAGCACACACCCTTATGCCCCCATGACATGTTTCGGCTCCCAGCTCGCGAGCTGGGAGCCGAAGTCGTTGTCAGTGGAAGTGATGGGTGCGCTGGTCGTTCTCGAAGATTGACTCCAGACCCTGCCGGATCTCGCGGGCCCGCTTCAGCCCCACTCCCCTGACGTCGCCAAGTTCTGACGTGGAGGCCGACACCAGGGTCTGCAGGTTCGAGAAGTGATCGATGATCGCTTGAATCGCCCGGGACGACAAATCGGTGATCGATGCCAGCTGACGGTGTCCGCGTGGCTGCATGGGAGCGTCGAGGGGGTACTCGACAGGATCGAGATCGATGGCCCCAGCCACCTTGGCGACGTCAAGAAGGTCCTCCCAGGGAAGCTTCTGCAGACCGGACAGGGAGAACTCGCCCGGGGCGACGGAGTCCGGCCGGTAATCCTCGGTGAGCAGACGTCCCAGGTCCTCCACCCCGAGGGACAGCTCGTTGCGCTGCAACTGGACTAGGCGACCCTCGACACCGAGCGCGGAGACATAACCGCGGACCTCGGCGTCGATCCGACGCCACATCTCGACGCGCTGGGCGACGGCTGCGACGTCACGGACTTGGACCTGGTCGCGGACCTCCAACATAGTGAGGTTGTCAGCTTCCTCAACCAGACGAGCACGGTAACTCGACAGGGTCGCCAGTGCCTGGTTGGCGCGAGCCAGTAGCTGCTCCGGCCTCTCAATCGGGTAACGGCGGCCATTGAGGAACAGGGACATCACCGACATCGACGCCGAGACGACGACCACCGGTGTGCCAGTTTGTTGGGAGAGGCGGTCAGCGGTGCGGTGACGGGTACCGGTCTCCATCGTCGGCAGGTTGCCATTCGGGACGAAGTGGACCGCAGCCGCGGTGATTCGCTCGTGGTCGCTCGAGACGACCAGCCCGCCGTCCATCTTCGACAGCTCGCGAAGGGCCTGCGGAGTGAGCCGGACGTCGAGCGGAAAACCGCCGGAACACACCTCATCGATCTCCGGACCATTACCGAGCACGATGAGGCCACCGGTACGTCCATTGATGATCCGGTTGAGTCCCTCCCGAATAGGTGTGCCGGGGGCGAGCAGGGCCATCAGGTGACGGACCCGTGCGGCCTCCGTCTCCCGGTCGTTCTCGGGGGTTGGCTGGGCGTCGGTCATGAGACGACTTTAGTTCTACCCACCGAAGTTCTCACCTCGGATGTGCTCGTCATGACTGGCCCGCCTTGCGCTGCCGACGCAGGTTGAGCACCGACAGTGCCTCGGCCACACTGCCGACCTCGATGACATGGAGTCCGTGCATGGTCGGAACCTTGGTGTGCGCCTCGCGGGAGTTGCGTGGCACGACGGCGAGGTCGAAGCCCAGGCGTGCTGCCTCTCCCACGCGTCTTTCCAAGCCAGGGACACGTCGCAGATCACCGGCGAGTCCGACCTCTCCCAGGGCCACGACTCGCGTCGGGAAGTTGGCGTCGAGAACAGCCGAGGCCGCTGCCACCGCGATCGCCAGATCGGCCGACGGGTCCGACACCCTGGCCCCACCCACCGTCGAGACGTAGACGTCCCGGTTGCTCAGTGGCATGCCTGCCTTGCGTTCCAGGACGGCCAGAATCATGGCGACCCTGCTGCCCTCGACCCCATGGGTGGTGCGCCGCGGGTACTTCTCGGATGCCGATGGGGCCACCAGCGCCTGCACCTCCGAGAGCAGGGGACGGCGACCCTCCATCGTCACCGTCACGCAGGTGCCCGGTTGGGGATCGGCATTGTCCGAGGTGAACAGTCCCGACGGATCGGGTACCTCCATGATTCCGCTGTCGGTCATCTCGAAGCAGCCCACCTCGTCGGCCGGGCCGTAACGGTTCTTGGCGGCTCGAACCATGCGGAATCCGGAGTGACGGTCACCCTCGAAGTTGAGGACGACGTCGACCAGGTGCTCCATGGTTCGTGGACCGGCGATCGACCCCTCCTTGGTGACGTGACCGACGATGATGACGGCCATGCCACGCCGCTTGGCCACCCGTACCAGCGCACCGGTGACCTCCCTCACCTGGGAGACCCCGCCGGGGGAGCCGTCAGCCTGACTCGTCCCCACCGTCTGAACCGAGTCCAGCACCATGAGGGAGGGCTCGGTCTGCTCGATGTGTCCCAGTACCGTCCCCAGGTCGGTCTCGGAGGCCAGATAGAGTTCGTCAGCAAGTGAATTCGTACGACCCGCCCGCAGTCTCACCTGTGCCGCCGACTCCTCACCCGTGACGTAGAGGGTGCGTCGTCCGGCCTTGGCCCATTTGGCAGCGACGTCGAGGAGCAGGGTCGATTTTCCAACTCCTGGTTCTCCGGCGAGCAGCACGACGGCTCCGGGCACCAGACCACCTCCGAGTACCCGGTCCAACTCGCTGATCCCGGTGAGGTGACGGTTGGCGGCCTGCTCGCTCACCTCGCCGATGGGCACGGCCTTGGAGGTGGGTGTCGACGAGGCAACCGCAGTGAGCTTCGGTGCTCCCCTCTCGACCACCGAACCCCAGGTCTGGCACTCCCCGCAGCGACCGACCCACTTGGACGTCGTCCAGCCGCACTCGGTGCACACCCATGTCGGAGCCTGCGTCTTCTTCGCCATGGCTCATACCCTGTCAGCAGGGGCCGACAGGTTCGACGATGGTGGTGTTCCGGTGGTGTTCTCCTCAGGCCACCGGCGGGTAGTGCGGCCACCACATGGCGTCCTGAACTGCCTGCACGACGTTGTCGGGATGTTTCGTGGCGATTCCCTCCTCGATCGCGGCCTGGACGACCGCCACTGCGACCGTCGCCGAGGAAGCCCGCAGATTCTCCACGGCGGGGAGAAGGGATGCTCCCGCCGGACGCGGGTCCACCTGGGAGGCGACGGCCTCGGCCGCGGCGAGGATCATGCCGGCGCTCACTCGCTCGGCTCCCGAGACGATGACCCCCAGTCCCAGGCCCGGGTAGAGGAGGGCATTGTTGCCCTGTCCGATCTCATAGCGCACACCGCCGTATTCGAAGGGTTCAATCGGGATGCCGGTGGAGACCAGGGCCTTTCCCCCCGACCATGAGATGACGTCTGCCGGCACCGCCTCGATCTTCTCGGTGGGGTTCGACAACGGCAGGATGATGGGACGCTCGACCCCCTTGCACATCTCCTCGACGACCTGCTGGGTGAAGGCGTCGTGGTCGGTGGAGGTGCCGATGAGGATCGTCGGGTGAACCTGCCGGACCGTCTCCATCAGACCGATACGCCCGTTTGAATGAGCCCAACGACGCGTCTTATCGGCTGGCTTGGCGTAAGGCTCCTGGTAATCGGGCAGATTCTCCATGTCGTCGGTGACCAGTCCATTGCGGTCGATGAGCCAGATTCGATCGATCGCCTCCTGCTGACCCAGGCCGTCACTGACCATGGCCTCCCGGATCTGGTCGGCAATTCCGGTACCGGCGGTACCTGCCCCGTACACCAGCAGACGTTGACTGGCGAAGGTCTGTCGGGTGACCTTGAGACCGGAGATCACGGCTGCCAGGACGATGGCTGCCGTACCCTGCATGTCGTCATTGAAGATGCGATGGCTCCCGGCATTCTGCACCAGAATCCGACGGGCGTTGGAGGCCCCGAAGTCCTCGAAGTGCAGCAGGGCGTGCGGGTACAGCTCGCTGGCGACCTCGAGGTACTCGTGGATGAGTTTGTCATAGCGCTCCCCGCGCACTCGGGCATGACGATTGCCGAGGTACGACGGGTCGTTGAGCAGGTATGCGTTGTCGGTGCCGACGTCGAGGTTGACGGCGATGGTGCGCTCCGGACGGATGCCCGCGGCTGCCGTGTAGAGAGCGAGCTTGCCTATCGAGATGTCGGTCCCGTTGACTCCCCAGTCCCCAATTCCGAGTATCTGCTCGGAGTCGGAGACAACGAGGAGGTCGACGTCGTCAGGTCCCAACTCGAGGGTCTCGAAGGAGGGGCGGACATCCTCGATGTGGTCGACGGACAGGTAGACCGCGCGGGAGCGTCGGTAGGCGTGACTCCACTTCTTGATGGCCTCGCCGACGGTGGGGTCGTAGATCACCGGCAGCAACTCGACGAGGTGATCGACCAGCAGCTTGTAGTAAAGGGTCTCGTTACGGTTCTGGAGTTCTTCCAGGAAGACGTAACGGTCAATGTTGCGGTCGAATCCCTGGAGCTGGCGGTAGCAGCGCTGGGCCTGCTGCTCGAGAGTCTCGACGGCTGCCGGAAGCCGTCCGATCATCCCGTGCTCCAGCCGTTCGGCGCGGGTGAAAGCCGTTCCCCGATTCGTGATCGGGTTCGTCATGGGTTCGGGTTTCCTGGACACGACAACCTCCCGGTAGTGACTTCGTCTCTTACGCTACCGGGAGGGTCTGTCAGTTTTTTGACGTCAGATGCGAACTCGTCCGTGGGACGGGGTGTCGAAGGTCACGGCGTCGATGCCGGGGTGGCCATTCGGGCTGGTGAAGTCGAAGGTGATGCCCTCGACCTCGTCGGGAATGGTCTCTCCCAGCCAGTTCTCGACGCGCTGGCGTGATCCGGACACCTCGACCGAGGCGAGGGTGACGTTGCCGCTCAGACTGGAGGGCAGCAGTTCGGCTGGGGAGGTCCACTTGATGAAGAAGGGAAGCTGCGGGTCAGCCATCAGGCCCTTGATGCCGATCTGGCGCCACTCGAGGTGGCGACCATCGGGGAAGGTGCGGTTGCCGGGCACTGACTCACGCTCGAGGCGCTTCTCGTAGGGGGCGAGATCGTCGACGGAGACGGCCCACCCCATCCATCCGCCGCCCTGTTCCTGACGTGCGCGCACGGCCTGACCGAAGACGGCCTTCTCGGCTGCGGGGTGGTCCAGCACCTCCACAACCTCGATGTAACGCGGCCCGACCAGCGGCAGAATGCGGTTGCGGGTTCCAAAGCTCGGATGGACTCCGCCGTTGATGAATGAGGCCCCCAGGATTTCGCCGAGGCGAGCGGCATCCTCATCGAGACCTGCAGGGCCAGCGGCGAACATGAGATGGTCGACGTGCATGGCAGTATTGTCCCCTTTGTCCTTCCCATGATGAAATCCGACCCCTGGTTGGCTGCAATGAAGCGGGTCTAAACGAGGCTTTGAGGGGATGTAGACAGGGTGCGCATTCTTTGGCTCGTGACACGCCGTCGACCCCGACAAGGTAGGTTGAGCATGTGCCTGACAGTGCCGGACCTGACAAACCCTCGACCATGGTTGCTTCCAGTGCTCCTCGGGTGACGTTGTCGACGACCTCGGTCTATCCCGAGTCGACGGCCGATGCCTTCGCCCGCGCCAAGGCCATTGGTTATGACGGCGTGGAACTCATGGTCGGCATCGACCCGGTTGCCGCTGATGTCGACCGAATCGTCGAGTTGTCGGCAGAACACGACGTCAAGGTGTGGTCGATTCACGCGCCATGCCTGCTCGTCACCCCGAATGTGTGGGGCGGCGACTCCTGGGGCAAGCTGGACAAGGCCGCCGAGGCTGCAGGACGACTTGACTCCAAGCTCATCGTCGTCCATCCGCCCTTCCGCTGGCAGCGCGACTATGCGAGCCGGTTCGAGGAAGGCATCGCCGAGCTCAACGAGAAATACGCCCCACTGGTTTTTGCCGTGGAGAACATGTACCCGTGGCGTACCCCAGCGGGTCGTTTCGCCGCATACCTGCCGGGATTCGACCCCACCAAACTCAGCTACGACCACCTCGTCCTGGACCTTTCCCACGCCGCCACGGCCCAGATGGACTCGCGAAAGCTCGTGGACCTGTGGGGGCCGCGACTGCGTCACATCCACCTCACCGACGGTTCGGGCACCTTCAAGGACGAGCATCTTCTGCCCGGCCGGGGGAATCAGCATGCCTGGGAGGTCGTCGAGCGTGCCGTGGCTGGCGGGTTCAACGGTGACATCGTCCTCGAGGTCAACACCCGTAAGCTCTCCGGCCAGGGGGCTGGGCAAGGTGCCCGGTTCGAGGCACTCTCCGAAGTCCTGATGCAGACCCGTATGGCCGTTGACCGTGGCATCTTCGCGCGTCGTGACACCGAGGCGCGGCAGGAGGCCCATCAGTGACCGAGAATCGACACGATTTCCGTGGCGGGGCCCTGCTTGCATCGGGTCGACGTCTCGCGATGCAACTGGCGATGGATCCGACCATTGCCGACGAGGTTTCCCAGTCACGGCTGGCCCGTGAGATCGCCGCGACCTATGTCGCTGGTGAGGACGTCGGGACAGCCATCGAGAAGGCTGCCGACCAGGTGTTCAAGGGTCTGGACGTCAGCCTGCATCCCCTCGACCCCGCCGCCGTCGACGTCGCCCAGGCTCGCCGGGCGACGGTCGGGCTGTGCGAAGTGATCGAGAGGCTCGGTGCCGATCCGGCGTTTGGTGGCCACAGCGAGGTCTCCATCAGCCTCGCGGCTCTTGGACTGCGAGTTGACGACGAGCTCGCCCGGGAAAACGCCAGGCAGATCTGCGATATCGCTCGCGACAACCACGTCGCCGTGACGGTGGACGACGAGGGCCCGGACATCCATGATCGTTCCCACCGCATCGGCATGGACCTGCTGGAGGACTACGAGAACACCGGCATCGTCATTCAGGCGGCCCGCCACGATTCCCTCACCCAGGTGAGGGAACTGGCCGCTCCGGGGAGGCGCATCAGGCTGTGCAAGGGTTCCTACACCGGCCCTCGTTCGGTCACCCTGATCCATCCCCATGACGTCGATCTGAGGATGGCGGCATGCCTGCGTGCCCTCATGACCGGCCCCTCGACGGTGATGCTGGCCAGCCATGATCCGGTCTTCGTCGCCCTGGGCGAGCAGCTCATGGCGAGTCTGGATCGGTCCCTGGAATTTCAGATGCTGCAAGGAATTCGTCCTCTCGAGCAGCGCAGGCTGGTGGACATTGGCCACCGGGTGAGGGTTTATCTGCCCTATGGCCGTGATTGGTACCGGTACTGCACTCGACGGATCGTCGAGAGACCGGGCAATATTTGGCTGTTCGGAAGGTCGCTGGTGGAGAGGCGTTGACGATGTGGAATGGCAGGGGCACCGTCCCCCCTCGCCGGTGCCTGGACGAGACCCCTCGCCGGGGAATCATGGGGGACCACTTGGCGGATCGGCGCCTGCTGTGGGAGACGATCTTCCTCCTGGCCGTCAGCCTGGGGCAGTCCGCGTGGTACTCGATTCTGCGAATGATCGAGAGACTCACCCGCGGTGTGCCGATGGATCAACAGGCCTCGAAGCTCAACTCCTCGGTGACCCCCGGGCGTCCCTGGCTTGATCTGCTCTACCAGTTGTCTGACATCGTCTTCGGTGTCGCACCGGCCCTGCTGGCTCTGCTCCTGCTCGCCCAGGTCAAGCCCCCTCGCAAGGGTGTTCGTCACGCCCTCGGTCTGCAAGGGCCGGGGTGGGGACAGGATGTCGGCGCCGGAGCGATCCTGGCCGTCATCATTGGCATTCCCGGGCTTGGTTTCTACCTCGCCGCTCGCGCACTGGGGCTGAACACGACGGTTCAGGCCTCCCAACTGCAGCATGTGTGGTGGATGGTTCCGGTACTCATTGGTCTGGCCCTCATGAATGCGGTCCTGGAGGAGACCGTCATGGTCGGCTACCTGTTCACGCGGTGGCGTCAGATCGGGTGGTCGACGACGATGGTCATCGTCGTCTCAGCCGTCATTCGCGGCACCTACCACCTGTACCAGGGCTGGGGTGGTTTCCTCGGCAACATCATCATGGGTCTTTTCCTGGGATGGGTCTTCTCCAAGAGACGTCGACTTCTGCCCCTCATCGTGGCCCACGTCTTCCTCGACACCGTCTCCTTCATCGGATACGCCTATCTGGTCGGTCACGTCAGTTGGTTGTGAGTCCATTCGGACACTGCGCGGACCTGTCGTGACATGCCCCTACCATGGGCGGCATGAAGCTTGGAGTCTTCGGAGCCACTGGACAGGTCGGTCGGGTCATGCGCACCTTGCTGGCGGAGCGTCATTTCCCCGCTGACAAGGTGAGGTTCTTCGCCTCTGCCCGTTCGGCCGGCCAGAAGTTGCCATGGGAAGACGGTGAGGTCGTCGTCGAGGACACTGCGACGGCTGATTTCTCAGGCCTTGACATCGCGATCTTCTCCGCGGGTGGCGGTACCTCTCGCGAGTTCGCTCCCAAAGTGGCTGCTGCCGGGGCCGTCGTCATCGACAACTCCTCGGCCTGGCGACGCGACCCTGACGTCCCGTTGGTCGTCAGCGAGGTCAACCCCGAGGACATCGCCAAGCGTCCCAAGGGGATCATCGCCAACCCGAACTGCACGACGATGGCGGCCATGCCGGTGCTCAAGCCGCTTCATGACGCTGCCGGACTGACCCGTCTCGTCGTGGCCACCTATCAGGCGGTCTCCGGATCGGGCGTCGCCGGAGTGCGCGCCCTCACCGAGCAGACCGCAGCCATCGACGGCCCCTCTGCCCTGGCCCTGGACGGACGGGGAGTACCGGTCGATGATTTCGGGCCCTACGTCGCGCCGATCGCCTTCAACGCCGTCCCGGTCGCTGGCAACCTCGTTGATGACGGCACCGGCGAGACCGACGAGGAGCAGAAGCTGCGCAACGAGTCGCGCAAGATCCTCCACATCCCGGATCTGCTGGTCGCCGGAACCTGCGTGCGGGTGCCGGTGTACAGCGGCCACGGGCTGGTGGTGCACGCGGAATTCCGTGACGATCTGAGCCCCGAGAAGGCTACCGAGCTGTTGGTGAAGGCTCCGGGTGTCAAGGTCGTCGACGTCCCGGATCCTCGCTCTGCCGCCGGAACCGATCCGTCCCTGGTCGGGCGTATCCGCCCTGATCAGTCCGCCCCGGCAGGCAAGGGGCTGGTGTTCTTCTGTTCCGCGGACAACCTGCGAAAAGGTGCCGCCCTCAATGCCGTGCAACTGGCCGAACTGGTGGCTGCCGAATGAGCGGGAAGGTTGCGGTTCTGGGCTGCGGGACGATGGCTGGAGCCCTCATCGGTGGGCTCATCGACGCCGACACGGTCAAGGCTGACGATGTCGTGGCGACGGCGCGCTCGGAGTCCCACCGCGACGAGATCGCCAGGACTCTGGGCGTGAAGACCACGGCGGACAACGCCGAGGCTGCCCGTGACGCTGACCTCATCATTCTCGGCGTCAAGCCCTATGCGGCCGCCGGAGTGCTGGAGGAGGTCGCGGATTCCCTCAAGGATGACGCGATCATCATCTCCATCGCCGCCGGTGTCACCACCGAGAAGTTGCTCGCTGCCTGGCAGGGCAATGTCGTCCGCGTCATGCCCAACACCCCCGTCCGAGTGGGCAAGGGCGCGTTCATCGTCAGCCCGGCGCCAGGTGCTGAGGAGGCCGGCGAGAAGGTCGTCGAGATCTTGGGTACGGTCGGGAGGGTCGTCGAGGTGCCCGAGAAACTGCATGATGCCGCCACGGCCGTGTCGGGCTCCGGCCCGGCCTACGTCTTCCTGGTGGCCGAGGCAATGATTGACGCTGCTGTCGCCATGGGACTGCCGCGCGACCAGGCGAGCCAGCTCACCGTCGCCACCCTGGCCGGCTCGGCCGAGCTGTTGGCCGGAGATGAGCACCCGGCAGTGCTGCGTTCCGAGGTGACGAGCCCCGGCGGGACCACCGCGGCGGCCCTGGCTGAGTTGGAAGCCGGGGGGCTGCGCGCCACTTTCGCCGATGCGATGACGGCATGTCGAGACCGTGCGGCGGGCGTGTCCTGACGGGTCAGCGCGGCGTTTTTGGCTCGATTGCAGATCACAGCGTAAAGTAATCCTTTGTCCGCCTTGTCGGTGGGCCGAGAACTTCGCACCCACCCGGGTGCACCAAACTTCCAGTTCCAACGAAAGAGGTTGACCGTGGGATCCGTGATCAAGAAGCGTCGCAAGCGCATGGCGAAGAAGAAGCACCGCAAGCTGCTCAAGAAGACGCGTATTCAGCGTCGTCGCGCCGGCAAGTGACGCTTCGGGCGGTTGTGCATGTGGCGACGACATCGGCATGACACGACTGCCCCTCGCAGCGGTGAATCACGGCCCCTCGACCCGCCGGTCGAGGGGCGCGTCGTTGTTGTCACCCGCCAGGGGTGTCATCTGTGCGATGAGGTCATCGAACTCGTTGCACAGATGAGAAAGGATCACTGCGATCTCGTGCCTGAGCCGACGATCGTCGACGTCGACACCGATGAGGACCTGCGCTCCCGCTGGGGCGACCACGTCCCGGTCACCTTCGTCGACGGCACCCTTATTGCCTACTGGACCCTTGACGCCGACACCTTCATGTCGGCCTTGTGTGATGGCCCCACTCTTCCGGCGGTGCTGCCCTGACAGTCGGAACGTCCAGCGGGCGGGCAGGTTTGCACGTTGCCCCGCAGACCAGCACTATTGACTTCAATGCCCAATGTTGGAGCACACCGCCCGGCATGGCGGCAGACACCGGAAGGACTCCAGATGACTGACGAGGCTCTCCAGCCGACGCCACAGCCGGCCGGTGATCTGGGCACCGCGTCGGCCCAGGCCAGGGTGCAGTTCGTGGGTACTGGCCCAGGAGATCCGAATTTGTTGACCCTGGGGGCCGTTGACGCCATCAATCGCGCTCAGGTCATCGTCATTTCGTGCCCAGGACACCGCATTCTGCTCGGCAGCGACTTCCTGGAGCTCCACTCCGACGTCAGGATCGTCTCGGCTGGTAGCCCCGACGAAGAGGCAGCCGTCCTGCCCAGCCAGCCCGGAACGGGCGCACCCACCCCGGTCAAGGTCGCGGAACACTGCGCCGACGTCACCGCCACGATCATTGATGCAGCCTCCCAGGGACTTGAGGTCGTCCGTCTCGTTAGCGGGGACCCCTTCCTCGATGGCGACATCGGTGCCGAGGCCGCTGCCGTGGCCCGCGCCGACCACGACGTCGACGTCGTTCCCGGTGTCACCGGGATGACGGCAGTTCCGGAGTACGCCGGTCTGGCCCTCCATGGCCATGACGTCCAGCTCATCGGTGACGCCGCCTGTCAGCGAGACATCGCGGGCAGGGGATCGACCTGGTCGGCCAACGGACTCGTCGTCGTCAACACTTCGGCTGGCCGGGTTAAGGAGGTCGTCAAGCATGCGGTTGCCTCTGGCCGCAACGAGGACGAGCCGGCAGCCCTCATCTGCCACGGCGCAACGACCCAGCAGACCACCCACACCACCACCCTCGGCGAGCTGCCGCAGACCGCCAAGTCCGCTCGGCTGGCCGACGCCGAGCTGATTCACATTGCCATCGGCAAGGTCGTCGAGGCTCCGGAGCGCGAACAGCTTGACTGGTACGAGTCCAAGCCGCTGTTCGGCTGGAGGATCCTCATCCCGCGCACCCGCGACCACTCCGCGACCCTGCCCTCGCGTCTGCAGAGCTACGGCGCTCACTCCCTCGACGTCCCGACGATCTCGATGGAACCTCCGCGTACCCCGCAGCAAATGGACAAGGCCATTCGCGGTCTCGTCGAGGGACGCTACGAGTGGGTTGTCTTCACCTCCGCCAATGCCGTGCGGGCCGTCTCCGAGAAGCTGGAGCAGATCGGTTTGGACGCCCGCGCTTACTCGGGTCTGCGCATCGCAGCCATCTTCGAGTCGACGATCAACGCTCTGGCCGAGTGGGGAGTGCGACCTGACCTGGTGCCGTCCGGGGAGCAGTCCACCCGCGCCCTGGCCGCAGTGTTCCCGGCCTTCGACGAGGCCCTTGACCCCATCAACCGAGTCTTCGTGCCGCGTGCCGACATTGCCACCGAGTCCCTGTCGGCCGACCTGTCCGAACTGGGCTGGGAGGTCGAGGATGTCGTCGGATACCGCACCGTTCGTGCCGCTCCGCCGCCAGCCGAGACCCGCGAGGCCATCAAGACCGGCAAGTTCGACGCCGTCGTCTTCACCTCCTCGACGACTGTGCGCAACCTCGTCGGTATCGCCGGCAAGCCGCACAAGCACACCGTCGTCGCTGCCGTGGGCATGCGCACTGCCGAGACCTGCCGGGAGCACGGTCTGACGGTCGACGTCATCGCCCCGGAGCCGACTGCGTTGAGCCTTGCTGACGCCCTCGCCGATTTCGCCGCGAAGCGTCGTGACGACATGGTCGCCAAGGGCCTGCCGGTCGTTCGGCCTTCCCAGCGCAAGCGTCGGGGCCGTCACCCATCACGCTGACGCTGACACAGCCCTATGACGTAGGGTCATGGGCAGAGGCGGGCTCTGCGGTCCGCGAGGTATCGGAAGGGGAGACGATGGGTGCCACGACGACCGTCCACCTGCTGCGTCATGGTGAGGTCGACAACCCGACCGGGGTCTTGTACGGGTGTATGCCTGGATACCACCTGTCACCACTGGGACGACGAATGGCCGCTCGTGCTGCCGAGCATTTCGCTGGTGTTGAGTTGTCCGCCCTGGTGAGCTCCCCGCTGGAGCGCGCCCGGGAGACGATGGCCCCCATCGCCGCTGTGCACCCGGAGCTCGAGGTGCGTGTCGATTCCGACGTCATCGAGGCGGCCAATGTCTTCGAGGGGCAGGTCTTCGGCAAGGGCAACAAGGCTTTGCGCAATCCTCGTAACTGGCGTCATCTGTCGAACCCGTTCACCCCGAGCTGGGGAGAGCCCTACGTCGAGATCGCCGAGCGAATGACCCGGGCGATCATGCGTGCCGCCGAGGAGATTCCTGAGGGCGGACAGGCCCTCGTCGTCTCCCATCAGCTGCCGATCTGGATTGCCCGTTGCGCAGCTGAGGGGCGACATCTTCCCCACGATCCGCGTTCCCGTCAGTGCACCCTCGCCTCCGTGACGAGTTTCGGTGTGCTCGACGGTCGCATCGTGCGCGTCGATTACTGCGAACCGGCCCGCGACCTCATCCCGGCCAAGGACCGTCGGGCCAACATCTCCGCAGGTGGTGCACGGGAGTGAGGACTCGGCTCATCACCGTCCTCGCGGTGACAACCCTCATGGTGACCGGGGTCTCGGCGTGCTCGTCGACCTCAGCCAGTGACGACAAGGGATTTGCGGCCGGTGACGGATCCTGGTCGAGGGTTCCGGCCGACAAACGTGAGCCTGCCCCCGTCCTCACCGGCAAGAACCTGGACGGCAAGGAGATCAGCACCGCTGACGCCAAGGGCAAGGTCATCGTCCTCAACGTGTGGGGATCATGGTGCGCCCCTTGCCGTCACGAGGCCCCAGCCCTGGTGAAGGCTACCGGTCGCACCAAGGATGTCGCCGTCTTCTACGGCATCAACACCCGAGACCTGGATCCAGGTCCGGCCCAGGCCTTCTCCCGAGCTTTCGACATCACGTACCCGAGCTTCTACGACCCGGACGGGGCGATGCTTCTCAAGTTCAGCGAGCTGCCTCCCAAAGCCATCCCGTCCACCCTCGTCATCGACCGCAAGGGCCGTGCAGCCGCTCGATTCCTGGGAGAGGTGAGCACCGCCACCCTCGTCCAGGCGATCAATGACGTTGCCAAGGAGAGCCAGTGACACCCCTTGACCTGGGGTCCTGGGCCGCTGAGGCACTGACGGGATCGATGGCCGGAGCGATCCCGGTGGCGGTCTTCGCTGGTGTGTTGTCCTTCTTCTCACCGTGCGTCCTGCCCCTCGTCCCCGGCTACCTCAGCTATGTGACGGGTTTGGGCGCGGCCGACGTCATCGAGGGCCGACGTCGGGCCCGCACCGTGGTGGGCACGATTCTCTTTGTCATCGGTTTCACGGTTGTCTTCGTCGCGACCGGCACGGTCATTGGTACCCTCGGCCGGGCACTCATGGGTCATCGGCGGACCATTGAGATCATCGTCGGAGCTTTGACGATCCTGCTTGGCGCCATGTTCGCCGGCCTTGTACCGCTGGGACGACGCGAACTGCGAATCCATCGCCTTCCCCGAGCGGGACTGGCTGCTGCGCCGATCCTGGGAGTCGTCTTCGGGCTGGGCTGGACCCCGTGCATCGGACCGGCCCTCTCGGTGGTCTACGGACTGTCATTGACCCAAGGATCCGCTGTTCGTGGGGCAGTACTGGCCACCTGTTATTCGTTGGGGCTGGGTATCCCGTTCATCGCTGCCGCTGCGGCTCTGGTGTGGATCGGTCGCACGGTCGACGCGGTACGTGCCCACCAACACGTCGTGCAGCGTGTCGGAGGAGTGCTCATGATGGCCATAGGCGTGCTGTTGGTCACCGGGTGGTGGGAGTCGATAATGGCGATGCTGAGAACCTGGGCGGCCAAGTTCGGGGCGGTGATCTGATGGGTGATTCCGTGAAGGACGCGAAAGTGACGGATCCGAGGAGCTCGACCCCGGCTCGTGGGAGCGGCGGACTCGGTTTCGGCGCATCCATGCGGTGGTTGTGGGGTCAGCTGACGAGCATGAGGACGGCCCTCATCCTGCTGTTCCTGCTGGCCCTGGCAGCCATCCCGGGGTCGATGGTGCCGCAGACCGCAAACAGCGCGATCAAGGTCTCCGACTTTGCCGCCAACCACCCCACCCTGGATCGCATCTACCGGCCGCTGGGGATGTACCACGTCTACACCTCGGTGTGGTTCTCGGCGATCTACCTGCTGCTGTTCATCAGCCTCATCGGCTGCATCATTCCGCGCATCATCAGTCACGTGAAGGCCTTGCGCCGGCAGCCTCCTCGCGTGCCCGCCAGGCTGGACCGGTTGGCAGCCCATGCCTCGACGACCACCTCTGACTCGGCCGAGGAGGTCGACAAGCGAGCCCGGGAGTGGTTGAAAGTCCGACGGTACCGGTTCGTCGTTGACGACGATGGCTCCATTCGTGCCGAGGCCGGACGCCACCGCGAGACGGGCAACCTGATCTTCCACGTCTTTCTGGTTCTCCTGCTCGTTGGTGTCGGTTGGAACACCCTGTGGGGATTCAAGGGAACCTCGGTTGTCGTCGAGGGTCAGGGATTCTCCAACAACATCACCCAGTACGACGAGTTCAAGGCAGGGTCGATGGTCGACACCGACGATCTGGCCCCGTTCTCCATGAAGCTGCGCAAGTTCACAGCCTCCTTCGAGACCGGCACGGTTCAGCGTGGTGCTGCTCGCAGCTTCGACGCCACCGTCGACCTCACCGTGGACGGCACGACCGAGACTCGAGACTTGCAGGTCAATCACCCGCTGCGGATCGGCTCGACCAAGGTCCATCTGCTGGGCCATGGCTACGCCGCAGACGTTCTCGTCCGCGACGGAAATGGCAAGGTCGCCTATTCGGGTCCTGTGGTCTTCCTGCCTCAGGACGGCAACTTCAAGTCCGTTGGTGTCATCAAGGCCCCCGACGCCCGCCCGGATCGTCTGGCCTTCCAGGGATTCTTCCTACCGACCGGCACGATCACGGCTGGTGGCCCGACCTCCCTCTTCCCAGATGCCCTCAACCCGCAGCTGTACCTGACCGCCTGGTACGGCAAACCGGCCGGCGAGACGGGTGTTCCGTCGAACATCTACACCCTTGACACGACCGGCATGACCCAGGTGACGAACGGCAAGGAGAAGTCCCGATTCGTGCTGTCGCCGGGGCAGGGATACAAGCTGCCCGACGGCAGAGGATCGATCCAGTTCAACGGCTGGCAGCGCTGGGCCAAGATCCAGGTGTCCCAGACCCCTGGTCTACCGCTGACCTTCCTGTCCGTGCTGCTCTCAGTGGCCGGTCTGTGCTTGAGTCTGTTCTCACGGTCGCGACGGGTGTGGATGAGAATGACGCCCATCGAGGAGGGCTTGAAGGTGGAGATCGGTGGCCTGGACCGCAGTGACTCCCGATCCGGTGCGGTGGACGATGTAAACTCTCTGCTGGCTGCGGTACACGGAGATAGCATGTCAGGCGACATCAAGGAGGCCCAGTCGTGAGTGTGGAGAATCTGTCGGCCGTCGGTATCGTCACCGCGGCGGTGCTCTACATGCTTGCCTTCCTGACTCACGTCGTGGAATGGGCCAGTGTTCGCGGGGTCGAGCACCCCAGCCACAAGGCGCGGCTGAGATCCGAGACGTGGGGGAGGATGGGCCTCAACCTCACCGTCCTGGGTGCCATCTGCGCGACCATCGGCGTCGTCTGCCGTGGTATCGCGGCACATCGGCTGCCCTGGGGCAACATGTACGAGTTCGTCACCTCGGCGCTGCTCTTCGTCGTCATCGCGTACCTCGTCCTCGTCGCCGTCCGCCAGGTCAGGTGGATGGGCATTGCCGTCACCCTGTTGCTGGCCGTTGGTAATGGTCTGGCGGCCACCGTGTTCTACGTGGCCGTCGCGCCGCTGGTCCCGGCCCTGCACTCGGTGTGGTTCGTCATCCACATTGTCGCGGCTTGTATTGCTGCTGCTGCGCTCAACGTCGGTGCCATTGCCTCGATCATGTATCTCATCTCGATGAACGCCCGGGCGAAGGCTGAGCGGACTGGAATTCCCGTCAGGGGATTGCTCGCCAAGCTTCCTTCCCCGGAGTCCATGGACACCCTGGCCTACCGTGCACATGCCATCGGCTTTCCGATCTGGACCTTCACCATCGCGGCGGGCTCAATCTGGGCTGACTACGCATGGGGTCGGTTCTGGGGATGGGACCCCAAGGAGACCTGGTCCCTGGTGACCTGGGTGGTCTACGCGGCCTACCTGCACGCCCGCTCCACAGCCGGATGGCGCGGACGCCCGGCTGCCATCATCGCGATCATCGGTGTGGCCTGTTTCTGGTTCAACTTCATCGGCGTCAACCTGATCTTCAACGGCTTGCATTCGTATGCCGGCATCTGACATGAAGGGTTCCTTCTCCGAATCCCATGATGATTGGCTTCCCCAGCTCTACCAAGAGGAGTGGGACGCCTTCGTCAGGTTGGCCACCCTGTTGCTGGCAGACCAGCGGGTGGCCGAGGCTGCCGTCATCGCAGCCTTTGTCACCAGTTACCGGCGCGATCCGCGGTTGCATTCCCATCAGCATGCCGTGTCGTATCTGCGCACCGCCGTCGTGAACAAGGCCAGGGGCCGACAACCGGCAGAACGAGACACAACTCCTCCCCAAGCCCCCGACGAGTTGGCGTACTGGTGTCTGCGGGGGCTGCCGGCCCGACAGCGTGAGGTGCTGGTCCTCAAATTCGCGACAGCAGATCTGTCAGACGACGAGATCGCCGAGACCCTGGGCATGAGCGTCAATGGCGTTCACAACAACGAGACGAAGGGTCTGACTGCCATCGGTGAGACGTTGCGTCCTGATTCCCACACGAATCCCGGCCACGCCGATCCCAGGGTCGAGGCGGTCGTGCGCTCGGCCCTGGAAACCATCATGGAGTCGATCCGTCCGAACTCCGGCTATGACGCCATCACCTCTCAGATTTCCCGGAAACCGCGTCGTGGCCTTCCCGCCAACTGGATCGTCGCCCTGGCCTGTCTGGTGGCACTGGGGCTTGGCATTCTGTCCCCCCTGCTGGGCTCGAATCACAGTTCGACGACGAGCGATTCGGAAGCGGCACCTGCTGCCCGAACTCCGCAGGCCAGCGACCAGTCCCTGCCGACCGTTCAGACTGGGTTGGATGTCTTCTACCTGGGTCGTGACGACGGGCTCATCCACCGTGAGCTGCGTGACCTGCCGACCCTCGGCGACCTGTTGGGAACGGCAGTTGGGGCGGTTCTCAACGTCGCGCCCCTCGACCCGAATTACACATCCGGGTGGGCAGCTGGCCAGGTGAACCGGGCATCGGTCAAGGGAAAACGCATCACCATCGACCTGTCGGCGTCCGCCTTCAGCCAGTTCAAGAATGGTGAACAGGTGCAAAGGGCCATCCAGCAGCTCGTCGTGACCGCCACGGCGGCCGTCGGTGACCGCACCGGTGACAAATCGGTGCGAATCCTCGTTGATGGTTCGCCGAACCTACCGATCATTGGCAAGCCCGCCACGGATTTCGTCGACGAAGGTCTTGCTCAGTGCGCCCGGGTATGGGTTGACACGCCACAGGCCGGTGCTGATGTGCCGTCCGGCAAGATCACCATCAGCGGTCTCGCCCAGCCGACGGTTTCCGTCATGACGTACGAAGTGAGGTCCCCCCAGGGCAATCAGATGGTCACCAGCGGGCAGATCAACATCTCGGCCACTGACGGTGACAGGTGGCGCCCGTGGAGCGCCACCGTCACCATACCCAAGGGGGAGTATGACGTGGTGATCCGGGAAGGAAACCGCATCGCTGACGAGAAGGTTGTGACGGCGAAGTAGTCGTCAGATCTTGAGGTATTTCTCCGCCTCAGTCATCACCAGACGCGGTGGCAGGTGTGGAGCCAACCGTGCGACGGCGCGGTTGATGAATCCGTCGATGGCGTAGGGACGATGACGGGCCAGAGCGTCGAAGGCAGTACGCACCACATCGTCGGGCTGACGACGCGTTCCAGCTCCCATCCTCGGCACACCGGCGACGTCGAAGAATCCGGTCTCCGTCGGGCCAGGACAGACCGCCGTGACCCGCACCCCGGTGCCATTGGTCTCGGCCCACAGCGCCTTCGTGAAGGACAGCACGAAGGACTTCGACGCCGCATAGGTGGCGAACTGGGGGATGGGCTGGAAGGCAGCGGTGGAGGCGACATTGATGATCGACCCCTGCTTGGCCGCGATCATGCCCGGCAGCAGCAGACCGCACAGGTGGACGACGGCCTCACAGTTGACCTCTACCTGGGAGGTCTGACGAACCGGGTCGGTCTCGGCGATCCGGCCAGCTGCACCGAACCCAGCGTTGTTGACGAGGGTGTCGATGATGATGCCGCGCCCGGCGATGTCCTCCACCAGGGTCAACCGCTCGGATGCCGAGGCGATGTCGCAGGGACGGACGATGGTGCGGATCCCGTATCGGGTGGTGAGTTTGGTGGCAAGGTCGTCGAGGACGTCTTGACGGCGTCCGGTCAGGACGAGATTGGCTCCGCAGCTGGCCAGGTGACGGCTGAATGCCTGCCCCAGGCCACCACTGGCCCCGCTCACCAGTGCCCACGGGCGTTCGTCGCGAGTCGCATCCTTCTCAGTCATGTCACAAGTCTTCCACGTAGCTCTCAACGCTCCCGGAGGAACATCTGATACGAGGGGGAGTCCGAGACGTCATTCCACGGGTACCCGATGTCGTCGAGGTGAGTCGGCAGGTCCGGGTCGTCAGCCGCACCCTCGAACCCGGCCAGCACCCGACCGGTGTCCATTGCGAAGGAACGGTAGTGGAACAGGGAGATGTTCCACCGGGTGCCCAGGGTGGTGAGGAAGTGGGTCAGCGCTCCCGGCGACTCGGGGAAGACGAAGGAGACGACCTTCTCCCCGACGGAACGTGACGGGTGCCCACCGACCATGTAACGGACATGGGTCTTGGCCGCCTCGTCGTCGGACAGATCGACGACGAGGTGCCCGGCACTGCTCAAGATCTCGACGATCTCGGAGCGTTCGTCGCGATGGGCCAACTGCACGCCGACGAAGATGGCAGCGGAGTCGTCGTCAGCAAGTCGATAATTGAACTCGGTGACCATGCGGTCACCCAACAGTCGGCAGAAGTCCAGGAAGGCTCCCGGACGCTCGTCGATGATGACTCCGAACATCCCCTCGCGACGCCCACCGATCTCGGCGCGTTCTGCGATGTGACGCAGCGACCCGAAGTTGAGGTTCGCCCCGCTGAGGACGGCGGCGAGCTGCTCTCCGTGGACGTCGTGGGCGCGGACGTACTTCTTGAGCCCGGCCAGCGCGACGGCACCGGCCGGCTCGGCGACGGCACGCACGTCGTCGAAGAGGTCCTTGACGGCAGCACTGATTTCGTCGGAGTCGACGGTGACGACGTCGTCGAGATGGTTCTTGAGGATGCGGAAGGTCTCGTCACCGATCCGGGCAACGGCGACCCCCTCGGCGAACAGCGAGACCCGATCCAGGGTGACGGGTTCACCGGCCTCCATTGCGGCTGCCAGACAAGCCGACTCAGCCGGCTCCACGCCGATGATCTTGACCTGGGGCATGAGCTGCTTGACGAGGACGGTGATCCCCGCGGCAAGACCACCACCACCGACCGGTACGAAGATCCGGTTGACGTCCGCCGCCTCCTGGATGAGCTCCAGGCCGATGGTTCCCTGGCCAGCGATGACCATCGGGTCGTCGAAGGGGGCGACGTAGGTCAGTCCCTCGTTCTCGGCCAGTTCGAGGGCGTGGGCCTTGGCCTCGTCGAAGGAATCCCCGGCCAGGACCACCTCGCCGCCGAGCTGGCGCACCGCGTCAACCTTGATCGTCGGAGTGGGTCTCGGCATGACGATCTTGGCCTTGACCGCGAGCCGGGCACCCGAGAGGGCGACGCCCTGGGCGTGGTTGCCGGCCGAAGCCGTCACCACCCCGGCGTGACGCTCCCCCTCGGTGAGGTTGCGCATCCGGTTGTAGGCGCCGCGGATCTTGAAGGAGTGGACTGCCTGACGGTCCTCCCTCTTCACCAGCACGGTGTTGTCGAGGCGTTTGGAAACGTTGGGCATCGGTTCGAGCGGGGTCTTCTCGGCCACCTCGTAGACCGGTGCTCGCAGGACGGCTCGCAGGTATTCCTGGTCACTCCTGACGGACATTGGCGATCCCCTCAGTCAGCCACCGGACGGACCTGGGACAGGTCGCGTACTCCACCGCGATCGGCGGAGGAGGCGAGCATCCCGTAGGCGCTCAGGGCGGTGGAAACGTGACGCGAACGGGCAGCGTGTGGCGTCCAGGCGTCGGTTCCGCGGGCTTCCTCCTCCTCGCGACGACGGGCCAGCTCGGAGTCATCGACGTCAAGGCTGATGGTGCGGTTGGGGATGTCGATGCTGATGGTGTCCCCGTCGCGGGCCAGGCCGATGAGACCACCGGAGGCGGCCTCGGGGGAGACGTGACCGATCGACAGGCCCGACGTGCCACCGGAGAACCGGCCGTCGGTGAGCAGGGCGCACTCCCTGCCCAGGTGCATCGACTTCAGGTAGCTCGTCGGGTACAACATCTCCTGCATACCGGGGCCGCCCTTGGGGCCCTCGTGGCGGATGATGACGACGTCCCCGGCCTTGACCTCCTTGCCCAGGATGCCGGTGACGGCGTCGTCCTGGGACTCGTAGACGACGGCAGGCCCGGAGAAGGTGAGGATTGACTCGTCGACGCCGGCGGTCTTGACGATGCAGCCGCGCTCGGCGATGTTGCCGAACAGCACTGCCAGGCCGCCGTCGGCGGAGTAGGCGTGCTCGATGTCGCGGATGCAGCCGTTCGTACGGTCGGTGTCGAGGCTCGCCCAGCGCGAGGACTGGGAAAACATCTCGGTGGTGCGCACCCCACCCGGGGCGGCCGCGTAGAGCGTGCGGACGTCCTCGCCGGGGTCGGACATGAGGTCGTGACTGGCAATCTCGACGGCCATCGTCGTCGGGTTGCCGTCGGGGGACCACACCGTCGAGGTGGCGGTGTCGAGCAGGCCGCCACGATCCAGCTCGGCGAGAATGCTGAGCACACCGCCGGCGCGGTGGACGTCCTCCACGTGGAACACGGTGGTCGACGGCGCCACCTTGCACAGGTGGGGAACCTTGCGCGACAGGGAGTCGATGTCAGCCATGGTGAAGTCGACCTCGCCTTCTTGGGCGGCCGCCAGCAGGTGCAGGACGGTGTTCGTCGAACCTCCCATCGCGATGTCAAGGCTCATGGCGTTGTGGAACGCCGCCTTGGTGGCGATGGAACGTGGGAGGACGGAGGCGTCGTCCTCGTCGTACCAGCACTTGGCCAGGGAGACGACGGTGCGTCCGGCCGTCTCGAAGAGTTTGCGACGATCCGAGTGGGTGGCCAGCAGGGAACCGTTGCCGGGCAGGGAGAGGCCGAGGGCCTCCGTCAGGCAGTTCATCGAGTTGGCAGTGAACATGCCTGAACACGACCCGCAGGTCGGGCAGGCATTGGCCTCCATGATCTCGACGTCGGAGTCGGCCGCGGTCTCGTCACCGGCGGCGATCATGGCGTCGATGAGGTCGAGCTTGTGCTCCCCGTCGGTCAATGTGGCCTTCCCAGCCTCCATCGGGCCACCGGAGACGAAGATGGTCGGGATGTTGAGGCGCATGGCGGCCATCAACATGCCGGGGGTGATCTTGTCGCAGTTGGAGATGCACACGAGGGCGTCGGCACAGTGAGCGTTGACCATGTACTCCACGGAGTCGGCGATGAGCTCACGGCTGGGCAGGGAGTAGAGCATGCCGTCGTGGCCCATGGCGATGCCGTCATCGACGGCAATGGTATTGAACTCCTTGGGGACGCCACCGGCGGCGCGGACCTGCTCGGCGACGATCTTGCCGACGTCACGCAGTCCGACGTGTCCGGGGACGAACTGGGTGAAGGAGTTCGCGATCGCCACGATGGGATGTCCGAATTCATCGTCCTTGGTACCGGTGGCACGCCAGAGAGCACGGGCTCCAGCCATGGCGCGTCCGGTGGTGCTGGTGGCAGATCTCAGCGTGGGCATCGTGTTTCCCCCTCGGCAATTGCGTACACATGACGACGCCCTCCATCCGGAAGTGGAAGGAGGGCGCGCTGTTGGATTCCGGTGCGTGGTCAGACCGCGCGCCGGGTAATGAGACTCCAACCGTTCATCATGGGTGTGACGCTAGCAATGATCAGAAAGATGAAACGCCGGCCCATATCCTGAGACGCTGCTCAGGGGTGCAGATGCTCCATGAACGGCATGATCGGTGTGAGCAGACCGGTGCTCATCCAGAACATACCGAAGGCCATCGCGAAATCACCTAGGCCGGAGAGGCGAATCGCCAGTGGTTCGGTGGCCACCACATGGCAGGTGGGAACCTTACGTGGGTTCTCGGCCTCGCCGCTGATGGCTCGCCACAGGCCGGCAATGGCCAGGGCCAGCAGGGCGACCATGAGAGGGATCCCGACGACGGCGAAGTCATGCATCGCGGCATTCATGGTCGTCTGCATTCCATGGTCCATGCCGCCGTTCATACCGTGACCCATACCGCCATGGTTCATGCCGTGGTCCATTCCGCCATGATTCATGGTTCCCATGCCGGAGTGCTTGGACGCCGTCATGAGGGAGGACATCTTGCGCATCGCGGCGAGGTGCCAGACCATCGCGGCGAACATGGCGGCATGACCCCATGACGACCACGAGGATCGCCAGGCGGCCATGAAGACCATCCAGGCCGTACAGATGGCGAAGACGACGATCGGAGTGGTTGGTCCGCCAATGGCGGAGACGAGAGGTTTCCACCATGACTTGGGCACCATGAGGATCATGGTGACCGCCATCACGACGTGGACCCATGTGGAGATCTTCGTGACGACGGTGGGCGCCTTGATGGCGTCCCGCACCGACCACACGAGTGACCATGCAAAGAGGATGAGGAGCCCGACGAAGGTGACGGGCGTTGAGGTGAGGGTGAACATTCCGCTCCTGGGTTGGGATCCGGCATCGTGCCGAATCGCGGCATGTCACCGGACCTACAGGGGAGTCAGTGGGCAGCCCTGGGGTGGGTTCTACGAACATGTCCCCGAGGGGACGGGACCGCGGGGGATGGTCCGGTGAATCCGGCGGATCCTGGGTGCGGTCTGGCGATCACCATACATGCCAGATGCGAGAATCAGGGATCCGTGAGGCTGTCATGCGACGCCGGCGGCGGGTTGGGGCGATCTGTCATAGCTCGGGATGACAAACTAGGCTCATGGAGCACTACGACATCGTCGTCATTGGTTCGGGCTCGGGAAACACGATCCTGGACGAGGAATTTGCCGACCGACGCGCCGCCATCATCGACTCGGGCACCTTCGGGGGCACCTGCCTCAATGTCGGCTGCATACCGACGAAAATGTTCGTGCTCCCGGCGGACCTTGCGACCTCGCCGTCCGAGGCAGCCAAGCTGGGGGTCAATCTGCAGTTCTGCGGGGCATCCTTCACCTCCATCCGTGACCGAATCTTCGGACGCATTGATCCCATTTCTCGAGGTGGGCTCGAGTACCGCCAGGGGCTGGAGAACATCGACGTCTACACCGACGAGGCGAAGTTCGTCGATCCCCACACCATCGAGGTCGGGGACACTCGCATCACTGCTGACCAGATCGTCCTGGCGGCAGGGTCGCGCCCGCGTGTCCCTGATGTCCTCGGTCTCGACGGCCCGAGCCTGGCGGGGTCGATCCACACCTCCGACACCATCATGAGGTTGGAGGAGTTGCCCCACCGTCTGGTGATTCTCGGTGGTGGATTCATTGCCGCTGAGTTCGCCCACATCTTCTCCGCGCTGGGATCCAGCGTCACCGTCATCAATCGGTCCGGGAGGATGCTGCGTCATGAGGACCAGGAGATTTCGCAGCGGTTCACCGACCAGATTGGTCACCGCGTGAGGCTGCGGATGTCCGAGGGATTGGTGGGCATCGATCGTGATCCGGGTGGTCACCTCGTGGTCCTGACGGTTGACGGTGACGGGGTCGACTACGACTATCCGGCCGACGTCGTCCTCAATGCCATGGGTCGGGTGCCCAACGGTGACCGTCTCAACCTTCCGGCTGCCGGGGTTGACGTCGATGATGATGGATTCGTGGTCGTCGATGAGCACCAGCGAACCAATGTTGAACACATCTGGGCCCTCGGCGACGTCTGCTCGCACTGGGAGCTCAAGCACGTCGCCAACCACGAGGCCCGAGTGGTGCGCCACAATCTGCTACACCCTGACGACCTGGCCAGTTCTGATCATCGATTCGTGCCTCATGCGGTGTTCTCGAATCCGCAGGTCGCCTCGGTGGGTGCGAGCGAACAGAGTTTGTTGCAGTCCGAGATACCGTACACCAAGTACGTTCAGGAGTACGCGGACGTCGCCTATGGCTGGGCGATGGAGGACGAGGGGCACTGTGTCAAGCTGTTGGGTGACCCGGGGACGAGGACGCTGCTGGGCGCCCACATCATCGGTCCGCAGGCGTCGACCCTCATCCAGACCTGCATTCAGGGGATGAGCGCCGGCCAGACGGTCGACGAGATGGCGCGCGGCCAGTATTGGATTCATCCTGCTCTGCCCGAGGTTGTCGAAAACGCCCTGCTGGGCCTTGACAAGGAGTTTGACCGACTCGGGTGATTTTTGGGTGGGGTTATTCCCCGGCCAGCATCGTCGCGGGTTCTCCTCGCGCTGATCCTGTTTCGGGATAGCGTTCGGTTCGTAGTGCGATCTATCGAGCCATGGACGAGATATGAGTGAAGTGACGGACGATGATTTGGTGCCCACGATTGATGAATTCCGTCCGGTAGTTCTTCGGGTGCTGGCTGACGGAGTTCCTCGTCGATCCTCCGAGATCAGGGAATTGGCTGCGGATGCCGCCGGCCTGAGCGAAGCCGCGCGGTCGCAGCTTCTGGCGTCCGGCCAGAGGAGGTACTACAACCGGGTCGGATGGGCTTGCTCCGCGCTCAACCTCGCCGGACTGCTGACTCGTCCCAGACGGGGCACCTATGCCATAACGGAGAACGGCAAGACTGTCGATGCTCGAGGCCTGTCCTCCTACTCCGAGTCTGACATGCTCGAGTGGCCGGACTGGGTCAGGTATCAGCAAGAGATTAGCGACCGTCGCGCAGCGAGGACGGTAGGTAGTGCTGTTGCCGTAATCGACGAAGAAGAAAGTGTTGACCCCATCGAGGGTGTCGAGGGGCTGGTGTCGAGTTACAACTCAGAGGTCGAGACCAAGCTGCGGCGTCGACTGCAGGAGTCCACACCTGAGTTCTTCGAAAAGGCCGTCATCGAGCTGTTGTGGGCCATGGGGTACGGCGGTAGTCATGGTGAGAAAAAGCATGTGGGGAAGTCCGGCGATGGCGGTATCGACGGCATCATCAGCCAGGATGCCCTCGGGCTGACGAATGTCTACGTCCAGGCAAAGAGATACGCGGACACGTCCATCGTCGGTAGCCCGGAGATCAGGAACTTCATCGGAGCCCTCGACTCTCATGGGGCCACGCTGGGGGTATTCATCACGACATCCCGCTTCGTGGCAGCTGCAGTGGCAACTGCCACGGCGTACCGTCACGGCCGGATCGTCCTCATTGATGGAGTGAAGCTGACCTCCCTCATGTTGGACTACGGCGTTGCAGTTCAGAAGTACCGCGAGTTCACCATGTTCGAGATAGACGAGGATTTCTTCGACGGCGAGGCCTGATGTCGGAGTGATCGGGAGCCCCTCATCCGGGCCCATGGCCTTTTGATTCAGGGCCATTGCTCGCACACTTCCAGTGCGCCTAGGGCGCGGTCAGGGGGTGTCACAAGGGTCTTGGAGGAGCGGGCCAATCCGAATGTCTCTCTGACTACAGTCCGATCACCTAACACACCGCCGCAGGCTGTTCCTTTGCAACCGCAAACGGCGTGAAGCTGGACAAGCGCGTTATCGTCAAGCACCACACCGATTGATCCTGAGCAGAACGGTGGGCGGGGGTACCCCCGCCCACCTCCAGCGTCACATCGGCATCCGCCCCATCAGGATCCGGTCGTCGAACCACTGCCAGACCTGAGCAGTCTCGGTGAATCCGGCCGCGCGCATCGAGGCGAGATGGAACTCGGCGCTGACCTTCCGAGAGATGACCTTGTCCGCCCAACGGCGTCGGAACTCCTCGGCCTCGGACTCCCATCCAGGCATGGCCAAGGCTGCGTCCCACCATTCCTGCCAGGACATTGACCCGTCGTGTCGCATTTGAGCCTCGGTGCGGTCTCGTTCTGCCGGGGCCAATTCAGCCAGGAAAGGCTCAGTGGCCTTGTCGAAGAAGAGATGATCGGCATTGAGCAGGATCCCGCCAGGGGCCAGCACTGAGGCGATGTCCTGGTGCACCCTCGTCAACTCATCGGGTTCGAACCAGTGCAGGGCTGTCGCGCTGACAGCGGCATCAAAGGGCTCCTCAGCCCACCGGGCCGCCCATCCGGGCTCCCGTAGGTCGACATCGACGATCTCAATTCGATCCGGGTGTGGCGTCGTCTCGCGGAACAACCGCATGAGCACCGGGTCGCGATCGATCCCCACGCAGCTGGCGTCACCAAATCTCTGCGTGACGGCGTTCGACAAGGATCCAGGTCCACAGCACACGTCGAGGACGCGCAACGGGTGGTCGAGTTCCCTGGCCAGCCCTGCCAGGACGTCCATCATGCAGCGGGTGCGTTCCTCGCGGAACTCGATGTACACCTTCTGCTGAGCGTCCCATGCCTGTAGAAGCTGCTGCGGTGTCAGTGAGGTCACTTCTTCTCCATCAGCTCGTGCAGCCTCTCGGCGCCTGTGATGGACGATGGAGTCGGCGGGTCAGTTAGAGAGAACGGCAGCACGACGACGTGGCCATTCCTGACGGCGTCAAGCTCCTTGGCTCCCTTGAAGCCGAGAAAGGTTGGCTCAACCTTCGAGGCATCTCCGGTACCGGCAAGTAGCACGATCCACTTCGGGTTCTTGTGCAACACATCCTCCATGGTCGCATCGAAGACGCGTTTGGAATTGCCGCTATAGAGGTTCTTCAACCCGTTCGCCTCCAAGATGGGCTGAACCATGCTGGACGATCCGTAGGTGTAGAACTCGGTGCTACCAGGAGTGACGTACAGGGCAACCGCACTGTCTTTGGTGCCCGACCCAGCCTGGGACTCGATCTTCTTGATCTTGCCCTCGAGGTTCTTGTTGGCCTCCTTGGCCTTGTCGGCGACGTTGAAGATGTCTCCGAGTTTCGTCACCTCCTGGGTGACGAGGGAGAAGGTGGCCGGTGATGCGGGAGCCTTGTCAGGACACAGGGCGTCAGGGCTGTACGTCTTGACTCCGGCCTTGCGCAGAGCTGCGCGGTCGACGCCTTTGTCGTAGCCGATGACCAGATCCGCATGCTGGTTGAGGATGGTCTCGGTGGACACCTTCGCTCCGCCGGTGTCGAGCTGCTGCGACGTGATCGTTGGGATCGCCTTGAGCTTGGCGAGGGTTTTTGCGTCGTAGGCCCCCTCCTTAATGTGCCCAGCCCTGGCGACGACGTGGTCGAGCACCCCGAGGGCGTTCATGGTGGAGGCGTCGGTATCTCCCATCATGATGACCCGCTTGGGTGGATCGGTGAAGCTGAGTTTCTCGGTGCAGCTCAAGACTGTCCTGGGCGGTGTCGAGGACGCCGAGGCCGACGGAGAGGACTTATCGGTTGAGGAACCAGCGCAGGCGCTCATGGACAGGGCGCACAGTCCCGCGAGGGCTACCGCCGCTGCGCGAGTCGTGCGGCGGGTGCGGAGGGCTGACATGGTGTTCTCCTTCATCGTGGTGGGTTGAACAGAAGATGGATGTGTCCGTTGTGGGAAATGCGGTCCACGTCGACCCGGTAGATTCGCGACAGCAGATCGGGTTGCAGGACCTCCTCACAAGGGCCGGATGCGACGAGGCGGCCTTGATCAAGCAACACCAGTCGGTCGCATGCTCGAGCTGCCAGGTTGAGGTCATGGAGCACGATCACAGTGGTGGCGTCAATGGTTTTGACGAGGTCGAGCAGGGCGAACTGATGGCCGATGTCGAGGTGATTGGTGGGCTCGTCGAGCAGCAGATGGCCGGCCTGCTGGGCGATGGCCCGGGCGACGAGAACCCTCTGACGTTCCCCGCCGGACAACTGGGTGACGAGTCGGTCCGCGAGACCTGTCAGGTCCGTTCTCGTCAGGGCATTGTCGACGATGTCGCGATCGGTCGCGTCCCCATATCCCATGAGGGATCGGTGGGGGAGTCGTCCCAGGGCGACGGTGTCGCGAACCGTCAGTGGCAGGGCTTGATCGGGAATCTGCGAGACGACGGCGACCTCGCGCGCAATCTCACGGCGACTCATGGCTGAGAGGTCATGGTCGCTGACGGTGACACTTCCGGAGGCAATCGCGACGTTGCGGTACAGCGCAGACAACAAGGTTGACTTTCCTGCGCCATTGGGGCCGACGACCCCGATCGTCATGCCCTGATCCGCTGAAAGATCGACGCTGTCGAGGACAACCCGCTGTCCTCGGCGAATGATCAAGTCGGAGGCGGTGATCATGCCATCGCCTCCCGTCGCACCAACACGAGGAGGAACGGCGCGCCGAGCAGACCCGTGATGACTCCGATGGGCAGTTCGGCTGGGCTGAACACGGTGCGTGAGAAGGTGTCGGCCCACATCAGGAAGACGGCTCCGGCCATCGCCGAGGAGACCACCAACCGACGGTGGCCATGACCGATGAAGGATCGCATGAGGTGGGGGATGACCAGTCCGACGAAACCGATGCCGCCGGAGATCGCCACCGCCATGGCTACCCCAGCCGATACGGGGACGAGAAGCAGCACACGGATGACGGCCGGGTCGATCCCGACTGCGGTGGCCGTGGAATCCCCGGACGCCAACGCGTCGAGCCATGGGGCACATGCCCACAGCAGTACGGTGAGCACGATCGCCACGACGACGCTCGTCCATCCCTGCCCCCAGCTGGCTCGAGACAGATCACCGAGGGTCCAGAACATCACTGCGCGTGCAGTCTCGGCCGAGTCGGATGAGAAGATGATGAAATTGGTGACGGCTTGAAAGATGAATCCCACCGCGAGGCCGGCGAGGATGAGACGCAGCGTCGACGAGTTCCGGGCGCCGCCCATGGACAACACGATCGCGGTCGACAGCAGCGCTCCCAGGAAGGCCATCCCGGCTACTGCGAATGACGATGTGACGCCGACGATGATGATCGCCGCGGCAGCTCCCGACGAGGCTCCCGCGCTCACGCCAAGTACATAGGGCTCGGCGAGGGGGTTGCGAACCACGGCCTGGAGGGCGACTCCGGCGACACCGAGGGTCGCCCCGATGCCGAGCCCGGTGACGATGCGGGGCATGCGGTTCTGCCAGACGATCGCGTCGGTAATGGAGTCCCAGGTCACGTGAATGGGAATGCCACAATGGTCGGCGAGTACTCCCATGACCTGATCGATGGGTACCGGCGCGGCGCCAAAGGCAATTGAGAGCACCGGCGTGAGCATGAGGAGGGCCACGAGCAGGGCCAAACGAGCCGGGGTACGGCGGTGAAGGGGTCGAGCCAAGGGAAAGCCGTCCTCGTCAGGGCCGAATCGCGCGGCCGTCGGTCAGATGCGGTCCGCGAGGTTTTCGGACTTGGCCTCAACCGAACGGGTGCCTTCCCGGTTACCCAGTGGCTTGTCTGCCCGTTCGTCCGCCTTACCGCTGCGCGTCAGCCCCCGATTCACACGGGGTTCCCTACGCTGGACGCGGTCATCTTAGCAGCGCCGCACAATGGGAATTCGCTTACCCCCACATTCTCGCGTTGCCCTTTCTCCAGTACCCCATGAAGGCGATGTGGCGACGGTCGATGCCGTGCCCATCGACGAGGGCCCGACGTAACTGACGCACCATGGAAGACTCCCCGGCGATCCACGCGTAAAACCCGCCGAAGGGACCCTGTGGGGTGTCCCACAGCACATCATCCGGATTCTCCTCGAGACGGTCCTGCTGACATCTGGGCTGCGGAAACCGGTCCAGGTAGTCCTCGACGGCATCAGTCAGTTGGTCTCCGCGCTGCCCGCACCGTGCTCGCCAACTGATTTGAATGTGGTTTCCCCGGGAGTCGACCCAGCTGCCGTCCGGGCCGACGTCGACCCTGTCCGCCAGACGAGGTACCTCCACGACGGCCTCGACCTTGGCGTTGCAAGTCGTCAGTTGTTCCAGAATCGAGCAGATGGCAGGGGCAGCGGTCTCGTCCCCCAACAACAGCAGATGAGTGGCATCGCCCGGATGGAAGTCGATTCCAGCCTGTTCCGCGCCCGCAGTCATAGGGTCTGGGCCGATGACGAGAACCCGGCTACCAAGAGCTGCGGCAGTGGCGAAGTGGTGCCCGGGGCCACCGTTGTCATGGCAGGCAACGTCGATGACGATCCCCTCATCAGTGGCCGCACGGACGGTGTACGTGCGCATCTCAGGGCGTTCGGGGTCCTCGAGCCAGCGCTGGTACCAGCCGTCTCCGACATCAGGATCGATCAGCGCAGGGCTTGGGTTATCCCCGGTGAACAGCACCTTGATACGCCGGTCGAGGCACAGCGGTGGAAACCGGGTCTGCCCGCCGGAGAGGACGATGCGCATGAATCCAGGTTCCATCATGCGGCGCGACACGAGTTCCATGAGGTACGGACGGTAGTCAGCCATCATCGACCCCCACGGTGTCGATCGGGATGACGATGGGCGTCCCGACATCCGGGGCATGGATGATGTGCGTGCGCAGCCCAAAGACTTCCCGCATGACGTCGGCGGTGATGACCTCGGTCGGGGTTCCGTTCGCTCGAACCTCCCCGTCACGCATGGCCACCAACCAGTCGCAGTAGCGCGCCGCTATGTTGATGTCATGGAGCACCATGACGATCGTCACCCCGTCACGGCGGTTGAGGTCACGCAACAAGCTGAGAACGTCGATCTGATGGGCCAGATCAAGGTAGGTCGTCGGTTCGTCGAGGAAGAGCACGTCGGTGTTCTGGGCCAAGGCCATGGCGATCCACACTCGCTGGCGCTGACCTCCGGACAGCTCGTCAACCGGTCGTCGGGCCAGCTCGACGATTCCAGTGCGTTCCAGCGCCGAGGCCACCGCCTGCTCATCGTCGGTGGTCCATCGTCCGAAAATTCCTTGGTGGGGAGCGCGTCCGCGCGCCACCAGATCTGCGACGGTGATCGTCGTCGGAGCGGTCGGGGACTGCGGCAACAACCCGACGATACGGGCGAGTTGCCGGGTCGGCACAGTGGGGAGCTCCTGACCGTCCAGGACGACCTGACCGCTGCTGGGGCGGATCAACCGTGTCATCGTCCGTAACAGGGTGGATTTGCCACAACCGTTCGGGCCAATGATTGCCCCGATCCTTCCGGTCGGGATGCTGAGGTCGAGGTGGTCCAGGACGGCGCGGTCTCCGTACCCAACCGACACCGCGTCGGCCTTCAGATGATGACTGGTACTCACGCACTCTCCTTTCGAGACTGACGAGCCATGACGATGAGCAGGTACACCCCGCCCAGAATCCCGGTGACCACCCCCACCGGATAGGTGTGTGACATGAGGTTGGCGCCGACGAAGTCGCACACCAGCACCAGGACCGATCCAGTGAGCGCGGAAGCCACGAGTGGGGCATCTCCTGGGCCACACAGTCGAAATGCAATCGGTCCACACATCAGGGACACGAAGGCGATCGGTCCTGCAACGGCAGTGGCGCAGGCCAACACGATGACCCCGACGACCATGAGCAGAGCACGGGTCCGTTCCACGTGTACCCCCAGCCCGGTGGCCAGGTCATCTCCCACGTCCATGGTCCTGAGGTGGCGAGAGTTGGCCAACAGCACCGGTAGGCCGGTGACGAGGACGATGGCGAGAATGGCGGTTTGGTCAGCGGAAGCCACGGCAAGGTTGCCCGCGAGCCAACGAGCAGCCCCAGCCGCATCATTGGGATCGGCGCGGACCATCAGCCACATCGTCCCTGCGGTCGCCATGACCCCCGTCGCAATGCCCATGAGGATGAGCCGCTCGCCACCTGATGTGTCGTGGCGCGCAAGCCCGACGACGATGCTGGCCGTCACGATTGCTCCCGCGACGGCCAGACACGTCAGCTGTAGGCCGGACCATCCGAGCACGATGATTCCAGCTACCGCGGCAGTGTTGGCCCCGGCCGTGATCCCGATGACGTCAGGGCTTGCCAACGTGTTGTGCAGCAGGGCCTGGAACAACGCTCCGACAAGGCCAAATGCGGCGCCACAAAGAAGTCCGGCGATGGCGCGTGGGAGCCGGAGGTCCCCGACGATGAAGGATGCCGGGCCGACCTGCCCGCGGAGAGCGTCGACGACTTGTGACAGCGAGTACATCTGCTCGCCAAGGCACAAGCTGGTAATGAAAGCAGCGACAGTTGCCACCGACAAGATGGTCACGACCAGACCACGACGCAGACGGCGATGCCGTCGCCCCTGCCGCACGAGAGCAAGCGCGCTCATCGTTGTCTCACCTCCCGGCGACGGATCAGGGAGATGAACACAGAAGCTCCGATGATTGCGGTGACGATCCCCACTGCGACGTCGGCAGGTCGAGTGATGACGCGTCCCAGGACGTCGGACGCCAGCACCAGAACGGGTCCGCAGATGGCACACCATGCCAGCACCCGCCGATTGTCCGGGCCGACAACGGCCCGCACGGCGTGAGGGACGATGAGCCCCACGAACCCAATAGGACCCGTCAGCGCTGTGGTTCCAGCTGCCAGCAGGACGGCGGCCGCCGATGACGTCACCCGGACGACAGCCACTCGCGTCCCCAGGCCCGCTGCCAAATCTTCTCCCAGCGCAAGGATGTTGAGGCCGGGGGCGCTGATGGCAGCCAGCACCACTCCGACGAGGAACAGAGGAGACACCGCCGCGATCTGTCCCAGATCTGGTCCGCTGAGGGATCCTGCCTGCCAGGTTCGGAAAGATTGCAGCAGGTCCGGACGAGGTAACAACACCATCTGAATGAAACCGGTGAGGACGGCGGTGACGATGGCTCCGGCCAGTGCTAGTCGGACAGGAGTTGGACGGCTGCGGTTGCCAGCTCCGATGAGCCAGACCAAGGCGGCAGCTGAGGCGGCCCCGACAATGGCCAGCCAGACGTACTGGATTGGTGCCGTCAGGCCCAGGTGGGCGATACCGACGAGTACAGCAAGAGCGGCCCCGGAGTTGATGCCGAGAATCCCTGGATCGGCCAGGGGATTGCGGGTCAGCGCCTGCATGAGGGCGCCGGAGAGTGCGAGGGCGGCTCCGGATACCAGGCCAAGAACCGTGCGTGGAACGCGCGAGCGGATGACCTCGGCGACAAAGGGGTCAGCGGACGGCTGTCCCAGGGCCGGCCACAGATCATGGAGCGGGATGGATCGTGCACCCACCATCACCGAGGCCGCGCACAGACAGGCGAGCAGGACGGTGACGACGAGCAGGATCCATCCTCTCCGTGACGTCACGCCTTCGCCCTCGTGGCCGCTTCGGCAAGTCGCTCGACGAGCGGTCCCACCTGACCGGGGATGGACAAGGCACTGGCAGACATCGATGCCGCGAGCGGAGAGTTGTCCTCGAGAACGGCCACTGCTCCCTTGCGCACAGCGGTGATCTTCGAGAGCAACGGATGCTTGGCGAGCAGACCGGGAAGGGTTTTGGGATCTCCGTAGCAGACGATGAGGTCGACGTCATTGAACATGTCGGCCTTCTCCGCCGAAGCCGTGGTGTAGAACTGCTTCGACTCCGCCGACAGCTTCTGGATTGATGACGGCGCCTTGAAGCCGAGGTCGGTGAGGTAGTCAGCACGGGAGTCGCCCTTGGTGTAAACCGAGATCTCCGACAGCTTCTTGACGTCGAAATAGAACATTCCGGCGGTGAGTCCCTTGACGTCGGGGTGCGCGGACAAGGCATCAGCGATCGACTTCTCGCAGGACGTGATGACCTCTTCGGCCTGGTCGGTCTTTCCGACGACCTCGGCGATGGTGCGCAAGTGGGTACGCCAGTCGATGCTCCACGCCTTTTCGAGGTAGGGAAGGGCGGGGGCGATCTTGGAGAGCTTGTCGTACTGCTCCTTGGTCATCCCGGAGTTGAGGCCGCTGATGAGATCAGGTTGGGTCGCTGCGATGGCGGCGGCGTCAGTGTCGCTGGTCTCGTCGTAGAGCTTGGGCGCCTTGTCGCCGGTCGCATTGAGCTTGGCCAGGGCATCAGCCACCCATGTGTGCATCCCCTTTCCGGAGGGATCGCCATAAGTGGCTTTCGGCATGCCGACGGGGACCAGCCCGAGGGCCAGGACAGCATCCTGGCCAGCCCACCCAGAGGTGGCAATGCGGGTTGCAGGAGACTTCACCACAGTCTCGCCCCAGGCATGTTTGATCCTCACCGGGAAACCCTTGGTGGCTGACGAGTGCTGGCTCGCGCCACTGGGCGAGGTGTCAGTGTCCTTGCTGCAACCTGCCAGAGCTGCGGCGGCACCGAGGCCGAGAGACGATGCGAGGATGGTGCGCCTCGATATGGGGGACGGGAACATGGATTCTCCTTGGTGCCGCGACAATACCTTGTTAGGTTAGTCAACCCTGAGAAGGAAAATCCAGCAACGTAAGGACCATGTGTCATTGGTCGTACAACCCCTTGCCAGCAGGAGGAAGACGACGAAGCCCCGGGACGTGTTGCCTCGGGGCTTCGAAATGACGTGTGGGCCGACTCAGCCGAAACGACCGGAGATGTAATCCTCGGTGGCCTTCTCCTTTGGGTTGGAGAAGATCCTGTCGGTGCGGTCGATCTCGACGAGGCGGCCGGGCTCACCCTGGGCCTTGAGGTTGAAGAAGGCGGTCTGGTCGGAGACACGAGCGGCCTGCTGCATGTTGTGGGTCACGATGACCACGGTGAAGCGCTCCTTGAGCTCTCCGACGAGGTCCTCGATGGCCAGGGTCGAGATCGGGTCCAGGGCCGAGCAGGGCTCGTCCATGAGGAGGACCTCCGGCTCGACGGCGATGGCGCGGGCGATGCACAGACGCTGCTGCTGACCACCAGACAGGGAGGCACCGGAGCGCTCCAGGCGATCCTTGACCTCGTCCCACAGGTTGGCGCCGCGCAGTGACTTCTCGCAGGCCTCGTCGAGCAGCTTGTTGTCGCGCACGCCATTGAGCTTCAGACCGGCCACGACGTTGTCGCGAATCGACATCGCCGGGAACGGGTTCGCTCGCTGGAAAACCATGCCGATATTGCGTCGCACGGCCACCGGGTCGACGCCCTTGCCGTAGAGATCGACGCCGTCGAGCTCCACCTTGCCGGTGCAGTAGGCACCGGGGATGACCTCGTGCATGCGGTTGAGGGTCCGCAGCACCGTCGACTTGCCACAGCCGGACGGGCCGATGAAGGCCGTCACGGTACGGGGCTCGACGGTCAGGTTCACCGACTCAACGGCGTGGAAGGAGCCGTAGTAGATGTTGAGGTCCTTGACCTCGATCCGCTTTGCCATATTCAGCTCTCTTTCGTGTCACTTGCCCATGCGACGCATGTAGCGGCGGGAGATGCCACGGGCAATGAGGTTGAGTCCCATGACGAGGATGATCAGGGTGATCGCAGCGCCCCAGACGACCGGGGTGTCCACGCCGCCCTGGGTGTAGGCGTTCGTGATGACGGTTGGCAGGGTTGCGAAGTTCGGGGTCGACGGGTTGAAGGTCAACTCAGTGTTGAACTGCAGCAACACGATGAGCGGTGCCGTCTCTCCCATGACTCGGGCCAGGCCGAGCACGACGCCGGTGAGAATGCCGGTCATCGAGGTCGGCAGAACGACCTTCATGATCGTCTTCCACTTGGAGACGCCCAGGGCGAAGGAGGCCTCGCGCAACGAGTCCGGCACCAGCTTGAGCATCTCCTCGGTGGATCGCAGCACCGTCGGCACCATGAGAATCATGAGGGCCAGGGAGGATGCCCAGGCCGACTGAGTACCGCCGAGGGTGGTGACGACCATGGCGAAGATGAACAGGGCCGCGACGATGGACGGTACACCGGTCAGGACGTCGACGGCGAAGCTGACGACCTTGGCGATCTTGGTGCCCCGCGCGTACTCCACCAGGAAGATGGCGGTCAGCAGAGCGATCGGCACGGAGATGATCGAGGTGATGAGACCGATCTCGATGGTTCCGACGAGGGCGTGGATGGCCCCCTGCTCGACGAGGTCCCAGGCCGGGTCCATCGAGTGGGTCCACCAGGAGGCATGGAAGAGGGAGCCGATACCGCGTCGGATGGCCGCGAACAACAACCAGACCAGCGGGATGACGGCAAGCAGGGTGGCGACGATCATGAAGACCGAGGCGCAACCGCTCTTCGTGGTCCGCTTGCCGGACGGACGGGAGAGGTCCAGCTTGCCGACCTCGGGCGCCCCCTCGGAGTGTGCGGGGATGTGATCAGGGGTGGTGGCGCTCATCGCTTGACTCCCTTCGCCGCGATCAGGCGGGCAGCCGCGTTGACCACGAAGGTGATGACGAACAGGGCCAGGGCCGACGCCACCAGGGCACCCAACGAGGTGGGGTCGCTGATGGCCTCGGAGAAGTTACCGGCGATCTTCGAGGCGAAGGTCTCGCCGCCGACGAAGATCGACAGGTTGAGCTTCTGCTTGAGGGCCATGGGGCTGATCGTCTGCAGGATCAGGGTGACGGCCAGCGTCTCGCCGAGGGCACGTCCCAGACCGAGCATGGCTCCAGAGATGATTCCGGAGCGGGAGTGGGGGAGCACTGCGAGCTTGATGACTTCCCAGCGCGTCGACCCCAGGGCCAGCGCAGCCTCGATCTGATCGTGCGGGGTCTGGGCCATGACGTCGCGGCTGACGGCGGTGATGATCGGCAGGATCATGATGGCCAGCACCAGGCTGGCGAGGTAGACCGTGCCGGTGGCGGAGGACCAGGCCGGGTCCTCCGAGAAGATCGGGATCCAGCCGAGTACCGCGATGATGACGTGACGCAGACCATTGACGATGCCCGACGACCCGAAGACGATGCCGCCCCACAGGCCGAAGACGATCGAGGGCACAGCGGCCAGCAGATCGACGACGAAGGCGACGGGGCTGGCGAGTTTCTTGGGCGCCAGTTGGGTGATGAACAGGGCGATGCCTACCGAGAGGGGAACTGCGATGAGCAGTGCGAGCAGGGACGAGATGACCGTCGTCCACAGCAAGGCCTGAATACCAAAGGCCGGCGGATTCTGGTCGGTCGTCCAGGCACGAGAGGTGAAGAAGTTGTCGGTGTTGGCCGACAGGGTCGGTGCCGCCGTCTTGATGAGGAAGATGAACATCAGGATGACGATGATGGCCAGCGCAATGGCGATGACCGACGAGGCGCCGGCGAAAATCCTGTCCCCGACCCTGGACACCGGCTTCATGCGAGACGCGGCTGTTGGCTTCCGCTGCGCCGTCGATGTGGTTTCAGCCATGGGCTTCCTTCGTCGCGTTCATGGTTGTTTTCGTGGGTTGGGGCGGGAGGACGTCGTGCGTCCTCCCGCCCCAGAGCACCGGGACCAAATTACCCGGGCGAAGTCAATCAGGAGAGAGCCTGAGCGGCGGTCAGAACCTTCGAGGCAACATCGGAAGGCAGCGGAGCGTAACCGAGGTCCTGGATCTTCTTCTGCTCCTGCTCGGAGGCGTAGAAGGAGAGGAAGTCCTTCAGGAGGGCGGTCTTGCCGGCATCCTGGCCCTTGGAGCAAGCGATCTCGTAGGTCACCAGAACGGCGGGGTACACGCCAGCCGGGGTGTCCTTGTACTGGAGCTCAAGCTGCAGGTCGTTGCCCTGGCCGGCGACCTTGGCGGCCGAGATGGCCTTACCAGCGGACTCACCGGTCAACTTGACCGGGCCGTTGCCGTTGTCGATGGCAGCCATGTCGAGCTTGTTCTTGGTGGCGTAGGACCACTCGTCGTAGGAGATCGAGTTCTTGGTCTCCTTGACAGCTTGAGCGATGCCGGCCGACTTGTCGGCACCCTTGCCAGCGCCCTTCCAGGTCTTGGAGTGCTTCTCGGTCCAGATGTCACCAGCGGCCTTGTTGAGGAACTTGGTGAAGTTGTCAGTGGTGCCCGACTCGTCCTTACGGTAGAAGACCTCGATTTGGGCGGAGGGCAGCTTGGCGGAGGGATTCTCCTTCTTGATGGCCGGGTCGTCCCACTTCTTGATGGCGCCGGAGAAGATCTTGGCGAGGGTCGGGGTCGAGAGGGTCAGATCCTTGACCCCGTCAACGTTGTAGACCACGGCAATCGGGCCGGCAGCCATCGGGAGGTGCCACGGATCGGCGTTGCAGCGCTGCTTGGCCTTGTCAGGCTCGCCCTTGTCCTTGTTGAGGACGGAGTCGGAGCCGGCCCAGTCGGTCTGCTTGCCGATGAAGGACTTCACACCGGCGCCGGAGCCGGTGGGGGAGTAGTTGATGGTGGCCGAGGAGCAAGCGGCCTTGTAGTCAGAGATGACCTGGTTGATGGCGTTCAGCTGAGCCGAGGAGCCAGCGCCGGAGATGTTGCCACCGGGGCAAGCCGGCTTGAACGAGGCGGCGTCAGCGTTGTTCGCCGAGCTGGCGGCGGAAGCAGCAGCCGAAGTGGCCTCGGATGACGAGGCGGAGCTGGAGCCCTTGTCGCCGTTGGCGCCACAAGCGGTGAGGGAGATGGCGCTAATAGCAGCCAGGGCAGTGATCTTGGCGAGACGGTTCGTCACGGCACATCCTTTTCGAGTGATCTCCTGGAGCCGCCGTTGCGGTCCTTGGTACAGGGACGACGCTAGGGTTTGAAAATGTCGCAACAACCGCGTCAAGGTGAACGCAAGATGAATACCGGCGGCATCCTGATTGAAGGAAGTCACTCAGGGCCCCGAAGGTGACCTCCTGTGTCAGTACGAGGAGGAGTACCATTCCTGGCTGATCGTGTGGCCCGCCTCATCCAGGTGAACGATCAGGCATTCTGCGGTTGACATGGGGCGATTCGCCCCACCGAGGGTGTCCCGCATGGTCTGTAGGACGGGCCGGTGGCCGCACACCGCGATTGGACGTGAGGGGTCGGAGAGGGCACGACCAGCGATTTTTCTCATGGCGGACACGGTCTTGGCTGGATCGGCCTCGTGAGCCTCCTCGCTCAGCGCGTCGATCGCGACGATATCGGCCCCAATGTTCTCGGCGTACGGCTTGAGGGTTTGCATGCATCGAGTGGACGACGAGCTGGCAAGGTGAGACACCCCAAAGGCGCCGAGCAGGTCAATCAACGCTCTGGCCTGACGACGGCCACGCCTTTCCAGCGGACGCTTGGCATCCGTGGCCGTCTTCTTGCGAGAACTCCATTCCTTGCGCGACACGGCCTTGCCATGGCGCACCAGGATGATCGTCGAGGTCGACGGTAGCTCGAGGGCCTCCTCGAGGACTTGGACGTCAGTGGGATAGCTGAGTTGCTCCAGAGCCTGTTCTGTGGGCATCCAGAATGCGCCGTCAATCTCTTGCGGACTGGCGGTCGCTTCCTCGATTGATCCGCCGACGACGACGCCGAGCCACCACGACACCACTTTTGCGCGCGACTTCGGCTTGCCAGTGGCGGTGGGGAACTTGACGCTGTATTCGGTGGGTTGCAGGGGCATCGACAACCGAATGTCGATTCCGGTTTCCTCAGCCACCTCGCGCACGGCAGTGACGGGGAGGTCCTCTCCTCGTTCGACCTTTCCCTTGGGCAGGGAGAGGTCGTCGTAGGCGGGGCGATGGACGACGAGCACCTCGCGGGTGCCCTCGGTGCCGGCCATGTCGCGTAGGACGACGGCGCCAGCAGCCTGGATAGGACCCTTGTGTCCTCCCATCTCGGCTCATCGCCTCCTGTCGCGGGTTCGTCGGATGAGTTCTTCCTGAAGGTCGGTCAGCACCTTGCCGTCGGGGCCGCGCGAGACCTCGGTCCAGGTGCGGTCGTGCAGGTGCCAGGACACCGTCCCCGGGTCGAAGGCCATGTCGAACATCTCCTCGACCTCGGCCACGTGCTGCTTGTTCGACAGCCCGACGAGGGCCTCCACTCGGCGGTCGAGGTTGCGGTGCATGAGGTCGGCCGACCCAATGGCGACCATCGGCCGGCCACCGTTGGCGAACCAGAAGACACGGGAGTGCTCGAGGAATCGTCCCAACACCGAGATGACGCGAATGTTCTCGCTCAAACCGGGCACCCCGGGTCGGATGGCGCAGATGCCGCGCACCCACAGGTCCACCGGTACCCCGGCGCGAGAGGCCCGGTAGAGGGCGTCAATGACGCGCTCGTCGACAATCGAATTGACCTTGATCTTCACGCCGGCCGGCAGGCCCGCCTTCTTGTTCGCGATCTCGTGGTCGATGGCGTCGATGATGCCGCTGCGAATGCCCTCGGGGGCCACCAGCAGTCGGCGGTAACGCTTCTCGGCGGTCATCCCGGACAGGTGGTTGAAGAGCCTCGCGACGTCCTCGGTGATGATGGGATTGGACGTCAGCAGTCCCAGGTCCTCGTACTGACGAGCGGTCTTGGGGTTGTAGTTGCCAGTGCCGATGTGCGCGTAACGACGCAGCCCCTCGCCCTCGTCGCGGATGGCCATGGCCAGCTTGCAGTGGGTCTTGAGGCCGACCATGCCGTAGACGACGTGGACTCCGGCTCGTTCGAGAACACGCGCCCAGGTGATGTTGGCCTGCTCGTCGAATCGGGCCTTGATCTCCACGACGGCCAGTACCTGCTTGCCGGCCTCGGCGGCGTCGACGAGGGCGTCGATGATGGGTGAGTCGCCAGACGTGCGGTACAGGGTCTGCTTGATCGCCAGCACCTGGGGATCGTGGGCAGCCTGCTCGATGAACCTCTGCACGCTGGTGGCAAACGAGTCATAGGGATGGTGGACCAGGACGTCGCGACGACGGATGGCCGCGAACATGTCTGCCGGACGAGCCGTCTCGACCTCAGCCAGGTGCGGGTGAGTGATGGGCAGGAAGTTCGGGTAGGACAGGTCGTCGCGGTCGACGTCAGCCAAGAAGAACAGGCCGGTGAGGTCAAGCGGGGCGGGAAGTCGGAAGACCTCCTTGTCCTTGATGTCGAGCTCACGGGTGAGCAGGGTGAGCATCTCGTCGGTGATGTCGTCCTGCACCTCCAGGCGCACCGGGGGACGACCCACCTTGCGACGCAGCAGCTCCTTCTCCAGTGCGAACAGCAGGTTCTCGGCGTCGTCCTCCTCGACCTCGAGATCCTCGTTCCGGGTGACGCGGAAGGTGGTGTGCTGCAGCACGTGCATGCCGGTGAACAGCTGGTCCAGGTGACGGCTGATGATCTCCTCGAGGGGCAGGAACCGTCCTTCGCCGAGATTGACCAGGCGCGGCAGCACCGACGGCACCTTGACACGGGCGAACTGCTCGGCGCCGGTGATGGGGTTGGCCAGCATGACGGCCAGGTTGATCGACAGGCCGCGGATGTAGGGGAACGGGTGCGACGGATCGACGGCCAACGGGGTGAGGATGGGGAAGATGCGCTCCGAGAAGAGGGTGCGCATCCGGCCCTTCTCGTCGTCGGTCAGTTCCGACCAGCGCAGAATCTCGATACCATCGGCGGCCAGGCCGGGACGCACCTCCTCGGCGAAGACGCGCGACTGCTCAGCGACCAGATCGTGGGTCCGAGCGAGGATCGCGTCATGGAGCTCGCGAGGCAGCAAACCGGCAACTGACGGGACGGCAACCCCGGCGTCGATGCGGCGCTTGAGGCCAGCGACGCGCACCATGAAGAACTCGTCAAGGTTCGACGAGAAGATGGCCAGGAACTTAGCCCGTTCCAGCAGCGGAATGCGCTCGGCATCTCGGGCAAGATCCAGCACCCGCTCGTTGAAGGCGAGCCATGACAGCTCACGATCGCTGTAGCGATCCTCCGGCAGCTCGTCGGGGGAGGTCGGGGGGACCCCGGGGTTGGACTTTTTGGCCATGGACACACTCCTTGGAGACCTGTCCGCCCGCGACGTGATGGGCGTAGCAGAACTCAATCTATCCGACGATACGTGTCCACAAAGGGCGCAACTCGACGTCCGCCCCGAGAATGTCGACGAACTCAGCGTTCAGCCTGGAATCGGTACCCGACAGATCGCACCGTCTGGATGTGTCCCTCATACTCCGGGCCGACCTTGGCTCGCAGACGACGGATGTGTACGTCAACGGTTCGGGTGCCGCCGTAATAGTCGTATCCCCACACGTCCGACAGCAAGATGTCGCGAGTGAGCACTCTCCCGGGGTGACCGACGAGGTATTTCAAGAGCTCGAACTCGGTATAGGTGAGGTCGAGATCCTTGCCTCCGACGGTGGCGGTGTAACCGTCCTCGTCAACGGTGAACGGTCCCGCGACAAGCTGGTTGGTCACCTGGACGGTGAACAGGCAGCGCAGTCGGGTCTCTGCCTCGAGTGGGGTGGCCGAGTCACAGAGGAAATCGTCCATCCCCCAGTCGGGACTGATGACAGACAGGGTGTCCGGGCCAGCCAGCAAGAGGATCGGGACTCGTCTCTCATGACATGACAGCCGCAGGCACGCCTCCCGGGCCTTGGCAGGTTCGTCATGGCAGTCGACCAGGACGATGTCGACTCCCTCCAGGTGGGACAGACATTCCCGTATGTCGTCGTAGCGGGTGATGCTGTGTGGAAGCAGTTCCAGGGCCTGGGGAAGCGGGGCGTCCAGGGGACCCAGCAGGGACAGTCGTGCCATCCGGATGCCCTCCATGTCGTCTAAGAGCCAGAGCCGTGATGTACCCCATCATCCCACGGCCATCTAGGCCGTCTCATGATGTCAGCACTACCATGGCTGGAGTGACGAGGATGCCTGACGAGTGGTTCCGTCCGGACGAGGAGGAGTCCGGACCGGATGAGCCTCGCCGTGCGGACGAGTCCGAACTGGCGTCCGAGTCGTCAGATTCAGCTCCTCGGCACGCTGACACAGGGGACAGTTCTGTCAGCACGACGACAAGTGGGTCGGTTCGTGTCATCAACGATGACACTGGACCAAGCGTCGTCGTCGGTCACGCCCGCGTCACCGGAGCGGCCGCAGCTGTACGGCGGCATCGGTTCCCCGTCTGGACATTGATGGTCGCGGCAGCCCTCGTCGTCGGTTTGGTGTTGGGCACCTTCATCACCCAGTCCCGCGACGGTACCGGCGCGGTCAAGGTGGCGCCGACCCAGGCCTCGCCTGCGGCGACGATCTCGGCAGCGATGCCCTACCAAGGTCCGGGCAGGCCCATTCGTGGTCTCAAGGCGACGGCCTCGTGCGTGTCCGATCCGGCCGTCGATTCCGAACATCACCTGGTGAGGTACGACTCCGAGTACGTGGTCGACGACAAACCGCAGACGGCCTGGCGGTGCGATGGATCCGGCGAAGGTCAACAGATCACCCTGACCATGCCGCGGCCGTCCCGGATCGTGGGGGTCGGATTGATCAACGGCTATGCCAAGGTCTATGGCGACGTCAACCTGTATCCGCAGTACCGGCGGGTGCGGACGGTGCGCTGGACGCTGCCGGACGGCACGTGGTTCGACCAGGACTTCACCGATGACGACGAGTCGATCCAGAAGGTCATGATCTCCCCACACGCCGTCAAGGGGGACATCACTCTGACCATCATTGCCACGACCGAGCCGGGGCTGCTCGGGGAGCCAACTCGCGATTCCGTCCTCATCTCCTCAGTCCAGGTTTACGAGGAGGGCTGACAGGCAGGTTCAGCGCCAGTCGTCGGTGTCGATGAGGATCGTCATCGGGCCGTCGTTGACCAGGCTGACCTTCATGTCGGCGCCGAAAACACCGGTCTCGACATGCGCACCCAGCCCGCGCAGGTGGGAAACGAAGTGGTCGATCAGAGGCTCCGAGACGGGGCCGGGTGCGGCTGCGTTCCACGATGGCCGACGCCCCTTCCGCGTGCTTGCATAGAGGGTGAACTGGCTGACGACAAGGACCGGAGCATCGATGTCGCTGGCTGACTTCTCGTCATCAAGGATGCGCAGACCCCAGATCTTCTCGGCGAGTTTCTCGGCGTCGGCAGTGGTGTCGGTGCCGGTCACTCCCACCAGCACGACGAGTCCGGGACTGGGCAGGGCTCCGACCGCTTGACCCTCGACGGTGACCTCTGCACTGTTTGCTCTCTGAATGACGACTCGCACGGAATCGAGTCTACGGAGCGAACCTCGTAGAATCAGTGTGTGGCTGTAGCTGATCTCGTGGTTCTGGTGACTGTCGCCGTGATAGGTGCCGTGTTGCCGCTCGTTGCTGTGACGCGAGTTCTCGTTGCAGCCTGGCGCGGCTGAATCCGCAGCTCTCAGTACCTGACGAAACTCCTACCCGACACGAGGACCCATGCCCTTCCAGATTCCTGACGACCTGAATCGTGATCTCATGCCCTTGGCCTGGATGATCGGCCACTGGGAAGGTGAAGGACACGGCAGCACCCCCGAGAACGGTGAGTTCAGCTTCGGGTGTCAGGTCGACTTCACCGAGAACGGCGGGGATTACCTGCACTACATCTGCCAGACCTTCACCACGAACCCCGACGGCACCCCGGCTGCTCCGCTGCGTATGGAGACCGGTTTCTGGCGTCCCAACGTCGACACCCGCAAGATTGACGTCCTGATGGTCGCCCCGGAGGGCTGGGCCGAGGTCTGGACCGGAAACATCGACGGAGCCAAGATTGAGCTCGTCACCGACGCCGTCGCCCGCACCGAGGACGCCCTGGTGCCCTATACCGGTGGTCAGCGTCTCTACGGCCAGGTCGAGGGAGACCTGCTGTGGACCTTCGATCGTGCGACCACGGAAGCTCCGCTGCAGCCTTACATGTGGGCTCGCCTCAAGAGGGCCTGAGATGGCTGCCCCCGTGCTGCTGACCGACGGACCCGACGCCGGTCTGGTCTCTCACGTTGCCAATCCAGTCGCCGAGCAGCGGTTGATGACTGACGGTGGCGGATGGTTGGAGCTGTCCAACCGTGAGGTATTCACGGTCACCGGAGCTGACCGACTGGGATGGTTGCACTCGTTGACCTCCCAATACCTCGACGGTCTGGAGCCTGGGCTCACGACGACGAGTCTGGTGCTGTCACCGACCGGTCACGTCGAGCATGTCATGCACGGTGTCGACGACGGCGAAACCTTCTGGGGTTGGACCGAGCCTGGACGGGGAGCCGACCTGGTCGCCTGGCTGGACTCGATGCGTTTCATGATGCGCGTCGAGGTGGCTCTGCGCCCGGACATGACCGTTCGCTGGTTCGCCTCGAGGGTTACGACGCCGACGGATGCCGTCATCCTTGATTCCGAGGTGGCCGGTGGACACGAAGCCATCCTCCCGTCCGGTACTCCCGCCGCCGACGAGCTCGAGCAGGTCGGTGTGCTGGCATGGGAGGCGCTGCGCATCGCCGCTGGGATTCCTCGTATCGGCATCGACACGGACGAGCGCACCATCCCCAACGAGATCGGCCTGTACGGCACCCATCTCGACAAGGGGTGTTACCGCGGTCAGGAGACCGTCGCCCGGGTGTACAACCTGGGGCGTCCGCCGCGGCGGCTGACCTTGCTGCAGCTTGACGGTTCCCGCGCCGAGCTCCCGGCGATCGGCTCTGAGGTCCACGCCGGTGGGCGTCGTGTCGGCGTCATGGGATCGTCTGCAACTCATCATGTTGACGGCCCCATTGGCCTTGCCCTAGTGCGTCGCGGAGTCGACGTGAGCCTGGATATGGAGATTGATGGGATCGCTGCTGGTCAGGAACCACTTGTCGACCCGGAGGTCGGCTTGCATGTTTGCCCGGTAGTGTGAGCCCGTGCCCCTGTGATCAGCAGGGTCGAGGAGGAAATACGTGAAGACGGATTATTTCAACCGCACGCAGAAATTGGTGACGGTCCTTGTTGACGTCATCGTCTTCGTGGCTGGAATTTTCCTGTCGTTCTGGATGCGTTTCGGGATGGTTATTCCGCAGCGTAATCTGGACGACGGAAAAGCTGCGCTTATGGCGTCGGTGATTGCATTCCTCATTGTCAACGTTCTGTCTGGCGTTTATGTTCTGTACAACAAGACGCTCCTTGACATCGGGATCATCACTGTCGTGGACCAGGTCATGGTGACGATCATCATCATGGCGCTGACCTTCTTCGGGCGCTGGTTCGCCTTCCCGCGCTCGGTCCTCCTCATCAACCTGCTGGTCGGGATAGTTCTGCTGTTCCTGTGGCGCAGCATCGAGTTTGTTGCCTATCGCCGCTTGCGAGGGGCTAAACGAGTGATGCTGCTCGGTCCGCCGGAGATGCTTAATCGGGCCGTCATGAACTACATGGCCAACAAGGCGACCCGTCATCGCCTCACCCATGTGGTGCGTGGTCACTACCTGGGGCAGATTCGGACTCATATTGATGAATTCGACACCGCCCATGTCTCCGATGACATTCCTGCTTCCGAACGAGTTGCCATTTACGACTTGCTGCTGAGCGAGGACAAAGAGATCTTCATGTCGACCTCGTTCGAGCACATGATGCTCATCAATCCGACGATCATGTCGATCGAGGACGAGACGATTATTGCTGCCAGCCCGTTCAAGATTCCGGCAGAAATGGATATCGTCAAGCGGTTCTTCGACATCGTGCTGTCACTGATCGCCCTGGTGATCCTCTCTCCCCTCATGCTCATCACGGCAATCCTGGTGAAGGCCAGTTCTCCCGGCCCGGTGTTCTACCGTCAGACCCGTATCACCAAGGACGGCAAGGAATTCAAGATCCTCAAGTTCCGCTCCATGGGAGTGACGGCCGAGAAGGAGTCCGGCCCGATGCTGGCCACCTCCGATGACCCACGCGTCACCCCGGTCGGCAAGTACCTGCGCAGCCTGCGTATCGACGAGATCCCGCAGCTCATCAACGTGCTCATTGGCGACATGTCTATCGTCGGACCGCGCCCGGAGCGCCCTTTCTTCGTCGATCAGTTCCAGGAGCAGAACGCCCACTACAAGTTGCGCCACAACGTGCGTGCCGGCATCACGGGGTACGCGCAGGTCTACGGCAAGTACGCCTCGGACTTCGCCGCCAAGCTCAACTTCGATCTCATCTACATCAAGCAGTACTCACTCCTCCTTGACGTCAAGATCATGATCCAGACGATCAAGATCCTCTTCGACAAGGTGTCCTCGCGAGGCGTTGACGAGACGGCCGAACCGGACGAGAACATTCACCTGCCCGCCGAGGTTCAGCAGCTCGACTGACGGGCAGGGAACGCTTTCTCTCTCTCCCCCCGAATCAGGACTTGCGGGCAACCTTGTACTGGGCAGCCTGAGCGCGAGGTCGGACGATCATGCGGTCGATGTTGACGTGGCTGGGAAGCCCGGAAATCCACCGCACGCACTCGGCAATGTCCTCGGCCCTCAGGGGACAGTCGACGCCTTGGTAGACCTTGTCGGCCATGGCCTGATCGCCGTGGAAACGGACGAGGGAGAATTCCTCGGTGTGCACCATGCCTGGGCTCACCTCACAGACCCGCACCGGGTGGCCACACAGCTCCAGCCGTAGTGCCTCGACGACGGCGCGCTCACCGGACTTCGCCGCACAGTATCCGGCGCCACCCTCGTAGCCCCATTCGGCAGCGGTGGAGGTAATCGTGACGATGGTTCCCTCAGCGACCTCAAGAGCCGGTAGAAGAGCCTTGGTGACCCGTCCCATGCCCAGCACATTGGTTTGATACATCGTCATCCAGGCGTCGAGGTCAGCCTCGGTGACCGGCTCCTGACCGACGGCACCGCCGGCATTGTTGACGAGGAGGTCGAGCTTGCCGCCAGTGGTCTCGACGAGATTGGCGACCGACTCGTCGCTGGTGACATCGCAGACCACTGCCTTTCCGCCGATCTCGGCGGCGAGGGGCTCGATGCGCTCGACGCGGCGAGCCGCACAGATGACATGCCAGCCATCCTTGGCCAGGGCGCGTGCCGTGGCTGCGCCGATTCCCGAACTTGTTCCTGTGACCACTGCAGTCTTTGTCATGGCCCCATTGTCCCTGCCGGCCAAGGGCATGCGAAAGCCCCTGTCCACCGTGAACTGTTCGTCAGCAGAAGGAATTGACTCCTCAGCCAACTTCTGGGGGCAAGTTCAACGGGACAGGGGTTTCACGACAACAGGCAGCGTCAGCTGACGAGGACCTCGACGCTCGGGTCTGCCAGCTCCAGAGCAGCCTTGCGGGCCTCCTCGGGGCTGGACGCAGCCAGCGCGGCCTCGGCGATCTGGCGGCACTGATCCAGGCTGTGGCGTGACAGGGTGGCCTTGACAGCGGTGATCTTGCCGGCGGCCATCGACAATGAACGCACGCCAACGCCGACGAGAACCAGAGCCAACAGGGGGTCGCCGGCAGCCTCGCCACACACTCCGATGAGACGCTCGCCCGCTCCATCACAAGTGGCCTTGACCAACTGGATGACGGCAGGCTGCCACGGCGTCAGGAGCTCGGCCAACTCGCCCTGCAGGCGGTCAGCCGCCATGGCGTACTGGGTGAGGTCATTGGTGCCGATGGACGCGAAGTCCACCGTCTCCAGCACCTGGGCCGAGCGCAGGGCCGTCGAGGGTACCTCGACCATGATGCCGACCGTCTTGATCCCAGCGGCGTGGGCACGCGAGGAGAACCACTCGGCCTCAGCCCTCGTGGCGACCATCGGAGCCATGACATAGGGGTCACGACCAGTCTGCTCAGCAGCCTTGGCGAGAGCCTCGAGCTGGGCGTCGATGAGGTCGGTGCGCACCTGGGACAGGCGTAGACCACGGCGTCCCAAGGCCGGGTTCTCCTCCGGGCCGAGGTCGGCGAAGGCCAGCGGCTTGTCGGCACCAGCGTCGAGGGTGCGGAAGACAACCTTGGCTCCCTCGTCGAAGGTCTTGAGCACGGTGGCGTAGGCCTCCGTCTGTTCGTTGACGGTCGGAGCATCTTGACGATCGAGGAAGAGGAACTCGGTGCGGAACAGACCAACTCCCTCGGCGCCCTTCTTCTTCGCCGTGGGGGCGTCGGACGGGCTGCCGATGTTGGCCAGGACCAGGACGCGCTCACCGTCTGACAGCGTGGCGTCGCCCTCGGGGGCGGACGCCAGCACCTCGGCGCGACGGTTCGCGCGTGAGGTCAGCTCGGCGACGGCGGCCTCATCGGGCTCGACGAGAACGGTTCCGGTGACGCCGTCGAGGGCCAGGGGGGTGCCGTCCTCGATCTCGCGAGCCTCGCTGCATCGGACCACGGCCGGGATACCGATCTGGGAGGCCAGGATTGCGGTGTGGCTCGTCGGTCCGCCAGCAGCGGTGATGAGGCCGCGGACCAGATCAGGATTGAGGGTCGCGGTGTCGGCCGGGGCGAGGTCCTCGGCGACGAGGATCACGGGCGAGTCAAACGACGGGACGCCGGGCTCAGGCAGGCCTTGCATGACCGCGACGGCGCGGTCACGGACGTTACGCAGGTCGGTGACGCGCTCGGCGAGATAGCCGCCGGCAGCACCCAGTTGGGCGCAGAAGTCGTCGAAGGCGGCCCAGAGAGCGTGGGCAGGTCCATGTCCGTCAGTCAGGTGGGACTTGATGCTGGTGAGCAGTCCCGGGTCGCGGGCCATCATCGCGGTGGCCTGCAGGACGGCGAGAGCCGATGGATCGGCGTGCATGGAGCGCTCGTCGAGACGATCGGCGACCTTGTTCAGCGCCGACTCGATTCGGGCCATGTCGGCCTCGGTGCCCTGACTGGGGTCAGAGGTGGGCAGTCCTGGGGCGGGGGAGACGAGAAGGGCATGTGCTTGTCCGACTCCGGCCGAGACCCCGAGCCCCGAGAGGGTCCGCATAGGTATCAGGCCTCCGGGTCGATCTGCAGGTTGGCGACGAGGGCGTCGAGCACCTCATCGGCATTGTCGCCCTCGGCGGTGAGCTCGACGGTCTCGCCGTGCTTGGCGCCAAGACCCATCACGGACAGAATCGAGCGAGCATCCACCGGCTCCTCGCCAGGACGGCCGATCTTGACGGCGAGGCCTGACTTCGAGGCGGCCTGGACGAACATGGCGGCGGGACGGGCGTGCAGGCCGCTCTCGGCTGCAATGGTGGTGGTACGACTCGGCATGGTGTGCCTCCTTGGTGGGGTGAAAACGTCAGGGTCGACGATATCCGATGACAGGAGGACGCGAGCTGGTGGGTCTGGGCCGATAGAGTGCGAACCATGGTTGATGAGCACACCCCGCCTGTCGTCGCCGTTGTCGTCGCAGCCGGCCTGGGGACACGGTTCGGCGGTCCTGTTCCCAAGCAGGTGACGTCGCTGACTGGAAAGGCCGTCGTCGCCGTCGCGGTGGAATCCCTAGCTGCAGGCGGTTGCGATGAGGTCGTCGTGGTGGTGAAGGAAGGCATGCACAACCATCTGCAACTGGCTTTGGCTGCCTCTCCTATCCCTGTTCACTTCGTGACCGGAGGGGACACTCGTCAGGATTCGGTGCGCAATGGGCTGCGATACATCGCCGACGATGAGCATCTCGGCCGGGCCACCACTGTTCTCATTCATGACGCCGTCCGCCCGTTGGTTCCCGCATACATCGTCGAGGATGTCATTGATGCGGTCGAGGCCGGGGCTGTCGCGGTGACACCTGTCGTCGAGGTCACCGACACCATTCGGCAGATCGACGGTGAAGGTTCCCGCGTCATCGACCGTTCCGCTCTGCGCGCGGTCCAGACCCCGCAAGGATTCGATCGCGTCGTCATCACGGAGTGTCATGAGCAGCTGTCTCGCGATGGTGGGACGGTCACCGATGACATTTCATGTTGTGAGCGTTACGGCCATCGCGCCACCTTGGTGGAAGGATCCCGAATGGCGCTCAAGATCACCGAGCCGGTCGATCTCGACATTGCTGAGGTCCTGGCCAAGGCTGCGGCTGGAGCCGGTCACCACTCCGGTCGTCGAGTCGGTCGGATGTTGCGGGCTGTCACCCCGAGCAACGTTGCCGACAAGTTGGGCCATGGGGGCAAGGAATGATGGAGATCCGGACCGGTATCGGAGCCGATGTCCATCAGCTGAGTGAAGGCGTGCCGATGCACATTGCTGGCCTTCATTTCCCCGACGAGAAGGTCGGTTTGGCTGGCCATTCCGACGGTGACGTCGCCTGCCACGCCATTTGTGATGCCTTGCTCTCCGCGACCGGCCTGGGGGATGTTGGCTCCGTCTTCGGAACCTCGGACCCGCAATGGGCCGGAGCTGCCGGAGTGGCGTTACTGGGCCATGTCGTTGAGCTCGTCACCGCCGAGGGATGGGCGGTCCAGAACGCAGCCGTGCAGATCGTGGGGCAGCGTCCGCGCATGGCGGCCCGGCGCGCTGAGGCGGTAGCCACACTGACGCAGACCGTCGGTGCTCCAGTGTCAGTGTCCGCGACGACGACCGATCATCTCGGATTCACCGGCCGCGGTGAAGGGGTGGCAGCGATCGCGTCAGCCCTTGTCACTCGGCAGGCTCGATCGTGAGGATCGCGCCCTGGTTGGGCAGCTGCGGCTGCGGCCCGGAAACTTTGATGGCTCCGGCGAGCAGCGACTGGTCGGGGGAGTTGAAGTACAACACGACATGGCCGAGGTCACCGAGGTTTGAGGTGGCTGACTCTCCGACCTCATCGATCGTGTAACGGGTACCAGCGATGTTGAGGACGTCGCCAGGAACAATTTCGCGCTTGGGCGTCATGGGGGAGCGGCCGCCGCGGTTGTGGACCACGCAGATGTCGGACAGAGCATCAGGTACAGGCTCGCCGAATAGGACGATGACGCCGGTGTCCAGCATGTCCTGAGCTCCCTTGCCGGCGCGGAGCACCACGGCATTCCACAGTGTGCTGGACGTAGTCGCCATGGCGGACCCTCCTCGAGACGGGCGCTGTGCCCTTGACGGCACGGTACCATCCCGCCCAGTTTCTCAAAGACCCGTGATCACCACGGGACCCACCCCCACCGAAGGGGCATGGACGAGATACGTTTAGCATCGTGGAGGAATCCCTTGGTGGGCCACATCCAAGGGCAACGAGGTTTCCCTGAGGGAGGGGTGGTCACCATGATCGAGAAGAAGATTCTCGTCTGCTGTGGCACCGGTATCGCGACGTCGGTACAGGTCGCCAACAAGCTTCAGCGGCTGCTGCGTGAGCGTGGAGTCAATGCCAAGATGGAGCACTGTCGCGTTGCAGAAGTGCCGAGGGTCATCGAGGAATTCACCCCTGACGCAATCGTTTCGACGACTGCAGTGAAGCAGCCCAACGAGAATGTCAAGATGTTTCGCGGTGTTGCATTCCTGACCGGCGTTGATGAAGGACAACTGGCTGACGAGATTGCAGACGCGCTGAAGTCGTCATGATCCTGCGGCCACACCTCGGGACATGAGCAATGGGGGTTCACCAAATTTTTGGTGAACCCCCATTTCACGATGAGGGTGAGCAGCCTCAGGAGGCGAGAACCTCGTCGAGCATCTCCTCGGCCTTGTCGTCCTCCACCTTCTTGGCGAGGGCAAGCTCGGAGACCAGGATTTGACGAGCCTTCGAGAGCATCCGCTTCTCACCAGCCGACAGGCCACGGTCGCGCTCGCGGCGCCACAAGTCGCGAACAACCTCGGCGACCTTGAGGACGTTGCCGGAGTGGAGCTTCTCGAGGTTGGCCTTGTAGCGACGAGACCAGTTGGACGGCTCCTCGACATTGGTCTTGCGAAGAACCTCAAACACCTTTTCAAGGCCCTCGTCGTCGACGACGTCACGAACGCCGACAAGATCAAGATTGCTGGCTGGCACTCGCACAACCAAATCGTTCTGTCCAAGAATTCTCAGAACGAGGTAGAGCTTTTCCTCGCCCTTGATAGTGCGAGTCTCGACGTCCTCGATCACAGCAGCGCCATGATTCGGGTAGACAACGGTTTCACCAACGTTGAAAGTCATTTGTGTGGCCCCTTTCGAAGGTTAATTATATCACATAATGATTGTTGAAGTCAATTATTAATTCGCGCAGGCGTTCGAAATGGTGCTAGGGTTTGCCCTCGCTGTCGGGCCGTCGAGATTGCGGAAGTCCCTCGGATCTGGCCTTGGGAAGCGGGAATGGTCTGGTCCCGGTTCGCTGTGAGGATGAGATGCGATGATCGTGGAAAAGGGGCCGACCAACGATCCGATCGCTGACGCCGTGGCCCTCCGGTCGCGGGAATGTTCGCAATGACGAGGCGATCTACGCAGTCACCGCAGTCACCGCAGTGACCGGAATTACGGAATTGTCACATGAGGTCAATATCGACATTGGCGAGAATGTCCGCATTCTCATGTCCGAGATCTTGAATTCCTCGAGGGTGTTCTCCAAGGAGGTCCTCGACGCCGTCGACTGAAATAGTGTTTTCGAGAGGTCTGCTCACTCGCCGATCGCGCTGAAACCGATCGGCACCCCCGGTGACGCCAATTCGGCTAAACTCGACAGCGATCATGCACCCCGGAAGAGGAGATTCCACGATGATCGACCGTCGCCGGACGACTGCTGTCCTTGCTGCCGTCGGGGTTCTTGGGTTGGCGGCTTGTGACGCCGATCCCAAGGTCCTCACCAGTTACACCCCTGCGGCCGGTGTCAGCGGCGAGTCCGGCACCGTCAAGGTGCAGAACCTGTTGCTCATCAATGGTGACGGTCAGGCTCGTGTCTCCGCCGCCGTCATCTCCAGCAAGAACGATAAGGTTGTCGGAATCACTGGTCAGCCGCTCAAGTCGGACAACTCTCTGGCAGGGCAGTCCTTCACCGTGACTTCGGCCGGTGTCAATCTTCCGGCTCACACCTCGGTCAATCTCACCAAGTCCGATCTTCAGGCTCCCGTTGAGGGACTCTCGGACGGCTTGTTGGCCAAGGTGACGATCAAGTTCGCGAATTCTGCGCCGATCACCCTGGATGCACCGGTTGTGCCGTCCACCCACCCGGATTTCGAGAAGTACGCTCCTTCGGGGTCCCCGTCGGCCCAATCCTGACGGGTCCTTTGAACACACGACGCGGCCCCGGTCAAAACCGGGGGCCGCGCTTGTCGTTTCGTGGAAACCGTGTCAGGCCTGGAACTTGTAGCCGAGTCCACGCACGGTGATGATCCGTGCCGGATGCGAGGGATCCTTCTCGATCTTCGCGCGCAACCTCTTGACGTGGACGTCTAGGGTCTTGGTGTCGCCGACGTAGTCGACCCCCCAGACTCGGTCGATGAGGGACGCGCGGGTCATGACACGTCCAGCATTGCGCAGCAGCACCTCGAGCAGGTCGAACTCCTTGAGGGCGAGGCGCACGGTCTTTCCGTCGACACTGACCTCGTGGCGCTCGACGTCCATCCGCACCCCGTTCTCCTCGAGGACGTCGGGGGAGACCTCGATCTCCGGGCCACCTCGACGAGTGACGGCGCGGATGCGTGCGACCAGCTCGCGGTGACTGAAGGGTTTGGTGACGTAGTCGTCAGCTCCCAGTTCCAGACCGACGACCTTGTCGATCTCGGAATCCCTGGCCGTCACCATGATGATCCCGACGTTGCCACGCTGACGCAGCTGCCGGCAGACCTCGGTCCCCGGGATTCCCGGCATCATGAGGTCAAGCAGGACGATGTCGGCGCCATTGCGGGAGTAGTTTTCCAGTCCGTCGGCACCATTGGCCGCGGTGTCGACCTCAAATCCCTCCTTGCGCAGCATGAAGGCGGTGGCCTCGCGGTAGGACTCCTCGTCCTCGATGATGAGCACGCGGGTCATGACTCCTCCTGATCGGATTCGTTGTAGTGGTCGGCGTCAAGGGTGGGTAGTCGAAGGGTGAACGTGGACCCCTGGCCCAGTTTGCTCCACACGTCGACGGATCCCCCGTGCGCCTGGCAGGTGTGCTTGACCAGCGACAGCCCCAGGCCGGTTCCACCGTTTTCCCGGGATCGGGAGTAGTCAACCCGGTAGAACCGTTCGAAGATGCGTTCCTGGTCGGCATCGCCTATGCCAATTCCGTTGTCGGCCACCGCAATCTCGATGACGTCGGTGTCGACGTCATGGACTCGTCTGGCCGAGACCGCCACCCGCGCCTTCGGCTCGGAGTACACGATCGCATTCTGAACGAGATTGGCGATGGCCTCGGTGAGCTGACTCTGGTCCCCGAGAACCCACAGGTCGTCGTCGCAGCGGGCCACCAGGGAAACCTCCCGGGTGGTCGCGAGCTCACGATGACGAGAGACGGCCTCGTCGACGATGTCGGCAACGGACACTGGTTCGGCGCGAAGCAGGGGTTCGTCCGCCTGCAATCGGGACAAGTCGATGATCTGTGTCACGAGGGCGGACAGCCTCGTTGACTCCGCGGTCAGGCGCTGGGAGAAATGGCGGACGGCATCTGGGTCATCGGCGGCACCCTCGATGGCTTCGGCGAGGATGGAGACGGCGCCGATGGGGGTCTTCAATTCATGAGAGACGTTGGCGACGAAGTCTCTGCGGGTTTCGGCAAGCCTGATGTGTCGGGAGCTGTCCGCCGCAGAGATGATCGCGTTGCCGTGCCCGTCAAGAGGGCCCACGCGCACGGTGAGGATGAGGTTGGCTCCGGTGGATGCCCGCTTCAACTCCATGGTGTCGACAATGTCGCGGTCCTCTCGTCGTGCGGTGCGGACCAAATTGAGGAGGGCGGCGTCGGCGATTCGTGAGCCGCGCACGAGTTCCATTGACCGGGCGCCCACAGTGGTGTGTAGCACCTCGTCATGGGGACCGACGATGACGGCCGCTTCAGTGGCCAGGTCGAGTGCTCGGGCGAGAGTTGGATCGACCTCAAGGGCCTCAATGTCGGTGGCGAGGGTGTCAACGGGGTGACGAGATGACTCCACTGCGCGAATGATGAGGACCGTCAATCCGGCGCCGACAACTGCACCAATGATCGCTGCCAGAACCATGCCCACGCTTTGCATAATAGGGGGAAGGTCGTCATCCTCGTCACCCGCACGTCACAAAGTGATGCCGTGATCACTGGTCGTTCACCCAAGGTTCACTGTCTTGCCACTCGGGCGAAATGTTCCGGTCGACAGGGTCGATAGGCTTGACGAGACCCCACTACGGAAGGACACCGGCATGCGTGAGAGCTACCACGACGAGCTCAATGCCACCAGCGGCAGGATCTTGACGATGGCCGAGTTGGTTCGGGTTGCCGTCAAGGACGCCACTGAGGCTCTCATTGGTGCGGACCTGACCACTGCTGAGCGCGTCATCTCCGATGACTCGAAGGTCGACGCCCTGAACGAGGAGATCGAGCGTCGTTGCTTCGACCTGCTTGCCCGTCAGGCTCCGGTCGCCGGCGAGCTGCGCACGGTCGTCGCGGTCCTGCGGATGTGCTACGAGCTGGCCCGCATGGGAGATCTTGCTGCTCACGTCGCGAAGATCGCCCGTCTTCGCTTCCCCGAGGTCGCCGTGCCTCCGCAGGTCGCCGATCAGTTCGTCGAGATGTCGAGGATCGCGGATTCCATGATCGCGAAAGCCGAGAAGACGCTGGCGGATCGTGACGCGCAGGCCGCGGAGTTCTTGGCGTCCGAGGATTCCAAGATGGATGAGCTGCGGCGCGACCAGTTCCGCCTGCTCCTGGGCGATGACTGGACCTACGGCGTCGAGAGCGCGGTCGACACGGCGTTGCTCGGTCGCTACTACGAACGCATTGCCGATCACGCGGTCGCCGTCGGCTCCCGAGTCATCTACATCGTCACCGGCAAGGCGCCGGCTGGCGAGGACTGGCCCAGCGCCTACTGATCATATCGACACGTCACGACCCCCCACGCCGGTGTGTTCCGTCGGCGAAATGGGGGTTGCCGTGTTTCGAATTGGGATCGCTTGTACTCAGTACATACAATCGAGATGCCCAACTCGCCGTGGTACACGGCTGATAATTGTCAGTGAGGTCTTGTCACATGGCTTTTGCCTTCCGCAGAAAAACGATGGCTGGAGCTGTTGTTCTCGTCACCACCGCTTCGATGGCCATCGCAGGATGTGCCACGAACGATCCGGAGTCTGTCAACTCCCCGTCGAAGTCGGCTGCCAGCGCGGCCCAGTCTTCGAAGGCGCCGGCATCCAAGACTCCCGGGGCCAAGCCCAGCGTCTCGAGTGGCGCGAATGCGCCAGCGGGAATGCCGAGTGGTCCGGTGCCTTCCGGTAAATTCGGCGTCGGTGCCGCTGTGACGAAGCCGGATTGCGCGGAGCCCCCGTCGAACTACTCGTCCCTCAAGGCCCCCGGCACCGTCGTCAAGGACATTGACGGTCTGGAGCCCGGCACGAACCATGGAACGGCTGCTGACAAGTACGCCTACCCGGCTGCTGTTGTGAATCAGTGGCTGAAGAAGCCCTCCACTCAGCCCAAGAACAAGAAGATCGTCTTCGTGACCTTCGACGACGGTCCGACGACCAAATTCACCGGTGAGCAGCTCGACAACCTCGAGAAGGCCGGTGCCCGCGCGACCTTCTTCATGATCGCCCCGCAGCTGCGTGACGTGAACAAGGAGATGCTCAGCCGTTCGCTCAAGATGGGCAACGCCCTCGCCATACACTCCTACTCGCACGACTACAATTACCTCTACCCCGGCCAGGCCGCCGACGCCAAGCACATTGGCTGCGACTGGGACTGGGCCACCGCCCAGACGCGCGCGATCCTGGGATCGAACTACTACTCCTCGGCCTTCCGCTACCCGGGAGGCCACATGTCCTGGCACAAGCTCGCGGCGGCTGACCAGGCTCTGGCCAAGCGCGGCGTTGCCTGGATCGACTGGAACGCCATGAGCGGCGATGCTGACGTCCAGCGTCCCAAGACCGTCGACGGTTACCTGAAGATGGTCAAGAAGACCATCAACGAGTCCGGGGACCCGAATGTCGTCGTCATCCTCAACCACGACACCTACGGAAAGCAGATGACGGTCGAAGCCATGCCGTCCATTCTCAAGTGGCTCAAGAGCGAGGGTTACGAGTTCGGCGTGATCGCCTGATCCCACCCTCATCTGCACATGGAGCGGCGCCCCGGAGATAAGCTCCGGGGCGCCGCTCCATGTGGTCTCAGGCCTTGGAAGCCGTCACGAACTCACTTGCTTCCCTGGTTGGCGACGGCCTTGGCGCCGGCGGCAGCAGCCTCAGGGTCGAGGTAGCGGCCACCCTTGGTGACGGGCTTCAGGTCATCGTCAAGCTCGTAGAGCAGCGGGATACCGGTCGGGATGTTGAGCCCGGCGATGTCCTCGTCGCTGATCTCGTCGAGGTGCTTGACGAGGGCGCGCAGGGAGTTGCCGTGGGCAGCCACCAGCACCGTCTTACCGGCCGCGAGGTCAGCAGCGATGTCGGAGGTGAAGTACGGCACCATACGGGCCACGACGTCCTTGAGGCACTCGGCGACGGGACGCTCGGCCTCCGGGATGTCGGCGTAGCGCGGGTCATTGAACTGGCTGTACTCACCATCGTGCTCGAGGTCCGGCGGACGGACGTCGTAGGAACGGCGCCAGGCCATGAACTGGTCGTTGCCGTACTTCTCCTTGGTCTCGGCCTTGTTCAGGCCTTGCAGAGCGCCGTAGTGACGCTCGTTGAGGCGCCAGGAGCGACGCACCGGGATCCAATGACGATCACAGCCGTCCAGGGCCAGGTAGGCGGTGTGGATGGCGCGACGCAACAGAGAGGTGTGGACGACGTCAGGAAGGAGGTTCTCCTCCTTGAGCAGGTCGGCGGCGTGACGGGCCTCGCCCTCGCCCTTCTCGTTGAGATCGACGTCCACCCAGCCGGTGAAGAGGTTCTTGGAGTTCCACTCGCTCTCGCCGTGGCGGAGCAGGATGAGCTTTGCAGTCATGTTTCCACCATAGTGTGCGTCGGTGACGTAGCGTCAGTCGGCTGGCTCGATGGAGTCCAACACCTTCTGCAGAGCAGATCTGACATCGGCCTCGTCGCCGTCCAGGAGGAGCTGGCAGGACGACGGTTCCTGCAGCAGGTCGATCACAGCGCCGAGCATCCGGACTTGGTTGTGCGGGGCAGTCACCAGAGGCCAGATGCTCAGCCGGGCGTCGAGCGCTCGTTCGGGGTCGTCCATGGCGTGAAACACGGTCTTGTGAGCGTTGCGGCACAGGAGGAGACCGGGAGCGACGACATGGTCTGGGTCGACGTGGGGGATCGCTACCTGTATGTGCCCGAAATCCAACCCAGTGGGATAAGTGGTCTCCCGGGCCTCGGCCGCGGAGAGGAATGACGCCTTCACAAGCCCTTCATCGGCAAGCCGGGAACTGATAGCGGCGAACAGTTCGTGGGACGTCTCGACGCCCAAGTTCGCGATGATGAGACGTGGCTCAGTCATTCAGCGCCTTGAGGTCGTCGGCGATCTGGTCGGCGAGTTCGTCGGCACCCACCCCGGTCAGCAGAGGGGTGCCTCGGTACACCTTGACCCCCTCGTCAGGAGGATTGATCGCAGTGGTGACGACGATGGCGTCCGGCTGGAAGGTCTCCACCTGGGCCGGGACGTTGGCCGTCTTGCACTCCTTCATCGTCGCGGCCACACCTCGATCACGCAGCATCCGCTGCAACTTGTTGGCCACCTGGACGGAGGTGGCGATGCCAGTGCCGCAGCAGACCAGAACCTTCTTGTTGATGACCATCAACACCTCTCCTCGCGTAGATGATGAGTTCGCCTCGTCAGTCACGTGGAATGTGGTGGTGGAGGGCAACGATGCCTTCGCTACCACCTGTGATGGGTCCATCATTGTTCACGGGGAGAGCACTGGCCAGCCGCAGCGTGAAATTTCACATCAATTCGCGACGAACGTGCAGTCGTCTGTGGTGTTGGTGGGAAAGTGCGGTTCACATACTGATCTCCCCGGCGATGTCCGTCTCGACCCACCGTCCTAACTCCTTACCACGCAGTCCCTGGGACAGCAGGAAGACGAGTTTGGCATAGAGAGCTTCGAGGGTCATGTCGTGGGCGCTGATGGCTCCTCCCTCGGTGAGGGCATGACTCGATTGGTATCGACCCAGCAACACGTCGGCCTGCATGCACTGGGAAGCGACGACGACGGGGGTGCCGGCGGAGATGACGTCAAGGATGGCGTCGACCAGGCCGGGCTCATCACTGGGGATGTTCCCGACCCCGAAGGCTCGCAGGATGACGGCCTCGGGCAATGGGTCGAGGACTGCGCGCAGGCGTGCAGCGCTGATTCCCGGGGAGAGATCGACGACAAGGACGTCGTGGCGTCGGTACGGCTTCGGATCCAGCCAGCCGCAGCCGGTCGAGTCGTTCTCGACCCATTGCCACGGTGCTCCGGTGCGTGCCAGCTGGGGGACGGCGGGGGAGTCGAATCCGTTGTAGGCCCACGACGACAACTTGGTCACGCGATTTCCGCGCAGCAATTTGTGCCCGAAGAACACCGCGACGCTCCTCAGACGACCGCTGGTGACAGCTCTCAGCGCGCCCGTGACGTTGGGGGCGGCATCGGTCCCGACGACTCCCAGCGAGTATTGCGCCCCGGTGACGACGACCGGCTTGCCGAAATTGCTGAGGGCATAGGACAGCGCGGCCGAGGTGTAGGCCAGGGTGTCGGTGCCGTGCAGGACGACGAAGGAGTCGGCCTCTTCCCGATGTGCCCACAGATCGTCAACGATTCGACGCCAGTCGGCCGGAGTCGCGTTGGCCGAGTCGATGAGGTGCTCAAAGCTCAGGGTCTCAAACGTTCCGGCGAGTTCTGTGCCCGAGAGCAGCTGATCGAGCCATCCCGTCAGGTCGGCCCCTGGCGCCAGCCCGTCCGGGGTGGGGACCATGCCGAGAGTCCCCCCGGTGTAGAGGATGTGGGTACGCATGACTCAAACCTCTGGGGAGTCCTTGACGGTCTTGTCAGACATAACATTGTCTCGCACGGCATACCAGCCTATGACCATCGCTATCACCACGAGGGCGAACAGAAGAAGTGTCCAGCGGCCCGAGTGCGTCGTTATATTCGACAGGATGACGATGATGAGGAAGGCCAGGGAGACGTAGTTCGTCACTGGCGCACCCGGCATGTGGTACTCGGGTCGCGCTTCTTCTCCCTTCTTGACGAGGCGCAGGAACCGGGTATGGGTGAGGAGGACCATACACCACGTCCCGGCGATACCGATGCCGGCCAGGTTCATGACGATTTCGAATGCGCTCTCAGGCAGGAAAGCGCTGAGAGCCACGCCAATGAGACCCAGCGACGCCGTGATGATGATCCCGCCAGCAGGAACCTGATGTTGGTTGAGTTTCGCGGCGATCTTCGGAGCCTCACCAGCCATCGCGAGGGACCGCAACGTGCGTCCGGTGGAGTAGAGGCCAGCGTTGAGCGAACTCAGGGCCGCGGTGAGCACGATGATCTGAATGACGTCGCCAGCGTGGGGAATACCGATCCCGGTGAAGAACGTCACGAACGGTGACTCATTGGCCGAGTAGGCGGTGTAAGGGAGGACGAGGGCCATGAGGACGACCGAGCCGACGTAGAAGACGAAGATTCGCAAGATCATCGAGTTGATCGCCTTGGGCAAGATCTTTTCGGCGTCCTTCGTCTCGCCGGCGGCGACGCCGACCATCTCCGTGCCGCCGAAAGCAAAGATCACGCCAAGGGTCAGGGCGACGACTGGCGTCATGCCGCCGGGGAAGAACCCGCCATGGCTGGAGATGTTGTGGAATCCTGCAGTGTTGTGGCCGACCGGCGCTTCGGTGACGACGGCCCAGATGGCCGCGATCATGAACAGGATGATGGCCGTCACCTTGATGGCGGCGAACCAGAATTCCGCCTCGCCGAACATTTTGACGCTGAGCATGTTCAGGGTGAATACCACCGCCAGTGCGATGAGCGCGAGAACCCATTGTGGAACAGGCCGTAGCGCTTCCCAGTAGTGAAGGTACAAGGCCACCGCGGTGATGTCTGCCATGACGGTGACCGACCAATTGAGGAAGAAGAACCATCCCGTGACGTAAGCGCCCTTCTCTCCCATGAATTCACGGGCGTATGAGACGAAGGCGCCCGAGGATGGACGCCGAATGGCCATCTCACCTAATGCTCGAACCATGAGGAAGGCGAATATGCCGCAGACGGCGTAGCTGAGGGCCAGCCCAGGACCTCCCTGGGCCAGACGTCCACCTGCTCCCAAGAAGAGTCCGGTGCCGATGGAACCGCCGATGGCGATCATCTGCAGGTGCCTGTTCCTCAGGGCCTTGTCGTAGCCAGCGTCACCCATGTCAACGGTGGTGTCGGTTGGCTTGGCGCCGGGATCGCCTTCCTGCATAAAGAACCTCCTCGTGACAGGACCGTCTGGTCCAGTACGGGAATGTTAGCGTCGGGGCGGGGCCACTCATCATCTGGGGAGAAGTGGCTCCACAGGCGGGCCAGAAGGGCACGGGCAGTGGAGTAGCCAATGTAACCGTGTGGTGGGGCGCCGCCGCAGAGATACTCCCGGTCCTCCGGGCTGGTCCACACGGGGGCAGTTTCGGAGAGCCCTTTGACTCGCCACCGTGAGTCTTCACGCGGTGTTCGAAATCTCGGACGGCCTACCGCAGCTTCGGCTGCATGGCGGCCAGATCCATGCCGTCACGGACAAGATTCACGCCGAGGGAATCGACATTCCCAATGCAGTCGCAAGCCCTTTCAATCTCCGACGAACCCGGTGTCCTCATGTCTTTTGCTCCAGCAGAAGGCATCGACAAGAACGACGGCCCGTGTTCTTCTCGTGGAACACGGGCCGTCGAGAGATCAATATCACATTGTGTGGAAACTCCGTTGGGGGATTCTGCCAAAAGAACTCCGGCGAGAGGACATCAAAACCCTCAGGCCAGATCCAGCCCCGGATAGAGCGGGAAGCTCCCGAGCAGCTCGTCGGCGGCATCATGGACCTTCTGGGCCACTCCATCGGCGATCTGGTACTTAGCCTTGCCCGGTTTGCCGTTGGAAGCCGTCACCGGGGTAGTGGCCTTTAGAGCGGTGACGATGAGCTCAGCAACCTGATCGAACTCATCGGCCCCGAACCCACGCGAGGTCAGGGCCGCGGTGCCGATGCGCACGCCCGAGGTGTACCAGGCGCCATTCGGGTCGGCCGGGATGGAGTTACGGTTGGTCACGACGCCGGAATCCAGCAGGGCAGCTTCGGCCTGCCGACCGGTCAGTCCGAAGCTCGTGGTGACGTCGAGCAGGTTGATGTGGTTGTCAGTGCCGTCGGTGACGAGTTTGACGCCGCGCTTCATGAGTCCTTCAGCCAGGGCCTTGGCATTGTCGGCGACACGCTGGGCGTAGTCGCGGAACGCCTGGGTGCGAGCCTCGGCCAGGGCGACGGCCTTGGCTGCCATGACGTGGGAGAGCGGGCCACCGAGGACCATCGGGCAGCCACGATCGACGTCGGCGGCATACTCCTTGGTCGTCAGCACCATGCCACCACGTGGGCCGCGCAGGGACTTGTGGGTCGTCGTCGTCACCACTTGAGCGTGGGGGACCGGGTCCTCGTCACCGGTGAATACCTTGCCGGCCACCAGGCCGGCGAAGTGAGCCATGTCGACCATGAGGACGGCTCCGACCTCGTCGGCGATCTCGCGCATCTTCGCGAAGTTCACCCGGCGCGGGTAGGCGGAGTACCCGGCGACGACGACGAGGGGCCTGAACTCGCGTGCCAGCTCGGCGACCTTGTCGTAATCGAGCAGACCGGTCTGCGGGTCCGTTCCGTAGGAGCGCTGGTCGAACATCTTGCCCGAGATGTTCGGACGGAAACCGTGGGTGAGGTGGCCGCCGGTGTCCAGGCTCATGCCGATGGCGCGCTGGTCGTTGAAGCGGTGGCGCAGGGTGTCCCAGTCGGCCTGGGTGAGGTCGTTGACGGTGCGCGCTCCGAACTCCTCGAGGGCTGGGGTCTCGACGTGATGGGCGAGGATCGTCCAGTAGGCAGTGAGGTTGGCGTCAATACCGGAGTGCGGCTGCACGTAGGCATGCTCAGCGCCGAAGAGGGCGCAGGCGTGCTCGGCAGCAATCGCCTCAACGGTGTCGACGTTCTGGCAGCCGGCGTAGAAGCGGTGACCGGCGGTACCCTCGGCGTACTTGTCGGAGAACCAGGTACCCATGGTCGCAAGGACGGGCAGGGATGCGTAGTTCTCGGAAGCGATGAGCTTGAGGGAATGACGCTGGTCGGTCAGTTCGGCTCGGGTGGCCTCCGCAATCCGGGGCTCAACTTGTGCGATCGCGTTGAGCATGGTGCGGTAAGCCGGGGCCAGCTTCTCGGCGATGTCGCGGGCTGTGGGATCGACGGCACTGGGCTCACTCACGGATGGCTCCTGTCATGACGGGATGGTGAGCACGAATCTACCCGTCCCAGGACCTACTCGTGGCTGGGGGCCAAAAAGAACGGCGAGCCCCTTGGGCTCGCCGTCCGATATGAGTCCCGGTGCCATTCAGCGCTTCGCTCGGGCAGAACCTCCGGCAGCGAGGTTCTCCACCTCGGAACGGGTGGCCATGGAGGTGTCGCCAGGGGTGGTCATGGCCAGAGCGCCGTGGGCAGCCCCCCACTCGACGGCCTTCTGCAGGTCTCCGGTCTCCATGATTCCGGCCACCAGGCCAGCAGCGAAGGAGTCGCCGCCGCCAACGCGGTCGAGGATCTCCAGGTCGGGACGTTCGATCGAGCGCACCAGGCCGGTGTCCTTCGACCACGCGATGGCCGACCAGTCGTTGCGGCTGGCAGTGCGCACCTGACGCAGAGTGGTGGCGACGACGGAGATGTTCGAGAACTCCTCGACCACCTTGTCGATCATGTTGGCGTAGGAATCGACGTCGAGGTTGGAGAGGTTCTCATCGTTCCCCTCGACCTCGAAGCCGAGGCAGGCCGTGAAGTCCTCCTCGTTGCCGATCATGACGTTGACCAGGCTGGCCAGCTCGCGGTTGACGCGGCGGGCTTCTTCCTGACCGCCGATCGACTTCCACAGGCTGGGCCGGTAGTTGAGGTCGTAGGAGATGATCGTCCCGTTGGCGTGGGCGGCCTCCATGACGGCCTTGGCAGTCTGGGCACTGGTCTCCGACAGGGCGGTGTAGATGCCGCCGGTGTGCAGCCAGCGCACTCCCAATTCCCCGAAGAGGCGGTCGAGGTCAATGTCCTTGGCGCGCAGCTGGCTGGCAGCGGTGTGGCCGCGGTCCGAGACGCCGACGGCCCCGCGAACACCGAAGCCACGCTCGGTGAAGTTGAGTCCGGTGTGCACCGTGCGACCGACTCCGTCGGAAGGCACCCAGGTGATGAACTGGTCGTCGACTCCGCCGGCGGTGATGCGGTCGCCGACGAGACCGGTGATGACGGCGGCACGCTTGCCGAAGACCCGGGACAGGCCACGGCCGACGTTGTACTCGCCGCCGCCCTCCCAGACATCGAAGGACGTGGCGGTGCGGATGCGACGCTCACCCGGATAGAGGCGGAGCATCACCTCGCCGAGGGAGACGATGTCGTAACGGCACTGGTCTGCGGCACGAAGTGTGATGCTCATGACTGCTCCTCGAGGATGCTGTGGGCACTGCGGGCGGCCTCGCGTGACAAGTTGGCGATGGTTTGACTGTCCCGGGCGGCGACGGCGTCGGCCGGGGTGAGCCAGGTGCCACCGACCGCAGGGATGTTGGGACGGGAGAGGAAGTCCGCCAGGTTGTGCGGCTTGACTCCGCCAGTGGGGACAAAACGTAGGTTCGGGAGGGGCCGCCCAGGGAAGCAATCGTGGCGGCACCGCCGAAGTTTCCGGCCGGGAAGAACTTGAAGGTGTCCAGCCCCATGTCGACACCGGCCATGATCTCGGTGGGGGTGATGACTCCCGGCAGGATCGGGATGTCATGGTGTCGGCAGCGGTCGACGACCTCACGGGACAGGCCGGGAGAGACGACGAAGGTCGCTCCCGCGCTCACCGCCTCGTCGACCTGACGGGCATTGATGACGGTTCCGGCTCCGACCATGACGTGCCCGTCCTCGGCCATCGACTCGATGGCGGCGGGTGCGGCGTCGGTGCGGAAGGTCACCTCGGCGACGGGGAGCCCGCCGTCGACGAGACCGTCGGTGACGGCCGGGGTGGTGGCGGCGTCATGGATGACGACCACCGGGATGACGAGATTCGCCAGGACTTTGTCGAGTGCTTCGTTGCTCACTTGTGATCTCCGACGTTGGGGGTTTGTCAGTTAACTATCCCTGAAGCACCGATGGTCTCGAGGACTTGCCACGGTTTCCCGTGGAATGGCGTCTGACTCTTTCAGCTTTCAGACGCACTCCCGCGCACCCTTGACGCCTCGTACAGCGCGATCGATGCTGCCACCGAGGCGTTGAGGGACTCGACGTCACTACTGATCGGGATCGACGCCAGCACGTCACAGGACTGCCGGGTGAGACGGGCCAAGCCCTCGCCCTCGGAACCGACGACGAGCACCAGTGGACCATCCAGACCGGGAGCGGCAGCGATGTCGGAGTCGGCCTCGCCAGCCAGCCCGACGATCATCCAGCCGGCCTCGGCGAACTTGCCGAGGGCCTGGTTGAGGTTCGACGCCATCGCCACCGGGATGCGTGCGGCAGCCCCGGCGGAGGTCTTCCACGCCGCAGCGGTCATCGAGGCCGAGCGGCGAGACGGGATGAGCACGCCCTGGGCGCCGAAAGCGGCAGCCGAGCGGATGATCGCTCCCAGGTTGCGTGGATCGGTGATCTTGTCCAGCGCTACGACGAGACCGCCGCGATAGGCCTGGGCGCCGGCATCGATGATGTCGTCGACCGTGGCGTACTCGTACTCGGGAAGGCGCAGGGCCACACCCTGGTGATTGGACCCACCCGTCATGCGGTCGAGCTCACCACGAGTGGCCTGCATCAACACGATGCCGTGGTCAGCGGCGAAGGAGAGGATCTCTCGCAGCCGGGAGTCGTGCTCGGCTCCTTCCGCGACGTAGGCGGTGCGCACCGGAAGACCGGCGTGCAGGGCCTCCAGCACCGGATTACGACCGATCACCCACTCCGGGCCGACGCCCTTGGCCTGCTTCTCGGCTGGCTTGCGGTTGCCGCCGCGAGCCAGCTTCTCCTGCTTGGCCTTGTACGCCTTGTGGTAAGTGCGATCCTCGGCCTTGGGGGTGGGGCCGCGGCCCTTGAGGCCCCTGCGACCTCGGCCACCGGACCCGGAAGCGGAACTCTTGCCCTTGTGTCCTGCTCCGCGGCGCCTGGAATTTCCTGCCATGTCGGTCTCCTCGTCAGCTCAGCGACCAGTGGGCGCCGGTGGGGGTGTCCTCGATCGTCAGTCCGAGGTTGGTCAAGGTGTCACGAATCGCGTCGGCAGTCGCCCAGTCCTTGCGGGAACGGGCCTCGGCACGCTGATCAAGCATGGCTTGGACCAAGCCGTCGACGACTGGTTCGAGACGGGCCTCGTTTCCGGCGGTATCCGCCCATTCCGGGGCCTGCGGATCGAGCCCGAAGACCGCGAGCATGGCACGTACCCGAGCCATGTGCTCGCGGGTGGCGTCGACATCGCGAGCCGAGACGGACTTGTTGCCCTCGGTGATCTCGCTGAAGAGGGCCGCAACCGCTTGCGGGGTTCCCAGGTCATCGTCCATCGCTGTGACGAAGGCCTCCGGCAGATCCTTCGACGGCGCGGCCTCCTCGCCGACGAGGTCACGGGCGCGATCCAGGAAGGAATCAATGCGCTCGATGGCCTTGGTGGCCTCGTCGAGGGATCCCTTGGTGTCCTCGTCGGACGGGCTGAACTCGATCATGGAGCGGTAGTGGGGGGCGAGCAGGAAGTACCTGACGGCTCGTGGGCTGTAGGTCTTGGTGACCTCGGTCACCTGGGCGGTATTGCCCAGGGACTTGCTCATCTTCTCCCCGGACATCGTCACCCAGGCGTTGTGCATCCAGTAATGGGCAAACGCACGTCCGGCCGCCGCCGACTGCGCCAACTCGTTCTCGTGGTGGGGGAATCGCAGGTCGATGCCGCCGCCATGGATGTCGAAGGCATCACCCAGGTACTTCCCGGACATGGCCGAGCACTCCAGGTGCCAACCGGGGCGACCACGTCCCCAGGGGGAGGCCCAGGATGCCGTCTCCGGTTCATCATCCTTGTGCCCCTTCCACAGCGCGAAGTCGCGTGGGTCACGCTTGCCACGCGGGTCGGAGTCCTCGGCCGGGGCCATCTCGTCGACGCGCATCCCGGACAGCTCCCCGTACCGCGGCCAGGACCGGACGTCGAAGTAGACGTCACCGGAGCCGTCCGGGGCGGGGTAGGCGTGGCCCTTCTCGATGAGGTTTCTGATGAGCTCGATCATCTCCGGGATGTGGCCGGTGGCGCGCGGCTCGTAGGACGGCGGACGACATCCCAGAGCCTTGTAGGCCGCGTGCAGCTCGTTCTCGTAGTGGTAGGCGTGGGCCCACCAGGGCACGCCGGCAGCAGCGGACTTGGCGAGGATCTTGTCGTCAATATCGGTGACGTTGGCGACGACTGTCACCTGGTAGCCAGAACACTCCAGCCAGCGCCGCAGGACGTCGAAGACGACCTCCTTGCGGATGTGGCCCAGGTGCGGACTGGACTGCACCGTCATGCCACAGTGGTAGATCGACACCTGACCCTCGTGCAGGGGTTCGAAGGTCTCGATGCCATGGGTAGCGGTGTTGTAGAGCTTGAACGTCACGCCTCAAGGCTACCGGGGGACCCCGACATATCGCCTACCATGGCCGCATGGCCGAGATTCGCAAGCACAAGCCGTCGTCCAGCCCCATCTCCCGGGCCCTGGAGGCCGCGATGGGTGAATCCATCAAGCCGGTCGTCCCCGGATCGCGTCCTGACAAGGACGCTGAAGAGCCCAGGACCCGGCCTGAGGCCGGCCCTTCGGTGGCAGCAGCTCCCACGCAGTGGGGATCGTTCAGCAGCGGATCTTCCAAGGGTGGGTCGTTCACGGTGCCGATACCGCCGAAGTCCTCGGAGTGACGAGGTTTTCCTAGCCCTTCCCGCGGGCGCGCAAGGCGTCGATGTCGAGACGAGAGGCCGATTCCACGTCTACGGATTCGGCATTGGCCTCCCACGGGTCGTAGGGGGCGTCATCCTCCTCGTCCTCGACATATCCCAGGGACGGGTCGTACACATTGATCAGCTCGTGACCGCTGCGTGGTTGCGATCCGTCGACGGAGACAACCGATTCCGCACTTATGGCCTCGTCAGGAAGCTGGGCCAGGATGTCGCGAACATATCCCTGGGCCGCCTCGATGTGCGGAACCTCGCGCTGCTGGCGCTGGGACTCGTACCAGCGGTAGTCGAGCACCTCGTGGTAGAACTGCGCGAGCTCGCGCTTGCGGGACAGTTCCGGGGGAATCTGCTGGACGACGGGCTCGAAGCGCTCGGTGAGCCAGCGATGGGCAGCCACCGCCTCGTCAACTCCCTGCAGGCCATTGCGGGCCCGGAAGGTGTCGAGGTCGTTGAGGAGACGTCGCGCCTGGAACTCCTCGGTGTCCAGACCAGTGAGGCGGAGCAGACGGCGCTGGTGGTGCCCGGCGTCGACGACCTTGGGCTGGATGCGCAGCCGCTGACCGTCCGACGAGGTCTGGATGTCCAGCTCGGCGACGTCGAAACCCAGGGCATTGAGACGACGCACCCGCGACTCCACCTGGGAGTAGTCACCGCCGGCGTACTCCTCGGCAGCGGTGAGCTCGTTCCACAGCTCGTGGTACCGGTCCTCGATCGTCGTCACCAGGCCCAGCGGATCGAGGGCGGCGTCGAGCATGTCACCCTCCTCCAGGTCGAGGAACTCGCCGTAAAGGTTGGTGCGGGCGATCTGCAGATCGTGTTCCCGCTGTCCGGTGGTGAGGCGGTCATGGAGCTCGCCGGTCTCGGCGTCGACCAGATAGGCCGCGAAGGCCTCGGCGTCGCGTCGGAACAGTACGTTCGACAGCGAGATGTCTCCCCAGAGGAATCCCACCAGGTGCAGCCGTACCAACAGGACGACGAGGGCGTCGAGCAGCCGCATGACGGTCCCCTGACGCACACCGGAATGGAACAGGGACCGGTACGGCAGTGAGAACCGCAGGTGGCGGGTGAGGATGATCGGTTCGAGTGGGTCCCCATCGGTGGAGTAACGGTCGGTGATGACTCCGATGGGCTCGACGGACGGGGTGTCCAGACGCATGAGGTCGTGCAGCAGCCGGTACTCGTGGATCGCCAGGTGCTCGACGACCTCCTTTGCGGCATAGACGTCGTCGCCAACGGTGATGAATCGCACCACGTGGCGGGAGATGCCTCGGGGTAGCGCGACCAGGAGCTCCTGCGGCCACTGTGCCAGCGGTGTGCTCCACGGCAACGGAAGCAGGCGGGAGTCGGGCTTCGCGCTGAGGAAACGGGTCACGGGGGACAGTCTGCCACCCCAATGACCTGTTCATGGGCGTGGGTCCTAGTCAGCAGGTCATTGAGTACTCGAGGACTCAGACGGCAGCGGCTCGGTCGAGAGCTTCGTTCAGGCAGGTGGCGAGGTCATCGACGGGGTCGATTCCTGGACTCATCCGGATCATGGAGTCATTGACCCCAGCGGCGTCCCGGGCCTCCTGGCTCATGGCCGCATGGGTCATCGTCGCAGGATGGCAGACCAGGGATTCCACACCTCCCAGGGACTCGGCGAGGATGAATCCTTCCACTCCGGTCATGAATGCCTCGACAGCGGGTAGTCCGCCGGCCAGCTCAAAGCTGAGCAGGGATCCGAAGTCCTTCTGCTGACGGGCGGCCAGGTCGTGACCGGGGTGATCGGGCAGCCCAGGCCAGTGCGCTGCCGCGACGGCAGCGTGGGAGGAAAGGATTTCGACCATCCGGGCAGCGTTGGTGCAGTGGGCCTTCATCCTCACCCTGAGGGTGCGGAGGCCACGCAGCGTCAGCCAGGATTCCAGCGGAGATGCCGTCACCCCCAGCATGTTGGCGTGGAAGGCCATCAGGTCGACGTCCTCCGGGACAGCGGCGACGACGGAGCCGCCGATGACATCGGAGTGGCCGTTGAGGAACTTGGTGTCGGAAGCGATGACGAGGTCTGCCCCGAGATTCAGCGGCTGCTGCAGGATTGGCGAGCAGAAGGTGTTGTCGACGGCCACGACAGTGCGCTCGCCCTCCGAGGAATGAGCCAGCTCAGCCGCGGCAGCGATGTCGGTGATGCGCAGCAGTGGGTTGGACGGGGTCTCCACCAGGAGTAGGTCGGTGGGGGATTCCAGGGCGGTGCGCAGGGCGTCAAGGTCGGTCTCGTCGACCCAGTCGACCGTCAGACGTCCGGCAGTGGCCCAGGTGTCGAGGATGCGCCAGGTACCGCCGTAACAATCGTGCGGCGCGATGACGTGGCCGCCAACCGGCACGAAGGCCTGCAGCACCACCATGATGGCCGACATTCCCGACGAGGTGACGACCGCCCCCGTGCCAGCCTCGAGGGTCGTGAGGGCGTCGGCAAGCAGGGCTCGGGTGGGGTTGCCTCCGCGGCCGTAGTCGAAGGTTGGGCGCTCCCCGAAGGTGTCGTAGAAGTAGTTCGAGGAGAGGAAGGCGGGAGGGGTGACGCTGGAGTGGGCGTGATCCGAACACAGCCCGGTCGTCAATCCCTGCATGGTGGTGGACGTCGGCATGGTCCCTCCTGTCATCGGGTGGTTTCGAGGGTAGCCGAGGACGCACAGGATATTTTTTTCGCCCAATTCTCGGATTCGGCGTGACGATTCGGCTCGCCGAACATCTGAACATGTGAAAGTCGCCACAGATCGAATGGAGATGAGCCGACATGGCTGACAACAAGACTGCTTCCGTCAAGACTGACGAGACCAAGACCGAGAATCTGCCGGACACCACCAAGGAGGCCGTGGCCCCGTCGCCGCTGCACACCGACCACGGCTCGACCCTTATTGCCGAGCAGGTCGTCCAGAAGATCGCCGGTATTGCGTGCCGTGAGGTTCCTGGCGTTCACGCCATGGGCTCCACCGGACGTCGCATGCTGAGCTCCATCACTGACCGCATCCCGGGCTCCACCACCAACGTCTCCAATGGCGTTCAGGTTGAGAAGGGTGAGCGTCAGTGCGCCATCGATCTCTCCGTCGTCATCGATTACGGCTACTCGGTCGTCGAGGTCGCCAACAAGCTCCGCGAGACCATCATTGACGCTGTCGAGTACGGCACCGGCCTCGAGGTCGTCGAGGTCAACGTCCAGGTCACCGATGTGTACATCCAGGGCGACGATGAGGACGACGAGGACCAGCAGACCCAGGTTGTCCCTCAGCATAAGAACACCGAGCTCTCCTGAAAGGTCGCAGTATGAATGCATCGCGCATCGGAGCACTCGTCGGTCTGCTGCTGGGCGTCATCGCGGTCTGCGTTGGCGTGTGGCAGGCCATCGTCGTGCTGGTACTGGGCCTGCTCGGCCTGATCGTGGGGCGGATCATTGACGGTCAGCTCGACGTGCACGACATCTTCGGCAAGCCAAGTCAGCGGAACCGTTGATGTCTGTCGGCACCACCCGCGTACGTTCGGTGCCGTCGCTGGCGGTCCACAACCGTGAGAAGGCCGGCCGTGGAACCTTGACGGTGTCCACGGCGGTTGTCGAGAAGGTGGCTGCCCGCGTGGCGGCCCAGAGCGAGGGTTTTGGGGCTCCCACCTCGTCGTTGTTCGGATCGGGGTCGCGTGCCGACTTCGACCGAGGCCCGAAGGTGAGTGCGGTTCTCACCGGTCGTACTGCTGATCTCGAGGTGGAGGTTGCCATCAGCTATCCCGCCCCCATCCAGGCTCAGTGCGACGACCTGAGAGCCCGTTTGACCGAACAGGTTCCGAAACTGTCCGGGGTTGAGATCGGCACCATCGACATTCTGGTGAGCCGAGTTGTCAACAAGGCATCGACGACGAAGGAGCTGAACTGAGATGAGTCATCAATACATGTCTCCGCCACTCGTTCGTCGTCCCTCCCGGACGACCCCGGTGGTGATCCTCGGTGTCCTGCTGGTGGCAGCCGGAGTGGTGGCCATCATCGCTGCCGTTCACCGTCTCCAGCACGGATCCTTGCCACAGTGGTTGGGCTGGGGCCGTGGTCACATGACCACCGCCTCATGGCTCAACGACACCGCGCTGACGGTTGCCATCGTCATCGGCGTCATCGCCCTGCTGCTGGTGATCTGGGCTTTCAAGCCGGGACGCACTTCTGGTGTCTTCCTCAAGCCGGCTGAAGGTGCCCCGGACGACCGCGAGATCGTCATGGACAACTCCGACCTGGCGGGCTGGCTTTCTCGTTGGCTTGACGAGGAGGACGGTGTCGCATCTTCGTCGGTGAGGCGTCGCGGCAATGCGCTCAAGATCGACGTCGAGACCGACGTCAATGATCCTGAGGTGATGCGGGAACAGCTCACCAGGAGGATTGCTGATCGCGTCGACTCGCTTGGCCTGGAACAGTCCCTGAACGTGAAAGTGAGGTTGCGATGAGGGGCCGCGCAAACAGAACACGACTTGCCGTCGTCGGGATCATCTTGTTGCTGGTGGTCGCGTGGTTCATGCTGGTGCGGTTCGACGTCGCCTCGTCGTGGGGATGGTGGCAACCTGTACCCGACGCGCCCATTGCCGACGTGCCGAAGGCATGGCGCACGGATTACGCCTCCTGGGCCCTGCTCATCGTGGGCGTCCTGGCTGCCGTGATTGGGCTGATCTGGCTGCTTCGGCAGTTCTCGTCGAGTAATCGCGCTCACAGCTACAGCATCAGCCACGAGACGAACCATGGATCCACGGTTCTGTCCACCGATGCTCTGGGACGAGCCATCGAGGAGCAGATCGAGGAATTCCCCGGGGTCAGCAGTGCCAATGTCAGGTTCTTCGGAGCCCATGTTGCTCCCGAGATGATGGTTCAGATTGACCTTGACGACCGCGCTGACGTGCGAAAGCTCGTCAATTGGCTGGAGTCCGAGGTGGCTCGCGACGTCGAGACCGCTCTGGATGCCAAGCTGATCCGTTTCGGAACGAAGTTGCGGACGGGGGCACACGTCACCGGAACGGGTGTGAGTCACGTCGGCGTGACCGAAGTGTCCAATGTCGACGAGTCCGGAGACAACCTCCCCGCCAATCCGATGCCCAAGCCCACCTTCCTCAACGAGAAGCCCGAACGGGCCAAGCCGCGGACACGTGACGGAAAGGTGCTCGCCTGAGCTGCGCGCTAGCGGTCGAGGACTCAGTAGTTGTCCTCGACCGCTGCTAGCGTCGAATCCATGGTCAGCGGAGTCGAAGGTGACGGCGGCGACGAGATCGTTTTTGCGGACATAAGTGCTGCTCAGGGCGGAGATGCTGCGGCATACGCTCGCGTTGTTGAGTCATGGGGCGGACCGCTCCTGAGGTTCTGTCACAACCACCTGCCGGCCACGATTGACGCGGAGGACGTCGTCCAGGACGTTCTGCTGACTGCCTGGCAGAAGCTGCCCGATCTCGACGATAGGTCCCGGTTCAGGGCGTGGATGTACACCATTGCTCGGAATCGTTGCCGGGAAGTCATCCGGACCGCCGGGCGACGCGCAACCGACCCGGTGGCACCGGAAGAAGTTCCGGTGAGGATCGACACCCTTCAGGACCCAGCAAGGGCACACACCAGGGATGCCGCGATGAAGGCGTTGAGGACGAGTGTTGACCGGCTGCCGGACAACCAGAGGCGTATCTGGGCCATGGCCCAGATCGACGGTCTCGGATACGCCGAGATTGCTGAAATTGAAGGATTACCAGTGTCCACTGTCCGTGGCCGTTTGGCCCGGGCGAGGGCCACCATTGCGGAGGAGATGGAACCATGGAGGTGAATCTCGCGTGTGGCGCGGACATGAACCACGTCTGGGACAACGCGACACAACCTCCTACCGAGCACGAGGCCGAGTGCCCAGCCTGCCAGGCGGTGCGCACCGTGGCCGTTCGTGCCGGTCAACTGCGTGACGACACGGTTGCCGAGGACGCCAAGACCAAGGTCGTCGTCGATCCACCGAAGTTGTCGTCGGTGTGGAGGTCCTACAGCGCTGATCTCTCGCCGCGTCATTGCATCGTCAGTGACGACGGTGGCGACATTGAGGTCAGGGAGACCGTGCTGACCACCATCGTGCGCGAGACCCTGGCTGAATGCGAAGATGGCAGGTTGAGCCGAGTCCGTTTCTCGGTGCCCCATGCCCCGTTGAGACTGCGCATTGACCTGTCGGTTGCCCAAGGTGTTCGGATCCCGGAATGCGCCGACCATGTGCGTCAGCAGGTGGCGTCGGAAATGTATCTTCAGCTGGGCGGACGCCCGGAAGCCATTGACATCATTGTGGAGGACATCCATGTCTGAGCCCGAAAACGACGTTGTCGTCTCCGGAACTGTCCTGACGGGCGACGAAACCAGTGATGATCTGGAAGGGGTCATCGTCACCACTGTTCTCAACACCCCCGGCGTGACTCGACTCGTCCGGCCGTGGTGGCGTCGGGTCGGCACATCCGACGATCGCTGCGCAATCCGAGTGAGTGAGGAGGATGGGCATACCGACGTGGGAATTGAGGTCACTGTCGATCTGACGGTGCCTATCGTGCGGCTCACCCAAGATCTTCGTCGCCGGATTGCCATGGCCATTACCCAGTCCGGACGCGTCCCGGGGAAGGTGGATGTCGTCGTCTCCAAAGTCGAGCGCATGGAGGAGTGACGTCGAGCTGGAACCGCGCCGGAACTGGATCCACAGAAAACGACGAGGCCCCCGGAAGAACCGGGGGCCTCATAGCGTTCGTGGGAACCGAGGATCAGGAAATGCGCTCGGTGGTCTCCTGACTGAAGACGTGGACGGCGGCTGGGTCGACACCCAGGCGCACCTGCTCGCCGCGCTGCGGAGGACGACGCGACGAGATACGAGCGACGACCTGGTGGGCCTCTCCGTCCTCGATCGAGGCCTCCTTGCCGGAGCCGACGAGGGATCCGTAGAGGTAGGCGTCAGCGCCGAGCTCCTCGACGACGGCAACGTCGAGTCCGACGCCCTCGCTGGCGAGGGTGAAGGCCTCTGGACGGATGCCGAGGGTGAGCTTGGTCTCGTTCGGGGCCTTGGCCAGGACCTCGCGGGAAACCGGAACGACGTAGTCACCGAGCTTGACGCCACCATCGACGACATCGCCCTCCATGAGGTTCATGGCGGGGGAGCCGATGAAGCCGGCGACGAAGAGGTTCTTCGGGGTGTCGTAGAGGGCCAGCGGGGAGTCGACCTGCTGCAGGATGCCGTCCTTCATGACGGCAACGCGGTCGCCCATCGTCATGGCCTCGACCTGGTCGTGGGTCACGTAGACGGTGGTGACACCGAGGCGCTGCTGCAGGGCAGCGATCTGGGTACGGGTCTGGACACGGAGCTTGGCGTCGAGGTTCGACAGCGGCTCGTCCATGAGGAAGACCTGAGGGTTACGAACGATGGCGCGACCCATGGCGACACGCTGACGCTGGCCACCGGAGAGAGCCTTCGGCTTGCGGTTGAGGAAGTCCTCGAGACCGAGGAGCTTGGCAGCCTCGAGAACGCGCTGCTGACGCTCAGCCTTCGGCACGTTCTGCATCTTGAGGGCGAAGCCCATGTTGTCGGCCACGGTCATGTGGGGGTACAGGGCGTAGTTCTGGAAGACCATGGCGATGTCACGGTCCTTCGGGGGCAGATCGGTGACGTCGCGGTCTCCGATCCAGATGGAACCGGCGTTGACCTCTTCGAGGCCGGCCAGCATTCGCAGGGAGGTGGACTTACCACAGCCAGACGGTCCGACGAGGACCATGAACTCACCATCGCCGATCTCCAGGTTGAGCTTGCTGACGGCTGCGCGATCGGTGCCCGGGTAAACCCGAGTCGCCTCCTTGTACTGCACGGTTGCCATAACCGTTAATCCTTTCCACGGGCAGGTACGTGCCCGACGATCCGTTGTGGAAAACCGACGACCAAGGGTGCCGCCGGGATCCCCGCGAGTATTGCGAGGATCTGGTGTCGATCATAAGGGACATTGCCCGCGATGGTGGCAAGAGGCTGGCTGAAAGGAGTGTTTTGCCTTGTCGGCTGGTGCACCTTGTGGCTGAGCCGTGAGCCGCCCTTCGTGTGGGTGTGGCCCACGGACCGGTGGGCGTCATCGCACCGGCCTACAAGCTGGGGTTCAGGGCTGCTCCCACAGCGGACCCCTGCACTTGAGCCCTGCAATGATCGTGGCGTCGTACCACCAGCACATCACTGCCAAGAGGATGACTTCGACAATCAAGATGATCATTATTTTCTTTGACATTTCACAGCCTCACTGGAGCCGTTGTCCAAGCATGAGCCAATTCCATTAACTTGGCCCCAGAGGGACAACGCAAACAATACCATGACGACCGTTCCCAGAACCCATGCGAGAATGGTCCAGTTCTTTTCATTCTTCATCCGAGCACCAACTTGGCTTTATCAATGGTTATGTTTCTGTTGGTTGTATCAACGACATAGGGAAAGCCATTTTTCATGGCGTCAATTAATTGAGTGCTCGCGGGCTGTGTCATCTCACTCGGGGGCGGGGATGCGTTGGTCTTTGGTGCTAGTGCAGCACTGATAATCAACACCCCCGCTACGGCCGCAACTGTTGTCTTTCGCCTGCTGGGCATCGTGTCCTTCCTCTCCAGCAGGGCGCGACATCAGGTTGAGTCGGAAGATCGTCCTTGCTCAATCTGGTCGCTGGGTGATGCCATCACGCTACTGCGGGCCCCAGCTATTGATACGGTGCATCGCGTTTTCTTAGGAGGTTTTCATTTCTCTTGGACAATTTTAGGGATGCACGCCAAGAATCGATGTGCGCAGTCGTCAGCACTCGACGATGTTCACCGCGAGGCCACCTCGCGCCGTCTCCTTGTATTTCACCTTCATGTCGCGCCCGGTCTCCATCATGGTTTTCATGACCTGATCCAAGCTGACGATCTGGGAGCCGTCCCCTGCCATGGCCAGACGGGCAGCCGTCACGGCCTTAATGGCACCCAGGGCATTGCGCTCGATACACGGAATCTGAACCAGACCACCGACGGGATCACAGGTGAGACCAAGGTGGTGCTCGAGACCGATCTCGGCCGCGTTGCAGACCTGGGCAGGTGTCCCGCCCATGACCTGGGCCAGACCGGCTGCGGCCATCGAACATGCCACGCCGACCTCGCCCTGGCAGCCGACCTCAGCCCCAGAGATGGACGCTGACTGCTGGTAGATCTCGCCGACGGCGCCGGCGGCCAGCAGGAAGTCGACGATGAGGTCGTCGTCGCCGGTGCTGACTCCGGGAGTACCCGAGTCGATGTCGGAGCCAGGGGAGAGGAACTTCACCGCGAAGTGCAGGCAGGACGGGACGATGCCGGCCGCACCGTTGGTGGGGGCGGTGACGATACGTCCACCTGCTGCGTTCTCCTCATTGACCGCCAGGGCCCACACCGTCAGCCAGTCGACCGATCCGAAGGGTTCTGGCTTGCCTGGGGTGATGCGCTCCCGGGTAGCGAGATCGCGGTGCATCTTCATGGCACGGCGACGCACGTGCAGTCCACCTGGGAGAACGCCGGAGCGGGAACAACCACGCTCGACGCACGCGTGCATGACGGCCCAGATGTCCAGGAGTTCGCCGCGCACGTGTTCTTCGTCGCGGACGGTCATCTCATTGGCCATGGTGACCTCGGGGATGCTCATCCGGTAATCAGAGCACTGTTCCAGCAGTTCCTTGCCGGTCTTGAAGGGGTAGGGGACCGGAGCCGAGTCGCGGACGATGGCGGGGTGCTCGTCCTCACCGTGTTCGACGACGAAGCCACCGCCGATGGAGTAGAAGGTGCGCTCGGCGACGACCTCCTGGCCCGACCAGGCCGTGAACGTCATGCCGTTGGGGTGGAAGGGCAAGGAACGGTTGCGATGCAGGATGAGGTCTGTCGTGACGTCGAAGGAAATCTCCCGACCACCATGGACGGCATCGAGGGTGATGCGTCCGCTGTTGGCGATGGTGGCGGCTCGAGCTGGGGTCTGGTCGGTGTCGACGGTGGCGGGATCCTCTCCCTCCAGGCCCAACAGGACGGCGGCTTCGGAGCCATGTCCGTGTCCGGTCGCCCCCAGTGAGCCGAAGAGTTCGGCGCGCACCCGGGTGACGTCGGGCCACGCCGGTGATTGAGCCAGATCAGTCACGAAGATCTGTGCGGCTCGCATGGGGCCGACGGTATGGGAACTGGATGGGCCGATGCCTACCTTGAAGATGTCGAAAACACTGACTGCCACGGCATCGATTTTGCCAAAGATCGAGGCGCAATGTCAGTGAAGCGCAATGACGGCGTGGCACTGGGTTGTCCGCCGCTGAAGGGGGCCACCGCAAGACATCGTGATGACGAGTTCCGACAAACCCCTTGACCAACTCGCCGCGGTGGTCCATTCTCTTTCCAACAAGTATTGAAACCGTGTTTTGAAATATGCCTTTACAAGGATCGTGAGGGCATGGACCCGCGGTGACCTCGGTCGCGGAGAAGGAGTGGTGACGGTGGCGGAGCATGATCGACGCAGTGAGAGAGCCGACGACATCCTGCTCGAACTGCGTGCCGGAGAGGCCATGAGCGCGGCCGATCTCGTCGAGAGCACCGGGTTGTCACGTCCGACCGTCATCTCAATCCTCAATGACCTCGAGTCGTCCGGATGGGTGGTCCGTGGCACCTCCGATGGTGGCGGTCTGGGGCGCCCTGCCTCGGTGTGGTCGTTGGGTGAGGACGTCGGAATCGTCATCGGGGCCGACATCCTCGTCGACTCGATGCTCCTGGTGGCGGCCACTTTCGGCGGGACGATCCTCGACGCCCGTAGTTCTCGGCTCGACCAGCACCGACCCGAAGCCCGTCTCGACACCGTCGTGAGCGCGATCGAATCATTGCGAGATGCGTGCGGGGACAAGGGGCCGTTGCTGCACCTGGCGGTCTCGACAACGGGCGTCATCGACGGCGATGGTCGCATAGTGCGAAGCGACCTCGTGCCGCAGTGGACCGGGTTGGACTTGGGCCGAACGCTCTCCCGGCGCCTTGACGTCCCTGCCACCGTCGACAACGACATCAACATGGCTGCTTATGGCGAGTTCTGCCAGCGTCGTCAGCACGGCCGCCTCGACACCGATGCCGACATGCTCCTGGTACGGATGACCCGCGGACTGCACACCGGGCTGATCCTCGACGGACAACTGCATCGCGGACGCACCTGGAACGCCGGTGAGATCAGCGACGTGCTCGATCTTCGCCTGGACGGCGACGAGATGCCCGACGACGACTGGATCGATCGAGCAGCCCTGACGACCGGTTCGGTCGCAGCCGTCATCGACCCGGACGTCATCGTCATGTCTGGACCCACGAATGCGTCGGTCACGGTGATTCGCCGCATCATCGCTCGGCTCATGGCTCGGCGTCCTCTCGACTCGGAGGCGATGGCCGCCGAGGTCGAGGAATTGGGCCAGGCTGCATCGGTCGTCGGGGCCCTCAACACCGCACTGGAACTGGTGACGAGGAAGGCCCTCGGTACCGGACACCCGCATCCCGTGGCCCTGCGTGGCATGGCCAAGGTCGTTTCCGAAGTCGAGAAAGGACAGCACAGCGTCATGACGACAACCCATCGCGAAGGACACACTGGCGATCGTATGAGGGTGGGCGTCGTCGGCGTCGGCGCGCGCTCGCGCCTGGTCCTCAACGCCGAGCTGGAGGGCAACGATGGCCTCGTGACCGCTGTCTGCGAGCCCCATCACCTGGCCCGCGAGCGGGTGGCCGACCGGCTCGGGAAGGACCCCGACTCCATCACGATCACCTCTGAGGTTGCCGGGCTCATCGCATCGGGAATCGACGTCGCCTTCGTCACCTCCCCTGACGACACCCACGCCGAGGTCACCTGTCAGCTGTTGGAGGCCGGGATCCCGGTGTACCTGGAGAAGCCCCTGGCCATCACGATGGATTCGGCGACCAAGGTTCTCACCACCGCCTACGAGACCGGGACGAGGCTCTACGTCGGTCACAACATGCGCCACATGAACGTCGTGCGGTCGATGCGCGACCTCATCCGCTCTGGCCGGATCGGCGAGGTCAAGGCCATCTGGTGTCGTCACTTCGTCGGGTCGGGCGGTGACTTCTACTTCAAGGACTGGCATGCCACTCGCGAGCATGGCACGGGTCTGCTGCTGCAGAAGGCTGCCCACGACATCGACGTCATGCACTGGTTCGCCGATTCCCACACCACTGACGTCGTTGGGATGGGCGGGCTCACCCTCTACGACCGGATCACTGATCGTCGCGACAATTCTGACCAGCTTATGGGCGACTGGTACTCCCTCGACAACTGGCCTCCGCTGACCCAGAAGGGACTCAACCCGGTCATCGACGTCGAGGACATCTCGATGATGCTCATGCGGATGGAGTCCGGCGTCTTCGCGTCCTACCAGCAGTGCCACTACACCCCGGACTACTGGCGCAACTACACCGTCATCGGCACGGAGGGGCGCATCGAGAACTTCGGTGACGGTGAGGGAGGTGTCATTCGACTGTGGAACAAGCGAACCCACTACAACGCCGACGGTGATGAGACCGTCCCGATCATCGGGGACGCCAATGGACACGGTGACGCCGACGTGTTGACCGTCACCGAGTTCCTCAACTTCGTGAGGAACGGAACCCGTACGGATACCTCGCCGTTGGGCGCCTGGTATGCGGTCGCAGCGGGGATCGAGGCCACTGAGTCGTTGCGTCAAGGGTCGACGCCGCGCCAGGTGCCGACGCTGGACGAGGAGATCGTCCAATACTTCAACAACAACCAGGTCAAGTGATCACAACGAGACAGAGAGGTCAATCATGGATCGCAGAGGTTTCATCATGGGAGGGGCGGCCCTCGCCACCCTGACCATCGCCGGATGCTCGTCGTCGAGCAAGAACGACAAGACGGACGTCTCGCCAAGCGTCGACTCGAACACGTCCGCTGAGCTGACCCTGGCCTACTGGGACAAGAACCAGACGAAGACGATCGAGGAGAACCTCAAGTCCTTCGCCAAAAAGTACCCGAACATCAAGGTCAAGACGAACCTGGCCGGGTTCAAGGATTACTGGAACAAGCTGCGCACCCAGGCCCAGGGCAACGAGCTTCCCGACGTGTTCTGGATGAACGGTCCCAACATCCAGCTGTACGCCGCCAACGGTATGCTCGCCCCGATCGACAAGATCACGGATGCCGGCGTGAAGTGGTCGGACTACCCGAAAGCCCTTGTCGACCTCTACACCTACGAGGGCAAGCATTACGGAGTGCCGAAGGACTTCGACACCATTGGCGTCTTCTACAACAAGAAGATCTTCAAGGAGGCCGGAGTCGACTTCCCGACCGCTGACTGGACCTGGGACGACTTCCACAACAAGGCCAAGAAGATCTCCGACTGGGGCAAACCCAGGGGCATCTACGGATGTGCGACCACCATCAACGGCGACGGACAGGGCACTTATTACAACACGATCGCCCAGGCCGGTGGTTACGTCATCAAGGACAACAAATCCGGATTCGACGATTCCAAGAGCATCGAAGGGCTGCAGTGCTGGGCCGACTGGGTCAAGGATGGATCGGTCGCTTCCCCGAAGGTCGTCACTGACACCAAGCCGTCCCAGATGTTCAAGAGCGGCAAGTCCGCCATGTTCTGGACCGGTGACTGGACGGCCTCCGAGCTAGCCGAGGAGTTCAAGGGCAAGGAGGACGACTACGACGTCATCGACCTGCCCAAGAAGGAAAAGAAAGGCACCATCATCCACGGTCTCGGATGGGTTGCCTCCGCCAAGAGCGAGAACAAGGCAGCAGCCCTAGCCCTCATTGCTCACATGTCAGGCAAAGGGAGCCAAGAGGTCGAGGCGAAGAACGGCACCGCCATACCGGCCTTTAACGGAACTCAGGACGCGTGGATCAAGAGCTACCCGAAGTGGAACTGCAAGATGTTCGTCGCCGCCGCGACGAGCTACGCCGTGACCTACCCGGTTAGCCGTAACACCGACGCCTGGGTCAACCGTGAGGCTGATTTCCTCAACCCGGCCTTTGCCGGCGAGACCCCGGTGCCTCAGGCTGCCAAGAAGCTGGCAGCCTTCATGAACAACGCTCTGAGCAAGGAGAAGTGATGCCACGGCCCGGTGTGCGAGGCAGTCAGGCGGCTGCCTCGCCCTCCGGGTCGGGATCCCACCGGCCCGGACGACCAAATCCGACGAGCGTCGGAGCATGGCCCATCCTCTTCATCGGTCCACTCATGCTCGGCATCGCGGTGTTCTACTACTGGCCCATCGTCAAGAACATCGTCGCCTCGTTGCAGCAGACCAATGCGTTCGGAGGAAATCCCGAGTTCGTCGGACTGCAGAACTACAACGACCTGTTATCGAGTCCTGATCTGGGCTCGGCGATGCTCAACACTTTGCTGTATACGCTCATCGTCCTGCTGGGGATCCCACTGTCGGTCATCATCGCGTCGATGATTGAACTGCCAGGCCTGAAGTTCAAGGGGTTGTATCGAGCACTGTACTTCATGCCTTATCTGGCCATGCCGATGGCTGTCGCCCAGGTCTGGAAGATCGTGTACAACGGCCAGTTCGGTCTCCTCAACCAGATACTCCGTGGACTTGGTGCAAGCAATCCTCCCTATTGGCTCGTCCCCCCGGGATGGGCGCTGTTCGCGGTTGCCCTGTTCGGGCTGTGGGCATCCATTGGTTTCAACGTCATCATCTTGTTGGCAGGTCTGAAATCGATTCCTCGAGAGTTGTACGAGGCCGCATCCATTGACGGTGCCTCGAGATGGCGCCAGTTCTGGTCGATCACGGTTCCGCTGTTGTCACCGTCGATCTTCTTCCTGGTGATCATGACGACGATCAGCGGATTCCAGCTCTTCGATGCCTTATACGCCATGATCGGTACCGGCAATCCGGCTGAGCCCAGAACGAGGTCCTTGGTGTCCCTGTTCTACCGGGAGGCCTTTGTCAACAACGACCAAGGGGTAGGCGCTGCGATCGCCATTGTCATCTTCCTCTTGGTCGCCATCGTCACCTTCATTCAGTTCCTGGGTCAGAAGAAGTGGGTCAACTATGTCTGAGATCACGCAGGCTGGCGAGGGCTTGAGTGAGCAGGAGATCGACCAGCTCGTCAAGAAGGGCGACCGAAACTCCCAGAAAGGCCTGGTTGGCGTCCACATATTACTGATCATTGGCGGCATCTTCATGGTGTTCCCGTTCGTCTACCAGGTGCTCATGTCCTTGTCGACGAACGCTGAGATTCAGGCCGTTCCGCCCAAGTTCATCCCGGACGAGTGGCAGTTCAAGAACTATGCCGACGTTTTCACGAGGTTGCCATTCCTCAAGCAGTTCGGTGTCTCGGTGACGATCACCGTCCTGCGAACCGTCGCGCAGTTGATCCTGTGCGCCATGGGTGGATACGCCTTCGCCCGGATGAAATTCGGAGGCAAGTCCATCCTTTTCGGGTTCGTGCTGGCCATCCTCATGGTGCCCGGACAGTCCTATCTCATTGGCCAGTACCAGATCATTCGTGACCTTGGCCTGCTGGAGACCCCGTGGGGCATCGTGTTGCCAGGTTTCTTCTCGGCCTTCGGCGTCTTCCTGATGCGGCAGTCGTTCATGAGCCTGCCCGTCGAGTTGGAGGAAGCAGCCCGCCTTGACGGGTGCAATCCGTGGCAGACCTTCTGGCGAGTCATGGTTCCCGTCGTCAAGCCAGGCTTGTTTGCCGTCATGATCACGACTGTGTTGTGGTCCTGGAATGACCTGCTGTGGCCACTCATCGTAACCACGCGGGAGGAATCCATGCCGTTGAGCGTAGGTATAGCCACCTTGGCCGGACAGCACTCCAGCGAGTTCGCCCTCATGATGGCCGCCTCCGTGATGGCCATGGCACCGATCTTCCTGCTGTTCTTCTCGATGCAGAAGAGGGTCATCGAAGGGCTGGCCAGCTCGGGTTTGAAGGGCTGAGCCCCGGAGTTCACCACCCGACGTGCAGCACTGTTCGGGTAGTGGCACAGTTGTGTCGTCACAAAGATGTGGTTGAGGGGGTCATGCCCCGGAAAGGTGAGGGGCCATGAAGGCCTTGGCGAAGACCCGGCCGGAACCGGGGCTTGAACTCATTGACATTCCCGACCCGACCCCGGGCCCGAACGATGTCGTAGTCAAGGTGCTGCGCAGTGGGATCTGCGGCACCGACGTCCACATCGACACGTGGGACGGATGGGCTTCCAAGACGGTGCACACCCCGCTGGTCCTCGGACACGAGTTCTGCGGTGAGATCGTCGAGCTCGGTTCCGAGGTCAATGATCTGGAGGTCGGCCAGCTCGTCTCTGGTGAGGGCCACTACGTCTGCGGCCGCTGCCGGGCTTGCCTGGCCGGTAAGCGACACCTGTGCCGCAATACCCAAGGTATCGGATACGCGGTTGACGGGGCCTACTGCCAGTACTTCGTCATGCCGGCCAGCAACATCTGGGTCCACCACATCCCGAACCTCGACCCCGACGTCGCGGCAATCTTCGACCCCTTCGGCAATGCCGTTCACACGGCGCTGCAGTTCCCCTGCCTGGCCGAGGACGTCCTCGTGTCGGGAGCCGGACCCATCGGGATCATGGCGGCCCTCGTCGCCCAGTTTCAGGGGGCGCGCAATGTCGTCGTCACCGACCTGTCCGACGAGAGGCTCGAACTGGCCCAGAGGCTCGGCCTGGACAACACCGTCAATGTCTCCCGGGAGGGTCTGGAGACGGTGTGGAACCGCTTCGACATGAAGGAGGGCTTCGACATCGGTCTGGAGATGTCCGGGTCGGGTGCCGCCCTGACCTCCATGATCGACAACATGACCCATGGCGGTCGTATCGCCCTGCTGGGAACCCCGAGCAAGGCCATCACCCTCGACATGTCCAAGATCATCTTCAACATGATCACGATCCAGGGAGTCACCGGCCGTCAGATCTTCGAGACCTGGTACACCATGGCCTCCCTCATCCGCTCCGGTCTGGACATCTCCGGGGTCATCACCGACAGGTTCCCCATCACGGAATTCCGTGAGGCATTCGACGTCGCCGGCTCGGGCCATGGCGGCAAGGTCGTCATGAACTGGGAATGCCTCGACTGATCGACGAAGGAAGGACAATCACCATGTACGGATCCATGAAGGACGAACTCAGCGCCAAGATCGCAGCCCTCAAGGAGGAAGGGCTGTACAAGGCCGAGGCCCCGTTGACCAGCCCCCAGTCAGGCGAGATCACCGTCGACGACGGACGCGAGGTCATCAACCTGTGCGCCAATAACTACCTTGGTCTGGCTGACTCACCGGTGCTCGTCGACGCCGCCAAGAAGGCCTTCGACGAGTGGGGCTTCGGCATGGCCTCGGTGCGATTCATCTGCGGCACCCAGACCCTGCACCAGAAGCTGGAGCGGGCCATCACCGAGTTCCTGCACCCCGATGACCCCGACAACTGGGACACCATCCTGTACTCGTCCTGCTTCGACGCCAACGGTGGTCTCTTCGAGGTGCTGTTGGGGCCCGACGACGCCATCATCTCCGACGAGCTCAACCATGCCTCGATCATCGACGGCGTCCGGCTGTGCAAGGCACAGCGTTTCCGCTACCACAACCAGGACATGGCCGACCTGGAGACCCAGCTCAAGGACGCCCAGGCCAAGGGCTGCAAGCACATCATGGTCGCCACCGATGGCGTCTTCTCCATGGACGGTTTCGTCGCACCGCTGCCGCAGATCTGTGATCTTGCCGAAAGGTACGGTGCGATGGTCATGGTCGACGACTCCCATGCCGTCGGATTCGTGGGCAAGACTGGTGCCGGCACGCCCGAGCGCTGGGGAGTGCGTGACCGTGTCGACGTCCTGACCGGCACCCTCGGCAAGGCCCTGGGCGGAGCCTCTGGCGGCTACACCTGCTCCCACCGCGAAGTCGTCGAGATACTGCGTCAGAACTCACGCCCCTATCTGTTCTCGAACTCGCTCGCCCCGTCCATCGCCGGTGCCGCCCTGGCGACCCTAGAACTGCTCAAGTCGAGCTCGGACCTGCTGGATCGTCTGCGCGACAACACCGCGTACTTCCGTGCCGAGATGACCACACGCGGATTCGACATCCCGGAGTCGGATCATCCGATCTGCCCCGTCATGATCGGCGACGCCGTCAAGGCCGCGAAGATGGCCGACGCCATGCTCGCCAAGGGCATCTACGTGCGCGCCTTCAGCTACCCAGTGGTGCCCCGAGGCAAGGCCCGCATCCGTACCCAGATGTCTGCCGGACTGACCCGTGAACAGCTCGACAAGGCCATCAAGGCCTTCGAGGAGGCTCGCGAGGAGATCGGCTGAGATTTCTGGTGAGGGGCTGGTGATCAGGCCAGCCCCTTCCTTCCCAACCAATCCTTGGCAATGGTTGACGCCGAAGCCTTCTCGTCCCCCTGGGCTCGTTGGTTCATGGCGATGAGGTCGTCGGTGGTCAGGGTCCTCGAGACCTTGGCCAGTTGGTCGCGGGCCTTGTCGTCAACCTTTGTGTTCATCAGCGGGACGACGTTCTGAGGCACGACGAGGTGCTTGGGGTCCTCCAGAACGACGAGGTTCTGCTCCTTGATCGCGGGAGTCGTCGTGTAGAGATCTACGAGGTCGACCGTCCCTGACGTCAACGCCTTGACGGTGAGCGGACCGGAGGAGTCCGACAGCGCGGTGAACTTGATCCTGGATGCCGGGACCCCGTACACCTTCGTCAATCCCCTGGGCCCGTAGGGACGTTCCTTGAGCTCAGGATTTCCGCCCACCTTGACGGCGTCCAGCTTGGCCAGATCTGCCAGGAAAGTGACCTTGTGGGCCTTGGAGAACTCGGAGGTGACGCACCAGGAGTCGGCGTCCTGGGCTGCTGACGGTTCCCCCACGGACATGCCCGACGGCACTGCCTTGCGCAGAGCGTCCATGACCGACTTCTCGTCAGAGGCCGTCGAGGATCCCTGGAAGAACTGCAGCAGGTTCCCGGAATATTCCGGGACGAGGTCGATCGAGCCGTCCTTGAGGGCCTTGACGTAGACATCGCGGGCGCCGATCTGCATCCGACGCTTGACGCTGACGCCAGCCTTTTCGAGAGCCTGGGCGTAGACCTCGGCGATGATCTCGGACTCGGTGAAATTCGCCGATCCGACGGTCACACCTGTGCCACCGGAGCCGGAGTCGTTCGAGTCGAGGGGATCATGGGAGGAACACGCCGCCAGGCCGGTCAGCAATGCGGCTCCGAGCAGTGTTCGGCGAGTCGTCGTGGTCATTCTTGCTCCATTCGATGGGTGATCACTGTGGGGCGAGGGCTAGGGCGTGTCGCACACCCGGACCGGTGAGTAGGCGCGTTGTCAGGGCGAGTAGGCCATCGATGGCGAGGGCCAACACGATGATGACGATGGACCCGGCGAGCATCTGCGGGTAATCGGAGACTGCCAGACCATCAAGGATGAAACGTCCCAGGCCACCCATGCCCAGGTAGGAGCAGATGGTCGTCGTTGCGATGACCTGCAGGGTGGCTGACCTCAACCCTCCCAGCAGCAGGGGAGCAGCCAGCGGCAGCTCGACGCGGCGTAGGACCTGCATCCCCGTCATGCCGCAGGCTCGAGCTCCGTCAGTCACCTCGTCGTCGACGGCTTCAATCCCGGAGTAGCTGCCGGCCAGCAGTGGCGGGATCGCCAGGATCGCCAGCACGATGGTGGCCGGGACGACGGGATGCTCGATTCCCATCGTCGTCGAGATGGCCAGCAAGGTGAGCAGCCCGAGGGACGGCAGTGCGCGCAGAGCCCCCGAACAGGCCACTGCGACGGTCCTTCCACGGCCGGTGTGGCCAATCGCCAGACCAGCGGGGATCGCAATGACCGAGGCGAGGAGGATGGCCAACAGGGTGTACCAGAGATGCTCGCCGATGCGGACCCCGATGGCTCCGGGACCACTCCAGTGCGATGAGGTCGCCAACCAGGTGAAAGCAGATGCAATCTGGGTCATGCCGACTCCCCCTTGCGACGCTGCCAGGGCGTGAGGAGACGGCCGACCGCGACGATGACGAGGTCGAAGATGATTGCCAGGACCAAGGTCCCGATGATCCCGACCCAGATCTCGGTCGGGAAGGAACGCTGATAACCGTCCGTGAAGAAGTAGCCCAGGGAGGGGACGCCAATGAGGGCACCGACGCTGACCAAGGACAACGTGGATGCCGAGACCACCCGCATTCCCGCAGTGATGGCGGGGACTGCCAGCGGCAGGGCCACCCGCCAGAACACCTGGGGATTGGAGTAACCCATGGCGACGGCGTCACGACGTACCGATCGCCCCACCGAGTCGAAGGCATCGGTGGCCGTCCTCACCAACAGGGCGATGCCGTAGAGGGTGAGGGCGGCGATGACATTGATCGGATCGAGGATTTTCGTGCCGAGGATGAGCGGCAACAGGACGAACAGTGGCAAGGAGGGAAGGGCGTACAGGATGGAGGCGCCGGCTACCAGGAGGCGGCGTGCGGTCCGAGAACGGTGCGCCCACCACCCCAGCGGGACTGACAGCACGAGGCTCACGACCACCGGAATGATGCCGAGCACGGCATGGTGGCTCGTCAATTGCCAGATTTGGTCCCGGTTCTCGTCGATCCACCGGGTGTTCACGAGTTCTCCTCGGGAGTTCCGGTGAGACGACCGACGAGTCGGCCACCGGCGTCGACGACGGTGGCCGACTCGTCGCGCCGTTCGACGTGGAGACTGCGACGATCTCCGCCGATGAAAGAGGAGACGAAGTCGTCGACGGGGTGGAGCAGGATCTCGTCGGGACGGCCCCGCTGGGCGACCTGGGCACCGTGTCTCAGCACGAGGACCTCGTCGCCGAGCAGGAAGGCCTCGTCGACGTCATGGGTGACGAATACGATCGTCTTGGCGAGATCCTCCTGGATACGTAGAAGACCCTGCTGCAACTCGGCACGCACCACCGGATCGACGGCGCCGAAGGGTTCGTCCATGAGGAGGATGTCGGGGTTGGCGGCAAGTGCCCGGGCCACTCCGACCCGCTGGCGCTGACCGCCGGACAGCTGGGTGGGGTAGCGCCGGGCCAACGAGGAGTCCAGGCCGACCCTTTCCAACAGATCCATGGCTCGGGAGCGGGCAGCGCTCCGGGAAGCACCGGAGAGAAGCGGCACTGTGGCGATGTTGTCGACCACGGTTCGGTGGGGGAGCAACCCACCCGATTGCATGACGTATCCGATCTGACGACGCAGCTTGACCGGATCAACCGTGGCGACGTCGGTGTCGTCGATGAGTACTCGGCCCTCGGACGGATCGACCATTCGGTTGACCATCCTCAGCAGGGTGGTCTTTCCGCATCCGGATGACCCCAGCAAGACGACCAGGTGGTGGGATTCCACCTCCAGGTCAAAATTCTCGACGGCGACAGTGCCCTCGTCGAAACGCTTGCTGACGTGGTCGAAACGGATCATGCGGTCCTTCCCCGCCCGGCCGGTTCGCGTGTGCTGTGGGTGACGCCGGTTGAGAGGTCACGCTACCGCCCGTACGAGGTCAGGAGAAGTGCGTTCCCCTCTCGGCAGACATCGCAGCTGCAGGACTGTCACCTGCACTGGGTATCCTCGACGGCGTGCAGGACGAGATGAGTACTGCGGCTGCGGGGGAGAAGGATTCCTTCGCCGTTGCCGCCACCGCCCTTGCCGCGGTCGAGGATGAACTGGAGAGGTCCGCCGTCGGCGACGACTCCGCCGAGGACGAGGAGGAGTGGTGGAAGGCCGAGGGCATGCCCTGGAACCACAAGCCAGGCCGCTCCGACTACTGGTGCATGGGGTGGATCGGCTTCCTCGGCATCTTCTCGTTGGCCATGCTCCCGCTGCGTGGTTGGCTGCTCGGCCTTGACCCGCCGATCCTCGTGGGGCTCACGGGATCCCGTACCGGTGCAGCAGCGACCGGAGCGCTGGCATCGGTCAATCAGGCCCCGCACTGGCTGTGGTGGTTGCTGTTGGGCTCGATCATGTCGATCAAACTTGACTGGGTCTACTGGTGGGCCGGCAAGCTGTGGGGCCGGGGGATGATCGAGGTCTGGGCCGGACGATCCGAGCGGTCCCGACGCCGTTACGACCAGGCGGAGAGATGGGCTCGTAAGCTCGGCTGGCTGGGAGTTCTCGTCGCCTATGTGCCGATTCCGTTGCCGATCATGCCGGTGGTCTTCGTCCTGACGGGTGCCTCCGGGATGAGGGTGAAGTGGTTCGTCGCGCTGGACTTCGTCGCCGCCACAGTCTGGAACCTGGGCTACTTCGCACTGGGGTGGGGGGTCGGTGATCCCATCGTTGATGCCCTGAAGTACTACGCGAAGATTGCGAACTGGGTGGCCATCGTCCTGCTCGTCGTCATCCTTGCCCCCCTCTTCTTCAAGTCCAAGAAGAAGGCTTGACCCCGGCGTGACACAGTGGAAGGCGTGACAACCTTCCGCGCAGTGAATATCCGTGACGACCTCAAGGCGGGCCCGGCCAAGGGGTATCGGGTTCTCGTTGATCGCATGTGGCCGCGAGGGGTCAAGAAGGACGATGCCGAGCTCGATGAGCGTCGCACCGATCTGGCCCCTTCCTCGGAACTGCGCACCTGGTGGAACCACGATGCTGACCGGTTCGACGAGTTCGCAGGCCGTTACGAGGCTGATCTCGACGAATCGGGAGCAGCGAAGAAATTCGTTGACGAGTGCGCCGACCACGACGAGGTGATCCTGCTCTTCGGTGCCGGCGACCGCGAGGTCAACCACGCCGTCGTGCTGGAGCGAATCCTCAACGATCTGGCTGGATGAGAATTCCGATCACTCGTTTCCGAGGGCGCAGCGGTATCCGGCTTCGGCCTCGGCGTTGAAGGCGACGAGGTAGATCGTCTCCACCGAGGTGTCGGTCTGCTTGCATGTTTCGACGGCGATACGGGTGGCCTCATCCATGGGATAGCCGTACACCCCTGCCGAAATCGTCGGGAAGGCAACGGTTCTCGCGCCGATCTCGTCAGCCACCTGCAGGGACGTGCGGTAGCAGGAGGCGAGTTGGTCAGACTTGTCGATGGTCTTCGCCCAGACCGGACCGACGGTGTGGATGACCCACTTGGCAGGCATCTTTCCCGCGGTGGTGGCCACCGACTGCCCCGTGGGCAGGCCGTCGGGCAGGGTGGTCTCGCGGAGTTTGCGACAAGCCGCCGACAACTCAGACCCTGCAGCCCGGTGGATGGCCCCATCGACCCCTCCGCCACCAGCCAGCCGACGGTTCGCCGCATTGACGACGGCGTCGACGTCGAGAGCGGTGATGTCAGTGCGAAGGATCGTGATCTCGGCCATGGCCCCATTGTGCATGACCTGCGATCACCCTCCGCGGAATCCGCTGGTCTGGTGGCATGAGGCGTGCGATGGTCGAGATGTTGATCGGCGTCGAGAGAGGAACACTCCCATGAGCACCACCCATCTGACTTCCACCCGCGCTGTCCACCTCGCATCCCGACCACACGGTGCACCGACCGAGGACAATTTCCGCATCGAGGAGATCACCCTTCCCGAACTGGCCGACGGGCAGATCCTCGTCGCCAATGAGGTGATGTCGGTCGACCCGTACATGCGCGGCCGGATGAACGACGTCAAGTCCTACGTGCCACCATTCCAGGTCGGCCAGCCCCTCGACGGTGGAGCGGTAGGCACCGTCATCGCGTCGCGCAGCGAAGGCATTCCGGAAGGAAGGCACGTCGTCCACCAGCTCGGATGGCGTGAACATGCGGTTCTCGACGCCTCCGATGCGAGGGTCATTGACGTTGACATCGCACCCGCCTCGGCCTACCTCGGTGTTCTGGGCATGACCGGCCTCACCGCTTACGCGGGTCTGACACGCGCCGCGGAGATGAAGGCCGGAGATGCCGTCTTCGTCTCCGGTGCCGCCGGGGCCGTCGGCTCGATGGTCGGCCAGTTGGCAGGCCTGCTCGGGGCGACGCGGGTCATCGGCTCTGCCGGCACCGATGCCAAGGTTGCCCGATTGCGTGACCTTGGTTTCGACGCTGCCTTCAACTACCACGACGGTCCGGTGAGCGACCTGCTCGGACAGGTCGCTCCCGACGGCATCGACGTCTACTACGACAACGTCGGTGGAGACCACCTGGAGGCCGCCATCAACCACCTCAACACCGATGGTCGCGTGGCCATGTGCGGGGCGATCTCCCAGTACAACTCGGTCGAGCCGCCGTGTGCCCCGCGCAACCTGGGGCTGGCTATCGGCAAGCGGCTGACACTGCGGGGTTTCGTCATCGCCAAGTACGCCGAGGAAGTCCGTCCGGAGTTCCAGCAGAAGATGGCCCAGTGGTTGGCGAACGACGAGATCCACTGGGACGAGACCTACCGGGATGGCCTCGACGCGGCGCCCAAGGCCTTCATCGACATGCTCGAGGGTGCCAACACCGGGAAGATGCTCGTGAGGCTGTGAGATTCCCCAGCACGGAATCTCACAGGTCCGGAAGGCTCTCCACCAGCTCGTGCAAGTCGAGATCCCGGTACATGACGATCCCATTCGTCAGCGCGAGGGAGTAGTCGCAGTCACGGTGGGTGCCTCCGGACAGGGCCGACAGCATGACGCGCAGGGTGTCCCCGTGACTGACCATGACGACGGCCTCGGGGGGATTCTGGGCAAGATCGTCCAACAGATCGCGACAGCGTCGCCAGACGTCGAGAAGCGACTCCCCGCCACCCCAGCCGACCTCGGCAACGTCGGCATCCTCGGGGACCGGCATCTCGTGCAGTTCACTGGACAGCCTGCCCTCCATGTCACCCAAGTACTGCTCCCGCAGCCGGGTGTCAGGCTGAGGTGTCGACCCAATCGCGCGACCCACACGTTGAGCGGTCTGCAGGGCACGTTTCTGGTCCGAACTCAGCAGTGCGGTGTGACGAGGCACCAGCACGGCGACCTTCCGTCCGGCCTCACCGGCCTGACGATGGCCTCTCCTGGTCAGGGGGACCTCCATCGTCTGCCCTTGGACGCGGTGCTCCAGGTTCCAGGTGGACTGGCCGTGGCGTACCAGGACGATTCGAGTCATTGCCGTAGCCTAACCCCCATGACGAATGTCATGGCGAATTCGTGACGCCGGACCATGGGCGGAACCACGCCTGGTGGGGTGTCATGGAGGCATGAACGAAACAGCGGTGGTCGTCGAGGATCTCGTCAAGGCCTTCCCTGCCAAGGGAGGACACCTGACGGCCGTCGACCACATCAATTTCACCATCAAGCAAGGGGAGGTCGTCGCCTTCCTCGGCCCCAACGGCGCCGGCAAGACGACAACCATCGACATGTTGTTGGGGATCACCGACCCGACCTCCGGCCGCGTCGAGTTGATGGGCCGGAACGCCGAGGAGGGGGCCCGATCCGGTCGGGTCTCGGCGGTACAACAGACCCGTGGCCTGCTCGACAACTTCACCGTCCACGAGACCCTGCGAGTCATCGGATCGACCTTCAAGCTCCCGCGCTCTCGGATCGATGAGCAGATGCGGGTCGGGGAGCTGGAAGATTTCGCCTCCCGGAAGGTCGGAAAGTGTTCAGGCGGTCAGCAACAGCGGCTGCGCTTCGCCCTGGCGATGCTGCCCGATCCGGATCTCCTGGTTCTGGATGAGCCGACGATGGGTCTCGACGTCGATGGACGGCGTCACTTCTGGGCCCAGATGCACAAGGCCGCTGACGACGGCCGCACCATCATCTTCGCCACCCACTACATTGCCGAGGCGGACGAGTTCGCCGACCGGGTCATCCTCATCAACCACGGCCGCATCATCGCAGACGGACCGATCGCTGAGATCCGTGCCTCGGTCTCCGGTTCGACGGTCACCGTCGTCTGGCCCGACGTGGATCCCGCGACCCTCGATCGCCTGCCCCACGTCAACCACTACGACATCAAGTCCGACACCGTCACCTTCACCACCGACGACTCCGACGAGTTGGTGCGCCATCTGCTCAACCACACCGAGGCCCACGACGTGCTGGTCGCCCGCACCACTCTGGAGGACGCATTCCTCTCACTCACCAGCGAGAGCATCGACCGGACGGAGAGTGCCTCATGAACATCACCTACTCCCTTCTCGACATCCGGCGGATGGTTCGCACCCCGTCGATCATCATCTTCGCCTTCGTCATGCCGGTCGCGATGTACGTGCTCTTCGGTGCAATCCAGGACTACGGCACCATCTCGGTGGCACATGGAAACGTCAATGCCGCGGTGATGGCGTCGATGGCCCTCTACGGCACTGCCACCGCCGCCTCAGGTCTGGGGTCGTCGTCGGCCCTGGAGCAACAGGCGGGATGGGGACGGCAGCTGGCGACCACCCCGATGACCCAGTGGAACTACCTCGTCACCAAGATCGTCTCGATCCAGGTCGTCGCGGCCGTGCCGGTGGCCCTCGTGCTGCTCGTCGGCGCCCTCTCGGGTGCGCGTATCGATGGCATCGGATGGCTGTGGACCTTCCTCCTGGCATGGGTGTGCTGCGTTCCTTACACCATCTTCGGTCTTGGAATGGCGATACTTATCCGTAACGAGAACGCTGCCTCCCTGGTGTCCTTCTTCGTGCTGGCCTTCGCTTTTCTCGGCAACGTCTTCATGCCCTTGGGCGGGTTCATGCTTAAGCTCTCCCGCTTCACCCCGCTGTGGGGCGTCAACCTGCTGCCGCGGTGGCCGATCATGGGAGGATACGAGATGACGACCCAGGGGCCGGTCGAGGTCGACCTCTCCCGTGCCATCATCAGCGCAGTGGCGTGGGCTGCTGTCTTCGTCGTGTTGGCATGGCTGGTCTCCCGCCGTCACAGGGACCGCTGAGAGGCCAGCTGGGAGGAGAACAGGCCGATGCGCAAACGCTCCAGACGCTCGCTGTCGGCATGGGGCGCGCGCGGGACGCAGACCTTGTATGCCGGGATTTGGACGATCTTCCTTGCTTATCCCATCGAGCACATAGCTGCCAACCCCGAGCTCGTGAGGTCCCAGCGGGTCACCGGGTTCGTCCTCATCGGCCTCTTCGTGCTGGTCTACCTGTTCGGATTCTGGCTGGGGGTCGACACGCTGGAGACCTGGCTCTCGCGACGTTGGATGCCTCGCTGGCCCTGGGCATTTCTGGCCGTTATATGCCTGCTCAACGGCGGGGTGGCCCTCGTCGATCCGTCGGCGGCCGTCGAGATGTTCGCCTTTCCGTTGGCCTTCACCCTCTTCCTAATGTCGACATCCGCAGTCCTGATGGTCCTCGTGCTCGAGGTCGCCGCGCTGTTGGTGGCCCGGATCGTCGACGACCAGCGACAGTGGTGGCTCATCGGGCTGCCGTCGATGGCCATGATTCTGCTGGCCGGATGTATCAGTCGGGTGTGGAGCAACAACCGGCTCGAGCAGAACAAGCAGCACAAGATCGAGGCCACCTATGCCGAGCGGGAGAGGATCGCCTCCGACGTCCATGACCTTCTCGGCCAGAGCCTGACGGTGATCTCCATGAAAGCCGAACTCATCGGCAAACTCATCGACATCAACCCGGAGGCCGCCAAGGAACAGGCAGCGGACACGCACAACCTGAGTCGCGAGGCCTTGGCGCAGGTTCGAGGCCTGGTCAGTGACCTCAACGAGGCTGACCTGGACTCCCAGCTCGCCACCGCGGCGACAGCCCTGACGACAGCTGGCATCTCCCTTCGGGTCCACGACGAGCGGACCGGCGAGTCCGAGCATGACGCCGTGTGGGGGTGGGTGGTGCGTGAGGCCGTCACCAACATCATCCGCCACTCTCAGGCCAGGTGCTGTTGGATCAATCTGTCCGACGACCGGATGTGCATCATCGACGACGGCATCGGTGTCGGCGACGCCGAGGAAGGTTCCGGCCGGGCGGGGATGAGGCGTCGTGTCGAGGGCGTCGGTGGGCACCTGGACATCGGTTCGGGAGACAATGGTCGGGGAACCAAGGTGGTGGTGTCATGACCGACGAGTCGATCAAACTCGTTCTCGCTGATGATCAGGCCTTGGTACGCGGTGCCCTTGTCGCTCTGCTCTCCCTGGAACCCGACATCGAGGTGGTCGGCCAATGCAGTCGTGGCGACGAGGTCGTCCTGACGGTTGAGAAGACCCGTCCCGACGTGCTGCTGCTCGACATCGAGATGCCCGGAATGGACGGCATCGAGGTGGCGGACCGCTTGGCTGGGGCTGACGTCAAGATTCTCATCGTCACCACCTTCGGACGCCCCGGGTACCTGCGCCGGGCGATGGATGCCGGGGTGGCTGGATTCGTCGTCAAGGACACCCCGGCCGCCGAACTGGCCCAGGCAGTGCGCAGGGTTCATCAGGGAGGCCGCGTCATCGACCCGTCCTTGGCCGCGGAGTCCCTGCTGGAGGGGTACAACCCGTTGACGGAGAGGGAGCGAGGTGTGTTGCGGGAGGCGGAGTCGGGGGAGCCGATCGCCGTCATCGCGAGGAAGCTCTCCCTGTCGACTGGAACGGTCCGTAACCACGTGTCCTCAGCGATCGCGAAGACCAACAGCGTCAATCGAGCCCAGGCAGTTGCCGAGGCCAGGAGACGCGGCTGGCTGTAAAGGCGGAAGTGCTGCCAGGTTTTGGAACCACCGATTGTCCAGGTCCGTGTCAGGCAGTTCAAAGAGGCACCGTGAAAGCGCCCGACACCCACTCCCCGCGTCGAACCAACACCAAATCTCCGACTCGTGGCTGCTCGTGTGGTGCGGTCCCCGGTGCCCGCCACCACATGCCGTCAACCCAGAGCCCGCATGAGGTGTCGGTTGGCTCCTGCTGGATTGGGCCGCACTGGTCAGTCCTCTCGTGGGGCGGGTACCAATCCATCTGGACCCTTCATCAGCGACTCCTCTCCTCATCAGTCCGGGCCGCTGCTCTAGGGTGTGGGCATGCTGTGTCATCGTGACCGTCGTCGTGGGCTCGGGTTGGCCGCCCGGGCAGTGGGGCTGGGAGTAGGTGTCGTCGCCGATCGGTTGTTCGGTGATCCGCAGGAACACCACCCGGTGGCGGTCTTCGGTAATGCCGCCGCTGCCCTCGAGAAGCGTGACTGGTCCGACTCCGTCGCGCGTGGCGGTGCTCATGTGGCCGCATGTCTTGTCCCTCTGGCCCTGTTGGGAGCAGGGGTCGAGAAGGTCACCGCGAAACACCCGATGCTGCGCGTGATCACGACGGCTGCGACGACCTGGGCGGTCATCGGGGCGACCTCGCTGGCTGACGAAGGTCAGCGAATGTACGTCCGGCTCGACGAGGACGACCTGGCCGGGGCCCGCGAGCAGCTGTCCCACCTGTGCTCCCGTGACGCCGACCAGCTCGACGAGCCGGAATTGGCCCGGGCGACCGTGGAGTCCATGGCCGAGAACACCTCCGACGCCGCCGTGGCATCCCTGTGGTGGGGAGCCGTGGCCGGCGTGCCGGGAATGCTGGTCCACCGCGGGGCGAACACCCTCGATGCCATGATCGGACACCACAACGAGCGTTACGAGAACTTCGGCAAGGTTGCCGCCCACCTTGACGATCTGCTGGATCTCCCTGCCGCCCGGCTGACCGGACTGTTCGCCTGCCTGCTGGCGCCCACCGTCGGGGGAGACTGGCGTCGGGCAGTGCAGATCATGATGCGTGATCATGGTCATCACCCCAGTCCGAACGGGGGATGGTGCGAGTCGGCCTGGGCGGGCGCCCTCGGGGTGCAACTGGGCGGACGCAATGTCTACTACGGCAATCGTCACGAGGATCGTCCCCTGCTGGGAGACGGCGCACGCCCGGACAGCCGGAAGGTCGCGGACGCTGCCGACCTCGTCATCGGGGTCACCGGGGTGGCGACGGCTGCCGCCTGCCTCGGCGTAGCGGCCATCGCCCACCTCAGGTTCTACGGCGGCATCCTGCCGCGGCGTTCCGACTCGAGCGCGAAGGAGAAGTGATGAGTGGAATCCTCGTCGCCGGAACGTCTTCTGACGCCGGGAAGTCGCTGGTCGTCACCGCCCTCTGCCGGGCCGCGTGGCGTCGCGGGATCGACGTCGTTCCCTACAAGGCCCAGAACATGTCGAACAATTCGATGGTCTGCCCCGACGGGTCCGAAATCGGCCGGGCGCAGTACCTGCAGGCCAGCGCCGCCAGGGTGATCCCGGAATCAGCCATGAATCCGGTGCTGCTCAAACCTGGCACCGATCGTCGCTCCTTCATCGTGCTGCGTGGCACTCCGGGAGGCGTGCTGGAAGCAGGCCAGTACGCCACCGGACGACGTCACCTCGCGGAAGCCGCATGGGCCGCCTACGACGAGCTCTCCGCCGCCCACGACATGGTCATCTGCGAGGGTGCGGGCTCCCCGGCCGAGGTCAACCTGCGTACCGGTGACTACACGAACATGGGACTGGCAAGGGAGAAGAACCTGCCGGTGGTGCTCGTCGGGGACATTGACCGCGGCGGGGTGCTCGCCAGCCTCTTCGGCACCTGGGCGCTGCTCGACGACGCGGACCGTTCCCTGCTGGCCGGGTACGTCATCAACAAATTCCGCGGTGATGAGTCCGTTCTCGCTCCCGGTCTGGAGGAGATCACTCGTCGCACCGGAATGCCGAGTTTCGGGGTGCTGCCCTGGGTCCCCGAGGTGTGGCTCGACGGTGAGGATGCGTTGGAGGTGGGACGTTGGCGTCACGACGGGAACTCCGGTTCAGCTGACGATCTGCGGGTTGCCGTCGTCCGGCTGCCGAGAATCTCCAACGCCACCGATGTCGACGCCATGGCCGCCGAGGCCGGGGTCGACGTCCAGGTGACGACCAACCCCAACACCTGCGAACTGGCTGACGTGCTCGTCCTGCCCGGATCGCGGTCCACCGTGCGTGATCTGGAGTGGCTGAGGTCCACCGGAATCGCTGAGGTCGTGGCCCGCCGTGCCCGTCAAAGTCGCACTGTGCTGGGCATTTGTGGCGGCTACCAGATGCTCACCCGCCTCATCCTCGACCCCGCGGGTCAGGAATCGCCGACCGAGCGAACCGAGGGACTCGGGCTGCTGCCGGTCGAGGTGACCTTCGATGCTGACAAGACCCTGGCCATCCCGAGCGGATCCTGGCGGGGGATCGAGGTCGGCGGCTACGAGATCCATCACGGCCGAATGGACGTCGACCTGTCGGCGGGGGAGCCCTTCCTCGACGGAGTCCGCGTCGGAAGCGTCTGGGGGACGATGTGGCACGGTGCCTTCGAATGTGACGATTTCCGGCGTGCCTGGCTGGCCGAGGCTGCTGAGCATGCCGGATCGGCGTGGCGCCCGGTGGAGGGTGCCATCGGGTACGGGCAGCGCCGCGAGCAGATGATCGACGTACTGGCCGACGCCGTCGAGGAGCATCTCGGTCTTGACCGTCTGTTCTCCCTAGCAGGCGGGAGCTGACCCCCGGCCGTGTCGTGGTGTGGTGCCACGATGTGGGAGGATCGATACAACGACCGATCTCGAGGAAGCCGGTGTGAGTCCGGCGCGGTCCCGCCACTGTGACCATCGCCGCGGTGATGGCAGCCAGACACTCGAACGGTTCGTTGCGCACGTCATCGGGCGAGGACACCTGAGGAGGCCGTCATGACCTATGCCCCTGTACATCCTGACCACAAGTCGGGGCGAACCCTCATCGGGGTCGGAGTGGGGCCGGGTGACCCAGAGCTGGTCACCCTGCGAACCGTGCGCATCCTGCGCGAGGCTGATGTCATCCTCGTGCCCTACACCGAGGCCACCACCGACGGCCCCGGACGTGCCGAGACCATCATCACTGCCGTCGCCCCGGAGATCGTCGAGCGCATCAAGCGCATCCCCTTCTCCATGCGGGAGAAGTCTGGTGTCGGCGAGAAGCGCAGGGCCTCCTGGCAGGTATCCGCCGATGCGGCGATCACGGCCTTCGACGAAGGGGCTCGCACCGTCGCCCTGGCCACCGTCGGCGATCCTACGGTCTTTTCCACCTTCACCTACCTGCGCGCCAACGTCGAGGAGAGACTCCCCGACGTCAGCGTCGAGCTGAGCCCAGGCATCACGGCCATGCAGGCCTTGTCGGCGGCGTCCGGGCGCCCGCTGGTGGAGGGCAAGGAGATCTTGGCCCTCGTCCCGGCCACCGTCGGGATGGAAAAACTTGGCCAGGTCCTTGACCTCGTCGACTCAGTGGCGATTTACAAGGGGGGACGCAAACTCCCAGATGTTGTCGAGCAGCTGCGGCAGCGGGATCGTCAGGCTGTCATCGGCACCGACGTCACGCTGGAGTCCGAGCAGATCGTCACCCTCGGTGAGGTCGCTGATACTCAGGCCCTGCCGTACTTCTCGACCGTCCTCACCACTCCAGAGCGCACCATCACGGGAGGAAAACTGTGAACGAACCTCAAGCTGCACGACCCATTCAGCACGCCTCCGAGAGGGCCCTGGAGGATCTGGACCACAACGCCATCGAGCCGCCTCCGGTACCGCGGCGGGAGATCCCCGAGGGAGCAGGCAAGGTCGTTTTCGTCGGTGCCGGACCGGGCGCTCCGGACCTGGTGAGCCTGCGCGGAGCCCGTGTCATCGAGGCCGCTGACATCATCATCTGGGCCTCCAGCCTCGTCCACCCCGACATGGTGGCCCGTCACAAGGAGGGAGCCGAGCTCATCGACTCCGCCTCCATCCCGCTGGAGGACCTCGAGCCCCTCTACACCCGCGCCCGTGACGAGGGGCTGGTGGTGGCGAGGGTCCACACCGGTGACCCGTCCATCTATGGCGCCACCGCCGAGCAGCGCGACCTGTGTCGTCGCATCGGCATCGGCTTCGAGACCATCCCGGGCATCTCGGCCTTCTCGGCCGCTGCCGCCCGGATGGACGTCGAGATCACCGTCCCAGAGGTGTCCCAGTCACTCGTCCTCACCCGATTGGAGGGCGGGCGGACCCCCATGCCCGACGGGGAGACCGTCGCCTCCTTCGCCCGTCACGGTGCGACGATGGCGATCTACCTTTCGGCGGCCCGTAACAAGGCTCTTCAGGAGGCCCTGCTGGAGGGAGGCTACCTGCCCGAGACCCCCTGCATCATCGGGTACGCGGTCAGTTGGCCCGAGGAAATCATGTTCCGCTGCGACCTGGCCCACCTCTCGGAGACGATGCGCAACCACAAGCTGTGGAAGCACGCCGTCGTCCTCGTCGGACCGGCCCTGGCGGAGGGCCCGATTAAGACTCGCAGCCACCTCTACCATCCCGGTTTCCGTCACGAATACCGCGGAGCTGACGCCCAGGCCCACGCTGACCTCAAGGCCCACGGCACTCGCGGCGTCTACGACCAGGACCCCACGAACTCCAACACGAGGGACAATTCATGATTCGCGTCCACGGATATCTCGGTGTCATCTCCGACTCCTTGCGCCAGGAGGTCGCCGATGCTGACCTCGTCGTCGGAGGTCAGCGTCACCTTGACGCCCTCAACGTTCCTGACGAGAAGCGTCAGAAGCTCGGCCTCATCGGCCCGGCCATCGAGCGGGTTCAGTCCCTGCCCGACGACGCCAACGTCGTTGTCATCGCTTCCGGTGACCCGCTCTTCTTCGGTGTGGTGCGACGTATCCGCCAGGCCGGTCTCGAGGTCGAGGTCGTGACGGCCCCGACCTCCTTGCAGGCTGCTTTCGCCGCCGTGGCCCTGCCCTGGGACGACGCCCAGTTCGTCTCCTCCCACTCCAAGGACATCGAGACCGCCATCCGGCTTGCCAAGATCCACCCCAAGGTGGGCGTGCTGACAGCCCCCAACCGTGGCCTGGCGGAACTGGTCGACGGACTCGCGGGTCGCGGCAAGACCTTCGTCCTCGCTGAGAAGATCGGTGAGGAGGGTCAGCGGGTGCGTGTCCTCGACGAGCAAGCCGCCAGGGCCGTCATTGCTGACGCGGACGTCCTCAGCCCCAACGTCGTGCTGGTCCTCGAGCATCATCCGGACTCCCCGGCGGCCTTGGGCATCAACCCGGAGTTGGCCGGTGACGTCAACGTCAATGCTCCCGAGGGCCCCCAGCCCGGCGCCGACACCAGCCCGGACGGCTCGGACCGTGACCCGATCATCGGACAGATCATCAATTCCGACGCCGCGGCGGCCCACGCCGAGGCCATCGACCACGCGCTCAAGCGCGAGACCAAGAAGTACGCCGGGCCGTCCCGCACCGGGCTTGCGGCGGCCTGGGGCGAGTGCGACCTCATCGTCTCCCACCTGGCCCTGGGTGCCACGACGCGCATCATCGCCCCGCTGCTGGAGTCCAAGAAGACCGACCCGGGTGTGGTCGTCGTCGACGAGGCCGGCCGTTTCGCTATCCCGCTGGTGGGTGGTCACGTCGGTGGGGCCAACGAACTCTCCCGCACCATCGCCGAGGCGCTCGGCGGCACCGCCGTCGTGTCCACCGCCACCGACTCACTCGGTGTCCCGGCCCTCGACCAGCTCGGTTGGGCCTACGAGGGTGACGTCGCCGGAGTGACCGGATCGATCATTGCCGGACGCCCGGTGCTGGTCATCCGCGAGCAGCCCTGGCCGCTGCCTCCGCTACCCAAGAACGTCACCGAGGACGCTGAATCTCCGGTCGCCCGAATCATCGTCTCCGAGCGGGTCGCAGAGCGAGTTCGGACTGACCATGGTGACGACCTGCCCACCGTCGTCCTGCACCCGAACTGCCTGGTCGTCGGGATGGGATGTAACAAGGGCACCGAGGTCGAACCGCTGCGAGAGCTTCTCGGGAAGACCCTCGCTGACAACGGTCTGGCTCTTGGATCGGTCACTCGTCTGGTCTCCCACGAGGTCAAGGCCGGTGAGCTCGGTCTCGTGAAGCTGGCGAACCAGCTCGGCGTCGAGTACCGCACCGAGTCCGCGGAGGAGCTGGCCGCCCAGGACGTCCCGACTCCCTCCGACGTCGTCGCCCGCGAGGTCGGCACACCGAGTGTCAGCGAGGCTGCCGTGCTGTGCCAGGGAGCTGAGCTGCTGGTCCACAAGACCAAGACTCCCGAGGCCACCTGCGCCGTCGGTCGCATCCCGGCTCGTGGTCACCTCTCGGTCGTCGGCCTCGGGCCCGGCTCGCGAGATCTTCTCACCCCGCGCGCCGTCGATGCCATCCGTAATGCCACCTTCATAGCGGGTTATGCCCCCTACGTCCGTCAGATCCGCGACCTGGTGCGTCCGGGTGCCACAATCCTGGCCACCAAGATGGGCACCGAGGAGGAGCGCACCCAGGCGGCCATTGACGCGACCCGCGACGGTCGCAACGTGGCTTTCGTGTGCGGCGGCGATCCGGCCATCTATGCCATGGCCTCCCCGACCCTGGAGATGGGCACCGATGGCATCGACGTCGAGATCGTTCCCGGTGTCACCGCCGAGCTCGCCATCTCGGCGATCCTCGGTGCTCCGCTGGGCCATGATCACGCCACGATCAGTCTCTCGGACCTGCACACCGACTGGGATCTCATCCTCAAGAGAGTGAGAGCGGCTGCCGAGGGAGATCTCGTCACCACCTTCTACAACCCGCGTTCACGTACCCGAACCCACCAGCTCCCCGACGCCCTGGCGATCATGGCTGAGCACCGTCCGCCGTCCACCCCGGTGGCGATCGTCTCCCATGCCGAGCGTCGTCAGCAGGAGGTGATCATGTCCACCCTCGAGGAGTTCAAGCCCGAATGGGTCGGCATGACGACCCTTGTCGTCGTGGGTTCGACGACGACCAAGTACGTGAGCTCCGGAGACGGACGACGCCTCATGGTCACCCCACGTGACTACCACTGGATGGACGGCCACGTCACCGGTGAGGCTCGCAAGAATTACACGCACAAGGACCTGCCCAAGGCTGACGAGAAGACCTACCTGTCCAAGCCGCCGGTCCACTCGACCCGCATGTCCGGGTCCGAGAAGAACGCCGAGACGAAGGAGTCGAAATGACCGATCCACTCGCCAGTGGGACCCCGCTGGTCATCGCAGCCCATGGCACCCGTGACGAGTCCGGTGTGGCCGAGTGTCGCGCCCTGGCCGAGCGCATCGCCGGCAAACTGCCTGGCGTCCCGGTCGAGCTGGGGTTCGTCGAGCTCGCCGAGCCCGGCATCCCGGACGCTGTCCGTGCCGCCGTCGCCCAGACACCGGAGGTTCCCGAGGGCGCTGACGGTGACGAGGACCCGGCAGCCGCCGTCGTCGTTCCGTTGATGTTCAACACCGGCGGTCACGTCCGGGAGGACATTCCAGAGGCCATCGACGAGGGCCGTGGGGACGCACGCGTCATGTATTCCGCCCCGTTGCTACCGGACGTGCGGATGCGCAAGGCCCTCAACCGTCGTCTCGCCGAGACCCTCGCTGCCGGTGAGGGACGCGAGGAGTGGCGTTCCCGCGACACGGCCGTGGTGTTGGTGGGACGCGGTGCTCTCGTGTCCGCTGCCAACGCTTCCCACTACACCCTGACGAGGATGTTCTGGGAGGAGAACGACCTTGACCGGGTCGAACCGGCCTTCATCCAGGTGACCCGTCCGTCGGTTCCCGAGGCCCTCTCCGCCCTGGCTGCCCAGGGTGCCGACCAGATCGTCGTGCAGGGTAATTTCCTCTTCCCGGGGCTGCTGCACGTGTGGATGACCGAGCAGGTGGAGGCCTGGCAGGCCAGCCATCCCGGAGTCGAAATCCGCATCGCCCCGGTCATCGGTGACTGTGACGAGGTTGCCGACGTCGTCGTCGATCGCTACCGAGAACCCCTTGACGAGGTGGGCCTGGGGGAGGGAGCCCCGGTCTACATGACGGGTCTGCGTCTGCAGGGCCGCAAGGTTCTGGTCGTCGGTGCCGGGCACGTTGCCGAACGTCGCGTCGTGAGGCTGCTTGAGGCCGGGGCCGAGGTCCACGTCGTCGCCCCGAACTCCGGTATCCAGCTCACGCGGATGTCCCGCAAGGGATTGGTGGACCTGGAGCGTCGCGCCTTCCAGGTCGAGGATCTTGACGGCGTCTGGTTCGTCCAGGCCCTCACCAACGATCCTGAGGTGAATGCCTTGGTGGCAGAGGAGGCCGACAAGCGCGGCGTCTTCTGTGTGCGTGGTGACAAGGGACGCAAGGGCAGTGCCTTCACTCCGGCCACCGAGAGGGCTGGTGGCATGACGGTCAGCGTGGTCGGTGACCGCACCCCGCGTCGCTCCGCCAAGCTGCGTGACGAGGTGCTGCGAGCCTTGCAGGGCTGAATCTGTCGAGGAGGGATTCCCCGACGATGACGGTTCAGGGCTTTCCTGCCTATCATCGTCGGGTGATCTCCCACGACCTACATGCCCTGGGCTTCGACGCCCCCGATCTCGACGTCCTCGTCAATTCCGCGGCTGAGGCTGGTGCTGTCGGGGTGGAGGACGTCGGCGGGTTCGACCTGCTGGCTGCTTACACCGATCCGTCCGGTGCGCGGCTGGCGCTCATGAAGCAGAAGGATCGCGACGAGATCGAGACGATGGCCTCCCTCGTCGCCCCGACGACTCACCCTGCCGACCTGGTGCGGTTCAGCTCGACGGTGGCACTGGTCGACATCTATTCCCACGCCAACTTGGCATCCATGCTCACCGGGGAGTCGGTGCTTAAGCTGCCCGCCGCCAACCGCAAGCACCTGGCGCGCTTTCTGGCCAATGTTGACGACCCGGTTGAGGTACCGCTGTGCCCCGAACCCGGTGACGACACCCCACGCTTCATCGAGCATCTGCGGGTGGGCGCCGTCGCCAATCAGATGCTGCGGGTCTTTGAGTCCGAGGAGGAGTACGGACGCTCTCACGAGGGGTCTCTGGGCGGTACCGGTGATCTGCAGTTCGCCGCCGGAACCCTGATCAGCCCGTGGCTGATGGAAATCAATGCCGGTCGCGCCACTCGAGGGGAGGTCAGCGCCGTCGCCGAGATGACGATGGTCTGCAAGCGGGTCGAGAAGCGCACCAATGAACTCACCGACGTCGATTGGTACCGGATCGTCGGTGACACCTCGATCCCGATGACCCTGGCCGCCCCGGCGAACCTGCCGAGGGTTCCCCATGAGGGGTCGGTCATCTCGGGTCAGGTCGTCCCGGTGGTGTCGACGGGTACTTGGGAGGGTGACGCCCTCTGGGGGTGACGCCCTCTGGTCACGTGCCGTGAACCCCTCAGCGGTGGGTGTTCGTCAGTTCGTCGGTCGAGGCGATGGCGTTGACGGCAGCCACCGCGATCGCCGAACCACCGCGTCGTCCCAGCAAGGTGAGGTAGTCCAGTCCCAGCGTGGAATCGACGAGAGCCTGCTTGGACTCGGCCGCACCGACAAAACCAACGGGGATACCGACGACAGCCGCCGGGCGGGCCCCCGTCTCCTCGCACACCTCGAGCACCCGGTACAAGGCGGTGGGGGCGTTGCCGATGGCGACGATGGCCCCGTCGAGCTTGCCCTCCTCGGCCCACAGGTCCACCGCGGCGCAGGTTTTCGTCATGTTCTTGGCCGTGGCGATGTCGGCCAGTCGGGGATCCTTGATGTAGCAGATCGTCTCGTTGTCACGGGGGAGACGAGACCGGATGATCCCGGTGGCGGTCATCGAGGAATCACACAGGATTGGAGCGCCAGCGCGCAGGGCCTTGCGAGCCGCAGTGACGACGCCGGGGGTGAAAGCGATGTCATCGGCGATGGCGGGGTCGGCGGCAGCGTGAATCATTCGGACGACGACACCTTCGACGTCGGCGGGGAAGCGATCGAGGTCCGCCTCAGATCGGATGATGCGGAAGGACTCGCGGTAGATGTCGGATCCGTTGTTGACGTACTCGTGGGCCACGGCTGTGCTCCTGACGATGACAAGGTGTGATGACGTCGGGATGCTAACACTGCACGTCGCGCACATGGTGCGTTACCATTGTTAGGCCATCCTTGGATGCAACCCCGGGACAGCTGTGTTTCACTGTCCAGGACACAACTCAAGAATGCCCTGATGACGTGGTTGAAGCCGGGAAATGCCGACACGGACGCGCCACTGTGAACGATCCCTCGAGGGTCGGAAGTCAGATCTGCTACGCGCATCAGGCCTTTCCAGGACGGGACGCGAATCCCGAGAAAGGAGATGACACCTCATGCACATTGCTGAGGGCGTTCTCTCACCAGCCCAGTGCGCAGTGTGGTATGCAGCTGCTGCGCCATTCGTCATCCATGGCGGCTATCGAGTCGTCAAAGAGGTTAAGGAGCATCCCGAGAACAAGCTCCTGCTCGCGACTGCCGGCGCCTTTACCTTCGTTCTCTCCGCCATCAAGCTACCCAGCGTCACCGGCTCGTCGTCCCACCCCACGGGAACCGGCGTCGGTGCAGCCCTGTTCAAACCACCGGTCATGGCGTTCTTGGGGATGATCGTATTGATCTTCCAGGCTCTGCTGCTGGCTCACGGTGGCATCTCGACCCTGGGCGCCAACACGTTCTCGATGGGCATCGCCGGACCGTGGGCCGGTTACGCCTTCTACAAACTCACCAAGAAATGTCATGGTCCGGACGCATTGGCGATCTTCCTCTGCATGGTCTTCGCGGACTTCATCACCTACGTTGTGACCAGCTTCCAGCTCGCCTTCGCCTTCCCGGATCCGACCGGTGGCTTCTGGGGAGCCGTCGGCAAGTTCTTGACCATCTTCGCCTGGACCCAGATCCCGCTGGCCATCGCCGAGGGTCTGCTTGGCATCCTGCTGTTCCGTTTCCTCGCCAAGGTCGCCGCTCCGCAGCTCCAGCAGCTCGGTGTCCTCGCTCGTACCCCGGAGGTGTCCCATGCCTGAGAACACCGTTGCAAAGGTCCGTCAGGACAACTCGCTGACCGGAAACAACAAGTGGGTGGCTCCGGTCATCATCATCCTTCTGATCGCCCTGTTCATCATGAGCATGATCCTCGGTGGCAAGAAGACCAGCGGCGACGAGGAAGGATTCGGGGGGACTGACGACGCTGCCGCCGAGGCTGCCGAGCAAGCCGGTGCCAAGAAATGGATCGAGCCGATCTTCGAGCCGAACTCCGGTGAGGTCGAGTCCGGCCTGTTCGCTCTGCAGGCTGCCCTGGGTGCCGGCGTTGCTGGCTACGCCCTGGGCCGTATGGCCGGCAAGAAGAAGGGCCGCGAGGAGGCTGAGGACGCCTCCGATCTGCACAGTGTCGACGACGTGCCCGAGGCCGCCGTCACCTCGTCGGAAGCGACTGCCTCCGCCAAGTCATGACGATCACCTCTCTCGACGACGCCGCCTGGGACTCTCCCTGGCGGCGTCGTTCGGTCGGGGAGAAAGTCGCCCTGTCGACGGCTCTCCTCCTGACCTCACTGTGCACCCCGTCGATGGAGGCGTCGTCGTTGGTCAGCCCGGTCGTGGGCTCCGGCATCTGGCCGGGGGCGCTGTTGGCCGGGATCGTCAGCATGATCGTCATCCTCGGTCCGGCGCGCATCCAGGGGCGAGTGCTGTGGCAGGCGATGGCCGCCCCGATCGTCTTCCTCTTCTTCGGCGGGATCTCCGTCCTCATCAGCCTCGGTTCCAGCCCGGCGGGAACGGTCTGGTGGCATTCCGGGGTATTCAGTATCGGTCCGGTCTCCACCGCCCAGGCAATGTCCTTGGTGGAGCACGGCGTCTGTGGCACGCTCACCCTCATGGTGCTGGCCGTCACCACTCCCATGGTTGACCTGCTCACCTGGATGCGAAAGTTCCACATCCCCGATCCGTTGCTCGAGATCGCCTCCTTGACCTACCGACTCATCTTCGTGCTGCTCGACACCCTGGTCACGGCCAGCGAAGCTCAGCACGCCCGCCTTGGTGACGCCCCGGAGGGGAGATTTGGCGGGTTCAACCGGCGCATGAACAACACCGCCGCGCTGCTGGGATCGGTGGGTATTCGCGCCTGGACAAGGGCCAACCGCCTCAACGACGGCCTGGTCAACCGAGGATTCGAGTCCGCCTTGGTGACCCTGCCCGTCAAACGCGTCGGATCAGCGCGTTTCAAAATCATCGTCGTCATCGTCATCGCCGCAGTCTGGGCGATCAGCTGGTCGACGACCGGAAGGATTTTCAGATGAGTGACGAAGCCCTGTTGTCGACCGAGCACCTGTACGCCACTCACCCTGGCCGGCCCATGGTGCTCACCGACGTCAACGTGTCCTTCCGCGCTGGAGTTCGGGTGGCGATTCTGGGAGCAAACGGATCGGGCAAGACGACGCTGATGCGTTGCTTGTCGGGCTCCCTCAAACCCGTCAAGGGCAAGGTCAAGAGGGGTGGCACCGTGCTCGGTCACGGGCGCACCCAGCTTCGTGAGCACCGTCGGGCGGTTCAGCTCGTCCTCCAGGACCCCGACGACCAACTCTTCAGCGCTGACGTGAGCCAGGACGTCTCCTTCGGCCCGATGAACATGGGGCTGGACGTGGCGGAGGTGCGCGATCGCGTCGCCGAGGCCCTGCAGCTGCTCGGGGCCAGCCATCTTGCCGAGCGTGCCACGCACCAGCTGTCCTATGGTGAACGCAAGAGGATTGCTGTCGCCGGTGCCGTCGCCATGCGCCCGGATCTGCTTCTCCTTGACGAGCCCACCGCCGGACTCGACCCGGTTGGCGTCACCAAGATGCTGGAGGCATTGGACCGTCTGCGTGACCACGGTACGACTGTGGCGATGGCCACCCATGACGTCGACCTGGCTCTGGCCTGGGCCGACGAGGCTCTCATCGTCGTCGACGGTGGAGTGCGGCAGGGGCCGATCGACGAGTTGCTCGCCAATGTGACCATGGTGGAGAGGGCTCATCTGCACTTGCCGTGGCCCCTCGAGCTGGTCCGACGCCTTGGCATAGACGAGCGTCCCCGCACGATGAGTGAGGTCGTCGCGATCCTGTCACACCGGCCGCCGAGCACTTCACGGTGACGCCGTGTTGCCTCGTGACACCAGCGACATGAGTCACGTTGATGGGGTGACCGCTGCGGTGGTTCGATGGTCGTCATGAACAGGTCATCGTCGAGTACTGCGCTGATCATTGGCGCGGTTGTCGTACCGATCGCCGTCTGCGCGGTGTTGAGCGCCCTCATCGACGTCTTCGTCGCACCCGCAGCCGCCCTCGTACTCGTTCTCGTCATCGTCTTCTTCTGTCTGAGAGGATCCTGGCTCGTTGACGCGCTGGTCATCGTGGTCAGCGCTCTCAGTTTCGACTTCTTCCTGACATTCCCGTACCGGAGCATGAAGATCGCCTCTCGCCCTGACATCGAGGTGACGATCGTTCTTCTCGCAGTCGGTGCCGCGATCGCCGGTATCTCGCGCTGGGCTCTGACGGCCTCGGACCTGGCCGAGCAGCGCCAGGGATATGTTGCCTCGGCACTCGATGCTCGCTCAGGCGGGCTGAGCCATGACGACATCGCTCAGAAACTCGCCAGTCTCGTCGGGGCTGAGGCAGGTGTGTGGGTGGACGGCAATCCGCCGGCCGGGGAGGCCGTCGTCCAGAACTCGACCACCATGCGCACGGATGTCGGGCTGGAGGATCCTTCCCGGGTTGGTTTTCCCACCGACCGGTTCATCTGCTTCCCGGCGACCGGTGGCTACATCCGAGTCTCGGCGGCGTCTCGCCATGTGCGCCCCACCGCCGAGCAGATGCGGGCTGCCTGCCTGCTGGCCTCCCAGATCAGCTGAGTCCAGGATCAGACAACTGTGCACACTGGGTGGCTCGTCGTCACTCAGTGTGCTGCCAGGTCCACGCCACGACGGTGCGGGCCGGTCTCCAGCCCCGCAGTCGGCCGATGCTGTCGGCGGTCTCGACGCCGAACCTCATGAGGTCGCCGCCTAGGTCCCGGTGCAAGGATTCCACGAGCATCTCGGCCTCCATCGTCACCCCATGGACGACGAGCCGTCCCCCGATGGGCAGACGCGGTCGACACTGGGTGACGAGAGTTTCCGTCGCACCGCCGCCGATGAAGATGGCATCCGGGTCGGGCAGTCCCTCCGGCAGCCCCTTGGTGAGGTCGGCGTCGATGACCTCGAACTGGCCGGGCAGAGTGAGTTCTGCGGCATTCGTGCGGGCATTGGCGGCCCGTTCTGCCTTGCGCTCCACCCCGATGGCTCGGCAGGTCGGATCAGTGCGACACCACTCGACACCGATCGACCCGGCGCCGGTGCCAAGGTCCCACAGCAGCTGGCCCGGCATGGGTCGCAACGCTGCCAGAGCGACGGCCCTCACCGGATGTTTGGTGATGAGGCCGTCATGAGCGAAGTGCGTCTCGTCGAGGCCAGGCGTGCGTCCGAGGAGGGTGGCGTCAGGATCATGGGTCATGAGGGAAGCTTAGGGCAGTGCCGGGTGAGGACAACCCGACCCGTGTGACACAATCGACGACGGCCCTCGGGGAGGAATCCGGTGTGAATCCGGAGCGGTCCCGCCGCTGTGAGCGCCTCAGCGCGAGCCAGGTCGATCCTGCGGGTCAGGTCACGGAAATCCCGTGACCCGACGGGCGCGGACCCGCAAGGAGGTCGTTCATGCCGCACGCGCGCAGTGGCGCCACACCAGACGACGGACTGTCCACCAGACAGCGACGGTTACGGCCAGTTCTTGCGGTGAACACCGGCGAGGGCAAGGGCAAGACGACAGCGGCGATGGGCACCGCCCTGCGCGCCTGGAACCAAGGGTGGAAGGTCGGCGTCTTCCAGTTCGTGAAGTCCGGACGTTGGCATGTTGGCGAGCAGGACGCCCTGCAAGCCCTCGGGAAACTCCACGAGGAGACCGGCGTCGGCGGGCCCGTCACATGGGAGGTCATGGGGACCGGATGGTCCTGGGCACGCTCCTTCGATGCCGCCGATGACCCCGAGGCCGCTGCCCGCGAGGGATGGCGACACGTGTCGGAACTCCTGGCCAGCGAGGCGCTCGACTTCTACCTTCTTGACGAGTTCACCTACCCGCTGGACTGGGGATGGCTCGATGTCGACGAGGTCGTCGACACACTGGTCAACCGCCCCGGCACCCAGCACGTCGTCATCACTGGCCGTCGCGCCCCGGCAGCCCTCGTCGAGGCCGCAGACCTCGTCACCGAGATGACCAAGATCAAGCACCCCTTCGACGCCGGTCAGCGTGGTCAGGCGGGGATCGAATGGTGATGCGCATTCCACGAATCCTCATCGCCGCCCCGGCGTCGGGAGGCGGCAAGACGACCGTAGCGACCGGTCTCATGGCAGCCCTGCGTGCCACTGGCCGGACGGTGGCGCCGTTCAAGGTTGGGCCGGATTACATCGATCCCGGTTACCACTCGATGGCCAGTGGTCGTCCGGGCCGCAACCTGGACTCCGTCATGTGTGGTGACGAGCTCATGGCCCCGCTGCTGGCCCATGGTTTCGTCACCCCCGATGCGGCGGACATTGCGGTCATCGAGGGAGTGATGGGCCTCTTCGACGGCCAGCTCGGGACCGGACGCGGGTCCAGCGCCGAGATCGCCACCTCGACCCAGACCCCGGTGGTCGTGGTCGTCGACACCGCTCATGCGTCCCTCACCCACGCCGCAGTGGTGGCAGGTCTGGCGACGTTTGATCCGAATGTCACGATCGCCGGTGTGATCCTCAACCGGGTCGCCTCTCCTCGTCATGGTGCCGAGGTCGTGCGCGGACTCGACCGACTCGGCATCCCGGTGCTGGGACGGATTCCGCGCACCGAGTCGATCTTCGTGCCCTCTCGCCACCTGGGCCTGGTCCCGGCGGGGGAGTGGGAGGACTCCGCCTCCAAGGTCGCCGGCCTGGGTGATCTCATCGCCGAACACGTCGATCTTGACGCCGTCATGGACCTGGCCGATTCCGCTCCCGACCTCGACGTCGAGCCTTGGGATCCGCGAGCTGCTCTGCAATCAGCTGGCTGGCAAGGCCATTCCTTCGACGAGCCGCCGGTGGTCGGAATCTTCGCGGGGCGAGCTTTCACCTTCCGTTACCCCGAGACCACCGAGATGTTGCGGGCGGCCGGGTTCCGGGTCGTTGACGTCGATCCCCTCACCGATCGACGTCTTCCGGACGGCATTCAGGGCCTGTACCTGGGCGGTGGATTCCCGGAGATGCACGCCACGGATTTGGAGGACAACACCGAGCTCGCGGCAGATGTCCGCGCCCATGCCGAGGCCGGGATGCCGATCGTCGCGGAGTGCGCCGGGCTTCTCTACCTCTGCCGCCACCTCGACGGGCGAGACATGGCCGGCGTCCTTCCGATGGACGCGGCGATGGCGACGAGACTGACGATGGGATACCGGGTCGCCACCCGCAACTCCATCAGCGTCGTCGGCCACGAATTCCACCGCACCACGACGACGCCATTGGCTGACGTCGACCCGGCGTGGCACATCACCATGCCCGACGGCACCGATCGTGCCGAGGGAGCTCTGGGAGACCCTGCTGCTCTGGGGCGTCCCACCGTGCAGGCCTCCTACCTGCACCTGCACTGGGCCGGTCAGCCCTCCCAGGCGGCGTGGTTTGCCCGTGAGGTGGCGAGGTTCCACGAGGGGAGAGGGGCCCAGGATGCCGAGCCTGACCTCAATCACCACGGGGACAGCGACATTGCCGACGGTCTGGTTGACCTGGCCGTCAACGTCCGCGTCCCCGAGCCACCGCAGTGGCTTCGTGACGCAATCACCTCCACCGAGCACGACTGGGCGCGTTATCCTGACGCCACCCCGGCCCGGGAGGCCCTGGCCACCATGCAAGGTGTGGGAATCGACATGGTTCTGCCCACCTCCGGAGCCGCCGAGGCCTTTCCTCTCATTGCGACCACGCAGCCGCACCACGCCGCGGTCATCCATCCTCAGTTCACCGAGCCGGAGGCAGCTCTGAGATCAGCCGGGATAGACGTCGACCGAGTCATCCTCAATGCCTCCGACGGGTTCGCACTGGACCCGGCCCTCGTCCCGGAGGATGCCGACCTCGTCATCGTCGGTAATCCCACGAACCCCACCGGTCGGCTGCACCCGGCGTCCGACCTGCTGACCCTGCGCCGCCCGGGTCGGATCCTCGTCGTCGACGAAGCCTTCATGGACGCCACTGACGAGTCCCAGTCCCTCATCGGCAACGACATGGGCAACCTGCTGGTGCTGCGCTCCCTGACGAAGACCTACGGCCTGGCCGGAGTCCGTGCCGGATACGTCGTCGGGGATCCGCGACTCATCTCACGTCTGGCGGCTCACCAGACCCCGTGGTCGGTGTCCACCCCGGCCGTCGCGGCCATGGTCGCTTGTACCTCCGAGGAAGCGTCTCGGTTCCGCAACCAGCTGCGCGACGAGCTTCCCGCGGCCCGCGCCGACCTCGTCGGACGCCTTCGAGAACTCGGTCTGGCCATCGTCAATTCCGAGGCTCCCTTCGTGCTCGTCGACACCTCGTCAATCAGCGGCGAATCGGTGCGTCTTCCCCTGGCTGATCGTGGGTTTGCCGTGAGGCGCGGGGAGACCTTCCCCGGTCTCGGCCCCAGCTGGATCAGAGTCGCCGTCCGTGACACGAAGACACACGCTGAGCTCGCCCGAGCCATCTCCGATCTGACAGCACACCAACCCAAGGAAAACTGATGTCCTACTCCCCAGAACTCGTTCCCGGCACTGTCACTCTCGTCGGAGGTGGTCCCGGTGATCCCGGGCTGCTGACCATTGCAGGGCTGGAGGCAGTGCGTCAGGCCGACGTCATCCTCCACGACCGTCTCGCTCCGGTCGTCGTCATGGACGAGAATCCGGACGCCGAGAAGATCCCGGTCGGCAAGGTGCCGCGCGGGCCCTACGTCCCGCAGGAGCGCATCAATGAGCTGCTCATCGAGCATGCCAGGGCCGGGCGCAAGGTGGTGCGCCTCAAGGGTGGCGACTCCTTCGTCTTCGGACGTGGTGGCGAGGAGTGGCAGGCCTGCGCCGCTGCCGGCGTCCCGGTGCGCGTCATTCCCGGTGTCACTTCCTGCGTGGCCGGCCCCGAGCTCATGGGAGTCCCACTGACCCACCGTCACCTGGTTCAGGGATTCACCGTCGTCTCGGGGCACGTCGCCCCCGGCGACACCCGGTCCGAACTCGACTGGGCACAGATCGCCAAGACCGGCACCACCCTCGTCATCCTCATGGGCGTGGCTCACATCGGTGACATCGCTGCACGCCTCATGGAAGGCGGACTTGCCGGTGACACCCCGGTCGCCGTCGTCGCGGATGCCTCACTGTTCACCCAGCGATCCCTGACGACGACCCTGGAGAAGGCTGCCGAGGACATGGTCGAAGCGGGCATCAAGCCGCCGGCCATCACCGTTGTCGGAGACGTCGCGGGCCTGGACCTCGACGAGACCCGGGTCCACGAACCGTCTGATCACTGAGATTTCACCGTCGCGAGGTGGGCGTTGATCCACTGCACCGCCTCGTCGACCTCGCTGAGCTCGTCCCCCCAACCAGGGGCCGGGCCGCGTGACACCATGACGATCTGGACGTCGGTCTCGGCTGCCAGGCGGAGCTTGGGGTCCAGCTCGGTGCCCCCGGAGTCCTTCGAGACGACGGTTGCCACACCCTCGGAGAAGATCTCACGCTCCCGGGCCATGGTGAAAGGGCCACGCTCCTGCAGTACCGTCCAGCCCTCGGGAAGCTCCTCCTCGGGAGCGTCAACGCAGCGCACGATGACCCGACGCGGGCCGAGGCACAGGTAATGGCTGATGGGCTGGCGTCCCACCGTCAGCAGGACGACGTCAGGCAGGTCCGCAAGGACTCGTGCGGCGGCGTCGTGATCGTCCACCCAGTGCCAGGTCGCGGCTTCGGGTTGGGTACGCCAGCTCGGCGGGGCCAGCCGGGCCAGCGGCAGGTTGAGATCGAGACACGCCTGTGCGGCGTGGCCGTGCATGGTCGCGGCGAAGGGGTGCGAGGCGTCCACCATGACCTTGACCTCGTTGGCGGTGAGGAAGTCCTTGAGACCGCCGACACCGCCGAACCCGCCCAGCCTCGTCGGTCCTGGGACGGGTCGTGGGGACTTCGTGCGTCCCGCCAGGGATGTGCACAGGTCGATCCCGTCATCGACCAGTCGAGTGGCCAGCTGCCGGGCCTTTGTCGTGCCGCCAAGAATGAGGACGTCCATGACTCCATCAAAGCAGGCTGTGGGACAATGATCCTCGACCGCGGTGGAACACCGGTGTGAATCCGGGACGGTCCCGCCACTGTGACGCCATAGAGGCGAAGTCAGACCAGAACCGCGCACACCTGCCCCGACCGGGGTGGGACTACATTGCGACGCACGTGCGTGGCGTCCGGGACTGCGAGGACACAGGCCCGGGGGATGCGGCGGCGTCCCCGACGATGGAGCATGATGGCCCGACTGTCTGAATCCGTGTCCGCTGAGAGTCTGCTTGCCCGCACAGTGCGCGGCATTCGCGGAGCTGACGCCAAGGCCCTGGAGGCTGCCCGAGCTCGTCAGCAGGTGCTTACCAAGCCCGAGGGTTCGCTCGGGCTGTTGGAGGATCTCTCGATCCGGCTGGCGGGAATGTACGGACAGGTACCGGTCCCTGTCCCGAGCCACCCGGTCGTCGGGCTGTTCGCAGGCGACCACGGGGTGTGGGCCCAGGGAGTCTCCCCGGATCCTCAGGAGATCACCACCCAGCAGATGGTCAACATGGCGGCCGGCGGGGCAGCGATCAGCGTGTTGTCGCGGCAGATGGGCGCGCAGCTGTGGATCACCGACGTCGGTGCCCTCCACGAGGTCGACGCGCCCATTCGCCAGCGTTGCGTGCGACGAGGCACTGATGACATCTCCCAGGGCCCAGCCATGAGTACTGACGAGGCCGTCCAGGCCCTTGAGGTCGGTATCGAGACCGGCCTGGAGGCTGTCGAGGGGGGAGCAGACATCCTCGTCACTGGCGAGATGGGCATCGCGAACACGACGCCGGCCTCGGCACTCATCAGCGTCTTCACCGGGTGCTCCCCTGCTGAGGTGACGGGTAAGGGCGCTGGGTCGGACGACCGTCGTCACCAGCACAAGATCGGTGTCGTCTCCCGCGCACTCCAGGTCAACCAGCCCGACGCTGACCACCCGGTTGAGGCATTGGCGAAGGTGGGAGGTTTCGAGCACGCTGCCATGGCGGGGTACATCCTGGCCGCGGCCTCCCGGCGTGTCCCGGTGCTCATCGACGGGGTCATCGCCTGCTCGGCAGCTCTGACGGCCACCGCGATCTGCCCGGAGGTACGCGACTTCATCATCACCAGCCATGCCGGCGCCGAGCCGGGAATCACCGCGTCCACCAGCGCACTCGGTCTTCCGGCCCTGCTGGATCTGGGGATGCGGCTGGGGGAGGGGTCGGGGGCCATCCTCACCCTGCCAATCGTCCAGGCCAGCGCCCACATCCTCAACGAGATGGCCACCTTCGAGGACGCCGACGTCACCGACATCAAGGTGACTGGGGAGACCGATCTTCCCGATGCCCTCGATACGAGCGCTCCCCCTTGTCGAGTCCTGGTTCTGGGGGGTGCGCGATCCGGGAAGTCGACCTTCGCTGAGTCGAGGTTGCCCCATGGCTCTCGCGTCACCTACGTTGCCACCTCCGAGCGAAATCCCGACGATGCCGAGTGGGAGGAGCGGATCCGGCTGCACCGGACCCGGCGTCCGGCAACGTGGCAGACCGTCGAGACCAAGGACATCGCCTCGGTGCTGTTGGCTGACGACGACTCCCCAGTGCTGGTGGACTGCCTCGGGGTGTGGATCACACGGATTCTCGACGAGGTGGGAGCCTGGACTGCTGATCCAGGTGACGGGACCTGGCAGAAATCCTTGAGAAGTCGGGTTGATGAGCTGACCGACGCCATCCGCCGTACTCGTCGCGACGTCATCCTCGTCTCCAACGAGGTCGGGATGGGGGTTGTGCCCGACACCCCGGCCGGACGGCTCTTTCGCGACGAGTTGGGGAGACTCAACGCCGCTGTTGGACAGGTCTGCGACGAGGTGTGGATGTGTGTGGCCGGAGTCCCGAAGAGGTGGGCATGAGCGACGAACGGCATGCGGATCTTGGAAAGCTCGGTCCCCTGCGTGGCGTGGCGGAGGCCCTGTCCCTCTTCACGATCCTCCCGGGGCCGTACCTCAGTGACATCGACCGTTCGCTGGCTCGTCGGGCAATCACGGCATTTCCCTGGCTGGGGCTGTGTCTGGGAGCGGTGGCCGGCGGAATCGTCGCCCTGGTCCTCGGGCTGGGAGCCGGATCGTTGCTGGCCGGGGTGCTCGCGCTGTGCTGGCTGGCCGGTGCAACCGGAGGCTTCCATCTTGACGGGGTCGCCGACACTGCCGACGGTCTGGGGTCGCGAACAGCGCCGGACAAGGCCCTCGAGATCATGAAGAAGTCCGACATCGGTCCGATGGGTGTCATCAGCATCGTCCTGGCACTGATCGTGGACGCAGCCGCCGTGGTGAGCCTGGCCGGAACGACCGTTTCGGGGGCATGGTGGCGTGTGGCGATGGTGGTTGCGCTCGGGCCGGCCATCGGTCGAGCTGCCATCCTCTTCGCGACGATGACCGGGGTGCCCTGCGCTCGTCCGGGTGGGTTCGGGTCCCTCGTCGCCGGGGTGACGACTCCTGAATCAGCCTCGATCAACCTGACGGTTCTGGGAGCTGTCGTAGCCTTGGCGGGCTTGGTCGCCGGAGGCTGGCGGTGGTGTCTGATCGCCCTGATTTGCGCCGCATTGGCCCTGCTCATAGCGTGGGCCTGGATTCATCACCTGGTGAGGCGTCTGTCCGGGATGACGGGGGACACCTTTGGAAGCATCAATGAGGTGACGCAGATGAGTTTTTGGGTGCTGTCCGCCCTGGCCGTGGCGGTGGTGTCATGATCGACGATCTTGGTGCCGACGTGCCGGTGAGTGGACGAGTGCGGCGGGTGGTGAGCCTGGTGCCGTCAGTCACCGAGGCGATCGCGGCGACGTGTCCGCATACTCTGGTGGGATGTACGGATTACTGCATTCGGCCTGCCCACCTGGACGAGGTTGTCGGCCACGAGGTGGCGCGAATCAGGGGGACAAAGAATCCTGATCGGGCTGCCATCACCGACCTGGAACCAGATCTGGTCGTCGCCAATCAGGAGGAGAACCGCGAGTACGACGTCACCTTGTTGCGGGACGCCGGTGTGCCGGTGTGGGTGACACGGATCGACACGGTATCCGAGGCGATCTCCAGCCTGACGAGGCTCCTCGTGGAGGGGTTCGGCGTCGAGAGGCCGCAGTGGCTGCGCGATGCCGATGAGGAGTGGAACCAGCGCTGGACTGACGAGGTGCGCAGTGCCGTCGTCGCGGTGTGGCGGGATCCGTGGATCTGCGTCGGACAGGACACCTACATTGCCGACGTGTTGAGGCACGTCGGCGTGGAGTTGATCGATGTGCCGGGGGAGTCCCGTTATCCCCATGCCGAACTGGCCGACCTCATCTCGGCCCGTCCAGACCGCGTCATCCTGCCCGACGAGCCCTACCATTTCGGCCCTGACGATGTATCGGCTTTCCCTGATCTCGACGTCCGTCTCGTCGACGGCCAGAAGCTGGCCTGGTACGGCCCGTCCATGGTTGGTGCCCGTCGGTACCTCTGCGAGATGTTGTCCTGACGACACAGCCGATGTGCTAGCTGGTCACACCATGCTGGCAACATGTGCCACAATGTCCCACGTCGCCGTGAGGCGGCATGCCTCTGTAGCTCAGTTGGTAGAGCGCCGCTCTTGTAAAGCGATGGTCGCGGGTTCGAATCCTGTCAGAGGCTCCACTGGCCCTTAGCCAGATCCAAGGAAAACTGTCATCGCTGAGATCCAGAGCTGTTCGCAAAACGCCCGCACGAGGGAGGAATCTGGGTTCACACCTCGTAATCGCCTTGCTTGCTGCAGGTGGTAAGTGGGCCAGTACTTTTGCGTAGTTCAGCTGCTGCACCACTTCCTCCCGGGTATCCCTCAGGAAGAGTGGTCCAGAGGACCTATAGCCCGGAGCGTCGTACCTCTACACCGTTGCGAAGGGGTTTCTACGGTGCTGATGCAGATCGGTTTTGGGGTGGAGAACTACATGGAATAAGTATGAGATTGATAACTCGTGGGAAATGGTGGCATTGCTTGGATCGACAGCAATGAAGCAAGAGGGTTCATCGAGAGTCTTCCTTGCACGGGTGGGGAAGTGTGGGTGTCAACGATTGGGCTGCCATTTGGATAGATGGTAAAGGGAATGTCAAGTGATCTAAAAGTACCCATTTCCTTTGTGAAAATCAGGATTGTAGGCGTCGGAAACTTGTTTTTAGATGTACGCTAGTGATGGGCTCATCAAAGTTATCAATGGTCGCTTCGAATATGACCCATAGCTTGGTACTTGGGTTTGGCAACGCTGCCAACTACAACACCCGTGCGCAGGTGGATTCAGACCCCCAACTACGCCCTCGATTGTGAAGAGTCCGTGTTTTGATCATTGGGGAGGGGCTGTTGAAGTCCTATTCTCTAAGGGATTTTCCTCTAAGGGATTCTCTCCATTCCCAGTGCCGACACCATTCACCTTGAGGGGTGCTCCGATGTCGGTCGGAGCATCCCCTGTCCGGGCGTATGACAGCGTGTTTCCTTTGTGGTTTGCACTCTGGACGATGAATCAGCATCGCAGGAGCGCTCAGGCCATCACCTGTTCCCATTCGTCACGGTGGTCCAGCATCCGTCGAACGGCGTCTTGAGCAGCCTCGAGCGAGTGGCTGGCTCCCCATCCGCACTGAACCTCGTTGGCGGCGGGGGTGGCATCGAGCTCGAGAATGTCGCGCAGGGTGGTCTCGACGAGTTCGCAGGTGGCTGGGACGTCCGGTTCGCCGACCATGATGAGGTAGAACCCGGTCTGGCATCCCATCGGCCCGAAGTCGATGACGGACTCTGAATGGTTACGCACGCACTCGGCGAAGGAGTGCTCGATCGAGTGGATCGCAGGCATCTCCAGATGATCCTTGTTGGGCTGGCAGAACCTCACGTCGTACTTGGTGAGGGTGTCGCCGGCGGGCAGGTGTTTGACGTCCGCCACGCGGACAAACGGTGCGGCCACCTTGGTGTGGTCCAGATTGAAACTCTCGACGTTCATCTTGTGTGCCATGGGTCCATCCTCTCGCAAGCTCTCGAATTCCACACGGGGCAGCGTCACACCCCGGCAGCAGCGAGGAACCCGTCGCAGTTCCCGTCCACCTGTACCTGTTCGCCAGCGGGAATCCAGACGGCCTGTCCACGCACGATCTCGTCAGTGCCCTGGGGACTTGAGCACACCGCATAGCCACCGGTGATGAGCAGGATTCGGGCCAAGTCGCTGGCCGGCAGGATGGCTGGACGGGTGGTGTCGAGGTCGAGTTCCCACAGCCGGAACTGTTCATCGGTGCCCGGGAAGACCCGCATACCTGGATCTACCTCCTCGGCCGTCATGACCCATGGTTCCTGTGTCTGGAAGTCCACGATCTCTATCAGGGAATCGACGTCGATGTGTTTGTCGGTGAGTCCACCACGCACGACGTTGTTGGAATCAGCCATGATCTCGATTCCCGTTCCTGACAAGTAGGAATGCATGAGACCGGGCGGAACGGCTAATGCCTCTCCGGGCCTGAGATGAATGCGGTTGAGCATCAGTGCCGCCAGGATCGATGGGTCTCCGGGGAAGTACTCGTCGAGCTCGACAGCGGTGCGTGCGAACTCACCCAGCGGGGTGTCCTCGCCAACATGGTTGACGGCCCCGGACACCACCTCGGTGACGATCTGCCGGCGCAGGTCATCCCCGGCGAGGCAGTCGAGGAAGGTCTCGGCCAGTGCCGCCGGGCCGGAACGCTCGGTCAACGATCCCAACACCGGATCCACCGGAATGCGAATGTCCAGCCCGTCGAAGAGTTGACGGGTCTCATGCGGATCCCGGAATCCGCACAGTCCCTCGAAGTCGCTCATGGCGACGAGGATTTCCGGCTTGGGCCAGTCATCGACGAAGGTGCGTTGGGAATCGGTGACGTCAACGCCAGCCTGGTTCTCGCGTACGAATCCATTTCGCGCCATACGGGCGTCAGGGTGGGCCTGGAGGCTCAGTGGGCGGCGAGCCGAGAGGATCTTGAGCAGGAAAGGCAGCCTGGATCCGAAGGCATCACGGCTGCGCTCACCCAGCTCCTCGGGATGAGCGTCGAGGTATTCGGTGAGGGGAGCACCGTCAAGGGTCGACGGTGAGGTTTCGTGGGCCCCGAGCCAGTACTCGGCCCAGGGTTGGCCGTCGGCTTCCTTTCCCAAGATGTCAGGGATCGCGTCATAGGAGCCCCAGGAGTACGTCCGGACCGTACCGGTCAGGCGTTTCATAGTGTGCCTCTCGTCAATGGCGTCGCATCGTTGACAACGCCGCGTGTGTCATCCGAGCAGCTGCGCGCTGCGGGCCCTGCGCTTTTGACTGCGGACTCGTTGCAGCCTCCCGACGAGGGAGGGTGCGTATCGCGCGGCCGACTCATCGTCGATCAGCTCGTTGAGTCGTAAGTGGTAGCGGGGGGACGACATGTTGAGCCTCTCGCGGATGACGGTCTCCTTGTCAACACTCGGGTTCCCGGTCTGCCAGGACTCCTCGAGATCCAGAATCGCGCGGTCCGATGCACTGAGATCGCTGGACGTCGCGGTTTCGGGGGTGGGGGAATCTGACACAGGGCCAGTTTAGGGCGCGCGCCATAATCACCACCCGGTGACGCGACGCAATCTGCCTGACACCATCGTCGGCAGCACAATTCAGTCACTTTCCGCTCATCAACTCTTTGCACTCACTGGGTGCGAGTGCTAAACATGTCATTGGCACTCGGCAAGCGAGAGTGCTACTGCCCGGATCGGTGTTGCGAGTGCCGACGAGGGTGGTCATCCCGGTGATGAGATCACCAGATCGTCCGTCGCGGGCATCACGGGGAAACACAACGCGGGGTCGCTCCCGCCACACCATCTGACGTCCACGGGCTGCCAGGCCCACCGGAGCGGAGGAATTCCCCAAACATGGCAAAGCTCATCGAATTCAACATCGAGGCCCGCCGCGGGCTCGAGGCGGGTATGAACACCCTCGCCGACGCGGTCAAGGTCACCCTCGGCCCCAAGGGTCGCAACGTCGTTCTCGAGAAGTCGTGGGGCGCTCCCACCATCACCAACGACGGTGTCTCCATCGCCAAGGAGATCGAGCTCGACGATCCGTACGAGAAGATCGGCGCTGAGCTCGTCAAGGAGGTCGCCAAGAAGACCGACGACGTCGCTGGCGACGGCACCACCACCGCCACCGTCCTCGCCCAGGCCATGGTCCGTGAGGGCCTGCGCAATGTCACCGCCGGCGCCAACCCGATGGGCCTGAAGAAGGGCATCGAGACCGCCGTCGAGGCCATCAGTGCTCGTCTGTCCGAGATGGCCATCGACATCGAGACCAAGGACCAGATCGCCTCCACCGCCTCCATCTCGGCTGCCGACACCACTGTCGGTGAGATCATCGCCGAGGCCATGGACAAGGTCGGCAAGGAAGGCGTCATCACCGTCGAGGAGTCCAACACCTTCGGCCTGGAGCTCGAGCTCACCGAGGGCATGCGCTTCGACAAGGGCTACATCTCGCCTTACTTCGTCACCGACACCGAGCGCATGGAGGCTGTCCTCGAGGACCCCTACATCCTCATCGTCAACTCCAAGATCTCCTCGCTGAAGGATCTCCTGCCGATTCTCGAGAAGGTCATGCAGTCCGGCAAGCCGCTCTTCGTCATCGCCGAGGATGTTGAGGGAGAGGCCTTGGCTGGCCTCATCGTCAACAAGATCCGCGGCACCTTCAAGTCTGTCGCCGTCAAGGCCCCGGGCTTCGGCGACCGTCGCAAGGCCATGCTCAACGACATCGCCATCCTCACCGGTGGTCAGGTCATCTCCGAGGAGGTCGGCCTGTCCCTCGACGCCGTCACCCTCGACCTGCTGGGCCACGCCCGCCAGGTTGTCGTCACCAAGGACGAGGCCACCATCGTTGACGGTGCCGGCGACTCCGAGCAGATCGCTGGACGCGTCGCCCAGATCCGCAAGGAGATCGAGAACTCCGACTCCGACTACGACCGCGAGAAGTTGCAGGAGCGTCTCGCCAAGCTCGCCGGCGGCGTCGCCGTCATCAAGGTGGGTGCTGCCACCGAGGTCGAGCTCAAGGAGCGCAAGCACCGCATCGAGGACGCCGTGCGTAACGCCAAGGCTGCCGTCGAGGAGGGCATCATCCCCGGTGGTGGTGTCGCCCTCATCCAGGCTTCCAAGGCCGCCACGATCGAGGGGCTGGAGGGTGACGAGCTCACCGGCGCCCAGATCGTCCGGACCGCCTGCTCCGCCCCCCTCAAGCAGATCGCCATCAACGCTGGTCTCGAGGGTGGAGTTGTGGCTGAGAAGGTCGCCGGCCTGCCTGCTGGAGAGGGCCTCAACGCTGCCACTGGCGAGTACGTCGACATGGTCAGGACCGGCATCATCGATCCGGCCAAGGTGACCCGTTCGGCCCTGCAGAACGCCGCCTCCATCGCGGCTCTGTTCCTCACCACCGAGGCCGTCATTGCTGACAAGCCCGAGCCTGTGAAGGCCCCGGCTGGCGGCGACATGGATGGCATGGGTGGCATGGGCGGAATGATGTGATCCAGCCCATCCGATCCACGAGGGGGCGTCCCTGCGGGACGCCCCCTCGTGGTGTCTGATGGCACTACCGACGAGTGTCGGTAATCCACTAGTCTCGGACGGTGCCCCCGACACCCACGTACCGTCGTCCCGTCGATCGTTTCCTGGCTGGAGCTGGCACCTTCCATCCGCTGTTGTCATTGTTGGCGGCAATGACCATCCTCGGGGTGGGGCAGGGTGGTTTCGCGCTTGTGCTCACGGCCTTGGTAGGTGGTCATCCAGACGCTCAGACTTCGACGATCCTGCTTCTGGCGTCATTCGCAGGCGTCTGGGCGGTGCTGTGGTTGTGGATGAGGTTCGTCGAGCAGCGCCCGATGACGTGCCTGGGGCTGCGCGGACCTTCCCGGGACATCTGGATCGGCGTGGCAATCGCGGTTGTCATCCTTGTAGTCGACGTCATCGTCATGACGGCCAGCGGTCAGGTCCGGATGAGGTGGGCCCGTCCTGATGCCATGGCGACGGTGCTCATCGTCGCCTCGCTGTTGTTGTTCTTGGTCCAAGGATGTGCCGAGGAAGTCGTGTTGCGCGGTTACCTCATGCAGTCAGTGGCAGCCGCGTGGGGGGTTCCTGCCGGTCTTGCTATACAGGCTGTGGTTTTCTCCGTCCTCCATGGAGCAAATCCCGGAACCACGTGGATCGCCCTGATCAACGTCGCAGGATACGGCCTGATGCTGGGTCTGCTGGTAGTGTGGCGAGGAAGTCTGCTTGCCGCGATGGGTTTTCACAGCGTGTGGAACTGGTTGCAGGGAATGGTGTTGGGATTCGACGTCTCCGGACTCGGTTTCAGGCACACCGTGATGGCAGCCGACAGGACGGCCGGGTCCCGCTCCTGGGTCACCGGAGGAACCTTCGGTGCAGAGGGGTCCATCATCAGCACCGTCGTTCTCGTCATCCTCATCACGGGCCTCGTCGTGACGATTCGACGAGACTGGCGCAAGAATTAGGCCATGGCATTGCTCGAGGTCATCTGTCTGCACGAGAACGACGCCAAGCGGGCAGCACAGGGAGGTGCCGATCGCATCGAGTTGGTCGGCACGATGGACGACGACGGGCTTGCGCCCAGCCCCGAATTGCTGGCACGCACCCTCAGCGCCGTCGACATCCCGGTGCGTCCCATGCTGCGCCTAGATGGTGGGTTCAGCGCCGACCCACGCAGGCGTGACGAGATGCTCGGCTTGGTCAGTACTTATCGTGACCTCGGTGCTGATGGGCCCGTGCTGGGATTCCTCGACGAGGCCACCGGGGTCGACGTCGGTACCGTCACCGAGCTGACGGCGGGCTGGCCGGGCTGGACCTTCCACCGAGCCATCGACAACAGCCTGGAACCCGACAAGGCGTGGGTGCAGCTGCTGGGTCTGCCGGGACTGGACCAGGTCCTCACTGCCGGATCACCGCGCGGGATCGAGTACGGCCTCGACGACCTCATCGCCCGAGCCGAGGCCAATCCGCGCGTGGCCGAGCTCATCATGGCTGGTGGCGGCTTGCGTCCGGAGCACGTCCCGTGGCTGTATCAGGCGGGGGTGCAGGCTTTTCACATTGGCAGCCCGGCCCGGCCCCAGGGATCCTGGAAGGCGTGGATCGACGCCGATTTGGTGAGGTCCTGGCGCGACCTCCTTGATCGCCTTGCCGGATGACCCCACCCCGACGAGAACAGCAGAGACTCAGAACGCCTGAATCCACATGTCCCGGGTGCCTGGGGCGCGGAAGGGTATGTGGCCGTGGTCGTCGTGGACAGTCTGTGGCGCGGGGGTGGCGGGCTGCGACGGCTGAGCAGGCGTCACGCCGGGAGACTGATGGCGGGCAATGATCCGCGCCATTCCCTCAATGGTTTCGACCAGGTCTTCCATGGATGCCGTGGTCGAATGGGTCAGTCCAACAGCGGTGTACCCGTTCGTCCCGGTGGAAGCCACCGAGTTGACGTGCCAGCCGTCCTCAAGAGGCAGCCAGCCATTCTTGACGTAGGGCGATTTCATCCCCGCCGTCATGCCCCAGTCCTGGTCCTCCGCGACGCTGGACATGAGCTCTCTGGCATAGGCCCGCATGGACTCGGGAATGATCTTGTTGGGGCAGAAGATGTGGTCAGCGAGCACGACCTGGTCGGGGGCGGTCGTCGACGTCAATCCCCAGTGATCTTCAGAGTCGAAGGTGGTGTGAGTGGCACCCATGCGGTGCATCGCCCGGCGTACCCCGTCGGCCCTACCAACCCTGTTCCACAGGGCAGTCGCGGCGTCGTTGCTGGAGTTCTCGATCATGGGGACCAGAAGGTCCTTCTCGGTTCCGGAAAGCTGACGTTTCTCACCCGCAGCCTGAATCATGACCGTCTCCATGATTGCCAGCTTGATGATCGACGCGGTGATGTAGTGCGTGGCCCCGTGGTTGAGAACGTGGATGTTGCGTTGTCCATGCACCCTCATGGCGATCGACTGCTCGCCCTCACGGGTGTTGAGGTATTTCTTGAGCTCGTTCTGGTACGCGAACGTGACGTAGGGCCCGGGAGCAGCCGGATTGGCGACCCTCGTCGGAGCGGGCCCGCGCGGCTCCGGGCGATCTGGTCGGTTCGCGGCCTGGACTGCCGGTAAGCCGATGGCAGCCCCAGTAGCTATGAGCAAACCGCCCAGCGCAGTGCGCCTGGAGAATAGCGCCTTCCCAGACAATTATGTCCCCCTCTTCCACGGCCCGTTTCGTTCACATCCATTTTCACGCTGTCCAGTCCAGTGCGTCCAAATCGTCCGCATCGACGATGCGATACGAGTACCCCTGTTCGGCGAGGAAACGTTGACGGTGACTGGCGAAGTCGGCATCGACGGTGTCTCGGGAGACGACCGCGTAGAACCTGGCCACGAGCCCATCCTTGGGTCGCAGCAGCCGGCCCAGACGCTGGGCTTCCTCCTGGCGGGACCCAAATGCCCCCGACACTTGAATGGCGACCTCGGCACTCGGCAGGTCGATGGAGAAGTTCGCGACCTTGGAGACCACGAGCAGGTCGGTAACCCCTCCGCGGAAATCCTGGTAAATCTTCTGACGCTTGGTCGGAGTGGTGGATCCGGTGATGATCGGACACCTCAGTTCCTCGGCCAGCTCCTCCAGCTGGTCCACGTACTGGCCGATGACCAGGGTGGGCTGGCCACGATGGCGGGCCACCAGGTCCGCAACCACCCGGTTCTTGATCGGCAGGGTCGCGGCCATCCGGTAACGGACGTCCGGTTCTGCCATGGCGCAGGTCATCCGGTCGGACTCGGGCAGGCTCACCCGCACCTCGACGCAGTCGGCAGGAGCGATCCAGCCCTGGGCCTCGATCTCCTTCCAGGGAGCGTCGTAGCGCTTGGGCCCGATGAGGGTGAAGACGTCGTCCTCGTGGCCGTCCTCGCGCACCAGAGTGGCCGTCAACCCCATCCGACGGCGTGCCTGTAGGTCGGCCGTCATGCGGAAGACCGGAGCCGGAAGCAGGTGAACCTCGTCATAGATGACCAGGCCCCAGTCGCGGGCCTCGAAAAGCTCCAGGTTGGGGTGCACACCCTTACGTTTGGTCGTGATGACCTGATAGGTGGCGATGGTGACGGGCCGCACCTGCTTGCGTGAACCGGAGTACTCACCGATCTCGTCGGGGGTCAAGGTGGTGCGACGGACGAGCTCCTCCTTCCACTGTCGAGCCGAGACGGTGTTGGTGACGAGGATGAGCGTCGTGCAGCGGGCCAAGCTCATGGCAGTCGCCCCGACAACGGTCTTGCCGGCGCCGCAGGGCAACACGACAACCCCGGATCCACTGTCCCAGAAATTTTGGGCAGCCATCCGCTGATACGGACGAAGACTCCAGTCGTCCTCGGTCAGATCGATGTCATGGCGCTCGCCGTCGACGTATCCAGCAAGGTCCTCGGCGGGCCATCCCAACTTGAGCAGAGCCTGTTTGAGGGTGCCGCGCTGGGAAGGGTGGACCACTGCCGTCTCATCATCGATCTGGTCGCCGACGAGGCCACGGACCGATTTGGATCGCAGCACCTCGGTGAGCACGGCCTTGTCCGTCGACACCAGGACGAGTCCGAGGGTGGGGTGCTTCTCGATGCGCAGCCGGCCGTAACGAGACATCGTCTCGGTGACGTCGATGAGGAGTCCGGAGGCCACCGGATAACGGGAGTACCTCATGAGGGTGTCGACGACCTGTTCGGCGTCGTGCCCAGCGGCCATCGCATTCCACAGACCCAGTGGGGTCAGTCGGTAGGTGTGGATGTGTTCGGGAGCCCGTTCCAGCTCCGCAAAGGGGGAGATGGCATGACGGCACTCGTCCGCCAGAGGGTGATCCACCTCCAGCAAGAGGGTGCGATCGGATTGGACAATGAGGGGGCCGGGTAGAGAAGTCATCACTTCCAGTATCGCCCCTGATCCCGGATTTGTTCCTGCTTCGAGGGGTCGATGGGACGTCGTCAGGCCGGTTGGCAGGCGGTGATCCGGGACACCGGGACGACCGCCGCCCCGCCACCACCACGGATGACGCATCGCACCGCCCCGGCCGCGACCGCCATGATCCGCACCGTCTGACGCACTGCAGTGCCATCGTCGATGACTCGCTCGATCCGCATCCACGCACCCTCCTGCTGGGCTTGGTGCAGCTGGGCGAGAAGCTGACGGCGATCCGAGAACCCACGGCCCTTGTTGTTGAGCAGTGCCGCGGCAAGGCCCTCCGGATCGGCCTGCGGAGCCGAAGACGTGAGGGCGTCGACCTTGGCGCGAGGGGGAGGGGGAGCCGAGAAGACGTCGCCGTGGGAATCGCGGGCCACGGGGGACATTCCCAACTGGCGAAGGCCTGCCAGCACCTGGTCAGGTTCTGCCTGGGCCACCAGCACCTGCGGTCCAACTCGACGCAGTCCCAGATCAGTCGCCAGAGAACTGCGCAGAATAGCCTCGACGGCAGCCGGGTCGTCGATCTCCAACAGGGCACCGGCGGCGGCCACCGACACTCGACCATGATCACGAACGACGTCGTCGAGGAGGACCAGCAGACCTTGGGGAACATCGCTGAGGGAGTGATCCGTCCACCACTGACGCACACGGTCCCCAGTCCACCCGGCGTCCAGAGCACGACGCAGGCTGGTCCGGGTGAATCGCCGTACACCGGCGATCCCAGTGGACTCCCGATCGGCCAGCAGAGCCAGGTCGGTGGCGGTGTCGGGGGTCAGTGGGCCGGGGGCGATGGCGGTGAGATCGGACTGCAGGATCACCTCGTCAGTGCGTTCCGGCATGTCAGCGCAGGTGAGGGAATCGACGAGATCGGTGCGCGCTCCCAGAGCGATCATCCCCAGCACTCGGCATTCGTCGAGGACAGCCTCGACCAAGGAGTCATCGACTGTGGTGCCCGGCTGACGCCATCGGATGCGGTCGGCGACGAGGCCGGCCTTCACGGGAGTGCCGGGTTCAGCTGTGCTCAGTTCCTCGTGGACGAGGCGTCGCCACGCGCGGGCAGTTGCCGGCGACGAGGCATCCAAGGTGTTGTCCAGGCTTCCGGGAAACTGCGGGATGCGTCTCCAGGCATCGCGCAAGCTCACCCACTGACCCCACAACGAATCAGTGCGCCAGCGGTCCGCGAGCGAGGTGGGCAGCCAGCCGCGCCCGTCGGCACCGATGAATCCGCCAGCCGCCGCGACGGCGAGGTGTACCCAGCCATCGTCCCCCGGGGCCGCCCGCGACAGCACGGTGCGGGCGTCTCGCTTGGCCATGCCGCCACTGGCCAGCAGGGCACAGTCGTGACGCTCCACCCCCTCCAGCAGGGCGGACATCGCGCTGACGGCCTCCAGCGCCGTCCCGAGGCCGGCACGATTGACCAGGGCGGTCTGACGCGGCTCGGGCCATGCTGGTGGGGTGGGGCTGGGCTGTTCGGCAAGGAGACGATTCCCGCGCAGGGGAAGGGCCACCTCACGGGGCAGGATGACGGTGTCATCGTCGAGGGGACGCAACAGGCGGTGGGCCAGCGCCATCTCGACGGGGGTCGTCGCAGTCTCGGGCGTCACCGTGCGTCGAGCATTGGGGAGGTGACCGGTGGGGGACCACACCAGACGCTCCAACACGGCGTGCGCCTTGGGGCCCGCGGCAGCCAGTCTCTCGGCCACTTCCTCAGAGCCCATGGGCATGACGGACACCGGTGCCAACCCGGCTGGGTATCCGGACAGATGAGTGGTGACGACCTGAATGACGTGCAGGTGGCCGGAATCCTCCAGGACGAGAACCATGTCGAGCAGATCGGAGACGCCGTCCGCGACATCGGCACGAATCGTGCCGGGCTTGGGCGGCCATCCCTGGCAGATGGCGTCAGTCAGTTCAGCCAGCGTGAGGTCTCCCAGTGCTGCCAGGGCGGTCAGCAGGCTCAGTCGCCACCGATCAAGGCTGGAAATGGCGGCATTGATGGAGGCGTGGGTGCCAGCCCGCGAAGAGACCTCAGCGAGGTCGCGTGGAGTGGGATTCGCCAGGTCGGGGCGCAGGGTCAGAAGCCGAGAGAGCCTCTGGGCGTCCAGACCCCGAATCGTGGAGGCAAGGGTCGTCGGTTCATCAACCGCACTCATCGTCGTGGCCTCGGATCCCGAGGCGTCAGCTGACGATCAATGAGAAGGAGCCCGAGTGCGAGCATCACGACGCATCCCAGGCGAGACATCCATGCGAACTGGGCCGGCACGGTTCGTACCGGCGACTCGATCGCGCCACCGATGATGACGACGACCGTCACAGCGGTGAGAGCCTTGCTGAGGCGTCCAGCGGCGAATGGGTGACGCCATGCCAACCACCATGCGAGGAGCAGAGCCGGTATCGACAGTGGGGACCACACGCATCCCAGTGCGAGCACGACGACCCACGGCCATCCCAACGCTCGACACAGGTCCATGATGGACCGGCTGCCGGCGGTGGCGGGCATGCGCGGATCAAGTCGCCGGGGCATCCGGACGGTCTTGAGACGTGGCGGGGGAACCGTCGAGACGGGGTCTCCCGCCGGAGCTGCCCAGGTCGAGGAGCCACTGGCCAACCGGCTTGTGCGGATGGGTTCATGCGGATCTCGATGCTCAACACGGGGGCCGGTCAGTCCTGCCTGGGTGGAGAACGGGTCATGGGGTTCGCGGCGGCCTCGACGACGCGGTATCAACTCGGCCAGCGGGCGGTAGTCCCCACCCTGATAACCACGGGGAGCGACTGATGGCTTCCCGGCAGCCGGGTTGGCAGGAAGGCTCGGGGCCTCGAGAGGAGCGACCCGAGGAGCTTGGAAGGCCCTCGGAGCAGGACGGGAGCCGACGACGTCAACGGGTGCTCTCCTGACGGTGCTCTGTGCCATGTCTCCATGGTAGGGGGTAGGGCCGACCAAGCGGTGCGCTCAGTGTGTGCGGGTCAACGCTCACAGGAGATGATTGTGATCGCTCAGAAACGCTCACCGGGCCATAATCTCAACCTAGACACGAAGCGACGCGCGGCGTGGCCGCGCATGTGAGGGAGGGCCGACATGGAGGTCATCATCTGCTCCGACGAGCAGGCCGTCGGACGGATTGCTGCCGAGCGCATTGCCAGGGTACTGGCCCGGGCGAAGACACCGGTGCTGGGAGTGGCCACCGGGTCGACGCCGCTGACGACCTACTCCTCGCTGGCTGCTCTCGCTCAGGAGGGCAAGGCTGATTTCACCGGTCTGCGCGCCTTCGCCCTGGACGAATACGTCGGTCTTCCCGCCGACGACGAGCGCTCCTACGCCGCCACCATCCGACACACCGTCACCGAGCAGCTCGGTCTGGACCCGGCCGACGTGCACACTCCGGACGGCATGGCGGACGACCTCGACGCGGCATGCGCGGATTATGAGAAGGCGATCCAGGAGGCCGACGGCGTCGACGTCCAGATCCTCGGTATCGGGGCCAACGGTCACATCGGATTCAACGAGCCGACTAGCTCGCTGTCCTCGCGGACTCGTGTCAAGACCCTCGCTGAGCGGACCAAGGCCGACAATGCTCGGTTCTTCGAGGAGGGCGAGAAGGTTCCCAGTCACTGCGTCACCCAGGGGCTTGGGACGATCAGGGACGCCCGCAATGTCGTTCTGCTGGCCGTCGGAGCCAACAAGGCCGATGCTCTCGCCGGAGCTGTCGAGGGTCCGGTCTCGGCGATGTGCCCGGCCTCGGTGCTGCAGTTCCACCCCCATGTTCTCGTGATCGCCGACGAGGCCGCAGCCTCCAAGCTGGCGATGGCTGACTACTTCCGATGGACTGACGGCCAGCGGGGTGATCTCTCCGGCGCCATGTGAGACCCGTCGGTGTGACGCTTCTGGCCCGTCGGAAGCCTTCCCGTCGGGCTGCGGAAAGATCGCGGGTGGTGGACCGTCGACAAGGCTGTAGCCTTGTATGGCGGTCCATTGACCGTCATGACCAGAAGGAGTGAGCCAGAGATGCCAACCGGAAAGGTGCGTTTCTACGACGCCACCAAGGGGTTCGGTTTCCTGACGAAGGACGGTGGCGGCGACGTGTACGTCAACGCTTCCGCCTTGCCCGCAGGGGTGAATACCCTGAAACCCGGTCAGAAGGTTGACTTCGGGGTTGTTGAGGGACGTCGAGGAGAGCAGGCCCTGTCCCTGCAGATCGTCGAGACCCCGGCCTCGCTGTCCAAGGCGAGCCGCAAGAAGCCGCAGGAGATGGCGGTGATCTGCGAGGACCTCATCAAGATGCTCGACAAGATGGGCAATGGCTACCGGCACGGACGTCATCCCGATCCGCGCACCGCCGGCGCGGTGGCCAAGATGCTTCGTGCTGTTGCCGACGAGTTGGAGCTGTGATGACACAGGTGACGTCGAGATCGCGCGCTGCGACCCGGGCCGTCAAGGTTGACGCGACGATCGCGAAGGCTGTTGACCAGGCTCGGGAAGCGGCCGAGCGTCGCGCGGGTGACTTCGGGGTCGGTGAGCACGTCGGGACGATCGTCGAGGACGAGCGCGTTCTGACCCATCTCTTCGAATGCCCGCATCCGGGATACCGAGGATGGCGGTGGGCCGTCACGATGTCGCGTGCCCTGCGCGGACGCAACGTCACCGTCAATGAGGTCGTTCTCATTCCGGGCGACGACTCCCTGCTGGCCCCCGAATGGGTGCCGTGGCGCGACCGAGTGCGTGCCGGGGACATCACCGCCGGCACCCTCATGCCCACCGCTGACAATGATCCGCGCCTGGAGCCTGGTTACACCGGTGGCGAGCTTGCCGCCGACGAGGATCCGGCTGAGTGGGCTACCACCCGAGCTGTGGCGTCTGAGCTGGGGCTGGGCCGTGAGCGTTTGCTGTCGCGAGAGGGCCGTGACTCCACCGCTGAGCGTTGGCTCGCCGGTGAGGGTGGCCCTGACAACGCCATGAGTCGTCATGCTCCTGCCAGCTGCGTCACCTGTGGCTACTTCGTGCGCTTGCAGCACTCCCTGGGGCGGGTCTTCGGGGTGTGTTCCAACGAGTTCTCGCCCTCTGACGGCTCAGTGGTCCACGTCGATCATGGCTGTGGCGGTCACTCCGACGTCGTCGAGAAGCATCGCGGTATCGAGCTGCCCGAGCCGGTCTTCGACACCATCTCGATCGACGACTCGTTGTTCGACTGAGTTGTGATCCCCGGGGAGGGGTTCAGTGGCAGGATCGTCGCCAGCAGTATGCCGTGCCGACGATCCCCAGAGCAGTACCCGTCAGGCAGATCCAGAGCCAGTCGCGGTAGCCGTTCTCGGTGAGGTGGTCGAGCATGATCCAGCAGATGATGGACGCCACCGCGAAGGCGATGGTTCCCACGATGCCGACCGTCACCCCGTTCTCGTCGACAGGGGCGACATTGGCCTGGGTTAGCAGGTGTTCACGCTGGTTCGCCACAGTTCCATCGTAATGCCCTGCAACATGGCCGTGACATGTCATCCCTAGAATGCCCCCGTGCCCAGCAACACCGCATCAGCAAGATTCGACAATTGGTTTCATCTCACGGAACGAGGATCGACGAGATCGCGCGAGATTCGCGGCGGCCTCGTCACCTTCTTCACGATGGCCTACATCCTGGCCCTGAACCCTCTCATCATCGGTACCGCGGCGGACAAGAACGGCAAGCTCCTCAACGGGGCTCCGAAGTTCCTCGACGCCGCCGGCACCACCCTCAACACGGCTGCCATTGACGACAACAAGATGATGGTCATGGCCGTCACCGCCTTCGTGGCTGCGATCATGACGATTGCCATGGGTATCTGGGGACGATTCCCGATGGGTATCGCGACCGGCCTTGGCATCAACTCCCTGCTTGCCTACGTCGTCGCCCCGACGATGACCTGGTCCCAGGCGATGGGCCTGGTGGTGTGGGAAGGCGTCCTCATCCTCGTCTTCGTCCTCACCGGCGTCCGAGAAATGATCTTCCGGGCCGTCCCGAACTCTCTACGCTCGGCGATCAGCGTCGGAATTGGCCTGTTCATCGCCTTCGTTGGTTTCGTGGACTCGGGCGTCATCCGTCGCGGCTCCGGCACCCCCGTCACCTTGGGTGTCGGCGGCAGCCTGGAAGGCTGGCCGATCTTCCTGTGCCTGTTCGGATTCCTCCTTCTCGTCGTGCTGCACCAGCGTCACGTCAAGGGATCCATGCTCATCGCGATCATTGGTACCTCCCTGCTCGGAGTCATCATTGAGGCCATCGCTCACCTGGGACCGCAGGGCGAGAAGAATCCCACCGGCTGGGCCCTCAACGTCCCACGGCTGCCCGGGGTGGAGGACTTCCGCCTGCCCGATCTGAGCCTGCTGGGTCACGTCGACCTGTTCGGTGGCTTCCTGGTTGACGGTCACTTCCACGTCGGAGCGTTTCTGGGGACCCTTCTGGTCGTCTTCTCCCTCATGCTCGCCGACTTCTTCGACACCATGGGAACGGTTGTCGCCATCGGAGACCATGCCGGCATCCTCGACGAGACCGGCAACCCCGAGCACCTCAAGGGGATCCTCGTCGTCGATGCCCTGGCTGCCGTCGCTGGTGGTCTCGGGTCGGCCTCCTCGGCCACCGGTTACGTCGAATCGGCCGCTGGCGTGGGGGAGGGGGCGCGAACGGGTATCGCCTCCATCGTCACCGGTATCGGATTCCTGCTGGCGATGTTCCTGTCCCCCATTGTGTCGATCATTCCCTCGGAGGCAGCCGCGCCGGTGTTGGTCTTCGTTGGATTCCTCATGATGGCCCAGGTCACCCATATCGACTGGAAGCACGTCGAGGAAGGTCTTCCGGCCTTCCTGGGCATGGTGCTCATGCCGTTCGCCTACTCGATCACGACGGGCATCGGCGCTGGCCTCATCATGTTCTGCATCACCAAGACCATCGCTGGCAAGGCACGCAAGATCCATCCGCTGTTGTGGGTGGTTGCGGCCCTCTTCGTGGTCTACTTCGTCCAGTCCCTGCTCATGAGACTGTTTGGCCAGATGTGAGGCTGGTGGGTTGAATCCCACCGACGGTGTCCGGTTGCCAGACCACCAAGAGGTCTGCTGCCGGGCGCCCCAGGTCGCTGGCGAGGTCCATCCATCCCGGATATGAGTTGAGGAATTCCAGGATGGCGTCAGCCTCACCTCGCCGCTCGGCCGGTATCTTGTCGACGACATCAGCCAGCCCAAGCCGAGTCGTCAGTACCTGCCCGGTGCGCGCATAACCGATCCTCATGCCAGGTGCCGGTCGCAGCGGAATCTGCGGTTCCCCTACCATGAGCCGTTTGATGGCACAGGTACTGGACAAGCCGACAGCCGCGAGGTCGAAATCAAGCTCATCGAGCCGCGCCACCGACATCGGGATCTCGGTCCATCCCCACGACAGGTGGGTCAACCACTCATTGACGAGTCGCCAGCACCGTCCCAGGCGATCAGGCTCGATGAATCGGCCATGAACCAAGTCCTCGACATCATTGGGAGTTGGCCATCCCACCGGCAGCATCGGTCCCTCGACATTGGGCTTGTGGAGTGGGTGGAACGGGTTGCGCCAACCTGATCGACGATGATGGTGGACGGGTACGCTGAACGTGGCCTCGGTCCACTTACGCAGTTTCGTCGAGAGGCCCTCGTCAGCCCCAAACATGTCGCGAACTTCGTCGATCGCGATGGCGTTGAGTCTCAACCCACCCATGGCAACAGATTATTAGCCATGAGGTCGACATAAGGTGTAATCCATGAATCCACGCTCCAGGCAACACATCATCAGCGGGGTTCTCATCATCCTCGTACTGATCGTCGTGGTGGGATCCCTGCTGTGACAGGTCGGTCCGGCATGGCAGGATGTCTTTTTGTGACCCGACGATCCTGGCCCCGACGTTCCCGCAGCGCGAGTGCGCTGGTGGCCCTGGGATGCGCCTGGGGACTGTCGGCTGGCCCTGCTGCCGCCGTCGATCTCACCATCACGACGGACAAGAAGCTTGGCACCCCGGTTGGCATGGCTGCCGACCTCGACAATGACTGCTACTGGGTCACCGATGGTTCTCCGTCGACGGTCCACTCCCTGCTTGCCCTCGACGAGACGGGCAAGGAAGTCCATCGGGTGAGGTGGGAGCCAGCCTTCCACGACGTGGAGGCGATGGCGTGGGCCAATGGCGTGCTCTACGTCGCCGACATCGGTGATAAGAAAACCAGGCGCCGCGGCATCCGCGTGATGTCTCCCACCTCGACGGCAGCCAATCAATCCACCTACTACGAGTGGATGTTCACCTACCCCGACGGCGCTCACGACGCCAAGGCCATGGCAGTCAGTCCCAAGGGGAGCTTCTACATCGTCACTGACGGTCCCCACCCGGCGATCTACCGTAGTGGCCCGCAGGTCAGCCGCACGGAGTCCAACCCGCTCGAAAAGGTGGCGGACGCCCCCGCCGGGGTCAAGGACGCCACCTTCCTGCCAGACGGGTCACGGCTGGCCATGCTGACCGACCATGAGGTTCGGGTCGTTGACGCCTACTCCTGGAAGGCGGTCGCCAACGCGGCGTTCTCGGGCGGGCAGACCATCACCACCGACACCACACAGAAGACCCTGGAGATCGCGACCTCCGGCAACAAGGTGCAGGAAATCGACTTCCCGACGACGCTGACCTCGATCTCGCCGACCCCCTCGCCGACTCCGAGTGCCAAGGCAGGGGCCACCCAGGCCAGTGGCAAGCCCACCTCCAAGGCGCGCTCAGGCACCCTCATCGCGGTGTTGGGAGCGGTCGCGGTGGCACTGTGCGCCGGCGTCGTGACCTTCGTGCACGACCGCTCCCAGGACACCACCTGGCGACACTGTTAGTCGTGGTGCTCCAGTAACCAATCCAGGCAGGCCGTCAACGCCTCGATGTCGCCGGGCTCGATCGAGCTGAAGGTGGCCACCCTGATCTGATTGCGGCCCAGCTTGCGATACGGCTCGATGTCGAGGATCCCGTTCTCGCGGGCGCGGGCACACAGCTGGGCGGCGCCGACGGACTTGTCGATGTCGATCGTCACCACCACCGGGCTACGTAGCGCAGGATCGGTGACGAAAGGGGTCGTCAACGGGTTGTCCTCGGCCCAGCGGTAGAGGATTCCTGAGGTCGACGCGGTGCGGGATGCCGCCCACGTCATGCCGCCCTTGTCCAGCAGCCAGCGGCACTGCGCCTCCAGCATGACGAGGGTGGCCAGCGCGGGAGTGTTGAGGGTCTGATCTGCCCGGGAGTTCTTCACTGCGACGCTGAGATCGAGCATCTGCGGTACCCAGCGAGCCGAGGTAGTCAATCGTTCCGAGCGTTCGATCGCTGCTGGTGACAGAATTGCGAGCCACAACCCGCCGTCCGAGGACAGGTTTTTCTGCGGTGAGAAGTAATAGGCGTCAGTCTGCGCCACGTCTGCAGCAACTCCGCCAACAGCTGACGTGGCATCGACGAGGACCAGGGAATTCTCGTCAATCTCATCCGGTCGACGGATCGGGGCGACGACCCCGGTGGAGGTCTCGTTGTGAGCCCACGCATATGCGTCGATCTCTCCCAGAGCTTGCGGCAGGGCGAGCTCGCCGGGCGGGGCCTGGAAAACTGCCGGATCTGCGAGGAAGGGAGCTCCTTGCAGGACCGAGGAGAATTTCTTCGTGAACTCGCCGTAAACGCCTGTCGCGGCGCGCTTCTCCACCAGGGAGACGGTCGCCATGTCCCAGAAGAGGGTGGCTCCGCCGTTGCCAAGAGCAACCTCATATTCGGCCGGAAGGTCGTAGAGGGTGGAGAGTTCCTCGCGGATCGCGGCGACCACATGGCGGACAGGTGGTTGGCGGTGGGAGGTACCCATCACCGATCCCGGTTCGGACAAACTGGCCACCACCTCCCGTCGGATCCGGGACGGGCCACACCCGAAACGGGGGTCGGAGGGCAGGAGGTCACTGGGAATCCTTGGCTCAGCCATGGTCCTATCCTCGCAGATCTTGGTGCTGACGAAGCTCGTGTTCACGCTGTGACCATGTGGCAGTATGTGGGAAAACCCGCTGTCAAGGAGGCATCGATGATCAGCCGTATTGCTTCGCACCACGTCGTCGCCCGTGACGGAAGTGATTCACCGGCAACGATCACCGTCGAGGCCGGACGCATCGCCAAGGTCGGGGAGGGTATCGATCCGCAGGCTGAGCTCGTCGACGAGTGGATCCTGCCGGGCTACGTCGACACCCACTGCCATGGCGGCGCCGGTGCCGACTTCACCGATCCCGACCATGACGCCGCCGTGCGAGCCGTGGCCTACCACCGCAGCCAGGGTTCGACGACCCTCTTCGCCTCCACGGTGACCGCCGCCATTGACGACGTCGTCGACCAGGTCGGACGACTCCGTCAACTCATCGACGAGGACGAGATCGCCGGCATTCACCTCGAGGGACCCTTCCTCGCAGAGTCGCGCAAGGGTGCCCATGCTGTCGAGCTGTTGTGCGATCCTGACCCGGTCTCGGTGGATCGACTCATCGAGGCAGGAGGGTCTGCTCTCAGGATGGTGACGATCGCTCCGGAGCGCGAGCACGGTCTGGAGGCCGTCGCGACCTTCAGCAAGGCGGGGGTGCATGCCGCCATCGGTCACACCGAGTGCGACAACACCACTGCCAGCGCTGCCGTCGATGCCGGATCCGATGTCATCACCCACCTGTTCAACGCGATGCCGTCCATCCATCACCGCAAGCCCGGTCCGGTCCCGCCGATGCTCACTGACCCGCGCGTGGTCTGCGAGCTTATCTGTGATGGCGTGCACCTGGCACCAGACGTCATTCGGATGGCCATCTTGGCTGCCGGACCGCAGCGCATCGCCCTGGTCACCGACGCCATGAGCGCCACCGGTCAACCTGACGGCGACTACATCCTGGGCAGCCTGCCGGTGAAGGTTGTCGACGGTCGCGCTCGACTGCTGGCCGCCGACGGTTCGCTGGGAGCGATTGCAGGATCCACTCTCACAATGGGTCACGCAGTCGAGTTCGTCACCTCGGTCGTGGGACTGCCGCTGGGGCAAGTTGCCGTCATGGCGGCCACCACACCGGCTGAACTTCACGGTCTGAGCGAGGTTGGCGTCTTGGAGGAGGGGCGCTGGGCTGACATGTGTCTCACCGACGAGAAGGGTCGTCTGGTCCGCGTCATCCGTCGCGGTGAGTCCGTCTGACGACCATGACAGGTATTTGAGCACTAAACTTCCTGACGGGGGTCGCTCGGGCGTGAGCAATGACGCCCCGACCGTTTTGTCAGACAACCTGTCCGATGGGCAGGTGGACAGCGACGCCCCTCGGCTGTGAGGGCGGGGAAGAGGTGCACCGTGAGCAGTGAGCTCGTCGATACAACGGAGATGTATCTGAGGACTCTCTACGAGCTGCTCGAGGAGGGTGTTGAGCTGCGCCGCGCCCGTATCGTCGAGCGACTGCACCAGTCCGGCCCCACCGTCTCCCAGACCGTGGCTCGTATGGAGCGTGACGGTCTCGTGGTCGTCGAGTCTGACCGCTCGATTTCGCTGACGCAGGAAGGCCACGACGCGGCCGAGACGGTGATGCGCAAGCATCGTCTGGCTGAGTGCCTGCTCACCGAGGTCATCGGTCTTCGCCCCGACCTGGTTCATGACGAGGCATGCCGTTGGGAGCACGTCATCTCCGGTGAGGTCGAGAAGCGCCTCACCGAGATCCTCGACAGCCCCGATGTCTCCCCGTACGGTTGCCCCCTTCCTCCCGAGCAGATCGGTCGTCGTCCGGACGACTCCGCCCGTTTCCGCGACGACTCCAAGCCTCTTGACGAGATCATCGCCGAGGCCGGCTGCCCGGTCAGTGTGACCGTCACCCGGTTGTCGGAGTTCTTCCAGGCCACCGAGGGCAACCTCACCGACGTCTACGCCGCTGGACTGTTGCCGGGCATGAGCATCGAGGTCAAGGATGATGTCGACGGCATCCGTCTGACGGGTCCCGACGGTTCGGTTGTCGTCGATCCGGAGGTCCTTTCCGGTCTGTTCGTCGTCCAGAACTCCTGAATCGCGGTGACGATGCCGCAATGAGTGTGTCCCAAACCCTGTGGCCCCGTCAGCTGCCAGATCTGAACCAGATCGCGACGCTCTGTGAAGCGGGTTGGTATGACACCGCCGATTCCATGTTACGGATGACGCGGGCGTCCGAATCCGATGATCCTCACTTGGTGCAGGCCGCTGCTGTGACGGCCGTGGCCCGCAGAGTCCTGGCCCTCGATGCCGAAGATTTCGAGGAGATCGGGGACCCCCTGCCTGCTGATCTGCGATCCCGGCTCACTGACGCGGGTTTTCCGCACCACCCGCGGTCAACCGAGAGGGGAGCACTGGGAGACCTGGTGCCCCTCTACGAGCTCATGCTCGAGGTCCTCGACATCCGGATGCATCGCGAGGAGCCACAGCAGGTCGTCGTGACCTGCCACATCCTGGGGGAATACCTGGGCCAGCTGGCCTGGCAGTCGGTACTGGGAGACGGCGGGGACCCGCTCACGTTGCCCGGCAAGGTGGGGGAGAAGTGGGGAGGCGACGGCCAGGACTGCGCCCACACCTCGGCCATGAACGCGACGGCTCGACGCAGCCTTCATGCTGCTCAGGGTGACGAGGAGGGTTACACCTCCTACCTGGACAAGTTCCATTCCAGATTGGGTGAAGCCCTCGGGGTGTGCGCGATGAACCACGCCACCATTGATGCCGGTGAGCGTCCTGACGTCGGTATCACCTGTCCGCACCCGTGCCAGTGGGTGCTCGCCGGTACGTGGGAGGACCGCCGGGCCCTGGACGCTCGGGTGCGACTGGCCCGTATCTTCCAGGAATCTGGCCTGGTGGCCCTGCGCCATCATGCCCCAGTGGGACATTTCTTCGGGGTGCCGTCGGGCAGTGAGATCGGCAATGCCTGGGTGACGACCTGGAACAAGCTCAATGAGCAGTGGTCGGACGGGTCCAACCCGATGCTGAACCCCTTGGCTCCCGGCTACGACGTCGACGTCTCCGACGAGGCACTGCCCGGCCTGTCCCGCGTGGTGTCGGTCATCGCCGCGCGACCCATTTGTGCCGGCCATCTGCTACGTGATCTGGGAGCGACGGCGATTGCCGAGTTGAAGGCCGTGTGACATTCAAGGCGGCATGGCACCGAGCGCTGCGACATCGAGGTGAATCACGGATTGGCACATCGGGAATACGCCAGCTCCTGATGCTGTTGCACCACACATGGGCCGAGGCGCCACGGCGTTGCGGTCGACCGAACCCAAACAATTACCGGGAGGTACAACGTGGCTACCGTCGCATTGACCAAGGACAACTTCTCCTCGACCATCGATTCGAACGATGTCGTCCTCATCGACTTCTGGGCATCCTGGTGCGGGCCGTGCCAGCGCTTCGCGCCCATTTACGAGGACGCCGGTGAGCGTCACACTGACGTGACCTTCGCCAAGGTCGACACCGAGGACCAGCAGGAGCTGTCCGCCGGTCTGGAGATCACCTCCATCCCGACGATCATGGCCTTCCGCAATGGTTACCTCGTCTTCCGTCAGTCCGGCCTGCTGCAGGGCCGTCAGCTCGACGAGCTCATCGAGAAGGTCAAGGAGATCGACGTCGAGGATCTCAAGAGGCAGGCCGAGGCCCAGAAGCAGGGCTGACACCGGGTTTTCTCATTCCCGCCAATGTGTGCGGATACGGGGTCGGCGACAGGGTGGTAACGTCCTGCCGTCGACCCTGCTTACGTCATACGTGATTGAGTCATGGATGCCGGGCGGGTCGCGGTGCCGAGCGCAGTGGTGCGTCGGTGCGACATCCCGTCCATAGGAGTTGTCCGTGACATCGAGAACCGAGGTCGCCGAGCTCGTCGAGACGACGCGACCGGCAGGCCCGAAACGCCGTATTGGTGTGGTAGCGGCGGTCGCCACCCTGGGCTCACTGCTCTTCGGCTATGACACCGGGGTCATCTCTGGCGCTCTACCCTTCATGTACCTGCCACATGGTGCTGGTGGTTTGGCTCTGACGGTGGGCCATGAAGGTGCCATCGGAGGGACGCTCACCCTTGGTGCGGCCTTCGGCGGGCTCATCGGCGGCATGATGAGCGATCGCTGGGGACGCCGTCATAACCTGCTGACCCTCGCTGTCCTGTTCATCATTGGTGCTCTCGGCACGGCCGTGGCTCCCAGCATCTGGGTGATGTACCCCTTCCGGGTGGTGCTCGGCTTTGCCGTTGGCGCGGCCTCGGCAACGGTGCCGGTCTATCTGTCGGAGACCTCTCCGAAGCGGATGCGTGGCCGCATCGTCGCTCTTGACCAGTTCATGATCGTCTTCGGTCAGCTGCTGGCCTTCTCCGTCAATGCCGCCATTTCTGCGGCACATGGCGGCCCGACCCTGACGGTGACGGCGGATCCGTCCGGCCGGCTCGCTCCCGGAACCTATTCCTGGGACAAGTTGCAGGCCATGGCGACGTCCCATGGCGGAACGATGAGTGACGAAGCTTTCCACACCTTCGTCATGCAGCTGTCGGTGTCCGCCGGATCTGGTGGAGCCTGGCGGTGGATGCTCGTGGTGTGCACCCTGCCGGCTGTCGCCTTGTGGATCGGTATGCGGAGGATGCCTGAGTCGGCGCGCTGGCACTTGAGCCACGGTCGGCTGCAGGAGGCGATTGCATGTCTGAAACAGGTGCGCGTCGAAGGGGCTGACGAGCCGATCGTCGACGAGGTCACCGAGATGGTCGAGCTCAACGGTGAGGGCGGCAGACTTACTCATCGCCAGCAGTGGGCCGTCGTCATGGAGTCGCGGTGGACGCGTCGTCTTCTGCTCGTCGGAATATTCCTTGCCGCGGTCAACCAGACCACAGGTGTCAACACCGTCATGTACTACGCGCCGAAGGTGCTGGAATTCGCAGGGATGAGCACCCAGGCCTCGATCATTGCCCAGGTGGCCAACGGCGTCATGTCCGTCATCGGCGCCGGTGCTGGCCTGTGGCTCATCGAGAGGTTCGATCGTCGGCACCTTCTGATCTTCGACGTCACCGCTGTCGGTGTCTGTCTGCTCGGGATTGCCGCCACCTTCGGATTCGCCATTGCTCCGCATGTGGGCAAGGGTGTGCCGGCATGGGCGCCCATCCTCGTGCTCGTCCTCATGAGCATCTTCATGCTCATCGTCCAGTCCACCAACGGCACGGTGGTGTGGACCATGCTCGGTGAAATGTTCCCGACCCGGATGCGCGGAGCCATGAACGGTGCCGCGGTGTTCTGCGGATGGCTGGCGAACGCGACGATCACCTGGACGTTCCCGGCCATGCTGGCAGGGCTTGGTGGTGCCGGAACCTACCTCACCTACGGCATTGTCAACCTCGTTATCGCGCTCATCCTGGTCAAGGTGATGCCGGAGACGAGGGGACGCTCCCTGGAGGAGATCGAGGTCGAGATGAAGCGGTGGTACGCCTGAGGGCGGCCCCGATAGGATTCGAACCTACGACACATGGTTTAGGAAACCACTGCTCTATCCCCTGAGCTACGGGGCCCTGCCCACGAAGGGCCACACCAGCCTAGTCCGGTGTGGTGGGCAGGGCCAACCCCGCCTTCCAGGTGGACTGGGATGTCCTGTCAACTTCGTGGGCCACGCAGGTGGGCCTCGCTACACTCGGTCATCAACACCTGACCGCCAACCACCTGCGATGGGAGTGGGGATGACCCAGCCCAGGTCTGAGCGTCTCGACGTCCTCTTCATCGGTGCTCATCCTGACGACGAGTCCGGTTTGCTCGCTGCTTTCGGACGGTGGCGTCACGAGTGCGGAGTGAAGGTGGGCGTCGTGTCCATCACCCGTGGTGAGGGTGGCGGCAATGCCGTTGGCAGCGAGGACGGTCCGCTGTTGGGTCTGCTGCGGGAGAGGGAGGAACGTAGCGCCCTGTCCCTGGTGGGCGTCGAGAGGTTCTTCTACCTCGACAAGGTCGACTTCTACTACACCGTTTCGGCGCCCCTCACGGCTCGGGTGTGGGGACGTCTCGACACCCTCTCTCGGCTTGTCAGGGTGGTCAGGGCGACCCAGCCGTCGGTCATCATCACCATGAATCCAGCCCCGATGCCGGGACAACACGGCAACCATCAGATGGCCGGTCGGCTGGCCGTCGAGGCTTATCTGGCAGCGGCTGATCCCACCTTCGCGCCCGACCAGGTCGAGGTCGAAGGACTTCAGCCGTGGCAGGTGTCACGGCTCCTCCTGGACTCCTTCGGCGGGGGCGCCCCATTGGTCCGGACGCAGCCCTGGTGCCTGAACAGGCTGATGCCAGCACCGTTTACGCGCTGTGGGAAGGGGCCACTGACGATGCCGGTGTGACCTGGGCCCACCATCAGCGTCAGGCTCAGCGGAGATTCATCTCCCAGGGCTGGGCATGTCTGGGAGATGTTCCCACCCAGCCCCATCTCATCGGTTCAACCTTCCTAAGCCAGGTGGCATCCCGGGTCCCCCACCCTCAGATGGGGACCCCGGAAGCATCTCGCGTCGACGCCGTGCTCGCCGGTGCAGCAGTGCGGCAGGATGGCGGGTTGCCGCTGGGAACGACGGTTGACCTGGACCTTTCCGCGACGGCCACGGCCGGGCAGGTACTCAATGGTCGTCTTTCCCTTTCCGGTGATCTGTCCGGAGTGACCCTCGAGTCCGTCGCACCCGAGGGTTGGCAGGTGGAGATCGGAGAGATCGATGAGGTTTCCCCCGAGTCGTCGTTCACCACCGAGGTGAGGGTGACGATTCCGACGAATGCGTTTGAGGGGCCAGCTCGGGTCGGGCTGCGGATCCGTGCCGATCAGGGAGTGGGATATACCGACACGCGAGTCGTCGTCTTGCCAGCAGTGAGTGCCCACCAGGATTTCCTGCCCCAGGTCAGCCAGTATGAACAGTGGGTTGACTCAATCGGGATGCCTCAGCTTTCAGGGCTGGTCAGGTCGGTCGTGACGCTGGGATCAGGGCTGACGAGGCGGCTGGGGTTGGGCGTCACCAATCACAGCGACCGGGAGCAGTCCGGCGACGTCATCCTGGACCTTCCTGAAGGGTTCGATGTTGCCTGCAGCCGCATCAGCTACGGTCCGTTGCCGCCGGGAGAGGCCTGCCGGGTCGAGGTGGAGCTGACGAACACCGACTCCACCCTGGAGACCGGCAAATATGGCGGCGACTACGAGTACACCCTGACGGTGACGTCGCAGGACGGTCAGTGGTCCACTCCGCAGTGGATCGAGCTGGTGCCGTCCACCCGTGTTCCCCATGCTCCACGTCCTCCCAAACTCGATGGTGCCTTCGACTCCGAGGTCTTTACAGGCGAGCCCATGGACATCTCCCGGGTCTGGGAAGGCGACGAGTGTGCGGCCATGCGTGACGTCTCCGGGAAGGTCTGGATGGCCTGGTACGACGACTACCTCTACGTCGATGCGTCCGTTCATGACCCCAAGCGGGGATCGGTGTTGGCCAGCGCCGACTGCAAGGGCCATTGGCGTATGGATTCCCTGGAGATCGACATTGATCCGCAGGGGACCTCAGAGAACACCTCGTCCACCTTCAAGGCGGCCGTCATCCCCTTCACCTCGGACGTCGGGGCGTGGGCTCTGCGTGACGCCGACCAGCGTCAGGGGCCGGCCTGGCAGACCGCTCCCGGCATGAGATGGACGGCTCGACCGATTCCGGACGGCAGCCACATCCAGGTGGCCATTCCGATGTCAATCCTGCCCTCACCCATCGACCCCAACCACATCGGGGTGAACATCTTCTATTACGACACCGACTCCGACCAGACTGCCAAGAGTCGCATTGGTTGGTCGGTGTGGGGAGGGGTACAGGGAGACCCCTATCGCTGGGGAGTTGCGGTCCTCGACGATCATCCCGGCCAGGGTCGGGACTGGCCGGTCGACGATCCCCTCATGCCACTGGACGCCCTCAATTCAGCGGATTCCCCGCAATCCATCGAGCAGGCCATGACGACAGGGATCGGATTGTCCGGGCTGGCACGTCTGGACTCGCGCCGGGCCGGGGAAGTCGTCCATGTCCTGCTGGTGGACCGACGCTCCCGCACCATCACCTCCAGCGTGGCAACGGTGGACGAACCTGGTCAAGTGACCTTGACCCTGTCCCCGGAGCGTCGCCCTGGGGGCCGGGTTCGCGTTCTGGTTGCGTGGCTCACCGGTGACGGGGTGGCATGCTCCACCGTGCCGGTAGACCCTCCTCGATAGACTGGAAACGTCCGTCTACCAGCAGGGGAGCAAGGATGAGCGAAGAAGGACTTGAAGCTGCACGCCAGAAGATGACCGAGGCAGGTGTCGATCCCGTCGCCATCAATGTCTTCACCTCCTACTACCACCAGCTCGAGACCGGTGTCACCGGACTCATCCGCGAGGACACCATCTCCCCGCTGATCGATCCGCCGATGCTCGACGACGTCGAGCTCAGCGAGGAACAGGCTGCTGATGCCCTCGACAAGACCGTCATCATCAAACTCAACGGCGGGCTCGGAACCTCAATGGGGCTCGATCGCGCCAAGTCGCTGCTGGAGGTGCGTGACGGCAAGTCATTCCTCGACATCATCGCCACCCAGGTGCTGTCGGCCCGCAAGGAGTTCGGCGCCCGTCTGCCGCTGATGTTCATGAACTCCTTCAACACCCGTGCGGACACCCTCAAGGCCCTCGAGAAGTACCCGGACCTGGCCGTCGAGGGATTGGACCTGGACTTCCTGCAGAATCAGGAGCCCAAGCTCGACGCCGAGACTCTCGCCCCGGTCGAGTGGGAGAAGGACCCCTCCTTGGAGTGGTGCCCGCCGGGCCATGGTGACCTCTACACCGCCCTGCTCGGATCCGGTGTGCTCGACAAGCTCCTGGCGGCCGGGTTCAAGTACGCCTCGGTGTCCAACGGCGACAACCTGGGAGCGGTCCCCGACGGTCGTCTGGCTGGCTGGTTCGCTGCCTCGGGTGCCCCGTACGCCGCTGAGCTGTGTCGTCGCACCATCAATGACAAGAAGGGTGGACACCTGGCCGTCCGCAAGTCCGACGGTCAGCTCATCCTGCGCGACACCGCTCAGACCGCCGATGAGGAGATGGAGTACTTCACCGACGAGAACCGTCATCCCTACTTCCACACCAACAACCTGTGGTTCGACCTCGAGGCCCTCAAGAAGGTCCTCGACGAGCGTCACGGCGTGATGGGGCTGCAGATCATCCGTAACGAGAAGACCGTCGACCCGAAGGATTCCTCCTCGACCCCGGTCATCCAGATCGAGTCGGCCATGGGCGGTGCCATCGAGATTTTCGAGGGCGCCACTTGCATCTGCGTGGATCGTTCCCGGTTCCTGCCGGTCAAGACGACCAATGAGCTGTTGCTGCTGCGTTCCGACGTCTACGATCTCGACGACTCCGCTCACTTGGTCAAGATGACTGACGACACCTGCGCCATTGACCTTGACAAGGAGTTCTACAAGAAGGTCGGTGACTTCACCGACCGCATCCCGGAGCCACCGTCGCTGCGCAGGGCCACCTCTCTCACGGTCAAGGGAGACTGGACTTTCGGACCGGGGGTTGTCGTCGAGGGAGATGTCTCTCTCAGCACCGAGAAGCCTCAGACGATCCCTGACGGCACCGTACTTGCCGGCGAGATTCCCGGTGAGAAGTGACACCTGATCAGCAGTGTTGGGAGGCGGTGGCCGCAGTCCTCACCGGACAGCGGTTCACCGCCCCTGACGAGCCCGGTTGGGAGGCAGCCGACCTGGTGGAGTGGCTGATCGGGTTGGGTTGGCCTGCTGGACGACTCGCGCAGCGGCGTGCTGAATGCCAACAGGCCGGTCGCTCGTGGCCCGATCCGCTTCCCGGCGACCTGTCCACCGGACTTGAGTTCGCCCGCTATGGAGCGGTGCTCGCCCAGGCGCGTCGGATCGCCGGGCTGGACGGGTTGAGCGCGACAGTGCATCGTGGCGCGGTGGTCATCGGGCCGGACGAGGCTCGTCTGTTGGCCGAACGACCACCACACAGCGTGTTGCACTGAGGCAGCTCACTGAACCGGACGGGAACGCAGCTCGTCGCGGATCTCGATGAGCAGATCGGCGGTGGTGGGGGCGGCCACCGGCTCCTCCTCGGTGTGCTTGAGCTTCTTCGTGGCGATCTCCACGGGCTTGATGAGCCCGAAGTAGATGACGAGGGACATCACGAAGAAGGAGATGACGTCGGTGATGAAGGCGCCGACGTGGACCCCACCGGGTACCCAACCTGAGAAGTTGGGGGTGCCGCCGATCCTGCCGAGCAGATCCATGATCACTGTGGTGAACGACTTGACGACGGTGGAGAACGCGCCGCCAAGGATGAATGCCACGGCGAGCTCGATGAGGTTGCCGCGCATCAGGAAGTCCTTGAATCCCTTCACGGGACTCCTTTCGGGTTGTGGTGTGTGCCCAATGGCCTCGGGCCCGTCGAGAACTATAATGGGACATCAGAAGTGCGGCTAACACCGTTCACGCTGTTTTCGCCGGATGCGAACTCATTCCACAACCAGTCCCAGGGGCTGTCCTTGGCCTGCCACGGCGATCGCTGCGGCATCGGCCGATCGGGTGGACACCACCACCAATTCCGTGGACGGGGAGCCTTGCACGAGTCCACCCCCGCTGGTGGGCAGGCTACGGATGATCGCGCCACGGGTCAGGACGTGCGGTGTTCCATCCTCGCCGGGGGAGACGACGGACACCCGCTGGCCCACCTGCAGCATCCCGACCATCGACGAGTCGACAAGATGGATCCCTACCAAGGCTTTCCCGGATCCGACGCTGGAGCCGGACAACACGGCGGACGTCGTCAGAATCGTCCCCTCAGTGATGCGAGCCGATGCCTGGCGGCCCTCCACCTGAGCGAGGGTGGCTGTTTCATGGGGGAGGACGGCAGGATCCACGCGGACGGTACGTAGGTCAGAGCGTTGAATGGTGCGTCCGCCCTCGATGGGACGGGCGGCAACGATGACCTCTCGTCCGGAGGATGTCGTGGCGATTCCGGGGGAGGCCACGAGCAGCACCGCCAGTGCGGCGAGAAGGGCTGCCAGGCCGCGTCGATGGCGTGCGACGAGGACATGCAGACGACGTCGCGCGGTGGTCTTGTGCTTAAGGGTCGATTGTGGTCGGCGAGGGTCCTGGGAGTTCTTCGATGTCAGTCTCACACCCACAGTTATCGTCGGAGGAGACGAAATCGTTCAGTTGTCCACAGGGCAATTTCTGTCCACAGGCAGTTCACGTCCTGTCCGGACCCTCCACTCAGGACGCGCTGTCAGCAGTCTTCGTCGTCGAGGGGGATGACGAGGACGGTTCGGACTTCGTCGAGGAGGAATCGGAGGGGGTCGAGCTCTCGGCGCTAGCCGCCTTGGAGGCTCCCTTGGTGTGATTGTCGGTGGAGTAGAAGCCCGACCCCTTGAAGACCACGCCCACTGCGTTGAAGACCTTGCGCAGCTCACCCTCACAGGTGGGGCATTCGGTCAGCGAGGGATCGCTGAACTTCTGCACGACCTCGAGGTCATGGCCGCAGTCGTTGCATCGATATTGGTAGGTGGGCATGGTCTCCTCGTTCCGGCCCGATCGGTGTCAGGCGCCTGTCGAATGATAGGCGTACTGCCGGGTACCAAGAAATTCCGCGTCATTCACTGACCCAGGAGGTGTAGGCCAGTGGGAGTGAGAGCAGCGGTGACCGGCTCGTCCCATGGATCATGGGGAACCTCGTCGACGATCTCGTCGTCATTGACGACCGCCCACACCGGAACCCCAGGGGCTCGCTGGGTGAGGACGCGGTCGTACCAGCCGCCTCCCACGCCAACCCGGTACCCCGCCCAGTCGACCAGCAAGGCTGAACACAGCACGACCTCGGCCACGGTGATGGCCGAGGCTGGCAGCACAGGAGCGATCGGCTCGGGGATCTGCCACAGACCGGTACGTACGTTCTTGCCGTCGTACCACGCCCACGCCGGTTCGTGCAGGGAGTGGCCGTGGCCGTCCGTCAGGACCGGAGCAAGAACCTGTTTTCCCATCATGACGAGGGTGTCTGCCAGTCCTACAGTGTCCGGTTCGTCCCCGCGAGACAGGTAGAGGGCGACCTTGTGGGCCCACAGCAGCCGACTCATGGCGTGCTCGGTGCGTCGGTCGTCCCTGCTCATTCGGGTCCGATGGTCCACGGCTGCCCGGCGGTCATGGCAGCCACGTCGGAGCTCCTCCTTGCCGAGCCGAGGATCAGACTTGCCGAGCCGAGGACCAGAGAGGTCCTCATCGGCGAGGCCGTGGTGCGTCATCACCCCCCTCATGGTACGCCCTGGCCGAGTCGCTGTCGGCCAGACAGCGCAATGACCTCTAGGGTGATGCCATGGCGTTGTTCCACAGGAAGAAGCAGGTCGATGCCCCTGAGCCCGAGGTGGAGCCCCTCGGTCTGCCGGGAGCGCCCGAGACGGACATGTCCGGGCGTCGGTCAGTCGTCGATCATTGCGACTACCTGTGCAGCCTCGTGCAGGCCGTTCCGCCAGTCGCCATGGACTTGCCGCGGGCCGTGGGGCTGGCGGTGTGTGAGGACATCCATGCACCTCATGACGTCCCGGTGGTGACGACCGCCGTCATCGACGGGTATGCCCTCGATTCTGCGTCCACCAGGATGGCAGGTCGTTCTGGTGCCGTGGAGATCCAGGTCGATCGTCGGCCTCCCACTCCGGTGATCCCGGGCACTGCTGTGCGCGTCATGGCTGGGTCACTGTTGCCGGAGGGCACCGATTGCGTCCTCCCACTGGACCTGCTCGACGCCGACGGTGACATCGTGCTGTTCTCTCCGGTCAAGAGGTGGGCTGGGGCTCGCCTCGCGGGTTCGGACTACGGATCAGGTGAGGTTCTGGTCCGCAATGGGACGATCCTGCATCCCGGGATCATCTCGATGCTGGCCTCGGCCGGTATCGACGAGGTGTTCGTACGGCCGCGGCCCAAGGTCGTCATCGTCGCGGTGCGAGCTGATGAGGACCAGCGCGAGGAGATCGAGAGGCGAGCTCGGGCCAATGGCGTCGAAGAGGTTGCCTCCCTCGATGCCACCGCTGCAGCCATCGAGTCCGCCACCCGAGCCCTTGACGTCGACGTCACCGTCATCTCCACCGACACCTCGAGCGACAGCGAGTTGGCACGGCTGCTCGCCAATGCCGGGCGTGGTGCGGATCTCGTCCTCACCACCAGCGATCATATGGTTGTCGGTCAGCAGGACCCCGTCTCCTCGGTACTGCCACGAATGGGAGGTACTGACTTCGCCAGGGTGGCGATGGAGCCGGGGGCCAATCAGGGATTCGCCCTCATCGACCCGAGCCTGGTCCCCCTGGTCGTCCTGCCGGCAGGCCCTGGACCAGCTCTCATCTCGTTCATGGTGTTCGTGCAGCCTCTGCTGCGCAAGCTGTCGGGCCTGCCGCCGGCCGATGTGCTCAGGGCCGAGACGGATCGTCCGATTGCCCGTCACCCGGACTCCACCACCTTCGTCCCGGTGCGTCTGGCCCGAGTCGGAGGCCGTCCGGTCCTCTTGCGAGCGGGAATGGGTGATGTCACTCACGCCATCGACCTGTCGATGGCCGACGCGATCGCCGTCGTCGGGGCGGGCGATGAGCCGGTTCCGACCGGTATGCCGCTGGTGTGCTGGCGGTTGAGGTGACGCCATGGCCTCAGCTCGTCTGCCGTGGGGGGTGACGCTGCCACGTCACCACCATTGGCCGGTGACCCTGCAGGCCGGTGGGGTGGTTTTGCGTCCGCTTCGGCGAGCCGATGAGGTGAGATGGACGACCACGCGCGAACTCGACTGGGAATGGCTCGCTCCTTGGGAGGCGACGAAACCACCGGGGTCCCACGAGCGCGTAGGTGGATATCTCGCGATGGTCTCCAGGAATCGCAAGCGTGCCAAGGAAGGCAGCAGTCTGCCGTGGGCCATCGGTTGGGACGACGGATGGCCCGATCATCGGGCCACCAACCGTGCCACGACTCCGCTCATCGGTCAGCTGACGGTGTCGTCGATCTCCTTGGGATCGGCGATGTCATGCTCGATGGGCTATTGGGTGGCGTCCGCCCATGCGGGCAAAGGGGTCGCGCCGACAGCAGTGGCCCTGGCATGCGACTACGTCTTCCAAGTGATGGGGTTGCACCGAGTCGAGATCTGCGTGCGTCCTGAGAACGTCAAGAGCTTGCGTGTGGTGGAGAAACTCGGCATGACAGAGGAGGGTATGAGGCCCGCTTACCTCCACATTGACGGTGAATGGCGCGATCACCGAGTGTTTCGTCTGCTGGCCGACGACTACCCCGATGGCGTCCTGTGCCACTACCTCGCCAACCACCTTCTGCCGGGGTCGCCGGTGAGCGAGGACGAGGACTGAACCACATCGTTGTGATTCGTTTTCCGACACTCCGCGTGTGGTCCACGCGACACGCCGAAGAGAGACCGTAGCGTGTCAATCGTGCAAGCCGTCCAAGCTGTTCTCATCGCCATCGTCCTCGTGGGATGGATCGCTTATCTCGTCCCCACGGTCGTCAATCGTCGACGTTCCCAAGAGGTGTCTGATGACAGGCACGAAGACTTCCCGGACACCATGAACGTGGTGTCCCGAGGCTTTTGCACAGTTACCCCTGACAAGACCGAGGACGGCCCCGAGGTGGAGCTGTCCACCCCGTACACCAGGTCGTACGCCCGTCGTGACTTGAGGCGGTCCTGGGCGGTGGCTGCCAAGCGTCGGATGGCGACGATGTTGGTGCTGTTGAGCTTGACGGTGCTCTTCATGGTGCTTGCCATCGCCGACGTCACTCCGTGGTGGCTGGTGGCGGTCTTCGCCCTTCTGCTGGTCGGGTTCTTCGCCCTGGCGCGGTGGTCCGTGGTGGAGATGACGAAGCGTTTTGATCGTCGTTATGCCCTCATCGACAGGGGATGGGACGAGGAGACCATTGTCTTGGAGGTGAAGACGGAGCCCTTTCGCACCGACGACGAGCCCACTTCCTGGACCATCGACCTCGACCGTCCGGTGACGGCCCCGGAGGGCTCGCTGTGGGACGACGTCGTCGTCACTGCTCCCACCTATGTCTCGACGCCGTTGAGCGCCCGGACCGTTCGCACCATCGACCTCTCCGCTCCCGGCCCGGTTCCTGGCCAGGTTGACACCCCCGTCGTCGCAGAGAAGCCGGTCGAGGCCTCCGACGACGAGCAGTCTGTCTCGGAGGTCCATGAGGGGCCATCGGGGATTGTCCGAATTGCGTCGGCCTGAGCACGGTTCCGACAGTCGCCAGATGAGGTGGCACAATGGCACCCGTGTTGTCCGGTCTGACGCTGTGCGCGGTGCTTGCCGCGGTCGTTCTCCTCGTCTCGGGCGTCAGCAAGGTTCAGTCTCGTGACACTGTCGGCGACGCCCTCGACGCACTTGGCCTTCCCGGTTCGCAACTGCCGTCGGGAGTGCTGTCCATGCTGCCGTGGGCAGAGATCGTGCTTGGTGCCCTGCTGCTCATCGTCGGTGGGGTGTTCGGCATCATCGTCGCCTCCTGTGCCGTCGCGCTGTTCTGCCTCTATCTCGTCATCATCATTCGGGCAGTCGTGACGATCCCGGATCCGGTGGACTGCCATTGTTTCGGTGATCTTGCCCCCGGTGACATCGGAGCTCGAACCATCGTCCGCAACGTCTTGCTCGTCGCTGCGTCGGTGTTGGCCCTCATCGCGGCCACTGACGATCGTCGTCCGGCCATCGAGAGGATCGTCAAGGCCTCAGCCGGTGACCTGTGGTGGTGGCTTGCCGCTGTGCTGACGGTCGTTGTCGTCGCGACGGTGCTCTACCGCCCGGTCGATGATGTGGCCGAGGAGGACGACGCCGAGGAGATCGCCGACTATGAGTCGGTGCCGATTCCGCTGGCATCGGTGACGGATGCCGAGGGACGCACCACCACCCTGCGTGGCCTGGTGGCGCAGCGCCCGGTTCTGCTGATCTTCGTCTCTCCCGGTTGCGGTCCGTGCGAGAGAGTCATGACGAAGGCTCCGGGATGGATGATGCTGTTGCCCGAGGTTGACGTGCGATGCCTGGTGACGAGCGAGTCTGTTCGCGAGGCACTGCCGGAGTCGCTGCGTCCGCTGTCCCTGGTTGACAAGGACGGGTCCACGAACCTGGTCTTCGAGGTTCATGGGTACCCGACGGCGTGGTTGCTGGGTGTGGATGGTCGTATTGCAGGTGGACCGCAGAAGGGTCCGTCGAACATCGAGATGATGGTTCAGGACATGCGCGCCGTCCTCGACGACGTCGCCAGCGAACAGGGACAATCCGGGGCTGACGAGGTCCTTGTCGACTGAGTCACGTTCGTGGCGCGGGTCGCCCGGATGTGGTAGCGTAACCGCGTTGTTGGGGGCATTGGCGCAGTTGGTAGCGCGTCTCGTTCGCAATGAGAAGGTCAGGGGTTCGAATCCCCTATGCTCCACCCCACCACAAGGCCCGAACTTGCGCCATCCTCGATGGTTTCGGTTCGGGCCTTGTTGCTGTCTTGGGCTCAGGTGATCGTGCTCAAGCGCATGCGCCGTCTGGACGGGATCGATCAGATCGTACTGTTGTTGACCGCGCGGGTTGATGACTGGTGAGATCGCCGCGCACTTCGACGAGGTTTGTGGGGGCGACGGCCTCCACACACCATCAGCCAGATCACGGAGAAGGCCACCGGTGCACCCACCCAATGGGCGAGCAGACCGCTGGATGCGATCTATCCGGTGATTATCGTCGACGTGATCGTGGTGACGGTTCCTGACGGGGCAAGTCCGTAACGCCCCGTTCCATGCTGTGAAGGGCGTCACGGTGAACCGGGGCCGCGCCATCCTCGCCATCTGGGGTGGCGACGGCACAGCGGGTGCTCGGTTCTGGCTGCAGGCGCAGTTGCGCCTCGATTCGGCGCACTGCGCTTGTCAGCACGGTTCAGGGAGTGTCAACCGCTGGCCCTGCCATCGTTTGCGCAGCCACCGGTCGTGTGAGGCAACGACGACGGTGCCAGGGTATTGGACGAGTGCATCTTCGAGTGCGGTGACGAGGCTGAGCGAAAAGTGGTTGGTCGGCTCATCCAGTAGCAGGATCTCTGGCGGGTCAGCCAGCACTACCGCGAGGGCAAGGCGACGTTGTTGGCCGACGCTGAGTTCCTGCACACGTCGGTTGTGGTCTCGACTAGCGATCAGCCCGAAGGTGCTCAGCGGCACTCGTGCCGCACCGACCAAATCTGTGTAAGCGTCGAGCACAGTGCGACCAGGACCGCGATCGTAGGGATCAGGTAGAGCGGTTTCTTGCGCAAGCAGCTGTACGCGGTCCACCGGGGTGCGCGTGACCTGCCCACTGCTTGGTTTCAGCGTGCCGGCGAGCAGGCCGAGCAAGGTCGATTTCCCCGACCCGTTTTCCCCGATCAGCCCCACCCGATCACCAGCAGGTACGACGAACGACAAATTCGTGAGTACTCGCCGATCAGGGTAGGAGAATGAGAGACCGTCCACTCGCAGATGCGAGCCCGTGGCAGTGAACGACGATGAAGCAAGTACGTGAGGCATGAGCAAAATCCCGAAGAGGTGACGAAACCTGCCGGGCAGATGGCCTCGGACGCAGGTCAGGGAAACGCTCAAATGGTCACGACTCCAGTGTACCGAGGTTTGTCATCGGATCAACCACGCCGGAACCCGTGGGTGGTGCGGACCATCCTCGACGCCAATCCCGGTGATCGGCGGTTTGCAAGGTTGGTAGCTGGGTTCGGCCATCGCTGCCCTGGGGCATGGTGGACTCGCGCCTGGTTTGCAGGTGTCGGAGACTTATCGTCGGCCGTTGGTTGGTATGGGGCGCGATCCCGATCACGGGTGATCTGTTGGGGCGCGCGTATCCGGTGTACTACTCGACGGCTGACCGCGTTGCGCTGGACCTGTCGCCTGATCCTGAGCGGGGTCGCGACGTGCGGTCGCGGGGTTGATGTGACGGTCGGGTCGAACAGATTTACCTCCGATCCTTGGTGCTGAGAGCGACCCTCACCTACGGAGCAGCACCGACCCCAAGGGCTTCAGACGTGCGGATTTGGTGCATTGGGGCAATTTCTGACGGTCGCTGGGTCTGTCAGGGGTGATCCACGGCGAGTGTGGTCGCCACGGCGTAACCACCACACTGCCAGCCCGAGGCACGCGACGACGACTGCGATGGCCAAGGCGATCGCGTGGAGTGCCTCGGCATATACGGCGGGGTCGCCTGGTCCGCCTGCGGCGACTCGGTCGGCAATATCGCTGTTGGGGATCTGACGGTGCACCAGGAGTCCGAGGAGAGCCGAGTAGGCGGCGACGGAGAGTGCCTCGGATCCGATTCGGGCGAAGTTGAGCATGCCCGCTGCGCTTCCACTCGAGCTGGCGGGTGCGTGAGTGAGTGCCTCGCCGTCGACGATCCCGAGCGGCAGCCCGAAGCCCAGGCCGATCAAGAGCATCCCCGGGGCGACAAGGGCAACGGGCCAGTTCGGGCCGAGGGTGACCATCCACACGGCCCCGGCGGCCAAGCACACGATGGAGACAGTGAGTATGGCCCCAATGCCAATGTTGTGTCGGTGCATGAGGCTGGCGGTGCTGCTTGGTGCGACAATCACTGGAAGAGTTGCGACGAGCATGACTGCGCCTGCAGCTCCGGCGGGCCAGTCGTGGATCGCGGCGAACGCCGCGGGCAGATAGGTCAGAAAGGTGACGAACCCAGCTGCGCCCGCAACAGGGATGAGAACCATGGCTAGGTAGCCGCAGTTCCGTAGTAGTGACACGTCTAGAACGTGACGACTCCCGGTGTCCACGCACGCTTCGGGGACAGCCCGCGATGCCGAGAGCGCTGCAAGGAGCACGACGGCAGGCAACCAGAACGTACCCCGCCAGCCGAAGGCTTGCACGACGGCTCCGCAGACGCTGGGACCAAGTGCGAGTCCGACGCCGTTGGCGGTGCCGAACGTCGCGAACGCTTTGTGCGGGCGGGGCCTTCCCACGCCAATGAGAGCACAGCTGTGGCGCCTGTGAGGACGGCGGCCGCGCCGATGCCGGCGAGCACCCGAGCCGCATCCAGGAACAGAAGGCTTGGCGCGAGGGCGCTGGCCAACGATGCGACGAGCACGATCGTGACGCCGAGCCGGAAGACCCGGTCATGACCAACCCTGTCGGCTACAGGACCCCAGACGAGCGTGCACAGGGCGAAGGCCATGTTGAAGCCGTTCACGATCCATTGCAGTGGCCCGGGGGTTGAACCCAACTGTGCGGCGATCTGAGGTAGTGCCACCGCCGTTCCGGCGATCGACAGCGGGATCACTAGCTGCGCAGCAAGAATGACTGGCAGTGCCCAACGTGAGGGGGTCGAGGATGAGAGGTCCATAGCACTCCACTCTTAGGTACGAATAATGTCGTACCTAAGAGTGGATCATGCTTTGGTACGATGCCAACCGTACCTGCGATTGAATTTGATAAAGATAAAGGAGAGCGACGGTGCCTGACGAAGAGGGACATCCGGAGCTTGACGAGATGGAGCTCGCCGCCGTACTGACCGCGTTGGCTGATCCGTTGCGCCGACAGGTCATCACCACTTTGATCCGAGAGCCCGATGGAACAGAGCGCACCTGCATCAGTTTTGAGTTGGGGGTGTCCAAGTCGACACTGACACACCACTTCCGGGTTCTGCGTGAATCTGGCCTCGTTCGGCAGGTCAACCGCGGTAATAGCCGCAAAGTATCGCTCCGTCGAGCTGAGTTGGAGCAACGTTTCCCGGGACTGCTTGATTTGCTCGCAGCCGAGGATGATGCCACATCTAAACCCTCTGAGCAGTCGGCGTCCTTCGGTTAGCCCGGCATTGCACTGTTGCCGGCTGAGGTCTGCGTAGTAGCAAGGAGGCCAGGGAATCTCGCGCTGTGCGTTCCCAACAGGCGACGTCACGATGGCGGTTTGCGAGATAGGGCCGCATCGGAGTGCGACCTACGGGTACGTGGTGTCGGCTGGTTGGGTTTAGTTGTGTGCGACGTTGAGCATGATCTTGTTGCCTGGTTTGGTTGCTTGGGTTGGGGTGAAGGCGTTCGGCGCTTGGGTGAATGGCATGACGTGGGGTTGGGGTGCTTTGAGGTCGTGGTGCGCGAGTGCGGTGAACAGTTGGTGTAAGACTGTTCGGTATCGGGCGCGCTGGCTGGCGACGAGCCATGGTGTTGACACGATTCGCTCGCGTGGGTGGGCGTAGTGATGCCCCAGTGCCGCGGCTGCCCCGATGGCGGTGGTGCGTTGTCCGCGTCCGGGTTTGCTGGTGAAGGCGGTGTGGATGAGTCTGCCGCGTGGTCGTAGTAATGCGCGGAGTTCGCGGTTGCCGGTATGGTCAATAATGCCGTCGACACCGCCGGTTTCGGCACGCAGTTGCGTGAACCAGGTGGGCTCGGTGTAGTCGAGGACTGTGCCGCCGAACTGTTCAGCATGGTCGTGCGACCGTGATGATGCGGTGCCGTAGACGGTGAGTTGGCGAGTATCAGCCAGTTGCATGGCCCATGCCCCCACTGCGCCGCCGGCGCCCTGCACGAGCACCTTCCTTGACCCGGGCGCCAATGCGTCAAGGGCGAAGTAGGCGGTGAGGGCATCGAGGGGTACGGTTGCCGCTACTGAACTGTCGAGGGTGTCCGGTATGCGCACGAGCAGTGATGGTGACACTGTCAGATGGCTGGCATGGGCACCCATATGCGGCAGGATGCCTGCTACTCGGTCGCCAACGCGCAGCTCGGCAGGAGCGTGGGCGGGTAGTTGTTCGACGGTGCCGACGAAGTCGTAGCCGGGAGCGAACCCGCTGCGCGGATGGAGGAGGTAGTCCCCGCGCGCGGCAAGCGTATCGGTGACTCCGACTGCGGTGTGCGTGACGTGCACGAGCGCTTGCCGGGCTGGAACTACCAGCGGTTCATGTACGAGGCGCGGTGCTGCGGTGAATTCTTGCACTCGTAGAGCGGTGCGCTCCCGCCGTGACTGTGATACGTGACATGGCATGTAGTTAATCGTGGCGAAAGTAGGTCACATGTCACATAAATCGACGGTGGTGCTCGATTTTCCAGCGAGCTTAAGCGTTTCGTTGCTGAGCTCAATGCGGCACTTGCTGCGTTGTTTCGTCCACTTGGGTTAACATGCGTGCAGGCTGATGCGCTGATGACCCTCGGTGAGCTCGGTCCGGTGTCGCTCAAGGAACTTGCGGGCTGCTTGGTTGCTGAGTCGGGGCATCCGAGCCGTCTTGTGTCGCGGCTTGTTGATCTTGGTTACGCCACCCGGTCTGCCTCATCAGATGACGGTCGTGCGGTCATCTTGACGCTCACCGAGGAGGGGCGTCTCTCGCTGCGGCGGCAGCGGACGTGCGGGCACCGCTGCTTACGGCGATAGCCGAGGGTTACGCCGCCCGGCTTGCTGAGGCGACGGCGTTGCTGCGTGAACTCCGTGCGGAGCTGGAAGACGACTCACCTCGGGGCATTGGCGGGTGAGGGATTTGTCACTATGACGCCATGCATGGGCTGCTTCTTCAAGGAGTCTAGGGAACGTTCGCGAAGTTTAGGTATTTACAAATGTTCCCATTGGTGGTTGTGTGGTTCCTGTCAACGCGATCAAAGGAGAACGCATGCCATCGAAGGCACATCTCATCGACCACACCCTGCTGGCCCCCACTGCTACTCGCGACCAGGTACTCAGCCTGTGTGAGGAGGCCAAAGAGGCCCACTTTGCCAGCGTGTGTGTCAATCCCTATTGGGTTCCCACAGCTCATGAAGCGCTGCAGGGATCTGGTCTAGCCGTATGTACGGTGATTGGCTTTCCGCTAGGTGCGACTACCACTGCCACGAAAGAGGCTGAGACTCGAGAGTCGGTGGCACACGGCGCGAACGAGATCGACATGGTCATGAACCTGGGGCTGGCAAAGGCTGGCGAATGGGAGGGGGTTCAGGATGATATTCGTGCCGTCGTCGAGGCGGCAGACGGCGCACTCGTCAAGGTCATCCTCGAAACGTGCCTGCTGGACAATGGCGAGATCGTTGAGGCCTGCCGTCGGTCTGTGGCTGCGGGCGCTCACTTCGTCAAGACGTCGACGGGGTTCTCCACCTCCGGCGCGACGGAAGGCGCCGTCCGCTTGATGCGCGAAACGGTGGGGCCAGATTTCGGCGTCAAAGCCTCCGGCGGAATTCGCACAGCCGAGGATTTCACTCGGATGGTTGAAGCTGGTGCAAATCGGATCGGTGCTTCCGCCGGGCTCAGAATCATCAAGGAAGGCAACTGACATGCTCATCAAGCACAGCACAGTGCAACAGGATGACGGTTATCTGGATCGAACGCCGATCTTCCAGTACATCCTTCTATCGATCTGCTTCCCATTATGGGGAGCGGCGGCGAGTCTCAATGACATTCTTATTACACAATTCAAGACGATCTTCACTCTCTCGGATGCGGCTTCTGCCTTTGTCCAGAGCGCCTTTTATGGCGGGTATTTTGTCATCGCCATTCCTGCATCGCGAGTGATCAAAAAGTGGAGCTACAAGCTCTCTATCCTTATTGGCCTGACGCTGTACATCGTCGGCTGCATGTTGTTCTTCCCGGCATCGCACATGGCGACGTACTCGGTGTTCCTCGTCGCTCTGTTTGCCATTGCGGTCGGTCTCAGCTTCCTCGAGACGTCCTGCAACACGTATTCATCGATGATCGGTCCCAAGAAGTCCTCCACGCTCCGGTTGAACATCTCGCAGACCTTCTACCCGCTTGGATCTATCTTCGGCATTCTGCTCGGCAAGTACTTGATTTTCTCCGAAGGGGATCGCTTGCAGGGGCGAATGTCCGGACTAGACGCGGAGAAGAAACGGGCCCTTGCTGAGGAGATGCTTGCGCGCACCCTCCTGCCCTACAAGTACATCGTCATGGTCCTCGTCGTGATGCTGATCCTCGTGGCTATCACCCAGTTCCCCCACTGCAAGCCCTTGCGGCATACAAACTCAGGAGAGGATCAAGAGGCCAGCGCTAGCATTGGGGAAACGTTACGTTATCTCGTTCGCAATAAGACTTTCTGTCGCGGAGTTTTCGTTCAATTCCTCTACGTGGGTTTGCAGACGGCGCTCTGGTCATTCACTATTCGCCTGGCTTTGTCTCTCGATCAGACTATGAACGAACGAACTGCTTCTAATTTCATGATATGGGCGTTCATTGCATTCTTTCTCGGGAAATTCCTGGCGAACGTTCTCATGACTCGCATTGGCCCGAATAAAACGATCATCATCTACTCGACGCTGGGCTGTCTCGCGCTGTTGTACGTGATGCTCGTCCCCAACATGAGTGCAGTATGGGCAGCAATCCTGACCTCGGGTCTGCTCGGACCCTGCTGGGCCACGATCTACACCCGTACTTTGGACGCGATCACTGACAAGCGGCATACCGAAACTGGCGGCGCTGTCATCGTCATGTCCATCGTTGGCGGCGCAGTAGTTCCACTCCTCCAAGGCATGGTCTCCGATAGGACTGGGTCGATGCCGTTCAGTTTCGTAGTGCCGCTGGCTTGTTTCGCGGCTGTGCTGACGCACTTCATTCTCCTGCAGCGCTCCGATTCGGCGGCTGTGGCCGACTAACCACTTATCTGAATAAGGAAGTCTCTCATGTACACAATTCCATTGCATGAATCACTCTTCACCGCTGGGCATGACACTGTTTTGTTGTCATCTGATGAGTTCACCGTCACCGCAAAGCGTTACGAAAGTGGCGTGGCGTCTGTGACAGTTTCGAACTCCCGTGGGCACGTAGAAGTTCTGCCGTTCATGGGTCAGATCATCTGGGACGTGGTCTTCGATGGTGTCTCACTCACGATGGACAACATGTTCTCCCAGCCTCAGCCCGCGGATGTCATCGTCAATACTTATGGCTGCTTCGCCTTCCACTCAGGACTGCTCGCCAATGGCTGTCCAGCCCCTGAGGACACGCATCCTCTGCACGGTGAGTTCCCTTGTTCTCGTTTTGATGAGGGATGGCTGGAGGTCAGTGGTGACACCATCGCCGTGAGTGGTCGTCGTGAATACGCGCAAGGGTTCGGGCACCACTACCAGGCTGTTCCTCGTGTGTCGCTTGCTGCCGGGGCCACGATGATCGACATCGATCTGAGCGTGACCAACCTGTCGCACTACCAGCCGATGCCGTTGCAGTACATGTGCCATATGAACTACGCATGGATTGACGGTGCGCGCATGAGCCAGTCGATTGGTGACGTTTTCCAGCTGCGTCGCAGTGTTCCTGCCCATGTTTCACCCACGCAGGATTGGTTGGCATTTAACGAGGAGATTCTGGCTGGCGGAGTTGATTCTCAAGTTCTCGCTGACGGTAGCCGTTACGACCCCGAGATCGTCTATTTCGCCGATGATCTTCCGCAGTATGGCTCCACGGCACGTTTTGAGATGAGTTTGCCTGAGGGCGGGCGCTTCGTGACAGAGTTTTCGACCGAAGAGTTCACCACTGCTACGCGCTGGCTGTTGCACAACGCCGACCAGAGGGTGTGCGCGTTCGTGCTTCCCGGAACATGTCGCCCTGAGGGGCGCAACGCCGCGGGGGCGTCAGGCACCCTCATCAACTTGGAAGCGGGGGAGACCCGCCACTTTCACGTTCACACAGGAATGGACAAGTAGTCATGGACATCGCTGTCATCGGATCTAACATGGTTGACCTGATCACCTACATCAACCGGATGCCCGTGCTGGGGGAAACCCTCGAGGCGCCCGACTTCCAGATGGGCTGTGGAGGGAAAGGAGCCAACCAAGCTGTCGCCGCCGCCCGGTTGGGGTCTCAGGTGATGATGCTGACGAGGGTCGGAAACGATGTGTTTGCTGAGAACACGGTTCGCAACTTTGCTTCCAACGGCATCGACACTCGCCGCGTGATGCGGACCGAGGCTTCCTCCGGGGTGGCCCCGATCTTCGTCGACCAGGAGTCACACAACTCCATTCTCATCGTCAGGGGGGCCAATGCTCTTCTCACACCCCAGGACATCGACGCGGCTATCGACGACATCAAGTCCTGCCGTCTGATCGTTTTGCAGTTGGAGATCCCGCTCGACACTGTGTATCACGCGATTGAGGTGGGGCACGGACTTGGGATCCCCATCCTGCTGAACCCCGCTCCGGCGACTGCCAACCTCGACTACTCGCGGATCGCTTCAGTCGACTACTTCGTTCCAAACGAGACGGAGCTGGCGCTGTTGACTGGGAAGCCGGTTGACACCCTCGAGGAGATCACCGAGGCCGTGACCGAGCTCGTCGCGAAGGGTATGCACAACGTGATTGTCACTCTCGGGGAACGCGGTGTGTTGTGGGTCAGCGAGAAGGGGACCCAGCTGATTCCATCCGTCAGCGTCGATGCGGTAGACACAACCGGCGCAGGAGACGCCTTCATCGGCTGCTTCAGCCATGCTCTTGTCTCAAGGTGGCCCATTGCCGATGCTCTTGAAATGGCCAACGCGTACGCTGCCGACTCCGTCACCCGGAGAGGAACCCAGTTCTCCTACGCCACCGCTGAGGATTTCACCGCACGGACGGGGGTCAGTATGGACAAGCGGTAACGAAGTACGAGTTTGTGGGCGCTAGTCTCGCTGGTGCGGCCAGCAATCCGCTGGCCGCACCCGGCATCGTGACCGCAAGGATCTTTAGCATGGACGAGCGAGACGCCCAAGCCCTCGATGTGGTCCGCCTCTACTACGAGAGCGGCCTATCGCAAAGCGACATCGGCATCCAGATGGGAATCTCCCGGCCCACCGTCTCGAAGCTCATCCAGCACGCAAAGGACCGTGGCTTCGTCACTATTTCCATTAATGATCCTCGAGAGGACAGTTCAGTGCTCGCCGACGCACTGAGGACCCACTATGGGCTCACGGAGGTTCACGTGGTGGTCCCTCCGGTCGATGATGAGGCAGAGGTGATCAAGGCCCTGGGACGGGGCGGCGCCCGCATGCTGGAGGATGTCGTCGCCGATGGGATGACCCTCGGACTGTCCTGGGGAGGCACCATGTTTGAAGTGGCTCGCCAGCTTGAGCATCAGGACCGCCGAGGTGTCGAGGTCATCCAGCTCAAGGGAGGGATGTCACAGTCGGACATCCCCACCAACGATGTCGAGACCATCGCCGCTGTGTGTGAAGCATTCAACGCTTATGGTCGCTATTTGCCTTTGCCGGTGATCTTCGACTCTCTACAGGTGAAGCAACTGGTCGAGACGGAACGCCACATTGCCCAGATTCTGAACCTGGGCAAGCAAGCTGATGTTGCGGTCTTCACCGTGGGAGCGATGGACCGTGACGCGCTGTTGCTGCACATGGGCTATTTCACTGATGACGAGCTCAACCGGTTGCGCATGCAGGCGATAGGGGACATCTGCTCACGCTTCATCAATGCTGATGGTCAGCCCTGCAGTCCGGAGATCGATGCGAGAACGGTCGGCATTCAGCTGGATGAGCTGCGCCTCATACCAACTCGCATCCTGGTGGCGGGAGGGCGCCGAAAGACCGAGGCGCTTCACACAGCACTCCGGACTGGGTACGCCACGCATCTGGTTACCGACAGATTCAGTGCACGCCGATTGCACGAACGTATGGGTGGCTGACCCAGGCCCCGAGTTTCTGCCGTCCCGTCAGGGGACGCAGTCTGCGTGACGCGCCCGCCTCTTCCGGATCGATCTGTGTAGGCATCGCTCTACTTCTTCTCTGCAACGACGCGGGCCTCATCCCACGTGGATCGCTGGTTTGTAGATGTCTCCATCTGCCCCCAAAGATGAGGGAGTGGTCGGAACAGTGTGTGAATAATCCATCATGGGCAGCGGTGAGCGTCGTGCCTTCAAACGCTCTAATGCTTGCTGGAGAGGTCCGAAGGAGACCACGTCAAGGTCGTTGGGGCTAAGTAAGTTACGGGCCTGAGCTAGTTCCGTACAACTTCACCGTCCGGCAGTCTCACGGCCGTGACCGTCATGAGAGCGGTGACGGCCGTGAGCGCGGCGAAGGTGACCGGGTGGATTCCGTCAGTTACCGCGACGAGTAACGCACAAACCGCGACGCCAGCCGCACTACCGAACTGGGTGGCGAGTCGTCCAGCAGTACTCGCGTGGACGATCTCGTTGGCGTCGAGCTGGTGGTAGGTCGCGGACATACAGAGCACGGTGAGCGCTCCGAGCCCGCCGCCCCGCAACAATAGGCCAGCCACTTGTGAGACGAGCAAGAGTGGCGCGCTGCCGCTCGAGAACGCAAATAGCAGTGTGCCGAGCACGGTGCTTCCGATATACAGATATGCTCAGGTGCGCGTACCCCACCGAGTTGTGAGCGTGGGTGCGAGCGAACGGCTCCCAAACGCGCCGAGGCTCTGCACTGCCAGCAACAAGCCTGCAATCAATGCTGTCGTGCCAGCGTTCTGCTGATAATGCAGGGGGATAAGGAAAAGCCCGCCATAAAACACAATGCTCGCGAGTGCGAGTGTTGTCCACGCCGACGTGAAGGTGTCGCGGCGGAAAAGGGGCACATCGATGAGTGGTTCGGTGGTTCGCACTGCCTGGATCAGATACCCCCCGAGCAAGAGTACACCAATGCAGAAGAGCCCGAAACTAAACCAGTGCGGGGCAGTACCGACGCGGGTGAGGCCGAGCACTGTGGTGACGAACGCAGGTGCAAGCAGTAAGTAGCCGACGATGCTCAGACGGGCAGTAGTGTTTGCGGGCGAGGGGTCAAGATAATGGAGAGCGAGCGCAATAGCGGCGATGCCGATCGGGTAGATTCACCAGGAAAATCGCGCGTCAGCCAAGCGTGTCAATGAGCATCCCGCCGAGAAGGGGCGCCACCGCTGGCGCAATCACTGCGGGTAACCCGATCGCAGTCATCGCTCGGGTTGCCTGTGCCTTGCCCGCACTGGTCACCACGAGCGTTTGCATGATTGGTATTGAGAATCCGGTGGCGAATCCCTGAATGACTCGAAAGGCAATAAGTGCTCCGGTACTCCAGGCGCTCGCGCACAGAGCTGACGCCAATGTGAACACGCTCAGCGCAGTAAGCCATACGCGGCGGGCTCCGAAGCGCCGGGTTGCCCAGCCGCTGAGCGGGATCGCAAGGGTTGAGGCGAGGCCGTAACCGCTGATCACCCACTGACTGACGGCTACGGATGTGCCGAACGAGTCACCGAGTCCGTGAATGGCGACGTTACTGATGCTCGTGTCGAGCAGCGGCAGGATGGCACCGAATACGAGCGCGACAACGACGTGACGGGTGGCGGGAGTGAGGCGATCGTGGGTGGACATGTGGCTCCTTTCAGACGGAATCGCACGGAAAATGGGCGCACGAAGCCCACGCTGCGGCGCAGCGTGTGGGCGGGAAGTACTTTCGTTAGCTAGCGAATGGTCCGGTTTGAGTGAGTGCGCTCAGCATCCTTGCGAACTCGGCGCAGGTAGTCGCTGGCCAGTCCGAAAGGAACTCATCGAGCAGCATGACGAGGCGATGGCGCATCTCGTGTACGGCGTCGCGGCCTGTTTGCGTGAGTGTGAGCTGTGTCCAGCGCGGGTCACGAGGATCGGCGGCGCGTACGACGAGCCCTGCTGATTCAAGTGTTGATGCATGTCGCGAAACCACTGAGCGGTCGAGGCTCAATGTGTGTGCGAGTTCCTTGGCGGTCGCCGGGCCACAGCGGTCAATGCCGCTGAGCACAGGATAGGTGGCCTCATTGACCGCATCGCCGAGGCCTTGGGTGAGCTGGGTGTACACGCGTTGCCGTACATCGCGGCGGGATAGTAGTGCCAGTGTTCCGCGATCTGTGTACCTGGAGTGTCCATGCCTTCACTATGGGCGTGCACAACATATGCGTGCAAGATGCACGCATATTTTTGTTTTGTTGAACTAAAGAGCGAAAGGAGACCGAGGCGTTTTATCGACACCACCACGGGTGCTCTTTATAGGATCTGATCGCCTGACGCACTCTTCCAGACTATGGATCAACGCCCAGGTGTCACCCCACTTGTTGACCGTGTTAGTTAGCGCGGTGTGGAGCACATGTTCGCAGAGTCGTCTCTCGGGGGCCGGTGCCTGCGGCCCGTCGCCCTACCACGGCACGAATCCTGTCCAACAGTTTCGTGACCGATGTGACGATCCCAAGTATGACGGTGTGAAGTAACCCGCCAATACGACATGGGAGCCACAACTATGGATGACGACGTTCTGATCTCCCTTGCTAGCCATGGGCAGTGAAACCGCAGTGATCGACCGTGCTGTAGATATTCAGTGTCCAGACGATCTCGTCAGGCCGGGCGGCGGATCGGAGGCGGGCCGCGATGGGGTCCACCTCGGGGTCTTCCATTCCGAAGACGACGGTGTCACCCCAAGTGCCGACGTACAGGTTTTCGCCGCGCGGATAGACGCCATCCGCAGCAGTGAGGCATGGCTGGTGGTGTGTGATTGGGGAAGAAGCAGCGGACGGCGGTCTCAGCCGCATCTGGGCCGCCTTCGGGGTGTGATCAGATGTCCTCGCGGGGGATGCGGGGAGAAACGGCGCGGATGTTGCACTTTTAACCCATGCTGTTAGTCCATGTGATGGCGGGTGCTGTGATGGGGGCGATCTCGTCCCATGAAAACCGTCGAATCAATGGGCAACCTTTGGGTATTTCAGACATCGTCAGGTTTCCGTTTCTGGCCTGCTTGAACTCGTCGCGGTCACTGGCGCACCCCGTGGCTGGCTCAGTTCACCACGACTCCCAGCTCCGCAAGCTGCGCCACAGCGGCTTGATGCGCCGCAGCCGTCGAGCCCGCGCATGCCTCCTGTGCCACTGTCACTGCAAAACCCAGCTGGGTCGCTGACCGGGCCGTGAATTGGACGGCGTGGTCGGTCAGCAGGACCTGATCGATCCCTCGCAACCGCAGGTTGTCGGCGAGATCGGGGTTGTCGAAGGCGTCCCGCGACCACTTGCTCATCACGAGATCACCGGGATTGGGTTCGAGCCCCTGGGGGAAGGCCACGTCCGGCGCATAAGGGTCGGCGTGCGGCCCCTGGTAGGCCAGATAGCGCAAGCACACCACGAGGTTTCCGGCGGTGCGCGCCTGCCTTCGGGCGTCGTGGGCGTGCGCAACCACATCCCGGTCGTGGGTGAGGTTCAGAATCCAGCCCTGAAAATCGATTTCCAGTAGTGCTTCCGCCATCAGTAACGGGCCCCTTCGGCTGCCGGCAGCGCATTGAGCTCAGCCAGGTCATCGGGGCTGAGCACGAGGTCGGCGACAGTGAGATTCTCATCGAGTCGAGCAATTTTCGTGGTGCCGGGAATAGGGATGACGTGCTCGCCTTGGGACAGCACCCACGCAAGGGCCACCGCTGCAGGTGTGGTCTCGTGTCGGGTCGCGACGTGGCGTACAACGTCGATGATCCGCTGATTGGCCTTCGCTGCCGACCCGGTGAACCGAGGCAGTCGGGCCCGGAAATCGTTGGCGGGCAACGCCTGCGTATCCAATGTGCCGGTCAGGAAACCGCGTCCCAGCGGGGAAAACGGCACGAAGATCGCGTCATGGGCGGCGGCCCAGTCGACGACGTCACCTGCGGGCGTTCCGTCAGAGTTCGTGCCGACTCCCAGGGCGTCACGGGTCCACAGCGACAACTCCGACTGGATGGCGGCGACTGGATGTATAGCGTGGGCGCGTTCGGCTTCGTCAGTGGTCACTTCGCTGAGTCCCAGTGCGCGGATCTTACCCTGCGCGACGGCCTCGGCGAGCGTGCCCCAGCTGTCCTCCAACGGAACAGCGGTGTCGACGCGGTGCAGGTAGTACAGATCGATGGTCTCCACGCCAAGTCGCGCGAGGCTCGCGTCGATGGCAGCGCGCAGATGTTCCGGCCGCCCGTCGCGCTCGAGGTGAGGTCGCCCGTCGACATAGGACGAGACCAGCCCACCCTTCGTGGTGACGATCGCCTCGTCGCGACGCCCTGCAATGGCGCGCCCGACCAGAGTCTCATTGTGGCCGGAACTGTAAGCATCGCTGGTGTCCAGGAGTGTGATTCCGCGATCCAATGCGGCGCGGACCACCTCGATCGAGTCGGCGTCGTCGCGGTCCTCCGGGGTGGTGTAGGCCCAGCTCATGCCCATGCAGCCAAGGCCGATCGCGGCGGTGTCACGGTCGAGTGCGGGAATGTGTCGAGTCATGTGCGTTCCTTTCGGAGTGGGGTATCGACGGGTCACCGTCGCTGGTCGTGTTGTCGGTCGCGCAATTCGGCGGGGACAGCGCCCCCGTCGCAGTCCCGACCGGCGTCAATGAGTTCCTGGTAGTGGGCGACTTTTGCGTCGAGTGCCCTGAGAGCGTCGTCAAGTGCGCGGCGACGCGCCTCCAGACCGGCTCTGGTCTCGGTGAGCAGGGCAATCCGACGGCCGTGGCTGGCGGCCCCTTCGCCGACGAGTGCGACGAACTCCTTCATCGCGCGGGTCGTCATGCCGGTCTCACGCAGACGGGCCAGCAGCAGAACGAGGTTGCGGTCAGCCGGGGCGTACCGACGCCGTCCGTCGACGCCTCGCCCCACGGGCGGCAACATGCCTTCTTTCTCGTACCACCGGAGGGTGTCCATACTCAGGCCCGATTCGGCGGCCATCGCGCTTATGCTGATCCAGTCCTCGCTCACGGCGTTGACGCTAATATCTAGAGCGCACTCCAGCTCAAGCGTGCCTTAGTCCACGGGAAGAGTTCCGTCCGATCAGTGGGTGCTTTGCGCTTCAGATTGAGGCGAATGAGTCGGATCTCACCGTCACCGGGTGTGACCCATTCCTCTTTGTCACACCCCGTGCAGAAGTCAGATCACAGCCAGTTCTTCTTGTGGAAGATCACGTACAGGATCACACCGCTGGCCACCATGCTGAGCAGACAGTAGAAGTATCCGTATCTCCAGTGCAGTTCTGGCATGTAGTCGAAGTTCATGCCGTAGATTGAACCGATGAGGGTGGGCACGACGAGGATGGCCGCCCATCCGGAGATGATCTTGACGTCCTCGTTGGAGCGTTGGTCGACCAGCGTCGCATTGACCGTCAGGATCTGGGTCAGCAGTTCTCGAATGTCAGTGATCTGGGAGGAGATCCGGGCCAGGTGGTCGGCGACGTCAGCCAGATAGGCCTGCAGCTCGGGTGGCACCTGATGCTTGGCGGACCCGGCGCGCAGGGCAGCGATGATCGGGATGAGCGGGTTGGTGGCGTGCTGCAGGTCGATGGCCTCACGAGACAGGCGGTAGATACGTTCGGGGGCTGCGGAGTCCCCACTGAAGACCTGCCTCTCGATCTGTTCGATGTCGAACTGGATGCCGCTGATGACGGGGAAGGTCTGGTCGACGACGCCGTCGAGGATGGTGTAGAGCACCGACTCCGGACCGTGGCGCAGCAGCTCCGGGTCACCGGGAAGACGCGGGGTCCACCTCAGGCTCGACAACTCGTCAGGGATGCGCTGCACGATGACGACGACGCAGTTGCGCTGCTTGATGACCTCGGCCTCGACGAAGGCCACATCCTCCATCGAGTCGATGTAGAACGGCGGGTGCAACACCAGGAACAGGGCATCCCCGTGGCGTTCCAGCTTGGGACGCTGGTGGCCTTCCACCAAGTCCTCGGTCAGCAGTGGATCGAGGCGCATGAGGTCGACGAGGCGCTTGATCTGGGTCCGGTTCGGGCTCTGCTCGACGATGATTCCCAGACGCTCGGGGTGGCCGTCCAACCAGGACAGCGTCGTCTCGACGTCAGCCGGGTGTTCCGGGTCGGCCGGGACTCCCTGCTCGAACCACTTGATGTCGACGATGCCGGGTTTCGTGTCGGCGATTGGTCTGGTTGCCAATGGTGATGCGCCACCATGGGTGCGCGCACTCGTCGTAGCACCGTTCCTTGGCTGGGGCGTTGCTGCCATAGATCGCCTCCTCCGTCATCTGGGCCGCAAGCCTACTGCGTACGGCGTCGATCTCCCTCGTGACGACGACGGTCGTCGGGGGTGTTGTCGTCAACGTACATGCCAGGAGTGTCGAGGATGATGTTCGTGCCTCCGGCCGCGTCGGACAGCTCGTTGGGTGCCAGCCACTTGGCGAGGTGATAGACGCCGATGGTGACGATGGTGCCCAGGGCGATGCCGCCCAGGGTGAAGGAGTCGCTGAACTTCAGCGAGACGTCACCGACGCCGATAATGATGCCGGCTGCCACCGGGACGAGGTTCACCGGATTGCCGAAATCGACGTTGTTCTCCTTCCAGATCTTGGCGCCCAGAAGGCCAATCATGCCGTAGAGGACGACGGTGATGCCGCCCAGTACCCCACCGGGAGTCGCCGAGATGACGGCACCGAACTTGGGGGAGAAGCCGAACAGGATCGCCACGATCGCAGCCACCACATAGGCGGCCGTCGAGTACACCCTCGTTGCCGCCATGACGCCGATGTTCTCCGAGTAGGTCGTCGTCGGGCCCGCACCGAGGAAGGTGGCCAGTATGGAGGTCGCACCGTCAGCGGCGACCGCCCGCCCGACCTGATGATCAAGGTCCTTGCCGGTCATCTCGGCAACGGCCTTGACGTGACCGGTGTTCTCGGCGATGAGGGCGATGACGACCGGCAGGGCCAACAGGATGAAGGCCAGGTGGAAGGCAGGCAGGTGGAACCCAACGACGTTGGTGGCCGCGTAATGGGATCCGTTCTGGGCCTGGGGCAGGTACTTCCAGGTGTCCAGGTTCGTCACCGGGGGCAGGCCGATCCATGCTGAGTCATGCATGGCTGACCAGTCCACTCGTGGGGCGACGGTGCCATCGGCGTGATGCAGCGGACCGAACACCAGATCCTCGATCCACGACAACACGTAACCGATGACCAGGGCCAGGAAAATGGCGATGCGGGAGATGAATCCGCGCGGTCCCACCGACAGTGCGATGACGAGCAACATGACGATGAGCGCGGTCCACTGATCGGTGGGCCAATAGGTCTTGGCAACCACCGGAGCGAGGTTGAAGCCGATGAGCATGACGACGGCGCCAGTCACCGTCGGAGGCAGCACCTTGTGCACCACCCGCGAACCAGCTGCCTGGATGATGATGCCGCAGATGAAGAGGGTCAGGCCCACGCACAACAGTGCGCCCGAGACGTCGTTCGGCTTGCCGCCGGATGCGTAGATGGCCGCCGCCACGCCGGGGAAGGCTGCCGAGGAGCCGAGGTAGGACGGCACCTCATGCTTGGTCACGAAGATGAAGACGAGGGTCGCGATACCCGACATCATCACTGCCAGCTGCGGGTTGAGGCCCATGAGGACGGGGAAGACGAAGGTCGCCCCGAACATCGCCACCACGTGCTGGGCTCCCAGCCCGATGGTTCGTCCCCATCCGAGTCTCTCGTCGGGAGCCACCACCTCACCTGGTTCCAGTACACCGCCGTTGTGCAGTTTCCAGATCATGGGCGTCCTTCCGGGTCGGTTCCCTTCCGGACCCTCAGCGTATCGGTCCGACGAGCAGACCCCGCCGGGCGTCCAATGGCCGACTCAGATCCAGGAGCGGAACCACATCCGTGCCAGCCATGCCTTTCGGGTCATGAGACTGTCGGTGAGGACGGGGTAGATGAAGGCGAAATCAGCCGCAACCAAGGCCATGACCGTCCCGACGACGATCGCACCGATGCGGCGTCGGCTGGTGACCTTGGTCGGCCCGAGGATCTGACCGAGCCAGATCGCCAGGATGGTCACCGTGAATGGGATGATGCAGATGGCATAGAAGAAGAACAGCGGACGATCGTCGTAGCGGAACCACGGGATCCACGTCGACATCATGGCGACGATCGGCAGGGTGAACCGCCAGTCACGGGCGAAGATCCACCAGATCACCGCGGCCACCAGGGCGATGGCTGCGAACCACCACAGCACGGGGGTGCCGGTCGCGGAGATGACACGCAGGCAGGTGTCACCAACGGCCTCGCAACCCTGCTGGCCCGGCTTGATGTCGTTGACTGCGTCAATTCCGAGCGGTCGCTGATTGATCAACCATCCGGATGGATTCGAGGCGTAGACGTGGGTCTGCGTCATCATGTACGAGCCGGTGTGGAAGTCGTACATCTGCTGGTGGTAGTCCCACAGCGCGGCCAGGGGTTTCCCGATCACCTTGGACAGGCCCGGATCAGGGTTCGGACCGGCCCAGGATTTTCCGAGAACCATGTGTGGGTAGATCGAGAGCCACCGCGCCCACGTGGCGATGTAGATGCCCACGGCCACGACGACCAGGTAGAGGAAGGCCGGTACCCCGTCGCGCAGGAAGGACCACCAGGCCTTCGTGCCCGCACCGGCGAGCCGGCGTGCCGACCAGTCCCAGATGACCGAGATGATACCCATCGTCGCCAGCACGAACATGGAATTCCACTTCGTGGCGCAAGCCAGGCCGAACATGACTCCAGCCACCAGACGCCACGGACGCCACCCCTGGGCTGGACCGAAGATCCCGTCGAGATGGGGTTTGCCGACGGCTCTCAGATGATCTGCCAGATGATGACGGAACCAGTCCCGGTCAGCCGCCACCGCGGACACACCTGCCACCAGGAAGAAGGCCTGGAAGATGTCGAGCAGTCCGACCCGGCTCATGACGAAGGCCAAGCCGTCGAGGGTGAGCAGGATGCCGGCAATGGCGCCCACCATTGTGGACCGGGAAAGACGTCGAGCCAACCGGATCGTCATGAGGACGAGCAGGGACCCGAAGACCACGGAGGCGAATCGCCAACCGAAGGAATTGAAACCGAACAGTTGCTCCCCGATCGCGATGAGCCACTTTCCCATCGGGGGATGGACGACGAACTCGGCGTCGGGTGTCCAGGTGTTCGTGAGTCCTTTGACGATGTCAGCGTTGGCTTTCGCTGCGTCAGGCCAAGTGCCCTCGTACCCCTGCTGGAGCATCGTCCAGGCGTCCTTGGGGTAGTAGGTCTCGTCAAAGACGAGGTTCTTGGGGAAGCCGACATTCCACACCCGTAGCAGGAAAGCCACTGCGGTGATGAGGGCCGTGACGACCCAGCTCGTGTACTCATCGGTCATTCGACCGTCGTCGAGACGCTCGATGGTCGACAAGGATCTTCTCGCTGCTGCCACATCGCCATGGTAGAGGGTTGGTGAGACGCCACCGTCGGTCCGGCGTGGGACGATGATCAGGTGAACCAGGCACAACCGGGACGAGTCATCCTTGCGGGCACCCCCATCGGGGACCGCCGTAGCGCCTCACCTGCCCTCGTCGAGACCTTGCGTGACGCCCGCATCATCGCTGCCGAGGACACCCGGCGACTGCGCGATCTGCTGCGCCGCCTTGACGTCGAGACCTCTGCCCGCGTGGTGTCCTATTTTGAGGGCAATGAATCGGTCCGAACCTCCGAGCTCATTGAGTGTCTTCGTGACGGGGACGACGTCGTTGTCGCCACAGATGCGGGGATGCCCTCGGTGTCCGACCCGGGATACCGGCTCGTCACCGCCGCCATTGAGCACGACATCGTCGTCACCTCGGTCCCCGGACCCACCGCCGTGACGACAGCCCTGGCCATCTCGGGAATGCCGACTGACCGGTTTTGCTTCGAGGGATTCCTGCCGCGCAAGTCGGGGGAGAGACGTCGTCGTCTGGCTGAACTTGCCGACGAACCGCGCACCACTGTCCTCTACGAGGCTCCCCATCGGCTCGCCGATCTGCTCGACGATGCCGCCGAGGTCCTTGGCACCGACCGACGCGCTGCGGTGTGCCGGGAGTTGACGAAGACCTACGAGGAGGTTCGTCGCGGCGGTCTGGCAGAGCTGGCTGAATGGGCTCGTGAGAACGCCCGCGGCGAGATCACCATCGTCATCGAGGGAGCCAGGGGGAACTCCGTGAGTCTTGACGAGGCCGTCGAGATGGTCGCCGACCTCATCGACGACGGCATCAAGCCGTCCAAGGCCGTCGCCCAGGTGGCACGGGCCACCGGTGTCGACCGACACGAGCTCTACGACGCCGTCCAGAATGCCTCGACTGACCAGGAGGAATCGTGAACGAAGCCATCCGTGAGGTACTGGCCGAGGCTGGCCTGCCGCCCCTGCCCGAGCCATTGGCCGCCCCTCTGGTGGACTCCCACACCCACCTCGACACGGTGGCCGACATCGTCCACCTCGATACCGCCATCAGCCTGGCCGCCGCCCGTGAGGTCGGGGTGACCCACATTGCTCAAATCGGGTGCGACGTGGAGGGGTCCGAGTTCGCCGAGGAACTGGCGCGAACCCATAAGAACGTCATTGCGGCGGTGGCGATCCATCCCAATGACGCCGCCCGTCTGGGGCGCAAGAAGATCGGCGCTGCCCTCAAACACATCGATGACCTCGCCAGCGCCGGCGACCATGTCCGGGCCATCGGAGAGACTGGAATCGACCACTTCGGCACGACCGACGACGAGGGGCAAGCCCTCCAACGAGAGGTCTTCGCCGCCCACATCGCCATGGCCCATGAGCACGGTCTCACCCTTGCGATCCACATGCGTGATGCCCGCAACGGTGGTGAGGGAGACGGTCCGACCCAGGGCCGACAGGCCCATGACGACGTCGTCGACGTTCTCGACTCAGAAGGTTGGCCGGAGCGGGTCATCATGCACTGCTATTCCGGTGATGCCGACCTGGCTCGGATCTGCCTGAGCCACGGGGCATACCTGTCGTTCTCCGGGACGATCACCTTCAATTCGGCCGGTCCCCAGCGCGACGCCTTGGCGATCGCCTCCGATGACCGCATCCTCGTCGAGACGGACGCACCCTTCCTGACACCGGTGCCACGGCGGGGCAAGCGAAATGGCCCCTACCTGCTGCCGCACACCGCCCGTTTCGTGGCACAGCAGCGTGGGTGGGATGAGACGCGCGCCTGCCAACAGCTCACTGACAACGCCTTTTCCGCTTATGGAGGTGCCTGGTGACCGAAGCCGGATTGCTCGATCCCGCGTCGATCCGACGCATTGCCGGTCAGATCGGCCTGAGACCGACGAAGACCCGTGGTCAGAATTTCGTCCACGACGCCAACACGGTGCGTCGTATCGTCTCCCTGGCCCAGGTGGGTCCCGATGACCGTGTCATCGAGGTCGGCCCAGGCCTGGGATCACTGACCCTCGGCCTGCTTGAGACCGGCGCCCAGGTCGTCGCTGTCGAGATCGACGAGGTGCTGGCCACCCAGCTTCCCGACACGGTGGCCGAGCGGATGCCCGAGGCTGCCGATAGGCTGGAGGTCATCCTCTCCGACGCCCTCGACGTCGATGCCATCCCCGGCTCCGATCCGACCGCGCTGGTGGCGAACCTGCCCTACAACGTCGCTGTCCCGGTGCTGCTGCACTTGCTGGCGATCTGTCCGCAGTGGTCGACAGGTGTCGTCATGGTGCAGTCGGAGGTGGCCGACCGTCTGGTGGCCGCTCCCGGATCCAAGATCTACGGGGTTCCCAGCGCCAAGCTGGCCTGGTATGCCGAGGCGACCCGGGTGGGAAATGTCCCCCCGACGGTCTTCTGGCCGGTGCCCAACGTGGATTCCGGGTTGGTCCGGATCACGAGGAGACGTCCTCCTCAGATCGACGGACGAGCCCCTGAGACCACTCGCTCCCAGGTCTTCCGCGTGATTGACGCGGCCTTCGCGTCCCGTCGCAAGATGCTGAGATCCGCACTGGCTGGACTGTGTGGTGGTTCGGCGGCTGCCTCCGACCTCATCGGCGCTGTAGGGATCGACCCGACGGTGCGCGGAGAGGCCCTTGACATCGTGGACTTGACCCGTGTTGCGGAGGCGTTGGCCCAGGCCGGCGTCCTCGGCGATCCGGGTCAGGTGTGAACTTCTGCCGGTACGGTAAGCACATGATGATGGACGATCCGTTCGACTTGCTCCGTCCCACGACCGTGACGGTGCGGGTCAGCGCCAAGGTCAATCTGGCGTTGGGGGTCGGCAGCCTCGCGCCTGACAGTTTCCACCCGCTGGCAACGGTCTTCGAGGCGATCGGGATTCACGACGAAGTGACGGTGACCCGTCGTGACGACAAACGCATCACCCTCACCGTCTCGGGAGAGGATGCCGACCAGGTCCCCACTGACGAGACCAACCTCGCCTGGCGGGCCGTGGAGATGGTGCGTGAGGAATTCGCCCTGGAGCGGGGGGAGCGCGATCACGGCGTCGATATTCACATCGACAAGTCCATTCCTGTCGCCGGTGGCATGGCAGGTGGGTCCGCTGACGCCGCCGGAGCCCTGCTCGCCGCAGCCGCCCTGTGTCGTCTTCCCGATTCTCCTGAGAGTCTGCAGCCGCTGGCCGCGCAGCTAGGCTCTGACGTGCCCTTCTGTCTCATAGGCGGGGTGGCGCTGGGTCGAGGGCGAGGGGACCGTCTGGCTCCGGTGATTTGCCGTGGCCGTCATCACTGGGTCATCGCCACCTCGAACGAGGGACTGTCCACCCCAGCCGTCTACCGACGTTTCGATGAGATGGGCGGGAACCCCGGGGGCGAGGCAGTTCCCAACGACCTCATCTCAGCCCTCACGCGGGGAGATCTCGACGCGGTCGCGGCCACCATGAGCAATGATCTTCAGGCCCCCGCTGTTGACCTGCGTCCCGAACTCGGCGAGGTGCTGGAAGTCGGGAAGGAAGCTGGAGCTCTCACCGCCCTCGTCTCGGGTTCCGGACCCACTTGCGCCTTCCTCGTGCGCGACGCCGCCGGGGCCAAGAAGGTCAGCGCCGCCGTGTCCGCCCTACCGCAGGTCAATCGCACCAGGACGGCCCGCGGCCCGGCCTCCGGTGCTCAGGTGTTGCCGGGGCCGGTGGGGAGCTTCGCATGACGACCTCCCACCGGCACCAGGACCCGAAGGACGCCGTCGATGTCATCATCGCGGCATGGGCGAGGGAGCGACCCGACCTGCCCGTCGAGGTGATGGAGGTGTGGTCGCGCGTCACCAGGCTGGCACGTCGCCTTGATCGAGACCGCTCCAAGGCATTCTCGCAATGGGACCTGGAGGGCTGGGAATTCGACGTCCTGGCAGCCCTGCGACGCTCCGGGGAGCCATACCAACTCAGCCCCGGGCAGCTCCTCAGCGAGCTTGAGGTCGCCTCGGGGACGATGACGAATCGGATCACCAGACTGTCAGACCGTGGCCTGGTGTGTCGTCTGCCTCACCCCAAGGACGGTCGCGGGGTCATCGTCGAGCTCACCGATGCCGGACGAGATCGGGTCGACGGAGCTCTGGCAGCCTTGTTGGAATCCGAGGGACGTCTCCTCGACTCGATGGACCCGCAGGCCGTCGAGCAACTGGGCCGGGGACTGCGCGCGGTGCTGGCTCGTCAGGAAGAGCTGGACTGATCCTCTTCCCGCTCGCTGTGGCGGGTGAGACGCGGATTTTCCGACACCCGTGCCAGCCCGTTGAAGGCCAGGTCGACGAGGTGAGCGGCGACGACCTCCTTGGCCGGTTCCCGGGTGTCGATCCAGGCCTGTCCTGCCATGCCCACCATCCCGGTGAGTGCCGGGGCATAAAGGGGCGAGAAGGAGGCGTCGAAGCCGTGACGGTTGAAGTTGTCGGCGAGAATCCCTTCCGCCCAGGAAGCGACGTCAGAAAGAATCGAAGCGTAGGAGCCGGTCGTTGATCCGACCGAGGAATCTCGGGAGATGATGCGAAATCCATCGGGGCGATCATCGATGTAGTCCAGCAAGGCCAGCACTGCGGACTCCAGGGTGCGACGTGGTCCCTGCTTCGGGCGGGTCATCGCGGCATTGAGGGAATCCTGCAGCAGGCGCACCTCCCGATCGACGACGACGGCGTAGAGCCCGTCCTTGGACCCGAAGTGCTCGTAGACGACGGGTTTCGAAACTCCTGCGGTGGCAGCGATCTCCTCGACGGAGGTGCCCGCGACGCCGTTGTCGGCGAAGAGACGACGCGCCACGCTGATGAGCTGCTCGCGGCGCTGCCCGCTGGTCATCCGGGCCCGGGGGTGCCTGGAAGGTCGGGATGCGGGCGTCGACGTCATGGCATCGAGCCTACTCAGGCCCGTTGCGTGGCCGAATCGCGGTCCATGCTCTAGGGTTGGGGGGACTCGGTTCGCCGAGCGTTCCCCGGTTGGTCTGCCGGCAGGGCCCGCCTGACTTTGAATCAGGATCAGCGACGCAGGTTCGACTCCTGCCCGGGGAGCTCATCCACCCTGTCGCACCTCCTCACGGTGCGGTGCGACCGCGTGACGGCTACAGTTGGCCCTGCATGCCGCATCCGAACTGGGGGAGCACCGTGACGTCCAGCCCGTCCACTGACCGAACCGAGAACGACGGAGTGGCCGCCGTCATCGTGCTGGCTGCCGGCGGTGGCACCCGCATGAAGTCCTCGAAGTCCAAGCTGCTCCACGAGGTCGCCGGTCGACCCATGCTGTCGTGGGCCATTGGAGCGGCACGCGGACTCAGCCCAGAGCATCTCGTCGTGGTCGTCGGACATCGTCGCGATCAGGTAGAGGCCCATCTAGCTGATGACGCCCCCGACGTCACCACCGCTGTTCAGGCCGAGCAGAAAGGCACCGGCCACGCCGTCGCCTGTGGTCTCGAGGGGCTGGGACAACTTCACGGCGAGGTCGTCGTCACCTATGGTGACGTCCCGATGCTGACCGGAGAAACCCTCCAACAGATGGTCGAGGTCCACCGCGAGCGTCGCAATCTCGTCACCGTCCTCACTGCCGAGGTCGATGATCCCACTGGCTATGGACGCATCCTCCGCGACGGAGAGACCGTCGTCGGGATCGTCGAGCACAAGGACGCCGACGAGGCTCAGAGGGCCGTTCGAGAGATCAACTCCGGCATATACGTCTTTGACGCCGAGGCCCTGCGTGACGGCGTCTCCAAACTGTCCAACGACAACGCTCAGGGCGAGTATTACCTCACCGACGTCGTCACCATGGCTGCCGATGGCACCGTCGAGGTTCCCGGTCGCGGTCGCGTCGGCGCCTTCCGTACCGACGACGTCTGGCAGACCGAGGGAGTCAATGACCGGGTACAGCTGGCCCGTATGAATGCCGAGGTCAACCGACGCATCGTCACCGCATGGATGCGGTCCGGGGTCACCGTTATCGATCCGTCCTCCACCTGGATCCAGCCGGATGTCGATCTCGCCAATGACGTCACCCTGTATCCCGACGTTTTCCTCAGCGGAGCCACGACGATCGCCTCCGGAGCCACCATCGGACCGGATGTCACCGTCACCGACTCCGAGATTCGGGAAGGGGCCACCATCACTCGGTCCGAGATCACCCTCGCGGTCGTCGGTGAGGGAGTGCGCGTCGGCCCGTTCTCCAACATCCGCCCCGGCTCCGTCCTCGACCGCGACGCCAAGGTCGGAGCCTTCGTCGAGACCAAGAACACCCACGTCGGAACCGAGGCTGCCATACCCCACATGGCCTACGTCGGCGATTCCGAGGTGACTGCAGGATCCTCCGTCGTTGCCGGATCCGTCCTCTCCCGGGAGTGCGCCGCTCCCGCCACCGACTCGGATGTCATGTCCGACAGCCAAGACGACACCCTCAACCCGGAGGCTGACCAGTGAGTGGAACCACCCGTCCGAACAACAAGCACCTCATGATCTGCTCAGGACGGGCCTATCCCGAACTTGCCGAGCAGATCGCCGCCGAACTCGGCGTCGACCTCGTCCCCTCGCGTCAGGTCACCTACGCCAACTCCGAGATCTACGTGCAGTTCCAGGAGTCCGTGCGTGGTTGCGACGCTTTCGTCATCCAGTCCCACAGCGCCCCGGTGAACGAGGCCATGATGGAGCAGCTCATCATGATCGACGCCCTCAAGAGGGCATCGGCCAAGCGCATCACCGTGGTTTCCCCGTTCTACCCCTACGCCCGCCAGGACAAGAAGCACCTGGGCCGCGAGCCCATCTCCGCTCGCCTCATGGCCGACCTCTACCAGGCTGCCGGTGCTGACCGGATCATGTCGGTGGACCTGCACGCCGCCCAGATCCAGGGGTTCTTCGATGGGCCGGTCGATCACCTGTGGGCCTTGCCGGTGCTCGCCGACTACGTCGCCTCCAAGTACGACAGCTCCGACATGGTCGTCGTCTCCCCGGATGCCGGTCGTGTGCGTCTGGCCGACATGTGGACCGACAAGATCGGTTGTCAGCTGGCCATCATCCACAAGCGTCGCGATCCGAACAAGGCCAACGAGACGACCACCCATGAGGTCGTCGGCGAGGTCGAGGGCAAGACCTGTCTGCTCGTCGACGACATGATCGACACCGCCGGCACGATGTGCCAGGCTGCCTCGGCCCTCAAGAAGCGCGGTGCCAAGCGCGTCATCGCGGCCGCCACTCACCCGATCCTGTCGGATCCGGCTGCTGAGCGCATCAACAATTCCCCGATCGAGGAGCTCATCGTCACCAACACGCTCAGGATCCGTGACGACATCAACATCCCCTCGATGACGGTGTTGTCCATCGCCCCGCTCATCGCGAAGGCGATTCAGGAGGTCTTCGAGGACGGGTCGGTCACCAGTCTGTTCCGCTGACACGACAGCTCAGCCGCCCATGGCACCGCTTGTGCTGTGGGCGGCTTTGCATTTGGGGGACGACGTCGTCGTGCCGTACAGTGGCCCTGCTTGGCGAGGGACCGCAAGGTCCGTGATCGACTGGCCGCCCGATTGGGCATCCTCTCGTCGAGCCGTTTCACGTCAACGAGAAGGAGAAACTGCCATGGCAGACATCATTCACCTCAAGGCCGAAGAGCGTACCGAGTTCGGTAAGGGCGCTGCTCGTCGCATCCGTCGTGACGACAAGGTTCCCGCCGTCATGTACGGTCGCGACCACGACCCGATCCATGTGACCCTCGAGGGCCACGCCACCCTCCTCGCGCTGCGTACCGAGAACCCGCTGCTGTCGATCGAGATCGAGGGCAAGGAGCCCGTGCTCGCCCTGCCGAAGGACGTCCAGCGTGACGTTCTCAAGGGCTTCGTCCGTCACGTCGACCTGCTGGCCGTGCGTCGTGGCGAGAAGGTTGACGTCAACGTCGCCCTGCGCATCACCGGTGAGTCGGCTCCTGGCACCATCGCCATGACCGAGTTCAACGAGATCGAGGTCGAGGCCGACCTGCTCAACATCCCGGAGCTCATCGAGATCGACGTCACCGGCCTCGAAGCCGGCACCACCATCTACCTCGGCGACGTCAAGCTCCCCGAGGGCACCACCTTCAAGGGTGACCCGGAGGCCGTCGCTGCCACCGTCGCCTTCCCGGAGACCGAGCACGCCGAGGATGAGGAGTCCGAGGGTGAGGACGCCGAGGGCGGGTCCGAGATGAAGGCCGAGGACGAGTGAGCCCTTCCTGGCTCGTGATCGGGCTCGGCAACCCGGGCCCGCGCTATGACGGCACCCGACACAACGTCGGGGTGGACGTCATCACCGAGTTGTGCCGTCGGGCCGGCGAGAAGCTCTCGTCGGCCCGTGGGCAGCGGGCTGAGCTGGCTCGCACTCGCATCGGCTCGGCTGGTCTCGGCGTCCCGGCTGCGGACGCCCAGATCGTCACCTTGATGCGCAGCCGTACCTACATGAATGAGTCGGGGATCGCCGTCCGCAAGGTCGCGGGCTTCGCAGGTATCACCCCTGATCACCTCGTCGTCATCCATGACGAGATCGATCTCGACCCTGGCCGTCTACGTCTCAAGTGCGGAGGCGGGGACAACGGACACAACGGGTTGAAGTCCATTCGAGCCCATCTGCACACCGGTGACTTCATTCGGGTGCGGGTTGGTGTAGGTCGTCCTCCGGGCCGTCAGGACCCTGCCGACTGGGTACTGGCCCGCGTTCCCGCCAAGCAGCGCGCTGACATGGACGTTCAGGTGGCCATGGCCGCCGACGCCGTCGAGACGATCATCACCCACGGACTGACGGTGGCCCAGAACCGTTTCAATTCCTGACGCTCACCAGCTCGACGGAGGCTGGATCTGCGGAAACTGCGGCATGAAGGGCAGCTGGCCCAACTTGTCGGGGCGTGCCCGCAGCCATTCCGAGAGCTGATCACGTCGGCGCACCAGCTCGGGGCCTCCCTCGCCCTTGGCGATGCGGTGCTGCGCGAGTGCGGCTTCCGTGACAGCAGTGATGGTCCGTTCCTGACTGCGCTTCGCAGCCCTGCCGTGCTTGCCCGAATCAGCGAGCACGGCGCGACGCTTGCCCGGATCTGCGATCATGTCCGCCTCGGCGGGAGTCACCAGGCCGGCCTCAACCATGAGCGGAAGCTGGGAGCGCACGGCCTCGGACTCCTTGCGACGGTTACGAGTCGTCATGACGACGGTGCCGATGAACACCGGGACGAAGAGCACCACGTAGATGAGGACCATCGCCGTCAACTGGCCGTTGACGCCCAGCCCCATGGCACTTGCCACCAGAGTCGGACCGCCGTTCCACAGACCATGCATCAGGCAGGCGACGAGATAACCCAGAACGACCCTCCAGAATCCGCCCTTGTTGCGCCATGCCCAGACGCCGACCGCCGTCGCGGTGGTGTAGAGCGGGTGGCCGAAGACACCGAACCCGGTGCGCACCAGGGCCATGACGACGATGTCTCCCGTCCCCTCAGCAGTCGCGAAATATCCCAGGTTCTCCACGAAGGCGAAGCCCAGGGCGCACACCCCGGCGTAGAAGATGTGGTCGGTAAGAGAGGTGAGCTCCAGCTTGCGCAGTCCAGTGACGAGCAGCACGAAGACCGAGGCCTTGGCGAACTCCTCGACGAGTGGCGCGACGACGGCGGCGGTGCCGAATTCGCTGGCAGGAACGGCTGCCTCGACGAGCATGGAGAAGATGACGGCTGCTGACCCTCCCCAGATCAGTGCCATCACGGTGAGACGGGCGGGTTCTGGCTCCCACTTGTCGAGCCATCGGTAGCACAGCAGGCACACGATGAGGGCTGCAGTCGACGGGATCGCGCCGACGATGAAGTATGGCGGCGATCCGGCGCCGATGACGGCCACCATGAGGAGGATGACGAACGCTCCCAGAATGGTGATGACGATCGGCAGGACTCCGCCGCGTCGAACTGGTTTGGGGGCGAGTGGGTACTGCATGGGTGGGGTGCTCACGTCGACATGCTATGGGTTGGCGAGTCAGGGAGACCAGCGCAGAACGTGACGGTCGGGTAGTCGTCGGTGCCATCACGTACCCTATTTCGGTGACTTCTGGCGGATTGACCTCCCTTCTTTCCCGCGAGCCGGTGCTCTCCCATTCCGTGGAGGACGCTCTGACCCGGCGTACCCCCACTCTCGACCTGCAGGTGGCTCCGTCTGCCCGTCCGGCCGTGGCTGCTGTGCTCAGCCAGGCGCTCACTGGTTCCGGACGGTTGCCGGTGCTGTTGGTGATGAGCACCTTCCGGGAGGCCGAGGAGTCGGTGGCCACCCTGGAGACGTGGCTCGGCCCCGATGACGTCTGTTACTACCCATCCTGGGAGACGCTGCCCCACGAGAGGTTGAGCCCCCGCACTGATACCGTTGGTCGGCGGATGGAAGTGCTGCGCCGATTGTGTGGCACAGAAGGAGAGGTGCCGCAGGTCGTCGTCGCCCCGGTGCGATCCCTGCTTCAGCCCCAGGTGGCCGGGCTGGGCCGCATCAAGCCCGTCCGTCTGGCTGTGGGGGAGGAGCACGATCTCACCGATCTGGCGGCAGAACTCGTCAATGCCGCCTACAGCCGGGTCGACATGGTGGAACGCCGAGGCGAATTCGCGGTACGCGGCGGCATCGTCGATGTCTTCCCGCCGGTGCTGGAGCACCCGGTTCGTATCGATTTCTTCGGTGACGGGATCGAGGAGATGACCTCCTTCGCGGTGGCCGATCAGCGATCCACCGACGAAACCCACCGGGAGCTCATCTGCGCTCCGTGTCGTGAGCTCACCCTCACCGACGAGGTCCGTTCCAGGGCCAGGACCCTGTTACCGGACCACCCCGAACTGGCGGACATGCTGGAACGGATCGCCGATGGTCAGGCCGTCGAAGGGATGGAAGCCCTCATGCCAGCCCTGGTCGACGAGATGGAGCTGCTCGTCGACGTCCTTCCCGAGCACGCCATGGTCGTCCTCTCGGACCCCGAGATGGTGCGCTCCCGGGCAGCGGACCTGGTCCGCACCTCTGAAGAATTCCTGGGAGCCGGGTGGGCGGCTGCCGCCGGTGGTGGTCAGGCCCCGATCGACCTGGCGGCCTCGGGATACCGCAGCCTGGCCCATGTGAGGGCCCACTGCCTCGAGCGCGGCATGGCGTGGTGGTCGATGTCCTCCTTCGCCCTGGACGCCCCTGCCACGGATGCCCTTGCCGACGACGACGTCACGACCGCCCCACGCACCGTCAACCCGCATCTGGAGGCCGTCGAGCCGTGGCGCGGAGACGTGGAGGCGGCCGTCAAGGATCTCACCACCAGACTCGGTGAGGGCTGGACGGTCGTGCTGTGCGCCGAGGGTGAGGGCATCGCCAAGCGCATGGCGGAGCTGCTCGGTGAACATCACGTCGCGGCCAAGCTGGTCGACGAGGTCGACGCCGACATCACCGAGCCAAGCGTCCAGGTCGTCCGGCTGCATCAGCGTCATGGTTTCGCCGCGGATTCCCTCAAACTGCTCGTGGCCTCCACCGGAGACCTCGCTGACTCCCAGGACCCAGCCGTCAGTGGCGAGCGGCGCATGCCCCGACGCCGTCGCAATCAGATCCAGCCGCTTGAGCTCAAGTCCGGCGACCTCGTCGTCCATGAGCAGCACGGTGTGGGCCGATACGTGGAGATGGTGCAGCGCACCGTCGGTGGTGCCACCCGCGAGTACCTCGTCATCGAGTACGCCCCCTCCAAGAAGGGTCAGCCCGGCGACCGTCTCTTCGTCCCCGTCAACTCCCTGGACCAGGTGACCCGCTACGTCGGTGGTGACGCCCCCAGCCTGGACCGGATGGGTGGCGCCGACTGGCGCAAGCGCAAGTCTCGTGCCCGCAAGGCGGTCCGTGAGATCGCCGCTGAACTCATCAAGCTCTACGCTGCCCGGCAGGCCACCAAGGGCCACGCCTTCGGCCCCGACACCGCCTGGCAGCGGGAGCTGGAGGACGCCTTCGCCTACGTCGAGACCCCTGATCAGCTCACCACCATCGCCGACGTCAAGCATGACATGGAACAGGTCGTCCCGATGGACCGTCTGGTCTGTGGCGACGTCGGTTACGGCAAGACCGAGATCGCGGTGCGCGCTGCTTTCAAGGCCGTCCAGGACGGCAAACAGGTGGCCGTGCTGGTGCCAACCACCCTTTTGGTGCAGCAGCACTTCCAGACCTTCACCGAGCGCTACGCAGGGTTCCCGGTCAAGGTCGCAGCCCTGTCTCGATTCCAGACCGACGCCGAGGCCCGCGAGACCTTGGAGGGGATCAAGCGCGGCACCGTCGACGTCGTCGTCGGCACCCATCGTCTGCTGGCCAAGGAAGTCGAGTTCAAGGACCTTGGCCTGGTCATCGTCGACGAGGAACAGCGCTTCGGTGTCGAGCACAAGGAGGCCCTCAAGCGCATGAGGGTTAACGTCGACGTGCTGGCGATGAGCGCCACCCCGATCCCGCGCACCCTGGAAATGGCGGTGACCGGTATCCGTGAGATGAGCACGATCGCCACGCCTCCGGAGGAGCGTCATCCGGTGCTCACCTTCGCCGGCCCCTACGACGAGGGTCAGGTGGTTGCGGCCATCCGCCGCGAGTTGGCTCGTGAGGGTCAGGTCTTCTACATCCACAACCGGGTGCAGTCCATCGAGAAGACGGCGGCCAAACTGCGCGAACTCGTCCCGGAGGCACGGATCGTCACCGCCCACGGCCAGATGAACGAGAAGCAGCTCGAGCAGATCATGGTGGACTTCTGGGAGCGTCGCGCCGATGTGCTGGTCTGCACCACCATCGTCGAGTCGGGTATCGACATCTCCACGGCCAACACCCTGCTCATCGACCGCGCGGACCGCATGGGGCTGTCCCAGCTACACCAGTTGCGCGGGCGTGTCGGCCGTTCCCGTGAGCGTGGCTATGCCTACTTCCTCTACCCGGCTGACAAGCCGCTCTCCCAGACCGCCCACGATCGCCTGGCGACAATGGCCGCCCACACCGATCTGGGGGCCGGTATGGCCATCGCCATGAAAGACCTCGAGATTCGCGGCGCCGGAAACCTGTTGGGCGGCGAGCAGTCTGGTCACATCGCTGACGTCGGATTCGATCTCTACATCCGTCTGGTGGGTGACGCCGTCGCGGAGTTCCGTGGTGACGCCAGTGCCGCCGACGAACCCGAAATGCGCATCGAACTCCCGGTTGACGCCAACCTGCCAGTCGAGTATGTCGAGACTGAGCGGCTTCGTCTAGAGATGTACAAGAGGTTGGCCGAGGTGCGCAGCGACGAGGAGGTCGACGCCATCGCCGCCGAGCTCGTCGATCGCTACGGTCCGATGCCCGAGCCGGTACTGGCCCTCCTCGGGGTGGCGCGGTTCCGCCTGCTGTGTCGTCGGGCAGGTGTCCATGAGGTGGTTCCGTCCGGCCGCAACATCCGCTTTTCCCCGGTCCATCTGCCGGAGTCGCGCGTGATGCGACTCAAGAGGCTGTATCCGGGGTCAGTGGTCAAGCAGGCGGCAGGTATCGTTATGGTTCCCAAACCGACTACCGCGCGGATCGGGGGGCAGTCTCTGACGGGTCAGGAACTGCTCAACTGGGCGGGAGAACTCGTCAGGGGGGTGTTGGAGGTGCAGGAGGCACCAACCCAAGGTGCAAAGAGTTGACAAGACGCCAAAGCGTTCGTTTTCCTATGCGGATCGATGGTCGAATTACAGCAAGGTGTTAATGCGCAAGTATTCAGCTACTCATACGGGTTGGGGGTACAGCCTGCTGGTAAACATCACCTGACGGTGAAGGGGATTAATGGCAGCTCGGTGGTGTCGCTCCCCTCGATGGCAATCAGTTATTGATGTTTCACCAAGGCCGAATGTTATGAAACGCGGACTGTTGGAATCTGAGGTGAAGATCGAAGGAGTTTATTTTTCCTATGGTCGACACGGTAAAATTTTCCATGGTTTCGACTGTGAGTTTCATGGTGGGAAAACCGTCCTTCTGGGCCCCAATGGTGCTGGGAAGTCGACGCTGTTTCGAATCATGGCAGGAATACTTAAACCATCTGTTGGACTGGTAGTCCTGCCTGATTCCCCGGGACTGGTGTCGCCCTCGTGGTCGCAGGTCGCACTCATGCCCCAGGATGTACCACCGATACCCGGACTCCGTGTCGATGAACAGGTGGCCTATTCCGGCTGGCTAGCGGGCCTGTCGCGTCGGGATGCGCAGAGCCGAGCTGTGGAGGTGCTGGCGGCGGTCAACCTCTCTGACAAGGCGTCCTCGCGGGTGTCGCGCCTATCAGGAGGACAGTTACGCCGTGTCGGTCTTGCCCAAGCCTTGGTGGCGAACCCGCAGGTTCTCCTGTTGGATGAGCCAACCGCAGGTCTCGACCCAGCCCAACGCCATTCCTTCCGAGAGGTCCTCAAATCGGTGCCATCTGAAGACCAGGTCGTCGTCGTGTCAACACATCTGGTCGACGACATCGAGGACCTCTACGACCATGTGGTCGTCATGAATGAGGGCTGCGTCATCTTCACAGGAACGCCCGATGAGTTCATCAATCTTTCGAAACCGGGTCCCAACCGTGCCGAACGTTCCTACCTTGGCCTCGTCGAATCGGTGCGGGCATGACCTGGTTGACGCGCATCCGGGTCTCACCAGGCATCTGGCTGGCGCCGGTCATGGCTCTCATCTCCATGACACACTTCGACGTCCCGGCCGCCAAGGGATACGCCCTCGCATCGGCCACCCGCGACGCCTACAGTCTGCTGCTCGTTGCTGCGCTCTCTTGTGCTGCCGGTGCCTGGGAAGGTCATCGGCTCCAAACCGGTGGGGTGCTTTCCGGAGTAGCGCGTCGGTCTCGGTTCGCCATCATGGCAGCACCATGGGCCTCTGCGGTGGTCGTTCCCACCGCCTTGGACGTAGTGATCTTCATCCGTGATGGGGCGTTTACCAGCATTGACGCCGTGCCCGTCATCGTGACGACCATCGCCACTGCGTGGGTGTGGGCCTTGGCCGGAATGGCGGTCGGAGTCGCTGTGCGTCCCGCGCTGTCGGTGCCACTGAGTCTCATGGTTCCGGTCTTGTGGCTCATCATGCTTCCAGCCAGCCAGACCTTGTGGCTGCGACACTTGACCGGAGGCTGGCCCTCGTGTTGCAGCGTCAACAGTACGCTGTCGTGGCGTGCCATTTTGGCGACGTGGACGGTGCTCGCCAGTGTGCTGGCGGCAAGTCTCCTCGTGCTGTGGACACGTGGTCGTGCCATGGGTCCCCGTCCTCGTATGGTCGCCGGATTAGTGGCCGTTCTGGTCGCGGGTGGCCTGGTGGGTGGTGCCAGCATGGTTCGGGGGATGGGCCCCGACCCCATCGCGCCGCGAACCCATGGTTTACATTGTGACGTGGTGGCCAAGGCAAAGGTCTGTGTGTGGCCCGAGCACGAGGCTGCCGCCGCCAGGTTCAAGCCCGTTGTGGCCACGGTGTTTCCGGTCTGGCGGCAGGCAGGCGTTACACTGCCCGAGGTCATCACCGAGGCGAGCCTCCCGGATTCCGCATCATCGGGTTCGCGCGATGACCGGATCGAGTACATCTATCTTGGGCGGTCATCCCCAGCTCCGGACGACCTGCTGGGGTCCTTGACGAGTGATCTTGCCACGGCACCATGTCTGGAACGTGAGAACGTCGAGACCCCGGCGTGGGCCACGGTCGACCAAGGGCGTTACCGAGCGTGGCTGCAGTTGTCGGGTGCACGAGCCTTGGGGCTATCGGAGAAAGACGTGAGGGATGGGAGTATTCCCACAGACCAGTGGCATTGGGCGCAGGAAGTCCTCACACAGCCTGCTGCCCAGCAGGCGAAGGCGGTGAACGTTGTTGCCACTAGGCTGTCCTCGTGCCGGTGAAGGTGTCGGGGCGGTGGGCGGTGAGGTGCGATGATTTGGTGGTGCAAAAACCGCGGCGTCGCAATTGTGTTGGCGTGTTCGGTCGGTATGGCGGTCCTGGTGGTCCTCACCGGGAGGTCGATTCGTGATATTCCGGTCATCTTCGGAGGGGTCGCACTGCGGGCGCCGCTGGTGTTCTTCGGTTCCCTTGTCGTCATTGTGGCTCACGGCTGGTCAGTGGCCAGGAATCCGGTCGAGTTGGAGTTGAGATCTCGGCGTCCGGTGCGTTGGGCCGATGTTGGGCTTATGGTTGCCGCAGCCTTGCCGCTGCTGGCTACCATCGTGTGTCCCGGCCTCATCGAGGTGGGTTTGGTGACCTCGCGCAATGTCATGATCGGTATGGGACTGACCCTATTGTGTGCGCGTTTCATGTCGCGGGGGCTTGCCTCGATGCCTGCTGTGAGTATGTTCCTGATTGGAGTGCTAACGGGACGCGGATACGGCCACGAGGCGTGGTGGAACTGGGTTGTCAGCTCTGGCGCGAGTCCGGTGGGAGCGGCGTGGTTCCTCGGGGCCGTCGTCGCCGGGTCGGTTGCCACACTAACGGGTCGGGCGCGGAAGCCGAGAGTCCCGTCGTAGGATGCTGCTGACAGGCTTCTTCGCCGTGCCGAAGGCGCGGCACCGAATTCAGGAGGGTTGCCCCATGGCGTTGTCGCGTCCCATGCCGATCCGCATGGTCGCTGTCGCAGTGACCGGATTCCTCGGTATAGCAGGGTTGTCCGGGTGCGCGAGCTCCCCCAACACCGCGGCCACGGTGGGGAACACAACGGTGTCGATGAAGTCGATCGACGAGGCAGCGGATCACTGCTCGAAGTACATCAATCCCAGCACGGAGCTCACCCCTCGCCAGGTCATCTCCTCGACGGTCATTCGTGGTGCCGTCGCCCAGGAGGTCCTGGACAACAGCGGGGAGAAGCTCTCCAATGCCCAGCGTGACCAGGTCATCGCCCGCAATGGCATGACGGCACTCACCTCCGACCCGGTCTGCCATGCGATGGTCCGTGACTTCGCCGGCCTGTTCCATCTGTTCGACCGCGAGGGTGAGAAGAAGGCCATGGCCGACCTGGCTGCGGTCGAGGTCAAGACGAATCCGCGGTTGGGCACCTGGGACGCCAAGAACCTTGCGGTCCACGGGAGCTCCTCACTGTCGGACCCCTTCACCTCTCGCTCCTGATCCTGATGGCGTCGGACGACTCCCGGCCGAGGGCTGATTTCTCCGACCTCGTCGCCGTCATGGCGAGGTTGCGCGACGAGTGCCCGTGGGATCGCAGCCAGACCCATCGCTCCCTCGTGACCTATTTGGTCGAGGAGACCGGAGAGGTCGTCGATGCCATCGAGGCCGGCACTGACGACGACCTCGTCGAGGAATTGGGCGACCTATTGCTCCAAGTGGTCTTTCACGCGCGCATCGCGGAGGGGGAGGGCGTCTTCAACATTGACGAAGTCGTCGGTGGGATCGTTGCCAAACTCGTGACCCGTCATCCTTATGTCTTCTCGGACGAGGACGTCCCCGAGGACCTCGACGCCGCGTGGGAGGCACGCAAGGCAGCGGCCAAGGGACGCACCTCCAGCCTCGATGGCATCGCGCACTCGCTGTCGAGCGTGGCCCGCAGCGCCAAGGTCATCTCACGGGCTCGCAGCCGGGGCGTGGACGTCGAACTGCATGAGGAACCCATCACCGCCGAGCAGACCGGAGATGAACTCCTGACCCTCATCGCCCGTGCCCAGGCTAGCGGCGTCGACGCCGACCAAGCTCTGCGCGATCGATTGCGCAGGCTCGAGAGCGACATCCGAGACGCCGAGGGACACTGAACCATACGCGGTATTACCTGAGGGAAAATCCTTTGTGATGAGGAGAGGAGACCTCGATGGATCCGCGCAGCCTCTGCCCATCAAGGACCAGACGATCGTCGTGAGTATCGACGCCGCCCCCGAGATTACCTACACAATCGGCATCGCCAGGAAGGCCACCAAGACCTGATGGTCTCTCTACGCCGGGCCTCACGTGGTGTTGAGGTTCCACCATCACTACCGTTGACCGAGAAACGGAGGAGGTGAACGATGCGACGAACCCTGACAACGATGCTCGTCGCCGTCGTCACCATGTCTGTATTGACCGGATGCAAGGGCAGCGACAATGACCCCGCTGGTCTGACCGAGGTCTCGGACGTGCCGGAAGCTCCTGCATCTACGGTGTCCCCGATCTCCTCGGGCCGAAAACCAACTCCGGAGGAGATCAATCCGAACGCTGATGCGGCGGCAACACCGCGCAGGGGAGGTATGAACAGATACCTGCCAGGCCTGACCGGGATCGTCAGTGATCGCGTCGTCACCGGGAACACCTCCCAGGCCATCACCGTCAAGGCCGGGACTGTCACCGACTACTACTTCCTGTGCGACACCACTGACGCTCAAATCACGGTGACCGAGAACGACGACTCGGCCAAGTCCACCTCGTGCCATGAGGGCTACGCCCATCTCAGCTACGGCAAGCGGACACAGAACGAGAAGATCGACCTGCTGATCGAGGCTCCTGCCGACGTCACCTACGAATTCGTCATCACCGAAAACTCTCTGACGGCCACGGCGACAAGTGATGAGGCGCCCTGAAATACCGCTGGTTGGCAGGCTTCGATACGCTTTGGGGTGGACGCAAAGATCCTCTCTGAAAGGTTGGTCCATGGCAACCATCGAATTCATCGAAGCCCGTGAGATCCTCGACTCCCGCGGCAACCCGACCGTTGAGGTCGAGATGATCCTCGACGACGGCACCGAGGCCCGCGCTGCGGTTCCCTCCGGCGCGTCGACCGGTCAGTTCGAGGCCGTTGAGCTGCGCGACGGCGACAAGGAGCGCTACTCCGGCAAGGGCGTTCTCAAGGCTGTTGAGAACGTCAACGAGAAGATCGCCGAGGAGGTGCTCGGCTGCGACGCCAGCGAGCAGCGCATCATCGACCAGATCATGATCGAGCTCGACGGCTCTGACAACAAGGGCGAGCTGGGCGCCAACGCCATCCTCGGTGTCTCCCTGGCCGCCGCTCACGCTGCCGCTGACTCGGCTGACCTTCCTCTCTACCAATACCTGGGCGGACCGAACTCCCACGTGCTCCCCGTTCCGATGATGAACATCCTCAACGGTGGCGCTCACGCCGACTCCGACGTCGACATCCAGGAGTTCATGATCGCTCCGATCGGCGCTGAGTCCTTCAAGCAGGCTTACGAGTGGGGTGCTGCCGTCTACCACTCCCTCAAGAAGGTCCTCAAGGACAAGGGCCTGGCCACCGGCCTGGGAGACGAGGGTGGCTTCGCCCCGAACCTGCCCAGCAACGCTGCCGCTCTGGACCTCATCCTCGACGCCATCAAGGCTGCCGGCTTCGAGCCCGGCAAGGATGTCGCCCTCGCTCTCGACGTCGCTGCCTCCGAGTTCTTCGAGGACGGCAAATACAGCTTCGAGGGTCAGGCCAAGTCCTCCGCCGAGATGATCGAGTACTACGAGGGTCTCGTCGCCAAGTACCCGCTGGTCTCCATCGAGGATCCGCTGGACGAGGAGGACTGGGACGGCTGGGCCGAGTTCACCAAGAAGCTCGGCGACAAGATCCAGATCGTCGGCGACGACCTGTTCGTCACCAACCCGAAGCGCCTCGCCAAGGGCATCGAGACCAAGGCCGCCAACGCCCTGCTCGTCAAGGTCAACCAGATCGGCTCCCTCTCGGAGACCATCGACGCCGTCGAGCTGGCCCACCGTAACGGCTACCGCTGCATGATGTCGCACCGTTCCGGTGAGACCGAGGACACCACCATCGCCGATCTTGCCGTCGCTCTGTCGACCGGCCAGATCAAGTCCGGTGCCCCGGCCCGCGGCGAGCGCATCGCCAAGTACAACCAGTTGCTGCGCATCGAGGAGGAGCTGGGCGACTCCGCTGAGTACGCCGGCGCTTCTGCCTTCCCGCGTTTCAACGCCTGAGATCGACTGACGACGGCTCGGCCC